>Ga0255338_1000100_pt1 | contig 389175 bp, 366 predicted proteins | sample MeOH1_35cm_T4_19_FD_203715 | JGI IMG/M metagenome (GOLD analysis project Ga0255338, IMG submission 203715) | Sandy soil microbial communities from University of British Columbia, Vancouver, Canada - MeOH1_35cm_T4_195 | ecosystem: Engineered > Artificial ecosystem > Sand microcosm >... | reverse complement strand
GCATAGTAATTGTCGGTGGTCGGCACCACGGAGCCGAGATACTGCTTCACCAGTTCCGGATGCTCGCGCAGGGCTTCCGAGATGGGCATGAAGATCACGCCCGCCGCCTTCAGCTCCTCCTTGAAGGTGGTGGCCACCGAGACGCTGTCGAACACCGCATCCACCGCGATCTTCGGCCGCTCGCCCTCGGGGATCTCCACGCCGGCGAGGATTTCCTGCTCGCGCAGCGGAATTCCCAGCTTCTCGTAGGTCTTCAGGATCTCCGGGTCGACCTCGTCGAGGGACTTCGGCGCCTTGAACTGCTTCGGCTGGGAGAAGTAATAGAGGTCCTGATAGTCGATCTGCGGGAAGCTCACCCGCGCCCATTCGGGCTCCTGCATGGTGAGCCAGCGGGCATAGGCGTCAAGCCGCCACTGGAGCATCCATTCGGGCTCTTCCTTCTTGGCGGAGATGAAGCGGATCACCTCCTCGGACAGGCCCTTGGGCGCCTTCTCGGATTCGATCAGCGTCTCGAACCCGTATTTGTACTGGTCGACGTCGATGGAGCGAACCTGTTCGACTGTGTCCTGTACGGCCGCCATATGTCCCTCCGTTCAACTTGCCAGCGGCGGCGCGCCCGCGAACCGGGCGGCGCACTCCGCAATGAGGGCTGCTCGCCCCCCTGAAGCCGATGGTCCCGCGCCCCGCAACGGGGCGCATCCGGCCGCGACACGATCCGGGAGGGGAGACGGTCCATCCGCCACCTCTCGCCTTCAGGCCACCGGATGCGTTCGTCGAACGCTGCCCGGCGGCGGGCCCGGGACCGCGCGAAAAGGCGCGGCCGGGGCCGCCCGCCATCAGGCCGTCAGGCCGGAACGCAGGTGTTCTCGACCGGGCACACGACCGCGCACTGCGGGGTCTCGAAGCTACCCTCGCACTCCGTGCACTTCTTCGGATTGATGATGTAGGTGTCGTTCTTCAGGCTGATGGCGGCGTTCGGGCATTCGAACTCGCAGGCGCCACAGACGGTGCACTGGGACGTAATGATCTTGTAGGCCATGGGCTAGCTCCGCGCTGTGCAGATGATGGCAGGCACCCATCCCTTTCAAGCACTGTGCCAGCCGCCAACCCATTGAATTAGAATTATTATTTTTCGCCCCAGCCCTTCAGCGCGCTGTCGCTCCCCCGACAACGTGTCGCAAGTGCGACAGCGCGCGTGTCGCGATCAGAAGCGCTTGATCTCAACGTCGTGCTTCTTCAGGGCGTAGCCGATCTGGCGCGGCGTGAGGCCCAGCAGGCGCGCCGCCTTGGCCTGCACCCATCCGGCGCGCTCCATGGCGTCCACCAGCCGCTCGCGCTCCGACAGGTCCTCGTCGTTCACGGCGGCCCGCACCGGCTGCGGCGCCGGCACGAGGGGCGCCACCGGCAGGCGGGTGATGGCGTTGGAATTGGCCGGCTCGGCGCCCACCGGCGGATGGGACGGGATCACCGGCAGCGGGATATCCACCGGACGGCGCGTCGGCGCCTCCGCCGGGCTCCGCCACAGCAGGGCCGAGAGGCATTCGTTGTGGCGACAGGCGAAGTCGTCGCCGACGATGGAGCCGCCCTCGGCGAGGGTCGCCGTGCGCTGCACGCAGTTCTCGAGCTCGCGCACGTTGCCGGGGAAGCCGCAGCCCATGAGGACTTCCATGGCATCCGGATTGAACGCCAGGTCGCGGCCGTTCTCGCGGTTGAAGCGGTCGAGGAACTCATTGGCGAGCAGCGGGATGTCGCCCCGGCGGTCGCGCAGCGAGGGAACGAGCACGGGGATGACGCTGATGCGGTAGTAGAGATCGGCGCGGAACTCGTTCTTGGCCACCGCCTCTTCAAGATTGCGGTTGGTGGCGGCGACCACGCGCACATTCACCTTCAGCGTGTGGCTGCCGCCGACCCGCTCGAACTCCTGCTCCTGCAGCACGCGCAGCAGCTTGGCCTGGAAGGACGGCGAGATCTCGCCGATCTCGTCGAGGAAGAGCGTGCCCTTGTCGGCCAGCTCGAAGCGGCCCTTGCGCGCGCCCACCGCGCCGGTGAAGGCCCCCTTCTCGTGGCCGAACAGCTCGGATTCGAGTACCGATTCCGGCAGCGCCGCGCAGTTCAGCTTGATGAACGGTCCCTTGGCGCGCGGGGAGAGCTCGTGGATCGCCTTGGCGATGAGCTCCTTGCCGGTGCCGCTCTCGCCGCGCAGCAAGACGGGCGAATGGGACTTGGCGACGATCATGATCTTGTCGAGCAGGGAACGGATCTCGCGGCTTTCGCCGATGATGCCGTCCACATAGACGCGCTTGCGCTCGCGGCCGACCGCCGGCTTGAGCTCGGAAAGCTCCTTCTGCAGCCGTCCGCTCTCGGCCATCAGCCGCTCGCGGTCGCGCGAGACCACCCGATGCAGCTGCACCGTCTGGCCGATGAGATTGGCCACCATGGTGAGGAAGCGCACATCGGAATCGAGCCGGAAGACGGAGCGTCCGTCCCACACCCGGTCAATGGTGAGCGTGCCGATGACACGCGAGGCGACCCGGATCGGCACCCCGATGAAGGACACCCGCGTATCCTCGCTCGCGCCCATGGCCGCGGCATCCGCCGCATTGAAGGCGGGATGGGACGCGACATTCTCGGCGATCAGCGGGACCGCGGTGGCGATCACCTGGCCGATGGCCTTCTCCGGCAGGCGCGCGCGGTACCGCGCATCCGTGCCCTCGTTCCAGCCGGCGCCGACGGTGATGTCGGGAATGCCGTCGTCCTCGAGCAGCGAGATCACGCCATGGCGCATCTGCATGAAGGACGACAGAAGATTGACGACGCTCGACAGGGTGGTTTCGAGGCGGTTCGGCGCCGTCAGGATCTTCGAGATTTCGTAGATGCCCGTGAGCGCGACATCGCTCAGGGAGACGAGGGGAACGTGGGCGCGAGGCTGCTCACGCTCGATTTGCAACGCTTCGTGCTGGACCATGGTGCTGTCTCCATCACCCCAGGCTCTCCATCCCACCGTTTTTGTATGATTAGCGACACTTTGATTTAGTTTCATTCTGATGTCGTGCCCAAGGTAAAGGCAAAAGTTGGCGCGGCTTTAGGCAGTTTGTTACAAACGTCTATCGGCGCGCCGAAATCCGCCAAGATCCGGCCAGAAACGCCGCCGGGATTGTCGGGAAAGGGACGAAATGTCTCAGGTGTCGAAAAAAGATTTCGCTTTGCGAAATCATCCACGGCAGGCCTTGCCGTAACTTTCCTCAATGCGGCGGAAATAAAGGCGCACCGGGAGCCGGCGGAACGGCGGTGTCAGGCCCAAGGCCGTGCCGGAACAGCCGGGGCCGTGCGTACCGGCCCTGGCGAAACACTCTTGAGATCCCCGTCTGGAATCAAACCGGCTCCGGGATTTCAGGACGGATCGCGAGTGTCCGGAAGGAACATGGCGAGCCGCGCCGCCGCGGCGGCGTCGTCTTCCGACCGCAGCACCTCGGTCATGTCCACGTCGCCGAGCGGACGGAAGAAGAGGAAGCCCTGCGCCAGCTCGCAGCCTTTCTCCCACAGGAAGCGCGCCTGGCCCACCGTCTCCAGTCCCTCCGCCACCACCTTCATGCCGAGGTTGCGCCCAAGCTCGATCACGGCGCAGACGATGGCGGTGTCGAAGGCGTCGCTCTCGATGTCCTTCACGAAGCTCTGGTCGATCTTGATGGTGTCGATGGGCAGCTGCTTCAGATGGATGAGGCCGGCATAGCCGGTGCCGAAATCGTCGAGGGCGATGCGCACGCCGGCCCGGTAGAGGTCGTCGAGGATGGGCGCCACGTGGTCCGAGCTGCGGCCGAGGAAGACCGTCTCGGTGATCTCCACGTCGAAATGGGACGGCTCCACCCCCGCCGCATGGAACTGGCGCAGCAGGGTCGAGGCGAGGTCGCGGTGGGTGAACTGGGCCGGCGACAGGTTGATGGCCACCCGGCCGCAATCGTAGCCGGCCTCGATCCAGCCCCGCACGTCGCTGCTCACCCGGCGAACCATGCGTTCGCCGATCATCACCGCCAGCTCGGGGTCGGTGAGCGCGGCCTCGAAGGCCGAGGGCGACAGCACGTTGTGCGGCGAGCGCCGCCAGCGCACCAGGGCCTCGAGCCCGGCGATGCGCCCGGTGGTGAGCGAAACCTTGGGCTGGTAGAACGGAATGATCTCGTCGTCGGCGAGGGCCGCGATCATGGCGCGGTTCAGCGCCACCCGCTCCGCCACCACCTGCCGCATGGCGGGGGTGTAGACCACGGCGCGGTTGCGCCCCTGCTGCTTGGCGGCATAAAGGGCGAGGTCCGCGTCCTTCATCAGCTCGCCATATTGGTTGTCGTGGTCCGGACAGACCGCGAGGCCGATGCTGGCGCGGGTGGAGAAATGCCGGCCGGAATGGGCGAACGGCCGGCGCAGCTCGGCCAGGATGGAGTGGGCGAGCCGGCGCCCGGCCTCGACCGGATCGGGTCCCTCCACCACCGCCACGAACTCGTCGCCGCCGAGGCGGGCGAGGATGCCGCGCTGGTCGAGCAGCGTGTCCAGGCGATTCGCCGTCTCCATGAGCACGGCATCCCCCGCGTCGTGGCCGAGGGTGTCGTTCACATCCTTGAGGCCGTCGAGGTCGATGAGCAGGATGCAGATCCCCTCGTCGGACTTGCGGCGGGCCATCGCGGCGCTGAGGCTGTCGTGGAAGGCCGCCCGGTTCGGCAGCCCGGTGAGGGCATCGTGGGTGGCGTCGTGGCGCGCCTGCTGCTCCGCCACCAGGCGATCGGTCACGTCGACGATCGCCGCAATGACGCTGGGTGACGGCTCGCCGGACGCAAGCGCCGCGGCGATCACCACCCGCCGCTCGCTGCCGTCGGCGAGCCGGATCGAGGTTTCGAAGTCGGTGACCGATCCCTCGGCGTCGATCCGGTGCCGGAACTCCTCGGCCACGGCGGGGGTCAGGCAGGTTTCGCACAGCCCCGCGGGACGATCGAGCGTTCCGCCGGGGCGGAAGAAGCGGCGGGCCGCCTCGTTCGCCTTGATGGTGCGTCCGTCCTTCATCCTCGCCACCACGAGGGGAACCGGCACCGCCTGGAAGGTGTTCTCGAGGACGTTCTCGCTCGCCTGCAGGCGCTGGTTGGCGTCGCGCTCCGCCCGCACCGCGTCCCAGTACTGGCGCTCCATGCGGTTCGTGCGGGACACGAGCAGGATCAGCGTCGCGTTCAGCACCGCCACCGCGAGGCCGAGCCCGGTCGCGAACTGCCACCCCACCATCGAATCGAGATAGCCGTAGAGCAGCAGCAGGCTACAGCCGATGCCGCCGCCCACCTGCCACACGAACGGCACCGGCACCGCCAGATAGAAGACGGTGGGCAGCAGCATGACGACGAACAGGGCCAGATCGCTCTGGGAGCTGACCAGCACCGCCACGCCCAGGGCCGTACCCCACTGCCACAGGATGTAGATGGCGTCCGTCGTGCGCACCGACGCCGCGAACTGCACCGCGATCAGGCAGACGAGCGACAGCGCCACCACGGCGAATCGCGACAGCACCGCGACGTAGAAGTGGGCGGTCCCCGCGAAGCGCCAGTCGCTCAGCAGAAACAGCGAATTCAAAATGACCGAGGTGGCGAACAGGATGCGCGCGTTGCGGCGGCTTTCGTCCAGCCGATCCAGGCGGAACAGGGCTTCGCGCACACGGTCGACGAATTCGCCGCCGACTGCCGTAAGCCGCAGATCGTCCGCGCCCGGTGATTGCCCCGGACGCGCACCCGGATGCGATGTGCCCCTCATCAGGAAATTCTAGCAAGGAGCCAGATCATCGCGCCAGCCTTCTGAGCGATCCGCGATCCGAATTAAGTGGTTGCATTTCAGGAATCTATCGCTCGCGGGTAGACTGTTGCCGCAGCCCCCTTCCGCACCGGCGGCCGGCCATCCACCTGTCGCCTCGCGCCGGCCCGCGGCGCAGGCTATATGCGGTCGGACGAGCGGCGTGCCTCGCCGTGGCCTGGGGAGGGAGACACATGCTGGATGGTAAACGCATCCTCCTGTGCATGGGCGGCGGGATCGCCGCCTACAAGTGCCTGGAGCTGATCCGCCGGCTGAAGGAGCGGGGGGCGGCCGTCCGCCCCATCCTCACCGGGGCCGCGCAGCATTTCGTCACGCCCCTGTCGGTGGGCGCCATCACCGGCGAGCGGGTCTTCACCGACCTGTTCGATCTGACCGCCGAGCACGACATCGGCCACATCCGCCTCTCCCGCGAGGCGGATCTCGTGGTGGTCGCGCCGGCCACCGCCGACCTCATGGCGAAGATGGCCCACGGCTTCGCCGACGATCTCGCCTCCACCGCCCTTCTCGCCACCGACAAGCCGGTGCTGATGGCCCCGGCCATGAACCCGCGCATGTGGGCGCATCCCGCCACCCGGCGCAACGTGGCGCAGTTGCGCGCCGACGGCATTGTCATGGTGGGACCCAATGCCGGCGCCATGGCCGAGCGGGACGAGTTCGGCGAAGGCCGCATGGCCGAGCCGATGGAAATCCTCGCCGCCATCGAGGCCCATTTCGCCGTCGCCGCCGCGCCCCTGCTCAAGGGCCGGCGCATCCTCGTCACCTCCGGGCCGACCCATGAGCCCATCGATCCGGTGCGCTACATCGCCAACCGCTCGTCCGGCAAGCAGGGGCACGCCATCGCCGCCGCGGCCCGCGCGGCCGGGGCGGAGGTGGTGCTGGTCAGCGGCCCGGTGGAGGTGGCCGATCCGCGCGGCGTCAGGGTGGTCCGCGTGGAGAGCGCGCGGGCGATGATGGCGGCGGTGGAGGAGAACCTGCCCGTCGATGCCGCGGTTTTCGCCGCCGCGGTCGCCGACTGGCGCGTCGCCGATGCCGCGGAACAGAAGATCAAGAAGGACGCCGGCGGGGCGCCGGCGCTCCATCTGGTGGAGAATCCAGACATCCTCGCCACGGTGTCGCGGCACCATACCCTGCGCCCGCGCCTGGTGGTGGGCTTCGCCGCCGAGACCGAGACGGTGGTGGCCCACGCCCAGGCCAAGCGGGCGCGCAAGGGGTGCGACTGGATCGTCGCCAACGACGTCTCGCCGGCCACGGGAATCATGGGCGGCGACAGCAACACCGTCCATCTGGTGACCGCGGCGGGCGTGGAGGACTGGCCCTCGGCGACGAAGGGAGAGGTGGCCCGCCACCTGGTGGCGCGAATCGCCGCCGAGCTGTCGGGAGGCGCCGCATGAACACCCCCCTCCTCCACCCGCCCCTGGTCCGCATCCAGCGCCTGCCACACGCCGGCGACCTTCCCCTTCCCGCCTATGCGACGCCCGGCGCGGCGGGGCTCGACCTCGTATGCGCCGCGCCGGCGGATGCGCCGGTCGTCATCGCGCCCATGGGCTACGCCGCCATTCCCACCGGCTTCGCCCTCGCCTTGCCGGAGGGCTACGAAGGCCAGGTGCGGCCGCGCTCGGGCCTTGCCCGCAACCACGGCGTCACGGTGCTCAACGCGCCGGGAACGGTGGACAGCGATTATCGCGGCGAGGTGCTGGTGCTGCTGGTGAATTTTGGCCCGAAGGCGTTCGAGGCGGCGCGCGGGATGCGCATCGCCCAGCTCGTGGTGGCGCCGGTCTGCCAAATAATGCTGGAAGAATCCGGAAATTTGAGCGAAACTGCACGCGGTTCCGGTGGTTTTGGCTCCACAGGCCTCGGGATGCCGTTATTAAAGAAATAGCTACATTCAGATGCCGCGTTTATCCGACAAGAGCCTCCTCGCCATCGCTGCCGTGGTCGACGTGGCCGTGCACGCGCGAGGGGCGCCGGTGGCCGCCAAGGCGCTCGCGGCCCGCCACGGCCTGCCGCCCCGCCGGCTCGAACCGGTGCTCCAGGCGCTCGTCCATGCTGGCGTCCTCAAGGGCGTGCGCGGGCCGCGCGGCGGCTACGAACTGGCGCGCGAGCGCCGGCGGGTCTCGGTGGCCGAGATCGTCCGCGTGGTCGAAGGCGCCGAGGAGGAGAAGGAGATCGTCCTGCCCCCCCTCGTCACCGAGGTGGTGCAACCGGCGGTCGCGTTCGCCGAGGACACGTTCGACACCGCCCTCGACGGCGTGACCCTCGAGGATCTCTGCCGCACGGCGGATGAAAAGGGCCATGGCTCCGAGCACGATCGCATCGATTTCGCCATCTGATCGCTTTCGCCTTTAATCGATATCGCCATTTACAAGCGGATCGCGCGTCGCGCGACCCGGCGGCCACACAAGAGGAGATCGCCCATGGCCGAAGCTGCCGCAAAGATCGTGCCTGCCGCGTTCCCGCGCCCGGGACGCGGCCGCGTCTACGATTCCATCACCGAGACCATCGGCAACACGCCCCTGGTCCGCCTCAAGCGCCTGCCGCAATTGCGCGGCGCCAAGGCCGAAATCCTGGCCAAGCTCGAATTCTTCAATCCCATCGCCAGCGTGAAGGACCGCATCGGCGTCGCCATGATCGACGCCATGGAGAAGGCCGGGGCGATCGATCAAGACACCGTCCTGGTGGAGCCCACCTCCGGCAACACCGGCATCGCCCTCGCCTTCGTCGCCGCCGCGCGCGGCTACCGGCTGATCCTCGTGATGCCAGAGAGCATGTCGGTGGAGCGGCGCAAGATGCTGGCCCTGCTCGGCGCCGAGCTGGTGCTGACCCCGGCCAACCTGGGCATGAAGGGCGCCGTCGCGCGCGCCGAGCAGCTCATCGCCGACTTGCCCAAGGCGGCGATGCCGCAGCAGTTCAAGAACAAGGCGAACCCCGAGGTCCACCGCCGCACCACGGCGGAGGAGATCTGGAACGACACCGACGGCAAGGTGGATGCGGTGGTGGCCGGCGTCGGCACCGGCGGCACCATCACCGGCATCGGCGAGGTGCTGAAGCCGCGCAAGCCGTCGCTGCGCATGATCGCGGTGGAGCCCGAGGATTCCCCTGTGCTGTCCGGCGGTCCTCCCGGCCCGCACAAGATCCAGGGCATCGGCGCCGGCTTCATTCCGGAAGTGCTCGACCGTTCCATCATCGACGAGGTGGTGACGGTGGGCAACCAGACCGCCTTCGACACGGCGCGGGCGCTGGCCCGCTACGAGGGCATTCCCGGCGGCATCTCCTCCGGCGCGGCGGTGGCCGCGGCGCTGGAGATCGCGGTGCGCGACGACATGGCCGGCAAGACCGTGGTGGCCATCGTTCCCTCCTTCGCCGAACGCTACCTCTCCACCGCCCTGTTCGAGGGTCTCTGAGGCCGGGCCGCCGCCGGCTCACGCGGGCGGCGGCTTTGCCTTCCCTGGCCCGGCCACGCCGGCCCGCGTCCCCAGCCGGGCCAGGCGCAGCAGCGCCGCGTGGCGCACCGGGTCGTAGGCGGCATCCCCCGCCCGCGCCGCCTTGCGCGCCTGGCGCAGCGCCCGGGCGATGCCGGCCGGGCAGCCGCAGAAGAGCACCAGCCCCGGCAGCTGCCGCAACACCTGCTCCTTCGCCTCCTCGCAGCGAAATGCGAGGAGGCGCGGATGGCGCATGTCCAAAGGTTGCATGATCGAGCCTCCCGTGAGGCTGGCATGCTCGCCCGCCGCACGGTGCAGGGGATAAAAATCCTACTTTCGCGCCACCCCTGAGCTCGGCTGAATACCAGTAATTTGTTGTGATTATTATATCTTTCCTGAAGGCTCCGGGCATGGCCCGCCAGGATCTATCCCCCTCCCCTTGAACACTCGCATGATGCGTGTAGGAATATTTCCCTACAACGAGGGGTTTCATGCATCATCTCGTATCCTCTCCCTCCGTCGGCGCGTCCGCTGATGCCGACGGCCCTTGCGGCGCGGACCTCGCGACCGGCTCGCGGACGTCCTACCGGGTGATCACGGCCCTCGTCGCCGCCGCCACCGGCGTCAGCGTCGAGGTGCTGCTGGCGCGGCATCGGTGCACCGCCCCGGTGGCCGCCGCCCGACAGCTCGCCATGTATCTTGCCCATGTGGCGCTGGGGCTCACCCAGACGGAAGTGGCCCTCGCCTTCGGCCGCGACCGGACCACCGTCGCCCATGCCTGCCGCCGCATCGAGGATCTCCGCGACCAGGCCGCCTTCGACCGCAAGGTGGCCCGGATGGAGGAATGCCTGCGCTGGGTCATGGAGCGCTGAGGAATGGCCCGGCGCACCTCCCCCTCCCGCCCCGGCGCGGAGACCTCGCCCGCGCGCAATCTCGCGGAAAGCCCCCTCGCCTGGCTGGCGCGGCGATCCCTGGTGGATGCCACCCAGCTCACCGCCGGCGAACGCCTGCGGGCGGACTTCACCCGCGCCCAGCTCACCCCGCGCGTGACCAGCCGGTGGACCGAGATCGCCGGGTCCGGCAGCCCCGAGGTGTTCAGCGACATGGTGCTGGCCGCCAAGCTCCGGGTCTCCCGAGCGGTCACGGCGGTGGGACCGGAGCTGTCCGGGGTGCTCCTCGACGTCTGCTGCTTCCTGAAGGGCCTGGAGCTGGTGGAGCGCGAGCACGGGTGGCCGGCACGCACCGCCAAGGTGGTGCTCGGCCTCGCCCTCGACCGGCTGGCGACCCATTACGGGCTGGCCCGCGCCGCCCATGGCCGCCCCCGCGCGCCCCTGCGCAGCTGGCACGCCGCGCCGGAGCCGGACGGCGGCGACACCGCGTCCGCCACGTCCTGATGTCGTCAGGTCAACCGAGGGCGTGCGCCGCGGCGCGGATGACGTCGAAGGCCGCGGCCACATCGGCCTCGGTCGTCTCCATGGAACCGGCCTGGAAGCGGATGGCGAAGCGGCCGTCCACCCGCGTCGGCGTGAGGTAGATGGCGCCGCCGTCGTTGATGACCCGCAGCAGGGCCAGGTTGTGGACCTCGAGGTCGCGCCCGTCGCCGGGATCATGCCGGAAGGAAAAGAGCGAGAGCACCGGCTCGGAGGCGAGCGCGAAGCCCGGCTCCGCCGCAAGCCTCGCCGCCAGATCCTGCGACCAGCGCACGTGGTCGCGGATCATCCCGCGCAAGCCCTCGAGCCCGTGCGCGCGCAGCACGAACCACAGCTTCAGCGCCCGGAAGCGCCGGCCGAGCTGGATGGTCCACTCGCTGAAATTGACGATGTCGTCCTGGCCGTGCGTGCGCAGGTATTCCGGCTGGATGGCCATGGTGCGCAGGTGGTCGTCGATGCTGCGGACGAAATGCGCCGAGCAGTCGAACTGCACCCCGAGCCACTTGTGCGGGTTGAGCACGATGCTGTCGGCCCCCTCCGCCCCCGCCCAGAGGGTGCGGAACTCGGGGCAGATCATGGCCGTGCCCGCCCAAGCGGCATCCACGTGGACGAACAAACCGTGCCGGTGCGCCACCTCCACCACGGCGGCCACGTCGTCCATGGCGCCGATGCTGGTGCCACCGACGCAGGCCACCACGCCGGCCGGCCGGAAGCCGGCGGCGAGATCCGCGCGGATGGCCGCCTCCAGCGCCGCCGGCACCATGCCGCGCAGGCGGCCGGCGGTGGGGATGCGGATGAGATTGTCGGCGCCGATGCCGGAGAACCACGCCGCCCGGTCGATGGAGGAATGCACCTCCCCCGAGGCGTAGACCCGCAGGCGCGGCGCGCCGGACAGCCCGGCCTGGTTGCCGGTGAAGCCCAGCGCCCGCTCGCGCATGGTCAGGAAGGCGCACAAGGTGGCGGAGGACGCCGAATCCTGGATCACCCCGGTGAAGTCCGCCGGCAGCCCCACCGCCTGGCGCAGCCAGTCGAGGGCCACCTGCTCCAGCTCGGTGGCGGCGGGGGAGGTCTGCCAGAGCAGGCACTGGGCGCCCATGGCCGAGGTGAGGAACTCGGCGATCACGCTGGCCGGGCTCGCATTGGCCGGGAAATAGGCGAAGAAACGCGGGTGCTGCCAGTGGGTCATGCCGGGCACGACGATGCGCTCGAAGTCGGCGAAGATGTCGGCCATGGGCTCGGCCGCTTCCGGGGGCGTGGCCGGCAGCGCCGCCGCGATCTCGCCCGGCGCCGTGCCGGCGCGCACCGGCTTTTCGCGCAGCCCCGCCCGATAGCGCGCGGCGAAGTCCGCCGCTTCATGCGCCCAGTGGCGGAAATCCTCCCCGTCCATGCCTCGACCCCTTGCCTGCGACCGCCGCTGCGGGGGGACATAGCCGACTTCAGCGGCGCAGGAAAATCGCGGGGCCGCGCCCCATCCGGCGGTATCCCGCCCCCTGCCGCTCCGGCAGGCGTGATGCTCCGGCGCGGGAAAGGCCTTTCCCCCAGGCGTGCGGCGATCTAAGACGACCGACAGCTTTGGGCGCCGGATCGAAGCCATGGCGCCCCGAATAAGAGGCAAGAGAGGACATGCCCCAGTACCGCTCCCGCACCTCCACCCATGGCCGCAACATGGCCGGCGCCCGCGGCCTGTGGCGCGCCACAGGCATGAAGGACGGGGATTTCGGCAAGCCCATCATCGCGGTGGTCAATTCCTTCACCCAGTTCGTGCCGGGGCACGTGCACCTGAAGGACCTCGGCCAGCTGGTGGCGCGCGAGATCGAGAAGGCCGGCGGCGTCGCCAAGGAATTCAACACCATCGCGGTGGATGACGGCATCGCCATGGGCCATGACGGCATGCTCTATTCCCTGCCGTCCCGCGAGATCATCGCCGACAGCGTGGAATACATGGTCAACGCGCACTGCGCCGATGCCATGGTCTGCATCTCCAATTGCGACAAGATCACCCCCGGCATGCTGATGGCCGCCATGCGCCTCAACATCCCGGCCGTGTTCGTCTCCGGCGGGCCCATGGAGGCGGGCAAGGTGCTGCTCTCCACCGGCGAGAAGAAGGTGGACCTCATCGACGCCATGATCGCGGCGGCCGACGAGAAGGTCTCCGACGCCGACGTGCAGGTGATGGAGCGCTCCGCCTGCCCCACCTGCGGCTCGTGCTCCGGCATGTTCACCGCCAATTCCATGAACTGCCTCACCGAGGCGCTCGGGCTGGCGCTGCCCGGCAACGGCTCGGTGCTCGCCACCCATGCCGACCGCGAGCGCCTGTTCGTCGAGGCCGGGCACCTCATCGTCGACCTCGCCCGCCGCTATTACGAGCAGGACGACGCCAGCGTGCTGCCGCGCTCCATCGCCACGTTCAAGGCGTTCGAGAACGCCATGACGCTGGACATTTCCATGGGCGGCTCCACCAACACGGTGCTGCACCTGCTCGCCGCCGCCAACGAGGGCGAGGTGCCCTTCACCATGGCCGACATCGACCGCCTGTCGCGCGCGGTGCCGGTGCTGTGCAAGGTCGCCCCCGCCGTGGCCAACATCCACATGGAGGACGTGCACCGCGCCGGCGGCATCATGGCCATCCTCGGCGAGCTGGATCGCGGCGGCCTCATCCACACCGACCTGCCGACCGTGCATTCCGCCACCATGGCCGACGCGCTGGAGCGCTGGGACGTGGCCCGCACCAAGAGCGAGAGCGTCACCACCTTCTTCCGCGCCGCGCCCGGCGGCGTGCCCACCCAGGTGGCCTTCAGCCAGGCGCGCCGCTGGGACGACCTCGACCTCGACCGCGAGGCCGGCGTCATCCGCGACGTGGCGCATGCTTATTCCAAGGATGGCGGCCTTGCCGTGCTCTACGGCAACATCGCGCTGGACGGCTGCATCGTGAAGACGGCGGGCGTGGACGCCTCCATCCTCACCTTCACCGGCAAGGCCCGCATCTTCGAGAGCCAGGACGCGGCGGTGGAGGCCATCCTCTCCACCGGGCGCATCACCCCCGGCGACGTGGTGCTGATCCGCTACGAGGGGCCGCGCGGCGGGCCGGGCATGCAGGAGATGCTCTATCCGACCTCCTACCTGAAGTCGAAGGGCCTCGGGAAGGCCTGTGCGCTGGTCACCGACGGCCGCTTCTCCGGCGGCTCCTCGGGCCTGTCCATCGGCCATTGCTCGCCGGAAGCGGCGGAAGGCGGCGCCATCGGCCTCGTGGAAGAAGGCGACACCATCGAGATCGACATCCCCAACCGGGTGATCCGGGTGGCGGTGTCCGACGAGGTGCTGGCCGAGCGCCGCGCCGCCATGGACGCCAAGGGCGACGCCGCCTGGAAGCCTTCGAGCCGCAAGCGCGTGGTCTCCCAGGCCCTCCAGGCCTACGCCGCCCTCACCACCTCCGCCGCCCGCGGCGCGGTGCGCGACGTGAGCCGCCTCAGGCGCTGAGGTTTCGCCTCAGGCACCATATGGGGCCGGCGGCCTGCGCCGGCCCTTGCGTTTTCAGGCGTCAGCGGCAGGTGAGCCGGCCATCGTCGTTGGCGATGTCGCGCCCGGCCGAGCACCAGCCGGTAGCGGTGGTGGCGTCGACCCAGCGGCCGTTGCGATCCCGGCAGCTCGCCTTCAGCCAGCCGGCCACCATGCGGACATCCTTGCAGCTCGCCATGTAGGAGCCATAGGGCGGGCGTTCGCTGGCGAAGCCCCCGCCGCCGGACCTGCGGCAGGTGAGGCTGCCGTTGTCGTTGGCGATGTCGGCGCCCCTGTCGCACCAGCTGAGCGCCGTCGAGGCCGGCCGCCAGTTGCCCCATTGGTCCCGGCAGGTGGCCTTGAGCCAGCCCGCCTCCAGGCGGATGTCCCGGCAGGAGTTCATGTAGGAGCCGAAGGGCGGCCGCTCACCGTATGCAGGCGGCGGAGCCGGCGCCGGGGATCCATAGATCGAGCCCGGCGCGATCGCCCCCTCACACGAGAGCTGGCCGTCCTCATTGGAGATGTCGCCGGCACAGGCGGCGAAATTGTCGAGGCGCGTCACCACCCAGGTGCCCTGGCGCGTGGCGCAGAAGGCGGCGAGGTCGCGCCCGAACCGGACCTGCACCTCGCGGCAGCTCTTCAGGTAGCTGCCCTGCGGCACCTGCTGGGCGAGGGCCGGCGGGGCGGCGAGGCAGCAGAACAGCGCAAACGCCCCAAAAATCCGGAAGGAAATGCCCGTCATCATCGCCCCGCGCCACAGTTCCGGCACCAAGATACCGGATCGCGGCATCATTACAATGACACCACCTCCCCGGGGTGACGAAAAAGAAAAGGGGCGCCGAAGCGCCCCATTCCGCCGGTTGCCCAGGATTTCAGAAGCAGGACAGGTTGCCGTTCTGGTTGGAGATGTCGCGGGCGCCACGGCAGGCATTGACGTTGATCGCCGTCGCGTTCCACGAGCCGTTCTGCCGTTGGCACTGGGCCCGCAGCATGCCGGCGCCGCCCAGGGTCACGTTCTGGCACGAGCGCAGGTAGGAACCGGGCGGCGGCTGCATCGCCTGCCGGCGCGGGCAGAACAGGTTGCCGTCCTGGTTGGAGATGTCCGATCCCGGCTGGCAGTTCAGCGTGTTCAGCATGGTGGCCTGCCAGTTGCCGGCGCGCGTGCGGCAGAAGCCGCTCAGCACGCCGTTGCGGAACTCGATGCGGTTGCAGCTCTGCTGATAGGAGCCGCGCGGTCCGAAGCCGCCGGGGCCGGGCGGCGGCGGCGCGGGGCGGCGCTCGCACCACAGCTGGCCGTTCTGGTTGGAGATGTCGCCCCGGCAGCTGGGGAAGTCGTTGAGGCGCGCGCCCACCCACTGGCCGTTGCGCGTGGCGCAGAAGGCGGAGAGGTCGCCGCCGCGGCGCACCTGCACGTCGCGGCAGCTCTGCAGGTAGCTGCCGGGCGGCACCGGCTGGGCCATGGCGGCACCCGCGCCGGCAAGCCACCCCAGCGCCAGAAGCAGGCCCGCAAGGCCTGCGACGACGACATTTCGCTTCATGATTTCCCCCCATAGAAAACGGCGGGCTTGTAGCACGCCGCAACCGTCGCTGCACGGCCATCGACAGGCGGGCGAGCCTTCGCTAAAAGCCGAGATGTTCCAAAGCACAAAGACGCACCCATGACCATCCGCCTGCACCGCGGCGACCTGCCCGCGGATTTCGTTGCCGCGCCCGTGGTGGCGATCGACACCGAGACCATGGGGCTGAACCCCTTCCGCGACCGCCTCTGCCTGGTCCAGCTGTCCAACGGCGACGGCAGCGCCGACCTCGTGCAGATCCCCCAGGGGGCGGACGCCAGGAGCGCGCCGAACCTGGTGCGGCTGCTCGCCGACCCGAACGTGACGAAGCTGTTCCATTTCGGCCGCTTCGACATCGCCGTGCTGCAGCACACCTTCCATGTGATGCCGCAGCCGGTCTGGTGCTCCAAGATCGCCTCGCGCCTCGTGCGCACCTACACCGACCGGCACGGGCTGAAGGACCTCCTGCGCGAGCTGCTGAACGTGGACATCTCCAAGCAGCAGCAAAGCTCGGACTGGGGCGCCGCGGACCTCTCCGACGCCCAGCTCACCTATGCCGCCTCCGACGTCCTCCACCTGCACGCCCTCAAGGCCAAGCTCGAGGAGATGCTGGCGCGGGAGGGCCGCACCGGGCTCGCCGCGGCCTGCTTCGCCTTCCTGCCCGCCCGCGCCGCGCTCGACCTGTCCGGCTGGGCGGAAGAGGACATCTTCGCCCACAGCTGACATCGGGCGAGCGGAGAACCCTGCAACCGGGCGGGTTTCCGGCCGCCCCTTGCACCGGATCGCCATTTCGGACAATTTGGCCGGGCGCGTGGGGCGACGCGCCGGCCGGCCAAGCGCCGAGACCGCGGACAGGCGCACGCGGGTTTGGCCCGCCGCCGGAACAGGGCCATGAACCGACACGTGCCGCCACACGATTTTGAGCCGCAGGACGAGGCGGAGCTCAACGCGCCGGGGCTTCGCCAGGAGACCTCGCGTGACGATGACTCACGCGAGGCGGTTTTGCGCGATGCGGTTTTGCGCGAGGAGGAACGGCGCGACGCCGCCGCCTTCTCCCCGCGGGCCGCCCCCGACTTCCAAACCGCGCGGCGGCACAGCCGGCGCGTGCGCTGGATCAAGCGCCTGCTGCCCATTTCCATCGTGGCGGCGATCGTGCTCATCGCCGGTGTCTCCATTCTCTCGCGGCTCAGCCTGACCATCGAGCTGCCGTTCGATATCGGCCACCTCACCCTCAGCGGATCGCGCCTCACCATGGAGCTGCCGAAGCTCTCCGGCTTCACGGACGACAATCGCGGCTACCATGTCACTGCCAAGACGGCGACGCAGGACCTGACACGGCCCGACGTGATCGACCTGACGGACGTGGTGGCGCGGCTGGAGCTGGCGGACAAGGGCTGGACCAGCGTCAACGCGAAGGTCGGCAGCTTCGACACCAAGAAGCAGTTCATCACCCTGGGCGACGGCGTGGACCTGGCCATGGCCGGCGGCTATGCCGGCCGCCTCCAGGACGCGGCGGTGGACGTGAAGGCCGGCACCATCACCACCGAGCACCCGGTGGAGTTCACCTATCTCGACGGCAAGCTGGTGGCCGACCGGCTCGCCGTCACCGATCGCGGCAAGCGGGCCATGTTCGAGGGCCACGTGCAGCTGGATTTCCTGCCCTCCCACCTGCCCGGCCGGCAGAACGACGCCGCCGCGCCGGCCGCCGGCTCCGCCCCGGCAAAGCCGGCGGTGTCCCCCGCCGCGCAGGCCCGCCGCGAGGACGGCGCCGTCGCGGCGCAGGATCCGGTCCAGCCTCCCCCACCCGCGCCCCCCTTGCCCTCCGCGCCTCTGCCGCCCCGACGGCCGGCCATCGCACCGTGATATCCCAGAAGATGATGCTTTCCGCGCCTCGCCAGGCTCCCGCCCGAAGGCCCCATGACGCAGCGGCACTTTGGTGCCGGCTCGCCGTCGCGGCCTGCCTGCTCGTTCCGGCCGTCGCCGTCGCGCAGACCTCGAACGTGCCCAACGCGCTCCAGGGCTTCGCCAAGAACCGCGACCAGCCGGTGCGCATCAATGCCGATTCCCTCGAGGTGCGGGACAAGGACAAGGTCGCCGTCTTCTCCGGCAACGTGGTGGTGATCCAGGGCGATACCACCATGCGGTCCAAGGACCTGCTCGTCTACTATGACGGCTCCGTCGGCGGCGCGCCGCAGGGCGGGGATCAGCCGGTGCAGAAGGGCCAGATCCGCAAGCTCGAGGCCACCGGCGGCGTGGTGGTGAAGACCAAGGAACAGACCGCCTCGGGCGACAGCGGCACGTTCGAGATGAAATCCAACACAGTCACCCTCGTCGGCAAGCCTGTGGTGCTCACCCAGGGGCCCAACGTCATCCGCGGCCAGAAGCTGGTGGTGGATCTCGTCACCGGCGTGTCCAAGTTCGAGGGGGGGCGGGTGGAGAGCCTCATCATCCCCGGCAGCCTGAAGCAGGACGCCAAGCCGGGAGACGCCAAGCCCGGAGAAGCCAAGCCGGAGCAGGGCCAGGGCGGCCAGGCGCCGCGCCGCTGACCCGCGGCCGCGTCGCGGACGGAGCGGCCCGCGCCCCCGCCGCCACCCCGCGGCGGCCGCCGCGCGCCTGCCCTGGCGGCACCCGCGCGGGAGGGCGCAGAAGGGTGGCGCCCTCGGCGGCCCGCAATTTGCATGTACGGATTGCATCCCAGGCACGGACGTTCTAAACCCTTCATTCTGGGGGCCGGGGTCCGGAGGTCGCGTTGAACGTCCTGTCCATGTTCGGCAAGTCGAAATCGGGCGGCGGCAAGCGCCGGAACGGCAAGGATGTTCCGGCGCCGGCGGCTCCGCGGGACTGGGACGGCGCCGCCCATGACGCCGCCTCCTATGATGACGCCTCCTACGACGAAGCCTCCTACGACGACGCCCGGGCCTGGGCACCCGACGGCTACGCCGACACCTTCGACAGCACCGGCGCCCTCGCCGCCTTCGGCCTCGCCAAGTCCTATGGCGGGCGCAAGGTGGTGCGCGACGTGAGCCTCAACGTCCGGCGCGGGGAGGCGGTGGGTCTTCTGGGCCCCAACGGCGCCGGCAAGACCACCTGCTTCTACATGGTGACGGGCCTCGTGAAGGCCGACCAGGGCCGCATCGAGCTCGACGGGCACGACGTGACCCCCATGCCCATGTATCGCCGCGCCCGCCTCGGCGTCGGCTACCTGCCGCAGGAGGCCTCGATCTTTCGCGGCCTGTCGGTGGAAGACAACATCATGGGCGTGCTGGAGGTGACCGAGCCCAACCGCGCCCGCCGCCGGGAGGAGACGGAAGCCCTCCTCGAGGAATTCAAGATCACCCACGTGCGCAAGTCGCCTTCCATCGCGCTCTCGGGCGGCGAGCGGCGGCGGCTGGAGATCGCGCGGGCGCTGGCCAGCCGGCCCGCCTTCATGCTGCTGGACGAGCCCTTCGCCGGCATCGACCCCATCGCGGTGGGCGACATCCAGGCGCTGGTGCGGCACCTGACCTCTCGCGGCATCGGCGTGCTCATCACCGACCACAACGTGCGCGAGACCCTCGGCCTCATCGACCGGGCCTACATCATCCATTCCGGCTCGGTGCTGATGGAGGGCGACCCGGAAGCCATCGTCTCCAGCCCGGACGTGCGGCGGCTTTATCTCGGCGAGGAGTTCCGGCTATGAGCGCCGCCTCCCGCGCCCGTCAGCAGGGGCTGCCGCCATGGCGATGAGCCCGAAGCTGGAATTCCGGCAGAGCCAGTCTTTGGTGATGACGCCGCAGCTGATGCAGGCCATCAAGCTGCTGCAGCTCTCCAACATGGAGCTCGTCGCCTACGTGGAGGCGGAGCTGGAGCGCAATCCGCTTCTGGAACGGGTGGCCGAGAACGAAGGCCCGGACAGCGCCGGCGAGACCCCCTCGGAAGCGGCGGAGCGCGGCGAGGCCGAGGCCGCCAGCCGCGAGGAGCCCCCCGCCTCCGCCGACTGGATGGAAGGGGACATGGAGCCGAGCCGCGCGGCCATGGAAACCCGCCTCGACACCGATCTCGGCAACGTCTTCCCGGACGACACCCCGGCCGACCGCGGCAGGGGCGACACCAGCGCCTCGGCGCCCGGCCCCTCCGGCGGCGAATGGGGCGGCGGCGAACGGGGCGAGGACTACAATCCGGAAGCCTTCCTCACCGCCGAGACCACGCTGGCCGACCATCTGGAAGCCCAGCTTTCGGTCGCGGCGAGCGACCCGGCGCTCCGGCTCATCGGCGTCAACATCATCGGCCTCATCGACGAGGCGGGCTACTTCACCGGGGACCTCGACCAGCTCGCCGAGCAGTTCGGCGTGCCCCCGGCCGAGGTCGAGCGGGTGCTGAAGCTCATCCAGACCTTCGAGCCTTCCGGCGTCGGCGCGCGCAACCTCGCCGAATGCCTCGCCATCCAGCTCAGGGAGCGCGACCGCTTCGACCCAGCCATGCAGGCGCTGGTGGCGAACCTGGAGCTGCTCGCCCGGCACGACCGCAACGCGCTGAAGCGCATCTGCGCCGTGGACAACGAGGATCTCTCCGACATGATCGGCGAGATCCGCCGGCTCGATCCCAAGCCCGGCCTCGCCTTTGGCTCCGGCGTGGTGCATCCGCTGGTGCCGGACGTCTATGTCCGCCCCGGCGCCGACGGCACCTGGCTGGTGGAGCTGAATTCGGAAACCCTGCCGCGGGTGCTGGTGAACCAGACTTACCACGCCACCGTGGTCAAGCACGCCCGCTCGCAGGAGGAGAAGAGCTTCCTCGCCGACTGCCTGCAGAGCGCGAGCTGGCTCACCCGCTCCCTCGACCAGCGGGCGCGCACCATCCTGAAGGTGGCGAGCGAGATCGTGCGCCAGCAGGACGCCTTCCTGCTGCACGGGGTGCGCTACCTGCGCCCGCTCAATTTGCGCACGGTGGCGGACGCCATCGGCATGCACGAATCCACCGTGTCGCGGGTGACCTCCAACAAATACATCTCCACCCCGCGCGGCGTGGTGGAGATGAAGTTCTTCTTCTCCTCGGCTATCTCGGCCTCCGGCGGCGGCGAGGCCCACTCGGCCGAATCCGTGCGCCACCGCATCAAGCTGCTGATCGAGGCGGAGAGCCCGGAGGACGTGCTCTCCGACGACACGCTGGTGCAGAAGCTGAAGGGCGACGGCATCGACATCGCCCGGCGCACGGTGGCGAAGTATCGCGAGGGCATGAACATCCCCTCCTCGGTCCAGCGCCGGCGCGAGAAGATGGCCATGCGCAGCGTCGCCAACTGAGGCCGGCCGGGCGGAGCGGGCGCGCTTGCCGTCACCGCCGTCCTCCGGCTCGACCGGGAGACCCATCGCGCCCTTTGTCCCAATCTCCCCACTCGTGGAGAAATGGCCCTCCGGTCAAGCCGGAGGGCGACGGTGGCTAAGGGAGCGCAGGCGCGGCAACCGCGGGCCGCGCCTCGGACCAGGCCGAGCTTCAGACCAGGCTGAGCTTCACGTCGATATTGTTGCGGGTGGCGTTGGAGTACGGGCACACCTGATGCGCCTTGGCGATCAGCGCCTCGCCGGCGTCCCGGTCCACGCCCGGCAGCGACACCGCCAGGGCGATCTCCAGGCCGAAGCCGCCTTCCGAGCGCGGCCCGATGCCGACGGTGGAGGTGACGCTCGCGTCCGCCGGCACCTTGGCGCTGCCGCCCTGCGAGGCGACGAACTTCATGGCGCCGAGGAAGCAGGCCGCGTAGCCGGTGGCGAACAGCTGCTCGGGGTTCACGCCATCGCCGCCGGCGCCGCCCAGCTCCTTGGGCGTGGTCAGCTTCACGTCCACCGCCCCGTCGAGGGTGGCGGAGTGGCCGTCACGGCCACCGGTGGCGCGGGCGGAGGTGCTGTAGAGGACATTCACGGACATGGCGGCTTTCCTTCTCTGCAGATGTCGCGCTTTTAATATTGCGCGACTAAATCGTGTGCGATCTATCTAGAGAGACGGGACCCCCCTGTCAAGCGCTTGCGATTTGATCGTGCACTAATTATTTTTGAGCCATCTTCCTCAGGATGACCCCCGATGCCCGCCTCCCCCGCAGACCCGCCGCCCCCTGCCTTTCCCCGCGTGGACGAGTTCCTGTGCTTCGCCTTTTATGCGGCGAGCCACGCTTTCACCCGTGTCTACAAGCCGTTGCTCGACAAGCTGGGGCTCACCTACCCGCAATATCTGGTGATGGTCGCCCTCTGGGACGCCGACGACCAGACGGTGGGAGGGATCGGCGAGAAGCTGGGGCTGGAATCGAGCACGCTGACGCCCCTGCTCAAGCGGCTCGAAGCCCTCGGCCATGTCACCCGCGCCCGTGACGCCGCGGACGAGCGGGTGGTGCGGGTCCGCCTGACCGCGCAGGGCGGTGCCCTGCGGGAGGCCGCGCTCGGGATCCCCGGCTGCATCCTCGCCGCCACCGGCCTGGATCTGCCCCGGGTCATGGCGCTCCAGAAGGAGGTGACGCAGCTGCGCGCGGCGCTGGAGCGCGCCGCGCAGCCGGCACAGGCTTGACGGGTCTCCGGGGCTGGTGACACTCCATCTGGTCTGCCGCATACGGTCGACCAGACAGACGCGCAACAGGCCCGCCATGCTCGACTCCAGCCTCATCGGACGCATCGCCTTCCAGCCCCCGCCGCCGGGCCGGCCGCCCCTCCTGCCCCTCTTGCCGGCCGGCACCCACGCCCTCGGCCTGCCGGGCGCGCGCGACACGCTGCTGGTGGTGCCCGAGGGCCTCGACCCCGCCGCGCCGGTGCCGCTGATGGTGCTGTTCCACGGCGGCGGCGGCAGCGCCGAAAAGATCCTGCCCATGATGGCGGCCCACGCCGCCGAGCACCGCTTCCTGCTACTGGTGCCGCAATCGGTCTTTCCCACCTGGGACATCGTGATCGCCGGCAACGGGCCGGACCGGGAGCGGCTGGAAGCGGCGCTCGGCCTCGTGGCGGCGCGATTTGCCGTCGACCCGGCCCACATCGCCTTCGCCGGCCATTCGGACGGCGGCAGCTATGCCCTCTCCCTCGGCCTCACCAACGGCCATTTCGTGACCCATGTGATCGCCTCGTCCGCCGGCTTCATGTCGGTGCAGCGGCAGGAGGGGGCGCCCCGCGTCTTCATCTCCCACGGCGTCGACGACGAGCAGATCCCCATCGACCGCAGCGGGAGGGTGCACGCGGCGCTGCTGAAGGACGCGGGCTACGACGTCACCTACATGGAGTATCACGGCCCGCACGCCTGGCAGCCGCCGGTGGTGGCGCTCGCCGTGGGCTTTTTCCTCGCCCCCTGACCCCCGGCGCGTGTCGGTGGGCCGGCGCCGCCGCCGGCGCGACCCGGGACTTGACGCATCCGCTGGACAAGCCGGCGGTGAAATGATGAGGTCCCGGCAAACAGAAGAAGAACGCGCGATGGGGCACCGGGCCGACGGCACCGGATCAGGGCGCGCCGCCGGACGGGAGACATGCTTCAGGCCTCGGTCGTCATCTTCGTAGCGCTGGCCTATATCGGCTTCCTGTTCGCCATCGCGAGCTACGGCGACCGGCTGCGCCCGGGCGCCGCCCGGCGCGCGCCGCGGCCGATGATCTATTCGCTGTCGCTGGCGGTCTACTGCACCTCCTGGACCTTCTTCGGCTCGGTGGGCCTCGCCGCGACGCAGGGCTTCGACTTCCTCACCATCTATCTCGGCCCCATCATCCTGATGACGGTGGGCGCGCCTTTCTTCCTGCGGGTGGTGCGGCTCGCCAAGGCCAACAACATCACCTCCATCGCCGACTTCATCGCCGCGCGCTACGGCAAGCACCAGGGCATCGCGGCCCTGGTCGCCATCGTCGCCATCGTCGCCGCCGTTCCCTATATCGCGCTGCAGTTGAAGGCGGTGTCCGCCTCCCTCGTGGCCATGATCGGCCATTTCGCCGGGGCCGGCGGGCGCAACACGCTGGTGGGCGACCTGGCGCTGTTCGTCGCCTGCGCCATGGCCGCCTTCGCCATCCTGTTCGGCACCCGCCACACCGACGCCACCGAGCACCAGGACGGGCTGATGCTCGCCATCGCCAGCGAATCCCTGGTCAAGCTCGCCGCCTTCCTGGCGGTGGGCATCCTCGTCACCTTCATCCTGTTCGACGGGCCGTGGCAGCTGTGGAACGCGGCACGCGAGGCGGATGTCGCCGCGCCGTTCGAGAGCGGCCTGTCGCTCGAGAGCTGGCTGACCATGACCATCCTCTCCGGCGGCGCCTTCATGCTGCTGCCGCGCCAGTTCCACGTGGCGGTGGTGGAGAACAAGGGCGAGGAGGAGATCCGCCGCGCGCGCTGGCTCTTCCCCCTCTATCTCGTGCTCATCAATTTGTTCGTGGTGCCGCTGACGCTGGCCGGCAAGATCCTGTTCCCCCTCGGCATGGTGGACAGCGACGTCTACGTGCTGGCGGTGCCGCTGGCGGCGGGGGCGGAGGCGCTCGCCTTGTTCGCCTTCGTGGGCGGCCTGTCCGCCGCCACCGCCATGGTCATCGTGGAGTGCGTGGCCATCGCCATCATGGTCTCCAACGACCTCGTCGTGCCCCTGCTGCTGCGCCGGCGGGCGCAGCGCTCCGACGAGGGTGGGCCACGCGACGACATGACCGGCCTGCTGCTGCTGGTGCGGCGGATCGCCATCTTCGTCATCGTCCTGCTGGCCTATCTCTATTACCGCACCACCGGCGAGGTGCAGCTGGCGCAGATCGGCCTGCTCTCCTTCGCCGCCATCGCCCAGGTCGGCCCGGCCTTCGCCGCCGGCCTGCTGTGGCAGCGGGCGACGGCGAAGGGCGCCATTGCCGGCATCGTCGTCGGCGGCCTGCTGTGGACCTATACGCTGCTGCTGCCGAGCCTCGCCGAGGCGGGGCTGGTGGCGTCCACGGTGGTGCAGGCCGGGCCGTTCGGCATCGGCCTGCTCAAGCCCACGGCGCTGCTCGGGCTGGCCGCCGGGCCTCTCGCCCACGGCGTCGCCTGGAGCCTCGGGCTCAACACCCTGATTCTGGTGGCCGTCTCCCTCTTCACCCAGCCGAGCCAGATCGAGCGGGTGCAGGCGCGGCTGTTCTCGGGCGGCGGCGGCGAGCGGGCGCCCCTGCGTCCGGCCTTCCTGCGCTGGCGCTCGTCGGTGACCCTCGGCGAAGTGATGGCGACGGTGGAGCGCTATCTGGGGCCGGACCGGGCCCGCGCCTCGTTCGAGAACCATGCGCGCCAGCAGGGCGTCACCCTCGACCCGCATCGCGAGGCCGACGCCGGCATGGTGCGCTACGCCGAGCACCTGCTCGCCTCGGCGGTGGGGGCGGCCTCCTCGCGCCTCGTGCTGTCGCTGCTGCTGCGCAAGCGCACCGTGTCCACCAAGGCGGCGCTGAAGCTGCTCGACGACGCCTCCGCCGCCATCCAGTACAATCGCGAGCTGCTGCAAAACGCCATCGACCACGTGCACCAGGGCATCGCCGTGTTCGACCGCGACCTGCGGCTCGTCTGCTGGAACCGGCAGTTCGGCCAGATGCTCGACCTGCCGGCCGAATGCTACGCCGTGGGCGTGCCTCTCACCGACATCCTCGCCGCCGCCCCGGCCGACGACGCCGGCGAGATCGGCGCGCGCCTCAACCGCTATGCCGGCCCCAGCCCCGATTTCTCCGAGCGCCTGCACCAGCGCGGCGCGGTGATCGAGGCGCGCTCGGACCCCATGCCCGACGGCGGCATCGCCGTGACCTTCACCGACATCACCGCGAGCGTGGAATCGGCGCTCGCTTTGGAGCGCGCCAACGAGACCCTGGAGCGCCGCGTGCGCGAGCGCACCGAGGAGCTGGAGCGTCTCAACCAGGCCCTGGAGAAGGCGCGGGAGGAGGCGGAGGAGGCCAATCTCTCCAAGACGCGCTTCCTCGCTGCCGCCAGCCACGACATCCTGCAGCCGCTGAACGCCGCCCGCCTCTACGTGACCTCCATGGTGGAGCGGGCCAAGGGCCCGGAGGAGGAGCGCCTCGCGGGTAACGTGGACGCCTCCCTGGAATCGGTGGAGGAGATCCTCGCCGCGCTGCTCGACATCTCGCGTCTCGACAGCGGCGTGATGCGCCCGGAGATCGCGCCCTTCCGCCTCGCCGACATCCTGAAGCCCCTGGAGATGGAATTCGCGCCGCTGGCGCGGGAGAAGAACCTCCGGCTGACCTTCGTGCCCTGCGCGCTGGCCGTGCGCTCCGACCGCCGGCTGCTGCGGCGGCTCTTGCAGAACCTCATCTCCAACGCGGTGAAGTACACCCCGCGCGGGCGCATCCTGGTGGGCTGCCGGCGGCACGACGGCAAAGTGCGCGTGGAGGTCTACGACACCGGGGTCGGCATCCCGCGCTCCAAGCACAAGCTGGTGTTCCAGGAATTCCAGCGCCTCGACCAGGGGGCGAAGGTGGCGCGGGGGCTCGGGCTCGGCCTCTCCATCGTCGAGCGCATCGCCCGGGTGCTGGAGCACAAGGTGACCCTGCGCTCGACGCCCGGCAAGGGCTCCGCCTTCATCGTCGACCTGCCGGTCGCCGTCTCCATGCCGGAGGAGCCCCAGGCGCTGCCCAGCCCCGCCCGCCGCGGCGCGCCGCTCGACGGCCTCACCATCCTCGCCATCGACAACGAGCCGGCCATCCTCGAGGGCATGCGGATGCTGCTCACCGGCTGGGGGTGCGAGGTCATCACCGCCCCCAGCGCCGCCGGCGCCATCGAGGAGGTCCGCCGGCGGCGCAAGAAGCCGGACGTGGCCCTCGTGGACTATCACCTCGACGGCGGGCACGGCATCGACGCGGTCATGTCGCTGAGGTGGAAACTGGGGAAACTTCCCGCCGTGCTCATCACCGCCGACCGCAGCAAGAAGGTGCGCGACGCGGCCCGCGCGGCGGACATGGAGATCCTCAACAAGCCGCTGAAACCGGCGGCTCTCAGGGCCATCCTCGCCCATTGGCGGCTCGCCCGGACAGCGGCGGAATAGAGCCGGCGCAAGGATTTTCGCGCCCTTTTTGCCACACCTTGCGGGCTGCCGAATTAAGGCCTCGTTCATCCCCATGAACGCCCAATAAACGCCCGGTTCAGCCAGCGTTATGGGGACGTGCCATAGAAGCACGCCCTCTCGGCATGGAAAAGTTACTGAACTGTAAAGAACTGTAACAAATCCGTGCTCACTTTGACGCGCGATGTACTTTTGGAGCGTGGCTATGACGATCACGATCAACGTTCCGGTCTTCCCGCTGCGGAAAGAAATCGCCGCCCGCAAGCGACGCCTCGGCCTGTCCCTCGGCTTTTCACGCGGCCCCAGGGACGCGGCGGCGGGCAAGGCGTCGGGAGGCAAATGCGGCAGCGCGGCGGCCGGCCCGGAGCCGCGCTACACTGCCGAGGGACTGGAATTCGACGTGTCCGGCATGGCCGGGGCGCCGCGCAAGAAGAGCTGAGGCCGCGTCAAGGGCACGTGGGCCGAGGGCACGTTGTGGGCCAAGGGCATGTGGGCTAACGGCGCGGCGGCCCTTCAGGGGGGAACAGCTCCCCCCCCTCCGGGCGTGCGACGCCGGCTTTATGGCGCGCGCCGGGATCATCCGATAAGGTCGCCGCCCAAGAGCAACAACGTGCGGCCCTGATCCATCATGACGGACCCGATTTCCGCGCCCCCCTCGGGCGAGCCCCGGACCGAAACCCATTTCGGCTACCGCACGGTGCCCCTCGCCGAGAAGCAGGCGCTGGTGGACGACGTCTTCCACAAGGTGGCGCGCCGCTACGACATCATGAACGACCTCATGTCCGGCGGCCTCCACCGGGCGTGGAAGGACGCGCTGGTCTCCAAGCTGCGCCCGCCGCCGGGAACCCGCCCCTTCCACCTGCTGGATCTGGCCGGCGGCACCGGCGACGTGGCGTTCCGGGTGGTGAAGGCGGGCGGCGCCGGCACCCGCGCCATCGTCGCCGACATCAACGCCGACATGCTGGCGGTGGGCCGCGAGCGCGCCGAGAAGCGCGGCCTTTCGGAGCAGGTCACCTTCTCCGAGGCCAATGCCGAGGCCCTGCCCTTCCCCGACATGAGCTTCGATGCCGTCACCATCGCCTTCGGCATCCGCAACGTGCCGCGCATCCCGGTGGCGCTGAAGGAGATGCGCCGCGTGCTGAAGCCCGGCGGGCGCGCCTTCGTGCTGGAATTCTCCAAGGTGGACGTGCCGCTGCTGGACAAGATCTACGACACCTTCTCCTTCCGCGTGATCCCCGAGATCGGCAAGCGCGTGGCCGGAGACGCGGAGCCCTACCAGTATCTGGTGGAATCCATCCGCCGCTTTCCCCATGCCGAGGCGTTCGCCCAGATGATGCGCGAGGCGGGCTTCTCCCGCGTGGACTTCACCCGCATGACCGGCGGCGTGGTGGCCCTGCACTGGGGCTTCCGCATCTGATGGCGGCGCGCGCGCAGGGCAGGCGCCGCCCATGATCTTCCTCCTCGTCGCCGACGCCGCGCGGCTCGCCCGCGCCGGATACGTGCTGGCGCGCGAAGGCGTGCTCTCCCTCGTCTCCCCCGCCGCCGCGCCGCCCTTGGCGCGCCCGCTCCTGCGCATCGCCCGGCTCATCGCCCGCAAGGATGCCGGCAGCCGCCGCGCGCGCTTTTCCGCCGCCTTGTCGCGCCTCGGCCCGTCCTACGTGAAGCTCGGCCAGTTCCTCGCCACCCGCCCGGACGTGGTGGGCGCCTCGGTCGCCCGCGACCTGGAGGTGCTGCAGGACCGCATGCCGCCCTTCGGCCAGGACGTGGCGGAGGCCACCATCACCGACGCCTTCGAGCGGCCCGTCCGCGATGTCTTCCCCGTCTTCGGGCCGGCGGTGGCCGCCGCCTCCATCGCCGAGGTGCACCAGGCCGAGACCGTCGATCCCGACGGCAGCCGCCGCATGGTGGCGGTCAAGATCCTGCGCCCCGGCGTCGGCCGGCGCTTCGCCTCGGACATGGGCACCTTCCGCCGCATCGCCCGCTTCGCCGAGCAGAACTTCGCCGAGGCCCGGCGGCTGCGGCTGGAGAGCGTGGTGGACACGCTCTCCCGCTCCGTCTCCATGGAGATGGACCTGCGCCTGGAAGCCGCCGCCTATGCGGAGCTCGCCGAGAACACACGGGACGACCCGGAGCTCCACGTGCCGCACGTGGACTGGGACCGCTCCAGCCGCGAGGTGCTGACCACCGAGTGGATCGACGGCATCAAGCTCTCCGACAAGGACGCCATCATCGCCGCCGGGCACGACCCGAAGGAGATCGCCCGCATCGTCATGCAGTCGTTCCTGCGGCAGGCCATGCGCGACGGCTTCTTCCACGCCGACATGCATCCGGGAAACCTGTTCGTGGACGCCCAGGGCCGGCTCGTGGTGGTGGATTGCGGCATCATGGGCCGCCTGGGGCTGAAGGAGCGGCGCTTCCTCGCCGAGATCCTCTACGGCTTCATCACCCGCAACTGGCGGCGCACGGCGGAGGTGCATTTCGAGGCCGGCTACGTGCCGTTCCACCATTCGGTGGACGATTTCGCCCTCGCCATCCGCGCCATCGGCGAGCCGATCCACTCGCGCACCGCCGACCAGATCTCCATGGCGCGCCTCCTGGCCCTGCTGCTGGAGGTGACCGCCCTGTTCGACATGCAGACGCGGCCCGAGCTGCTGCTGCTGCAGAAGACCATGGTGGTGGTGGAGGGCGTCGCCCGCTCCCTCGACCCTCAGCTCGACATGTGGCGCACCGCCGCCCCGGTGGTGGAGGACTGGATCGCCGGCAATCTCGGCCCCGTGGGGCAGTTGAAGCGCGCCGGCTCGGGCCTCGGCGAGATGGGGCACTTCGCCGCCACCCTGCCCGGCCTCCTCACCCGCACCGCCCGCGTGATGGAGCAGCTCGACGAGGCGACGCGGGACGGGCTGCGCCTGTCGCCGGACTCTCTCGACGGCATCGGCCGGGCCGAGGCGCGCCGCGCCTTCTGGGGCAACATGGCCCTGTGGGTCATCGCCACCGCGCTGGTGGGGATGTGGCTGGGATAGGGGGCGAGTTGGTTCCCCGGCCGACTGAAGCGTGAGCGGAAGGTGAGCCGGGGTCCAGCGCACATGTCCGCCGCAGGCGCTTCATGACGCCGCCGTCCTGGCGTTGCCTGCTGCGCAGCCTGATTGCGCGCGGGATCCCGGCGCTCCTTCCACTTCGCTTGCGCTGCGTTGCCGTCGGCCGGGATACGGCCGCCCTCACAATTGCCGCGTCAGGTTCTCAGCGAACGACAGGATGTGCGCCCGCGTCGCCTGCTCGGCGGCATCGGGGTCGCGGTCGGTGAGCGCCGCGACGATGGCGGCGTGCTCGTCCACCACCCGGCGGTGATGACCGGCGTCGCGGAGGGAGACGAACCACACGCGCTGCGCCCGCTCGTGCAGGTTCTTGAGGATCTCGGCGAGGACGAGGTTGCGCGCGCCCGCCGAGATGGTGGTGTGGAACTCCCGGTCGAGGGCCATGAGCGCCTCGACGTCCCCGTCGGCCGCCGCCCGCCCGCCGCGGCGCACGTTCTCGGCCAGGGCCTCCAGCGTCGCCGGCTCGGCGCGCTCGGCGGCGAGGCGCGCGCACTGGCCCTCGTTGAGCAGGCGCACCTCCACCATGTCGCGCACCTCGTCCTGGCTGATGGGACGCACCATGATGCCCTTGCGCGGCAGCACCTCCACCAGCCCGTCGCGCATGAGCCGGTCGAAGGCCTGGCGCACCGGCGTGCGGCCGAGACCGAGGGAGGCGGAGACCTGGGCCTCGCTCAGGGCCTCGCCCGGGCGGAAGGCGCACATGATGATGCGCTGCTTGATGAGCGCGTAGGCCTCCTCGCGCAGGGAGCGCACCGGGCCGGCGCCCCCTTCGGCGGTGGCCTGCTCCTGCGTGGCGTGCGCATCCAGCTGCATTGGGCGTCCTCCCGCCGGTGGTTTCAGCGCCGAACTCGTCCCCGAGGCCGAGACCGATCGGCTCCCGGTCCGGCCGGCCGGCGCATGCGCGCCGGGCTCAGCCGGCGATCGGCAGGACCGTCACGTCGTAGGCGTGGCGGATGACGCGCCCCAGCACCGGATCCTCGATCTCGAACGCGAAGCGCTCCGCCGGCCGGATGCCGCCACGGGCGGCGAGCGTGCCGCAGAACATGGCCGTGCCGTCGCCGAAGCCGGCCGCATAGCCGTCCAGGATCTCGCCCGGCGGCAGCATGGCCGCCACGGAGCCTTCCTGGTAGAGCACCGTCTCGCCGCCGATCACCGCGTGGGCGCGCAGCACGAGGCTGTCCCAGTGGGGCAACACCTCATCGAGGGCCCACAGCTCCGGCGCCACCGGCTTGTCGCACATCTGCTTGGAGACGGTGATGCCGTAGGTCTCCACCTTGCGGTCGGTGTGGTCCGAGCCGATGCCGAGCCAGCGCCGCCCGCCGCTCTGCACCACCATGAACTCCACCTCGCCGGAGCTGTCCGGCCCGGTGCATTCGATGGCATCGGCCGTGGTCAGCCGCGCCGCCGCCACCCGGTAGTAGATGGGGGTCGAGGCGGGGCGGGCGACACCCAGTTCCTCCAGCTCGACGATGTGCTTCTCCAGCGCCGCCTTGTCCCGGCCGGTCCAGCCGGCGATCACGGCGTGGCGGACGAGCAGCGTCTCCTCATAGGCGCGGCCGTCGGCGTGGATGGTGAAATGGAGCGCGGTGCCCGGCATGTGGTCCTCTGCAACTTCGGTGGGAAAAGACCGGCGCTCCCGAAAGGGGGGAAGGGAGCGCCGGCCGGACGCGGACGCCGGGTTCAGTTCGGCATCCGCGTATCGAGCAGCGTCCACTTGCCGCCCTTCACCTCAAGCACGTAGACCGGCTTCACCGCATCGCCGTCGGCGAAGGAGATGGAGCCTTCCAGCGCCGGATAGTCCTTGAGCTTGGCCACCTGGTCGCGGATGGCGGCGCGCTCGGCGGCGAGCTTCGCCTTGTCGCCGGTGACGCCGGCCTTCTCCATGGCGGCGGCGTAGAGGTAGACGATGTCGTAGACCGAGGCGTCCATCTGGTTCGGCTCGGTGCGGGCAAGGCCGGCGGCCTTGGTGCGCTTGGCGAATTCGGCGGCGAAGCCCTTGGTGCGGTCGTTCACCTCCGGAAAGAAGGTGGTGCCGATGGTCAGGGTCTCGCCGGCGCCGTCCATGCGCCGGGGCAGCTCGGGGTCGGCGATGGTGGTGCCGCCGATGAGGCGGGTGGAAACGCCCTGGCGCTTCAGCTCCTTGGCGATGTTGACCGCGCCCTCGGGCGGCGAGCCGAGGCCGACGATGTCGGGCGCCATCTGCTTGAGCTGCGCCACCTGGGGCGACAGGTCGAAGGCGGCGAGCTGGAAGTCCACCGCGCCCTTGGAGGGAATGGCGTACTTCTCGAACATCTTCGGCACCACCACCGTGCCGATGGACTTGGACACCACGTCGTCGGTGGCATAGGCCGCCGCGCCCGAGGCCATGGGCAGCTTCTTGTCCTTCACCGCCGCCAGCACCTGGTCGATGACCTTGCCTTCGTCGGTGGTGTTACGGAAGCCGTAGGTGAAGCCCTTGGTGAGGCCCGGCGCCGAGGAGGCCATGGACATCTGCGCGATGCCCTCGCGCTCGCCCACCGGGAAGGTGGTGCGCACCTCGGAGGAGGAGAACGGCCCGATGATGGCGAGCGCCCCGGCGTCCTGCGCGAAGGTGCGCAGCGCCGTGGTGGCCTGCTTGGGATCGCCGGCGGTGTCGAACTTCACCACCTTGATCTTGCGGCCGTTGATCCCGCCCTTCTTGTTGATCTCCTCCACCGCCAGATCCACCGCCACCTCGTTGGTGTTGGCGAGGCTCACATAGGGGCCGCTCTTGGCCATCATGTAGCCGAGGACGAGGTCCTCCTCGGCTCGCGCCGCGCCGGCGGAGACGAGCGCCGCCAGAAGGCCGGCACCAAACAGCACGCTCTTCTTCATGTCCCGTACTCCTCTGTGGTTCTTGTCGTTCGGATCAATGGGCGGGGGCGGAGCCGCCGCCGAGATAGGCCGCCTGCAGGCGCGGATCGGCCGCGAGCGCGGCGGGCTCGCCCGCCATGGTCACCCGGCCGAGCTCCAGCACGGTGGCGGCATGGGCCACCTTCAGGGCCTTGCCGGTGTTCTGCTCCACCAGCAGCACCGAGAGGCCGCCGGCGTTGAGCTCGCGGATGAGGTCGAACAGCTTCGAGACGAACAAGGGCGAAAGCCCCAGCGACGGCTCGTCCAGCATCATCAGGCGGGGCCGCGCCATCATGGCGCGGCCGATGGCCAGCATCTGCTGCTCGCCGCCGGAGAGGCAGGAGGCCGGCATGTGGCGGCGCTCGGCGAGATTGGAGAAGCGGTCGTAGATGGCGTTCATCTCGCCGCGCACCGCGCCCGTGTCGGTGCGCATGTGGGCGCCCAGCAGCAGATTCTCCTCCACCGTGAGGGAGATGAGGATGCGCCGGCCCTCCGGCACCAGAACCAGGCCCTGCGCCATGCGCTTGTGCGGGGCGGCGCGGGTGAGGTCGATGTCGGCGAAGGTGATGCCGCCGCCCTTCACCGGCACCGCGCCGAGGATGGCTTTCAGCAGGGTGGATTTTCCCGCGCCGTTGGCGCCGAGCACGGTGACGATCTCGCCCTCGCGCACCGTGAGCGACACGTCGGCGAGGGCCGCGACGCGGCCGTAGGAGACGGAAAGGGAGGAGACTTCGAGCAGCGCCATCGCTCAGGCCTCCTCGTCCGTGCCGATATAGGCCTCGCGCACCTTCGGATCCTGCCGCACGCGCGACAGCGGGCCCTCGGCGATCTTCTCGCCGAAGTTCAGCACCACCACGTTCTCGCAGATCGAGTCCACGAAGTGCATGTCGTGCTCCACCACGAGCAGGGTGATCCCCTTCGCCATCAGGACAGTGAGGTGATCGCGCAAGGCGTTGGTCTCGCTGGGGTTGAGGCCGGCGGCGGGCTCGTCGAGCATCAGCAGGCTGGCCCCGGCGAGGGTCGCCCGCACCAGGTCGATGCGCTTCCTCACCCCGTAGGGGAGCGTGGAGACCGTCTCGTCCGCCCAGCGGCCGAGGCCGGTTTCCTCCAGCGCGTCGCGCGCCTCCCGCTTCCAGCGGTGGCTGGGGACGAGGCGGTAGGGGGTGAGCAGCGCCTTGAGCGAGGATGCCCGCACGTGCTGGCCGACCAGAAGGTTCTCCAGCACCGAGAGATGCGGCATGAGGCGGATGTTCTGGAACGAGCGGGCGACCCCGGTGGTGATGCGCTTGCGCGACGGCATGGCGGTGACATCCACCCCGTTCACCTCGATGCGCCCGGCATCCACGCCGTAGACGCCGCTGACCAGGTTGAACACCGTGGTCTTGCCCGCCCCGTTCGGGCCGATGAGGGCGGTGGTGACGCCCTTCGGCACGCGGAAGGAGAGGTCGCGGATGGCGCGCACGCCGGCGAACGACTTGGACAGGCCGGAGATGGCGAGGGCCGCGCTCATGAGGACACCTCCGCGGGACGGCGCCGGAACAGGCGGAAGAGAGAGGTGGTGACCAGCCCCTGCGGCCGCACCGCCATGAACACGATGATGAACACGGCGAAGAGGGCGTAGCGCCACTGGTCGGAGGCGCGCAGCAGCTCCGGCACCAGGGTGAAGAAGGCGGCGCCCACCAGCGGGCCCCACACCGTCTGGGTGCCGCCGAACAGCACGTAGAGCACGGTGAAGACGGACAGCAGCACGTTGAAATGCTGGGCCTCGACGAAGCTGTAATGGTGCGCGTAGAGGCCACCGCCGAAGCCAGCCACCATGGCGCCCAGCGCGAAGGCCGCGACCTTCATGCCGCGGACCGACACCCCGAGCAGGTCCGCCACCGTCGCGTCGCTCTTGACCGCGGTGAGGTAGAGGGCGAAGCGGGTGCGCGAGAGCAGCAGCATCACCAGCACCACCCCCGCCGCCGCCGCGAACACCACGCTCGGCCCCGCATAATCGGTGACCGGATAGCCCGCCGCGCCGCCCACCACTTCCAGGTTGAGGAAGACGGCCGAGATCACCTGCCCGAGGGCGAAGGTGGCCATGGCGAAATAGATGCCGTGGGTGCGCAGCACCGGAAAGCCGATGGCGAGGCCGACGAGGCCCGCGAGCCCCGATCCGGCGGGGATCGCCACCCACATGGGCCAGGCATATTCGTTGGTGAGGAAGGCCGAGGCATAGGCGCCGATGGCCATGAACCCGGCGATGCCGAGGTTGAGCTGGCCGGCGGCGAGCGGCAGGTACACCGCATAGGCCGCCATCACGTTGAAGGCGAGGACGACGAGGACGCCGGTGAGATAGCCGCTCATCACAGCTTCTCCCGGCTGGCGGCGCGGCCGACGAGGCCCTGCGGCCGCACGATGAGGATGAGCAGCAGCAGGCCGTAGACCGAGATGTTCACCACGTCGGCGCCGATGAGCGAGATGGAGAGCACCTCGGCAAGGCCGATGACCAGCCCGCCCAGCACCGCGCCCCAGATGGAGCCCATGCCGCCGACGATCATGGCGGCCACGCCCTTGAAGCCCACCCCCTCGCCCATGAAGGGGGAGACCTGCTGGTAGTTCACCGCGAACAGGATGCCCGCCAGCGCCGCCAGCAGGGCCGAGGCCACGAACAGCTGCGGCACCAGGCGGGAGATGTCGATGCCCAAGAGCTGCGCCGTCTCCCGGTTCTCCGCCACGGTGCGGATGCGCCGGCCGGCGGCGGTCGAGGAGAGGTACCAGGACAGGAAGGCGACGAGGCCGAGGGACAGCGCCAGCGAAATCAGCTGGGCGATGCCGATGACGAGGCCGCCGAGGCGCAAATTGAGATCGGGCAGCAGCGCCGGGAACGCCTGCTGGTCCGAGCCGTACTGGATGAGCATGAGGTTTTCCAGCAGCACCAGGAAGCCGAGGGAGGACACCAGCGGCACCTCCGGGTCGCCCCCCTGCATGGGCCGGTAGGCGAACCGCTCCACCAGGAGCGAGGCGAAGGCGGCGGCGGCCAGCGCCCCGGCGGCGGCGAGGAGGAAGGGCCAGCCCGCCTTCATCAGCCCGAAGGCGAGCATGCCGCCCACCATGAACAGGCCCGGCAGGGAGAAGTTGAGGAAGTTGAGCACGCCGATGGCGAGGGTGAAGGCCACCGCCACCAGCATGTAGATGGCCCCGAGCATGAGGCCGTTGACGATCTGCTGGGCGAGCATGGCGGCGGGGCAACCTCGCTGGAAGGCGGGCCGGAACCGTGGGGCGGCGCCGGAAATTAGATAACATACAAAGCTATTTCGCCTTGCTGTTCAAGCTGAAATTTCAGGCGGATTTCAGTATTGGACGCCACCGCGGCCGGCCCACCGCCACGCGTGACTTCTGCCGTGATGCCAATGACTTGCATAGCCCCCAACCCGCGCCGCCGGCGGGTCCGGCTGGCGCGGCGATGGGCGCCGCGATGCACAAGGGACGGGCAGCCGCATTGACCTGCCGCAACCCGTGCCGGGCGAAGCCGGAGCGCGGCCCCGTTCTTGCTCTGACCCTTTTCAAGGTCGCTTCAACCCCTTTCCAACGTCGCTTCAACCCCCTTCCGATGCCAGGGTCTGTCGCAGGTCGGCCAAATTTGTCGAAGCCCGGACATCGTTCGTCACCGTGAGGCCGCCATGAAGCTCATCGTCGAACGCCTGGTCGTCGAATCCCTCGTCGAGGCCTTCCCGGATCAGGCGCACCTGCTCGCCCAGCCGCGCCTCAGCACCCGCATGGAGCTGGGGCTCGACACGCTGCAGCCGGACGAGCTCGCCCACCTGCATGGCCTGGTGCTGAAGAATGGCGGCACCGCCATCCGCGGGCAGGAGGAGCAGCTGGCCAACCTCGTCGGGGTGTTCCGCGACGAGGGTCGCCGCTTCGCCCCGGAGGAACTGGAGGACCTCGCCGGCGCCCTCGCCTTGTATTTCGTGAACACCTGCGTGCGCGGCTGGCTGTTCCGCATGAATCCCGGCGGCAAGCCCGAGCCCTACCTCATCACCCGCCTCGACTACACGCCGCCGGGCGAGGAGGAGGCCGGCCGCCTCATCGTGGAGCTGAAGGCCAACAATCGCGGCAAGGTCCACGTGGAGAACCTGCTGATCCGCTCCAAGGACCTGCGCGGGCTCACCATCCCCGGCACCCTCGCGGCCAAGGGCTGGCTGATGGAGGACGAGGGCCTCCTGGCGTCGTTCGACGACCAGATGGTGCGCTATTTCGAGTGGCGCGCCCGCTACGGCCACCAATTCTCCGGCACCGGCACCGGCATTTTCGCCGAGGACCCCACCGCCAACCGCCGCGACACCGACTGGGCGCGCAAGTCGGTTCTCGTCCTGTCGTCCTCCGGCTCGCAGGCGCGGCTCGTGAACGACGAGGAGCTGCTGGGCGAGCGCACCCTGGGGGCGGAGACATCCGGCTTCTTCCTCGACAAGATCGTGAAGAAGGCGGACAAGCAGAACCTCTTCCACATGGCGGTGGACGAGGCGCTGAAGGCGGCGCAGGCGAACGTGCGCAAGGGCTCGTTCACCGACATGCCGATCCACCCGCTGATCCTGATGTTCCATCTGGAGCTGCACCACCACGTGTGGGTGCACGTGGACGACATCAAGCCCTACGAGTACCACCCGGAGCTGAAGCACAAGCTGGTGCTGCCGCCGGAGCAGACCGACCTCATCGACATCCTCACCGCCGAGATGAACACGCTCATGGACGACGTGGTGGCCGGCAAGTCCGGCGGCACCACCGTGCTGTGCGCCGGCCCGCCCGGGGTGGGCAAGACGCTCACCGCCGAGGTCTATTCGGAGATCATCCAGCGCCCGCTCTACCGGGTGCATTCCGGCCAGCTCGGCCTCGACGTGGCCCACATGGAGCAGGCGCTGAAGGATGCCCTCACCCGCGCCCAGCGCTGGGGCGCGGTGATGCTGATCGACGAGGCCGACGTCTACATCAAGCGCCGGCAGGACAACCTCACCATGAACGCCGTGGTCGGCGTGTTCCTGCGGGTGCTCGAATACTTCAACGGCCTGTTGTTCCTCACCACCAACCGGGTGGACGACATCGACGAGGCCATCGTCTCGCGCTGCATCGCGCTGATCAAATACCACTCCCCCGGCCCGGACGACCGCCGCAAGATCTGGCGGGTGATGGCGGACCAGTTCGGCCTGCCGCTCACCGACGAGTTCATCGGCACGCTGGTCACCATGTTCCCGGAGACCTCGGGCCGCGACATCAAGGGCCTCGCCAAGCTGGTGGCCAAGTATTGCTCGCAGAAGAACGAGCCGCCCGGCATCGACGCGTTCCGCCGCTGCGCCATCTTCCGGGCGCTGGACGTGCCGCCGCTGGAAGCGGCGTGAGCGTTCGGGCGGGGTGAACCTTGGGGCGGGTGAACCTTGGGACGGCGCGGCGCCCCTGAGCCCGTCAGCCCCGGAGGGCTGACGGGACGCAAAGGACGCGCTCAGTTCCGGCGGGCGCCGGTGTGGACGATGGTGCCCACGTGCTCGCCGCGCAGCGCGGCGGTGAGGCGGCCGGGCACGAGGCCGTTCACCACCTGCACCCGCTCGATGTGCCGGGCGGTGGCCATCACCTCCACCAGGGCGCGGTCGAACGGCAGCGTGCCCGCGTGGGCGGAGAGCTCCGCGACCGTGGTCTCGGGCAGGAGCTGCGCCGTCGCGCCTTCGGGGCCCTTCGGGTCGGCGGTATACACCCCGTCCACGTCCTCCACGATGGTGAGGCCGGCCGCGCCCAGCGCGTCGGCGAGCAGGAACGCGCCGGTGTCGGCCCGGTGCGGCGGGATGCGCGCGCCGGGGAACTCGTGGTGGTGATACGGCGGGAAGGCGCTTCCCACCACCGCGCGGGCGGCGGAGAGGTGGATCGCGAGCTGGCTGGCGATGGTCGGGTGCTCCACATAGGAGACGCCTTCCGGCGCCAGCAGCGAGGCGAGGATGTGGCCGTTCTGCCCGGCCTCGCTCGCGGCGAGGGGGGCGAGCGAGCCCACCGGCAGGCCGAGGTCGAGGCCGACCCCATAAAGATGCCGGGCGCGGATGCCGGCGCCGGTGAGGATCAGCATGCGGTGCTCGGGCAGGAGCCGGCGCAGCTCGTCCACCACCGGCAGGATGGCGTCCGGGCCGCGGTCCATGATCGAGCGGCCGCCGATCTTCACCACCTGCAGCCAGGGCAAGAGCCGGATGGGCCTGACGCCGGCGACCGGGCGGGTGAGCTGGCCGTCGAGCAGGGTCTGGCGCGCGAGCGGGGAGGCGACGTGCTTGATGTCGCTGATGGTGTCGGACATGGCGTTGGCTCTCAGCTCGCGGTGATGATGGTGCCCACATGCTCGCCGGCGAGCGCGCGGGTCAGGTTGCCCGGGACGAGGCCGTTCACCACCTGCACCTGGCGGACGTGGCGCGCCGCCGCGAGCAGGTCGAGCACCGGGAATTCGAGGATCGAATCGTGCAGGCCCCGCGCCTTCATCTCGTCCACAGAGATCTTCGGGATGAAGGTGGCGTCCTTCGAGGTCTTGGGATTGGCGGTGTAGAGGCCGTCCTCGTCCTTCACGTAGATCATCGCCTTGCAGCCGAACTGCTCGGCCAAAAGGAAGCAGCCGGCATCGGTGCGGTAGGGCGGGATGACGCCGTCGGCGGCGGGGCGGATCCACAGCGAGTAGGGCGGCATGCCGCTGAAGACGACGGCGTTCACCTGGGACAGGAAAAGCGGAACCGCCGAGAGCCCGGCGCCGTCGACCTTGGAGATGCCGTGCTTCGCCAGGAGCTGGCCCAGCATCTCGGCGTTCTGGTCGGCGACGGAGGCGCCGAGCTGCGCCAGCACGCCCGCCGGCAGGTTCAGCTCGGCCGCGATCGAATAAAGGTGGCGGGCCCGCGTGCCGGCGCCTGTGCCGATCAGCAGCTTGTGGTCGTTGCGGGCGGCGACGATCTCGTCGATGAGCGGGTACACCGCCGCGCGGCCGCGGTCGATGACGCTCTGCCCGCCGACCTTGATCACGGTCGCGTCCGGCAGGATCCGGAAGTCCGCCGCCGCCGCCGCCGCCGCCAGAAGCTGCGGATCGGTCAGCGATCGCTGCATGAGGAGCGCATCGAGCTCCGCCGTCGTATTGGCCATGGGGTGCCTTTCGCTGTTGTCACATATTATTTTTCTTCAGATGTGCCCGTACATCTTACAAAAATACAATTCAATATGCGAATAATACGTATTATCTACATGTCGTGAAAAACGTTACAAAAAACATGCTTCCGAAGTCCTGGTCATCGACCCGGGTCTCCGGCGCCCCCGGGGGCGAGCCCGCCGACGGGAAACGTGCCGGCGGCGACGGGGTCCTGAAGCGTTTTCGAGCGGCGCGAATTCGGATCCGCGTGAAGAAAATGCGTTGAAACACGGAGCCGGAGCATTTCACCCGCCGCAGGTGGGACAGCTCGCGCGGGGCGAGGCCCCCCGATCCGGCATTTTGATCCCGGCGCTGCGATCGCCCCGGTCCGACCTCCCCCTCCGGAAAAACACAGCCGAGAAGATGTATCCGAATGAATACGGTTTCGCCGTCGCAAGGCAAGCTGAAAACGTATGCTCGCGCTGCATCGGGCATCTGCATCCATCGCGGGAAAGCCAGGAGGAGCATGCGCCGACCCGATGGCGCCGCCCGGCTCGTGCGCCGCATTGCCGCTGCCGGCGCGACAGGAGACGGCGGGGCGAATCCGGTCCTACAATGCCGGCCACATTCTTTCAGGGACCCGCGCACCCATCATGGCACCAGCACGCATCGGCATCGTCACCATTTCCGACCGCGCCAGCTCGGGCACCTACGCGGACCTGAGCGGCCCCGCCATCGAGGCCTGGCTGCGGCGCGCCGTCACCAGCGCCTGGACCACGGACTACCGGGTTATTCCCGACGGCTTCGAGAGCGTGCGCGACACGCTGATCGATCTCGCCGATGCGGCGGGGGCGGACCTCGTGCTCACCACCGGCGGCACCGGCCCCGCCCCCCGCGACCTGACGCCGGAGGCCATGGCCGGCGTCATCGAGAAGCCGCTGCCGGGCTTCGGCGAGCAGATGCGGCGCATCAGCCTTGAGGAGGTGCCCACCGCCATCCTGTCGCGGCAGGAGGCCGGCGTGCGCGGGCGGACCCTGATCGTGAACCTGCCGGGCAAGCCCGCCTCCATCGCGGTGTGCCTGGCGGCGGTGTTTCCGGCGATCCCCTATTGCCTCGACCTCATCGGCGCGGCGCGCATCGAGACCGACCCGGCGGTGGTCGCCGCGTTCCGGCCGAAGGGGGCGTGAGGGGCTCGCCGTCCCGCGGCAACCGCCCGGGCCGGCCGCGACGCGGCGCCGGAGGAGACAGGAGGGCGGCAGCGCGCCCCCCTCGCCCTAACCCTCTCCCGCAAGGGAAGAGGGGACGCCGGCGGTGTACGGCTGAGACAATTCTTCTGACTGGAAACCGGCCGGACTCCCTCTCCCCTTGCGGGAGAGGGCGGGGGTGGTGGGTGGCACGGCTCTCCGCTCGCCACCCCACCCTCCCCTACAGCACCACCACGCCGCGGTGCTTGGCTTCGCCTTCCGGCTCCACGTGGATGGTGATCACCGCGTCGTCCATGTCCTTCTCGAAGGCGCTCTCGATGCGGTCGCAGATGTCGTGCGCCGCCGCCACCGTCATGCCGCCGGGCACCACCAGATGGAACTCCACGAAGGTGATGCGCCCGGCATGGCGGGTGCGCAGGTCGTGGGCCTCGATGGCGCCGGCGGCATGGAGCGACACGAGCTCGCGGATGCGCGCCACCACCTCCGGCGGGGCCGCCGCATCCATGAGGCCGCCGACGGAATCCTTCATCAGCCCCCAGCCGGTCCACAGCACGTTCAGCGCCACCAGCCCGGCGAGCAGCGGATCGAGCTGCGGCCAGCCGGTGATGGGCACCAGCACGAACCCGCCCAGCACGCCGACCGACGTCACCACGTCGGTCAGGATGTGCTTGCCGTCGGCCACCAGCGCGGGCGAGCGCTGCGCCTTGCCGACGCGCAGCAGCACCATGCACCACACCCCGTTGAGCGCGGTCGCGGCGCCGTTCAGCATCATGCCCTTCAGCGGCTGCTCGGGCAGGCGGGGATCGAGGAAGCCGTTATAGGCCTCGCGCATGATGGTGAGGGCGGCGATCACCACCAGCACCCCTTCGAGCACGGCGGAGAGGTATTCCGCCTTGTGGTGCCCGTACTGGTGGTTGGCGTCCGCCGGCCGCGCCGAGACGTTGAGCGCCAGCAGCGCCGCCGCGGACGCCGCCACGTTGATGATGCTCTCGAGCGCGTCGGAAAGCAGCGCCACCGAGCCGGTCACCCACCAGGCGAGCGTCTTGAGGCCGAGGACGGCGATGCCAACGAGCACGCTCGCCGCCGCCACCCAAAGGGTCTTGCGGCCCATTCCCGCCTCCCCTGTCCCTTGGAAAGACCGTGCGACCGATCACCGGCCCGCATCCGCGTCCGCCCCGCGGCCATCCCGAAGGAGCGCGGCAGGGGCGGACAGCGAGCCTCTAGCCGCTGCGCGGGGGCGGCGCAACCGCCGAGGGCGCCGGCCTGTTCCGCGGCGGACGCGGACGGCCCCGCCCGCGTCACCCCGCAATATGCAGCAGCGCCTTCCGCATGGCGTCCGGCGCCACGATGATGATGCCGTCGAAGGGCGTGCTCATCTCCAGGATCAGGAAGATCGCACCGCCGAGCGACACGCCGCACAGCAGGAACACCACCAGCGACACCCCGTTGATCGGCGCGAACAGACCGAAGCTGAGGAAGATGAGGGTGAGCCAGACGATGATCACGCCGATGAAGACGGGCGGGACCTGGGTGGCGCTCTCCTCGATCAGCACCCAGCGCAGGGCCGCCAGCGACTTGTAGCGTTCGATCGCCTCGCCCCTGAGCTCGGTCTGGTCCGTCGTCCTGGGCTCCAGGGCGCGGATGAGGTGGCCGACCTCGGAGAGACGCTGCTCCGAATCGGCGCTGCCGATCTTCGGGGGCATGCCGGAATCCGGCCAGGTCTCGGCGATGGCGTTGCGGGTGTAGTCGCCGAGCGCGGCCCGGATCGGAACGGCGTCAGGGCCATAATGGCGCAGCGCCACGTCGAGGGTGATGAGATAGGTGGCGTACTGCTGTACGTCCTTGGCGGTGGAATCGAAGTTCCCCTTCACCGAGGCAGTCATCAGGCCGAGGATCAGCGACGCCATGGCCGCCACCATGCCGACCCCGAGCTTCACCGCCTCCTGCGTTTCCTTGGAAAGGTGGTGCTCCTTGAGCCGGCGCGCTCCCCACATGCCGGCGCAGGCCCCGCCGAAGAGGCCCAGGAACACCAAAACGGCGACGATCAACGCGTCCATCCCCCTCGTTCCCCCTTCCCGCCCGGACCATGGCGGTTCGGGCGGGATACCAGCCTGTCCGCGGAAAGAGGTAAAGAGGGAAATACGCCGGACGCAGCGTCAGGGCGCAACGATTCCCCGCCCGGCCGGGCCGCCCGGTTCCGGCGTCGCCTCAGCAGCCGCCGCAGGCGCGGGCGGCGGCGATGAGCGCGCGCTTGCGGGCGAGGTCCACTTCGCCCGTCCAGACCTGCCCGCCGATCACATAAGCCGGCGGATCGATCACCCGCAGGGCCGAGACGAGCTCCACCGCCCTGGACAGGCTGTCGGTGACGTCCGGCTGGTTGGAGGCCCGGAACACCTTGTAGTGGTCGATGCCCTCGGCGCGGACCACGTTGAGCGCCCTGACCCCGTCGATGGGGCCTTCGCCCCGCGCCAGGGCCTCGTAGAAGGCCTGGAACCGCGGCGGATCGAGGGCCAGCACGGCCAGGGCGACCCGCGCCGCCTCCACCGAGCCCACGTCGAGCCGCGGCGCCTGCACCACGGCATAAGCCAGGCCGGGGTCGCCCGCCAGCAGCGTGCGCATGTCGTCCGCCGAACGGCGCCAGCCGGGGGCGTTGAAATCCACGAGCTCGGTCACCAGCGGCGGCACCCGCGCCCCCATGACCGCCTTGCCGGGCAAGGCGGCGAGCAGCCGGCGCGCCTCCTCGCTGATCGGGATGCCGGCGGCGGCGGTCGGCTGGGCGTGGCCCGTGGTCGCACCGGGGAAGCTCGCGCCGAAAAGGCCGAGGCCGGCGGCGCCCAGAAACGTCCGCCGGGTGAGCGCCGTCGCGGCCGGTCCGCCGCCTCCCGCCTCCCCGAGCCGCCGCATGGGCTTATTCGGCGGCCTTCACCGGGGCCTCGCCGGCGGGCTTCACCGGGGCCTCGCCGGCGAGCTTGGCCTCGGCGTCTTCCTGGGCCTTCAGCACGTCGGGATGGGGCATGGAGATGATGTTGTAGCCGGAATCCACGAAATGGATCTCCCCGGTCACGCCGGCGGACAGGCCGGAGAGGAGGTAGAGGGCCGAGCCGCCCACCTCCTCGATGGTGACCGTGCGCTTCAGCGGCGCGTGGCGCTTCTGGTAGTTGAACATGAGCCGGGCGTCGGCGATGCCCGCGCCGGCCAGGGTGCGCACGGGGCCGGCCGAGATGGCGTTCACCCGGATGCCGGCCGCGCCGTAATCGGCGGCGAGGTAGCGCACCGAGGCTTCCAGCGCCGCCTTGGCCACGCCCATCACGTTGTAGTTGGGCATCACCCGCGTCGACCCGCCATAGGTGAGGGTCACGATGGAGCCGCCGTTGGGCATCAGCGCCGCGGCGCGCTTGGCCACCTCGGTGAGCGAGAAGCAGGAGATGACCATGGTGCGGGAGAAATTCTCCCGGCTGGTGTCGGCATAGCGGCCCTTCAGCTCCGACTTGTCGGAGAAGGCCACCGCATGCACCAGGAAATCGATGCTGCCCCAGCGGTCCTTCAGCGCCTGGAACACCGCGTCGACGCTGGCGAGGTCTTCCACGTCGCAGGGCAGGAGGATGGAGGAACCGAGGCTCTCGGCCAGCGGCTTCACCCGCTTGGCCACCGCCTCGCCCTGATAGGTGAAGGCGAGCTCGGCGCCCTGCGCCGCCAGGGCCTTGGCGATGCCCCAGGCGATGGAATGGTCGTTGGCCACGCCCATCACCAGGCCGCGCTTGCCTTTCATCAGGTCCTGCATCAACCCACCTCTTGCGCCTGAAACGCCGATAGCAGACCACGCCGGGTGGCGCCATGGAAGGCGCCACCGGCGCCTTCACCATTCATGTCCAATCGTAAACGCCGCCCGAACGATCCGGCGGACGATCCCTCAAGCCTGCGGCTCCTCAGGCGTCCACATGCTTGATCACGAGGCTCGCATTGGTCCCGCCGAAGCCGAAGCCGTTGGACAGGACGTGTCCGAGGGACACGTTGTCGATCCGCTGGCGCACGATCGGCATGTCCGCGAAGGCCGGATCGATCTCCTCGATATTGGCGCTCTCGCAGATGAAGCCGTTCTGCATCATGAGGATGGAATAGATCGCCTCGTGCACGCCGGTCGCGCCCTGGGAATGGCCGGTCAGCGACTTGGTGGCGGAGATGGGCGGGCACGCGGCGCCGAACACGGCGCGGATGGCCTCGATCTCCTTGAGGTCGCCGATGGGCGTCGAGGTGGCGTGCGGGTTGATGTAGTCGATGGGCGCCTTGATGCCGGAGATGGCGAGCTTCATCGCCCGCTCCGCGCCCTCGCCCGAGGGGGCCACCATGTCCACCCCGTCGGAGGTGGCGCCGTAGCCGGCGATCTCGCCGTAGATGCGCGCGCCGCGGGCCTTGGCGTGCTCCAGCTCCTCGAGCACCAGCACGCCGGCGCCGCCGGAGATGACGAAGCCGTCCCGGTTCTTGTCATAGGCACGGGAGGCGACCAGGGGCCGGTCGTTGTAGCTGGAGGACATGGCCCCCATGCCGTCGAACAGCACCGACAGGGTCCAGTGCAGGTCCTCGCAGCCGCCGGCGAAGATGATGTCCTGCTTGCCGTGCTGGATCAGCTCGTAGGCGTTGCCGATGCAGATGTTGGTGGTGGCGCAGGCGGCCGAGATGGAATAGCTCAGCCCCTTGATCTTGAACCAGGTGGACAGGGTCGCCGAGGCGGTGGAGCCCATGGCCTTGGGCACCGCGAACGGCCCCACGCGCTTGGGACCCTTGTCGCGGGCGATGTCGGCCGAATCGACGATGGTCTTGGTGGAGCTGCCGCCCGAGCCCATGATCAGGCCGGTGCGGATGTTGGACACCTCGCCGGGCTCCAGGCCCGAATCGCGGATGGCCTGGTCCATGGCCACGTGATTCCACGCCGTGCCACCGCCGTGGAAGCGCATGGCGCGGCGGTCCACCACTTCCTCGGCGTTCAGGGTCGGTGCCCCGTGCACCTGGGAGCGGAAGCCGAGCCTGGCATAGTCCTCGGCGAAGGAGATGCCGCTCTTGGCCTCGCGCAGGCTGGCAAGCACCTCCTGCGTGGTGTTGCCGATGGACGAGACGATGCCCATCCCGGTGACGACGACGCGCCGCATGTCAAATCCCCATTGGAAAGCACCATTATGGCCACGGATCGTGGCGGCGCCTTGTCAGGCGCCCACGGCTCCCGCCGCCACCGGCGCCACCTCGGCCTGGAACAGGCCGACCTTCAGATCCTTCGCCCGGTAGATCACCACGCCGTCCGCGGCGACCCACCCGTCGGCGATGCCGAGCACGAGCTTGGAGCGCATGACGCGCTTCAGTTCCACGCCGTACACGACCTTCTTCACGTCGGGCAACACCTGGCCGGAGAACTTGAGCTCGCCGAGCCCCAGCGCGCGGCCCCGGCCCGACGAGCCGAGCCAGCCGAGGAAGAAGCCCACCATCTGCCACAGGGCGTCGAGGCCCAGGCAGCCGGGCATCACCGGGTCGCCCTTGAAGTGGCATCCGAAGAACCACAAATCGGGGTTCACCTCGAGCTCGGCGCGCACCATGCCCTTGCCGAACTCGCCACCGGTCTCGGAAATCTCCGCGATGCGATCGAACATCAGCATGGGTGGCAGGGGCAATTGCGCGTTCCCGGCCCCGAACAGCTCGCCGCGTCCGCAAGCGAGAAGATCCTCATACTCGAAGCTGGTCTGCCGGTCCGCCATTCTTAAGCTTGTCGCCATGATGCCCATGATGCGCGAGGCTCATGAGGGTCGTTTCCATTGAGCCCGAAAGCCCGCCTCCGTCGCCGGCGGCGGCCCTCCCTAACATAGGCAGGGGCGCGCTCAAAGTCATGAAAGCGTCACGGGCAGGCGGAAACCGCGCCGGCGGGCGAACCGGCCCGCATGCGACCGCGTTCCCTTCCGTGACGCGGGCCTTATTCTCAGGCCCGCATCAGTCGCGGCGAAGGGAGACAAGAATGCCGATCCTGAAGGAGTTCAAGGAGTTCGCGGTTCGCGGCAACGTGGTGGACCTCGCCGTCGGCGTGATCATCGGCGCCGCCTTCGGTAACATCGTCACCTCGCTGGTGGGCGACGTGTTCATGCCGGTGATCGGCGCGGTGACCGGCGGGCTCGATTTCTCGAACCACTTCATCCCGCTGGCCAAGACCGTCACCGCCGAGAACCTGGCCGACGCCAAGAAGCAGGGCGCGGTGCTGGCCTATGGCGCCTTCATCACCATCGCCATCAATTTCATGATCGTCGCGGCGGTGCTGTTCCTCGTGGTGCGCACCCTCAACGCGCTGCGCCGGGCCGAGGCCGCCAAGCCGCCGGCGGCGCCCAGCCCCACCGAGGTGCTGCTCACCCAGATCCGCGACCTTCTGGCCCAGTGCGCCGGCCAGCCCTGACGCGGGTTCAGCGCACGTCGGCGCCCACGGCGTCGGCCACCGCGGCGAAGCCGTCCGCCTTGAGGCGGGCGGCGAGGTCCGCCTTGATCCGGCCGACCAGGCCCGGCCCGTGGAACACCAGGGCGGAATAAAGCTGCACCAGGCTCGCCCCGGCGCGGATCTTCGCATAGGCGTCCGCCCCGGAGCCGATGCCGCCCGCGCCGATGAGGGGCAGCCGGCCGCCCACCAGGCGGGAAAGCGCGGCGAGGCGCTCGGTGGACAGCGCCATCAGCGGCTTGCCGGACAGGCCGCCGGCCTCGCTCCTGTGCCCGCTCCTGAGGCTCGCCGGGCGCGACAGGGTGGTGTTGCCCATGACGATGCCGTCCACGCCGGTGCGCAGCGCCACCTCCGCCACGTCGGCGAGGGCCGCGTCGTCGAGGTCCGGCGCCACCTTCACCAGCAGCGGCGGACGGCCCGCCGGATCGGGAATGGAGGCGTTGCGCACGGCGATGACATGGGCCAGCAGCGCCTCCATCTCGGACCGCGCCTGCAGCGCGCGCAGGCCGGGCGTGTTGGGGGAGGAGACGTTGCACACCACGTAGTCGGCCAGCCGGCAGGTGGCGGAGACGCCGGCGGCATAGTCCTCCAGCGTGTCCTCGCTCTCCTTGTTCTTCCCCACGTTCGCCCCGACGATGCCGGTGGCACCGGCGGACCGGCGCTTGCCGAGCCGGTAGACGAAGGGGGCAAGGCCCTCGCTGTTGAAGCCGAAGCGGTTGATCACCGCCTCGTCCTCATCCAGCCGGAACAGGCGCGGCATGGGGTTGCCCGGCTGCGGGCGGGGCGTCACGGTGCCGGCCTCCACGAAGCCGAAGCCGAGGCGCATCACCTGGTCCGCCACCTCGCAATGCTTGTCGAAGCCGGCCGCCAGCCCCACCGGATTGGGGAAGGCGATGCCCCACACCCGCGTCGCCAGCACCGGATCATCCGGTCCGGACAGCTCCGGCACGAGCCCGGTCTTCAGCGCCCGCACGGCGAGGCCGTGGGCGCGCTCGGGCGAGACGAAGCGGAAGAACGGCCGGACGAGGGCGTAGACATCCATCCGGCGTCACTCGCCGGTGGTGGCGGTGCCGCCGTGGGCCTTCGACCAGCTGTGGGGATCGTGCAGGAACGCCTCGATCTGCGCGATCTGCGCCGATTCGAATCGGTTCATGGACTTGACCACCGCCAGCACGTCCCACCAGGTGGCGAGGCGGTGCAGGGTGAGGCCGGCATCCTCCAGGATGCCCGAGGCCTCCGAGAAGATGTCGTAATAAAAGAAGACGAAGCAGTGCGAGCACTCGGCGCCGGCCGTGCGCAGGGCGTTGACGAAATTCACCTTGCTCTTGCCGTCGGTGGTCAGGTCCTCCACCAGCAGCACGCGCTGGCCGGGGGCGAGGTGGCCCTCGATCTGGGCGTTGCGGCCGAAGCCCTTGGGCTTCTTGCGCACATACTGCATGGGCAGCATCAGCCGGTCGGCGACCCAGGCCGCGAACGGAATGCCGGCGGTCTCGCCGCCGACCACGGCATCGAACTGCTCGTAGCCGATCTCGCGGAAGATGGTGGAGATGCCGAAATCCACCAGCGTCTGGCGGACCCTGGGGAAGGAGATCAGCCGCCGGCAGTCGATATAGACCGGGCTGGCCCAACCGGAGGTGAAGATGAACGGTTCCCCGGAGGAAAAGCGGACCGCCTCCACCTCGAGCAGCATCCGCGCGGTCTGCTCGGCGATGGTAGCCTTGTCCGGGAATGCGGTGACGTTCGCCATGGAAAGTGGGCCTCGGTCGCAGGACTGTGACGCGCATATATCAGAGCCGCGCCGCATTGCGACAGCCCATGCGGCACAGTTCCCGCCTTCCTTGCCGCCTTCCGTCCCGCCGTCGCGACCGCCTCAGGCCGCCCGGGCGAGGCGCCGGGCGTGGTCGAGGGCCATTTCCAGCCGGTCGTTGCCCCAGAACAGCGCGCCGTCGGCGGCGATGAAGGTGGGCGCGCCGAAGACGCCCTCGGCCCTGGCCGCCTCGGTCTGGGCCCGGAGGCGGTCCTTGTTCTCCTGGCGCTCCGCCTCGTCGATGACCTCCTCGAAGAAGTGCCCGAGCCCGGCCAGCAGGTGGTAGATGGTCTCCCGGTCGGCGATGTCGCGGCCCTCGGCGAACTCGGCCCGGTACACCGCGCGGGTGAAGGCGGGGCGGCAGGCGTCGTTGAGATGGAGCGCCACGCGAGCCGCCAGCAGGCTGTTGACCGGAAACGGATCGGGCCGCCGCAGGGGCGGCAGGTGGTAGAGTTCCGCCAGCCGCGTCACATCCGCCCACATGTGGACGTTCTTGTCCGGGTCGGAGACCAGGGGGGAGGTGGCATGGCCCTTGGCGGCGAAGATCGGCCCCAGGAGGAACGGCTTCCAGGCGATCCGCACATCGGCGCCTTCCGCCAGCGCGGCGATTCGCGCCGCGGCGAGGTAGGAATAGGGCGAGGAGAAGTCGTAATAGAAATCGAGGGGGGCGCTGGCCATGGGCTTATCCTGCCTGTACATCGCCTGCCGACTGTGCGGCGGAGCGAGGGCCTTTCGCAAGGGCTCCGGATCAAGGCGGGGCGGGAGCGGGTGACACTTTGAAGTGGGTGGTGTTCTTCGCGCTGGTGACCGGGGCCGCCGTGGCGATCCTGTTCACCGTCTTCCCGCAATGGGACATGGCCATCTCCAGCCTGTTCTGGGATGCCTCGCGGCGCAATTTCGCGCTCGCCGCCGCGCCGTGGGCCCGGACCGCCCGCTCCCTCGCCAACTATATCCCCTGGGCCATCGCCGCCCCGGCCTTCGCCGCCATCGTGCTGAAACTGATCTTCCCAGCGGGAAAAATGTTCATGCCGGCGCGGGCGGCGGTGCTGCTGGCCCTCACCATGGCGGTGGGGCCGGGCCTCATCGTCAACGGCATCCTGAAACAGGAATGGGGCCGGCCGCGCCCGGTGCACGTGGACAGCTTCGGCGGCAAGGACGCGTTCAAGTCCTGGTATGAAACCGACGGCACCTGCCCCGGCAACTGCTCCTTTGTCTCCGGCGAGGGCGCGCTGGGCTTCTGGCTGACGGCGCCGGCGAGCCTCGTGCCGGGGCCGGCGGGGACGGTGGCCATGGTGGCGGCGGTGACCTTCGGCGCCGTCGCCGGCGGCCTGCGCATCGCCTTTGGCGGCCACTTCTTCACCGACGTGGTGTTCTCCGCCGTCCTCGTGGTGCTGATCGTCGCCCTCACCCGCCTGTGGCTCTACGACCGCGCCCGCCCGCCGACCGACGACCAGGTGGAACGGGCCATCGGCCGCATCGGTCTCGGCCTCCACGCTTTCGTGCGCATGGCCTGGCGGTCGGCGATCCGTCTTGCCCGCCTCGTCTGGCGCGGCGGGCGCGCCGTTGCGGCGCGCTACTTGCCACGGCGCGGCGCCGGCCTATAGTCCGCGCCGCTTTGTTCACCTTGAAAACCCCCGAGAGACGTGATGGCGCGTGACGTGAAGAAGGTGGTGCTGGCCTATTCCGGCGGGCTCGACACCTCGGTGATCCTCAAATGGCTCCAGACCACCTACAATTGCGAGGTGATCACGTTTACCGCCGACCTCGGGCAGGGGGAGGAGCTGGAGCCGGCGCGCAAGAAGGCGCAGCTGCTCGGCATCAAGGACGAGAACATCTTCATCGAGGACGTGCGCGAGGAATTCGTCGCCGACTACGTGTTCCCCATGTTCCGCGCCAATGCGGTCTATGAGGGGCTGTACCTGCTCGGCACCTCCATCGCCCGGCCGCTGATCGCCAAGAAGCAGATCGAGATCGCGCGGAAGATGGGCGCCGACGCGGTGTCCCACGGCGCCACCGGCAAGGGCAACGACCAGGTGCGCTTCGAGCTGGCCTATTACGCGCTTGAACCGGACATCACGGTCATCGCGCCCTGGCGCGAATGGGACCTCACCTCCCGCACCCGCCTGCTGGAGTTCGCCGAGGCGCACCAGATCCCCATCGCCAAGGACAAGCGCGGCGAGGCCCCCTTCTCGGTGGACGCGAACCTGCTGCACTCCTCCTCCGAGGGCAAGGTGCTGGAGGATCCGGCCGAGGACGCGCCGGAATACGTCTACCAGCGCACCATTTCCCCGGAAGCCGCGCCCGACGAGCCCACCATCATCACCATCGCCTTCGACAAGGGCGACGCGGTGGCCATCAACGGCGAGGCGCTGTCCCCGGCCAGCCTGCTGACCCGCCTCAACGAGCTGGGCAAGGCCAACGGCATCGGCCGGCTCGACCTGGTGGAGAACCGCTTCGTCGGCATGAAGAGCCGCGGCGTCTACGAGACCCCCGGCGGCACCATCCTCATCGCCGCCCATCGCGGCATCGAGAGCATCACGCTGGACCGTGGCGCGGCGCACCTCAAGGACGAGCTGATGCCGCGCTATGCGGAGCTCATCTACAACGGCTTCTGGTTCTCCCCCGAGCGCGAGATGCTGCAGGCCGCCATCGACCACTCCCAGGCCTTCGTGACCGGCGAGGTGACGGTGAAGCTCTACAAGGGCAACACCACCGTCATCGGCCGCAAGAGCCCCTACTCCCTCTACAACCAGGATCTGGTCACTTTCGAGGAAGGCGCGGTCGCCTACGACCACCGCGACGCGGCGGGCTTCATCAAGCTCAACGCCCTGCGGCTGCGCACCCTCGGCAGCCGGGCGCGCAAGATCTCCGAATAAGAGCGGGCCGAAGGCCACTTTCGGCTTTTTCCCGCAGGAAACTCTGCGCACACTCCGCCAAAGCTTGACCGGGGCGGGGGCGCGAGCATGGATCGGCGAGACCTTCTGAAAGGGGCGGCGAGCACGACGCTGCTTGCCGCCGCGGCGGCGCTGACCCCCCGCACGGGGGACGAGGCCCGGGGCCAGCCGGCCCCGGCCGCGCCGAAGCCGGTCTTCCGCATCCATCCCGCCATCGGCATCGCCCGCGTCGGCAACAGCCCCGATTATTATCTGGCGCCGGAGACCGCGGCCGGCGAGCTGCCGCGCTCCGGCCCGCCGATCTGGGGCGGCCTGCCGCTCGATCCGGCGACCGACCGGCCCATCACCGCGGCCGACTTCCGCGACGCCCAGGGACGGCTGAAGCGGCAGGCCATCCGTTTTCGCATCTATGCCTATGCGAAGGGCGGCTATCCGACCGGGGAAAGCACCGAGATCCGCCTGGGATCGCTGGTGAACGGCCGGACGGTGGCCGACATCGTCTGGCAGGTCCATGTGGCCAACAAGAAGCTCAACACTTACGCCATGATGGATACGCCGGGCCATTTCCCGGCCCTTGCCGGCTTCGAGAACGGCAAGCTGCCGCCCGTCCGCCGGCCGCAGGACGGGCCCCTCGACAATCCGGACCGGCTGCGCCGGCTGGTGATCGACCCGGGCCCGCGCGCCCTCTCGGCCCGCGCAGCCGCGGACACGGTGCTCGCGTTCGACCGGCAGACCCCGGCCAGCGGCATGGCCGAGCCCGCCGCCGCGGCGAAGGCCCCGGTGCAGGCATTGCCCCAATATCCGGTCTCCTTCCCGCAGGACCATTTCAAGCTGCACGCCCCCTCCGCGCCGCTCACGCGCCTCGGCGACATCCGCATCGAGGCCGGCTCCGGGCGCCTCATCTTCGCCCCGGGCTTCGGGGCTGCGGTCGGCATGGACGTGAACGGCGCCCTGCCGAGCGTCAGCGAATACTGGGGGGCGGAGAACACCGACTGGTTCGACGACATGAGCGACGGGCCGGTGAACGCCCTCATCGTCTATGACGACGGCTCGACCGACACGGTGACCGGGGCCTGGGCCATGACCGGCGATCCCGGCTTCGCCCCGCAGACCCGCAACGTGGTCAGCGCCTGGGACGAGGTCTACGACACCTTCGTGCGCAAGCTCGCCCTCGCTCCCGCGCTCCATGACAACGGCGCGTTCAACCCGGACTTTATCCCCGCCTTCGAGGACGACATCCGCCCCCTGTTCCACGCTGTGATGCTGCAGCGCTGGAACACCAACCTGCCGGCCCCGGCGGTGGCCGCCCACAACCGCATCGGCGCCATCACGCCGGCGGACGACCCGACGCAGAAGATCCCCTATTTCGACGCCCTGATCCGCAACCCTTCCGATCCGAAGACCTTCGCCACCGGCGCGCCGATGATGCCGCTGGCGCTGGGCGACACCGACCGGCCGTTCCTCACCCTCACCCACACCCAGTTCTTCCTGCTGAAGCAATGGCACCGCCACCGCTTCACGCCGGGTCCGCGCAACGCCCTGGGGGCGGGCGAGGACCTCGACCGCGTCGCCCTCGCCAACTGCCTCGGCGGGCGCTTCAGCCCCGGCATCGAAGTCTCCTTCCCGGTGCGCGACCCGAACCTCTATGTGCGGGACTGGGCGTCCGCGGGCGCCTTCCGCATCAATGCCGCCCGGCTCGACTACGCCAAGGCGCGGGCGGATGCCCCGTTCCTCTCGGTCGGCTACGTGCCGCTGCGCACCGCCCCGGCGGAGCCCGGGGATCTCACCAAGTTCATGGCGGTGCCCTGGCACACGGACTACAACCACTGCGCCTCGCACCCCCTCGACCCCAACCCCGCCAACGACCAGGCCCTCTACTGGTCGTGGCCGGCCGAGCGGCCGGTGGTGGTCTACCCGCAGGCCCTCGCCAGCTTCGATCCCGCCACCGGCTGGACCCCGGGGCCGCAGCTGTTCGCCATCCGCGGCACCGGCACCGCGACCCCCTATCCGGCCAATGCCGGCCGCTTCCAGGAGCAGATCACCTTCATCTCGCAATGGCACCAGGTGGGCTTCGTGGTGCAGGCAAGCCGCATCGATCCAGCCGCGCGGGCGGCCTCGGCCGACGACCCGTTCCTGGAGGTGGCCTGCGGCTTCCCCGCCGATGCCACCCAGGCGGTCGCGCCGTGGCCGACCTTCAACAGTCCGCCGGCGCCCTGAGGCGATGGCCGACATGTCGCCCGACATCTGGCCCGACACGCCGCCGACACGGGTGGACATCGCCATCGTCGGCGCCGGTGTCGCCGGATGTTCGTGCGCCATCGCGCTGGCGCAGCGCGGCGTCGGCGGCATCGCTTTGTTCGACGCCGGCGGGCAGCCTGGCGCCATCCGCATCGGCGAGACCATCCCCGGCGCCGCCGTGCCATTGCTGCAGCGCCTGGGCGCATGGGACCGCTTCGCCGCGGCCGGGCACCTGAGCGCGACGGGCGGCACCTCGCTGTGGGGCAAGGAGCAGCCCGGCCACAACGATGCGGTCTTCCTTCCCTTCGGCGCCGGCTGGCATCTCGACCGCGCCGCCTTCGACCGGCAGATTCGCGAGCGGGCGCAAGCGCTTGGCGTTCCCGTCCTCACCCCGCTGAAGCTGCGCACCATCGTGCGCCGCGCGGCCGGCGGCTACGCCCTCGGCTTCGACGGGCCATCCGGGCCGCGAACGGTGGAGGCGGGTTTCCTGGTGGACGCCTCGGGCATCGGCGCAGTGGCGCTGCGGGGCCTGAAGGTGGCACGCAACCGGTTGGACGAGCTTGTCTTTCACTGCCTCGTCCTCCCCCTCGGCAGGCCCGGGGACGTGCCGCCCCGCACCTTCGTCGAGGCCGTCCCCGAGGGCTGGTGGTATGCGAGCCGCGTGCCCGGCGGACGCATGGTGGTCGCCCGCGCCACCGACGCCGCGACCGCCCGCGAAACCGGGCTGCCGCAGGCCGGCGCCCTGCGCGCGGCGCTCGCCGAGACCCGCCTCGTCGGCCCCGTGCTCGCTGGCGGAAGACCCGACGAAGCCGCAACCCCGCAGGTCCGCATCGCCCCCACCGCCATCCTGAGCGCGGTGGCCGGCGCGGACTGGCTGGCGGTGGGCGATGCCGCCGCCAGCTGCGATCCGCTTCTGTCCCAGGGCATCGTCCGGGCGCTCGACGATGGCCTTGCGGCCGGCGCGGCCATCGCGGATGCCCGCGCCGGAGTGGGACCCGCCCCGCTCCTCGCCTATCAGGCGCGCCTGTTCGCGCGCTTCACCTCCAATGTGCGCCTGCGCGCCGCCTTCTACGCGGCCGAGGGCCGCTGGCCCGACGCGCCGTTCTGGCGCGCCCGCCGCCCGGCCGCACGGGAGGCACCGGCCGCTCCGGCGCCGGCGGGCGCCTGACCATCGGCTACGCCGCGCCTTCGCCCCGCCCGGGCACCAGCACCCGCATGGCGTTGAGGATGACCACCACGTCGATGGCCTCCTGCAGCAGCGCGCCCTCCACCGGCTCCAGATAGCCGAAGGCCGCCGCCAGCATGCCGGCGAGGGACAGGCCGATGCCCCAGAACACGCTCTGGCGCGCCACCGCCAGCGCGCGCCGCGCGATGGCCATGGCCTCGGCGAGCCGGTCCAGCCGGTCCACCAGCAGCACCACGTCCGCCACCTCGGCGGACGCGGCCGCGCCGCGCGCGCCCATGGCCACCCCCACGTCGGCGGCGGCGAGGGCGGGCGCGTCGTTGACCCCGTCACCCACCATCATCACCGCCCCGGATCGCCCGGACCGCTCGCCGGCCTGACGCCGCGCCGCCTGGACGCAGGCGACCTTGTCCTGCGGCGAGAGCTCCCCCGCCCAGGCATCGAGGCCGAGGCTGCCGCCGAGGGCCGCCACCGCCTCCGACCGGTCGCCCGAGGCGAGGCAGATATGCCTCACCCCGCCGGCCCGCAGCGCCGCGAGCATCTGCGACGCATCCTCCCGGATCGTGTCGGCGAGCGCGATGATGCCGGCGAGCCGGCCGTCCACCGCCACCGCGACGATCGCGCTCGCCGGCGGCAGCCCCGCGCGCAACGGCGCCGGATCCCCCGCCGACCGCGCGACAACGAAGCCGGAGCCGCCCACCACCACCTGCCGGCGGCCCACCATGCCGGAAATGCCGACGCCGCCGTCCTCCTCCACCGCCCGCGGCGGCGACAAGGCGAGGCCGCGGGCCTGCGCCGCGTCCACCAGGGCGGACGCCACCACATGGCTGGACGCCTGGTCGAGGGAGGCGGCAAGGCGCAACACCTCGTCCGCCGGAAAACCTTCCGCCGCGCGGATTTCGGCGAGCCCCGCCCGTCCGTGGGTGAGGGTGCCGGTCTTGTCGATGACGAGGGCGCCGACCCGCGCCAGCTTCTCCAGTGCCCCGCCGTTCTTCACCAGCACGCCGCGCTTGGCCGTGCGCGACAGCCCGGCCATCAGCGCCACGGGCACCGCGAGAATCAGCGGGCAAGGCGTGGCCACCACCAGCACCGCGAGGGCGCGCCGCGGATCTCCCGCCGCCAGCGCCGCCCCGATGGCGAGGGCCAGCGATACCAGCAGGAAGACGAGCCCGTAGCGATCGGCGAGCCGCGCCATGGGCGCCCGGCTCGCCGCCGCGGCCTCCACCAGGCGGACGATGGCGGCATAGGTGCTTTCGCCCGCAGGCCGGACCACGTCCATCTCGAAGGCGCCGCCGGCATTGATCGCCCCCGAGGGCGCCTCCTCGCCCGCCCTCACGCGCACCGGCTGCGCCTCCCCGTTGATGGAGGACAGGTCGAGCACCGCCGCTCCGCCGCGCACGACCCCATCCGCCGGAACCGTATCGGCGTGCCGCACCAGGAGCACATCCCCCGGCGCGACGGCCTCCACCGGCACCTCGTTCAGGGCTTCGCCCTCGCGCCGGATGGCGGTGCGGGGGGCGCGGGCGGCGAGCGCGGTCATCTCCCGGCGGGCGCGTCCCTCCGCGAACCGCTCCAGCTGCTGGCCGCCGGCATACATGAGCGCGACCACGTTGCCCGCCAGCGGCTCGCCGAAGCCGAGCGCCGTCGCCATGGAGAGGGCGGCGAGAATGTCGAGGCCGAACCGCCCCTCGCGCAGGGAGCGGGCGATGTCGAACAGCAGCACGGCGAGCACCGGCAGCGTGCCGAGGATGAAGGCGAGGTGGGCCGCCTCCGGCCGCCCGAATGCCGCGAGGCCGAGGCCGGCGGCAAGGGGCAGCACGGCGGCGGCGACCAGCAAAAAGCGGTCCCGCGCGGCGCCCGGCTGCCGCATCATGGCCGCCGCCCCCAAGCCCACCGCCCCCAAGTCCGCCGCCCCAAGCCCGCCTCCCGATGGTGCGCGGCGATACCGTCGCATTGCCTTTGCGCAGGTGTGCTCTAAACTAAATATTAGAAATATTCTAATTTGGAGTCACCCGGGATGATGTCGCTTTTCCCCGGCCGCCGACGTTTTTCCGATCTGTCGGAAATGGAGATGCTCGCCCTCGCCATCACCTCGGAGGACGACGACGCCCGCACCTATACGGATTACGCCGAGACCCTGCGAAAAGATTATCCGGATACCGCAAAAGTATTTGAAAGCATGGCAGCGCAGGAGCGCGGCCACCAGACCAACCTTACCCGCGAGTTCGAGCGCCGGTTCGGCGCCCATGTGCCGCTGATCCGCCGCGAGAGCATCGCCGGCTACTACAGCCGCCGGCCGGTCTGGTACATCTGTAGCCTCGGCCTCGATCGCATCCGCCAGGAAGTCGGGCGGATGGAGGACGAATCGGCCAATTTCTACCTTCAGGCACAGAAGAAGACGGCCGATCCCGGCACCCGCAAGCTGCTGGAGGAGCTCTACAAGGTCGAGCTGCAGCACGAGGAGATCGCCGGCTCCCTCGCAGCCCGCTATCTGCCGGTGGACAAGCGCAAGGAGGAGGACGAGAAGGCCCGTCGCCAGTTCGTGCTCACCTGGGTGCAGCCGGGGCTCGCCGGGCTCATGGACGGCTCCGTCTCCACCCTCGCCCCCATCTTCGCCACCGCCTTCGCCACGCAGAACTCGCACACCACCCTGCTGGTCGGCCTCGCCGCCGCGGTGGGCGCGGGCATCTCCATGGGCTTCACGGAAGCGGTGCACGACGACGGCGTGATCTCCGGCCGCGGCTCGCCCCTCAAGCGCGGCATCGCCTCCGGCGTCATGACCGCGGTGGGCGGGCTCGGCCATGCCCTGCCCTACCTGATCCCGCAGTTCTGGACCGCGACGATCATCGCCATCGCCGTGGTGTTCGTGGAGCTGTGGGCCATCGCCTTCATCCAGAATCACTACATGGAGACGCCCTTCTGGCGTTCGGTGTTCCAGGTGGTGCTGGGGGGCGCGCTGGTGCTGGCGGCGGGCATCTTCATCGGCGGCAGCTGACGGCGGCATTCCCCGGGGGAGGCCATGGCGCCCCGGAGCGGACGATGCCAGTCTTCCGCAGCGAAGCGGGGAGGCCCCACATGCATGCCATGGTCCTGATGCGCGCCGGGGAACGGCTCGTCGCCGAAACACGGCCCGATCCCGTGCCCGGCCCCGGCGAGGTGGTGATCAAGGTCACCGCCTGCGGGGTGTGCCGCACCGATCTCCACGTGGTGGACGGGGAGCTGCCGCAGACCATCCTTCCCATCGTGCCGGGGCACGAGATCGTCGGCCGGGTGGCCGGCCTCGGCGCCGGCGTCACGCATCTGCGGATGGGGGAACGGGTCGGGGTGGGATGGCTCGGGCACGCCTGCGGCACCTGTCCCTATTGCGCGGCGCACGAGGAAAACCTGTGCGATGCCCCCGCCTTCACCGGCTGCACGCGGGATGGCGGCTTCGCCACCCACACGGTGGCGGACGCCGCCTTCGTGTACCCCCTCGGCGAGGCGGGCGAGGATGTGGCGCTGGCGCCCCTGCTCTGCGCCGGCCTCATCGGCTGGCGGACGCTGAAGATGGCGGGCGAAGGCAAGCGCATCGGCCTCTACGGCTTCGGCGCGGCGGCCCATATCATCGCCCAGGTGGCCCGCTGGCAGGGCCGCGAGATCTACGCCTTCACCCGGCCGGGCGACACGGCGGCGCAGGATTTCGCCCGCACCCTCGGGGCGGTGTATGCCGGCCCCTCCGACACCCCTTCACCCGAGCCGCTGGACGCCGCCCTCATCTTCGCCCCGGCGGGCGAGCTCGTGCCGCAGGCGCTCCGGGCGGTGCGCAAGGGCGGGCGCGTGGTGTGCGGCGGCATCCACATGAGCGACATCCCCGGCTTCCCCTATCGCTGGCTGTGGGAGGAGCGGAAGATCCTGTCGGTCGCCAACCTGACCCGCGACGACGCCCGCGAATTCCTGGAGCTGGCGCCGAAGGCGGGCGTCGCCACCCATGTGACGCCCTACCCCCTCGCCGAGGCCGACACCGCCCTCGACGACCTGCGCCATGGTCGCCTGAAGGGCGCCGCCGTGCTGGTGCCGTGAGCGCTCCCGTGCTTCAGCGCTGCATCACATAGGTTCCCGGCGCCGGTCCCAGCACTGGATAGCCGGGCCCGCCCAGCATGGGCAGCGCCACCTTGCCCGAGGCCCGCGCCGCCAGCCAGGATTCCCAGGCCGGCCACCACGACCCCTCCTGCGGTGCCGTCGCCTCCACCCATTCGTCGGGGCCGAGATGCAGGTCGCCGAGCTTGGTCTCGTGGATGCGGAAATGCCGGTGCTTGTGCCCCGGCTCGCTGACGATGCCGGCATTGTGCCCACCGGAGGTCAGCACGAAGGTGACGTCGGTGTCGGTGATCTGGTGGATCTTGTAGACCGACCGCCACGGCGCCACGTGGTCCCGCTCCGTCCCCACCACGAACAAGGGGACCCGCAGGTTGAGCAGCGACACGGGCCGCCCGTCCACCGAATAGCGGCCGGCGGCGAGGTCGTTGTCGAGGAACAGCCGGCGCAGATATTCCGAATGCATCTTGTAGGGCATCCGGGTGGCGTCGGCGTTCCAGGCCATCAGGTCGTTCATGGGCGCGCGCTGGCCCATCAGATACTCATGCACCAGGCGCGACCAGACGAGATCGTTGGAGCGCAGCATCTCGAAGGCGCCCGCCATCTGCCCGGCGGAGAGAAAGCCCTGGTCCCACATCATGCTCTCCAGCATGTGGAGGGCGCTCGGGTCGACGAAAAGCTGGAGCTCGCCCGGCTCCGAGAAGTCGGTCTGCGCCGCGAACAGGGTGACCGAGGCGAGGCGGTCGTCGGCGACGCGGGCCATGGCGGCGGCGGCGATGGAGAGCAGCGTCCCGCCAAGGCAATAGCCCGCCGCATGCACTTTTCGGCCCGGCAGCACAGCGTTCACCGCATCGAGCGCCGCCATGACGCCCATGCGACGATAATCCTCGAACCCGAGGTTGCGGTCCTCCTGCGTGACATTGCGCCAGGAGATGCAGAACACCGTGTGCCCCTTCGACACCAGGTAGTTCACCAGCGAATTGTGCGGCGAAAGGTCGAGGATGTAATACTTCATGATCCAGGCCGGGACGATGAGGACCGGCTCGGCGTCGACCACCTCGGTGGCGCCGCGATACTGGATCAGCTCGATGAGGTGATTGCGGAAAATCACGTCACCCGGCGTCACCGCCACGGTCTCGCCGGGAACGAAGGCCTCGGCGCCCGGCGGCGGCTGGTCGGTCGCCTTGCGCGCCATGTCCTCGAGGACGTTGCGCGTCCCTTGCACGACGTTCATCCCCATGGTTTCCCGCGTCCGCCGGATCACCTCCGGATTGGCGGCGGAGTTGGACGGGGACATCATGTCGAGGAGCTGGCGCGCGGCGAAGGAGACGATCGCCTCGTTATGCGGGGCAACGCCCGGCACGCCGTGGGTGGCATTGTGCCACCATTGCTGGTTGAGCAGGAAGGCCTGGTACCAGAACCGGAACGGCCAGTCCTGCCACGCCGGGGCGCTGAACCGCTCGTCCCCGGGCAGGGGCGTGATGCAATTGGGGAAATTGCGGTCGAAGCTGGAGGCGATGGCATAGGAGCCGAAGCGCGCCGCCTTGCGCCAGGCCTTCAGCGCCAGCTCCGCCTGCTTGCCGGGGGCGGCGGCCAGATGCATCCACCAGTCGAGGCAGGCGAGGGTCATGCTCGCCGGCGACAGGCCCGACGTCGCGCGTGCCGCCAGCGCCGCCGCCGCCCGGTCGACCGCGCGGAAGGCGTCGGGGCCGGAGCCCGCGTCGAAATCCTCGTCGTCGTGGCAGGCGAGCCGCGCCCAGACCTCCGCCATCATCCGTCCGGGATGGGGCAGCTGGGTGAAGTCCATGGGCGGGCGCGCCACCGCGGCAGCCGGAGCGTCAGCGGGCTTCGGGGCCGGCAGGGCTTCGGGGCCGGCCGGCGAGGGCGGCGCTGCGGGCACGACGGACAGGGCGCGGGGAACGAGGGGCATCGGCAGGTCTCTTCAGGATCGCTGGCGCGTCTCGGGCAGGGCGCCGTCAAGGCAATACAGCTCCTCGCCCCTTCTCGGGGCGCTTTCAAGGCGCCAGCATGCAGCGCGCCCATGGCAACGCCATGACCGGCGTCAATTCCAGCCGCGCCTAGAGAATATCCCGGTAGTGACGGCGGAAGTCCTCCGGCTTGCGGCGAAACAGCGCGGCGTGACGGCGCAGGGCCTTTTTCCGGAGGTGCGCCTGCGCCCGCTTCAAGGCGTGGTCGAGCCGCTCCAGCGTTCCCTCGGCCAGGGCCGGCTGCGCCCCGTGGAGCATGGGGCGTAACGTCTCCAGATCCTGGTAGGCACCGAAAAAGTCCCGCAGGCGCTGCGCCTTGCGGGCGCGCTTGGCGCCACGGCCGGCGAACGCCGTGGCAATGAAGCTCATCTGGTAGCGGTGGGCGACCACGCGCTTGCGCGCCTCGTGCATGGCCTCGGGCGTGCCGAAGTCGGCGCTCCGCGCCCGCCGGTAGGAGTGTTCCAGCTCTTCGCCCACGTCCGCCATGCCGGCTGCGGCACCGAGCGCGCCGTCGATCTGCTCCCGCGCCTCGGCCAGGAAGGCGGCGAGGGACGCGCGGTGGCGCTCGGCTTCCTCCGGCGTGGCGTCGTCGCCGACGGCGGCGCGTGCATCGGCGAGGTCGCAGGGCAGCAGCAGGCCCATGGCGTCGAGCAGATCGAGCGCCTCGTGGGCGGTGGCGCGGTCGCGGGCGTGGGACATGGCGCGCGCCGCCTCGGCCGAGTGCCGCCGCGCCACGCGGGCCACGGCGTCGGGCACGAGGCGCAGCAAGGCCCGGTATTCCTTCATGGCCTTGCGGGCGTCGTGGACCATCTCCACCGGATCCGGGTCGGCGGCGGCCTTTTCCAGCGCATCGAGGCTGGCCGACAGGGCGCGCACCAGCGCTGCTCCCGCATGCGAGGCGGGCGCGAGATCTTCGGGCGTGCCGGTTATCGAGGACGGAGCATTCATCATGGGGCAGCGGGCGAGGGGGTCACGGCTTCAATCCTGCCACGGGGAGCCCGGTTCCGTCTCCCCTCGGGACAGTACCATGGCACTGGCGATTCCGCCCGCCCCCGCGATGGCGAGGAGGGCGCGGCCACGCGCCGCGCGCAGCCGGTGGAAGGCGCGCACCGCGAGGATGGCACCCGAGGCGCCGATGGGATGGCCGCGGGCGAGCGCGCCGCCCCGGGCATTCACCCGCGCCGGATCGAGGCCGAGCCGGCGGATGGCAACGAGGGCCTGCACGGCATAAGCCTCCATCAGTTCCACCTGCTCCACCTCGGCGGCGCGCAGCCCGAGCCGCGCGCACAGGGCTTGCACCGCCGCAACGGGCGCGAGCGCCGGCATCATCGGATCCCCCCCGCACGCCAGGGCCCCGGCGATGCGCACGCCGCAGGTTCCGGCCGGCACGAGCAGCACCAGGGCGGCGGCATCCGCCTCCACCGCCGTGGTGGCGGCGGTGACGGCGTACGCCGCCTCCCCGGCGAGGGCCGGAAGGCGGGCAAGGAGGGCCGGCGAAAGGCGGCGGGCGAACGGGTCGGCGACAACCCCTTCCACCGGCACGATCTCCTCCGTCGGCGGCGCGGCCAGCGCGCGCCGATGGCTTTCAGCGGCGAAGGCGTCCTGCTCGGCGCGGGTGACGTGCTCCAGCCGCGCCAGCGCGGCGGCAGCGTCGGCCAGGTCCGGCTCACGCTCCGGCCAGGGCGTGAAGGCCGGCTGGCGGTAGAAGGCCGGCGCCTCGTCCTTGATGCGCGGTCGATGGGCGCGCAGCGGTGCCCGGCTGAAGCTCTCCACCCCGCCCGCCAGCACGCAGCGCGCCTCCCCCGCCGCGATCCGCGCCGCGCCGAGACGGATGGCGTCGAGGCCCGAGCAGCATTGCGTGTCGAGGGTCGATGCCGGCACGCCCGCGGGCAGGCCCGCCGCGAGCGCGGCGACGCGGGCGACGTTCCCGCCGCCGGACAGGGCATTGCCGAGGATCAGCTCGTCCACCGCCTCCGGCGCGATGCCAGCGTCCGCCAGCACCGGCCCGATGAGGGCGGCGGCGAGGGCGAAGGCCTCCACGTCGCGGAAAGCGCCGCCGCGCGGCACCACCGCCGTGCGACGGGCGGCACGGATCTCCACGGCGCTCATGGCAGGAGCTCGCATCGGCCCGGCCACAGGCGGGCGACGGCGGGAAAATCGGTCTTGCCGGACGCGGTGAGGGGCCAGTCTGCGACGCTGGCATAGCGGCGCGGCACCTTGAACAGCGGTAGCTGCGGCTTCAGCCAGCGGGTCAGCTCGGCGCGGGTCGCCGCCGCCCCCTCCCTCAGGCAAAGGAAAGCCACCAGCCGCTCGCCGCGCAGGCCGTCCGGCACCCCCAGCACCGCCGCCGCCCGCACCGCGGGATGCTGCTCCAGCAGGCGCTCCACCTCTTCCGGGAACAGGTTCTTGCCCGAGGTGACGATCATCCGCTTGGAGCGGCCGACGAGGGTGAGGAAGCCGTTGGCGTCGAGCATGCCCATGTCGCCGACGCTCAGGGCCGCCCCATGGCGCAGGAGATCGGCGCTCTCGCCGGTGGCATAGCCGGAGAAGACGAAGGGACTCTCGACGAAGACCAGTCCCGTGCGCCCCGCGGGCAGGCGCCGGCCGGCCCGGTCGCGGATGGAAAGGCCGACACCGCTGAAGGCGCGCCCCACCGAGCCCTCCGGCACCTCCTCCTCGGCCTTCGCCACGGTGATGAAGGACAATTCCGAGGCGCCGTAGAACTCGGCGAAACGGGCGCCGGGCATGAGCCGCGACAGCCCCGCCTTGCGCCCCGGCGGCCATTTGGCGCCGGAGCAGAGCACGAGCCGGATGCCGTCCAGCACACGGCCCTCCCCCTCCAGCAGGTCGAGCAGCAAGGCGAGCTGGGTCGGCACGCCGTAGAGCACGCTGGCGCCATGCCGCCGGGCCAGCTCCACCACCGCGCGCGGCCGGAAGCTTCGGCACAGGACCACGTGGGCGCCGGCGTCCAGCCCGCGCGCCAGCCCGTAGAGGAAGAGCGAATGGGTGAGCGCGCCGGGGGCGAGGATCACGTCGGCGGGGCCGATGCCGAACTCGCGCGTGTCCGCGTCGAAGCTCTCGGTCCACGACCGGTGGGTGCGCCGGTAGCCCTTGGGCACGCCGGTGGAGCCGGAGGTGAAACCGACATAGAAGGGCAGCGCGCCATCCGGCTCGGGCAGCGGCGCCGCCGCGCCGGCCCCCACCGCCTCGGCGAGGCCGGCAAGGCCTTGCCCGGGTGGAAGGCGCACATCCCCGTCCGCCGCGATCGTCACCAGAAGGCCGGGCGCGATCCGCTCGCGCACATCCGCCCGCAGGGCGCGCGGCCACGCGGGATCGAGCACCTGCGCTTCGCGTCCCCCACGGGCGGCGGCGAGGAACAGCACCGCCAGCGCCGCACCGTTGGGAAGATCCAGCGCGATCCCGCCCGGCGGCGCCGCGGCGAAACGGGCGGCGCAGCGGGCCACCAGCGCATCCAGCTCCCCATAGGTGAGCTGCTCCCCCTCGCAGGTCAGCGCCGGCGCGTCGGCGCGCGTCGCGGCCTGGACGGCGAGGGAGCGGGTGATGCTCACGGGCGCGGTTGCGGCGCGGCCGACCAACTGCGCAGCACGGTGGTGGCGAGCAGGGCCGCCCCCACCGCCTTCAACACGTCCCCGGGCAGGAAGATCGCCGATCCGACCGCCGCATAGCCGAACGGGACGTGCGCGATGACTGCGCTCACCGGAATGCCGCACAGATAGACGACGCCGATGCCGCCGGTCGCGGCGGCGAGGAAGGCCGAGAGGAGGGGCGCAAGGCGCAGGCGCTCGGCGAGGAGCCCGGTGACGAAGGCGCCGGGGATGAAGCCAAGGAAGAAGCCCGCCGGTGGCGTGGCGAGGATGCCGATGCCGCCCCGCCCCCCCGACAGCATCGGCACGCCCAGCAGCACCACGACGACGAACAGGGTCGCCGCCGCCGCGCCGGCCCGCGCCCCCAACAGGAGCCCGGCCAGCATCACGCCCAGGCTCTGGGCGGTGATGGGCACGCCCGCCGCCACCGGCAAATAGAGCGGCGGGACGAAGCCGAGGGCGCCGATGAGGGCGGCCACGAGGGCGACGCGCACGAGGGTCCGCGTATCGAAGGTGCGTGAATCCATGCTTGTTCCTTCAGCGTTCCGGCGGCGGCGCGTCGAAGCCCCGCGCTTCCAGCGCCTCCGCCACCTGGTCCGCCATGACGAGGGCACCGGAGAAGAAGGCGCCCACGAGCGCAAGGCCGGGCCGGTGGGGGCTGCGGGCCCGCCAGGCCTCCTCCCGCCCGCGCCAGCTGTCCAGCAGCACCGGCACGAAGCGCAGCACCAGCGATACGGCCAGCGCCAGCCGCGCCGGATCGAGCCCGAACCGCGCCAGCGGCCGGAGCGGCACGGCGAGCGCGTCCATCATGTCCTGGAGACGGGTGGACAGGGTGACGAGGTCGGCGATGAGCACCATCACCGCGATGCGCAGCACGCTCGCCGCCGCCACATGGAGCGAGGCCGCCCAGGCCTGGAGCAGGAAGATCAGCACCAGCAGCGGCAGCAGGCTGCGCCACGCGAGGATGCGCTTCAGCCCCGGCTGGCCGAAGCCGGCATAGACCGTCACCACCGCCGCTAGCGCCATGGCCAGCACGACCGGATCGCTGACCGGCAGGATCAGCACCGAGAGCACGGCGAGCGCCACCAGCTTCACCCCCGCCGGAATGCGGTGGAGCAGGCTCCTGCCGGAGAAATAGCCGGCGATCACGACGCGCCACCCCAGCCGCCCGCCGGCATCGCGATGCCGGGATCCGCCGCGCGGGCACGGGCACGGGCGTCTGCCTCGTAGAGCGCAAGCACGTGTGCCGGCGGGCCGTCGGCGGCGATGCAGCCGCCTTTCAGCCACAGCACCCGGTCGAAGCCGTCGAAAAGGTGGAGGTCATGGCTCGCCATGATCACCTGGAGGTCCAGCGCGGCGAGCCGCGCGGCAAAGGCGAGGCGCGTCGCCAGATCGAGGCTGGAGAAGGGCTCGTCGAGCAGCAGGATGCGCGGCCCCGCGGCCAGTGCCGCGAGGATGCACACAAGCTGCTTCTGGCCTTCCGAGAGGTCGGCCACCGCCCGCTCGCCCCAGCCGGCGCAGCCGTGGCGGGCGAGCAGGTGGTCGGCGGCGGCGTTCGCCTCCGCCTTGGGCATGCCCTGGGCGATGGGGCCGAAGGCGATCTCCTCCAGCACCGAGGGGAAGATGATCTGGTGGTCCACGTTCTGGAACACGAAGCCCACGCTCGCCGGCAGCTTGCGACGATCCGCGCGCGTGTCGAGGGCGCCCACGGTGACGGTGCCGGCATCGGGCAAAAGGAGCCCGTTGATCAGCCGCAGCAGTGTCGACTTGCCCGATCCGTTGTCGCCGACGAGGCCGATGCGGCGCTCGGCGAGGGTGAGGGTGAGGCCGGCAAAGACCGTCCGCGCGCCGCGCGTCACCTCGACCCCCGAAAGCCGGACGGGTCCGGCATCGGCTGGGGCACGCGGCACGGCGCGGCGGAAGAAGGTCATCGTGTCTCCTGCTCGGTCCTTCCGATTAACCCGATTTCCGCGTTCCGCAAACCCGGCAGCGCCGGGGCGCGGCGGGACTTGCGCCGCCGCGGGATGCGGCAGCATCCTGCACCGGGCCAGAGATCGAGCCGCCTCGCCGGATGGGGCGCAAAACGGGGGCGTCATGACCGGATTCGGGGCACGCGGGTCTTTGCTGCGCGAGGCGTCGGCGCACGGGCACCACCGGGTGACGTTCGTCGAGCTGTTCTTCGACCTCGTCTTCGTCTTCGCCATCACCCAGCTCTCCCACCATTTGCTGCACGACCTCTCCCTCACCGGCCTGGCGCAGACGCTGGTGCTGTTCGTCGCGGTGTGGTGGGCGTGGATCGATACCGCCTGGGTGACGAACTGGCTGGATCCCGACCGCAAGCCGGTGCGGCTGGCGCTGCTCGTCCTGATGCTGGTGGGCCTCGTCCTGTCGGCGACCCTGCCCAAGGCGTTCCACGACGGCGGCCTTCCCTTCGCCCTGGCCTACGCCACGTTCCAGATGGGACGCTCCGCCTTCACCATCTGGGCGGTGGCGCGCCACGATCGCGCGCAGGCGACCAACTTCACGCGCATCCTCAGCTGGCAGGCGCTGGCGTCGGCGCTGTGGATCGCCGGCGCCTTCCTGCACGATGGCGCGCGGCTCGGCGTATGGGCGCTGGCCGCGGTCATCGACAGCATCGCCGCGGCCACCGGCTTCTTCGTTCCCGGCCTCGGCGCCTCCAAGGCGGCGGACTGGAACGTGGAAGGCGGGCATCTGTCGGAGCGCTGCGCGCTGTTCATCATCATCGCCCTCGGCGAATCCGTCCTCGTCACCGGCGCCACCGCCTCCGGGCTCGCCTGGACGGTGACGAACTTCAGCGCCTTCGTCGTCGCCTTCGTGGGCACCGTGGCCATGTGGTGGATCTATTTCGACACCGGCTCGGAGCGCGCCAGCAGCCGCATCGCCCATGCGCAGGAAAGCGGCCACATGGCCCGGCTGGGCTACACGTATGTCCACCAGATCATCGTCCTCGGCATCATCGGCTGCGCCCTGTCCGACGAACTGATCCTCGCCCATCCCGGCGGGGAGGTGTCGCCGGCGGCGACGGCGGCCATCGTCGGCGGTCCGGCGCTCTACCTGCTGGGCTGCGGGCTGTTCAAATATCCGCTGCTGCGCCGCTTCCCGCTCTCCCATCTGGCGGGACTGGTCCTGCTGGCGCCGCTGGCTCCCTTCGCCGGGGCCTTCAGCCCGCTCGGCCTTGCGGCGGCAGGCACGGCCGCGCTTCTGGTGGTGGCCGCGTGGGAGTCCCTCGCCCTGCGCCGGATCGCACCCCGGCCCGCCGACTGATCCGGCTTCCGCCGTCCTGCGAGGCATTCCAATCCCGATTGATTTCCGGCGCGGCGGGGCGCATAAATCCCGCCGATCAAATCGATTAAAATCCGGCGCGGCGGAACGCCGGAGACCGAAAGAAGCCACGGAGGCGCGTATGTCCGGTCAAGGCGAGCAGCCCGAGAAACACGGCCTGAAGCTCAGGTCGCAGCTGTGGTTCGACAACCCCGACAATCCGGGGATGACGGCCCTCTATCTCGAGCGCTACCTCAATTTCGGCCTGACCCGGGAAGAGCTGCAATCGGGCAAGCCGATCATCGGCATCGCCCAGACCGGTTCCGATTTGTCTCCCTGCAACCGCCATCACATCGAGCTCGCCTCTCGCGTGCGCGCCGGCATCGAGGCCATGGGCGGCGTGCCGTTCGAGTTCCCGGTCCATCCCATCCAGGAGACCGGCAAGCGGCCGACCGCATCCCTCGACCGCAACCTCGCCTATCTCGGGCTGGTGGAAATCCTCTACGGCTATCCGCTCGACGGCGTGGTGCTGACCACCGGCTGCGACAAGACCACGCCGGCCTGCATCATGGCGGCGGCCACCGTGAACATCCCCGCCATCGTGCTGTCCGGCGGACCCATGCTGAACGGCTGGTGGAAGGGCGAGCGCACCGGCTCCGGCACCGTGGTGTGGAAGAACCGCGAGAAGTTCGCCGCCGGCGAGATCGACTACGACACCTTCATGGACGTTGTGGCTTCGTCCGCGCCCTCGGTCGGCCACTGCAACACCATGGGCACCGCCTCCACCATGAACGCGCTGGCCGAGGCGCTGGGCATGTCCCTGCCCGGCTGCGCCGCCATTCCCGCGCCCTATCGCGAGCGCGGCCAGATCGCCTACGACACCGGCAAGCGCATCGTCGACATGGTGTGGGAGGACCTCAAGCCCTCCGACATCCTCACCCGCGCGGCGTTCGAGAACGCCATCCGCGTGAATTCCGCCATCGGCGGCTCCACCAACGCGCCCATCCACCTCAATGCCATCGCCCGCCACGTGGGCGTCCCGCTCTCGGTGGACGACTGGCAGAGCGTGGGCCACAAGATCCCGCTGCTGGTGAACATGCAGCCCGCCGGCGAGTATCTCGGCGAGGAGTTCCATCGCGCCGGCGGCGTGCCGGCGGTGGTGGCGGAGCTCATCGAGAAGGGCAAGATCCACGAGGGCGCGCGCACCGTGAACGGGCGCACCATGGGCGAGAACTGCAAGGGCAAGCTCTCCTGGGACCGCGCCGTCATCAAGGCCTATGACGCCCCCCTGAAGGAGGATGCCGGCTTCATCGTCCTGCACGGCAACCTGTTCGACAACGCGGTGATGAAGACCTCGGTGATCTCCCCCGAGTTCCGCCAGCGCTTCCTCTCCAACCCCGACGACCCCGAGGCCTTCGAGGGCCGCGCCGTGGTGTTCGAGGGACCGGAGGACTACCACCACCGCATCGACGACCCCGCCCTCGGCATCGACGAATACACCCTGCTGTTCATCCGGGGCACCGGCCCCTTGGGCTATCCCGGCGGCGCCGAGGTGGTGAACATGCAGCCCCCCGCCGCCCTCATCAAGAAGGGCATCCATGCCCTTCCCTGCATCGGCGACGGGCGCCAGTCGGGCACGTCGGGCTCGCCCTCGATCCTCAATGCCTCGCCGGAAGCCGCGGCGGGCGGCGGCCTGGCTTTGCTGAAGACCGGCGACCGGGTGCGCATCGACCTCAACACCTGCACCGCCGACATCCTGATCCCGCCGGAGGAACTGGCGCAGCGCCGCTCCGACCTGCAGGGCCATGGCGGCTTCAAGGTGCCGCCGAGCCAGACCCCCTGGCAGGAGATCCAGCGCTCCATGGTGGCCCAGTTCGACGAGGGCATGGTGCTGAAACCCGCGGTGAAGTACCAGCGCGTCGCCCAGACCATGGGCGTGCCCCGCGACAACCACTGAGCCACCCGCCATGAACGAAAAGGCAGCGCCGGCGATCCCCCTCGGCGCTCCGGTCGAGGGCAACCCGGCGCGGCGCCCCTGCGCCATCACGCTGGAAGGCCGCCACGTCCGCCTCGTGCCGTTCGACGCGCTCCGGCACGCCGCCTCCCTCTACGCCCTGTCCCACGGGCCGGAGCGGGAGGCGCTCTGGGCCTATCTCTCCCCCGCGCCGTTTCCCGACGCGGCCGCCTTCGCGCGATATTACGGCGAGGCGGCGACCAAGGCCGACCCTCTCCTGTTCACCATCGAGGAGGCGGCAACGGGCCGGGCGGTGGGTCATGCCACCTATATGCGCATCGAGCCGGCGCACCGGGTGATCGAGGCGGGCAACATCCTCTACACGCCGGCGCTGCAGCGCACGCCGGGGGCGAGCGAAGCCATGTATCTCATGGCCCGCCACGCCTTCGAGGATCTCGGCTACCGGCGCTACGAATGGAAGTGCAACGCCCTCAACGCCCCCTCGCGGCGGGCGGCCGAGCGCCTCGGCTTCACCTTTGAAGGCGTCTTCCGCCAGCACATGATCGTGAAGGGGCGAAACCGCGACACCGCCTGGTTCTCCCTGCTCGACCACGAATGGCCGCGCGCCAAGGCGGCCTTCGAGGCGTGGCTCGATCCCGAGAATTTCGACGAGAACGGCCGCCAGAAACGGCGGCTGGAGGACATCCGGGCCTCGATGTGAGGCCCGGCAAACCCGAACCGGATCCAAGAGGAACGCCATGGGTGGACGACTTCAGGGAAAGGCCGCGCTGGTGACGGCGGCGGGCCAGGGCATCGGGCGCGCCATCGCCGAGGCCTTCCTGCGCGAGGGGGCGAAGGTGGTGGCCACCGACCTCGACGCCAGCAAGCTCGCCGGGCTCGATTGCGCGCAGGCCCGCGCGCTGGACGTGCGCTCCACCGAGGCGGTCAACGCGCTCGCCGGTCAGATCGGGCCGGTGGACGTGCTGGTGAACGCCGCCGGCTACGTGCACCAGGGCACCATCTTCGACACCAGCGAGACCGACTGGGACTTCTCCTTCGACCTCAACGTCAAGTCCATGCATCGCACCATCACGGCATTCCTGCCGGGCATGCTGGAGAAGGGCCGGGGCTCCATCGTCAACATCGCCTCGGCCGCCTCGTCCATCCGCGGGGTGCCCAACCGCTATGCGTACGGCGCCACCAAGGCGGCGGTGATCGGCCTCACCAAGGCGGTGGCGGCGGACTTCGTGCTCAAGGGCGTGCGCGCCAACGCCATCTGCCCGGGCACCATCCAGTCGCCCTCCCTCGACGAGCGCATCGCGGCCATCTCCGCCGAGACCGGCCGGCCGGTCGAGGCGGTGCGCGCCGACTTCGTCGGCCGCCAGCCCATGGGCCGCCTCGGCACGCCCGAGGAGATCGCCGCGCTCGCCCTCTATCTTGCCTCCGACGAGAGCGCCTTCACCACCGGGCAGATCCACGTCATCGACGGCGGCTGGGCGAACTGACGGGCGTACCCCCGTCCCCACCGCAGGGCCGGCCGCGCGGGTTCCACACGAAGCACCGCCCTGCGCCGGATCCGGACAGGGCGCCTTCCGCTTGCTCCAAGAAGCCTTGAGGAAATGTCCATGTACGTTCTCGTCATCGGCGGCGCCGGAATGGTCGGCCGCAAGCTCATCGAGCGCCTCGCCCGCGACGGGCGCCTCGGCGACAAGGCCATCACCCGCCTGACCGCCCACGACGTGGTGGTGCCCCGGCCGCCGGAAGCGCCCTTCCCCATCGACACCCGTGTCTCCGACATCTCCGTGCCCGGCGAGGCCGCCGCGCTGGTGGCGGAGCGGCCGGACGTGATCTTCCATCTCGCCGCCATTGTCTCCGGCGAGGCGGAGGCCGATTTCGAGAAGGGCAATCGCATCAATCTCGACGGCACGCGCCACCTCTTCGACGCGGTGCGCCTCGTGGAGGGATATGCGCCGCGCCTGGTCTTCACCTCGTCCATCGCGGTATTCGGCGCGCCCTTCCCGGAGGCCATTCCGGACGAGTTCTTCCACACCCCGCTCACCTCCTACGGCACGCAGAAGGCCATCGGCGAGCTGCTGCTGGCGGACTACACGCGGCGCGGCTTCTTCGACGGCATCGGCATCCGCCTGCCCACCATCTGCGTGCGCCCCGGCCTGCCCAACAAGGCGGCCTCCGGCTTCTTCTCCGGCATCATCCGCGAGCCGCTGGCGGGCCAGGAGGCGACCCTGCCCGTGTCCGAGGACGTGATGCACTGGCACGCCTCGCCCCGCGCCGCGGTGGGCTTCCTCATCCATGCCGCGACCCTCGACGGCGCGGCAGTGGGCGCCCGCCGCAACCTCACCATGCCGGGCCTCGCGGTGACGGTGGGCGAGCAGATCGAGGCGCTGCGCAAGGTGGCCGGCGACAAGGCGGTGGCGCGCATCCGCCGCGCGCCCGATCCGGTGATCGAGAAGATCGTGTCCGGCTGGCCACGCAAGTTCGACCCGCGCCGCGCCATCGCGCTCGGCTTCGTGGCGGAGACCTCCTTCGAGGAGATCATCCGCATCCACGTGGAGGACGAGCTCGGCGGCAGGATCGCCGACTGATCGGCCGCCGATTGCCTCAAGCCGCCGCGCCGGACAGGCGCAGCGCGATGCGCGCCTCGAGGTTGGCGATGGCGGCGCCGATCTCCGGCAGCAGGCGGCGGTAGGCGGCGCGGCGCCAGCCGGCGGCGCCGTCATGGCGCACTGCGACCGGATGCCAGGTCTCAAGGTGCAGCAGCCCCAGCAGCGGCAGGCGCCGCAAGGCGCGCCGTGCCTCGTCCCCGAAGGTCACCAGCACGTCGAGGCGCGGCGCCCCCGACAGGGCGAAGACCCCCGCCGGCTTGGCGGAAAGCCCGTCCGCCGGGATGCCGGCGGCATCGAGGCAGGCGACCAGCGCCGGATCCACAGCGCCGGGCGTGAGCGCGGCGGCGCTGAAGACGCGAAGCTCGGGATGCTCCTTGAGCGCGACCGCCTCGGCGAGGAGGCTGAGGCCGCCATTGTCGGGACAGACGAAGAGCACGGTGGGCCGCCCGGTCATTGCCATAGACGCTCCTTCCAATCGGCCGCCCGCGCCCCCGCGCCGAGGCGCCGCGCGAAGCCCCGCCGGTCGAGCGGCACCCTAGCCGGTGTGGTCGACGCAGGTGTGACAGGACTGGAATGCACCCGCGCCCGGCGAATCACTCGAGGCGCCGGGCGGCCTTTGTTACCCCAAAAGGCGGCTGAAACGGCGCGACGCCGCCGCGAACCGGCCCCGGCGTAATTTTATAACGTATTGGAATTTAATACTAAAATTCTGCGTTAACCATTCCGAAAAACTTACCCGTGATGCATCGGATGCTGGCGTCGTGATTCGACCAACGGTTCTGCGCCGGCGCGTTGAATCGGAGATGAGTCATGGCGAAGAAGCCGGAAGTGACGAGTGCAAAGGTGAGCAGCATTGCCGCGAAGGCCGTGAAGGACCCGGGCAGCCTCACCCACGACGAGATCAGGACGCTGGCCGGCTCCGCTCTCACCCAGTCTCCCGACAAGCCGAAGGCCCCGGCCAAGGCCGTGACGAAGGGCGCCGCCAAGCCCGCCGCAGCGCCGGCGCCCCAGGCTGCTCCTGCACCGGTCAAGGCTGCGCCCGCACCGGCCAAGGCGCCGAAGGCCACCGCAGCCAAGGGCCCGGCCCCGAAGGCCGCTGCGCCCGCCAAGGCCGTGAAGGCGGCCACCCCGAAGATCGAGACGCCGAAGGCACCGGCCAAGGCCGCGAAGCCCGCGAAGGCCGTGGTCAAGCCGGCTGTGGCGAAGGCGCCTGTTGCGAAGGCCGCCCCGAAGGCAACCGCCAAGGCGGCAGCCAAGCCCGCCGCCAAGCTCACCGCCAAGCCAGCTGCCAAGGCCACCGAGGCGAAGCCCGTCGAGATGAAACCGATGGAGGCCAAGCCGGCCAAGGTGGCGGCGAAGCCTGCGGCCAAGGCCGCCAAGGCTCCCGCTCCCAAGGTTTCGGCCCCCAAGGCTCCGGCTCCCAAGGTCCCTGCGCCCAAGGTCCCCGCGCCCAAGGCTGCCGCCCGCAAGACCCCCGCTCCCAAGGCGGCAAAGGTTGCCGAGGTCAAGAAGTCCGAGGCCCCGGCCCCCAAGCCGGCGCGCGGCCGCAAGGCCTCCTGACACCCCCGGCAGGCCGACCCCAAAACAGGACAGCCGCCGCCGGGAGGACCCCTGCGGCGGCTGTCCCCGGCGACCGGATCGAAGCCTATTGCTGCGGCAGGGCGCCGGCGCGGCCGATGTTGAAGATCTGCACGCGGCGGTTGATGGCGGCGTCAGGGTGCTTCACGTCCTGAAGCGCCTCCTCGCCGAGGCCCGCGGACTGAAGCCGGCGCGGGTCCACCCGGAACGTGGTGGACAGGGCGGAAACCACGGCGTCGGACCGCTCCTGGCTCAGCTTCATGTTGTACTCGCGGGTGCCGGTGGCATCCGTGTTGCCGACCACCAGGAACTTGTAGCCCAGCAGCACCGGATTGTGCATGGCGTCGGCGATGGAGCCCAGGGTGCGGTAGGAGCCCGGCTTGATCATCGCCGAGTTCAGGTCGAACTCGATCTCCACATTGATCTGCGCCAGCTGGTCGAGCTGGATCGCCAGCGGGGGCCGGCTCTCGGGCGGGCCGGAATACTGCATGTGCGCCTGGGCAAGACCGCGCAGCGCCTCGGCGGACACCGGCGGCACGTTGTCCAGCGAGCTCTGGAGCCCCTGGACGATCTCGCTGTTGGGCGTGAAGGCCTGGGCGACGGCGGGCGCGGCGCCCGGCAGCGAGACAGCGGCCAACACCGCGCCGGCGAAGAGCAAGGCGGCGCCGAGGCGCCTGTTCATGTTCGAGGTCATGGTCATTCCCCCTGCTCCCTTCACTGCGCGTAGCCGGCATTGACGAGGGAGGCGGTGCAGGTCGCGCTCACCACCTTGGACGCCTCGAGCAGACAGGAGACGATGTTGCCGTCGCCGGCCACGAGGCCGGGGCAGAACTGCGCGCGGTCGCGGTCGCAGGCCTGGTGGACCTGGCGCTGGGCGGCAGCGCGGGCCTCGGTCATCTCGCGGATGGCCGCGTGGTTCGCGGCGCAGGCGGGGGAAAGCCGCCCGGAATTCTGCACCAGGCAGTCGTGGATGGCGTTGTTGCCGAGGTTGAGGCCCCGGCAGACCTTCATGATGTCCCCGCCGCAATGCTGCGCCAGGAGGCCGGCAGCCTGGGCGTAACTGATGGTCTGGGCGCGCGCCTCTGCGCCGGCCAGCGCCAGCAGCGCCGCCAGAACCAGTCCTGCACGTCTCATCTCTTCCCCCCTCCCCGCCCCCCTTGGCGAGCAGGGAACTTGATCATCGCGGGTCGTCGCCGGTCAACCGTGATGACGCGCCGTAAGCTGAAAAGCGGATGTTGTCCCCCGCGCTCGACGCTTTCGGCGGCCACGGACCCTCCCGCCCCGGAGCACACGCAGACCGGTTTCAACGGCAGGCGGATCGGACGACGCGCACCCTGCCCGGTCCTCGAGCGTTTCTCCGTTTCATGGAATCGGGGAAACGCTCCATGTCTTTGCGTGACCGCGTTTTCTTCACGCGAACCGGTCTCCACTTCGCCCGAAAACGCTCTAGCGCTCGCGCTGGACCTTGACCCCGGCTCCGGCCCCGATCTCGTCACCGGCGGCGCCCACCAGGCCGAGCGGATCGGCGGCGAGCTCAAGGTCGGTCGCCTCCACCCCGTCGTCCATCTCGGCGACCACCGGCGGCGCGGCGGTACCGGGCGCGCGGCGTGGCGCCAGCAGCAGGTGCGCACCCGCCGCGGTGGCCGCGAACAAAGGCACGATGACCATCATCGCGGTCAGCGGCGAGGGAAAGAACACCGACAGGCACGTGCCGAGAAAGCCGCTGCCGATCTGCAGGAAGCCCATGAGGGCCGAGGCCGCCCCGGCGATGGGGCCGGCTCCCGCAAGCGCGCCCGTGGTGCAGCCGGGCAGGAGAAGGGCGACGCCGCAGGCCCAGAGCGAGATGGGCAGCATCACGCTCGCCGTGGAGAGGGGCAGAAGCAGCGGCCCAAGGCTCAGCCCCACCGCCCCGGTCGCCACCAGGCCGAGACCCGGGAGAATGAGGCTCTGCGCGTGGAAACGCTTGAGCAGCGGGCGGGCGATGAGGGTGCCGCTCATGAACGCACCCGTCTGCATCAGCATGGCAAGACCGAACTGCGTGGGCGTGAGGCCGATCCGCTCGATCAGGATGAAGGGCAGGAGTGCCGCGAGCGTGTAGATGCCGCCCAGCGCCGCCCCGGCCGCCACCGCCGCGCGCATGAAGGGCGCGTCGGTGAGGAGGCGGGCATAGCTCGCGATCGCGCCGGAGGGCGAGGCGAGGCGGCGATCGGGCGCGCGGTTGGTCTCCGGCACGCGGAAGGCGAGCACGGCCACCAGAACGAGCCCGTAGGCGGCCATGGCGACGAAGATCACGTGCCAGCCGACGGTGCCGAGGAGGATGCCGCCCAGCGTCGGCGACACCGCCGGCCCGACCGCCAGCATGGTGCCGATGAGGTTCATGATCCGGGCCGACGCCTGCCCGGTATACTGGTCCCGCACCAGAGCCCGCGAGACGGCGATGCCGGCGGCGCACCCTACGCCCTGGAGGGCGCGCCCGACGATGAACCAGGCGATGCTCGGCGCCAGCATGGCGACCAGGCTGCCGACGAGATAGATGCCGAAGAACCAGAGCGCCACCGGCCGCCGCCCGAAGGCATCGGAGAGGGGGCCGCAGGCGAGCTGCGAGAAGGCATAGCCGAGGAAGAAGACGGTCAGCGTCAGCTTCACCGTCGCGATGGTGGTGCCGAAGGCCTCCACCATCGCCGGCATCGCGGGCGTGTAAAGCGACAGGCTGATGGGACCGAGCATGACCATCATGCCGCCGATCACGCACACTTCCCGCTCCGTCATCAGCGGCACCGGCGCGGCGTAGCCGGCCGCCGCCGAGGGCCGACCTGGGCCGACGGGCTTCATCGTTCGTCCCTGCACTTGTGCTCGCGGGCGAGATTGGCCCGCACCCTGAGGAGGAGGTCGCGCAGCATCTGCCGCTCGCCCTCGGAAAAGCCGTCCGTCGCCTCGGCGCGCACCAGCGCCCCGGCAGCGCGGATCGCCGCGAGATAGGGCGTGGCGGCCGGCGTCAGCGAGACGGTCTTGGCCCTGCGGTCCTTGGGATCGGCTTCCCGCTCCACGAGCCCGGCCGCCTCCAGCCGGTCGAGGAAGCCGACGAGGGTCATGGGCTCCACGTTCATCTTCTCGGCCAGCGCCATCTGCCGCAGGCCGGGATGGAAATTCACGTAGGCGAGGGTCCGCGCCTCCCCGGCCGTGAGGCCGAGGCCCGCGGCGTCGAAGGCCCGGTCGGTGCGCCCGCGGAACAGCCGCGCGGCATCCACCAGCACAAATCCAAGGGAGGGCTCATCCATAGTAAGGCAAATATATAGTAAGCCTACCTTATCATCAAGATCCAATGTCATTGCGCCGGGGGATCGAGGCGCTATGTGTGGACCACACCGTTCGGAGATCGTTCATGCCCTGGTCCCTGACCATTGGCCGCGTCGGCGGAACCGCCATCCGCATCCATGTCACCTTCCTGCTCTTCCTGGTCTGGATCTGGGCCGCCTATTACCGTTCCGGGGGGGCGCAGGCGGCGTGGGAAGGCGTCGTGTTCGTGGCCCTGCTGTTCGCCTGCGTGCTGCTGCACGAGCTCGGGCACGTCTTCGCCGCGCGGCACTACGGGGTGAAGACGCCCGACGTCACCCTCTGGCCCTTCGGCGGCATCGCCAATCTCGAACGCATTCCGGAGAAGCCCTCGGAAGAGCTGGTGGTGGCCATTGCCGGGCCGCTGGTGAACGTGGTCATCGCCGCCATCCTGCTCGTCATCCTCGGCGCGAGCCTGAACGGGGCGGACCTCAAGCCCGAGGACCTCGCCAAGGTCGAGGATCCCGGCACCTCCATGCTGGTGAAGCTCGCCGGAGCCAACATCTTCCTGGTGCTGTTCAACCTCATCCCGGCCTTCCCCATGGATGGCGGGCGCGTGCTGCGGGCCCTGCTCGCCATGAACATGAGCCACGCCAAGGCCACCGCCACCGCCGCCTCCATCGGCCAGGGCCTCGCCATCGGCCTCGGCCTGCTCGGCATCTTCACCAACCCCATGCTGATGATCATCGGCGTGTTCGTCTTCCTCGCCGCGTCCGGCGAGGCGGGGCAGGTGCAGCTCAAGGAGGCCTCGCGCGGGCTGCTCGTCTCCGACGCCATGATCACGCATTTCGAGACGCTCGGGCCGCAAGCCACCGTGGACGACGCGGCGGATGCGCTCATCCGTTCCACCCAGAAGGAATTCCCCGTGGTGGACGGGGTCGGGCGGCTGCGCGGCGTGCTCACCCGCGACGCCATGATCCGCGCGCTGAAGGACCAGGGGCCGCAGACGCCGGTGCTGGACGTGATGCAGGCGGACGTGCCCACGGTGGAAGCCCGCTCCAAGCTCGATGTCGCGCTGAAGCTCATCACCTCCGCGCAGGCGCCGGCGGTGGGCGTGGTGGATGCGGCCGGAAAGCTGGTCGGCCTGCTGACCCCGGAGAATGTGGGCGAGCTGATGATGATCCACATCGCCCTCGGCGACCGCCCCAAGGGGAAGCACCCGGTGGTGACGGGCTGACGCCCGCCCCGCGCGGGGCGGGCGCGGCGACGCAGGACCGGGCGACGCGCGGCAACGTCGTGTCGCGCGTCTGACCGGCGCCGTCAGGCGGCGCCGATCGCTTCCGTCTTCGGCGCCTCGACCTGGCGCACCTTGTCCATGACCGCCTTCTGCACCTTCTCGAACGCGCGCACCTCGATCTGGCGCACCCGCTCGCGCGAGACGCCGAATTCGGAGGCGAGGTCCTCCAGCGTCATCGGGTCTTCCGACAGGCGCCGGGCTTCGAAGATGCGCCGCTCGCGCTCGTTCAGCACGGACAGCGCGCCGGAGAGCGCCGAGCGCCGGTTGTCCAGCTCCTCGCTCTCGGCCAGCTGCTCCTCCTGGTCGAGGCGCTCGTCCACCAGCCAGTCCTGCCACTCCCCGCCTTCCGAATCCTCGCGGATGGGGGCGTTGAGCGAGGCGTCGCCGGACAGGCGGCGGTTCATGTCCACCACGTCCTGCTCGGTGACGCCGAGCTTGGTGGCGATCTGCTTGACCTGGTCGGGGCGCAGGTCGCCCTCTTCCAGCGCGGAAATCTGGCTCTTGGCCTTGCGCAGGTTGAAGAACAGCTTCTTCTGCGCCGCCGTGGTGCCCATCTTCACGAGGCTCCACGAGCGCAGGATGTATTCCTGGATGGAGGCGCGGATCCACCACATGGCGTAGGTGGCGAGGCGGAAGCCCTTTTCAGGCTCGAAGCGCTTGACCGCCTGCATGAGGCCCACATTGCCCTCGGAGATCACTTCCGAAATGGGCAGGCCATAGCCGCGATAGCCCATGGCAATCTTCGCCACGAGGCGCAGATGGCTCGTCACGAGCTTGTGTGCGGCATCGCGGTCCCCATGCTCGCGCCAGCTCTTGGCGAGCATATATTCCTCCTGCGGCTCCAGCATGGGAAACCGCCGGATCTCCTCCAGATACCGCGAGAGCCCGCCTTCCGCGGAAGGAATGGGCATGGACTTCTGGGCCATAAGGAAGGCCTCCTTCTACCGCGGTCCCCGTCCGGGCGGCCGCCTGTGCGGCCGCGTGACGCCGACCGCGACGCGTCATGATATAGATACGAACGCAACGCGGATAGGTTTCACCCTCTCACGTCGACGCGAGAGATGTTTGCGTGCTTGCACGATCACGCTTGCACGATCGGGCCTGCACCATCAGGCCTGCATGATCACGAAAGCGCGGCGGCGAGCGCGGCGAGGTCCTCCGGCAGGGGGCTTTCGAACGACAGCGTCTCGCCCGTGACCGGATGGGCGAAGCCGAGGCGGGCCGCATGCAGCGCCTGGCGGCCGAGACCCGAAAGGCGCTCCCGCGCCGCATCCGGCAGCAGCGACACCTTGGTGCGAAACCCCTGGCCGTAGACCTCGTCGCCCAGGAGCGGATGGCCCGCATGGGCCATGTGCACGCGGATCTGGTGGGTGCGACCGGTTTCCAGCTGGCATTCCACGAGGCTCGCAACCCCCTCCTCGGTCCTCACCTCGCCCTTCACCAGCCCCTTGTTGCGGGGACTGGCGCGGCCGTGCCCGGCATACGCCTCCACCACCTCCCAATGGGTCACGGCCTGCCGGCCGCTGGTGCGCACCGCCATCTTCTGGCGATGGGTGGGATGCCGGTCGATGGGCGCGTCGATGGTGCCGCGCGGCTCCGGCACCCCCCAGACGAAGGCGAGATAGGCCCGCTCCAGCGGCCCGGTGCGGCCATGGTCGGCGAACTGAGCGGCGAGCCCCTTGTGGGCGGCATCGGACTTCGCCACCACCAGCAGGCCGGACGTATCCTTGTCGAGGCGGTGGACGATCCCCGGTCGGCGCACGCCGCCGATGCCGGACAGGGTGTCTCCGCAATGGTGGAGCAAGGCATTGACCAGCGTCCCGCTGGAATGCCCCGGCGCCGGGTGCACCACGAGCCCGGCCGGCTTGTCGATAACGACAAGGTGCGCGTCCTCGTACACGATGACGAGCGGGATGTTCTCCGGCTCCGGCGCCGCCGGCTCGGGAGGCGGCAGGTGGATGGTATAGATGTCGCCGGCATTGACCCGGCCGGCCGCGTCCCCTACCACACGCCCGCCGATGGAGACCTGCCCTTCCGCAACGAGACGCTGGATGCGGGTGCGGCTGAGGTCCGGCGCCTGGGGGGCGAGCAGGCGCGCAAGCGCACGGTCGAGCCTCTCGCCCGCGTCATCCGCGCCGGCCTGGACGGTGAGGGTCTCGCCCTCGTCCAGGTCGACGGTATCGGGGTCGACGGTATCGGGGTCGACGGTGTCCGGGTCCCGTGTGTTCGGGTCCACTGTGTTCGGGTCCACGGTGCCGTCGTCGAAGCCGTCCTCGGCGGGGTTCATCGTCGCGTTCATCTCCGTTTTTCGATCAGGAGCCAGGGCCCCTCATGTTCCACCGCCCGCCCCCCACCGACACCCCGGAAGAGGCGCTGACGCCGGAGCAGGAACGCATCATCCGCAAGTTCCGCCGGTTCTCCAGCGCCTCCCTGCTGATCATGGTGATCGGCGTGGCGGCGGTGCTCGGCGTCATTTCCTACCGCCTGCTGCGGGCCAAGCCCCTCGCCACCGGCGAGGTGACCGCCCTGCTGCCCAAGGGGGCGAAGATCGTCTCCACCGCGGTGTCGGGCGATGTGGTGGTCCTGATCCTGGACGTGGCCGGCGCCACCGAGATCCGCACCTTCGACGCCCGGACCCTCGCGCCGGCCGGCCGGCTGCGTTTCGCCGTGGAGCCGTGAGGCGGGCCGGAGCCTTCCTTGGTACCCGTGAATTCCGGCCCTATTGCAGCGAGCCGTCGCCGTCGCCGGGCATGCGGGCCAGCATCATCTGGGTGATGGCCACCAGCATGTCGGCGCGGGCCTTGAGGCTCTCCGCCTCCAGCAGCGCCTGCTTCTCCAGCGGCCCGTAGGGCGACATCACCGAAAGCGCGTTCACCAGCGTCTCGGTGCCGGCCTGGCGGATGCCGTCCCAGTCCGCCTCCAGCTTGTTGGCGTCGAGGAAAGCCGCGAGCGCGGCGAGCACCGCCTCGCGATCCACCGCCGCCTCGCCGGCCGAGGCCTGGAAGTCGGAGGCGAACGGCGACGCATCCACCCGGAATTGCCGGTAGGGCGTGGTGACTGCGAGTTCCTCCACGATGCTGAACCGGCAGATGCCGGTCAGCGTAATGAGATACCTGCCGTCCCCCGTCTCGCTGAACTGGCTGAGGCGGCCGAGGCAGCCCACCTTGTACAGGCCGGGGCCCTGCGCGGTCTCCGGCACCGCCTCGTCGGGCTGCACCATGCCAATGAGGCGCGGACCTGCGAGCGCCGCATCCACCATGGCGAGGTAGCGCGGCTCGAAGATGTTGAGCGGCAGGTCCGCGCGCGGCAGGAGCAGCGCGCCGGCGAGCGGAAAAACCGGGATCACCGCCGGAACCTCCGCCGGTGACAGATAAGAACGGTTGGCAGCCACGAAAAAAGTCCTTCAGGCGAACATGATCGCCGACAGTTTCTTACGCCCCGAAAGGGTGAGCGGATCGGTGGGACCCCAGGCCTCGAACAGCTGGACCAGCTGCTTGCGCGCCCCGTCCTCGTTCCAGGCGCGGTCGCGCTTGACGATGTCGAGCAGGTGGATGAGCGCGTCCTCGCGCCGCCCCTTGGCGTTGAACGCCAGGGCGAGCTCGAAGCGGGCCTGGTGGTCGTTGGGGTCGAGATCCACCTTCGCCTTGAGCGTCGCGAGATCGCCGAGGGAGGCCGCCTGCTCGGCCACCTCCAGCGCGGCACGGGCGGCGGCCACGGCGCTGTCGTTCTGCTTGTCGGCCGGGACCTGGGCGAGGACGGCCTTGGCCTGATCCAGCGCCCCGGCCGCGACCTGCGCGCGCACGAGGCCGGCCAGGGCCTTCAGGTTGTCCGGCTCCTCGCCGAGCACCCCGGCGAAGATCTCGGCGGCGGCAGCGAGGTCGCCCTCCGCCAGCATGGCCTCGGCGGTGGCCAGCGCTTCCTCCAGCCCGTCGGTGGCGGGACCCGTGAGGCGCTCGATGAACGCCTTCACCTGGCCCTCGGGCAGTGCCCCCATGAAGCCGTCCACCGGCTGGCCGTTCACGAAGGCATAGACGGTGGGTACCGACTGGATGCCGAGCTTGCCCGGGATCACCGGGTGGTCGTCGATATTGAGCTTGGCGAGGCGCACCTTGCCCTTGGCCGCCTTCACCGCCTTCTCGATCACCGGCGTGAGGGTCTTGCACGGCCCGCACCAGGGCGCCCAGAAGTCCACCAGCACCGGGCGGCGCTTGGATTCCTCCATCACGTCGGCCAAGAAGGTCTGGGTGGTGGTGTCGATGATGTCGCCGCCGGCCGCCACGTTGCCCGCGCCTTGTCCGGCGCCCGCCTGGTTCAACAGCATGTGTCGCAATCCCCGAAATCCCGGCCCGCCCCGGCCGTCGCCGGAGGGGCAGCCCTTAAATGGGCGTTCGCCGCGCACGCGCAATCGGCGTTCCGCGCCGTTCTACCGCTTTCAGCGGCGGAAGGTAAGACGGCGGCCTTGATGCAACCAGGAGGCGCGCGCGAGGGCCCCGCACCCGGCCCCCGCACCCTTCCCCCTGTGGATCGTTGCCCGGCCGAGGCTTGCGCCGCACGGCGGCGGCGGGCACGCTCGGGTTTGACCGCAACCTGGAAGGCTGGCACACCCCGCCCCGATGACCGCATCCCCCGCCGAGCCGCGCACCACGCGCACGCCCGTCTCGCCCGAATGAAGTTCGACCGCCTGCGCATCGTGGGCTTCAAGACCTTCGTCGAGCCGACCGATCTCGTGATCGAGCCCGGCCTCACCGGTGTCGTGGGGCCGAACGGGTGCGGCAAATCCAATCTCGTGGAAGCGCTGCGGTGGGTCATGGGCGAGAGCTCCCACAAGGCCATGCGCGCCCAGGACATGGACGATGTCATCTTCTCCGGCACCACCGGGCGGCCGGCGCGCAATTCCGCCGAGGTGGTGCTCAGCCTCGACAATTCGGACCGCACGGCCCCCGCCGCCTTCAACGAATGGGACCAGCTCGAGATCGTCCGCCGCATCGAGCGCGGATCCGGATCCAGCTACCGCATCAACGGGAAGGACGTGCGCGCCCGCGACGTGCAGCTCATCTTCGCCGACGCCTCCACCGGCGCCCGCTCGCCGGCCCTGGTGCGGCAGGGGCAGATCGGCGAGATCGTCGGCGCCAAGCCCAACGCCCGCCGCCGCATCCTGGAGGAGGCGGCCGGCGTCGCCGGCCTGCACGCCCGCCGCCATGAGGCCGAGACCCGGCTGAAGGCGGCCGAGCAGAACCTGCTGCGCCTGGAAGACGTCATCACCCAGCTCGGCAGCCAGGTGGAGAGCCTGCGCCGCCAGTCGCGCCAGACCGTGCGCTACAAGGCGCTGGCCACCGAGATCCGCCAGTGCGAGGCGACCCTGCTCTGGCTGCGCTGGGGCGAAGTGACGCGCGCCCTCGCCGAGGCCGAGCAGGCCGTGGAGGCCGCCGGCCGCGACGGCGCCGAGCATACGCGCCTGCAGGCCGAGGCCTCGCGGCTCCAGGCGCTGGCCGCCCACGCGCTCCCGCCCTTGCGGCAGAAGGAGGCGGAAGCCGCCGCCAGCCTGCAGCGGCTGACCCATGCGCGCACCGAGCTCGACGCCGAGGAGGCGCGGCTTTCCGCCCGCAAGGACGAGCTGGAGCGCCGCCTCGTCCAGCTCGCCCAGGACACCGCCCGGGAAGAAGCCCTCTCCGCCGACGCCGAAGGGGTTCTGGAGCGCCTCGCCGCCGAGGCCGAGACCCTGCGTTTCGACCAGGAGGAGGCGGCCGAGCAGGAAGCTGTCGCCGCCGAGCGCCTGGACGAGGCCGCGGCCCATCTGGAGGACGCCGAGCGGGCGCTGGAGGAAAAGACCGCCCATTTCGCCGACCTTGGCGCACGCCGCGCCAGCCTGGAACAGGCGATCCGCGAAATCCGCGACCGGCTCGGGCGCAATGCCGCCGAGCGCGCCTCGGTGGAGGCCGAGGAAGCCCGCCTGAAACAGCAGGCGGGCACCGACGCGCTGGAAACCATCCGCCTCGACGCGGAGGCCGCCCGCGATGCCCTGGCCGAGGCCGAGGAGGCGAGCCTGGACGCGGAGGCCGCCCACGCGGCCGCCCGCCGCGCCGTGGAGGAGCTGCGCCCGGCCCTGTCCGAAGCCCAGTCCCGCTTCGGCCGGCTCGACACCGAGGCCCGCACCCTTACCAAGCTGCTGCAATCCTCCGACCGGCGCTTTCCGCCGGTGGCGGATCTCGTGACCGTCGCCAAGGGTTACGAGACGGCGCTGGGCGCGGCCTTGGGCGACGATCTCGACCTGCCGGTGGACGCCGCCGCCCCGGCGCGCTGGGCGGGCGCGGCGGCCGATTCGGCCGACCCCGCCCTGCCGGCCGGGATCGAGCCCCTCGCCCGCTTCGTATCCGGCGCGCCCGCCCTGGCCAGACGCCTGGCGCAGGTGGGCATCGTGACGCGCGGGCAGGGCCCCGGCCTCTCAGCCCAGCTCAAGGTCGGCCAGCGCCTCGTCTCCATCGAGGGCGACCTGTGGCGCTGGGACGGCGTCGTCGCCGCCGCCGATGCTCCCACCGCCGCCGCCCGCCGCCTCGCCGAGCGCAACCGGCTCGCCGACATCGAGGCGGAGGCAGCCATCGCCGCCGCCCATCTGGAGGAGGTCCGCGCCACCCTCGCCGGACGTGACGGCACGCTGCGGCACGCCGCGGAGGCGGAGCATGCGGCCCGCGAGGCGCGCCGCGCCGCCCAGCGTGCCGCCGAGGCGAGCCGCATGGCGCTGGAAGCGGCCGAGCGCCGCGCCGCCCAGCACCTCGCCCGCCTCTCGGCCCTCGCGGAGGCGCGGACCCGCCTCACCGCCGTGCGGGAAGAGGGGAACGCGCGCCTGGACGAGGCGCAGGGCCAGCTTCTCGCCCTCGACGCGCCCCAGGCGCTCGAAACCGAGCTCGCCCGCGCCCGCGCCGAGACCAGCGAGCGCCGCGCGGCGCTGACCGAGGCCCGCGCCCGCGTCGATACGCTGCGCCGCGACGGCACGCAGCGGCTGCGGCGCCTGGAAGCCGTCGCCGCCGAGGAGCGCTCGTGGCGCCAGCGCGCCGGCGGCACCGCCGATCGCCTCGCCGCCGTGGCCGCCCGCGAACGCGAGGCGAAGGCCGAGCTCGCGACGCTGGAGGACGCCCCGGCCGAGTTCATCCGCCGCCGCCGGGCGCTCATGACCGCTCTGGAGGCGGCCGAAGCCGCCCGCCGCGCGGCCGCCGATCGCCTGGCGGAAGGAGAAGCGGCGCTCGCCGCCGCAGACCGCGCCGCCCGCGAGGCGCTGGAAGCCATGTCCGGCACGCGGGCCGAGGCCGCCCGCGCCGATGCCCGGCTGGAGGCCGCCCGCCAGCGTCGCGACGACCTCCTGCGCGAGATTTCCGACGCGCTCGATGGCCCGCCGGAGCTCGCCCGCGAGCAGGCCGGCCTTTCCGCCGACGGGCCGGCCCCCAACGTCTCCGCCATCGAGGCGACGCTGGAGCGGGCCAAGCGCGACCGTGACCGCCTCGGCGCCGTGAACCTGCGCGCCGACGTGGAGCTGGGGGAAACCGAGGGACAGCACGACAAGCTGGTGGCCGAGCGCGACGACCTCATCGAGGCCATCAAGCGCCTGCGCGGCGCCATCCAGAGCCTCAACCGCGAGGCCCGCGAGCGCCTTCAGGCCTCGTTCGTGGTGGTGGACGGGCACTTCCGCAAGCTGTTCGACACGCTGTTCGGCGGCGGCGAGGCCCAGCTCGTGCTCACCGAGGCGGACGACCCGCTGGAAGCCGGCCTCGACATCATCGCCAAGCCCCCGGGCAAGAAGCCGCAGACCCTCTCGCTGCTGTCCGGCGGCGAGCAGGCGCTCACCGCCATGGCGCTCATCTTCGCCGTGTTCCTCACCAATCCGGCGCCCATCTGTGTGCTCGACGAGGTGGACGCGCCGCTGGACGACGCCAACGTGGAGCGCTTCTGCACCCTGCTCGAGGAGATGACCCGCCTCACCGACACGCGCTTCCTCACCATCACCCACAACCCCATCACCATGGCCCACCAGAATCGCCTGTTCGGCGTCACCATGGCCGAGCGCGGCATCTCGCGGCTGGTGTCCGTGGACCTCCAGAGCGCCGAGCAGCTGCGCGAGGCGGTGTAGGCCTGCCCCATCCCGGCACCGGCACGGCGCCCGCAGCGGCGAAGGCCGGAACGTCCAAACGGAAGGTGGCCCGGGACACCTGCGAAACACGATGTCGCAGCCACAATTTTCTTCTTTTTTATCAATTAGTTGATATCAGTGCGGCGTGCCTTGACACCCAATTTTGACACAACTATGGTGCGCCGCGGTTTCCAGGGGGAAGGCCACCGCCTTTCACCTGTGCCGGGATTTGCGCCATGTCCGGACCTGAAGATGCCTCCCAAGGGGGGAACCGAGGACCGGACGGGGCGGAAGGTTCCCGGCCGAGCGAGACCGAGCTTTCCGCAAGGCTCGAGCGGCTCAACACCTCGTTGGGCCAGGTGCGCGCGAAGGCTGGGACGCCTGCCGCCGACAAGGCGCGGGATACCTCGTCCCCCTCGGGTGTCGCCCTTGCCTTCCGGCTGGGTGCGGAATTCGTGTCGGGCGTTCTGGTGGGCTCGCTCATCGGCTACGGCATCGACAGGCTCTTTTCGATCACGCCATTCGGCCTGATCGTCTTCACGCTGGTCGGTTTTGCCGCCGGGGTGCTGAACATGCTGCGCGCGTCGGGCGAAGGCGGGCGCCGCGGCAAGACCGGGTCCTGACGGGCGCCCCTTTCTGGGGGCGCGGCGGGATCGGAAAAGGTGTTTGCGGCATGACGCCGCCTGATTTTTCGCGGCTGATGCTGTGCGAGCAGCCTTTGCCGGATATTCATTTGGCGGCTTGCGCCGCACTGCAGGGGGGCGCGTTCGGATGGTCGTCGATCCGATCCACCAGTTCGAGATCAAGCGCTACGTGGACCTGCTGAACTTCAGCAACGTTCAGTTCTCGTTCACGAACGCGGCCGTCTTCATGTTCGCCATCGTGGCGATCATCTTCTTCTTCCTCACCTACGCCACCCGCGGCCGGACCCTGGTTCCGGGCCGGGCGCAGTCGGCGGCGGAGATGAGCTACGAATTCATCGCCAAGATGGTGCGCGATTCGGCCGGCGGCGAAGGCATGGTCTTCTTCCCGCTGGTGTTCTCGCTGTTCATGTTCGTGCTGGTGGCGAACGTGGTGGGCCTCATCCCCTACACCTTCACCGTCACCGCGCACCTCATCGTGACCGCGGCGCTGGCGCTGCTGGTGATCAGCACGGTCATCATCTACGGCTTCGTCCGCCACGGCACCCACTTCCTGCACCTGTTCGTGCCGTCGGGCGTGCCGGGCTTCCTGCTGCCGTTCCTGGTGGTGATCGAGGTGGTCTCGTTCCTCTCCCGCCCCATCAGCCTGTCGCTGCGTCTTTTCGCCAACATGCTGGCCGGCCACATCGCGCTGAAGGTGTTCGCCTTCTTCGTCGTCGGCCTGGCCACCCAGGGCGTGCTCGGCTGGTTCGGCGCCACCCTGCCTTTCTTCATGATCGTCGCGCTGACGGCGCTCGAGCTTCTGGTGGCGGTGCTGCAGGCGTACGTCTTCGCGGTGCTCACCTCCATCTACCTCAACGACGCGATCCATCCCGGCCACTGAGGCCGGGGCGGCGCATCGGAAGATCCCACAATCAACGTATTCTCAAGGAGCAGTCCCATGGATCCCGCAGCTGGTAAGTACATTGGTGCCGGTCTCGCCTCCCTCGGCATGGGTCTCGCCGCCATCGGCGTCGGCAACATCTTCGGCAACTTCCTGTCGGGCGCCCTGCGCAACCCGTCGGCGGCCGATGGCCAGTTCGCCCGCGCGTTCATCGGCGCGGCGCTCGCGGAAGGTCTCGGCATCTTCGCGCTGGTCGTTGCCCTCGTCCTCCTGTTCGTGGCCTGAGCGCCCGGACCAACGAGGTCCCCGGGCGTCAGCGCCCGGGCATGAAGCAAGATCTGGTGCGAAAGCGGGCGAGCCATGATGAAGTCGTGGAAAATGACTGTCGCGCTGGCGATGACGGGTGCGGTCCTTCTGGCGGCTCCCCTCTCGGCGGCGAGCGATCCCGCCGCGCCGGCGACCCTGGTCGCGCAGGCGGCCCAGGGTGATCACGCCCAGCCGAGCCATGGCCAGGGCACCCATGAGGGTGCACCGGGCGCGGCGGCGGGCCATGCCGAGGAAGGCCACGGGAAGAAAAGCCACTTCCCGCCCTTCGACGGCACCACCTTCGCCTCCCAGCTCCTGTGGCTCGTCCTGAGCTTCGGTCTGCTCTACCTCCTGATGAGCCGCATCGCGCTGCCGCGCATCGGCCGCATCCTGGAAGAGCGGCACGACCGCATCGCCGATGACCTCGAGGAAGCGGCGAAGCACAAGGCTGAGAGCGAGGCCGCGCAGGCCTCCTACGAGAAGGCGCTCGCCGAGGCGCGCGCCAAGGCCAATTCCATTGCCGGCGAGACCCGGAACCGCCTCGCCGCCGATTCCGATGCCAACCGCAAGGCTCTCGAGGCCGAGCTCGCCGACAAGCTGGCGGCGGCGGAGCAGCGGATCGCCTCCACCAAGACCGAGGCCCTCACCCATGTGAAGGGCATCGCGGTGGATGCCACCAATACCATCGTCAACACCCTCATCGGCACCACCCCGGCCACCGCCGATGTGGAGCAGGCCGTGGACGGGGCGCTGGCCAGGAAGGACGCGGCCTGAGCGGGTCGCGGCGCGAAGGTGCCGGTTCGGAACGCGGCGGATCGGGGCGAGCCCCGTCGACCGCCGTCACCATCGGGACGGCACGTTCGAGGACGACGGGTGCAGGATGGCGGGTAAGCACGCGCCGGCCGGGCCCGTTGGGCCAGGGGCGCGCGAAGACCGAGTGGGCACACCCGGTTAGCGTGCCGAGTTGGCGTACAAAGTTGGCACAAGGGGCGACAGCCTCGAGGATGCGGCAGTCGCGCCGCCGACGGATCTGAGGACCCTGTGATGAACGAGATGAGTCTGGCCGAACTGTGGGTCGCCGTCGCCTTCGTGGTCTTCGTCGGCCTGCTCGCTTACATGGGCGCCCACAAGGCCATCGCGTCGGCCCTCGACACCCGCGGCCACCGCATCGCCGCCGAGCTCGAAGAGGCCCGCCGCCTCAAGGAGGAGGCGCAGAAGCTGGTGGCCGAGTTCAAGCGCAAGCAGCGCGAGGCCGAGGCCGAAGCCGAATCCATCGTCACCGCCGCCAAGGCGGAGGCCGAGCGTCTCGCCGCCGAGGCCAAGACCAAGATCGAGGATTTCATTTCCCGCCGCACCAGGATGGCGCAGGAAAAGATCGCCCTCGCCGAGCATCAGGCGGTGGCGGACGTGAAGGCCATTGCCGCCGACGCCGCGGCCAAGGCGGCCGAGACCCTTTTGGCCGCCGGTGCGCGCGGCGAGGTGGCCGAGCGCCTCGTGTCCGGCGCCATCTCCGAGCTGAAGTCCAAGCTGAACTGATCTCCTTCCGCTCGCGAGCGGCCGCAATTCCCGAAGGGTCGCCCATCCGGCGGCCCTTTTTCGTTGGGGGAACACCCGGCCAAGGCGCCGCACCGCCGCCCCAAAACCACAAAGGCCGGCGTCACGATCGCCGGCCAGCTGAAATGCGGACCCGCCCGCAAGCCGGGACCTGTGGCACGCGCAGCGGCGAAGCCTCCTCACTTGCGGAATGCCACCCCGTTGCTCCTGGCCCCGCGGCCTGGAACCGGCGCGCACCCGGAGCCCTGTCGATCCGATGTCGGGAACGGAGCGACGTGCGTCCAAGCCCGCATGCCCGAATGATCGCGCGGCGATCCGCCGGCCGCAAATGCGCCGGCCTTGAAACTGCCGCCCCGCTGGTCCATTGCTTGAGCATGTGGCGCAAGGACATCCCCGCGGCCCCCTTGGCCGCGCCCCCGGCCTCCGGCGTGCGCACGCTCGCGCGGCGGCTGCGGGCGGGCCTGTCCCTCGCCGGCCTATCCCTGGACGACCTATCCCTGGCCGGACTCCTGCCGCGTGCCGCAGCGTGCCTCCTTGCCCTTCTCGTCGCCGGGTTGGGCCTTGCCATGGATGCACGCCATCCGGCGCAGGCGCAGGCCGACCTCTTCTTCTTCCTGCGGCCGCCCGCCGATGTCCCGCGCGCCGCGCCACGCCCGCAGCGGCCGAGCCACACCAATGGCTGGTGGCCCTTCCAGCCCCAGCCCGACATGCCCGTGCAGCCCCCGCAGGCGACCAAGCCCAAGCCGCCGCCGGAGCCCGAGGGCGTCGTCTATTCCTCGGCGGACGCCGCCATCCAGGGCAAGCGCCAGCCGCCCAGCCAGTTCGTCCTCGTTCTCGGCGACCGCCTCGCGAATCAGCTCGCCCAGGGTCTCGCCGACATCTATGTGCCGGACCGGGCGCGGATTGCCGTCGTCGAAAGCACGGTGGAGGAGAGCGGCTTCCTCCCGCAGCCGGTGGACTGGCTGGCGCGCGCGACGGAGGCGATTGCCGCCGGCCGCCCGTCGGTGACGGTGGTGGCCCTCGGCTCGGACGACCTCCAGCCGATCAAGGACGGCGACGCCTTCGCCCAGCCCCTCACCGAACGCTGGCTCGAACTTTATTCCAAGCGGGTGGACGAGGTGCTCGCCTTCCTGCGCGACAAGGCGGGCCGCGTGATCGTCGTGGGCCTCGCCCCGGTCGCGAATGGCGGCCTCTCGGAGGAATATGCCCGCCTCAACGAGGTGCTCAAGGCCCGCGCCGCCCGGGCCGGCCTGCCCTTCGCCAATGTGTGGGACGGCTTCGTCGACGAAGAAGGCAAGTACATGGCCAACGGCCCAGCGGTGGATGGCCAGCGCCGCCGGCTGCGCTTCAACGACGGCGTCCGCTTCACCCGTGCCGGCGGACGCAAGCTCGCCTTCTTCGTCCAGAAGGACATCAACCGCATGCTTGAGGAACCGGGCAAGGCGCCGTCTGCGCCCGATGCCGGTCCCTCCTCCGCCCGCGCCATCTCCCTGGCCGGGCCGCCGAACCCGCCGAAGGCGAGCGACGCGCCCTTGGCGACCGCGGCAAGCGCCAAGGCGTCCGCCCGCGTGCTGAAGGACGGCGTCGCGCCCCACCCGGTGCGCGGGCGCGCCGACGACTTTTCCTGGCCCCCGCCCGGCGCCACGGATACCGGCGCCAGCGCCCGATAGGCCGTCGGCGTGCTCCGCCTGCGGGCCATCCCGGGGCATCCCCGCGTGCCGCGGCGGCAAAACCACCCCTCATCCGCACTGCGCCGCAGCAAGGCCCCTTTTCAAAGCGCGGGCGGGGCTTTACCGATTCCAGTCAGAGAAGATGATCGCCGGAGCGACCGCATCGCTTCGCGCATCCCGAGCTGCCTCATTTGCCGAAGGGAGTCCTCATGACCATTCGTCCGCGCCGCAGCGTCCTCTACATGCCCGGCTCCAACGCCCGCGCGCTCGAAAAGGCACGCACCCTGCCCGCGGACGGCGTGATCCTCGACCTCGAGGATGCGGTGGCGCCCGATGCCAAGGCGGAGGCGAGGGCCCGCATCGTGGAAACCGTGACGGCCGGCGGCTTCGGCCCGCGGGAGGTGGTCATCCGCATCAACGGCCTCGACACGCCGTGGGGCTCGGATGACCTGGAGGCGGCCGCGCGGGCCGCGCCGGATGCCATCCTGGTGCCCAAGGTGCAGACCGTGGAGCAGCTCGTCACCGTCGGCCGGCGGCTCGATGCGCTGGGCGTGCCGGCGACCACGCGGGTCTGGGCCATGATCGAGACGCCGCTCGCCATCCTCGACATCAAGGCCATCGCCCAGGCGGCGCGGGATCCGCTCACCCGGCTTTCGGTCTTCGTGCTGGGCACCAACGACCTTGCCAAGGAGACCCGCGCCGCCCTGGTGCCGGGCCGCGCCCCCATGGTGGGCTGGCTCGCCCTCGTGGTGGCCGCCGCCCGCGTCTATGGCGTCGACGTGCTCGACGGGGTGTGGAACCAGTTCCAGGACCTCGACGGCTTCAAGGCCGAATGCGCCCAGGGCGTCGAATTCGGCATGGATGGCAAGACGCTGATCCATCCGAGCCAGATCGAGCCCTGCAACATCGCCTACAGCCCGCCCGAGGCGGAGGTGGCGCGCGCCCGCGCCATCATCGCCGCCTTCGCCCTGCCGGAGAACGCGGGCAAGGGCGTCATCACCCTCGACGGGCGCATGGTGGAGCTGCTCCATGCCGAAATGGCCAAGCGCACCGTGGCGCTCGCCGACGCCATCGCCGCCCGTGGCTGACGCCGCGGCGCCCGCTGCCGCCGAACCCCTGCGCATCGTCATGCTCGCATTCGCGCGCATGACCCAGCTCGACCTCACCGGCCCGTTCGAGGTGTTCGCGCGGCTGCCCGGGGCGAAGATCGAGATCGTCGCCAAGAGCCGGCGCAACCCGGTGGAGGATGCGGCGGGCCTGAGCATCGTCGCCACCGCCAGCTACAACGAGATCGCCGGCTGCCACGTCCTGTTCGTGCCCGGCGGCCCCGGCCAGCTGGAGCTGATGGAGGACGGGCCCACCCTCGACTTCCTGCGCCGCATGGCGGTGGAGGCGCGCTACATCACCTCGGTATGCACCGGCTCGCTGGTGCTCGGGGCGGCTGGCCTGCTCAAGGGCTACCGGGCCACCAGCCACTGGCTGTCCCTGCCCCAGCTGGCCCTGCTGGGCGCCGAGCCGGTGGAAGAACGGGTGGTGGTGGACCGCAACCGCTTCACCGGGGCCGGGGTTTCCTCGGGCATCGACCTCGCCTTGCGCCTCGCCACCGAGATCGCGGGGGAGGACGAGGCCCGCCGCATCGCGCTTGCCATCGAGTACCAGCCCGCCCCCGCCTTCCCGTCCCGAGACCGCGAGGATCCGCGCCTCGTGGCCGAGGTGCGGGCCCGGACCGCCGCCTTCCAGGACAAGCGCGAGGCGGCCGCCCGGCGCGCCGGCGCGCGCCTGCCCTCCGAACCGTGACCTTCACGTCCCCGCCAGAGACCCAGGCTCCGTCATGAAGCTCTACCGCTATCTCACCGGCCCCGACGACGCGGCCTTCTGCAAGCGCGTCTCCGCCGCCCTGAACCGGGGCTGGCAGCTGCACGGCGCGCCCACCCTCACCTTCGATTCCGTCCAGGGCCGCGTCATCTGCGGCCAGGCCATCGTGAAGGAGGTGGAGGGCGAGTGGTCCGACGACGTGGTGCTCTCCGAGCACTGAGGCGAAACCGCCCGAGCTGCCTCAGGCGTTCGCGGGCGCGGCCTCCGCCGGCGCATGGTCGGGGATGAGGACGACGGAGACATCCACCTCGTCCCCGGCCTCGCGGAATTCGCGCTTCACCGCCTCGGTGAGCTTGCCGACGACCGCTCGTGTCTTCGCCATCGTCCAGTCGGGCTCGAAGCCGAGGTGGAGCTCGACGAACATCTTGCCGCCGAACTGGCGGGTGCGGATGTCTCCCAGCTCGTCGAAATCGTCGAAATGTGAGGTGAGCACCCGCAGGATCCGCAGCTGCCCCGCCTCGTCGATGGCCTGGTCGAGCAGCGAGGCGACCGAGTTCGAGAGCATGGCGAAGATGTTGTAGATCATGAACCCGATCACCATGAACGAGGCGACCGGGTCGAGGTAGAACATCCAGTACACGTCGTGGAAGATGGACAGGATCACGGTGACGGTGAACACCGATCCCGAGGAGATGGCCGAGACGAGGTGCACGCGCGCCTGCGCGGCGAGCACCGGGGAGCGCGTCTCGTGAGCGAGGCGGGTGGCCTTGCGATTGAGGACCACGTTGCCGATCACCGCCGCCGCGGTGACGAAGAGGCCGAGCTCCGCCCCGCTCACTCCCTCCGGGTGGATGATGCGCATGATGGCGTTGGAGCTGGCGATGAACACCAGCAACGTCTGCAGGATGGCGATCATCAGCTCGGCGAGGTTCTCCAGCTTGCCGAGGCCGTAGGCATACTTGCCCGTATGGGCCTTGTGGGCGAGGCGCAGCACCAGCCAGCACGCCGTCAGCGCCGTCAGGTCGAAGGACGTGGCGAGGAGGTCGGTGAGGATCGCCGCGGAATTGGTGAGCGTGGCGGCGAGGATGTAGAAGGGAAACAGGCAGGCCGTGAAGATCATGGCCTGGAACGACAGTTTCTGGCTCGCGGAACCCGACACCCCTACCCCCATTGTCGCTTGGCGGCGCCGTCCGCCCCACCTTGCCCCCATGAGGACCATGCGGCCCCGCCGCGTCAAGCCGCCGGAGGCGGCTGTTGCGTCGCACGCGCGCGCTCTGCAACATGCACCGGCAGATCTGGGGGAGAGTGATGAGCAAGACCAACCGGGGCAACTTCTTCGAGGACTTCGCCGTCGGCCAGGTGATCCGGCACGCGACGCCGCGCACGATCACGGTCGGCGACGTGAGCCTCTACAGCGCCCTCTATGGAACGCGCTTCGCGGTGCAGTCGGCGGACAGCTTCGCGCAGGACATCGGCTATCCCCGCGCGCCGGTGGACGACCTGCTGGTCTTCCACGTGGTGTTCGGCAAGACCGTGCCGGACATTTCCCTGAATGCCGTGGCCAATCTCGGCTATGCCGGCGGGCGCTTCCTGGCGCCGGTCTATCCCGGCGACACCCTCACCGCCGTTTCCGAGGTCATCGGCCTCAGGGAAAATTCCAACGGCCAGAGCGGCGTGGTCTACGTGCGCTCCACCGGCTTCAACCAGGACGGCGTGGAAGTGCTGGACTATGTGCGCTGGGTGATGGTCCGCAAGGCCGACACCTCCCTGCCCGCGCCGGAGCCGGTGATTCCCACCCTGCCCGCCGCCCTCGCCCCCGACACCCTGGGCGGCGCCGTGCCGATCCTCGACACCGACGCCTGGCGCACCGACCTTTCCGGGTCCAGCGCCCGCTTCGCCGACTACCAGGTGGGCGAGCGCATCGACCATGTGGACGGCATGACGGTGGAGGAGGCCGAGCACATGATCGCCACCCGCCTCTACCAGAACACGGCGAAGGTGCACTTCAACCAGTTCACCGAGGGCCAGGGCCGATTCGGCCGGCGGCTGATCTATGGCGGGCACGTGATCTCCATCGCCCGCGCCTTGTCGTTCAATGGCCTCGCCAATGCCTTCCACGTGGCCGCCATCAATGGCGGACGGCATGTGGCGCCGCTTTTCGCCGGGCTCACCGTGCACGCCTTCAGCGAGGTGCTCGACGCCCAGGAGTTGCCCGGACGCGAGGACGTGGGCGCCCTGCGCCTGCGGACCGTGGCCACCAAGGACCGGCCGACGGCCGACTTCCCCTACAAGAGCGGCGACGACTACGACCCGAGCGTCATCCTCGACCTGGACTATTGGGCGCTGATCCCGCGCTGATCCGCCGTCGCCGGGCGGGCGGCGGCGCCGGCCCGGCCGGTGCGCAGCGGCGAGGGCGGGGGCAGCGGCACGGCCGCCGGCAGCGCCCGCGCCGGGGCCCCATAGGCGGAGACGAAGCGCCACACCTCCTCGCCGGCATCGATGTCGCGGCTGCGCAGCCCGAGAAACGGCGTGGCGAGATCGGGCTTCGTGTCCACCCGCGCGGGGGACTGGTGCCCGCCGCGCTCGATGCTGATGAGCTCCACCGCCGCCCCGTCCCGGCAGTCGTCCCAGCGGCGCAGGACCGCCGTGGTGCCGTCCGCGGCATCCAAATCGGGCAGCTCGCGCTCGATGGCGGGGCCGCAAGCATCGATCCGGGCATAAAGGCGGGCGCTGTCGGGCGCCGAGAGCGTCGCCCCCACCGGCGTCCAGAAGCCGGCATAGGCGATGACCGAATCCGCGGTGCCGTGGATGAACTGGATGGGGATCGCCCGGTCGGGCTGGCACTCGTCCTTGTAGTTGGCCGGCGCCGTGGACATGATCGCCGAATAGGCGGCGAACAGGCCCGTATGCTCGCAGGCCATGCGCTGGACCATGAATCCGCCGTTGGAGATGCCGGTGAGGTAGATGCGGCCGGGATCGGCGACCCCGTCCGCCGCCAGCTTGCGCGCAAGGGCGACGAGGAAGGCCACGTCGTCGCCAGGGCGCAGCACCATCTTCAGCCGCATGGCCGCCGGCCGCCCGTCATTCCACACCCGGCCCTCGCCCTCCGGATAGACCGCCACGAAGCCGTGCGCCGCCGCGGCGGCGTCCAGCCCGAAATAGGCGCGAAAGCTCTCCGGCGTCTGCGCCGCCCCGTGCAGCGCGACGACCACCGGCGCCGGCCCCGTCACGCCGTCCGGCACCACCATCACATAGCGGCGATTCTCCCCGTTCACGGCGAGCCGGAGGTCGCGCACCGAATCCGCTTGCGCGGGCGTCGCCGAAAAAAGGCAGAAAAGCGCGACCGCGGGCAGGATTGCCGCTACGGCATGGCGCAACCACCGCGGGCGCGATTGCCGCAGGACGAAAGTCGAAAGACCACGCGCCGGACGGCGCCACACAACCTCGAACGAACCGCGCATACGAAGGGAAGTCCTTCACCAGAAAGCGAAATTCGAGACGGTGCCGGACCTGCCCCGCATCCCGCACCCTTGGCGGAGGAATGCGGCGAGGCGGCGGCAGGTCTGTGGCTCGGGCGCCACACTTCGCCCGCCACCGACCTGAAATTGACATAAATCAAACTTCCCGCGCCCCCACGGCGCGAAGTGTTGACGTATGGTTTTCTCTACGAACGTTCGCGGGAGCGGGGCAATGAAGAAGTTCGGTCTGGGTGTCATTCTCGCGGCGGGCATGGCCGCTCTGACGGCCGGCAGCGCGGTTGCAGCCGATCTGTCGACGCCCGTCTACAAGGCCCCGGTGGTCGAAGAAGCCCAGAGCCCCTGGCAGATCCGCGTGCGCGCCCTTTACGTGATGCCGGAAGACGGCGGCAGCGTGAACGGCATCTGGGGGTCGGACCTCACTTATTCCAACGCCGTGGTGCCCGAACTCGACATCACCTATTACTTCACCAAGAATATCGCGGCCGAGCTTATCCTCGGCGTGACGCCGCACGATATCAACGGTGCGGGCTCCATTTCTGGCCTCGGCCAGGTGGGCAAGGTGTGGCTGCTGCCCCCGACCCTGACCCTGCAGTATCACTTCACCGATTTCGGCCCGTTCAAGCCCTACCTCGGTGCCGGCGTGAACTACACCGCCTTCTTCAGCCAGGAGGCCACTAACCCCGCCTTCGCCGAGGTCAAGGTGAAGGACAGCTGGGGCCTCGCCCTGCAGGCCGGCTTCGACTGGATGATCGACAAGCATTGGGGCTTCAACGTCGACGTGAAGAAGATCTTCCTGCAGCCCGACTTCACGCTGCAGACCGTCGGCGGCGCCTATATCACCGGCACCGCCGACCTCAATCCCTGGATCTTCGGCACCGGCGTCACCTACCGCTTCTGACGATCGCGCACGGTTCGCGCATCTTTCGACAGCGCCGGCTCGCCGGCGCTGTTTTTATTTTGCCCGCAGGTCAGGCCGCCCTTTGCGCCCCGAACGTTGGCAATGCAACAATTCTCCGGCCGGCGACGGCCGCATGCAACATTCATCCAATTGCCGGCGACCGCGTATCGGGATTTAAAGCCCGCCAAGGTGCTTTGGAATCGTTGCGAAGAGGCGACGATTGAGATACCTGATCGGTCGATTTTTTGGAGGAGGCCCCATGGCCGACAGCCCTCAGCGCGTTCATCGCCCCCTTTCGCCCCACCTACAGATCTACCGCCCGCTGTTCACGATGGTGATGTCCATTGTGCATCGCATCACGGGCGTCGGCCTCTATTTCGGGACGGCGATCCTGGTCTGGTGGCTGCTGGCGGCGGCGACCTCCCCTTCGGCGTTCGAGACCTTCCGCTCCGTGGCGGGCTCGCCCATCGGGCTCCTCGTCCTGTTCGGCTACACCTGGGCCCTGCTGCACCATGCGCTGGGCGGCGTGCGCCATTTCATCTGGGATTTCATCCACGGCTTCGGCCCCAAGGAGCGCGTGCTCCTGGCCCAGGCCAGCCTGGCCGCTTCCGTGGCGCTGACCGTGATCCTCTGGGTCGTCGGCCTCGCGGTGAAGGGCTGAGGAGGACCACATGAGCACTCCGCATTCTTCCGGCCACGCCCCGATGCGCACCCCGCTCGGCCGCGTGCGCGGCCTCGGCTCCGCCCACTCCGGCACCGACCATTTCTTCAAGCAGCGGGTCACCGGCCTTGCCAACCTGATTCTGATGATCGCCTTCATCGCGATCGTCATCTGCCTGGCCGGCCAGGGCTATGCGCAGACCCGGGCGACCCTCGGCAATCCCTTCGTGGCGGTGATCATCCTGCTGACGCTGCTCTCCGTAACCACGCATATGCGCATCGGCATGCAGGTGGTGATCGAGGACTATGTCCACACCGAAAGCATGAAGGTGCTGCTCATCGTGGCCAACACCTTCTTCAGCATCGCCGTTGCCCTCGCCGGCGCCTTCGCCGTGCTCAAGATCAGCCTGGGAGGCTGAGATGGCCGACACCGCAACCAACGGGACCGCAGCGCCCGCCTATAACGGCGGCGCCTACCCCATCGAGGATCACACCTACGACGTGCTCGTGGTAGGTGCCGGCGGCGCGGGACTGCGCGCCGTGGTGGGCTGCTCCGAGGCGGGCCTGCGCACCGCCTGCATTACCAAGGTGTTCCCCACCCGCTCCCACACGGTGGCCGCCCAGGGCGGCGTCGCCGCCTCCCTCGCCAACATGGGCGAGGACAAGTGGGAATGGCACATGTACGACACCGTCAAGGGGTCGGACTGGCTGGGTGACCAGGACGCCATCGAATATCTGGTGCGCAACGCGCCGGCGGCGGTGTACGAGCTTGAGCACTGGGGCGTGCCCTTCTCCCGCACCGAGGACGGCAAGATCTACCAGCGCCCGTTCGGCGGCATGACCACGCATTTCGGCAAGGGCACCGCCCAGCGCACCTGCGCCGCGGCGGACCGCACCGGCCACGCCATGCTGCATACCCTCTACGGCGCGGCGCTGAAGCACCAGGCGGAATTCTTCGTCGAATACTTCGCCATCGACCTCATCATGGATGAAGACGGCCGCTGCCGCGGCGTCATCGCCATCAAGCTCGACGACGGCACCATCCACCGCTTCCGCGCGCACCTCACCGTGCTTGCCACCGGCGGATACGGCCGCGCCTACTTCTCCGCCACCTCGGCCCATACCTGCACTGGCGACGGCGGCGGCATGGTGCTGCGCGCCGGCCTGCCGCTGCAGGACATGGAATTCGTGCAGTTCCACCCCACCGGCATCTACGGCTCGGGCTGCCTCATCACCGAGGGCGCCCGCGGCGAGGGCGGCTACCTCACCAATTCCGAGGGCGAGCGCTTCATGGAGCGCTATGCCCCCTCGGCCAAGGACCTCGCCTCGCGCGACGTGGTGTCCCGTTCCATCACCATGGAGATCCGCGAAGGCCGAGGCGTGGGCAAGAACAAGGACCACGCCTTCCTGCACCTCGACCACCTGGACCCGGCGATCCTGCACGAGCGCCTGCCCGGCATCTCCGAGAGCGCCAAGATCTTCGCCGGCGTGGACGTGACCCGCGAGCCGATCCCGATCATCCCCACCGTGCACTACAACATGGGCGGCATCCCCACGAACTATTACGGGGAGGTGCTGGACAAGCGCCAGGGCGATCCGGATACCGTGGTGCCCGGCCTCATGGCCATCGGCGAGGCCGCCTGCGTCTCGGTGCACGGCGCCAACCGCCTCGGCTCCAACTCGCTCATCGACCTCGTGGTGTTCGGCCGCGCCGCCGGCCTGCGCGCCGCCGAGCTGGTGAAGCCCGGCGAGAAGCACCGCGAGCTGCCGGCCGGCAGCGCCGACCTCGCCCTCTCGCGCCTCGACCACTTCCGCAACGCCTCCGGCGGCACGCCCACCGCCGAGCTGCGCCTTTCCATGCAGAAGGTGATGCAGAACAACTGCGCCGTCTTCCGCACCGGTGAGGTGCTGGAAGAGGGCAAGACCCTGATCCACGAGGTGTACAAGGGCGCGGGCGACATCGGCGTCACCGACCGCTCGCTGGTGTGGAACTCGGACCTGGTGGAGACGCTGGAGTTCGATAACCTCATCGCCCAGGCCATCGTCACCATGGAGAGCGCGGCCAACCGCCAGGAAAGCCGCGGCGCCCATGCGCGCGAGGACTATCCGGACCGCGACGACCACAACTGGATGAAGCACACGCTGTCGTATTTCGACACGGCATCCGGCAACGTGCGCCTCGATGACCGGCCGGTGCACACCTATACGCTGTCCAACGACATCCAGTACATCGAGCCCAAGAAGCGCGTGTACTGATGATATCCCCTCGACCGCGCGCGGTAAGGGCCAAAGCGCCCGCCGCGCGCGGGCATGGCCAGAATTCCTGCGGGCGGTCACCGCTCCAGCGTTCCAGGACGTCCCATGGTTGAGCTCACGCTTCCGAAGAATTCGCAGATCACGCCCGGCAAGGTCTGGCCGAAGCCGGCGAGCGCCAAGAAGCTGACCGAGTTCCGCATCTATCGCTGGAACCCGGACGATGGCCGAAACCCGCGCATCGACACCTATTACGTGGACCGCGAGGATTGCGGACCGATGGTGCTGGACGGCCTCATCTGGATCAAGAACAAGGTCGACCCCACCCTCACCTTCCGCCGCTCCTGCCGCGAGGGCGTGTGCGGGTCCTGCGCCATGAACATCGGCGGCACCAACACGCTGGCCTGCACCAAGGGCATGGACGAGGTGCTGGTGAAGGGCGTGGTCAACGTCTACCCGCTGCCGCACATGGAAGTGGTGAAGGACCTCGTTCCCGACCTCACCAATTTCTATGCGCAGCACGCCTCCATCGAGCCCTGGCTGCAGACGGACACGGCCGCCCCCGAGAAGGAGTGGCGCCAGTCGAAGGAGGACCGCGAGAAGCTCGACGGCCTCTACGAATGCATCCTGTGCGCCTGCTGCTCCACCTCCTGCCCGAGCTACTGGTGGAACGGCGATCGCTATCTCGGCCCGGCCGCCCTGCTCCAGGCCACCCGCTGGCTCAAGGACAGCCGTGACGAGCGCACCGGCCCCCGGCTCGATTACCTGGAAGACCCCTTCCGGCTCTATCGCTGCCACACCATCATGAACTGCGCCCAGGCCTGCCCGAAGAGCCTGAACCCGGCCAAGGCCATCGCCGAGATCAAGAAAATGATGGTCGAGCGCCAGATCTGACCCCGGCCGAGGATCCGTTGCGTCACGACCCCCCGGCCGGGAGGCCGGGGGGTCGCTTTCGTTGTCGGCCACGGCTTTTCAACGTGTGGTTTCTCGTGTTAGGCTAAAGAGAGCTTAACATTGGTGTGGGTTGCCGGAGGAGGCGACATGTCTATCATTCGCGTTCTGGTCCCGGCCCTGCTGGCCGTCGCCTTCTTGTTCGCCGCGGTCACCCATCCGATCGAGACTTTCCACGTTATCGGCAGCATCGTGCTGACCCTCTCCACGGCGAGCAGCATCGTGTTCTTCGCGTTCGTGCTCATCTCGGCCACCATCGGGCTGGAGCGCCACAGCGGCCGGCACCTCGCCCCCGCCGCCGCCGTGCATGTGCACCGCTCCCTGCGCGACGACGTGGTCTGAACGACGTGGTCTGAACGACGAGGTCTGAACGACGTGGCCTGACGTCGGCAGGCCGCGGGGCCGAGCCCCCGGTTCAGCGGCGGCATATCACCGCCGGCATGTCACCGACGGCCACGGGCTCTTGTGATAAAACGGCTTGAGCTCGATAACGCCGATCCCCTGCCAGAGCGTGCTCCCCGGCTGCGGGCACAATTGCAGCATGGCCGAGGTGGGATTGCCCCGCCAGTTCTCCGGAATGTTCACCACCACCGAGAAGGCTCCGGCGTCAAACACCGGGTCGCGCGCCCACCAGCCCGCCGGCAGGCGCTGGCGCAGATAGGTGCGCAGGGAAAGGAATGGATCGAAGGGGTAGGGGTCCACATCCGGATCGATGAATGGACGCCCCGGCAGGTCGCCAAGACTCTGCATGGGAGCCTGACCCAGAGCCGGCCCGATGAGCCACCCCACGCACGCCGCCACGACGACCCCCGACCGCCACAGGTGAGCCGCCCGCGCCGAAGCGCGCGCGCGCCGTTGTGGGCGTCCCTTGCATGATGCGGTACCTGTGATCATCCGCCGACGCCCTCAAGTCGCCGCGCCACACCTCACGGGAGAGCGGGAGCATCGGCGGCGGGCGCAAAATGCGCCATCCCCCGCTCAGCGGCTTCCCTCCGCGACGCGCGCGCACTAATGCTCCCTCATAGAGCCGGACGGTGCTTTGGGGAATCACCCCCGCCGGGCGGGGAGGCCCATTATGGGCCATGGGCAGGCGGGACGGGGCGGTGACGCCCTTGCGGGGGGATCGGCGTGCGGACGACAGGCGACACCTGCGCGGAAGACGAAGCCGGCGCTGAGCCGACGCAGGTGCCACGCCCTGACCTGGCGCCCGCCTTCCTCCGGCGGCGATCGGCACGCCCGTGAGCGATACGCTGCCCCGCTCCCTGGCGAGCCTCATCAATACCTATGGCGGCTACGTCGCCGCCATGATGGCGCGCGGCCTGGAACTCGTGGGCAAGCTCGGGCTCTACATCGTGAGCGCGCGCATCCTCGGCGTGCATGAGTCCGGCTATTTCTTCCTGTGCCTCACCTGGATCGGCGTCCTCGCCACGGTTTCACGGGGTGGCTTCGAGCGGGCGGTGGTGCGCCATGTGGCGGCCGAACTCGCCGTGGGCAAGGGCCGCGCCGCAGGACACGCCTTCCTGGCCGGCGCCCTGGCGGTGCTCATGCTCGGCCTCGTCGTGTCCATCGCCACCGGCGCGCTCTCGGCGCCGATCGCCACCTACCTGTTCCGTGACCCGGAGGCGGCCCGGCCGCTTTTCCTCGCGGCCTTCGTCATCCTGCCGCAGGCCCTGTGCTATTTCGTCGGCAACGCCCTGATGGGCCTGCACAAGAGCGCATGGGGACAGCTGGTCCAGAACGGCCTGTGGCCCCTCTTCACGCTCGCGGCCCTCTTCGCCGGAGTGCACTCGCTTGACGGCATCCTCTGCGCCCTCGCCGCCGCCAACGCGGCCGCAACAGCCATCGGCGCCGCGCTGGTCTTCCGGGAGCGCCACCGCTTCGTCGACGCCCCGTCGGAGACGGCGAACGCGGAGCGGCTGCCCGCGCTCTGGCGCACCGCCATGCCGCTGGCTGTGGTGGAGACCGTGCAGATCCTCCTGCCCGCCCTGCCGGTGCTGCTGCTGGCCAGCTTCGGGCTTCCCGCCCAGGTCGGTGCGTTCAGCGTGGCCAGCCGCATCTCCATGCTCACCTGGGTGGTCAGCGCCTCCATCGGCAGCGTGGCCGCCCCCTCCTTCGCCGCACGACACCGGCAGGGCCGGTGGGACGAGCTGCGCCAGTTGAACCGCAAGGTCCGCCTCGCGGTCGCTCTCTTCAGCGCGCCGCTGCTCGCCGGCATGTTCTTTTTCCCGGCAACACTTCTGCACCTGGTGGGCCCGGGCTTCGAGATCGCGTCCACCGCCCTCGTCATCCTCGCGGTCGGCCAGCTGGTTTACGCGCTCCTGCCCTGCCAGGAGATCGTGCTGGCCATGGCCGGCCACGGCGGCATCCTGCGCTGGCTCACGGTAGCGCAGACGGTGGTCTGCCTCGTCCTGTGCGTGCTGCTCATTCCACCGTTCGGCATGATCGGCGCGGCCATCGCCACCGCCGTATTCGCGGCCCAGCTCGCCATCGGCTCGGCCGTCGCCGTGCGCCGCCTGATGCCCCGCGCCTTCTAGGAACGATCGACCTTCAGTGTCCGCGTCGTCCACCGTCATGCCCCGGCAGGTTTTGACCGAGATCGACACGTGCTCTTCGCGGAGATTTGAAATGCGTGGAAGCTGGGCCGGCAGCGCGATCATTGAGCCATCGGGGCCGACGTTCTCATGCTCAAATTGGAGGAGGCTCGCTGGGGGGGCCCGCTCCTGACCGATTCCGGTCTCTCACTACAGTTGCATTTTCAGGGTTTGTGAATCGATGGGCGACCATGATTCGGGATCTGATGATTGGTGGTGCGTCGGTTGAGGATGTGAATCAGCGCCCGGGTCCCCCGGCTCAGATCGCTTCAACTCATTGAAATAGCTTCAAGATGCTCGTGTCACCTGGGGTCCCTATCGGCACCGATCGGAACTCCGGCTACCTTCGGGATTTATGAAAGGTCTTAAGGGGTTTAGGCCATTTCTAACCAGCGTCCCGTCTCCGCACTTATGCACATGCCTTCTACGACGCAGGCTGCGCCTCCGGCATCTTCCACTCTCCGTTCAGGATCTCGGCCCGAGGGCGGTAGAGGCGAAACGTGTAATTCCAACCTTTCGTGATCGGCAGGCAGTTCGCGATTTTGCCGTCACAGCCGCCGAACTGGATGTCGATCGCGCCATCGGCGCTCTTCGTGCCGGTGATGCTGTTGACCGAATAGGCATCGTAATCGTTCTTCTGGAAGAAGCCCTTGTCGTTATAGACGCTGATCGACCAGAACGCGTCGACAGGGACCTTCTTTACCCTGAGCTTGTAAACCGTGTTGCCGTCGTTCTTGGCCGGGGTCACTGAGGGGTAGGAGGCGTCCTTGTCGGGGTTGCCGCCCCAGCCGGCGGCTGTCCCGATCAGGTGCTTGACCGGATCGACCTCTCCCTTCGGGCCGAAAGCGTTGGCGAAGCTGCCGGATGCCTGAGCCAGCGCTTCGAGTGCCGCGCGGATATTCTTCTGTTGAGCCAAGTCCCAGTTCGGGGCCTCGAACGTGCCAACTGACGTCTGCTCCACCTTCAGCGCATCCTGCAGGGCGTGAACCTGCGCGAGGTCCTTGGTGTCGTTGGGATCGACGAGGATACGCACCGCAACGAACACATAGCGGGTGCCAACCTCATCCTTGGTGAGCGTCGTGCGGCCCGACTCGTAGACCACCATCGGGGTGTAATGGTCTTGGTTGATGACCTGCATCGAGATGAAGCGCTTGCCCGCATCGGGAAGGGTGATGGTCACCGGGCCGGCATCGAGGTCGAAGAGCGCCTGGGAATAGAGCGTATCCCGGTTCATCCGGACCACGGGCTGGTTGTCGATCGGCGTCGGCGTCCGGTTATGGACGAACTTCCCGAGCCCGCCGGCCTCGGCCGTCTTGCCCATGTAGAAATCGGTCTCGGCGCGCTTGAAGTTGTCGACATTGACAGGAACCGGCTGCGACGACGCCGCGCATGGCGCGAGAACCAGGAAACTCAGGCTGTAGACCAAGGTCATTCGCATTGAACGGTACCTCATTGGCGCTTTGATTGATTTGCTCATCGGGGCAAGTCCGAAGGGCACCGCGTCCGTGTTTTAGGCTGATCGCCGGCGAAGGGCGGTCGATCGGCTACTGCGCGGACAGCGCGGCAGCCTCCGCAGCGCATTCGGCCGCCGAGGGCACCGACTTCGCCTTCGCGTCCTTCACTTCCGCTTTTGCGGCTTCGAGGTCGGCGAGGAAAGTCAGGTCGGTTTGCAGCCGCGCGACCGTCGCCGCGCCCATGATCCGCCCGGCATCGACGTCGCTCTGCCAGTGCGCGTTGCAGATCACGCGGCTCTGCCCGAATTCGAGGCCGCGCTTCAGCAGGGCATCCGCGCGCTCGGGATTGATCTGCGCGAACACGAGAGCCCAGCCCCAGCCGGCCGCGGTGTGGCCGGACGGGTAGGAGCCGTCGTCCCGCAGAATGGCCTCCTGATCCGCCCGGCAGGTCGCTTCGTTGTGAACCACAAAGGGACGGGTCCGGTTGTACTTGTTCTTCACGCCATAGGTGGAGAGGCCGAAATCCGACAGCATCTTCAGCATCATCGCGTAAAGGCGCGGGGTCTGCTCGCTGTCGATGCGAACTCCCATTGCGCAGGAAAAATTGTCGGCGGCCTGCGGAAAGGCGAGATCGGCGTCGTTATGGGCGAGCTTCCAGCGCTCGGTATTTCGCGCGGGGATCGTCGCCTTGCGCGCTTCCTCGTCCCGGGCCAGCGCGGCCGAGTTCGCCTCGGGCGGCGGGCCGAGCAGGACCAGGCTGTTCGGCAGGTCGGAACGCTTGAGATAGCCCGGCGCGATCTTGAAATGCGGGTCGGTGACAGCGGGCGGCGCTTCGCCTGCCTGCGCCAGGGCCTGTCCACAAAGCGCGAGCAGCGCCAGCAGGGAAACACGGGTGGCCCGCAGTGTGGTTCCGGTCATCGACATTACTATTCCTTTGGACATGGCCGAACTCATCCAGGCCCCGGTCAGAACTGGTACGTTGCCGCGACGGCGGGGCCGTGCTGCGTCACGTCATAAAGGAAGCCGCCGTCGCGATAATCGATATGGAGCGCCCGGTAGCCGACTTTCAGCGTCAGGCTTTCGCTCCAGGCATAGTTGACGCTGCCCAGACCCTGCCAGGTCAAGCGCGAGCCGGCGCCGAAACCGCCGATGTCGCCCGCCACCGTCAGGCTCCATGGACCATCGAGCTCCACACCAAGGCGAGCGCCGACGATCGGGTCGGCCCACATCTGCGTTTCGCTGTGATCGATGCGGAGACTGGTAAGCCCGGAAGCGATCTCGAGCTTGGTGTTGAGGTTCCAGAACCGGACGCCGCCGCCGACATCGAGCGCGAAAACGTCGTCCTCATGGACGCGATAGAAGGCCGAGCCCTGCAGCGTCAGGCTCTGGGAGCGCAGCTTCAGCGTGGCGGAGAACGGGCCGGGCAGAGTGCCGCCGGTCGTCAGCTGCGAGAACTGTCCGTCGACCAGGAAGCTCCAGCGGTCGATGCGCATCTCGGCCGATGCCATGAAAGCGCCGTTCAGTTCCTTGAGCACGTCGCGAAAGCGCAGGCTGATATCTGCCGCCGGCAGCGGCGGCAGCGTCGCGCTCGTGCCGTCGATCGCGGTTGCCCAGACATAGCCGGTGACCGAGAAGCTGGGAGCGGACGCCAGGACGGGAGCCGGCCGCGTGGCAGACTCCGGGAGATCGGATGCCCAAGCCGATCCGCACAAGGAAACCGACATCAAGCCTATGGCGAAATCGCGCGCCGTTGCGCTTGACATTGCTGGGTGTCCTCTGCCCTGCCGGTCCTACCGGCATGCGCGAGCGCTCCGGCTCGCTGCCGCACGCGATCGCAGCCCGATCGGCCGACGGATGTCGTTGTTGGCATTTCGCGCATGGCCAGCCTGCCCGTCTTGCCATTTCGCGCCAATCGCGCGCCGCTATTCTCCCCCGCCGGTAGCGAATCCCCCCGAGATTCGGCGTTGTAAAAAGCGTCAGCGGCGATCGCGGCGAGGCGCCGGGTTGCGCAGCAGCCTGGTGACGGATTTCCGGGACTCACGGGCGACACACGAATTTTTTGCTCGAGCGCGTTTTGATCGAGCGACAAGCCGCCACCATGAGAGGCGCCTAAACTTCAGGCCGCCGTATTCGGCAATCAGGCATGGCACTGAGAAGCGAGGGCAAGCGTTCGGCTGCGCAAGCCTTACCGAAATACCAACCCTGCAGCATGTCACAGCCCAGATCGGTCAGAAGTTCGACCTGCTCGACGGTCTCGACTCCTTCAGCGGTAACGACCGCACCCAGGCCATGGGCAATATCGATCACCCCGCGGACGATGGCCTGATCCTCGTTTGACAAGACCATGTTGGCGACAAAGCTGCGGTCGATTTTCAAGCGATCGATCGGAAGCTGGCGTAGATGCGTGAGCGAGGCAAAGCCCGTTCCGAAATCATCGAGGGCGATTTCGACTCCGGCTTCATGGAGACGGTGAAGGCCCCACTCGACACGCTTCTGATTCGCTCCCAGAAACATTCCTTCGGTCACCTCGGCGCAGAAACTGGACAGCGGAATGCCGGTTCCTGCGCTGAGGTTGAAAAAATGATCCAGAAAAGCATCCGATTGGAAGTCGGAGCTAGTCAAGTTGAGCGCGACGCGGCCGATCGTGAGCCCGTACGTCTGGAATGCAGCAACGTCGCCGAATACCTTCTTCAGCATGTACGTGCCGAAGGCGGTGCGAACCTGTTGGTCGGCGAAGCCCTCCAGGAAGCCGGCGGGCGACAGCAGGCCTTGTTGCGGGTGGCGCCAGCGCATCAACGCTTCGAGCGAAACCGGATTGTGCTCCGCGACCGGAACGATGGGTTGATAGTGGAATTCGAAGGCGCCCTGCCGAAGGCCGCCTTCAACCTCGGCCAAAAGCAATGCCCTCCTTTCGGCGACATCTCGGAACTGCGGCTGGAAGCTCTCGATACAGTCCCGGCCATTCATCTTGGCGTGATGGAGAGCCAGGCCCGCGGCCTTGAGCAGGTCGGCGCCATCCTCGGCGTGCATCGGGAAAGTCGCGAAGCCAAGGCTCGCCGAATAGCGTCGCGACGTGCCGGCGATCAGCATGGGCTGGCGGATCACCTCTAATGCCGCCTCTAAGACAGCATTCGCCTGCTCACTCGAACAGGCCGTCAAGATCAGCCCGAATTCATCTCCGCCCAGGCGGGAAATGAGCAGGTGCTCGTCAGCGATCGCGCGCAGGCGTGTCGCTACCATTTTGAGAAGATCGTCTCCGGCCGGATGACCAAAGGTATTGTGGGCCTCCTTGAACCTGTCGACGTCGAGAAGCGCGAGGTGAAATTCGCGCTTTGTGCGCGGATACTCATGGACCAGCGAACTGATGTGTTCTTGGAACCGCCTGCGGTTCTCCAGATTCGTCAGGGGATCAATGCTGGCGAGTCGCTCGAGGTCCTCCTTACTCGCGCGCAGCTCCTCCTCCAGCAGCTTACGCGCCGCGATATCGAACCAGATTGAGGTGTAGCCGTTGATCTTCCCGCGCTCGCAGATATGCGGAACGATGCTTGCGTAGACCCAGTAGAGCGACCCGTCCTTATGGCGATTGCAAATCTCCCCGTGCCAGATTCTGCCGCGTACGATCTGACGGTACATGCCCCGCAAGAACGCCGTGTCGTGCTCGCCGGACTTGAGAAGCCGATGATTGGAGCCGATCAATTCCTCTTCGGAATATCCGCTCATCTCGCAAAACTTACGACTGACGCAGGTTATTATTCCACTTACATCTGTTGACACTACGATTATAGTACTATCTATTGCATCGCGAATGAAATGGTCGTCCGATTTTATTTGAGAGATCGAGCGCTTCTTGGCCGAAATGTCTTCTAGCATATGCTCAAGATGCGGCATGACAACCATCTCTGGTCGATATTAGACCGATTTTCGTGGAGGATCTTCTACCGGCTGGATCACGATATCACGTCTGGCCTGGAAGCTAGAGGAGAAGGTCCGAGATTTGGTACTCGCGAGACAGTCGAGCCGTTTTCATCATTTCAACTGCCACGCCTCCGTTTGGCCGGAGCCAGCAGCGTCGAAGGTGCAGCGGCAAAAGCAACTCGTCTCATCATCACGTTCCTTTCGTGATTCAGCCGCGGCTTCCGCCGGGATGGCCTCCTCACTGCTCCGAAGAGTGAAGTTTCCGCGCTGTCGGAATCCCGAAAGGAGGCGGCGAAGATCGTGCTCGCCGTCTCCGGGTGGTCGGCGCTCAATCCAGATACTCGACCTTCAGGCGCTGGATCTTGCCATTGAACACGAATGGCTTACGGTCAAAATAGGCAAGCGAGACGGGTGAATAGCTGTCCCGGCCAACGTCGAAGGCATCGTTGGCGGTGAACCCGATCGCGGTCGAGCGCGAGACGCGGCCGTTGGCTACCTCCTTGCCGTCCACGCGGACAACGATGTCGAGAGGCGCGGGGCGTACCCCGTTGGCCTTGCGAGTTTCGACCTCGATCTTGACCTTCCCAGTCGGGAGGGGGGATGAGCTTTCCAGCCGCGTCCGCTCGACCTCGAAGAGGTTGTACTCGTAGCTGAGCTTGCCGTTCTCAACCCACAACGCGACGCCGCCCGAGACGGCGCCAAGCGCGTAAAGCACCCCCTTCGAGTTCGCCTGCAGATCGGCATCGATGATGACGAGGTTGCTACGCGATCCGAGCTGCGGCGCGGTGAATTCCGGGACCGCAATGACCTCTTGGGTGAACTCGAACACCTTGGCAGGATTGGATGGTGCGTCTTCCGGGTGAAAGACAGCCGACCACAGTCCTCCGCCGATGGGATAGGCCTTGTTGGCTTTCGCGCTCACCTCGAACGCCTTTTTCAGCTCATCGAGCTTGCCGGGATTGGTAGCGGCCAAGTCCTTCGCCTGCGAAAAATCCTTCTTGAGATCGTAAAGCTCCCAGACGTCGTTCTTGGGCGTCCATGTCATGATCGAAGGATCGACACCTGCTTGCCAAGGCACTCTCGGCCCGAAGGCGGACGCGATCCAGCCGTCCTTGTAGTAGGCGCGGCTGCCCATGACCTCGAAATACTGTTCCTTCTTGTGGTCCGGCTCCATCGGGGATGTGAAGGAATAGGTCATGCTGGTGCCGTCGAGCGGATCCTGGGTGACCCCGTCGACAAGCTTGGGCGGCTTGATGTGCAGGACGTCGTAGATCGTCGGCAGGATATCGTTGACGTGATGGAACTGCGGACGCGGTGTCTTGTCGGGCTTGATCCGGCTTGGCCAGGACACGGCGAGCGGCGTGCGCGTTCCGCCGAAATGCGCCGCGATCAGCTTCGTCGAGCGATACGGAGTGGAGCCCGCCCAAGCCCAGCCGGCATGGTACATGTTGTCGACCTTGGGCGAGCCGAGCACGTCCAGACCGCCGAGCTCGTTCATGGTGCGAATGTGATCCTTCACGTCGGAAGGAATGCCGTTCTGCGCCAGGAGTTCGCTGATCGTGCCGTTCTGACCTTCGGCGCTCGAGCCGTTGTCGCCCCAGATGTAGAAGACCAGCGTGTTGTCGCGGATGCCGAGCTCGTCCAGGGCATCGATCAACCGGCCGGCCTGCGCATCGGCGTGCTCGGTGTATCCGGCGAACACTTCCATGAGCCGACGCTGGAACGGCTTTTCGTCCTCGGGAATATCGGCCCACGCGGCAAGCGTCTTCGGTCGCGGCGTCAGCTCGGTGTCTTTCGGGATCCAGCCGAGTTCCTTCTGGCGGGCGAAGACGCGCTCGCGCATGACGTCCCAGCCCTCGTCGAACTTGCCCTCATATTTGTTCGCCCACTCCTTGAAAATGTGATGCGGGCCATGAGAGGCCCCCGGCGCCCAATACATGAAGAAGGGCCGATCCGGCGTCAGCGCATGGATCTGCTTCATCCATGAAACCGCCTTGTCGGTCATGTCCTCTGTGAAGTGGTATTCCTTCTTCCCTTCGGAGGGATTCACGCGAACCGTATTCTCGACGACCGCAGGCTCCCATTGCGAGGATTCTCCGGCAAGAAAGCCGTAGAAGTAGTCGAAGCCGATCCCCTGGCCCGCCGGCCAGTTCGTATAGGGGCCGACGGCCGTGGTCTCGTTGGCCGGCGTGTTGTGCCATTTTCCGAAGGCGCTCGTCGCGTAGCCATAATAGCCGAGGACCTTCGCCGCGGTCGCCGATGTGCGCGGGATCCGGCCGGAATAGCCGTCCCAGTCGTTTGCCAGTTCGGCGATCTGGCCGTAGCCGACGCGATGGTGATTGCGCCCGGTCAGCAGCGCCGCGCGAGTGGGCGAGCACATGGCGGCATTGTGGAAGCGGTTATAGGTGATCCCGTCACCGGCGACGCGGCTCAACGTGCGTGTATCGATCACGCCGCCGAAGGTGCTCGGCAGCGCCGGGCCGACGTCGTCGAGCATGATGACGACGATGTTGGGTGCATTGGCGGGCAAGTGCGACTTCACCGGCAAGGGGCTGTAGGTCGACTCCGCGATCGTCGGACCAGCCTTGCTCCCCGAGGGCGTCAGCGGGAACGGCAGCGATTCCTGGGCCGGGGCCGCTGCTGGCGCTCCCAACATCAGCAGCGTCGTGCTCACGCCCAACCAGCGCGCTCGAAATGGGTGACTAGGAGACCGTTTCATTCATTTCTCCATTTCGAACAACACACCTGAACCCGACATGGCTCGTTGACGTATCGATCGCCTCCGCATGGCGCGCTGCGGGTCGGTAGCGGCGGCAGTAGTTCGGAGCGCACAGATGCGACCCGCCCTTCAAGACCTTCCGCGGAATTTTGATCTGGGGGAGACACGGGTCGTAGCTGGCGGCCTCAGGCCCCCCGCGCGGGTTTTTGGGGATGCAGCAGGCTTTCGTCGCGTCCGCTTCGTGTTTCGGGGCGAACCAGTCGGACGTCCACTCCCAGACGTTCCCGATCATGTCGTAGAGACCGTATCCGTTGGGCGGAAAGGCCTTTACGGGCGAAGTGCGGGCGTATCCGTCGAGCTTGCGATTGACCTTCGGAAACGATCCTTGCCAAGTATTGGCCATGTAGCGGCCATCGGGGCTCAGTTCCGATCCCCAGGCATATTCCGCCCGGTCGAGCCCCCCGCGGGCGGCGAACTCCCATTCGGCTTCCGTCGGCAGATCCTTGCCCTTCCATCGAGCATAGGCCCGTGCGTCGTGGTAGGTGACGTGGACAATGGGATGATCGTCCAGTCCGGCCAGGCCGCTGTGCGGCCCATGGGGCTGGCGCCAATTGGCGTCCTTGAGAAAAGTCCACCATTGCGACCAGTCGCGGAGATCGACCCGCCCGGCAGGCTCCCGGAAGACGAGCGACCCCGCATACAGCATCTCCGGCAAGATGCCGGGATAGTCGCGAGGGTCGGGCGCGAATTCGGCAAACGTGCGATATCCGGCGGCTGCCACGAACTCGGCAAACTGTGCGTTGGTGACAGGGGTCTCGTCGATGAAGAAGCCGTCGACGCTCACGCGATGGGCCGGCCTCTCTTCGGGGTAATGATGATCGGATCCCATCCAGAAGCTTCCGGCAGGCACGAAGATCATGCCATCGCGCGCTCGCTCCAACGACGCACTCGCCTGAACCGTCCCTGCCTGCATTGCCAGCCTTCCCGCCCACTTGCATCACGAAGGCCAGCACACGCGTGAGCCGACGGGACCACGCCATCACTGCCCGGACAGAGCCGCGGCCTCGGCGGTGCGCGCTTCGGGGCGCTGCAACACGCGATCGCGGCCAGATCGGCAAGCGAATTCGACTGCGAGATTTTCGAGCATGGCCAACCTGCCCGTCTTGCCTTTTCGCGACAATCGCCACCGGGTAGTCTTCAACCCTGCGGTCGCGAATGTCTTGGGATTCGGCCTTGTGAAAAGCGTCAACGCGGTGATCGCGGCGAGGTCAGATGGCTGATATTCCTTTGACACGCGGCCAGTTCCTGCTGCCCTTCGTCAGCATCCTCGACGATATCGGCGCTCCGACGGAGACGCTCCTGGAGCGGTCCCGGCTGCCCTCGTCTCTGGCCGAAAAGAGCGATCTCTATTTGCCGCTCCTGCCGGCGCTGCACTTCGTCGAGACTGCCCAGAGAACCCAGGGCATCGCGGATTTCGGCTTTCTCGCCGCCCAACGCCTGCATTTCTCCCATATGAGAGAAAAGACGCGGGCCCTGATCGCGCACTCCCCGACGCTGCTCGTCGCGCTCCGGCACGCCTGCTATTGGGCGTCGCGGGAAGACACCATCCTCAGCATGTGGATCGAACATGGCGCCGATCATGTGCGAGTCTGCAGCCGGCTTGCCGGGACGGGGCGACTGCATCTGAAATACGCGCAATGGATCCAGAATATTTTCCCGATCCACATTGTCCGGCAATTCGCGGGGCCTGACTGGATGCCGACGGCGATCGCCTTCGAGTCGTCTTATGCGCCGAGCCCGGCGACGCGATCCTGCTGGCCGAATGTGCGGTTTCTGTCAGGCCAGCATGCCGCCTGGATTAGCCTGCCGATCACGTTGCTCGGCCTCCCCAACCGTTCGACCGCCTCGTTTGCGTCGCCGCGCGACAATGAAGACGGCCCTTCCGCCTATGACATCGTCGATCTGCTCAAGCTGATGCTGCCCGCCTATCTCGACGAGGGCACCACGGCCCTTGCCGACGTCGCCGAGATTGCGGGCGTCAGCGCGCGGACGCTTCAACGAAGGCTCGCCCATGTCGGCCTGTCCTATTCGGACCTCCTCGACACGGTCAGGTACGAGAATGCGAGCCGGCTGCTGCGCGACAGCGATTGCAAGATCATCGACGTCGCCTTTTCCTCCGGCTACACGGACCCTGCGCATTTTAGTCGCGCCTTCCGACGAATCTCAGGCGTGACGCCGCGTCAGTTTCGTGAGCTGTCGCGCCTTGGCTAGCGGATTGACCCCAGGAATTGTCCCGGGCATCCGCGCCGCACCGCTGGCGCCGGTCAAACCATGACATGCTGGGACTAAACACCTAGGGCGCTTTCGAGCGAAGTGGAGACCGATTCGCGTGAAGAAATGCGTTTCCCGATACCGTGAAACGGGAAACGCCCGAGGGACGATTCGCTGACCGGACCGACAGGACCGGTTTTCCATCCGATCGCTTATCGCCTCCAACTTATTGAGTGGGGAGGGGCGGCGGAAACCCGTGGTTAACGCTAAAGTAATGGCACTGCTGCAGTCTCACGGCGTCATCGTCCGCCTGAGCCGCAGCGCCGGGCCGGCAACGCCACGCAAGACGCGGGGCGCCGGCCGCTTCGGAGCGGGGGCGGCAAGCGATGACCTCAGTGCCGACCCGCGTCGCGGAGCAATCAGGGGGAAGCATGTTGATGCCGCACGCGGCGCAGCCGGGCGCCACGGACACGGCTCCGGATACCGGGACCGCCCCCCTCGGGTTCACCCTGCGCGACCTCCTGATCGCCACCTTCTATCATATCCGGGTCGTGCTGCTGGCGGCGCTCCTGCCGTTCGCCGTGGGCGTGGGCGCGGCGGTGACGAGCCGAACCGAGTACACCGCCTCCAGCCTGCTCATGGTCATCGTGAGCCGCGAGGTCTCCAACTCCCAGAACGTGACCGACACCGGCCCCTCCGTGCTCAGCATCGAGGGACTGAAGCAGGTCGAGTCGGAGGTGCAGATCATCGAGAGCGCGGATGTCGCCCGCGCCACGGTGGAACAGGTGGGCGCCGACCGCCTGTTCCCCCCGGGCCGGTTTTCGGCCATCACCCGACTGTTCAGCTCCGACAAGGACGTATTGGACAAGGCGGTGGAACGCTTTCAGGCGAGCGTGCGTGCATCCGTCCTGTCGGATTCCAACGTGATCCGCGTGAGCTTCACCAATCCCGACCGCGACCTGGCGGTGGAGGCCGCCGACGCGCTGGTGAAGAACTATCTCGCGGCGCGGCGACGCCTGTTTGAAAACCCCACCGCCAAGATCCTGAACCTGGAGGTCACCCGCTTCAGCCGCGACCTCAGCACGGTCGATGCCGAGATCGAGAAGCTCAAGGCCAAGGCCGGCATCATCGAGTTCAGCCAGGACGCCATCCTCGCCGCCAACCAGGTGGACGGCATCCTGCAGCGCCGCCGCCAGGTGGCCGAGCGCGAGGTGGCGGTCACCGCCCAGCTGACCGAGGCCGAGAAGCAACTCGCCGCCTTGCCCGACTCCGTCTTCGACTTCTCCGAGAAGACCGACGCCCTGCCCGGAGACGAGGACAACAACACGCTCAGCAAGCTGCTGCTGGAGCGCGACCGCATCGCCTCCCAGTATGCCCCCGGCAGCCAGTTGCTGCGCGACCTTGAACGGCAGATCGTGACCATCCGGGCGCGCATCAAGAGCCGTTCCGAGCGCCGCTATTCCACCGACCGCGCGGTCCGCAATCCTCAGGTCAACTACATCCAGAACATGATCCTGAGCCTCAGGGTCGAGCAGGATTCGCTCTCCCGCCAGAAAGGGGAGCTGGTGCAGCAGCAGCGGGTGGCGGAGGAGCGGCTTTCCGCCTTGCGCGCCGCCGAGACACCGCTGATCGAGCTCAACCGCAAGCGTGACTCGCTGAGCGAAGGCTTCCGCGAGTATCAGCGCCGGGCCGTCGCGGCCTCCATCGAGGAGGCGGCAGCCCAGTCTCGCCAATCGTCGGTGCGGGTGGTGCAGGAGGCGGGCTCCGCCGTCACCAAGCGCTCACTGGCGCTGCCGCTGCTGGCGGCGGGCCTGTTCGCCGGGCTATTGTTCGGCGCCGCGGCCGGGGCCATCACCTCGACGCTGCGCACCTCCTTCATCATGCCGAGCGAGGCCGAGCGCGTGCTCGGCATGCCGGCGATCGCGGTTCTCGACGAGGATGCGGAGCAGCCCGAAAGCCTCGCCACCGAACGGGCGATCGGCAGTTGCGCCACCATGCTGCTCGACACGCGCATCGACGACGAGCCGTTGCGGGCCATGCACTTGCTCTCCCCCGACGCGGACGACGCTTTGCCCTGGTTCGCCCGGCGCCTGGCCGAGGAGTTCGCCCGGCAGCGGCAAAAGCGCACGCTGCTGGTGGACCTGTGCTCGACGACCCCGTATCCGCTGGATGCCGGCGGCGGTGAAGTGCGCGGCGGCATCGCCGTGACCGGCACGCCGGTGCCGCTGCTGTGGGCCGCCGCGGAGGTGGAGCGCTCTCCCCTGCTCGACATCCGCCTGCCCATCGCCGAGGCCGAGTTGATGATGGCCGAGCTGAAGCAGGCGTTCGACTGCATCGTCGTCTGCTCCAACCTGCCGCGCGCCTCGCTCGTGACCCAGCGCTTCTGTCAGCTGGTGGACGGCAACATCATGGCGGTGCAGGCCGAGCGCACCCGCAAGCCCGCCGCCATTCATCTGCGTGATTCGGTGGTCGAAAGCGGCGGGCTGCTGTTCGGATTCATCTTCCTCGGCAGACGCTATTACCTGCCGCAGTGGCTCTATCGCCGCGCGTAGGCCAGCGCACAAAGCCGCTGTCGCCGAAAGAAAAGGGGCGCGATGGCGCCCCTTAAGTTTTTGAAGCACCGACATTTTGCAGCTTAGTGAGCGGTCCGATACCGTCAATAAGCGATCGTTAACCATGCGCCTTTAGGGTGGTTTTACCACGTTCGACGGTTCTCGCCGCAGATTCCTCTGTTGACGCCTCCTCACAAGGCGGCCGAAACATGATCACCTGCGCGTTAACCATTTGCTTATGATTCGTTGCGGGGGTTCGTCGATGGTCTTGCCAGAGTGCGACGGGGTGGACACCGCTCGCGGCACGGCACCGGACATGATCCGCTCCGCGACCCGCGGCCGCGGGCCCGCCGCCTGGCGCATCGGGGTGGCCATCGCGGGGATCAGCCTCCTGCTCAATGGCTGCGCTGCCATCGCCACCTCGCAGAGCACAGGCACGGAGCCGTTCACCACCGGGCACGAGCTGCGTTTCACCGAACTGAATTCCGACCGCTTCAAGCCCTGGACCGATCAGGTGCCGAGCTATCGCCTGGGTCCCGGCGACAAGATCAAGGTCAAGTATTTCATCACCCGCGAGATGGACGAGGACCTCACCGTCAGCCCCGACGGGTCGGTCGCGCCCCGCGCCATCGGCCAGATCCGGGTGGAAGGAAGCACGCTGTCCGGCATCCAGGAATACATCCGCCGCGAGTCCCGCAAGGAACTGACGGACCAGAAGGTCGTGGTCTCGCTGGAGGAGGCGGTCTCGGCCCGCATTTATGTGGGCGGCACGGTGGCGCATCCCGGCGCCTTCCGGCTTGCCGACATGGGCACCAGCGTGCTGCAGGGCATCCTTCAGGCCGGCGGCTTCACCGAGGAATCGCGCACCGGGCAGGTGGCGCTCATCCGCCGCGGCCCCAACAACGAGCCCATGCTGCGCCTCATCAACGTGCGCGACGTGATCCAGACCGGCTTCGACGCCAACGACGTGCCGCTGGTGAGCGGCGACATCATCTACGTGCCGCGCTCGTCCATTGCCGAGGTCAATCTCTGGATCGACCAGTTCATCACCAAGGTGGTGCCGTTCCAGCGCCAGTTCAGCTATACGATCGGTTCCTACACCCAGACCGGCGGCGCAAGCTCGTTCCTGCAGTAACCTTGCGGCGGCGCGCCCCGGTACCGTGCAGTTCCCGCGCCGCGAACGGACACGGCGCCCGAAGAGGCTTGGACCCAAGATGCTTGCGGAGTTCGACCCGGCTTCTGCCGTCCGGACGCAGACCTTCCTCAAGGTGCCGTTTGCCTGCCTCGACGTCCCCGGCGCCGCGCAGGCGATCGCCGGGCGCGCGCCGGGCGCGCCGTTCAGCTACGTGGTCACGTCCAACGCCTCGCACCTGGTGCGACTCAACGAGCACGACGACCCGCGCTTCGTGGCCGCGCTGGCCGCCGCCGGCCTGCACACGCTGGACGGCTCGGTGCCCCACTGGCTGGCCCGCAACCTCTTCGGCCTCGATATTCCGCTCTGCCCGGGCAGCGACCTGACCACGTATCTGTTTGAGCACGTCATCGGGCCGGACGATGCGGTGACCGTGATCGGCGGGAGCGAGGAGATGAAGCGCCGCCTCGCGGAGCGCTACGGCATCCGCACGCTCAACCTGCATGTGCCGCCCATGGGCTTCATCGACGATCCCGCGGCGGTGGAGGCGGCCATCCGCTTCGTGGAGGAGCATCCCGCGCGCTACGTGTTCCTGGTGGCGGGGGCGCCACGCTCGGAATACCTCGCCCACATGATCCGTGCGCGCGGCAAGGCGGTGGGCACCGGCCTTTGCGTCGGCAGCGCCCTCAACTTCCTCACCGGCCTCGTGCAGCGGGCGAGCCCGGCCTTCCGCCGACTCGGGCTGGAGTGGCTGTACCGGCTGATCCAGAGCCCGGGGACCCATATCGAGCGGGTGTTCGTCGATTCCCTGCCCATCTTCCGGATCGCAGCGAAGGCGAAACGCGATCCCGCCGCCTACGGGATGAAACGCTCCGGCGCGGACCCCGCATGATGGCGGATGGCGCGGCAGGCCCGCCCGGCACCAGCGCCAGCGCCTCGGTCGCACGCCCCCGCGTGGTGATGCCGCTGCGGCGCACGGCGGTCGCGTTCTCCCCCGCGGATGCGGGCCTGAACCACGGCGCAGTGCTCTTCGCCAAACTGGTCTTCGCCGCCACCCTGCCGCTGTTCGCGCAGGTCTTTTATTATCTCAATGAGTATCCCCCACCTTACCTCCTGTCCAAGGGGTGGCCGTTCCTGACTCTGCCGCTGGCGCTCTACGCCATGGCCCGGATGAAACTGCCGGTGGGCGGCATGTTCCTCGTGGTGCTGGCCTATGCGCTCGGCTTCACGCCGCTGGTCTCCATGATCCAGCTGGGCAATGGCTTCCTCGACGCGCTCACCACCACCATCAAAGCCTGGCCCTTCACCTATTACTTCAGCCTGTCGGCCATGCTCGCGTTGCTGGCCGTGCCGGCGACGAGCATCCGCAAGGTGGTCCTGGCCTTCGGCGCTGCGACCTTCGTCCTGATGGTCCTCATCTATCTGGCCGCGCCCACATCCTGGTACGCGAACAATCCCGCGGACAGCAAGCTGCTGCTGTACGACCTCGAACGCGGCTATCGCGTCTACATGCCGATGTTCTTCGGCATGATCCTCGTATTCTTCCTGGCGCGCTCATTCATCCTGCGGCGCAACGTGCTGTTTGCGCTCGCCATCGCCCTCGCCTTCCTGCCCATGCTGTTCATCTTCAAGCAGCGCGCCGCCATCGCGGCCGCGGTGGTGGTGGTTGCGTACGGGATGACCATGTCTCTGCCACCGAAGGCGCGGCGCATCGTCTTCGGCGCGGCATTGCTGGGGATGGCGGCCGGCATTGTCTTCATCGCCTACAAGCTCGGCCTGTTCTCCGGCGGCTCCCTGGACGGGGCGAAGGACGCGCTCGGCGCCTCGCTGTCGGTGCGGCAGAATTCGTCGGCGCTGGCCTTCGCCTTCCTCGGTGACGATCCCATGCGCTGGACGTTCGGTGTGGGCGCCACCACCCGCTTCAGCACCACCACGCTCAACGACATCTTCGGCAACGACCAGTTCTTCATCGCCGACCTGGGCTGGATCGGCGTGATCTTCGAGTACGGGGTGATCGGGGCAGCGCTCCTCGCCGTGCTCTACATCTGGTGCTTCATCTACGTCTTCCGCCTGACACGCGACCTTGCGGACGCCTTCACCCTCGCCCTCGCCGACTACGTGCTGTATCTGCTCGTCAGCTCGGCCGTCTATTCGGTGGTGTTCACCCCTGGCGAACTCGGCGTGGTGATGGCGCTCATCGTCCATCTGGATCGGCAGCGGCGCAGGACGCCATGCCCTCCCGCATCGCGCGGACCACTGCACCGCGGCATCAGTCGAACCCTGGGAAACAGCCATGCCACCCGTCATGTCACGCTGGGCCGCGCCGGGGCCCCAAGGAGCGCGGGCTGAAGCCGTGCGCAGCCGCACCCGAGGCGCCCATGCTTGAATCGCTGCAAGTCCTGCGGGCGCTCGCCAGCCTGATGGTGGTGGTGTTCCATCTCGGAGCGCCGCTGCAGCGGCTCGGTCTTATCGCGCCCTGGCCGCAGTCCGGCGCCGCGGGCGTCGATATCTTCTTCGTGCTCTCGGGCTTCCTGATGCTGGTCACCACCTACGGTCGGACCGGCTATACGGCCAGCTTCTATCACAAGCGGCTCGTGCGCATCGCCCCCCTGTACTGGATCGTCACCACCGCGAGCCTCGCCTTGCTGCTGCTCGCGCCGCAGCTGGTGAAGAGCGGACGGGCCGAGACCTGGCACATCATCGCCTCCTACCTTTTCCTGCCGGCCCGGCACCCGGTGCTCGGCACCTTGGAGCCGCTTGTGGTTCCGGGATGGACACTCAACTACGAGATGTTCTTCTACCTCTTGTGGGGCATGGCCCTGCTGCTGCCCCAGCGGCAGAGGCTACCGGCAGTGAGCCTGGCGATCGCCGGCCTCGCCCTCCTCGGCATCGCCGCGCCCGGCGACAACCCGTTCTTCGCCTTCTACACATCTCCCATCATGTTGGAGTTCGTTTTCGGCCTCGCGATCGGCCTCTGGTACCTCAAGGGTCCGACGATCGGGCGCGGATGGGGCTGGGTGCTGATGGGGTGCGGCTTCGTCTCCCTGCTCTCGCAAGGCGACGTGCCACCTGAGACCCGCATGCTCCGCTGGGGCATCCCGGCGGCCATGGTGGTGGTTGGCGCCCTGGTGCTGGAACGGTCCCGGCCCGTGCCCCGGGTCGGCCTCCTCGCCTTGCTGGGGGATGCCTCCTATTCGCTCTACCTGGTTCACGGCATGGTGCTGTCCGCCGTGGGCCAGGTGTTCGTTCGGCTCTCCCCGCAGCTGGCGTTGCAGGGGCCGGCCCTCTACATCGCCTGCGCGGTGACGGCGGTAGGCGCAGCGATCGTGGTCTCCGTCGTGGTCCATCTGCTGGTGGAGCGCCCGCTCCTGCGCCTGATGAGCGAGAAGCGGCCCGCCCGCAAGGCCGCTCCGGAAGGGCGGAGCTGACACGACGTCCCCCGAGGCAGGCTTTTTCGACCGAAGGGCCCTTTCAAGCCTTGCCGAAGTCCGGCAAGGTCTGTCTATTCCGGCCTTCGTGGCCGCTCGCGCGCCGCGCCCCTGCGGAAGGCGCGGAAGGGCGGCCACGGTGCCAGCGTTGTTCGACCGTCGATCGGTTCAGAGAGTTGAGGGGGCTGCGAGATGTTGAGACGGGTGAAGAAGCTCGTGAACGAACCGGCATTTCGCGAAGCCCCGCTGACGGTGACCGGGCGGGCGATTTCCCTGGCCTTGCACGTCGCCTTCGGCCGCAGCCCCATCGCCGAGATCACCCCCGGCGCACGCCTCAAGCTTCCGGCCGACCTGCGCTTCACCACCACTTCGGTCTACCTCCTGCGCGACAGCGTGGAGCCCGAGGTCCGCTATCTCGACAAATTCGTGCGGCCGGGTGACGTGTTCGTGGACGTGGGCGCCAACATCGGCCTGTTCACGCTGAAGGCCGCCACCATCGCCAGTCGCGTGGTGGCGGCGGAGCCCGGGGCCGATGCCGGCCTCCAGCTTACGCAGAACCTCGCCCTCAACGGCTTCAAGAACGTCACGATCGTGCCCAAGGCCATTTCCGACACGGTCGGGAAGGCGGTGCTGTTTCACAATCCCCTGGGCGACGATCCCCAGGCCTTCTCCCTCATCAACGACGGCACGAGCACGGACAGCGAGGAGGTGGAGATCACCACCCTGGACACCCTCGTGGCGGACCTCGGCCTCACGCGGGTCGACTGCATCAAGATCGACGTGGAAGGGGCGGAGGACCGGGTGATCGGCGGTGCCGCCCGCACGCTTGAGACGTTCCGCCCGACCGTCATCTTCGAGATGAACTGCCCCACCCTGGTGAAGGACGGCGGCGACACCGCCGGGGCGTGGAAAGCGCTGGCGGCACATGGCTACCACTTCTTCCAGCTTGAGGACAACGGCGCGCTGAAGCCGCTCTCCGCACGCCCCACCGACTTCGGCAACTACGTCGCCCTCCATCCGCAGGGCCGGGTCCTGGGCGAAGGCTCGACCCATCGGGCGGCGTGACATCCGGCGCGGCCTGACACCGACGTTGGCTGGCCGTGGGTCGACGTCAGGCCGTCCAGCGCCGCAGATGGCCGGTCACGGCGGGGCGGGCCGAAAAAAGGAAATTGTTGACATAGACGGCCCCGCGCCGTGGCCGGGAGCCGTCAGGCACCAGCGCATGGAGCGCCTGGTGTATGGCCGGATCAAACGCCGCAATGGGCTGCATGCGCCCGCCCAGGCGGAAGAAGCCCTGATAGCCGAGCGGCTCCAGGATGCGCATCACGGCGGCCACCGCGCCGGGTCGATGGCGCTCCTCGGCCTCGATCAGCAGGGTCGGCCGGCTGGCGCGCAGCACGCCCGCCGCCCCTTCCAGCACCTTATTCTCGTAGCCTTCCACATCGAGCTTGATGAAGCTGACATCGGCGTCCACGCACGCGTCGAGCCGCGCCAGCGTCACCCGAACGTCATCGACGGGACCGTGCATGTCGTTGGCGAGATTGCCGTCGATGGTGGCGAGCGGCGACATGTCCTGCGGAATGCGCAGCACCGCCTCGCCGCTGCCGCTCCCCAGGGCGGTCTCGAAAAGCCTCAGCTGGCCGGAGGCGAGTTCCTCGGGAAACCGCAGGCGCAGAATGCTGGCGAGGCGCGGATTGGGCTCGAAGGCGAACACCCGCGCGCCCGCCTTGAGCAGCCAGTAGGTGAAGAGCCCGCGGTTGGCGCCGATGTCGCAGACAGTGTCGCCTTGCGCCACCAGCATCGGGAGAAGCCCAATCTCGCTGGCCGGATCTCTCGCCACGTGCTCGTCGATCCATGGGCAAACGAAAGCGAAAACCCGCGGCATGCGGTTCTCGATGATGCCCTTGAATGTCGTCAGTACACGCCCCATTCCGGAACGGCCCCGTTGCGCTGGAAATGGGGTGGAATGCTGTAGCTTCTCCGGTCATACCAGACGCTAGTCAGAAGACAAGGACACCGGAGGGGCGTGATATTACCATCCTCTTGGCCAATGCAGCTTGGCGCTTCGCCGCCTGCGCGATGCAGCGCCGGGTTAGGCTGGCTCCGGAATGCGGGAACAGCCCGGACAATGCCAGACTGACGGGAGATCTTTCTTGAGCCCCCCACCCCCGCGCCGGCCTGCGGTGTTCTTCGACCGCGACGGCGTGCTCAACGTGAACACGGGCTATGCCCATCGGCCGGAGGACTTGCGCTGGGTGCCCGGCGCACAGGCGGCGGTGCGACTGTTCAACGACAGCGGCTACCTCGTCTTCGTGGTCACCAACCAGTCGGGGGTCGCCCGTGGCTACTATGGCGAGGCAGACGTGGACGCCCTGCACCACTTCATGGCCCGGCAACTGGCGGAGGGGGGAGCATGGGTGGACGACTGGCGCTATTGCCCGTTCCACCCGGAAGCCACCGTCGAGGCCTATCGCGCCGCTCATCCCTGGCGCAAGCCGGCGCCGGGCATGATCCTCGACCTCCTCGCCCGCTGGCCGGTGGACACGGCGCGCAGCCTGCTCATCGGCGACCAGCCTTCCGACATGGAAGCGGCGGCCGCGGCGGGCATCGCCGGCCACCTGTTTCCCGGCGGTGATCTCCTCGCCTTCGCCCGCCCCCTCGTCCCGTGACTCGTCTTCCTCATCCGGAGCCGCGGCCATGACCCGCCCCGCCGCACAGGCCCACCCCCTCGCCGATCTCGCCGAAGATGCCCGCGCCTGGATGTTCGGAGCGGCGGCGCCCTTGTGGTCGAGCAGGGGGCGTCACCCCAAGGGGCTGTTCGCCGAGCGCCTCGATAGCGCCGGCGCACCGGACGACGCGCCGCGCCGCCTGTTCGTGCAGGCGCGCCATGTCTACGCCTTCTGCGAGATGGGCCGGCTCGGTTGGGACGGGCCGTGGCAGGCGCTGGCCGGCGAGACGATGGATTATCTGCTTGCCCACGGACGGCGTCCGGACGGCCTGTTCATCCATCGCTTCACCGCCGATGGGCAGGTGCTGGACAGGCGGGCCGATCTCTACGACCAGGCCTTCATGTTGTTCTGCCTCGGTCATGCGGGCCGGGCACTGAGCCGGCCCGATCTGCTCGAGGTCGCGGAAGGGCACGCGGATGCGCTGGAGCACGGCTGGCGGCATCCGGCCGGCGGCTTTGTCGAGCACGACATTCCCCGCCCGTTCCGCCACCAGAACCCGCACATGCATTTCTTCGAGGCCTTCTCGGCCCTCTTCGCCGTGACCGGCAGGCCGCGCTGGAAGGCGCTGGCCGAGGAGATGGCGACCCTGTGCCGCGACCGCTTCATCGACCCGGCCACGGGCGCGCTGATTGAATATTTCACGCAGGACCTCGTGCCCGCCCCTGGCATCGACGGCACCATCGTGGAGCCGGGACACTGCTTCGAATGGGCGTGGCTGTTCGAGGGACTTTCGGCCTGGGGCTGGCCCGGCGCCGAGATTTCCGACCGCCTTGTCGCCTTCGGCCGGCGCACCGGCATCGATCCGGTACAGGACGTGGCCATCAACGAGGTGCTGACCGACGGCTCGGTGCATAAGGCCACCGCCCGCCTCTGGCCGCAGACGGAACGGTTGAAGGTGGCGCTCGCCCGATTGCGCCGCACCGGTCGCGCGGACGAGGGGCGCGAGGCCCGGCGTGCCTATCAGGGCCTCAAGCTCTATCTCGACATGCCCGTTCCCGGCACGTGGCAGGACGTGCTGAACCCCGATGGCACCTTCGTGCCCATGCCGGCGCCCGGCAGCTCGCTCTACCACATCACCTGCGCCATGGCCGAGCTCGTGGACACCGTGGAAGGCCGACGCTAGCGCACGCGCCGATCAGCCTGCATCGCAAGCTGATCGGAAAACGCGTTATCCATCTAAGAGTTGGAGGGCTTTCGAGCGAGGCGGATTCCCGAAGGCTGAAGGACAACGCGTTGAAACAACGCGCCTGGGCAAGGCCGCGCCCATCCGTGCGAAAGCGCGCCGCCTCGCCGCCGTCACGGCATCGGCGCGGCGCAGTCCTTGAGCCCGAGGCTCACGCAGATGGTGAGGGCGAGGGAGCGATAGTCCGGATTGTCCGGTCCCGGCGGACCGGGCGGCTCGAGGCCGATGGCGTAGAGCATGGCCCCGCCCTGCGGATCGCCGAGCACCTCCAAGAACTGCCGTGCCGTGCGTTCGACGGTAAAGCGCGGGCCACCCGACTCGGACGGCATCACCGGGATGCCGAGCGCCAGCGGCCCCTTCCAGAGGTGGCGATAGGCGCGGAACGCCTGCTCCGGCCGGAAGGTCGGGCCCGCGTCGTAGGCCATGATGGAGACAAGGTCGATGCCGCGCGCCTGCGGCGAACGGAGCACGGCGAGCATCATGCCCACATAGGGGCCGTAGCGCGGCTCGGCGGTGGCGAAGGTGCCCTCGCCATAGGCGCCGACGCTCCAGCCCGCCACGGATACCACATAGGGGCGCGGCAGGACGCGGCGCAGATCCGCCAGAACCGCGATGGCGCGAGCATCGTCAGCGCAGGCGACGCGCCCGTCCGGGGTGCGGGTGCAGCCCGAGTCCGGCGTCTCGTAGTCGAGGTCGACGCCGTCGGCGCCGAGATCCTTCACCAACCGGGCGAGGGCCTCGAAATTGCGCGCGTCCCAGCCGAAGTGACCCCACCCGCCGACGGAGACGAGCACCCGCACCGTGGGGTGACGTTGGTGTAATGTGGCGATCGCCCCCTTCAGCACCTGCCCGGAAAACGGAAAGAGCAGGCCGGTGCGCGAGAGATCGAGGTTGCCGTCATAGGCGAGGTCCGGCCGGGTGAAGCCGAGCGCCACGTGGGTGATGTAGCCCGGCAGCCGGGCGAGACGGGTGGCCTCGGGATCGTCGGTCTTCACTTCTGTCCATGAGGCCAGATAGGCGAGGAAAGGGCGCGCCGTGTCCTCGGCGCGCGCGCCGCCGGCCGAAGCCGCCATGCCAAGGAAGACCAGGAGGAGCGTCAGAAGACGGACGGCCCGGCCATGCCCTTGGTGATGGTGAGAAGCATGATTCTGATGTCGAACCATATGGACCAGTGCTCGATGTAGAACAGGTCGAGCTCGACGCCCCGCTCGGCCTTCTCCAGGGTGTTGATGCCGCCACGCATGCCGTTGATCTGCGCCCAGCCGGTAATGCCCGGCTTCATCCGGTAGCGGGCCACATACTGGCGGATGGCCTCGTAGCGCACGTTGCTCGCCACCTGCATGTTGGGCACGTGCGGGCGGGGGCCCACCACCGACATCTCCCCCTTCATCACGTTGATAAGCTGGGGCAGTTCGTCGATGGAAGAGGCCCGCAGGAAGGCCCCCACCTTGGTAATGCGCGGATCGGCCTTGGACGTGCCCTTGGAGCCGTCGTCGGAGGGGTCGACCCGCATGGTCCGCAGCTTGTAGCACTGGAACACGCGGTTGTTCAGGCCCACACGCGGTTGGCGGAAGAGAATCGGCCCGGGCGAATCGAGCTTGATGGCGATGGCCGCGATGAGGAGGATCGGGGCGGTGAGCATGAGGCCGATGGCGGCGACCACATAGTCCTCGACCCCCTTGAGCAGGCCGAGGGAGCCCTTGAGCGGCTGCTGTTGCACCTGCAGGGCCGGCTCCCCGGCGATCCGCGTCAGGTTGGCGTAGTTCAGCATGAAGCGATCGGGATCGAGCTCCACGATCACGTCCGCGGCAATCTGGAACATCTGGTTGGCGATGGAGCTGATCGCCTGCGGGTCGTCCCAGCTCTTGGTCACCACCACGATGTCGACGGGATTGTGCTTCACGTATTCGAGCAGGTCCTTGAGACCGCCGAGAACGGGCAAATCGTCCTGCGCCCCCGGCAGCGCCGGCGCGCCCATCGGATGGGCGTCGTCGAACAGGGCCGTGAAGGTGAGAAGGCCGCCGGCGCCCTCTTCCTCGCCATAGCGGCGGACCAGGTCGCGGGCCCGGTCGAGATCACCGATGAGCACCACGTTGCGCCGGAGCACCGCGTGGCTGTGCACCAGGCCCATGCCGATACGCACCAGGACGAGGCGGCCGAGGATGAGGGCGATCGCGGTGACCGCGCCCCAGCCGAGCAAGGCGGCGAGATTGGTGTCACCGATCGGGATGAGGGCGTAGTAGCAGATGGCGACGACCGCACCCGCCGGCGCCCCGGCCACGGCGAGGTGGCCGATCTGGCGCAGCGGGCGCACATAATGCTCGACCCGGTAGCCGCGGCCGAGCTGCAGGATCTGCACGAAGGTGACCGCGCCGATCACCCACAGGATCGCCATCTGGCTCCAGGAGAGGAACTCCCACCGCCAGTGCGCAACCACCGCCGCAAGCACTGCCATGACAAGGTCGCACAGAAGGACGAGCCGGTTGACCAGGCCGTGGGTCCAACGTGTCATCGCCCCCAAGTCCCCAAGAATCAGATGTGAGAGCGCGCAAAGGCCGGCCTGATTCGCAAGGTGGCCCGTCGCGCACATTCACCTTGTTGAAGCCTGTAACCGGTGTCCGCAGGCGGGTCGATGCGTTTCGCCCGGATCCTGACACCAGATCCCGAGCGCGACCTTATGTGCTTCTGATTAAGAAGTGGTAGGCAGTCAAGGCGTTCCGGGGCCCGCCGGGCCGGAAAGACAAAGGGCCGCTCCACAGATGCGGAACGGCCCTCGAAAAACATGCGGCCTCCCGGAGGGAGGCTGCACGGGGCGCATGCGTCAGTGGCCCAGCGCCTTGACCACTTCCTCGGTGACTTTCTTGGCGTCGCCGAAGAGCATCATGGTGTTGTCCTTGAAGAACAGCTCGTTCTCCACGCCGGCGTAGCCGGCCGCCATGCCGCGCTTGATGAAGAGGACCGTCTTGGCCTTCTCCACGTCGAGGATGGGCATGCCGAAGATGGGCGACTGCGGGTCGGTCTTGGCGGCCGGGTTGGTCACGTCGTTGGCGCCGATGACGAAGGCCACGTCCGCCTGGGCGAACTCGGAGTTGATGTCCTCGAGCTCGAACACCTCGTCGTAGGGCACCTGGGCCTCGGCGAGGAGCACGTTCATGTGGCCCGGCATGCGGCCCGCCACCGGGTGGATGGCGTACTTCACCTCGACGCCCTCCGCCTTGAGGAGGTCGGCCATCTCGCGCAGCGCGTGCTGGGCCTGGGCCACCGCCATGCCGTAGCCCGGCACGATGATCACCTTCTCGGCGTTCTTCATGATGTAGGCCGCGTCGTCCGCCGAGCCCTGCTTCACCGGGCGGGCTTCCGCCTGCCCGCCGCCGCCGGCCGCCGCGGCGTCGCCGCCGAAGCCGCCGAGGATGACGGAGATGAAGGAGCGGTTCATCCCCTTGCACATGATGTAGGAGAGGATGGCGCCCGAGGAGCCCACCAGCGCGCCGGTGATGATGAGCGCGGTGTTGCCCAGGGTGAAGCCGATGCCGGCCGCCGCCCAACCCGAGTAGGAGTTCAGCATCGACACCACGACGGGCATGTCCGCGCCGCCGATGGGGATGATGAGCAGCCCGCCGAGCACCAGCGACACCGCCGTGATGATCCAGAACAGCGTGATCGAGCCGGTGAGCACGAAGGCGATGATCAGGACCAGCAGCAGGATACCGAGGCCGGCATTGATGAGGTGCCGCGCCGGCAGCATGATCGGCTTGCCACTCATGTTGCCGTTGAGCTTGGCGAAGGCGATGATCGAGCCGGTGAAGGTGATGGCGCCGATGGCCACACCCAGCGACATCTCCACCAGGCTCGCGCCGTGCAGGTGCCCCGGATCGCCGATGCCGAAGGCGCGCGGCGCATAGAGGGCCGCCGCCGCCACCAGCACCGCCGCGAGACCCACCAGCGAGTGGAAGGCGGCCACGAGCTGCGGCATCTGCGTCATGGCGATGCGCTTGGCCACCACCGCGCCGATGCCACCGCCGATGCCGATGCCGGCAAGCACCAGCACCCAGCCGAAGAGATCCGACGGCGGCGACAGGGCCAGCGTGGTGAGGATGGCGATGCCCATGCCCACCATGCCGAACAGGTTGCCCTGCCGCGAGGTGGTGGGGTGGGACAGGCCGCGGAGCGCCAGGATGAAGAGGATGCCGGCGACCAGATAGAGAAGGGCGGCGAGGTTCGCGTTCATGTCCCCCGCCTCACTTCTTCTTGGAGTACATGGCGAGCATCCGGCTGGTCACGAGGAACCCGCCGAAGATGTTCACCGAGGCGAAGACGAGCGCGACGAAACCGAAGATGCGCGCGCCCCAGGCATGGGCGCTGTCGCCCACCGTGGTCACGCCCACCGCGAGCAGCGCGCCCACCACGATCACCGAGGAGATGGCGTTGGTGACGCTCATCAGCGGGGTGTGCAGCGCCGGGGTCACCGACCACACCACGTAATAGCCCACGAACACGGCGAGCACGAAGATGGAGAGGCGGAACACGAACGGGTCGATCGCGCCTCCGGTGGCGGCATGCGCGACACCGCCAAGGGCGGTGGCGGCCTGATCGGCATACATCTGGGCGGCTTCCGCCGCCTGTCGCGCCACCTCGGCCGCGTAGCGCGCCTGTTGTGCGGCGTCGGCCGCCAGCTGTGGATTGGGGTTCATCAGGCCGCTCCCTCGGTCTTCGGGGCGAAATTGGGGTGCACGACGGCGCCGTCGCGGGTGATGAGCGTTGCCTTGACCAGCTCATCCTCCCACTTCACGGCGAGGGACTTGGAGGCCTTGTCCACCATCGTCTCGAAGAAGTTGAACAGGTTCTTGGCATAGAGCGGAGAGGACGAGGCGGCGATCCGGCCGGGCACGTTGAGGTGGCCGACGATCTTGACGTTGCCCACCTCGACCACCTCGCCGGGGACCGCGCCGGCGACATTGCCGCCACGCTCCACCGCGAGGTCCACGATCACCGAGCCCGGCTTCATGGAGGCCACCATTTCCGCCGAGATCAGGCGCGGCGCGGGCCGGCCGGGGATCAAGGCGGTGGTGATGACGATGTCCTGCTTCTTCACGTGGTCGGCGACGAGGGCGGCCTGCTTGGCCTGGTACTCGGCGGACATGGGCTTGGCATAGCCGGCGGCGGTCTCCGCCTGCTTGAACTCGTCGTCCTCCACCGCGACGAACTTGGCGCCGAGGGAGGCGACCTGCTCCTTGGCGGCGGGGCGCACGTCCGTGGCGGTCACGATGGCGCCGAGGCGGCGGGCGGTGGCGATGGCCTGGAGCCCGGCCACGCCCGCCCCCATGACGAAGACGCGCGCCGCGGGCACGGTGCCGGCGGCGGTCATCATCTGCGGCAGGGCGCGGTTGAACTCGGCGGCAGCGTCGATCACCGCGCGGTAGCCGGCAAGGTTCGCCTGGGAGGACAGCACGTCCATCACCTGGGCCCGGGTGATGCGGGGCATCAGCTCCATGGCGAAGGCGTTGACGTTGTAGCGGGCCAGCGTCGCCAGCGCCTCGTCATTGCCGTACGGGTCGAGGATGGCCAGAAGCAGCGCGCCGGGCTTGTACGACGAAAGTTCGGCTTCCGTCGGGCGGCGCACCTTCAGTACCACGTCCGCGCCGTACAGCGCATCCGACGCCGACGGCGCGATGGTGGCGCCTGCCGCCACATAGTCGGCATCGAGAATGCCGGACTTCACGCCCGCGCCGGTCTCCACCGCCACGTCGGCGCCAAGCGCGACGAGACGCTTCACCGTATCCGGGGTCGCAGCGACCCGCGGCTCGCCGAGATCAATCTCGGCGGGGACAGCGATTTTCATCTGAAATGTCTCCGGTGCTCCCGCCCATCAGCGGGTCAGAGGAGGAAGATCCACATGAGGGCGAGGATGATAGCGACGCCGATCGCGCCCCATTTGGTCAGGGCGGTGAAAAGGACGTAGGTGCTCTCGTGTTCGGCGTAGTCGTTGCCATCCGCGGTGGCATACTCGGCCGTGGCGTGGTCAGCCATCTTTTCCCCCTGCTCCAGCGTTTGTATTGGCCTTTAGCGGAGTTGCGAATTTCTGGCAACCGCATTGTGGTGTACAATATGCCACCAAAATCCGGGGGGAGTGCCGCGGGCTCGGCTGAAGCGATTGTCCGATATGAAGAACACGTTGGCCTGACATCGCATGTTCTTGTTTTGTTCGCGGCGCGGTGCTAGCCTTTTTTTATGATGCCCGATCGTGATTCCCGCTCTCGCACAGCACGCCGGCCCCCGCCTGCGGACGACGGCGCGCCGAGGGACAAGCCAGCCCCCCCGGCGCGGAAGGTGAAGGCGGCGCCGCTCGCGGTGACCGAGCCGCGGTCGGCGCGCATTGTCGGCCGCCTCGCGGAAGAGCGGGCGCTCCCGCCCCCTGCCGTCCCCGCCGCGCTCCACGGGGAGGGCGGTGCGGGCGTCGAGGCGGAGCGCCGGCGTGGGCGCGGCGCGGTGTCCAACGCCGCCGGGCGGTTCGAGCCGGCGGCCCGGGTGCTGTTCGACGACGGCTGGCAGAGCCTCGAAGAGCTGCCCCCCTTCCGCACGCAGGTAACGGAGGAACGCGCGCGCACGATCATCACCCGCAACCAGTCACCCGACATCGCCTTCGACCGCTCCATCAACGCCTATCGCGGATGCGAGCACGGATGCGTCTATTGTTTCGCGCGGCCGACCCATGCCTATCACGGCCTCTCCGCCGGCCTCGATTTCGAGAGCAAGCTGTTCGTAAAGCCGGACGCACCGGAACTGCTGGCGCGGGAGCTCTCCCACCCCTCCTACCAGCCCCGCGTCATCGCCATGGGCACCAACACCGACCCCTACCAGCCCATCGAACGGCGCTACGAAGTGACGCGGCGCATTCTCGAGGTGCTGGCGGATTTCGGCCATCCGGTGGGCATCGTGACCAAGTCGGCGCTGGTGGCCCGTGACATCGACATCCTCGCCCCCATGGCCGAGCGCGGCCTGGTGAAGGTGGCCATCTCCGTCACCACCCTCGACCCGCATCTCGCCCGGACCATGGAGCCGAGGGCGGCGAGCCCGCACGTTCGGCTCGGCACCATCCGCCGCCTCGCCGACGCGGGCATCCCCACGGCCGTGCTCACCGCCCCGCTCATCCCGGCGCTGAACGACATGGAGGTGGAGCGCATCCTCGACGCGGCCAAGGCCGCGGGCGCCTGCGAGGCCGGCTACGTCATGCTGCGCCTGCCGCTGGAGATCGCCGACCTGTTCCGTGAATGGCTGGTGGCGCGTTTTCCCGACAAGGCCCGGCACGTGCTGGGCCTCATCCGGCAGATGCACGGCGGGCGGGACTATGATGCCACCTTCGGCAAGCGGCAGCGCGGCGAAGGCCCCTATGCGTGGACCATCGGCCGCCGCTTCGAGATCGCCGCCGGGCGCCTCGGCCTGGCGGGACGGGGCATGAAGCTCACCACCACCCATTTCCGCCGTCCGGCCGCTCCCGGCCAGCAGCTTTCCCTGTTCGATTGAGAGCCCCATGCCCGTGCCGACCACTTCGCCTTCGCCAGCCCTGCGCCTCCATTTGGTCACCCTCGGCGTCGGTGACCTCGCCCGCGCCTGCGCATTCTATTCGGCCATGGGTCTCGAACAGCGCGACGCCGGAGCGGAGGGCGTCGCCTTCTTCATGGCCGGGCACGTGGTGCTGAGCCTGTTCCCACGCCATCGCCTCGCGGAGGACGCAACCCTTCCCGACGAGCCCGCGCAGCGTTTCGCCGGGCAGACGCTCGCCTGCAACGTGGCAAGCGAAGAGGAGGTGGCCGCACTCATCGCCCGTGCGGCTGCGGCCGGAGGCACGCAGGTGAAGCCGGCGCAGAAGGTCTTCTGGGGCGGGACGAGCGGCTATTTCGCCGATCCTGACGGGCACCTGTGGGAAGTGGCGCACAATCCCTTCTTCCCATTCGATGCCGAAGGTCGGCTGACCGTGCCCGAGAAAGCCGCATCTTGAGCCGCACGGTGCGCGGCGGGTGCGGTGCTCGCCGCGCCGTGATGCCTTCAGGCGTCCGGGCGGCAGCGGTCGGCGCCATAGGCGCGCATGAACACGCGGACCGCACCCCGTACGGATTTCGCCACCGATTCCGGGTCGGGGGCGTCCGGCGCGCCGACGAGGACGGGAATGGTCACGCCGTCCTTGCACAAGGTGAGGAACTGGCTCGCCGCCTGATCCACGTCGTCAATGTCGAGAACCCCCTGTTCCACCTTGGCGGCGAGGAAGCGGGACAGGCGACTCACCCCCTCGCAGGGGCCGGCCTCGAAGAATTGCCGTCCGATGTCGGGAAACTTGGCGGAGATGGCGATGACGGTGCGCAGCAGCGCGATGCTGCTCGGGCGCAGGACGGCGTGGATGAAGGAATAGCCGAGCTTGGTGAGGGCGGTTTCCACGTCCTCTTCCTCGGCATCCACCACGAACATCCGCTCTGCGGTCTCCTCGCATTCGCTCGCGACCAGGGCGGCGAAGAGGTCTTCCTTGTTCTCGAAATAAACGTAGAGGGTGCCCTTGGAGACTCCGGCCGCGCGCGCGATATCGCCCATGCTGGCAGCGTCGAAGCCGCGATCGAAAAACACATCCCGCGCACCCGCCAGGATCTGATTGCGCTTTTCGGGGTCCTGCCCGGCGGCGGACAGGCTCTCCCGCGTGTTGCCTGCGCGCACCTTGAGGTCCCCGTCGGCACCGCTCTCGCTCATAAGCTCACGTCGCTTTCTCTCCCCGCCCTGTTCTCGGCGATGGCGCCCGCCCGGCGCAAGCTCCGAATGCCCGCCGCACCATGTCCGGCCAACAGGTTGCACCCACGCCACAGTCCTTGAAAGGAAAAAATTGACCGAACCGTTCAGTTCTCCGTTGCCAAGGCCGCGGAACTGGGCTAACTTCCATTCATCGAACTGAACCGTTCGGTCAATCGCGTGGTTCCGCAACCCACGCGCTGATCGGACCGAGGGAGGAGAGCAACGCCCCCGCTCTCCTCCCTTTTTCATTTCGGCCGGCCTTCGGATGCGACGGCGCTGCGAACGGGACAACCGGCCTGCCTCCGGCCCCTCCGTCGATCCCGCCGGACCCCGCGACATTGCGCCACATCCGGCTTGGCGGCCTCCACCCCCACCCTACTTTACGGAAACCGATCCGGGCCCCTCTGGCGCAGACGACCTGCGTAATGTCGGATCACAGCGTGCTCAGCACTCTTTGGGACCCGAACCGCCCATGCTTTTTCTTCCGCCGTCATGACGGCTGCGTCTTCCGCGAGCGATCGCGCCGGGCGGCGCCGCGCGCTCCTCGTCGTCAATCCCCGCGCCCGCAATGGCTCGGCATCGCTGACGGCCGCGCGGGCCGCGCTGTCCGACGACCTTCACCTCATCGATGCCGACCTCCCGCAGGACCGCCCCCTGTCCGATCTCATCCGGGCCCGCGCCGGAGAGGTGGACCTGATCATCCTCGGCGGCGGCGACGGCACCCTCAACTCGGCCGCATCCGGCCTGTTCGACACCCAGCTCCCGCTGGGCGTCCTGCCGCTGGGCACCGCCAACGACTTCGCCCGCACCCTCGCCATCCCGCCCGATCCCCTCGCCGCGGCGCGCCTCATCGTGTCGGGGCAGCCGCGCGCCGTCGACCTCGGCGAGGTCAACGGCCATCCCTTCCTCAACGTCGCCAGCGTCGGCTTCTCGGCCGACCTCGCCCGCGCGCTGACCCAGCAGGCCAAGCGGCAATTCGGAATATTGGGATACGGCGTCGTCGCCGCCCGCCTGCTCCTGCAGTCGCGGCTCTTCACCGCCTTCATCGAGCATGACGGCCAGGTCGAGACCGTGCGCACGCTGCAGGTCTCGGTGGGCAACGGACGCTATTACGGGGGCGGCATGACGGTCGCGGCCTCGGCCGCCCCCGACGACGGAAAGCTGGATTTCTACAGCCTTGAAGTCGACCATTGGTGGCGGCTCCTGACCCTCCTTCCCGCGCTCCGGCGGGGCACGCAGGGCGAATGGGATGACGTGCGCGCCTTCCGCACCACCGAGGTGGTGGTGCGGACCAGCCGCCCCCGACCCGTCAACACCGATGGCGAGCTCGTCACCTTCACCCCCGCGCATTTCCGCATCCGGCCGGCGGCCATCCGCGTGTACGCGCCGCCGGTCCGCGCCGCCTCTCCCGCAACCTCATCGCTCCTGGGTGCCCCGTGATGGACTACCTCCTTCAACTCGCCGCCGACCCCGCCGCCTGGGTGGCCCTGGTGACGCTGGTGGCCATGGAAGTCGTGCTCGGCATCGACAACCTCATCTTCATCTCCATCCTCACCAACAAGCTGCCGCCGCAGTACCGCTCGAAGGCCCGGCGCATCGGCATCGGCCTCGCTTTGGTGCTGCGCCTGGCGCTGCTCGGCACCATCGCCATCATCGTGAAGCTGACGACCCCGATCTTCTCGGTCCTCGGACAGGGCTTCTCGTGGCGCGACCTCATCCTCATCGCCGGCGGCCTGTTCCTGGTGTGGAAGGCCACCACCGAGATCCATCACAACGTGGATCCGGTCACCCATGCCGAGGACGTCAAGGAAAGCCGCGTGACCATCGGCTTCGCCGCCGCCATCGCCCAGATCCTGATGCTGGACCTCGTCTTCTCCATCGACAGCATCATCACCGCCGTGGGCATGACGGAGCACATCCCGATCATGATCATCGCCGTCATCGCGGCGGTCACCTGCATGCTCCTGGCCGCCGATCCGCTGGCGAAGTTCATCGAGGCCAATCCCACCGTGGTGATGCTCGCCCTCGGCTTCCTCATCATGATCGGCATGACGCTGATCGCCGAAGGCTTCGGCGCCCACGTGCCCAAGGGCTACGTCTATGCCGCCATGGGCTTTTCCACCGCCATCGAGGCGCTCAACATGCTGGTGCGGCGGCGCCGGACGGTGCCGCCGCACGGCTGAGGCGTCGCAATGCGGGAACCCGGCTCCGCCGCATGGCGGGCCGGGCCCGATCTGCTCTATGCTTCGGTGCTGCGCCGGGCTGCCGGCCGGTGCGCTCCCCGATCGAGGTCAAAGTCAGAGGTTCGCCGATGCCTCCCCGTCTCTTCCTCCGTGCCGCCGCCTGCGCCGCGGCGCCGTTCCTTGCCGTGCTCGCCTGGGGCACTCCCGCCTCGGCCCAGACCTGCCTCGAGCAGATCGTCGGCGTGCAGGCCGAGCTGAAATCGCGCCTGCCCCGTCCGCAGAAGCCGCCGACAGAGCAGCAGAGCATCGGCGCGCAGACCGACCAGCAGCCCACCCCGGGCTCGCTCTCCTCCGCCGGACTCAGCGAGCCTCAGACCGGCGCCTACGGCGCCCTCAACCAGGCCATCAACCTGCAGGCCGCGGGCGACGAGGCCGGCTGCCTCAAGGCCCTCGCGGAAGCCAGGCGGCTCGGCGGCCTCTAGGCGCGATCCGAGCAACTGAACCCATTTGCTCGGCAAATCGCCCTTAAGGACGTTGAGAGGGGACGCGGCGTCCTCTTTCCCCAATCTAGAGCCGGTCGCGCAGGGCGTAATAGCTCAGGCCCGCCACCAGCAGCGGGTACCGCATGAGGGTGCCGCCCGGAAACGGCGGCACCGGCAAGCGCTGGAGCACGTCGAAGCGCTCCATCTGGCCGCGCACGGCCTCGGCGAGAATCTTGCCGAACAGCGGCGCCAGCGCGACCCCCTGCCCGCTATAGCCAGCCGAGACCAGGACATGGTCCGACAGGCGCCGCACGAAGGGCAGGCGCGGCAGGGTGATGGCGAGCACCCCGCCCCAGCCGTAATCGATCCGCACGTCGGCGAGCTGGGGGAAGATCTTCAGCATGAACGGCCGCACGAAGGCCGGCACATCGGGCTGGAGCGAGCGCCGGTAGCTCTCCCCGCCGCCGAACAGCAGCCGCCCGTCGGCGCTCAGGCGGAAATAGTTGATGACGAACTTGCTGTCCGCCACCGCCGCGTCATTGGCGATGATCTCCTGCGCCCGCACGCCGAGGGGCTCGGTGGCGGCGATGTAGTTGCAGATGGGCATGACGTGGGCCCCCACCCGCCGGTCCAGCCCGTCCATCAGGCCGTTGCCGCATTCGAGCAGAAAGTCGGCATGGACGGTGCCGCCGGTGTCGGTGGTCACGCTCACCCCGGAGGGGCCATCCGCGACCTTCACCACCCGGGTGCCCTCGTGGATCTCCACCCCCGCGGCGCTCGCCGCCGTGGCAAGGCCGAGGGCGAAGTTGAGCGGGTGGAGATGGCCCGCGCCCCGGTCCAGCGTCCCGCCGTGATAGGCGGGGCTGCCCACCAGCGCCCGCAATTCCTCGCGGGAGAGGGGCGTCACCTGGTCGTAGCCGTACACCTCGGCAAGGCGCCGGGCATAAGCGTGGCTCTCGGCGACGAAGTGCGGCTTGTGGTCGGCGTGGATGAGACCGGGCCGGTAGTCGCAGGCGATGGCGTGGCGGGCGATGCGGTCGTGCACCAACGCCTTCGCCTCCTCGGCGAGGTCCCAGAGCTTGCGGGCGTCATCGAGGCCCACGGCCTTCTCGAGAAAGTCCTGGTCGCGCCTCTGGCCTGAATGAAGCTGGCCGCCATTGCGCCCCGAGGCGCCCGAACCGACCCGGACCGCCTCCAGCAACACCACCCGGAAGCCGGCCTCGGCCAGATGCAGCGCCGCCGACAGCCCCGTATAGCCACCGCCCAGCACGCACACGTCCGCCTTCGCGCCGCCCCTAAGGGGAGCGAAGGCGGGACAGGGAACCGCAGTCGCCGCGTACCAGGAGCGGGCATGGCCGGCGGGATTCAGCGGGGCGGTCACGCGGATCATTGCGTTCCCCCTTCCTTATCATTGCGCGCGGGCGTGCGGCCCGCGGGATCTGGCCCGAAGCAACGCTCCATCAGACGTTGAGCAGCAGGTACTCCCGTTCCCAGGGCGAGATGACCCGCATGAAGGTCTCGAACTCGGCCTGCTTGACCGCCGCGTAGGTGGCGACGAAGCGGCGGCCGAGCACCTCGGACAGGGCCTCGCTCTCCTCGAAGGCCGCCACCGCCTCCAGAAGCCCGCGCGGCAGGTCGAAGTCGAGGTTCTTCGCGTCCCCCTCCAGCGGATCGGTGGCCCGCAGGTTCTCCATGATGCCGAGATAGCCGCAGGCGAGGGACGCGGCGATGACGAGATAGGGGTTGGCATCGGACGAGGGCACGCGGTTTTCCAGGCGCCTCGCCTCCGGGGTGGAGGGCGGCACGCGCAGGCCGGCGGTGCGGTTGTCGTAGCCCCACTGGAGATTGATCGGCGCCATCGAATCGCGGGTGAGCCGGCGATAGGAGTTCACGTAGGGCGCCATGATGCACATCACCGCCGGCATATATTTCTGGTGGCCGGCGATGAAGGAGAAGAATTCCGGCGTGGGATCGCCGTCGTCGTCGGAGAAGATGTTCCGCCCGGTCTCGGCGGAGATCACCGACTGGTGGATGTGCATGGCGCTGCCCGGCTCGTTGGCGATGGGCTTGGCCATGAAGGTGGCGTAGATCTTGTGGCCGAGCGCGGCCTCGCGGATGGTGCGCTTGAACAGGAACACCTGGTCGGCCAGGGTCAGCGGGTCGCCGTGGCGCAGGTTGATCTCCATCTGCGCGGCGCCGTCCTCGTGGATCAGCGTGTCGATCTCGAGCCCCTGGGCCTCGGAATAATCGTAGATGTCCTCGAACAGCGCGTCGAACTCGTTCACCGCCTGGATCGAATAGGATTGCCGCCCGATCTCCGGCCGGCCGGAACGCCCCACCGGCGGCTTCAGCGGATAGTCGGGGTCGGTGTTGGTCTCGACCAGGTAGAATTCGATCTCCGGCGCCACCACCGCCTTCCAGCCCTTCTTCTCGTAGAGCGAGATGACGTGCTTGAGCACCTGGCGGGGCGAGACCTCCACCGGACGGCCGTCGCGATGGAAGGCGTCGTGGATCACCTGGGCGGTCGGGTCCTGCGCCCAGGGCACGGAGCACAGGGTGGAGAGGTCCGGCTCCAGCACCAGGTCGCTGTCCGCCACCACCGAATCGACGAGCCCCTCATAGTCGGGATACTCGCCCGAAATGGTCTGGAAGAAGACCGAGAGCGGCAGGTTCATCACGGGGGACGAAAAGAATTTCGAGGCCGGCATGATCTTGCCCCGCGCCACGCCGGCGAGGTCGGGCACCGTGCACTCGATCTCGGTAATTCCCCGGCTGGCCATCCAGGCCTTGGCCTCGGTCAGGGAGGCGACGCCGCGCGGCGCCGTGATTTCCTTCTTCTGCGCACCCTTGCTGCGTTTCGACATGATGTCCTCTCGCGTGAACCGCTCACGCAGCCTCAGGGAACACCTGCCTTCGGGGCAGTGTCAACGCGCCCCTGTCAAGGACACGCTCGCGTTTCCTGAAAAGGGGCTCGATCGGCGGGAATGGGAACAGGGCCTGAACGAATCGCGACCGAATCGCGCGGGCATGCGCGTTCCTGCTTCGCCCCCTACGAGATATGGTGGCATGGGCGGCCGAGGCGCGGATTCCGCATCAGGGACGCGGCGCGCTCACCGACACCGGATCGGCCTTCGCCTGGGTCTCGAAGCTTTCCGCCTCCAGCACCGCGGTCCCGATCAGGGTGGCGACGGACACCTTGAACGGCGCCAAAAGCCGGGTGCCGGCGACGGGCACCAGCCAAACCAGCATATCCTTGTTTTCCATCATGTATTTAACGGTGTAGCGGGTTGGCCTGTGGCCCGCGACGGGGGCATAGCGCACCGAGCAGACCACGGCGGGCCCGGTATACCCGTCCGCCTTCACCTTCTCCGTGCGCACATAGGCAAGGGAGATGTCGTAGCGCTGGCGCCCGTCGAACACCGGGATCGAACGCTCGCAGGCCGCCGACGACAGCAGGTCGGCGGTGCCGGGCACATAGATGAAGGCGCCGCTCATGGGATCGATGACGTTCTGCAGCACGCCGGGGGTCAGCGGCACCCGGTCGGGCAACGGCTTGAGCGGCGGCTCGACGTCCATCTCCTTCACCGCGCCCGCGGACATGGCGATGCGCGCGACTTCCGCCTTGCCGTCGGCTTCCGCGTTCATGGCATAGACCCGCGGCACCATCTTGTTGCCGGAGAGGTTGCCCCGGGCGGCCGCCACGCCCTTGCCGGAGGACACGGCCCGCAATACGCCGGTGACGCGCGCGGAGCCGGAGATCTCGTAGGCGGCGTCCCCCGCCTCCACCACGATGGAGCCGCGGCCGAGCTCCACCCCGCCCACGGACAGGGTGTATTTCGCGGTAAGCCGGCCGTCCGCGAGGGCGGGAAGCGGGACGCCGATGATCGCGGTGCCGATGATCGCGGCGCCAAGGATCGCGGTGCCATGGATCGCGGCGGCGAGGCGGCGCGCGTAGACAGATGGGCGATGCGGCTCGATCATGTGATGCGTCCGTAGCCGATGGGGCGGCGGTTGCGGTCGGGTGCGCCGGGCGCACGCATGACTTCCGTTCCCATGCGCAAGGAAGAGGGCTGAACTGTGGCTCCGGCCTGGCCGGGCGCGCGGGCGAGGAGCATCGGCGACCGCTTGCGAATCCTGAAGGGTCATTGACTTTACGACCGTTTGTCACGATCTTTCCAGCCTACCCTGAGAGGCGGGTCACGTTGACGACGGCAGGACCGGCGCCGCGGCCCGTTCGCCCCGCAGGGTCTGTGTCAATTTCTGAGGAGCTGAAGCCATTCGCCGCCCCATGAGACCCGTCGCGCCGGAGAAGGATGGACCGCGCGTCAATGAGGAAATCCGCATCCGCGAAGTCCAGCTGATCGACCAGGATGGACAGAACCGCGGCGTGGTGGCCATTCGCGATGCTCTCGCCCTTGCGCAGGAGGCCGGCCTCGACCTCGTCGAGATCTCGCCGAACTCCGCTCCCCCCGTCTGCAAGATTCTCGACTACGGCCGGTTCAAATACCAGAACCAGAAGAAGGCGAGCGAGGCGCGCAAGAAGCAGAAGGTGGTGGAAGTCAAGGAGATCAAGCTCCGCCCCGGCATCGACATCCACGACTACGAAGTGAAGATGCGTTCCATGCAGCGCTTCTTCGAGGAAGGGGACAAGGTGAAGGTCACCCTGCGCTTCCGCGGTCGCGAGATGGCGCATCAGGACATCGGCTTCAAGCTGCTCCAGAAGCTGAAGGAGGATGTGGCTACCATCGCGAAGGTGGAAGCCGAGCCCATGCTGGAAGGCCGGCAGATGATCATGATCCTCTCCCCGAGGTGAGGACGCGTCTGTTCGGGCCCGCAGTTCGCGGTCTCCCGCTCTGAGACCTTGAGAGTGTGCCGGCCTGCCACGCAGGCCGGCTTTTTTGTCTCGGGCCGGGTGCGATCCCCCGGTGCGCAGGCCGGCGGCCTTGTGCCGGCAGGCTTCGGCGTCGCCGCAAAGAAAAGGCCCGGCTTGCCGGCCGGGCCCCTCCGCATGCGTGCAGCCGTCATCCCTTACGGGCAGGGATGCTGGAAGCCGTCATACCCCGTGTACGTGCCGGTTGCCGGGTTGTAGGACCGGAAACGCTGGATGCAGTAGGCCACCGAGTCACTGTAGACCGGCGTCTCCGCCGCTGCCGCCGCCGCGCCGAGGGCCACGCCGCTCGCCACGCCGAGCGCGATCCAGGCGCCGGTATTGTTATAATAGCCCCAGCCCCAGCCGGGACGGTACCAGCCCCAACCCGGGCGCCACGCGCCGGGACCCCACGCGCCCACCGGAGGACGCCACCCCGGGTGACCCCAGCCCGGACCACCAGGACCCCAACCCGGACGGCCAGGACCCCAGCCGGGGCGGACCGGTCCGGGACGGAAGCCGGGACGGTAGGCATTGGCAACCACAGCACGCCGGGGGCCGACATAGCGCGCCCCGCCCATGTAGCGTGCGCCGCCCATGTAACGCGCCCCGCCGTAGCGCATGCCACCACCGTAGCGCATGCCGCCCATGCGGGCACCGCCACGGAATCCGCCGACACGACCGCCGCCGCGATAGGCAACGGTGTCGACGGCAGCGATGTCCCGATTGGCCTGCTGGTCTACGAGGCCCAGCCGCAACGCCTGCGCGCCCGCGGGGGCTCCGGAGAACGAAAGCACGCCGCTTGCCACGGCTATGGCCGCAAGCAGGGCTACCCTCTTCGTTCCGAACATGATGCTCACTCCCTCTACGCTGTACAGCCTCGACCGAATTTGTGTCGTTTGTTTCGCCGGACCTATGTCAAGTTACGGCTACAACGCGGCGAAGTTATTGCCACGGCTCAAATTCGGCGGGCTTCCGTTCAACCCTGCGTGACAGTGCGGCACACAAACCTCGCCGCAGTGCAGCGGCAGCCCCAACGGGGCGCCGGCCTTTCCCGCGGCCGACTTGCCGCGGCCGACTTGCCTTTCCATCTACTCTCCTGTAACGACTGCCGCCTTCGAGCCGGCCGGCGAATAAGGGCTGCCGCGCTGGCTCAGATCGCTCAACAGCAACAAGAGGCTGAGCGTTCCCCGCCGAAAGGCGTGGCGGACGCATGCCACGGAGAGCCAAATGCCCAAGATGAAGACCAAGTCGGGAGCGAAGAAACGCTTCCGTCTCACGGGTACGGGAAAAGTGATCGCGGCCCAGGCTGGCAAGCGCCATGGCATGATCAAGCGGACCAACAACCAGATCCGCAACCAGCGCGGTACCGCCATCCTGTGCGAGAGCGACGGGCGCGTGATCCGCAAGTCGTTCCTGCCGAACGGCTGACGCCGCACCGCGATCTGAAGGAGTTTTTCCATGGCCCGCGTGAAACGTGGCGTTACCTCACACGCCAAGCACAAGAAGGTCTTCGAAGCCGCCAAGGGCTTTTACGGCCGTCGCAAGAATACCATCCGCGCTGCGAAGTCGGCCGTCGAACGGTCGATGCAGTATGCCTACCGCGATCGCAAGGTGAAGAAGCGCAACTTCCGCGCGCTCTGGATCCAGCGTATCAATGCCGGCGTGCGCGCGCTTGATCTCGATTTGACCTATTCGCGATTTATCGACGGTCTCGGCAAGGCCGGGATCGAGGTCGACCGCAAGGTGCTCTCGGATATCGCCATCCACGAGCCCGACGCGTTCAAGGCCCTGGTGGAGAAGGCCAAGGCAGCGCTCGCCTGAGTTCTGCCCGAGGTCACGGCAGCGCCTGTCCCAGGACATGCGCTGCGACCCGCGCTTTTCCGTTCCGCCTTTCCGAGACCTTCAAAAGCCCCGTGCGGTGATCCGTCCGGGGCTTTTGCCATTGGGCGCGCCCCGTCTATAAGCGGCGCGACCTCATGATCGCCCGGCCGGGTGCGCCCGGTGCCGCGCGGCGATGCCAGATTCTCAGGGATTTCCCATGTCCGACCCGGTGCTGACCAACCCGAGCGCCCTTAAGGTCCTGGAGCAAGACATCGAGACCGCCGCCCTGCGTGCCCCGGACGAAGCGTCCCTCGAAGAGGTGCGCATCTCGGCCCTCGGCAAGAAGGGCTCGGTCTCCGACCTGCTGAAGTCGCTGGGCGGCATGAGCCCGGACGAGCGCAAGGTGATGGGCCCGGCCATCAACGGCCTGCGCGACCGGGTGCAGGGCCTCATCGGCCACCGCAGGTCGGCCCTGAAGCGCGAGGCGCTGGAAGCCCGCCTCGCCACCGAGACGCTGGATGTCACCCTGCCCGTGCGCGAAGCCGCCGCCGAGGCGGGCCGCGTCCATCCCATCGCCCAGGTGACCGAGGAACTGACCGCCATCTTCGCCGACATGGGCTTCTCGGTGGCCGAGGGACCGGACATCGAGGACGACTTCCACAATTTCACCGCGCTGAACTTCCCGGCCGGCCATCCCGCCCGCGAGATGCACGACACCTTCTTCCTGCCCCCCGGCGCGGACGGGGGGCGCAAGGTGCTGCGCACCCACACCTCGCCGGTGCAGGTGCGCACCATGCAGACCAAGACGCCGCCCATCCGCGTCATCTGCCCCGGCCGCACCTATCGCTGCGATTCGGACCAGACCCACACGCCCATGTTCCACCAGGTGGAGGGGCTGGTGATCGACAAGAGCGCGCACCTCGGCCACCTCAAGTGGATTCTCGAAGAATTCTGCAAGTCGTTCTTCGAAGTGGACGGGGTGAAGATGCGCTTCCGCCCTTCCTTCTTCCCCTTCACCGAGCCGTCCATGGAAGTGGACATCCAGTGTGACCGCTCCCGTCCCGGCGAGATCCGCTTCGGCGAGGGTTCCGACTGGCTGGAGATCCTCGGCTGCGGCATGGTGCACCCGAACGTGCTGCGCAATTGCGGCATCGACCCGGACGAATACCAGGGCTTCGCCTGGGGCATGGGGATCGACCGCATCGCCATGCTCAAATACGGCATGAGCGACCTGCGCGCCTTCTTCGAGGCCGACGTGCGCTGGCTCTCCCACTACGGCTTCCGCCCGCTGGACTTCCCGACGCTGGCCGGCGGCCTGAGCGCGTAAGGAGCAGGACCGATGAAATTCACCTTCTCCTGGCTCAAGGACCACCTGGAGCCCACCGCCTCGTTCGATGAGATCGTCGAGCGCCTGTCCCTCATCGGCCTGGAGGTCGAGGGCGTCGAGGACAAGGCCAAGCAGCTGGCCCCCTTCGTGGTGGGCGAGGTGCTGACCGCCGAGAAGCACCCGAATGCCGACAAGCTCAAGGTCTGCACCGTCTCCATCGGGAAAGGCGCCCCCATCCAGGTGGTCTGCGGCGCCCCCAACGCCCGCGCCGGGCTGAAGACCGTCTTCGCGGCCCCGGGCACGGTCATTCCCGCCACCGGCACGGAACTGAAGATCGGCAAGATCCGCGACGTGGAAAGCCGCGGCATGCTCTGCTCGGCCCGCGAGATGGGCCTGTCGGAGGAGCATGAGGGCATCATCGAGCTTCCGGCCGACGCCCCGGTGGGCGCGCCGTTCGCGCAGGTGCTGGGGCTCGACGATCCGGTGATCGAGATCGCCGTCACCCCCAACCGCGCCGACTGCCTCGGCGTCGCCGGCGTCGCCCGCGACCTTGCCGCCGCCGGCCTCGGCGAGCTGATGGCGCCGCGGGTGAAGCCGGTGGAGGGCACCTTCCCCGCCCCGCTGCGCGTGACCCTGGAATTCGGCGAGACCGCCCCGCTCTGCCCTGCCTTCGCGCTGCGCGTGGTGAAGGGCGTGAAGAATGGCCCCTCCCCCCAATGGATGCAGGACCGCCTGCGCGCCATCGGCCTGCGCCCCATCAATGCGCTGGTGGACGTCACCAATTTCATGACGTTCGACCGCAACCGGCCGCTTCACGTCTTCGACCTGAAGAAGGTCAAGGGCGACCTCACGGTGCGCCGCGCCCGGCCGGGCGAGACGCTGCTGGCGCTGGACGGCAAGACCTACACCCTCGACGAGAGCATGTGCGTGATCGCCGACGACACCGGCGTCGAGAGCCTCGCCGGCATCATGGGCGGGGAAGCGTCCGGCTGCGACGAGACCACCACCGACGTGGTGATCGAATCCGCCCTGTGGGATGCCATCACCATCGCCCAGACCGGGCGCAGGCTCTCAGTCAATTCGGATGCCCGCTTCCGCTTCGAGCGCGGCGTCGACCCGGCCTTCACTGTCCCCGGCCTCGACCTCGCCAGCCACCTCATCATGGAGCTGTGCGGCGGCGAGCCGTCCGAGCTGGTGCTGGCCGGCGCAATCCCGGACACCACCCGCACCATTGCCTTCCCCCTCTCCGAGGTGAAGCGCCTGTCCGGCCTCGACGCCACCGAGGCGGAAATCCGCGAGGTGCTGGAAAATCTCGGCTTCTCCCTCTCCGGCGCGGCGCCGGTGATTGAGGTGGTGCCGCCCTCCTGGCGCGGCGACATCGAGGGCAAGGCGGACCTGGTGGAAGAGGTGGTGCGCATCCTCGGCCTGGAGCGCGTGCCCTCAACCGAGCTGCCCCGCGGCGAAGACGCGCGCAAGGCGGTGCTGACGCCCCTCCAGCTGCGCAGCCGCAAGGCCCGCCGCGCCCTCGCCGCCCGCGGCATGGTGGAGGCCGTCACCTGGTCCTTCGTCTCGCAGGCGGCCGCGAAGCTGTTCGGCGGCGGCGCGCCCGAGCTGGCGTTGTCCAACCCCATCGCCTCCGACCTGTCCGACATGCGGCCGAGCCTGCTGCCCGGCCTCATCCGTTCGGCGGGGGCCAATGCCGACCGCGGCTTCGCCGACGTGGCACTGTTCGAGGTGGGACAGGTGTTCGCCGGCGACACGCCGAACGACCAGCGGCAGGCCGCCTCCGGCATCCGCCGCGGCACGGCCAAGCCCTCGGGCGCCGGCCGGCACTGGTCCGGCAACGCGGCGGCCGTGGACGTGTTCGACGCCAAGGCGGACGCCTACGCGGCCCTGTCCGCCTGCGGCGCGCCGGTGTCCAACCTCCAGGTCACCACCGATGCGCCGGGCTGGTACCACCCCGGCCGCTCCGGCACCCTGCGCCTCGGCTCCAATGCCATGGCGCATTTCGGCGAGATCCACCCGGCCGTGCTGGAGGCGCTCGATGTCGCCGGCCCGTTGGTGGGGTTCGAGATCGTGCTCGACAAGATCCCCGAGCCCAAGGCCAAGGCGACGCGGGTAAAGCTGAACCTTGAGCTGTCCGCGTTCCAGGCGGTGAAGCGCGACTTCGCCTTCCTGGTCGGCCGGGACGTGGCCGCCGCCGACATCCTGAAGGCGGCGCAGGGCGCCGACCGGAAGCTGGTCACCGGCGTCGGCGTGTTCGACATCTACGAGGGCAAGGGCATCGACCCCGACAAGAAGTCGGTGGCGGTGGAGGTCACCCTCCAGCCGCGCGAGCGCACCTTGACCGACAAGGAGATCGAGGACGTGGCCGGCCGCATCGTCGCGGAAGTGGCGAAAAAGACCGGCGCGACGCTGCGGGCCTGAGCCGCGCCAGACGCCTTCGTCATGGCCGGGCGTGTCCCGGCCATGACGAAGGCCGAAGAAAAACGCGGCCACTGAAGGTCGATCGCCCCTAGAGGCGTCCTGTCAGCGCCAGCACGATCACGACGATCAGCAGCACCCCGACGATGCCGCCCGGCCCGTAGCCCCAGCCCGAGCTGTAGCCCCAGTTAGGCAGGGCACCGACCAGCAGCAGCACGAGAACGATGATGAGGATGGTGGACAACACGGGGCAGCCTCCCTTCGGCGCACGCGTTGGCACCGCCGGCCGCGCGAGCGAACCGGCCCGGACACGCGGGCGGTTGGTTTGAACGAGGGCCGGACCCGCCGGCCTCTCGATTCTGAAAACGCCCATGCCGCGTCCAAGTTCCGCCGCTGATGCTCCTGGGCGCCCGCGGCGTGGCTCAGAGCGGTGCGGTGGCCGCCTGGAGCCAGTCCCGCACGTCCGCGTCGAGCTCCGGGGCGAGTGCCTCGGCGACCCGTTGGTGATAGGCGTCCACCTGTGCCCGTTCGGCTGCATCCAGCAGCGCCAGATCGATGAGCCGCCGGTCGTAGGGCACGAGGGTCAGGGTGGAGAAGCCGAGACAGGGCTTCTGCGCCCCCTCCACCGCGCGCCGTTCCACCAGGATCAGGTTCTCGATGCGGATGCCATAGGCACCGGTGCGGTAATAGCCGGGCTCGTTGGAAAGGATCATGCCCTCGGCCAGCGCCACGTGGCCGAGCTGGGAGATGCGCGCCGGCCCCTCGTGCACGGAGAGCCCCGCCCCCACGCCGTGGCCGGTGCCGTGGTCGAAATCGAGCCCCGCCGCCCACAGATATTGCCGCGCCAGCGGATCGAGCTGCGCCCCGTTGATGCCCTCGGGAAACACCGCCCGGCTAAGCGCCAGATGGCCCTTCAGCACCAGCGTGTAGTGCCGGCGCATCTCCTCGGTGGGCCGCCCCACCGCGAGGGTTCGGGTGATGTCGGTGGTGCCGTCCGGATACTGGGCACCGGAATCCAGCAGGAACAGCTCGCCGGGATGGATCGCCCGGTTGGTGGTGCGGGTGACGCGGTAATGCACGATGGCGCCGTTCTCCCCCGCCCCGGCGATGGTGGGGAAGGACACGTCGGTGAGCTGGCCCGTGCCGCGACGGAACGTCTCCAGGGCCTCGACCGCGTCGATCTCGGTGAGCCGGCCGGTGGGCGCCTCGGCATCGAACCAGGCGAGGAAGCGCGCCAGCGCCACTCCGTCACGCACGTGGGCCGCGCGCATGCCGGCGATCTCCGCCGGGTTCTTCTGCGCCTTCAGGAGGGCGATGGGGTCGGCCCCCTTGTCCACCACGCCGCCCGCCGCCTCGATCAGGCCGGCGAGCCGCACCGGCGCCGTCGCCTGGTCCACCCGCACCCTCCGCCCGAGCTCGTTCCGCCCGAGCTCGTTCCCCTTGGCGAAGGCGGCGAGCACGCGGTCGAGGTCCGAGACGCCGTGCAGGCGCGCATGCCCGGCCAGCGCCGCCCGTACCGCATGGGACAGCTTCATGGATTCCACGAACAGGTCCGGCAGCCCTTCCGCCGGCACGATGCACCAGGCGAGCGGCAACGGCGTGTGGGCCACGTCGGCCCCGCGCATGTTGAACAGCCAGGCGGCGCCATGGGGATCGGAGATCAGCGCTCCGTCGAGCTTTTCCGCCACGAGCTTCTCCTGCACCCGGCGAAGCTTGGCGGCGGTGTCCTCCCCCGCCACCGACAGGTCGAGCAGGCGGATGGGCGCCTGGGGTGCCGCCGGCCGGTCCGGCCAGACGGCGGCGACCGGGTCGGCCTCCAGCGGCGCCAGGATCCCGCCTGCTGCCGCCACCGCCTTCGCCAGCCGGTCACGCCCGTCGAGGGTGGTGCGCCAGGGATCGTAGCCCAGCCGGGCACCGCGGGGCAGGTGCTCCTCGATCCACCTGTCCGGCCGCTCCTGGGCGAGGGGAACCACGGTGAAGGCGCTCTCGTCCACCTGGGCGGGGGCCTGCAGGGTATAGCGCCCGTCCACGAACAGGGCGGCCTCGGTGGGCAGGATCACCACCGTGCCGGCGGAGCCGGTGAAGCCGGTGAGAAAGGCGAGGCGCTCCTCGCAGGCGGGGACATATTCGTTCTGGTGCGCGTCGGCCCGCGGCACCACATAGCCGTCGAAGCCCTGCCGGGCGAGCTCCGATCGCAGCGCCGCGAGGCGGCCGGGGCCGGCCAAGCGATCAGCGAGATCGTCGAAGGTCTGGAACACGGCCTTGAAGGCCCCGGGGCTCTTGTGATGAACGGTCATGGATGGCGCCGCTGTGCGGGAGAGGACATGGCCGCGACCTTATGAGCCCGGGGGCGGGCCCGCAACGCGGTGGGTATCTCTGCGGCCACACGGAAACGCCCTTGATGGGAGCGGGGCCCTGCGATTATGGTCTGCGCCGGTGCGGGCGTAGTTCAGTGGTAGAACGACAGCTTCCCAAGCTGTATGTCGTGGGTTCGATTCCCATCGCCCGCTCCAGTTTCGCGAGCTGTGACAAGAGCTTGCCGACCTACGATGCTCCTCGTCTTCGTTAACGACGCGTCCTGCGAGCCTTGCGCAGCTCAGCTCCCCCGTGGCTTTTGCCGAGCGCTTCCTCGCACGTGGCGAAGGTCGTTGACGCCTGCGACTAGCCGGCTGAGGAGCCGATTGCCTCCAGATCGGCACCTGCGTCATCCGCCGCGCCATATCACGGCGCCGAACAAGCCGGCTTGCCAGGCTGGAAGGGCGAAGAGAACGCATGTCCCCAACCCAGCCCGGAGAGGGTTGGGAATAAGCAGGCAGAGCAAGGGGAAACCAAATGATTTTCCCGGCGATTGGCGCTCCCAAGGGGAATCGAACCCCTGTTTTCGCCGTGAGAGGGAGAAATCATGGGCATCTGCGGACTAAGGTGGATCCCGATGGATTGTTTAATCACAATATGTTAAGCCGTATCCGTTCGCGGGAATCCGCTGACGTTCGTCTCCACCTACTCCCCAAAATCTTCCCATTCTTCCCATGGCCCGCACCGTCCGAGATACAGCCCTCGAAACCCGCACCGCCCGAGCACGCCTTGCCGTCCGGGGTGAGCCCTATTGGAAGCAGCTCGATGGCGGGCTCGCCCTCGGCTATCGGCGGAAGAAGAGTGGCGGCAGCTGGCTGGCCCGGCGATGGGACGGTGAGCGCAAGCGCTACACGGAACATGCGCTCGGCTCGACGGACGACGTGCAGGATGCGGATGGCGCGGCGCATCTGTCCTTCAGCCAGGCCCAGGCGGTGGCCCGCACCTGGTACCAGGAAGAGGAGCGCCGTGCGCTGGGGCTCTCCGCCAGCGCGGGTCCCTACACCGTGGGCGACGCCTGCGACGACTACATCGCCCATTATGTGGGCAAGGGCGGCCGATCGGAATATGCCACCCGCCGGGTCATTGAGATCCACATTCGTCCGTCGCTTGGCGGTGCCGAATTGGCGAAGCTCACCACGCGCCGCATCCGGGATTGGCATCGGGGTATCGCCACCGCCCCCAAGATGGTCCGCACCAAGAGCACCGCCAAGGAACGGGCCACACGGGCGGTGGATCACGACGATACGGATGCTGTGCGTTCGCGACGCGCCACCGCCAATCGCATCCTCACGGTGTTGAAGGCGGCCCTGAACCACGCTTGGCACGAACGGCACATCAGCAGTGACGAAGCGTGGCGCGCAGTGAAGCCCTTCGCTGCGGTGGACGCGCCGGTGATCCGCTATTTGAAGCCCGCCGAATGCACGCGGCTGGTGAACGCCTGTGCGGAGCCACTTCGTTCGTTGGTGCGCGGTGCCCTGCTGACAGGTGCGCGATATAGCGAGCTGGCCCGCTTGAAGGTTGTGGACATCGATCTCGATGCTCGCACGGTCGCAGTGCGGGAGGCCAAAGGGGGCAAGCCCCGTCATATCGTCCTGACCGACGAAGCCACGGCGCTGTTCCGCAGCCTGACCCATGGCAAGGACGGCAGCGCCCTGGTTTTCGCGCGCGACGACGGCGGGCCCTGGAAGCCGGCGCAGCAGACACGGCCGCTGGCGGAGGCCTGCGCTGCGGCGAAGATCGTGCCGGCCATCGGCTTTCATGTGCTCCGCCACACCCATGCCAGCACTTTGGCCATGGCCGGGGTACCCATGGGCGTGATCGCCGCGCAACTCGGGCATGCGGACACGCGCATCACCGAGAAGCACTACGCCCACCTCGCGCCGTCCTATGTGGCTGACACCATCCGAGCCGCCTTTCCGAAGCTGGGCATCGTGCCGGAGAGCAATGTGAAGGAGTTGGCAGCGAAGAAGGGGTGACGCTTGGTGGTCGGAACGAAGGACCACCTCTCTTCGTCACTCGCCCGGCTCTGCGCGAACTTGCTCCAGAATGCCGATTGCGTCGAACCCAATGGCCTCGGCGAGCGCCAGATACTCGATGACGTCGATGCGCCGTTCGTTGCGTTCAATATCGGCGATGTAGGACTGAGGTCGGCTGAGTTTTGCCGCGACCGCCGCCTGTGACAGCCCAGCCGCCTTGCGCGCCTCAATCATGAGTTCGCGCAGTCGGGCGTAACGGGGCTGACGAAGGTCGCGCGGCAATTCCGGCATCCGCATGGGGGAGCGGACGCCGAAATAATCGGCTTTTCAGATAATCGAGATTTCAGATAGAATCTCGCATTGCCGGGCTCATGCTTCGCCAATAGGTTGCATCATTGGGTGGTGCCCTGCTCCTGTGGCGTTCACCGGATAATTGCGGGCTTACGTCATGCGTTTCGACAAGGTGCGGGCGTCGCTTGAACTCGCATTGGATCTGGCCGCTTCATCCACCGGCCTCAGTCTGGAAGAGATCAGCGCTCGGCACGGCGTATCCCGAAGCACGGCGGAGCGCATGCGCAATCTCGTCGCCGATATGTTCGGCCCTTTGGAGCGCGTCCACGACGGCAAGATCGTCCGCTTCCGGCTTTCAAATCTGCCCAAGGGGGTTCAGTTCATCGCCACGCCCACGGCCGAGGAACTGGCGGAGTTGAGGAACCTCGCACAGGCCATGCAGGCTCGGGATCCAGCGCGGGCGAGCCTCTTGGACAGCCTCTCCCGGAAGATCAGCGCCGGCCTGCGCGCGGCGGACCGCCGTCGCCTTGAGCCGGACGTCGAACTGCATCTAGAAACCGAGGTCTGGGCTCATACACCGGGGCCGGCACAGCTCTGCAAGCCCGAGGTCCTGAAGGCCATCCGGCATGCCATCCTGGCCGCCGGGTTGCTCGAAATCCTGTATCGGAAGGTCGGGGACGAAACATCGCGGAGCTACCGGGCCATCCCCTATGGGCTGATCTTCGGGCGGTCCCACTATCTGGTAGTGGGCTTTCCCGATAACGACCAGCCCCACCAGCTCCGGCTGGACCGCATCGACGCCGTCGCTGAACTGGAGGAGCGGGCGAGCCGCCCGGAGGGCTTCAGCCTGCGCGCTTATGCGGAACGCTCATTCGGGTTCTTTCAGGAAGAGCCGGAGCCCATCGAACTGGTGTTTGACCCGTCGATTGCACCGGAGTTCAGGGACCAGTCTCTGCATCCCGAGCAGCAGATGGAAACGCTGGCGGATGGCAGCCTGCGCGTCACCTTCGAGGCGGGAGGTTTCACCGAACTCGCACAATTCCTGACCCCTTACGTGAATATGGTGAAGGTGATGAAGCCGGAGCGGCTGAGGGGGCTGATGGGCGCGGCGATAGTCGAGCCGGGCCAACCCTGATCGGCTCTGGTCCGGTTTCTGATCCAGCTGAGTTCACGATTAAGGGGAGCGCGTCATGCGCCGTATGGTCATTTTGATGGGGCTACTGGCCTCGGTAGTTCTCGCGAGCGCGGCGTTCATTTTGTGGCCGAGCCCGGGCTACGCCCTGAACCGACAGCTGGAGCCGATCCAGCCAGGGCTCTATTCATCGGGGCAGGACGGCGGCTGCGATGACCCAGACAGCAAGGACCGGATGCTCATCACCAAGTCCGAGATTCATCTCTACGAGACCCACTGCCGCATCCGCCGCATCTCCGCGCAGGGCTATTTCTACGAGATCGACACCGATTGCGAAGCCGAGGGAGAGCGGGGAAGCATCAAGTTCGAGATTGCCCCGCTTTATCTCGGCACCCTCGCTGTCCAGCTGAGAAAGGGCGGCCTGATGTCGGGGACCGGCGACCCCATCCTCTACCGCCTGTGCGCCGTGCCGCAGCACAGCCCGAAGGCCGACAACTACCGCTGAAGCAAGGAGGCCAGACCATGACGGCACATGTGACGGAGCCCGCCCAAGCCACGGAGGAGGTGCGGGAGAACGGGGCTGAGCCTTCAGCGGCGTGCGTGGGCATCTTCTGGTTCGTCATGCGTGGCGGCCGGCCGGAACTCGCCTCCTGCAAGACGCCGTGGCAGGAGGCGGAGGACTACGGAGACTTCAAGACCGAGCCCATGGCCCACTATGAGTTCTGGCCGACCCTGCAACGCCGACTCAAGGTTATCGGAGAATACGAGGATTGGCCGCGTGGTCGCGTGGTCTACAACGTGCGGGACGACCGCTTCACGGTCTATATCGACCGGCAGCTTGCCGGCGCCCCCTTCAAGACCTATCTGCTGGCCCACTTCGCCCTGCCGGCGGACAAGACCACGTTCGCCTTCGACGCCCATTACAGCGGAGCAAAGTTCAAGGTGAAGGGGCAACCCTGAAGCCCGCCCGCACCGGCACATCTCACAGTTCCGGCCGGTTGAGCGCTCTCCATCACTTTGGAAAGAGAGCGCCTTCACCGGCCGGTTCTGTCAATAGACGGCCTCGCGTGAGTACAATGGGGTATAGCTCACGGGAGCCCATAAGCAGGGGAATCTGGCCGACGTATGCAGCGGCAAATGTAGTCATTGCCAAGGCAGCCTACAGCCTGACGTCTCCGGGATTGCCGCGGGCCAGGATCTCAATGTCTTTGAAATGCTCGGCATTATCCGTCAGCAACTTCTTCCACGCACCATCGCGCTGGTCTTTGTCGAAGCCGTAGACGATGAGGCGCACGTCGGGCGGCGACGACAGCGTGAGCGACGCCCCTTCGGCGACCTTGCTAACGGCCGGAGCGATTGACCGGGCACCGCCGCTCATCTTTGCAATGGCGTCGAGATTGCGGGCGATCACGCCGTAGGAGTCGATCACGTTCGGGGCCTGGGCGGTCAGGACAGTCCTGTAATTCTCGATCTGCCGAACCACATTCTTTTCGCCCGACGCGCGCAGCTCCGCATTGCCCAGGACTTTGGCCTCCCAGAACACCAGTTTCACGCCATCGCCCGCTTCGTTGAACGTCGCCATGTCGATGCGTGGCACGCTGTGGCTGCCGGCCTGGGCGGGGAGGGCGATCTCCACATCCACCACATGAGGGTTGGCATTGACGATGGCCTGCACGCCTTCCTTCTCATCCCCTGCGAACAGGCTCGCAGCCCGCTTCAGCTTGCCCAGCGTCTCCCCCGGTACATAGGTGCGGGTGAGGGCATCGAGGTCATCCACAGCGAAAGCGCCGCTCTCGCCGTCCAGCGCGATCTGGCCGGCAAGGTCAGGATCGAGAAGGTACTTCGGATGGGTCGTGGCGACGATGCGCCCCTGCTTCATCTCCACTTTGAAGATGGACTGGCCGCGCCAATAGACATTGAGATAGTCGTCCCGCACGCCGATGACGAGACTTTTGTCCTTCAGGACATCCCGCCACCAACTGTCCCTCTTCGTAAGCTCGTCGAGTGCCTCGATCATGCCGTCCTTGCGGATGCCACGCTTGAACCCAGCCATTCAGACCTCCCACCATTCGCCGTCGTGCCGCACGACGACGTTCTCGAACAAGGATGGAAACCGGTTCGCCTCGAAGGTGTGGATCGGCACGAGGGCGCGCGGCGAGATGGCCGCTGCGAGCCGCTTCAGATCGGGGATGGAGGCGTGGCCCGACGTATGGATGACCTCGAAGCCGACGCCGTGCGCCTTCAGCATCGCGAGAAGCGCGGCGGTCTTCTCATCCTTCAGATAGCCGGCCCATTGCGACCAGATCGCATGGGCGCCCGAAAGGCATCCGGCTTTCACCAGATCGTCGAGCAGGCTTGCCCGGAACAGCAGCACGTATCGCTCAGGATGCGCAGCAAGGTCTTCCGGATAAAGGCGACCGCTCTTGTGCCGCTCGATCAGGTCGAAGCGCTCGGCCTTCTTCACCTTGACCCGCTGGTGCCACGGGGTGAACAAGGCCACCTCCGGCCAGGACGTCTGGGGAATGCTCTCTCTGCCCGTCGCGTGAAGCATCTCGGCTGCATAGAGATCGACCACCAGCGTGCGCCCGCAGCGTTTCGCCGCGCGGAAGATGGAGACCACGCGGTCGATGTTCTGGGCCGATGCGGCCACCAACGCCATGCCGGGCGTGCGACGGATGACGTCCGTCAGCGCGGCCTCGATCTCGGTCTCGGTGGGAAAGCGCGCATCTTCATCCAGCCGTCCGAGGCTCGATCCCTCCATCAGCATCACGTCGATGCCCTGGGGCGGCCGGCTCACCAGCCGCTCGAACAGGGCGCCTTTGCGGCCGTGGCTGCGGATGTCGCCTGAATAGAAGAGGCGCCGCCCGCCCGCTTTCACGGTCAGCGCATAGGCGTCGAACGCCGAATGGTCGACCAGATGCGGCGTGACTTCGAATGGGCCGATGCGCAGCGGCTGGCCATCCGCGAGGTGTCCGGCCGCCGAGATGGCCGGCAGGTCGCGAATGAAGAAGGCGGAGGCGTTCAGAACACGTTCGGTGGCCGAGCCCACGAAGATAGGCAACCCTGCATGAGCCCGCCCGAGCAATCCCCAATGGTCGCGATGGCCGTGGGAGATCACGACGCCGAGCAGCGACGGGTCCGGCTCTGAGAAGCCGGGTACAGGTGGAAGCACGGCTTCATCATTGGCATCGCCATCCAGAGGCAGGCCGCAGTCGAGCAGCAGGCGTTGCCCCTGGGCTTCCAGCTCGATCACGGAGCCGCCAATCTGCTTCGTCCCCCGATGGATACGCGCCCGCATGCTTCCCCCCATCCACCGGACACGAACCTCGGCAAATCGCCGCCGTCCGCTCCAGGCAGATCGCGGTCGAGCGCTACCACGCCGCTACGTCAAATCCGGATGCAGGAGGCGACGGGCGCCAAGCGGAGCCGTGGACAGCGATCTTGTCGATGTTCGTCCGGCCCTTGCCGAGCGGGCGTGGGATGGCGAATGCGAGCACCCGCACCCAGCCTTGGCGGACGCGCTGTGTTCGCAGCGCCTATCCAGGACCCTACGAGATGATTGTCTGGATGCCGTTATCGGGTGACGGCCAATGCTGCCGCAGCTCCAGCCCGCCCCCGACGGCCTGCTTTAGCCCGAAGGTGAAGCCTCCGCGTAGAGGTCCCGCCCAATTGCTTCGAAGCCCAGCAAAAAAATCGCGACTGCGATGAGTCATCCGCGAAGCCGCCTCTATATCGTCGGAGCCAACATCAAATGGAGGCTGAATATGGCAGAAGAAAATGGGCATGGCGCCTTCTCAATTCTGCAGTTTTGTAAGTGGGCCGGGATCGGCCGGTCACTCGCCTACAAGGAAATCGAATCCGGACAGCTGAAGATCAAGAAGGTCGGCCGCCGCACTCTGGTCACCATGGATGCAGCTCGGGACTGGCTTAGTGGGCTGTCGGATGGGGCGGGCTGATGGAGCGGCGATCGAATATTGGACACAGTTCAAGAGCGGAGATGGATAAATAATGACCAAACCACCAAAAGAATACTATGAGTATGTCGGCTCTCCAACGGACCATCTGACATCGCCCGGATACGAATTTGATCAATATATGAGAGGTTTAAAAATTGAATACACTTTCGTCAATCTCGAATGGGCCAAGATCGGTAACATAACCTATTATTTTCGCGCCGGATTGATTGTGGTCGGTGATGGCGAGCCTGAACCCGAGAGGGGACTCGACGCCTTGCTTGCGCTGCTGGGGCGCAGTCGGTCTGAGGTCAAGTTCCCACTCAATCTTTATATACCGCCGGCGCTCGCGGGCGTTATCAAACCCTGAACGGAAAAACGCGAGGGTCCGCTTGATAGAGCCGCTGCCGACCACGTTCGGTAGCGGCTCTTTTCGTTCGCGCTCGACGAACGGGTCCGGAAAATCAAACGCGACGCAGGTCATTGGTGTTCAGGCTGCACCTCGCGCACAATATCGCGATACCCCCCTTCGATCACCGATCGATCCACCCACCATCCACCCACCATCCACCCACCAACATCTGCATGACCGCCAGCACTCCCTCTAGCCCCCAGCACCAATGCCCCCTGCGCCCAATGCTGAGCAGGAGCGGGCTAAAGGAGAAAACCATGCCCAAGACCACCATCCAAACTGACGCCCCACTCCCCGATGACCCGCCCAAAATGGTGCAGGCCATCGACCGCCTCAACAGCCTCGGGATCATGTTCGAGCGCAAGACCCTGTACCAGCTCAAGATCGACCAGTGGAATTTCTACCCCGGCCGGGGGACCATCGTTCGTGATGGCGGCTTACCAGAGCAGGACAGGGGCCTCCTCGCACTGCTGGAACGGGTGCACCTATCAGTCCAAAATCGCGCAAAGCCCCGCCGTTGCCCATAACGGGCTGAAACGTCAGCGTTTTCTCTACATTTCCTCTGTATTCTCAGTGAACCACCTCCGTTATTTCTCAGTTCGTCGAAAACAGAGGTGACAAAAACGGATGTAGGTCGATCAACGCTTGAGGCGACATGGCAACTGATCTGCATGGGCGAGAGCATCCATACGGGACGACCTCACGGCGGCTTCGTCAAGAGCCGCATGCAGCTCCCCAGAGCGACGTCGCGGACACCCAGCCAACCAAGAACGGGGGGAAGCGCTTCCCCCCGTTCCGTTGAAAGAGGCCGTTATTCCCAGGCAAGGTTCTGGAAGGTCCTCGTCATCGCGATATGCGATGGGCTGCGGTACATATAGTCACTGTACCGCCTCTCATAAGGTACTTCGTCGATTGCGAACGGCTTCTCATACCCCGCCTTGCGTCTGGCCGCGGATTGAAGGCCCCGGGCAATATGAACGCGGCTGATCGCGAGACATCCCGTGTCACGCTGTCTCACACCAAGATAGTAATTGGCCGTCTTCCGCAGCAGGTGAGGGTTCATCTTCAGCTCCCGCCGCCGAAGCTGCGGATCGAGTCCTTTCATCAGATACTTGAAGATGGCCCATTGCGACCGGATGTGATTATTTCGCCGCATGTGGACGTGCATCAGTCGTGAAACGGTTTTCGGATCCACACAGAGTCTAGCCGCATTTTTGGCGTGCCACGCCTTGAATTCCGCCCTGATACGATCAGGTATGTGGACGGCAATATGAGTGTGATATCCTTCCTTCGGCCCATTTTCGAAGACCGCATAATAGTGCGGGACGCATCCATGATATTCTAGAAACTTGCGAAGGCGGTCTGTGAGTGCCTCGTATGATGTACAAATTGCCTCTTCGGTGTCGAGTCCTGCATACTTCCACACGATCGTCATCATGTTGTTCAGCGTCGACCCGGAATAGTTGGCGAAGAGGATCGCGTCATAGACATTGGCGCATTGGCTTCGCGTGATATGTCGCGTTAGGGGTGACTTCCTCAGGCTCTTATCAAAGATTTCCGGAGTAGCGCCGAACACTGCATCACGCATCCGCCGTTCATCAGGATCGGCGAATGGCAGCCACAGCTCTTCAAGGGAACGCCCTGCCAAGGGCATCCAAGGATCAAAGTCGGGGACGTCGGACATCTGTCATCCAGGTAGCTATGGAGCCAAATGCCTGGGAGAAGCCCAAGCTTCAGATATATAGTGTTTTGCTGAAATTTCAAGTTGGCGCAGGTCTGCGTTATATTGTCGCTGATGCGCGGGAAGCTTCGTCACCAATAAGCGTTCTGGTGACGAAATGACTGAAAATAACGACACTTACGGCAATGTACGTCTACCCCTTGTTCCACGGGATATTCTCCAGGAGCATCACGTGTTTGAGGCGGGGGATACTCGATTTGCGAGCTGTGCGCGCCTGTTGCAATCCCTATGGCGTGCAGGGCGTGGACTTGCTGCCGGCCGGCATCGAGGGCGGGATGGGCGCCTCCGCGTCCTGGGCAGTCGCCTGGATCCTGTCGATGCGCGTCGTGGTCGTAATTTCCTTACCCCGGACATAGCTCGGCTGGCGCGCCGTGCCGTAGCCTATCGAGAATACGGCGCCCTCATCGATGAGCAGCGCCTGTGGGAGAATCTCCTGTCGAGCCAGCCGCTCACCTTCAACCTGTTCGCACTGTGCCAGGTGGATGAGGAACGCCGCCATCGCCTCTTCGAGCGCCTCTTCCCCGGCTTCTTCGCGAAGGTGGAGAAGCTGGCCTTCGAGCACTCGCCGGGGCGTGGTGACCCGCGCTATCTCGGTGACTACACCGCCTTCGACCTCTTCGTGAGCGGTACCGGCCCGGACGGTCGGCCCGCCTTCATCGCCATCGAGGTCAAGTATTCCGAGGATATGCGACAGCCGGGACGGAGCGGGTCTGCCCGGTATCGGGAACTCACCCGTGCCTGCGCCCTTCATCTCGATCCTGAGGCGCCGAGCCTTTTGACCGGTCACCTCGCCCAGCTCACCGCCGAGCATCTTCTGGCCGCTCTGATCCGGGAGCAGTGGGGGCAGGGTGCCCATGGCCTGTTCGTCACGATCGCGCCTGCCGCCAACCGGGAAGCTTGGTGTGCCGTGGAACTTTACCGCTCCATGCTCGACCGTCGGCCTGACGGGATGCCCTTCATGGCGCTGGCCCTGGAGGATGTGATCGCGGCCATTGGCGCAGCGGGGGATCCCGACCTCTCCGCGCGCCTACATGCGCGGTACACGGACTTCTCGCCGGTTCATCGTCTCATCGACGACTGGGAGCCCTTCACCGAGGACTAATTTGGCCTGACGCAGGTCCGCTCTGTTGGGTGCGGAAGCGGACCTGCCTTGACGATCTACGTTCGTTCATACATCTGTACGTACGAAAGGAGCCATCGCCATGGTCGCACTCAAGCTTGGAAGGATCGGCAATTCGGTCGGCGCCGTGCTGCCCAAGGAGGTGTTGGCCCGCCTCAAGGTGGAGCAGGGCGATACGCTCTATCTGACCGAGACGCCGGACGGCTACCACCTCACGCCCTACGAACCGGAGTTCGAGGCGCAGATGGAGGAAGCCCGCAAGATCATGAAGAAGCGGCGCAACGTGCTGCGCGAGCTGGCAAAGTGAGCGAGCCGGCCGGCCGACAGGAACCGCGCTGGGTGACAAAGGCCGTGGTGCTCGCTGTTCATGACGCCCAGCTCGCGGAGCACGGCGGCGGCAGGGGCGTGCGCGAAGAGGGGTTGCTGGAAACGGCCCTTGATCGCCCGAAGAACCGCTACCACTACATGCAACAGGACGAAGCCGGCCAAGAGCAGATCTCCGCCTCCGACGTGGCGGCGCTGGCCGCTGCCTACGCCTACGGCATCGCCAAGAACCATCCCTTCGTGGACGGCAACAAGCGCACCTCCTTCGTGGTGTGCGAGCTATTTCTCGCCCTCAACGGCTACGATCTGACCTTGGACGATGCCGCAGCGGTGACGACATGGCTGGCGCTGGCGGCGAGTGAGTTGACCGAAGACGAACTGGCAACAAAAATAGAGGCCGCGCTGAGCGTGGTATGAAGTCCTGTTCATGTGAAAATGAGGCTTCTGCGCTGAGCAGGTGCCCTGTGTTTTGAGGCAGACGATACTTCTATATGAGTTGAGCCGACGCGCTTCTGCCCGGCAGTGTCTCATGCCCGGCCCGGGTCCCTCTGCCTCAAGACCAACAACAGTCCTCTCTCGTCCCTTCTACCTTCGTCCAGCGAATATATCGTTGGGTCTTCTCTCGACCTTCTCCATAAAGCCACCCAGGCCGGGGTGATGCGCTCTTCTCATGCGAGAGGTCGCCTCATGTTCCCGCACGTTTCCTCAGCCCACCCGCGTCCGCTGTTTGCTCGGCACCGCCGTCTTATCCATGCCCCGTCCGAAGCAATCATCGGAGCGTGGTGCGATCCGGCTCTCTTCGCCTCGCTCCACACGACCGAGCCCCTCATGGGCGTCACGTTCAGCATCGATGCCGCGGCCACGCACCACGCCAGCATCACGCTCGGTACCCCCCACGACGATACCCAAGAGCGCCTGCCCCTCTGCATCAGCTATCAACGTGCCGGATTGGGCCGCGAACAATATGTCGCCGGTCCCATGGACGACCCGTACGCAATGCGTCTCTGCCTGACGCTGTCGCCGACCCTTCATCTCGTCGCAAGTGCCGATAATGGACTGACCACCCCAAGGACCTTCTGCAGTCTTTCGTTCGGCGCCATGGAGAGCGCCGTCTCTCCGCGATGGGCAGCGATGTGGTTCCTGGTGGACGCGCTACCGTTGTTGGCCGAAGGATTGACGGGCCGAAGCCGTGTCGAGTGAGCAGAGATCGCAGGGCGGGTTAAGGATACGTCTGCGACCCATCTCGGTCATTGCCCTAGTAGCGGCCGCAGCCCAGAAGCGGACGTGATCGAGGCAGGGCGCATTGGCACCCTTGCGCCTGGAGCGGAGGGCGAGACCGCTCCAGAAACCTGAAATTCCCTGCGCATGGTCAGGTGATTGTGTCCGGGCCTGATCCGACCCGCCATCAATCCGGAGTGCGGCGCCGGGTCGGCCGTGGCACAGGCCAGCCGCAGCTGGCTGGCTCCTAGCAATCGACGCTCGGCACAGCTAGCCGCGCGTGCCGCTTATCCTCGAACGAGGCCTATTGTGAGTTCGTCTATTGTTCTACACTCGCGGCATGTCTAAGCGCATCACGCCAAGTCAGCTTCTGGGCGAGATTGGAGAGGCCGCCGCCCGTCTCCGATTCTTATCCATGGGATTCCAGTTCGACGGCCGGTCGCGCCTTGAAGCTGGGATCGACGGGATTGCGGAAGTGATGCTTGAGGGGCGTCCCCTCGCCAAAATGATCGCCGTCCAGGTCAAGGCGCGAGAGCGCGGCGACTATGCGTCGGAGACGGCGACGGGCTTCAGTTATCTGCTCAAAAGCAGCGACCTAGACTACTGGCGCGGTTCGAACCTTCCTGTGGCTCTGGTGGTCTATCGCCAGTCCGATGAGAGCTTCTATTGGCAGGAAATCCCGCGCGGCGTCTTAGACGAGGACCGGCGCCTAGTATTCGACAAGACGCGCGATGTCCTCGACCGCACAGCGGTCGACCGTCTGGCCGCGCTCACCGTCCCGAAAAATGGGCTGGGGTACTACGTCCCGCCGCTCGGCGATGGCGAGGAGGCCTTAGTCAATCTCCTGCCAATCACGCTGCCGGACGAGATGTACGTGGGGACGACGCCATACAACGGCAGCAAGGCAGCCAAGCTGCTCTTAGAGGGTGAGGATCCGCCGCGCTTCGACTGGGTGATTCGCGGCGGAGAGTTCTGGTCTTTCCACGATCCTCGCACCTCGGCCTGTCGGCATATCGTCGATCGCGACCAAGTTGAGGCGATCGACACGGCGACCCTCGCCTTACACGAGGACACGACAGAGCAGCACCATTTCGCCTTCCTGCTCCGCGACACTCTGCGCCACCAGACCCGCGATGACTTGTCGTGGAGCAAAGACCGCAAGCTCTTCTATTTCCGAGCGTTGAACGAGAATGAGACGCGCGCTTTCGCCTATGAAAGCGCCCGGAAGAAGACGTCCTCCGACGTCGTCAATGTCGCCTACAACAAGAAGGAGCCGGACAAAGTTAGCTTCGTCCGCCACCACGCTTTCATGCCACGGTTCGAACGCTTGGGCGACCAGTGGTGCCTGGCAATCAATCCCACCTACTACTTCACCACGAACGGCTTCACGCCCCATTCCTACCCGGCGGCGCTGCTGTCAGGGAAAAAGCGCCTCGACAACAGCGGCTCCCTGCGCGGCCAGCTGATTATGTGGCATCGGCTGCTGACCAAGGAACGGGGTGGCGGCCTGGGCCTGTTCGATGCGCCGTCGGCGCCGGACGCAATCCTCAAGTTCGGCGAACCGCCGAAGGTCCAGCTGCCCAGGCGCGTACCCGAGGACGCCTGGGGGAGTCCAAAAGCGAAGCCGGAGGAAGATGAACAAAGGGGGGGTCTTTTGCTGTGAAGGACTTCGACAGTCGCATCTTCGACGAACCGCACCTGGAGTTCGGCGACAAGCATCACCATCCTGATCCCAGGCTCGGGCTGGTCGAGGCCGGCCCGCTGCAGACCTTCGTCGGCGATGTCATCAAGGTCGGCGTGGTGGGCAGCGCCAAGACTGTGGAGGACACCCGGGCCTTCCTCGACGCCGCCGCGGCGGGCTTCGAGGGGCATTCGGAAAAGCATCCGAACCTCCATCCGCCGTTCCCGGGCCTCACCAACCAGAACCCCTACCGCTGCCGCTTCGAGATCGAGGATGGTGCGGCTGTCGCGCTGGCCCAAGGCCGGATCGACAAGATCATCAAGGAACCGAACCACCAGAAAGCCGTCGAGCTGGCCGTCGATGAAATCATCGAGCAGCTCGAGGCCATGGACGCCAGCGGCAGCCGCCCGCACGTCGCCATCGTGGCCCTTCCTGTCGGCCTGATCGGCAGGGTCTGGAGTGCCAAAGTCGACTCCAAGTCCACTGTGGAGAAGGAGGACGCCAGTGGGTCCGACGCCCCGAATTTCCGGGGAATGTTGAAGGCGCGGGCGATGGGCTTGAGCTTTCCGATCCAAATCGTTTGGGAGGACGTGGTCGACGACAAGGCGGTCATTCCACAGAAGATCAAGGAGTCCAGCGCGCGCAAAATCCAGGACAAGGCTGGGCGCAGCTGGAATCTGCTGACGACCCTCTACTACAAGGGCAGCGGCCGGATTCCATGGCGACGCCAACCCCGCGAGGGCGAATATACGTCCTGCTACGTCGGCATCAGCTTCTACCGGGAGGCAAGCGGCCAGCAACTGTTCACGAGCGCCGCACAGATGTTCGACGAGCGTGGCCGGGGCTTCGTCCTGAAGGGCAAGCGCGCCCACACCGAGAGCCGGGGCCGCCACCCCTACATGACCGGCGACGACGCCTTCGAGCTGATCTCGAATGTCCTGTCGGCGTACCGCGCTCATCACAAGAACTACCCAGCCCGGGTGATCGTGCTGAAGACGTCTCAGTTCCGCGGGGAGGAGGCCGAAGGGGTCCTGCGCGCTCTGGAGGCCGCGGGGACCGAGCTGCGGGATCTGGTCTGGGTCCAGGAGTCCTCGTCGATGAAGATCTTGCGCGACGGAAACTACCCCGTCATGCGGGGCACCTTCATGGATATCGGCGGCAAGGGACTGCTCTACACGACCGGCAGCATGCCCTACTATGGCACCTATCCTGGCCTCTATGACCCTAAGCCCTTGCTTATCTGCCCGCATACCAGCTGCGACAGCACGGTGACCCAGATCGCCGAGGAGATTTTTTCCCTAACGAAGATCAACTGGAACTCGACGCAGATGAACCAGGCGCTGCCGATCCCGATCCGGGCCGCGCGCAGCGTCGGTGAGGTGCTGAAGTACATGAAGGATGGTCAAGTCGAGAGCACCGACTACCGGAAATACATTTGACCATGCGCCGGACCTAGACGCGTAAAGCCATCCAGTTTCCGAGGCCAAGCCGGACCACCAGCTCCGCTAGGCGTTCCGCAGTACAGACCTGGATCTGGCGGACCGCGGGCGGCGTAATCGCCCCGTCCGCGGTGTGTAGGGCGAAGATCATTCGGTCGTAGCTCGGCCGATCGCGAAAACGACCCATATAGTCATTGAGGGTGGCCTAGCCGGCGCGGCTAACCGTCATACCGTCGAGCACGGTACACCACAAAAAATACTGTCATCGATCGTCGTCCACAGGTGCTTGCTGGGTGCTTCAAGCAGAAGGCCCAGCTGGTTGAAATCCTGTGTCAGGCCTCATCGGCCGTCGTACTGCTGCGCCAGGACCTCATGGGCGGGTTTTAGAGTGGCGGCGATGATTGCTTCCGAGATTGCCGACCAACCGTCGTGGACTTGTGCCCCCGCTTTTGCGGCTTTCCACCAGAGGCCCGCGCCGCCTGCCCAGCCTGCGCCACGCCCGTCGTTCAGTCGAGCGCGACAGATGCAATAAGCGCGCTGATCTTCCACCTTCTGAATCGCTGTTTCCCGTCGAGCTAATGAAATGGCTCGAACCGACAGCTTTGGCGTCGAGCGGAAGACCGCCAGTCGAACCCGCTCTGCCTTCACCCACATGCCTAGGATGGAAATCCAACAAGTGGGTCGCGTCAGGCGGAATCGGCGACCTTCAATGCGTTCTCGAGCAGATCCCTAAGAGCGCCGAGTCCGTCGGGGACGATGTGTCGAGCAGCTTCGAACACGTCGCGGGAATTGTCCGCCAGCAACTCAGCCCTGGCGGCCGCCTCCAGCAGCAGCGCGGCGACGCGCTCAACGTCCACTCCGAGATCCAAATCGGACGCGCGCCGCCGCCAAGACTCGATCGCGCCAGCTGTCATCCCTGCCAATGGCACCCAGGCGCCGAAGCGACGATTGACAGGCACCAGGAAGTCGCGCTCCACCCTCACTCGCTCCTCGAACCTGGTCCTTCGTGTCGATGCGTTCATTGATCTCTCCCCAGCCGTTGTCGCAGCTCGGTGATCCAAGGTGCCAATCTACCATAAATATCGGCCACCAGCGGCTGCGACACGGGCGATGGCGGCCGCATCCCGCGCTGGCCGGCCATCCGGCAGCTCATGGCTAGATCGTACTCGTCCGGTGTCAACGGAACGGCAGGAAAACCGTTTAGTCGAAATGGAGAGTAGCGTGAAAAGTCGGGGCGGTCGCAGAGCTTGGACGATGCCGCCATGCAGATGTTGCGGAGGCAGACATACACGAGTCCAAGTTCGTAGACCGCATTCTCAGGAGATGCGTCCAACTGTTCCGGAATACCCGACAACACCTTCTCGAAGGAGGCTACATCCGCTTCAGCGTCACGATACGGCGCTGGCCTCCCCAGTTCCTGCATGACCGGCTCAGTCTCGAAAAGCGGAATCGCCTCTTGGTAGAGGTGCCAGCCGAACAGTTCCCCATTCTCGAACATCGCGCGGAGGCGCCGCCGCCCATACCAGGATATCGATGCCTCCAAGTTGGAAAGTTCTGGAGGGATGTAGGCGTAGACGTTGCCTTCATCAACCTTGCCCTTGCCGTCGGCCACGACTGCGAGCAGATCGAGATCGCTTCTCGGGTCGAGATCGCCACGGGCGACCGAGCCGAACACATAGACGCCGAGCAGCTTGCCCATTAGCGGTGGGATATCGACTTGAAAAGCACGGAGATGAAGAGCCCGATGTAGACGTACCGCAGGCCAATCAGGATGTAGTCGATCAGAGGATATCCCCTGAACCTAACGTCAGGGCCAGCATCCCAGAACTGGTCGAAACAATACATCAGTACCTTTACGCCGGCGCCCGTCTCCTCCCACCCAATTCTCGGCAGTACCGACCAAAGGTTAATCAAGCTCAGAGCGCCGACGAAAAGAGTGGCGCTCACCACCAACAGGAGTGGCCGCTCCCCGTGTCCCCACAGGAGCCCGCTGAACCGCATTCCGATGTACCTCAGCGCCGCCTGCGCCTTGGGAAGGAACCCCTGGTATTTCCGGCGGTAATAATCCTCTGTTCCCTTCAACGCCCGCAACTCGTGATCCATCGCGGCTTCGATTTCGGCCAGCACGAATTCGCGCTGGCTTGAGAAATTGCCGATCTCGGCGGCATTGGCCCGGAGGTTCTGCAATGAGTCACGCCTCAGGTTAGGTTCCAGCGGAAGGATCGCAATCATCTCCTTTGTCTCGAGGAGAGACCGGTGAAAGGTTGCGTATCTGAAATCAGAGCCGGAGAAAGAGGCCCCACGAAGATTGGAATCGTAGAATCGGCAGCCGATGAACTTGCAATTATTGAATTTGGCCGAGTGAAAATAGGCGCGATCAAACACCGAATATGAGAAGTCGCAGTCGACAAACTCGGCTTTATTTGCATTCATGTCATCAAAGCGGCGGTGCCGCAGATCCAACTTCTCGTATTGTCTTAGCGATACAGGAACCCGCTCGATAAGCCGACCGAGTGTCTGCCCTGTTGTCACGGCGGGAGCGGACGATGCCGCGTTATACGAAGCAGGTGGCTGCACCTTCGGACGCCTTCTGAGAAACGCTTGATCATTCTGCGAAATGAACGCGAGCGATTCAAGCCCGCCAGCCTGGATAGGGAACATTGGATCCGGCCTCAGTCGGCAAATCGATATCCTGTCCGCGAGCGGATGCTCACTCCCGGGTTTGAAAAAAAACATGCGCGCTTTAGACGGTCAGGTTGATTATTGAACGCCCGCTATCGAACGTGATGGGCGACACCTATAGACGCTGATACCGCAAGCAATTGCCTCCTATGGGCCTAGTGCAGCTGCGATGTACTTCGCAGCATTTTCCTGACAATGCGCTCGAACACGCGCGATCCAGCTTTCGAACCACACCCAAGTGTTCTTGTAGTCGCCGGCCTTACCGAAGCCTTTTGCAGGGTCCTTAGCGTCCAACTCTTTCCAAAGAATATTGTGCTGCGCTTGGTTGAACCGTGGGTAGCCCTCGGCATGCATTGCTTCGACAACCTGCGTTGCGGTGTAGCGCGCTCTGTCCACTTCCTTCAGCAAAATCGCGTTGATCGTCTTCGCCTCTTCCGAATCCGGCTTGATGAATTCGATGGCGGTGTCCGATTTGCTCGCCTTGCTGCCAACCTTGGGCACGAATGCCACGCGATAAGTGAACGCGGGATCCTTGAGTTCCTCTTCCGTCATATTCGCGTGAAATGCATCCATCGTCGACGCGATCGTTGCGGGCAGCGCGCGCGCACTCTTTAGCCCGGTCGCTTGGGCCGCGTCGAATGTCACAAACTGGAGCGCAATCGGTAGCCGTCGCTCAAGCCCGAACTGGACACCAAACCAAGATCGAATCGCATCGTTAAAGTTGATGCAGCAGGCTTGCATCAACGGTCCAAGAGCGTCGTCGACCCGGTTGGTCGAACGATGTTCGATCTCATGTCGAATTTCGAGCAGCAACTCCAGATTTTGCCGAACCGCTTTCGAGATTGGAATCTTATCGTTCCGGAGGCACTTGCCGAGTTCCCAGTAGGCCTCGGCACCACTCTTGAGCAGCTTTACTGCACCCTCTCTTTATAGCGGAAGTCTATGCCCTTGCGCTTAAACCAAGCGTGACATAGGTAGATCCAACCGATAATCGCAGTCGTGATGAATATTTCCGCACGAAAGTGAATGCCCGCCGCATTGAAGTTGTGCACGGCTGCGATCATCGCCTCTCTTGACTTCACAAGCAGTTCGTCGCCGCGCAAACTCAGTCCGGTCTCTCCGTCGACATCGGGCCAACAGCTAAGAAATTCGTTGAGTTGCTCGGTTGTGGCAGCCTTTACGGCTTTCTGCTTCGTCTCCGACCGAATTTCAGAGATTGCGCGATGATTGATTGATCGCGTCGGACGAGTGAAATACGCTAAGACGTCTTGGTCGTTATATTTCTTGGTCGCCAGCATCGCCTTGACCAGCGCGACTTCCCATCGCTCAAGCCGATGACCACGCTTTCGCTCTGGCATAAACTAGCCCCCTCATCTCCATAGCGAATCTAGCTAAACCGCCAAGCCCACGGGCCGCAAGGTAGCGGGAAGGCAGCCCCAACTCGTGGTGCGGCCTAGATTATGAATGGCAGCTCTTAGAGCCGGTGCGCTATATCAGGAATGACTGTACTGGGGGCGCAAAGCAAACGTCGCTGAAAGGGCCATCGCAGGTCAGATATGGGTCAACCCCAGCCAGAAGGAAGCGCTAATCACCGCGCAGTCTCATATTCGCTGACCGGAGGCCAAGCCGGCTACTTTCGGCTCAGTTGTATGCGGACCCATCGTATCGCGTAGAGCGGCTCTCCCACCGAGGTCCCAGCGCGCGACATTTGCCCCGCCCCGATTCGCCAAATCCCGCCGAAATCCGCCCGCGTCCGCCGACGCATACTCCCCAAATTCTTCCCAAAAACACAAAAGCCCCGCAACGGGCGGGGCTAAGCCTTTGAAAAGAATGGCGCTCCCAAGGGGACTCGAACCCCTGTTTTCGCCGTGAGAGGGCGACGTCCTAGACCGCTAGACGATGGGAGCATCTCGCGGAGAGGCGGCCTCTATATCGGTGAATGCGGGGGACTTCAAGCCTCGTTCACGAGCGGACGATGACCAAAGATGGCGCTGCCGACGCGCACGTGAGTCGCGCCCTGCCGGATCGCCGCCGAAAAATCCGCGCTCATCCCCATGGAAAGGCCGCAGATCCCGTTGCGCGCCGCGATCTTCGCCAGGAGCGCGAAATGCGGGTCGGGCACGTCCTGCGCCGGCGGAATGCACATCAGGCCGGAAATTTCGAGCCGGTGACGCTCCCGGCACTCGGCGAGGAAGGCGTCCGCGGCCTCCGGCAACACCCCTGCCTTCTGCGGCTCCGCCCCCGTGTTCACCTGCACGAACAGGCGCGGCCGGCGGCCGGAGCGCGCGATCTCCTCCGCCAGGGCCGCGGCGATCTTCGGCCGGTCCACCGTGTGGATCGCGTCGAACAGCGCCACCGCCTCGCGCACCTTGTTGGACTGCAGCGGGCCGATGAGGTGCAATTCCACCGGCGGATGCGCCGCCCGCAGGGCCGGCCATTTGTCGCGGGTCTCCTGCACGCGGTTCTCGCCGAACACCGTTTGCCCCGCGTCGATCACCGGAGCGATGTCGGCGCCCGGAAAGGTCTTCGACACCGCAATGAGCGTGACGTCCGCGGGGTTGCGCCCGCAGGCGCGGCAGGCCTGCGCGATTTCGGCGCGCACCGCCTGAAGCCGTTCGATGCTGTCCATGGGTCGACCCGAACTCCGCGATACCGAACAAGGCCTTGAAGGCCCGCGAAAGCATGATGCCCGTGCACATGAACTGATCTCCCCAAGGGATCAAGAAGCGTTTAGTAGTTGGTCTGAAACCTGGTGGTTCGCCCCACCGAGCGTTGTTCCTCGGGGAGCAGGGCCGAGCAATGGTCGAAGTGAGTGGCGCGGATTCGCCGGCCGGGGACCGCCCTCAGCGATCGAGCCTGCGTCGACGCATCCTCGTCCTCATCCTGCTCGTGGCTTTCCCGCTCTCCGCCGAGCGCATGCTCGCCCTCCTGTCCGACCGGCACGACCTCATCGTCGGCGTGGAGGACGACGTGCGCGATCTCGCCCGCCGCGCCACGCTGGCGCAGATGGAGGGGCTCACCCGGGCGCGCACCGTGCTCGACGTGGTCTCGCGGCAGGCGCCGGACCTGCTCAAGGAGCCGGCGGAGTGCGTACGCTACGTCACCCGGCTGGCGGATGAGGTCGCCGGCATACAGGGGGTCTACGTCGCCGATCCCTCCGGCCAGGTGCGCTGCGCCCATCTCCCGCTCGCCATGGGGGTTAATCTCTTCGACCGCGCCTATTTCCAGGAGGCGCTGGCCGGAGACGACGTGGTCATGACCAACCTCACCGTGTCACGCGTCAGCGGCCGCAACTCCGTGTTCCTGCTGCGTGCCGAGCGCGGCGCCGACGGCCGGCCCAAGACGGTGACCGGGGTTTTGGTCGACCTGCAATGGCTGTCGCGGATCGCCGCCGGCAGCGCGGTGGAATCCGGCGCCGTGGTGGACGTGGTGGCGGACGGCGGCACGGTGCTGGTGCGCTATCCGGCGCAGGCGGACATCGTGGAGCACCATTTCCCCGACCATCCGCTGACCCGCGCCATCCTCGCCGCCGACGAGGGCATCGTCACCGCGCCGGGCTATGACGGAAAGGAGCGGATCTTCGCCTTCAGCCGCTTCGAGGGGCTGGACCTGCGCGTGGTGGTGGGCATGGAGACCGCCAAGGTGCTCGCGCCCATCGACCGCAAGATCCTTGCCACCGCGGTGGCGCATTTCGTGGCGCTCGCCTGCTTCCTGCTTCTGGCCTGGGTGGCGGCCGAGCACCTGGTGATCGCGCCCATCACGCGCCTGGCGCGGGCGGTGGCGGCGGTCGGGCGCGGCGAGGCCACCCGGGTGAAGGACGTGGGGGTGCGCGAGTTCACGCCGCTGGTGCAGGCCTTCGACGAAATGGCGCAGCGCCTGTCGCAGCGCAACAGCGAGTTGCGGACCATCAACGGACGGCTCGCCTCGCTGGCGCGCACCGACGGCCTCACCGGCCTCGCCAACCGCCGGACCTTCGACGTGCAATTCTCGCAGGACTGGGTGCGGGCGCGCGCCGACGCCACGCCGCTCACGCTGGTGATGCTGGACGTGGACCATTTCAAAGCGTTTAACGACACCTTCGGCCACGTGGCCGGCGACGAGGCCCTGCGGTCCGTCGCCCGCATGCTCTCGGCGGCCGCCGCCGGCACCTCGCATCTCGTCGCCCGCTACGGCGGGGAGGAGTTCATCGTCCTCATGTCCGGCGCACGGCTCGAAGCGGGGGTGGCCTTCGCCGACGACGCCCGCCGCCTGCTCGCCGAACTGGCCATCGCCCATCCCGGCGTGCCCCGGCGCCGGCTCACCGCGAGCCTGGGCGTCGCCTCCACCGTGCCGACGCCGGAGGGCAGCCCGGACGCGTTGGTCGCCGCCGCCGATTCGGCACTGTACGAGGCCAAGCGGACGGGGCGGGACCGGGTGGTCACCCAGGCCTGAGGGCCGGGCCCCGCCGCGCGCAACGCGGTCAGGGCGCCGGAGCAAGCCTGCGGATACGCCGCAGGGCAAGCCCCGCATCGCCGATGCGGGCCACCGCCCCGGCGCGCGATTCGCGGGCCACCGCCATGTGGAAGGCGTTGGCGTGCAGCAGCGTCTCTTCCGTCTCGGCGATGGCCACATGGCCCGGCCAGAAGAAGAGGTCGCCCCGCCGCACCGGGCCGCCGAGAGGCACCTCCTCGCCCAGCGCCGCCTCCTGCATGTCGCTGTCGCGCGGGGCGGCGATGCCGGCCGCGGCGAGCGCCGACTGGACCAGCCCCGAACAGTCGATGCCAAGGCTGGAGCGACCGCCCCAGAGATAGGGCACGCCAAGGAAGCGCGCCGCGACCGCAACAAAATCGTTCTCGCGCGCGTCGATCGGGGCGAGATGGACCAAAGGCAGGAAGCCGTCCGGCGTCACCGCGAAGGCGCCGCGGACCTCCCGCACCGCCACCCGGCTGCCCATGACCAGGGCCTCGCGCGGCGGCAGCTTGATGTCCGGGCCGGGGAACACGAAGGTCCGCAGCGCCACAACCTTGTGGGTGGGGGTCGCGGCGAGGGGGGCGAGGGCATCGCTGGGCAGGTAGCCCACATAGTGGTCGGCGTCGAGCTGGACCCAGGACCAGCCCTCGCCGTCGGTCTCGAACACCCGCGCCGTCTCGCCGAACAGCGCCTCGGTCTCGAGCGGGGCATCGCCGGCGCGACGGCGGCGCAGCGGCGCGGCCGGAACCGCGATGCGCCGGGCCTCCCCCGCCACGTAGCGCGGGGCGGAGACGATGCCTTCCAGTTCCGCGGCGGCCAGATCGGGCCGGGCCGGGGTGAGGCGGGGGTCGAGGCCGGTGGCGGCCGCGGAGGAGGAGACGGGCATGGCGGTCAGCCGTAGCGCTCGGCAAGGAGCGCGTCGAGGGCACGGATGGTCTGCGCCTCCCCGCCCTCCGGCCGCCCCGGCCGCGCGCTCGGGTTCCAGGCGAAGATGTCGAGATGCAGCCAGGAGCGAGCCGCGCTCACGAACTTCTCCAGGAACAGGGCGGCGGTGATCGCCCCGGCGAAGGCGCCCGAGGAGACGTTGTTGGTGTCGGCCACCTTCGAATCGAGCATGCCCGCATAGGGTGCCCACAAGGGCAGGCGCCACAGCGGATCGGCCTCCGCCGCCGCATGGCGGGCAAGGTCCGCGGCGAGGGCCTCGTCATGGGTGAAGGCCGGGGGCAGCTGCGGGCCGAGGGCGACCCGCGCCGCACCGGTGAGGGTGGCGAAATCGACGATCAGCTCGGGCGCCTCCTCGTCGGCCAGGGCCAGGGCGTCGGCCAGCACGAGGCGGCCTTCCGCGTCGGTGTTGCCGATCTCCACCGACAGGCCCTTGCGGCTCTTCAGCACGTCGCCCGGCCGGAAGGCGGCACCGGCGACGGAATTCTCCACCGCCGGGATGAGCACGCGCAAGTTCACCTTCGCCTTGCGGGCGAGCAGCAGGTGGGCGAGGCCGAGGGCGTTGGCGGCGCCCCCCATGTCCTTCTTCATCAGCAGCATGGCGGCGGAGGGCTTGAGGTCGAGCCCGCCGGTGTCGAAGCACACGCCCTTGCCCACCAGCGTCACCTTGGGGTGGGCCGGATCGCCGGCGCGGATCTCCAGCAGGCGCGGCGCGCCCGTGGCGGCGCGGCCCACCGCGTGGATCAGGGGGAAGTTCTGGGCCAGCAGGGCATCGCCCACGATGGAGCAGAAGCCCGCGCCGTGCCGGGCGGCGAGCGCGCGGGCCGCGTCCTCCAGCTCGGCCGGGCCGAGGTCGTTGGCCGGGGTGTTCACCAGGTCGCGGGTGAGCCGGACCGCCTCCACCGTCCGCGTGAGGGCGGCGACGTCCACCCCCTCCGGCGGCACCAGGCGCACCGCCCGCGCCGGGGCGCTCCTGTAGCGGGAGAAATGGTAGGTGCCGAGGGCGAAGGCGAGGGCGGCGAGGCGGGGCTCGGCGATCTCGCCGACGAGCCGCCAGTCGCCGGCGGGCAGGAGCGCGGGCAGCGCGCCGGTGGCGAACGCATCCGCCCGGGCGCCGCCGGCGACGCCGAACAGGGCGCCGGCGACGGTCCCGTCGGGGCCGGGGGCCAGGAGGAACTTGCCCGCCTCGCCGGCAAAGCTGGCGGCCTCGGCGAAGCGCCGGACGCTCTCGGGAAGGTCGGCGGCGGCAAGGCTCTCCCGCGTGACGCACCACACGGGACGGGCGGCATCGGCCGCCGACGAAAGGCAATCAAGCATGTCCATACCTCTCCGGCACCGGGCGGCGCCGGGCGCATCGGGCACGCGGCGGGACGGTGCCGCATCCTGCCGCCGCCTGTCCGGCGGACCGGGGTGGCGGAGGCGAACGTTGCACTGGAGCCGTCTCTAGATCGTTTTCACGCCGGGTTGAATCGCGAAAGCACTCCGGCCTGCCGGTTCACTGCGCTTTTCTTCGCGCGAAAAGGCCCCGGCCGCCGCCGTCCGGCCACGACGGGCACCGGATCAGCCGATCCGCATCAGGCTGGAAAACGGCAGGAGGATGAGGCCTGCCCCGGCGAGGGCGACGCCATAGGGCAGCGTGTGGGTGCGGGCGAGGGCGACGATATCGCTGCGGAAGCCGGCATGGCGGCGTTCCGCCACCACCCCGAGGGTGAGCAGGGCGCCGATGATGCCGGTCGCCATGGCGAACAGCGGCACCTGGACGGGATCGATCCACAGCATCAGCGCGCCGGCGAGCTTGGCATCCCCCGCTCCCAGCAGGTTTTCCGCGAACAGGGAGAAGCCCAGCGCGGTCACCGCCCCGGCCAGAAGCAGGCGCAGGGAGAGATCGGGCACCGGCATGGCGAGGCACAAGGCGCCGAATCCCGCGACCAGCGCCGCCACCACCAGGTTGGGGATGATGCGGCGGGCCAGATCCGCCCCGATCACCGCGCACAGGGCAGTCGGATAAAGGCCGAGCAGGATGAGGTCTGTCACCTCCAGATGCGCCATGGGCCGGCTCCCGCCGTCAGTTTCCGGCCGAGGCGGCGGTCGCCTGGAGGCGGGAGAAGGTGGAGGCGATCTGCACCAGGACGGTGACGATGGCGATGGACAGGCCGGCGGCGATCAAGCCGTACTCGAGGGCGGTCGAGCCGTCCTCTTCGCGGATGAAGCGTGAAAAGAGAAGCTTCATGGACGTTTGTTCCCATGGCCCTGCGGCACGGGCGCCGCGGTGGAGCCGACGCTAGGGGCGGCCCCTTGCGGGGAAGTAAAGAATGCGGCCCCGGCATGGTCGGCCGACCGCCCGGCTGCGCGCAGGGTTAATGCTCCCCTCCCGTATCCGTGACCAGCGCCCCTTTGACCTCGCGCCGGCTTGCCGGCACCTTCGGCGGCGGCGTTCCCGCAGCGAGGTGCGTGCGATGAGCTTTTCCCCCTGTCCCGATCCCCTGCCGGGCGACACCGCGAGCTGCGATGCGGTGGAGCTGGTGATCGTGCCGCGTGCCCGCGACATCGGTGGCATGGAAGTGGCCCGCGTGCTGCCGTCCACCCACAGCTGCATGATCGGCCCCTTCATCTTCTTCGACCGCATGGGGCCGGTTCGGTTCTCGGCGCACCAGGCCGAGGACGTGCGCCCACATCCGCATATCGGCCTTGCCACCGTCACCTACCTGTTCGACGGCAGCATGATCCACCGCGACAGCCTCGGCACCGAGCGGGTGATCGAGCCGGGCGCGGTCAACCTGATGACCGCCGGACGGGGCATTGTCCATTCCGAGCGGCACGACGCGAGCGTGAAGGCGCGCGGCGGCGACCTGTTCGGCATCCAGAGCTGGATCGCCCTGCCCAAGGCGCGGGAGGAGGATGCCCCGGCCTTCCTGCATGCGGGCGTGGAGGCGCTGCCGGAAGTCTCCGACGGAAAGGTCACCGCGCGCGTCATCCTCGGAAGCGCCTTCGGCGCCACGTCTCCCGTCGCCCTCGCCTCGCCCGCCACCTATGCGGAGGTGAAGCTCGGGGCCGGCGCCAGCCTGCCCATTGACCCGACCCAGGAGGACCGGGCCCTGTTCACCCTGGAGGGCGAGGTGGAGGTGGACGGCGTCGCCTTCCCGCCGGGCCAGATGCTGGTGATTCGCCGGGGCCTGGCGACCCAGGCCCGCGCCCTCACCCCCGCCCGCCTGATGCTGATCGGCGGCGAACCCCTGGATGGGCCGCGCTACATCTGGTGGAACTTCGTCGCCTCGGAGCTCGACCGCATCGAGCACGCGAAAGACGCGTGGCGCCGGGGGCGCTTCGACCTGATCCCCATGGACCACGACGAATTCATCCCCGCCCCCGCCGATGGCCCCGGCCATCCCCGGCCGCAGATGCCCCGGCGCTGAAGGTCACGGCATCGGGCAGTCGTCGGTGTCGGCGTCGGCGTCCGGCCCGTGGGGCTGGACGATGGATGGCGGGTCGCTCGCCGGGAAGCTCTCGTCGAGGGCTTCATCGAGGGTCCGCGAGTCCCGGGCCTTGCGCTCGCACGTGGCGGCGGTTGCTGCGGCGGCCGTGGCCGCAGTTGCGCCGGCCGCTTCCGCCTTCGGCGCGGCCGGGGGCGTGGCGCGCGCGATGGCGGGCGGATCGCTGGCGGGGAAGCTCTCCGCCAGGGCCTCGTCGAGACGCGCGTCGGCCTCGGCTTTCGTTGTCTGGGCGGCAGTCCGGCTGGTCACGGCACATCTCCTTGCGGGAAGAAGGCCCCGCAAGGAGATGAACGACGCCGGGGCCGCGTACGTTCCGGGCTCAGGCCGGCTGCGCCGCCTCCTCGGCCACGCTCGCCTGCGTCAGGCGCTCCGCCTGCCGCAGGAGGCCGCCGAGGAGCGCCGCGGCAAGCTCCGGACGCGTCTCGCCGGCGTCCCGCACCTGCCGCGCCAGCGCCTCCAGCAGGAAGGCGTCGGCGAGGGACCGCCCGGACGCGGCAAACGGGGTGCGTTCGAGATAGGCCCCGACGATCGCCCGCTCCGCCCGGGCGCGAAAGGCGGAAAGCAGCTCCATGCGCAGGGCCGGCGCATCGCGCGCGCTGCCCGCCTCGCCGATGGAGATGCGCGCCACTGCATGATCGAGGGAAGCCAGCAGTTGCGCCAGGTCGCGCCACGGGCACTGCTTCGCCCGCGCCCCTTCCGGCGCGCCGTCGATGCCGCCCTGGGCACCGACGATCACCGCCTCCCCGCCGGTCACCAGCACATGGCCGAGATCGAAGCGCCCGTGGATGCGGATGAGCGGCGCCGGATCCTCCCGGAACAGGGCGGCGAGCCGGTCCTCAAGGCCGGGACGCAGCCGGTCGAGGGCGGCGAGCCCCGCCACGACCGCGGCGTCCGGCGCAGGCATGCCGGCCAGGCTGTCGAGGGCGGCGGCGAACATCACCCGGGCCTGCGCGCGCCAGGCGGCGAGCGCCTCGCGTCCCGCCGTCTCCGGCGCGAAGGCGGGATCGGCCAGCGGCGCCGCCAATGCGGCGTGCAGCTCGGCGAGGCGCCGGCCGACGCTGCGCAGCAGCGGCACCACGCCGGCGAGCTCCTCCTCGAACCGGTGGTGACCGCCGTCCGCGGTGGCGGCGGCGGCGTCGAGGGCGCGCTGCACCTGGGCCATGGTCCAGTCGGCGGCGTTGCCCTGGTTGCGGACGAAGCCGTAGACGAGCGCCACCGGCGCCCGCGCGCCGGCCTGGTCGTTGCGGGTCACCGCGCCGAGCAGGGTCGGGGCGTGGGCGAAGCCGACGGCGCCGAGATGGCGCGCCATCTCCTCCTCGCCGGTACGGCCGAACTCCACCCGGCGGAACAGTTTGACCACCACCTGGTCGGTGAGCGCGAGGCTGGCCGCCGGCTCGTCCGCATCGGCGAGCTCGGCCGGGGCGGCCCGCTCCACCTCGACGCCGTCGAGGCGGTCAGTGGGCGAGAACGAGAGGCTACCGCCGTCCGGCAGCGGCACCGGCGTCTTGTCCTTGAGCGCGCGGACGACGCCGTGGGGCAGGCCATCGAGCACGGCCGCGTCGGTGAGGAAGCCGACCCGCCGGCCCTGCCGCACGCGGGTGAGCGCCAGGGACTCGGCGATGGCGGGCGGGTGCTGGTCCTCCCAGGCGATGCACAGGGGCATGAGGTAGCGCTCGAGACGGCCGCCGAGGTCGGCCTCGATCTCGGCCAGCGCCAGCTCCCGCTGGGTTCCGGGCAGGCGCATGGCCCAGGCGATGCGCACCGCGCCGATCTCCGAGGCCCGCCCCGCGAACCAGCGCCGGCGGGCGAGGTAGCCCGGCAGCGCCTCCCGCTCGATCATCGGCCGGTGGCGCTCCGACAGGGCGTCCATGAGCCCGTCGCGCACCACCAGCGTGGCGAATTCCGGCAGCGCCTCGGGCGCGGGATCGCGCCAGGCCGGCTCCAGCGCCGTCACCGAGAGCCCGAAGGCATAAAAGCCGTAGGGCGGCAAGGTGAGGGCGAGGGGCGCCCGGCCGAGGGCCGGCAGCGACGTGCCGCTGACGAGATCCACCGGCACGCGGCGGTCGAACTCCGGCAGGTCCAGCTCGACGCCCTGGAGGGTGTGGGCGAGGTTGGCGACGCACAGCACCACCTCGCCGTCATGCTCGCGCAGATAGGCGAGGATGCGCCGGTTGCGCGGGAAGACGAGGCGGAAGGCGCCCCGCCCGAACGCCAGGTGCTCCTTGCGCACGGCGAGGAAGCGTCGGGTCCAGTTGAGCACCGAATGGGCGTCCCGCTGCTGGGCCTCCACGTTCACCGCCGAAAATCCATAGAGCGGATCCTGGATCACCGGCAAAACGAGCCGCTCGGGATCAGCCCGGGAGAAGCCGCCATTGCGATCCGGCGACCATTGCATGGGGGTGCGCACGCCGTCGCGGTCGCCGAGATGGATGTTGTCGCCCATGCCGATCTCGTCGCCGTAGTAGATCACCGGCGTGCCGGGGAGCGTCAGCAGCAGGGAGTTCATCAGCTCCATGCGCCGCCGGTCGCGGGCCAGCAGCGGCGCCAGGCGGCGGCGGATGCCGAGATTGATGCGCGCCCGCCGGTCCGCCGCATAGACGCTCCACAGATAGTCGCGCTCGGAATCGGTGACCGTCTCCAGCGTCAGCTCGTCATGGTTGCGCAGGAAGATGGCCCACTGGCAGGTGGGCGGGATCTCGGGGGTCTGGCGCAGGATGTCGGTGACCGGAAAGCGGTCCTCCTTGGCGATGGCCATGTACATGCGCGGCATGAGCGGGAAGTGGAACGCCATGTGGCACTCGTCCGCCGCCGGACCGAAATATTGCTGCGTGTCCTCCGGCCACAGGTTGGCCTCGGCGAGCAGCATGCGGCCGCGGTAATGGGCGTCGAGATGGGCGCGGATCTTCCGGAGGATCGCATGGGTCTGCGGCAGGTTGGCGCAATCGGTGCCCTCGCGCTCGACGAGATAGGGCACGGCATCGAGCCTCAGCCCGTCCACCCCGAGGTCGAGCCAGAAGCGCATGATGGAGAGCACGCGCTCCAGCACCTCCGGATTGTCGAAGTTGAGATCCGGCTGGTGGGAATAGAAGCGGTGCCAGTAGAACTGGCCGGCCACCTCGTCGAAGGTCCAGTTGGACTTCTCCACGTCGCAGAAGACGATGGGCACGCCCGGATAGCCCTTGTCGTCGTCGGCCCACACGTAGAAGTCGCGCTCGGGGCTGCCCTTCGGTGCCCGCCGCGCGGCCTGGAACCAGGGATGCTGGTCGCTGGTGTGGTTGATCACCAGCTCGGTGATGACGCGCAGGCCGCGCGCATGCGCCTCGGCGATGAAGCGGCGCGCCTCATCCATGGTGCCGTAGTCCGGCGACACGCCCTCGTAGAGGGAGATGTCGTAGCCGTCGTCGCGCCGGGGCGAGGGATAGAAGGGCAGCAGCCAGACCGCGGTGGCGCCGAGGTCGGCGATATAGTCCAGCTTCGAGATCAGGCCGCGAAAGTCGCCGATGCCGTCGTCATTGGCATCAAAGAAGGACTTCACGTGGAGCTGGTAGATGATCGCGTCCTTGTACCAGAGCGGATCATCCCCGGCGGTGACGGGCTCAGGCATGAAGGCAGGCCCTTTCGTTGGGGCGACGCATGCGCTTCGCACGGGGAAGGGTCGGGGCGGAAAGTTGCGGGGCGCGCAGGGGCACGTCAGTCCTTGAACCGTGGATGTCGGGCCCGAGGCCCGTCTCCTGCAAACGCGCCTGGAGCGTGGCGGTTCCGAATGCCGTCTCGATGAGGAAAGCCGAAGAATGGGGCAGCCGGACGGCATGCGGGGGTATGCCGTCCGGCTGGCGCGCTCCGAGGATGCGGCATGCTCCCGGCCCGCGCGCCCCCTTCTCCTCCTGCCCGGAGCCCGCGGCATCCCGAAAACGAAGGATGCGGGGACCTCGAATTTTTTTTGAAACCGCGGGAACCCGGCGGCGGATCCGGCGTTTTCCAGGTCAAGCGGGCCTCGGGAGCCTCCGTGCCCGCCTATCCGGTCATGTGCGTCGTGAAGTCGGCCTCCCCTGAACGCGGGAAGCGGCCGCCAGTCGTGACCGGGCACAACAAGAACGCAGTCCGAACGCTGCCCCGTCCACGGCTGCCTCACATACGGAGGATCGAACATGTTTGAAGCCGCGCGCCGACCGTTGAAGATCTGCGTTGATGGTTCCTGCATTGTGCTGCGCTCGCTCGACGACGCCATCGGCTTCGTGCGCGCGCATCCCGTCGGTGAGCACGCCGAGATGCTGCTGGACCAGATGGAGGCCGCCCGCCTGCCGGATCTGCAACGCCGCGCCTGGGTGGCTTTCGAGACCTTCGCCGATGCCATGAAACTGGTGCCGGCCGATGCCAGCCGCCGGCTGATGTAGGCGCTTTCCGGCTTTTGCATCTCTTCCCCGAGGCCCTTTCCTCGTCCCCGATGCTCTCGTGGCGGCGCCTCCCGGTGCCGTGGCGGGGGCGTTCGCACGTCCGCGGCGGCCTCCGGGCAGGCCCATGCGCCGCGTGGGAAGCGCATCGGCAGCAAATGCATTTGGGTTATGTTGCGCTGCGATATAGATTGAGGTGATGCGTCGGACGGCGCGCCTTCGGATCGGTCGCGCCTGCGCTCCCGGCCGGAAGGCGCCGTGCGGTTCGACCGCCCCGGTACCCTGCCCCGCCCGGTGATCTTCATGGCCCAACCGCCCAGCGGCGGCGCGTCGTCGGCGACGATGCCCGTCCATCCCCGTCTGCCGCTGCTTGCCCTCGGTGCCGCCGCGTTCGGCATCGGCACCACCGAATTCGTCATCATGGGCCTGCTGCCGGAAATGGCGGCGGACCTCTCCGTCACCATCCCGCAGGCTGGCCTGCTGGTGACCGGCTACGCCCTTTCGGTGGCCTTCGGCTCGCCCTTTCTCGCCGTGGCGACGGCGCGCATGGACCGCCGCCACGCGCTGCTGGCGCTGATGGGTGTCTTCATCCTCGGCAATCTCCTGTGCGCGCTCGCCCCCGGCTACTGGCTGCTGATGGGCGCGCGGGTGCTCACCGCCCTGTGCCACGGCGCCTTCTTCGGCCTCGGGGCGGTGGTGGCGGCCAGCCTCGTCCTGCCGGGGCGCAAGGCGCAGGCCATCGCCATGATGTTTGCCGGCCTCACCCTCGCCAACGTGCTGGGCGTGCCGCTGGGGACGGCGCTGGGCGAGGCGCTCGGCTGGCGCAGCACCTTCCTCGCCGTGGTGGCGATCGGCTTTGCCGCCGCCGCGGCGCTCGCCGCCTTCCTGCCGCGCCACATGCCCGTGCCCGCCATGAGCCTGAGGCAGGAAGCACGTTCCCTGGGCAGCGTGCAGGTGATGCTGGCGATGGGGATTTCCATCGCCTCCTCGGCGAGCCTGTTCAGCGTCTTCACCTATATCGCGCCCATCCTCCAGCAGGTCACCGGGATCAGCGTCCACGGCACCACGGCGATGCTACTGCTGTTCGGGGTGGGGCTGACCTGCGGCAACTTCCTCGGCGGCCGGCTCGCCGACTGGCGGCTGATGCCCACCGTCATCGGCACGCTGTGCGTGATCATCCCGCTTTTGTGCCTGTTCGCCTTCACCAGCCACGGACCGGGGCCGGCGGCGGTGACCCTGTTCGTGTGGGGCGTGCTCGCCTTCACGCTGATCGCGCCGCTGCAGATGCGGGTGGTGAACGAGGCGGCGCACGCGCCCAACCTCGCCTCCACCGTCAACCAGGGCGCGTTCAACCTGGGCAACGCCATCGGCGCCTGGGCCGGCGGCCTCGCGCTCACCCTCGGCCTGCCCTATGGCGAGCTGCCCTTCATGGGCGCGGCCATTGCCGGCCTCGCCCTGGGGCTCGCGGCGCTGTCCCACGCCCTCGACCTCAAGGCTCGGCGCGCGCCGGCCAGCCGGAGCGGCGACCCGGCGGAGCCCGCCGAGCCCGCCTTGGGCGGACGCCTGTCCTAGCGCGGATCGACATTCAGATCGACCGGCGGCCGAAGAAAAACGCGGACACTGAAGGTCGACCGGTCCTCGTCCTGGATCACATTGTCCGCAGGCGTCCACCCTGGCGGAGGGTCAGTACCGCTCGGGCACCCGGTGGCGGGCATAGTCCGCCTCCTGGTAGCCGTGCGACTTCTGCCGCTTGGGCAGCTCGATCTTCTCCCGCGGCACCTCCTCGTAGGGGATGCGCGAGAGCAGGTGCGAGATGATGTTGAGCCGCGCCCGCTTCTTGTCGTCCGAGTGGGCGACGAACCAGGGCGCCCACTGGGTATCGGAAGCCTCGAACATCTCGTCCCGCGCGCGGGAATAGTCATACCAGCGCGAATAGGATTCCAGATCCATGGGCGAGAGCTTCCACACCTTGCGCGGATCGTCGATGCGGCTCTCCATGCGCCGCGTCTGCTCCTCCTCGGACACCTCCAACCAGTATTTGATGAGGATGACGCCGGATTCGACGATGGCCTTCTCCACGAACGGCACGGAGGCGAGGAACTTCTTCGCCGTCTCCTCCGGGCAAAAGCCCATGACCCGCTCGACCCCGGCCCGGTTGTACCAGGACCGGTCGAAGATAACGATCTCGCCCGCCGCCGGCAGATGCGGCACGTAGCGCTGGATGAACATCTGCGACTTCTCGCGGTCGGTGGGCGGCGGCAGGGCCACCACGCGGAAGGTGCGCGGGCTCACCCGCTCCAGGATCGCCTTGATGACGCCACCCTTGCCGGCACCATCCCGCCCCTCGAAAATCACGCACACTTTCGCGCCGGTATGCTTGGCCCAGAGCTGCAGCTTCACCAGCTCGCCATGCAGCGCCTTCAGCTCCTGATCATAGGCCTTGCGGGTCAGCGGCGCGTTGGCCTCGCCGTCGGCGCTGACGGCGTGTTTCTTCTTCTTGTCCTTGGACATCCGTCCCTCCCCTGGCAATCCATCCGATGCCTGCCGCCCGGATCAGGCCCAGCTCAGGAAAAAGCCCACGTCGCCCGGCATGCCGTTCGGCCAGTCGATGATCATGGCTTTCAGCTTGTAGTGGCCGGCGCGCAGATGGTCGCGCCACAGCTCGTAGGCCTGCCGCGGGCGTCCGGTGAGGCTGTCCGGCCAGCCGTCCTCCGCATTGTTGATGGCGCGCCCCTTGTCGGAGCACAGGGTGTTCGGAAAGCGCATCACCATGATCTCGGTCTCCCCGCGCTGGGCGGCGAGGCGCATCTTGGTGCGCAGGTTCTCGGAGATCTGGTGCAGCCGCTCGGGCGTGAGGTCCACCGGCTGGGAGAGGGTCTTGATAAGCTCCTCGCGCGCCTTCTCGGCGCGGTCCATGGCGGAGAGCTCCTTGGTGAGCTTCGACTGCTCGATTTCCTGCATGTAGGACCGCAGGTCGTCGGCGCTCATGAAGGTCTCGTCCCCCAGGATGCTGTGCGTGCCGGTCTCGGCCATGGCGTCCTCCCTCTGTCCGTTGTGAATCGGGACGCCAGTTTCGTCTCGGGCGGACCGGCGTCCTTGTCCAATATCAACACTTTCTCGGGGCAACGGAAAACCCCTCCCTGGGCTGAGGTTCGATCGCACCACACCCACGGAAAAAGCCGGCGCGGGAGGCCCGCGCCGGCTTTTTCCAATGCGTGCGGAATGTGGATCAGACGGCCGCGAACACCTCGGCCGGAATGCGGAAGAAACCGCGGCCGTTGGCCAGGGTACGGTAATACGGGGCCGCATGGAGGTAGAGGCGCTCAAACCAGGCCTTCGGCGCGACGCCCTCCGGGAGGCGGTCGATGGTGAACACCTCGGCATTGGGGTTGAAGCGGACATGGATGAGCACGTCGTCCACCTTCTGGACCGGAGCTTCGTCGACGGGCAACTCAACGCGCTTGGCAAGGGCACTCATCACATCGTCTCCTCTGGAAGGGATCATCAAAATCACACGGGGACGCCGAGCTTCGCCGCCGTCGAAAACAGCGGCGGCGCACCTCTGCGGGCGTGAAGCCGCCCGTTGCCCGGCCGTCCGCAAATCCTTGCGTTCCACCGGTTTTGCCCGAAGACCCTGTCAACCCCGCGAGGCTAGGAGAGGGGGAACGGCTATTCTTTGATCGCGATCAATCCGTGGGCGGCGGCCCTGCGCCCGCCCGCGCGACAGGCGGTCGCAGCCGGGTCCGCACGGGACCATTCGGCCGCTCCCGTCCGGCGCAGGCCGGCCGATCGAAGTTCAGTAGCGCAGGCGGGCGTAGTAGGAGGTCTGCGCCGCGGCGCGGGCCTGCCCGAGGGTGAGGATGCCGCGCTGGCGCAGCAGCGGCAGCAGCTTCAGGAAGATCTCCGCCGTCGCGAGCGCGTCGCCCAACGCGGTATGGCGGCCGGCGACGGCGACGCCGAGCCGCGCCGCCATGGCCTCCAGGCTGTGGTTGTCCTCCCCCGGATGGACGACGCCGCCAAGCAGCAGGGTGTCGAGCACCGGCTGGTCGAACCGCACGCCGGTCGCATCCGCCTTGAGGGTCAGAAAACGCAGGTCAAAGGCCACGTTGTGGCCCACCAGCACCGTCTCGGCGGCAAAGGCGTGAAAGGCGGGCAGCACGGCGGCGAGCCGGGGCTTGCCGCGCACCATCTCCGGCCGGATGCCGTGCACGGCAATGCCGGCCTCGGGGATGGAGCGCTCGGGGTCCACCAGCTGGTCGAAGCATTCGCTGGCGAGCAGGCGCCCGTTGACGATGCGGGTGGCGCCGATCTGCAGGATCTCGTCGCCGCCGGCGGGGTCGAGGCCGGTGGTCTCGGTGTCGAACACCGTGTAGGCGATCTCGCCGAGCGGCTGGTCGTCGCTCTCGCGGCTCTGGGCGCTGGCGGCGAAGAGGTCGAAGTCGTAATAGGCCGGGCGGCTTTCGCCGGGCGCCGGGACCTCGGGCGCGACGCCGGCCGCCACCGGCAGCAGGAAGCGGAAGCAGGCGCCCGCGCCATCGCGGGCGTGCTCCAGCCACAGCTCGCCGCCATGCCGTTCCACCACGTCGCGCACCGACAGGGGAGAAGGGGCGTCCCCCGCCTGCATGGGGCTCGTCTGCCAGCCGGTGAGGCGACGCCCCGGCGCCCCGGTCCCGCTCCAGGCCAGGTCCAGATGGGCACGCCCGCCGGCCGGCGCGAGCCGCAGCGCGAGGTCCGGCTCGCCCACCGCCTCCACCAGCCGCGCGGCGAGGAAGGCCAGCGCCTTGATGAGGGCAAAGCTGTCCACGCTGAGCCAGATGTCGCCGTCCACCGCGTCGGTCGCCACCCGACGCCCGGTCTCGGCGGCAATACGCTGGGCGGCCGCGGCGACGAGGTCGGCGCCCAGCATGTCCTGCAGCGGCCAGCGCGTCTTCATGTCCTGCGAGGCGGTGGCGGCCAGCGCGGTAAGCCGCGCGCTCATGGCACCGACCTCGTCGCGCACCACCGCCTGGAAGCGCTCCCGGTCAGCCGGATCGAGGTCGGGATAGTCGAGCATGTCGAGGGCCGCCTGCATGCTGGCGAAGGAGGCGCGGCTCGCCTCCGACAAATCGAGCCAGCGGCGGTCCTGGCGGGACTGGGCCTCATACTCCTCGGTGATGTCGTCGAGCAGCAGCACGAACCCGTTGATCGCCGCCGTCTGGTCCGCCCCCGCCCGCACCGGGGCGAGGGACACCTGGATGAGGTGGCCGAGCGGCGTGGTGGTGACAAACCGCGCCGAGGCCCGCGCGTCACCGCGGGCGATGCGCGCCTCGATGCCCTCGCGCGCATGGTCGATGAGGGCCCGGTCGATGACCGCGTGGATGGAGCGCCCGAGCCCGATCAGCTCCGCCCCGCCGGCGCCGCCCGGGGCCGGCGACAGGCGGCGGAAGAGGCCGCGCGCCCGCGCATTGTAGAGCAGGATCCGCCCTTCGAGATTGAGCACCACCACCGATTGCGCGAGCTCCGCCATCAGGGCGGCGAGCTGGTCGCGCTGGACCGCCACGTCGTGGCTCGCATCCGCCACCAGCCGGGCCATGTCCTGCTCCAGGGCGCGGCGCTGCCCGGCAAGGGCGTTGACCGCCTCGGCGAGGACCCGCGTCCCGGGGCTGCCCTGCGGAGTGACATCGGGACCCGCCGCATCGCCGGCGAGCACCCGCGTCGCGTCGGCGAGGCGGGCGGGCGCCTCCACATAAGCGGCATGGAGGCGGCGGGCGAGAAGGCCCAGACCGGCAGCGGCGAGAAACCACCACAGCACCACCAGCATGCCGTGGCTGTCGACGAGGGGCGCGAGGGCCGCGACGACGCTCGCCCGCTCGTCCTCCCCCAGCGCCGCATAAAGGAGGCCCGCGCCGAGCACGAACCAGAGGCCGAGGATCGCGCCCGGCGTCAGCACGGCGAGGACCAGACGCCGGCCAGGGCTCATGCCGGCGCGTCCCCTGCCGACGCCTCTCTTGCGGGCGTGTCCCTCGCCAGCATGTCCTTCACCTTCTGCACCAGCTCGCGGGTGGAGAAGGGCTTGGTGACGTAGGCGTCCGCCCCCGCGCCCACGCCGCGCGCCATGTCGGTCTCCCGGCCCTTGGCGGTGAGCATGACGATGCGGGTACGGCAGACATCCGCATCGGCGCGCACCGCCTCGCACACGTCGAAGCCGCTCATCCCCGGCATGGTGGCGTCGAGAAGGACCAGGCAGGGGTGCTCGCGGCGGATGGCCTCCAGCGCCTCGCGGCCGTCACGGGCGACGCGCACGTCGAAGCCCTCGCGCTTCATCATGAATTCCAGCGAGACGACGATATTGGGCTCGTCGTCGGCGATGAGCACCTTGGCGACGCGGCTGGAATGCGGGGCGAGCCCCGGCTCGGGGATCAGTTCGGGCTCCATGGCGTGTCCTCCCTTTCTTGCATCGGTCCTGTCCGGGACGGGTCCGATGGACGTCGTTCAAGCGATGCCGATGCGGGATGAGCGCAGCTCATGTCCCATCGGGATGTGAACGCAGGGGCAGTCGGAACGCGAAGCATGCGCCGCTGCCCTCTTGTTGGTCCAGCCACATCCGCCCGCCGAGATGTTCCACGATCTGGCGGCTGATCGGAAGCCCGAGGCCGGTGCCGGGCGGCCGGGTCAGGGCGTCGCCGCCCTGCCGGAACTTCTCGAATATGGTGTCGCGGTCGGCCGGCGGCACCCCCGGCCCGTTGTCCTTGACCGCCACCACGAGGCTGTCGCCGTCTAAGGCGAGGCTCACCGCGATGCGGCCGCCCTGCGCCGGCACGAACTTCGTGGCGTTGGAGATGAGGTTGAGCATCACCTGCGTCAGCCGGTCGGGATCGGCGCGCAGAAGGGGCACCGCGTCGGGCGCCGTGAAGGTGATCTCGGCGCCGCGGCTGCGGGCCAGTTCGGCGGTGGCCTTCACCGCGTCGCCGACGAGGCGGCGCAGGTCCACGTCGGCGCTGTTCCATTCGGCCTGGCCGGATTCGATCTTGGCCATGTCCAGCACCTGGTTGACGAGCCGCCCGAGGCGCTCGCTCTCGCCGACGATGATGGCGAGGAACTCCGCTCGCTGCGCCGCCTCCATGTCCGGCGCGTCGAGCATCAGTTCCGACAGGGCGCGGATGGCGGTGAGCGGGGTGCGCAGCTCGTGGGTGACGGACGACATGAAGTCGTCCTTCAGCTCGTCCAGCGTCTTCAGCTGCGCGTTGGCGGCGGTGAGATCGGCCGAGGCGACCTCCAGCGCGCGGGCATAGACGCGCAGCTGCGAGGCCTCGCTGAGGATCTCCATCACGTCGGCGGTGCCCAGCGGCTCCTCCTCGGCCACCGCCGCCACCAGCACCCGGGCCGAGGCGCTGCCCACCGCGCCGGCGAGCCGCCGCTCCACCCGGTCGACGAGGCGGGCGTCGGCGGTGAGGTCGGCGACCTCGGAGACGCCGCTCTCGCGGGCATGCTCGGCGAAGATCTGCCGCGCCGCCTCCGGGCCGAGCAGGCGGCTCGCCAGCGCCATCAGGTCGGCCGGGCGGGCGCGGCCGCGCCAGAACACCGGCTCTTCGGTGCCGGCCGCCCGGCCGCGCGCGAACACGTCCACGAACAGCAGCGCCTGGCTCGCCTCCCGTCCCGACGGCCCCCGCCACAGGGACAGGGCCACATAGAGAGAGACGTTGACGAGAAGGCTCCAGAACAGGGAGTGGGACAGGCTGTCGAGCCCGGACAGCCCGAATAGCCGTTCCGGGGCCAGGGCTGTGAGGCCGAACGGGCCGTGGAGGAGGAAGCCGTCGTCGATCCAGCCGGATTTCGCCACCGAGGGCAGCATCAGGGTATAGGCCCAGACCAGGAAGCCGCCGCCAAGGCCACAGACGGCCCCGAGGCGCGTGCCGTCGCGCCAGTACATGCCGCCGAACAAGGCGGGCGCGAACTGGGCCACGGCGGCGAAACTGATGAGGCCGATGGAGACCAGCGCATAGGCCTCCCCCGCCACCTGGAAATAAAGGTAGCCCAGCAGCAGGATGCCGAGGATGGCGGCGCGGCGGATGTTGAGCAGCAGCCGCGTGAGGTCGCCCCCGGCCCGCGCGCCGAACGCCTTCAGCCGCAGCAGCGAGGGCATGACCAGATCGTTGCATACCATGGTGGAGACGGCGATGGTCTCCACGATCAGCATGCCGGTGGCCGCCGACAGCCCGCCCACATAGGCGAACAGCGCAAGCCCGGCCGCGCCGTGGGCGAGGGGCAAGGAGAGCACGAAGGTCTCCGGGTCCGCGCCCTTCGGCCCGAACAGCACCATGCCGCCCAGCGCCAGCGGCAGCACGAAGATGTTGATGACGAGGAGGTAGGCCGGGAACACCCAGGCGGCGCGCTTCAGGTGCCGCTCGTCCACGCACTCCACCACCATCATCTGGAACTGCCGCGGCAGCAGCAGCACCGAGAGCATGGAGAGCAGGGTGAGGGTGAACCACTGGGCATAGCCGAAGCTGCCGGCCCCGCCTTCGCCGCCGAGCCGCAGCAGGGATTTCAGCTCGGGCAAGGCCTGGGCGCGCGCCCAGATGTCGGCCATGCCGTCGAACAGGCCCCAGGTGACGAACACCCCCACCGCCAGGAAGGCGAGGAGCTTGACCAGGGATTCGAAGGCCACTGCCGCCACCATGCCCTCGTGCCGCTCGGCGCTGTCCAGGTGGCGGGTGCCGAACAGGATGGTGAACAGGGCCAGCGCCAGGGTCACCAGCAGCGTGCCGTCCTGCCACCAGGCGGGGCCCGCCGCGCCGTGCGCCGTGCCGGAGCCGGTGAGCAGCACGTAGCCGGAGGACACCGCCTTCAGCTGCAGCGCGATGTAGGGGACGATGCCGACCACGGTGATGAGCGTCACGACGGCGGCGAGCAGCGGGCTCTTGCCGTAGCGGCTGGCGATGAAGTCGGCGATGGAGGTGATGCGGTAGGTGTGGGCGATGCGGATCATCTTGCGCACCACGATCCAGGCCAGGAGCATGGCCAGCATGGGCCCGAGATAGATGGGCAGGAACCAGACGCCGGTGGTGGCCGCGCGCCCGACGCTGCCGAAATAGGTCCAGGCGGTGCAGTAGACCGCCAGCGACAGGGCGTAGATCCAGGCGTTGCCGATCACCGAGCGGCCCTGCGCCGCCCGCCGGTCGGCGAAGGCGGCGACGGCGAACAGGAGCGCGAGGTAGCCCACCGCCGCGCCCACCACCACAGGCGCCGGGATCATGGCGCCCTCCCCCGGCGGACGGGCGCGGACACGACCCGGGAGATGCGGCTCGGCTCGCCCATGGCGCCCTCGTCCGCCTGCGGCTCAGGAGCCATCGCCGGCGGGCGCCGGCGACGGGGGAAGGACGGAATCGGCACCCCTCAGCCGCCGCTCGCTCGCCACCGCGAGGGCAACGATGAGCGCCGCCCAGATGGCGAACAGCGCCACCGGCAGCAAGGGCAGGCCGAACACCGTCACGTCCGCATCCCACACCATGAGCAGCGGGAAGTTGAAGGCCAGGAACCCGGCGCCGCACAGCGCCAGGAGAAGCTGCGGGCGCGGGCCGCGCTCGGCGGGCGCCTCGGCCGGAGCCCGTGCGGGCGCGTGATCGTCGCCGTTCGCCGTCATAGCGCGTCGAACCGGTAGTGCCGCCCGAGCCACTGCTTGAAGCCGCGGACAATGGCGAGGGCCTCCTTCAGCGCCTGCCGCTCCAGCGTCCCGAGCTCGGTCAGGCGGATGGCATTGCCGGGAGGCCGGCCCTCGGCGATCTGGCGCAGGTTGCTGGCGAGCTTCAGGCCGATGAGGAAGCGCAGCGCATCGGTCAGGTCGCGGGCGAAGGAGGGCTCCATGTGCCCGGTCTCCACCAGCGCCTGGAGGCGCTCCGCCGTGCCGAGGGCATAGATGCGGTGCTCCAGCGCCAGCGCCCGCACCCCGTGCACAAGCGGGAAGATGCCGAGCTTCTTCAGGTCGATCTCGGCGGCGGCGCGCCCGGTGAGGCCGGGCAGGCGGGACCACCAGCTGCCGCCCTCGCCGAAGCGCTCCACCGCCTGGGCGAAGCGGGCGAAATAGCCGGCGTCGTTCATCATCAGGAAGTCCACATGGTCCCGCGCCGCCGCGAGCAAGGCGGCATCCCCCGCCACCGCCGCCGCGTCGAGGAAGATGGCGAGGTTCATGGGGCCTTCGGGATCGCCGCCGTGGATCCAGCGCCGGAGCGTGTCCTTGAACGCGGAGAGATGCTGGCACCACAGGGGGCGGCTCAGCATGATGCCGCCGGGGCACGGCGGATAGCCGAAATCGATGAGCGCCGCGGTGAAGCGCTGCGTGATGGCCTCCAGCCCCTCGCAGGCGAAGCCGTCGGCGAGCAAAAGGGCGTTGTCCTGATCGGTCTTGATGATCTGCTCGCCGCGGCCTTCCGAGCCCATCACCACCAGGCAGCTATTGGCGCGCAGCTCCGGCGGCGCCAGCATCTCCCACAGGCGGCGGAAGACCTGCCGGTTGAGCTCGCCCACCAGCGCGGCGATCACCTCGACGCGCACGCCGTCTGCATCGAGCACGGTCACGAGGCTGTCGATCTGGCGCGCGGCCGCCTTCAGCTCGTCGAAGCTGGTGGCCTGCGCCGTCTCCAGGGCGATGAGGTGGGAGTGGTTGGCGACGAAGGCCATGAGGTCGAGCTGGCCGAGCACGCCGACGATACCGTCCTCGCCGCTGCCCGCGCCCTCGCGCACCAGCACCCGGTGGATGCGGTGGCGCAGCATGAGGATGAGGGCGTCGTAGAGCTCGTCGTCCGGGCGCACCGACCAGGGCTCGAAGGTCGCCACCTCGCGCACCGCGAGGCGATCCGGCGGCGTCTCCCGCAGCAGGGCGTCGCGCAGATCGGTGGTGGTGAAGATGCCGATGCGCCCGTCGTCGCGCACCAGCGCATCGCTGAGCCGGCGCTCGGAGAGGGCGCGGCACAGGCTGACGATGTCGGTGCCGCCATCGACGAAGAACGGTTTGCGCACATAGACGTCGCGCACCCGCGACGTCATCAGCGACACGAGCTCGCGCCGCTCCCGGCCGGACGCCGAAACCCGCCCGGGTCGGGGCGGGTCGGTGGGACGCGGCGGGTCGAAGGACGCGGCGGCCTGCGAAAGGCCGCCGTCCGCGTGGTCCTCGGCGGGGGGACTGGGGCCGCCCTGTCCCCGGGCCGTATCGGCCCGGGGTATCAGGCGGTCGTCATCGCTGGTGCCGGGCTCCGTATCGGGCGGGCGCGGCATCGGGCGCTCGCCTCAGTGCCCCGAGGCTTCCGAGGCGCCGATGCCGGTCTCCGACCGGACCTCCTGCGCCGGGAACCCGGCCCGGTCGATCTTCGCCCTCTGGCTGTTGTCGAGGATCGAGACCAGCCAGATCCCCAGGAACCCGAGCGTCATGGAGAACAGGGCCGGCGAGGCATAGGGGAAGGGCGCCGAGCCCACCGGGTTGCCGAGGGTGGCCTCCCACACCGAAGGTGACAGCACGGTCAGGATCACCGAGGACGCAAGCCCGAGGAACCCGCCGACCACCGCACCCTTGGTGGTGCAGTCCTTCCACAGCACCGACATGAACAGCACCGGGAAGTTGGCCGAGGCCGCCACCGCGAAGGCGAGGGACACCATGAAGGCGATGTTCTGCTTCTCGAAGGCGATGCCCAGAAGCACCGCCAGGATGCCGAGGCAGATGGTGGTGATGCGCGAGACCTTCAGCTCCGAGGCGCTGTCGGCCTTGCCGCCCTTGAACACGGTGGAATAGAGGTCGTGCGACACCGCCGAGGCGCCGGACAGGGTCAGGCCCGCCACCACCGCGAGGATGGTCGCGAACGCCACCGCCGAGATGAAGCCGAGGAAGATGTTGCCCCCCACCGCCCGGGCCAGGTGCACCGCCGCCATGTTGGAGCCGCCGATGAGGCCGCCCTTGGCGTCGAGGAACTCCGGATTGGTGAGCACGAAGGTGATGGCGCCGAAGCCGATGATGAAGGTGAGCAGGTAGAAGTAGCCGATCCACCCGGTGGCCCACATCACCGACTTGCGCGCTTCCTTGGCGCTCGGCACGGTGAAGAAGCGCATCAGGATATGGGGCAGGCCGGCGGTGCCGAACATCAGCGCCATGCCGAACGAGATGGCCGAGATCGGGTCCTTGATGAAAGTCCCCGGCCCCATGATGGACTGCCCGGCAGCGGCCGCCGCCTCCGGCGCGGCGCCCTTGGCCAGGGCGATCTGGGTCTTGACGCCCACCGCCGCGGCGAACATGCCCTCCGGGCTGAAGCCGTAGCGCCACATCACCATGAGGGCCATGAAGGTGGCCCCGCCCAAAAGCAGGCAGGCCTTGATGATCTGCACCCAGGTGGTGGCGGTCATGCCGCCGAACAGCACGTACACCATCATCAGCGCGCCGACGATGACCACCGCGATCCAGTAGTCGAGGCCGAACAGCAGCTTGATGAGCTGGCCGGCGCCCACCATCTGGGCGATCAGGTAGAAGGCCACCACCACCAGCGTGCCCGAGGCGGCGAAGATGCGCACCGGGGTCTGGGCGAAGCGGAAGGCGGCCACGTCGGCGAAGGTGAACTTGCCGAGGTTGCGCAGGCGTTCCGCCATCAGGAAGGTAAGGATGGGCCAGCCGACCAGGAAGCCGATCGAATAGATCAGCCCGTCGAACCCGGAGCTCATCACCGCCGCGGAGATGCCGAGGAAGGAGGCGGCCGACATGTAGTCGCCGGCGATGGCGAGGCCGTTCTGGAAGCCGGTGATACCGCCGCCGGCGGTGTAGAAGTCGGCCGCCGACTTGGTCTTGGCCGCCGCCCACTTGGTGATGAAGAGGGTGCCGACGACGAAGATCGCGAACATGGCGATCGCCGTCCAGTTGGTGTTCTGCTTCTCCGACGCGCCGATCGCCTCGGCGGCGAAGGCCGACGCGGGCAGGAGAGCGAGGGCGAGGACGCCCGCAAGGCGCAGCGCCCTGCCGATGGAAGTGTGCATCGCGGTCACTTGAGCACCTGCTGCTTGATCTTCTCGGAGAGATCGTCGAACTCGCTGTTGGCGCGCCGGACGTAGAGGGCGGTGATGAGGATCGTGAAGACGATCACGCCGAAGCCGATCGGAATACCCCACGTCATCACGCCGTCGCCGATGCGCACCGCGAGAATGTCTTTCCGGAAGGCGATAAGCAGGATGAAGCCGTAATAGACCACCAGCATCGCCAGCGTGAGAATCCAGCCGAAGCGCGAGCGCTTCGACTTCAGGAGCTGGTAATTGGGATCGGCCGCTATGCGAGCGGCAAGAGATGCATCCATTGGAGCCCCCCCTTTGCGGGCCGCGGAGGTTCCGCGGGCCTGGTTGTTATGTTGTGGTTGACGGGTGCCCTGCACGCGGCCCTTCCGTCGCGCCCGCAATCTGGACCAGTCGCGTGCCCGGCGCTAGCTGGGTAAATACCGTACTTTGGGCGATGCCCTTAAGGCAGGATCAGGTGCCCCGCAGGCCGCACGGGTCCACGAAGAATCGCATTAGATTGAATGTTTATGCGCCTTTCTGGGGGATTTAAGCACCCTCGCCCCAGCATTTCGACCGCATGCGGGAGGTCGGGTTCCAGTCGACGCCCGATCTTATACTTTCGGCCAAAGACTCTGATTGGTTCATCCTTCGTATTATGTCGAAAGTGGCGTTTGCGCCGGTCGGAGCAAGAAACAAGGATACGGCCGCCGGCCCGGCGGTCGCGATCCGCAGCCCCGCCGGGCGCCGCAGGGGGTGGCTCCCGCGACGGCAAAATCCCTCGTGTCCCATCGCCGCGCGACCGCGCAGATCGATCAGATCCGCCTTGGTTGCAACCGGCTGCGCGTGTTAGCTTCGCCAGCACATCACGCCCCTCAGTTCCCGTCCGCCGCCGACATCCCATCCCCCGCTGTTTCCTCGCCGGCCTTCACCACCGCATCCCGAACGGGGAGGATCAATGGATCTGAACACGGTCCGGCAGATCAGGACGCCCACGCTCCCCGGTGACATCGAGGCGTGGCCGGCGGGGCATGCCTGGCTCGCGGGCGGTACGTGGCTGATGTCCGAGCCGCAGCCCTCCGTCGACACGCTGGTGGACCTCCAGGGCTTCGCCTGGCCCGACCTCACCTTGTCCGATGCCGGCATCGAGATCGCCGCCACCTGTCCCATTGCGCGCGTCGGCGACACCGTGGCGCCGCCGGACTGGCATGCGGCGCCACTGCTGCGGGCGTGCGTCCATTCGCTGCTGATGTCGTTCAAGGTGGCCGGCGTCGCCACCGTCGGCGGCAACATCTGCATGTCGCTGCCGGCCGGCGCCATGATCTCGCTGACCGTGGCGCTCGAGGCGACCTACCTGCTCTGGCCACGCGCGGGCGCACCGCGCAGTGTGGCCGCCCTCGACTTTGTCACCGGCAACCACGCCAACATCCTGGCGCCGGGCGAGCTGCTGCGGGCGATCCAAATCCCCGCCTCGGCGCTGAAGAAGCGCTTCGCCATGCGCCGGGCCTCTCTGACCAAGCTCGGCCGCTCGGCGGCGCTGCTCATCGGCACGCGCGGGCCGGCGGGCGACCTGCTCCTGACCATCACCGCCGCGACGCCGCGCCCGGTGCAACTGCACTTCCCGCAGCTGCCGGACGCGCCGGCGATGCAGGCCGCCATCGCCGCGGCGATCCCGGCGGACGGCTATTTCGACGACGTCAACGGCACGCCCGCCTACAAGCGGCACCTCACCGCGCATTTCGCGCAGGAGATCCGGGCCGAACTGGCGGCAACCGGGGGCGCGGCGTGACCTACTCCATCGACGGGCGGCAGGTTTCCGACGAGCCGCGGCCGGGCCAGTGCCTGCGGACCTTCCTGCGCGATTGCGGCGTGTTCGGCGTGAAGAAGGGCTGCGACGCCGGCGATTGCGGCGCCTGCACCGTATGGCTCGACGGGGTGCCTGTGCATTCCTGCCTGATGCCGGCCTTCCGCGCCCGGGGGCGGCAGGTCACCACCATCCAGGGCCTCGCGCACGGGGATGAGCTTCATCCGGTGCAGACGGCCTTCATGGAGGCGCAGGGGTTCCAGTGCGGCTTCTGCACCGCTGGCATGATCATGACCGTGGCCGCCCTCGACGAGGCCCAGCGCGCCGACCTGCCGCGATCGCTGAAGGGCAACCTCTGCCGCTGCACCGGCTACCGGTCCATCGAGGATGCGGTGGACGGCATCCGCGCCACCGATCACGACGACGCCGGCGCGGCCTGCGGCGCGAGCCTGCCCAACCCGTTCAGCCGGGGCATCGTCACCGGCCACGCGCGCTACACCATGGACGTGGCGGTGGACCGCCTGCTCCACCTCAAGGTGCTGCGCTCGCCCCACGCCCATGCGCGCATCCTGGGCATCGGCCGGGAGAAGGCGCTGGCGGTGCCGGGCGTCGTCGCGGTGTTCACCTTCGAGGACGTGCCGCGCAAGCTCTACAGCACCGCCACCCACGAGGATCATCTCGTGGATCCGGACGACACCTACATCCTCGACGACGTGGTCCGCTTCGTCGGCCAGCGTGTCGCCGCCGTGGTGGCGGAGAGCGAGGCGGCGGCGGAAGCCGGCTGCCGGGCGCTGGAGGTGGCGTACGAGGTCCTGCCCGCCGTGTTCGATCCGGTCCTCGCCATGGCCGATGGCGCACCCGTCCTCCACCACAAGGGCAACGCGGCGCGGGGCAACATCTACGTCACCTTCGGCGGCGAGGTGGGCAGCGTGGTGGCCGGCTTCGAGGCCGCGGCGGTGGTGCACGAGAAGACCTATTCCACCTCGCGCGTCCAGCACGCGCACCTGGAGACCCATGGCTCCATCGCCTGGCGGGACGAAGAGGGACGCGTCCATGTGCGCACCTCCACCCAGGCGCCGTTCATCGTCCACCGCAAGCTCTGCTATTTGTTCGGCATCTTCCCGCACGACCTGCACGTGTTCACCGAGCGCGTCGGCGGCGGCTTCGGCGGCAAGCAGGAGATGGTGTCCGAGGATTTGTGCGTCCTCGCCACCCTCAAGCTGGGGCGCCCGGTGAAGTGGGAGTTCACCCGCGAGGAGGAATTCCTCGGCGCCACCACCCGCCACCAGATGACCACGCGGGTGAAGATCGGCGCCCGCGCCGACGGCACCCTCACCGCCCTCGAGGTGCATGTGGTCTCCAATACCGGCGCCTATGGCGGCCACGGCAGCGAGACCCTGGCGGCGGCGCTGGGCAGCCCCATCGCCGCCTATCGCTGCCCCAACAAGAAGGCCGAGGGCAGCGCCGTCTACACCAACATGATTCCCGGCGGCGGCTTTCGCGGCTATGGCGCCTCGCAGAGCACCTTCGCCATCGAATGCGCCATGGACGACCTCGCGGCCAAGCTCGGCATCGACCCGCTGGCGATCCGCCGCAAGAACATGATCCGGCCGGACGACGTCATCGAATCGGTGTGGGGCGACCCCTCCGACGTGGCCTTCGGCAGCTACGGCCTCGACCAGTGCCTGGACCTGGTGGAGGCGGAGCTGGCCGGCGGCGGCGGATTGCCGGTGCCGGACGGGGACTGGGCGCAGGGCACCGGCGTCGCCGTCTCCATGCTGGAGAGCGGCCCGCCGACCGAGCACCGCTCCGGCGGCCAGATGCGGCTGGAGCCGGACGGCTCCTACCACCTCGCCATCGGCTCCACCGAAATGGGCAACGGCTCCATCACCGCGCACCGGCAGATCGCTGCCGAGCTGCTCGGCGCGCGCACCGAGGCCATCGCCATCATCAATGCCGACACCGACCTTGCGCCCTATGATTCCGGCACCTTCGCCAGCACCGGCACGGTAGTGGCCGGGCAGGCGGTGGAGCTGACCGCCCGCGCCCTGCGCGACAGCATCCTCGCCTGCGCCGCCCGCCTCACCGGCATCCCGACGGGCGACTGGTCGCTGGCGGACGGGGCGGTGGTGAGCGGCAACAGCCGGATCGCGCTCGCCGAGCTCCACCGGCGCGGCACCGCCCTCGGCCACCGCTTCGAGGCCAGGCGCAAGGCCTATCTCTCGCCCCGCACCATCGCCTTCAACGTGCAGGGCGTCCGGCTCGCGGTGCACCGCGTCACCGGCGAGATCCGCATCCTGCACAGCGTGCACGCCGCCGACATCGGCCGCCTCATCAACCCGATGCAGTGCCGGGGGCAGCTCGAAGGGGCGGTGGCCATGGGGTTCGGCTGGGCGCTGACCGAGCACATGGTGCATGACGACCACGGGCGGCCGCTCAATCCAGCCCTGCGCAACTACCACATCCCGGCCTTCGCCGACACGCCGCGCACCAGCATCCTGTTCGCCGACACCTTCGACACCATCGGCCCCCTCGGCGCGAAGGCGCAGGGCGAATGCGCCATCAACGCGGTGGCGCCGGCGGTCTCCAACGCGCTGGCCGATGCCACCGGCGTGCGCTTCGCGGAGCTGCCGTTCACGCCCGACCGCATCTTCGACCAGCTCAGCGTGGCGCCGTGACCGAGGCGCCGGCAGGGTCCGTCACCATCGTCATCCAGACGCGGGTGCTGGAGGGGCACGAAGCGGCGTTCGCCGCGTGGCAGGAGGAGACGCAGAAGGTGATCGCCGGCTTTCCCGGCTTCATCGAGCAGTCCATCACCCCGCCTGCGCCCCCGACCCAGGTGGACTGGGTGATCCTCCAGCGCTTCGCCAGCACCGACGCGGCCGTGGGCTGGCTGAATTCCGGCGCCCGGCTCGCGCGCCTCGCCGGCGTCGCGCACATGCTGGCGGGCCGGGACGATGTGCATCTGGTGCAGGACGGCGCCTCGGGCGTGCTGCCCGCGCCCATCGCCATGGTCATCTCCACCCGGCTCAAACCGGGACAGGAAGCGGCCTACCGCGCCTGGGAGCAGCGCATCGCCGCGGCGCAGAGCCTGGCCCCCGGGTTCCAGGGCTACCGGTTCGAGGCCCCCATTCCCGGCGTGCAGGAGGACTTCCTCTCCATCCTGCGCTTCGACACCGAGGCCAACCTGAACGCATGGCTCGAGTCGCCCGAGCGCAAGGCCATGCTGGCGGAGGCGGAAGCCTTCACGGCGGAGTTCCATACCCGACTCGCCCGCACCGGCTTCGACCAGTGGTTCGGCACCACCGCCGGCCAGGCGCCGGCGGCGTGGAAGCAGAACATGCTCGTCGTGCTCATGCTCTACCCGGTGGTGTTCCTGTTCGGGGCCCTGGTGCAGACACCGCTGCTGCAGCATGGCGCGAAGCTGCCGTTTCCGGTGGCGCTGTTCGTCGGCAACGTGGTCAGCGTCCTCCTCCTGAGCCTGCTGGTGCCGTGGGTGAGCCGGCGCTTCGGCTGGTGGCTGCGGCCTGGCAGCCGATGGATCGACGCCGTCGGCGCCGGCGTGCTGGTGCTGCTCTACGGCGCGATGATCGCCGCCTTCACCCTGTCCTGAGCGCGGTTGCTGCCGGCGATCGGGCGGCCCAGGGAAAGCTTTGACCTTGCGGCCGCGCTGGGCATGATGCCGGCGTTTTCCGGGGAGGGTTTCGACGTGGATTGTGCTGTGGCTGTCCTCGTGGTGGGCGCCGGCCCGACCGGGCTTCTGTTGGCGGCCGAGCTCCATCGCCGCGGCGTGGACTGCCTTCTCATTGATGCGCACGAGCGACCCCTGGACTGGGATCGCGCGACGGTCGTGCATCCGCGCTCCATCCAGATCTTCGAATCCCTCGGCATCGTCGAGCCCCTGCTCGCGGCCGGCGTCAGGCAGCGCCGGGCGCGCCTGCATTCGAACGGCAGCGCGCTCGGGGACATCGACCTTGCGCTCTGCGGCAGCCGCTATGCGTTCAATCTCGGCGTCTCCGAGGAAGTCACCGAAGCTATCCTCACCGACTACCTGATCCGGCAGGGGGGTACGGTCACCCGTTCCACCCGGCTGGTCGGCCTGGAGGAACGCGCGGACGGCGTCCTGGCGACAATGGAGCGCGAGGGCGCGGAAATTCAGGTTCTCGCCCAGTGGGTGGCCGGATGCGACGGGCACCGCAGCACGGTCCGGACACTGGCGGGCATCGCCCAGGACGGGCACGACATCGCCGAACCATGGGCCGTGTTCGACGCCACCGTGGGCGGCTTTTCGGAATCGTACGAGGCCAACTACGCCTATCTCGACGAGATCCCGGTGATCCTCACCGCCCTGCCGGACCGGCGCTGGCGCGTCTATCTCCGGCCGAGCACCGAGGACTCCGATCTGGTGGCCGATGCCTCGGCCACCATCGCCCGCTACCTGCCGTCGTCCCGTTTCGAGGACGTCGCCAACCCGACCCGCTTCCAGTGCCACACCAAGGTCGCGCAGAGGTACCGGGCGGGACGCCTCCTGCTGGCCGGGGACGCCGCCCACACCTGCAGCCCCGTGCAGGGCCACGGGATGAACAGCGGATTGCAGGATGCGTTCAACCTCTCCTGGAAGCTCGCGCTGGTCTGCCAGGGGCACTGCCCCGACACCCTGCTCGACAGCTATGAGGCCGAAAGGCGCCCGGTGGCCCAGATGGTGACGACCTCGGGGGACGAGGCGGACAGCGCCCAGATGCTGAAGGACCCGAGCGAGCGCCGCGCCCGCGACGCGGCCATCCGCGCGGTGTTCGCGAACCCCGCGACGCGCCACCAGGAAGCCGTCGCCGAGGCGGAACTGAACATCGACTACGGCGGCTCGCCGATCGTGATGGGCGACCGGCACCATGCGCTCGCCCCCGGCCAGCGGCTGCCGGACCGGATCGAGGTCCGTGCCGCCGATGGCGGCGTTCTGACCCTCGATGCGTTCGCCAACCGCCCCGGCCACACGGCTCTTCTCATCGGCGGCGCATCGACGACCCATGACGAGCTGGCGGACGTCCACCGCGCGATCCAGTCGCGCGCCGGCGTCCCGGTCGTCGAGGCTGCCTTCACGCTGACCGCGCAGCCGGAGCAGGGGCAGGGGCACGGCCGCCTGGAACCCGACGCCGCCGACCGGCTGGGCGTCGGCGCGATGACGCTGCTGGTGGTCCGGCCCGACGGCCATGTGGGCCTGCGCGCCGATGCCGGCCACGCCGAGGCCCTCGCCGCCTACGGCGCGCTTTTGGGAACCCGGGAGACCTGAACGCCGCGCCGGCACCGCCCTCAGGGAAATCCGACGCGCGAAAGGACGGCTTCCAGGAGGGCATCCGCCTCGACGCCCTCGGCAACGTCTGGACTTCCGCCCTGGGCGGCGTGCACTGCCATGCGCCGGACGGCACCCATCTCGGCACCATCCCCATCCCGGAGCGCGTCTCCAACGTGTGCTTCGGCGGGCGCAAGCGCAACCGGCTGCTCATCACCGCGCAGACCTCGCTCTACGCCATCGATGTCAACCCGCAAGGCGCCGTCCCCGGCGGGGCGCGCACCGGCGTCCCGGATGGGCCGGTGGGCTCAGACGGCGCGTAGCCGGAACTGCTCCGCCATCCATTCGATGACCACGCGCACCCGCGGCGAGAGCTGGCGCGTGTGCGAATACAGCACGTGAACCGGCAGCGGCGTCGGCGGATAATCTCGAAGGATCTCCACAAGCGTCCCACGGGCCAGCTCGGGGACGATGCGATAGCGCGGAACCTGGATGATCCCCAGCCCCTGGCAGGCGCAGGCCACGTTGGTTTCGGCGCCGGTCACGGTCACGACGGAGGGCGGCGTCATCTGCCGCTCCCTGCCGCGATCGAGAAAGACAAGCGGGCTGACGGCGGCGGCGTCCGGGGCAAGCAGGCCGATGATGCGGTGGTTCCCCAGATCGTCCGGCGACACCGGGATGCCGAACCGCTCGATGTAGGAGGGACTGGCGTAGGTGCCCCGGCCGAGTTCCGCCAGCTTGCGGCGGATCAGCGGGCTGTCGCTCAGCGTGCCGGCGCGCAGGATGCAGTCGAACCCCTCCCGCACCATGTCCAGCGCCTGGTGCGCCTCCCCGATGTGAAGCCGCAGGCCCGGATAGGCGTCGAGGAAGCGGGGAAGACCCGGCAGCAGGAAATGGCGCGCCTGCGTGCCATGCACGTCGATGCGCACGAGGCCCGCGGGCTTGGCACCGGCGAAGGCGCCTTCGGCATCCTCCAGATCGGCGATCAGCGCCACGCAGCGCTGGTAATAAGCCTCCCCGTCCAGCGTCGGGCTGACCTGGCGGGTGGTGCGCTGGAGCAGGCGAACACCCAGCCGGGCCTCCAGCCCCTTCACCGCGTCGGTCACGGACGAGCGCGGAAGCCCGAGATCCTCCGCGGCCTTGGTGAAGCTCCGGCGCTCCACGATCCGGGTGAAGACCCGCATGGCATCGAACCGATCCATTGTTCGACATCTCGAATGGTGATGCCGGATCATGGGTGATTATCTGGCAGAATGAAATGGGCATTGTCTCCTCACACCCGCCGGACACCGGCGAGCAGCAAGGAACAGGACCCATGGCCAATCACTCCCGCAAGGTCGCGATCGTCACCGGCGCCTCGGGCGGCATCGGCGCGGCGGTGGCCGAACGCCTCGCCAAAGACGGCTTCACCGTGGTGGTGAACTACGCCGGCAGCACCGGCCCGGCGGAAGCCCTCGTGGCGAAGATCGAAGCCGCCGGTGGCCGCGCCGTCACCGCCCAGGCCGATATTTCCAGCGTCGAGGCGGTGCGCCGCATGTTCGACAGCGCCGAGACCGCGTTCGGCGGCGTCGACGTGCTGGTCAACAATGCCGGCATCATGAATCTCGCGACCATCGCCGACAGCGACGACGCCCTGTTCGACCGGCAGATCGCGGTGAACCTGAAGGGCACCTTCAACACCCTGCGCGAGGCGGCGCGGCGGCTGCGGGACGGCGGGCGGATCGTGAACCTCTCGTCCAGCGTCGTCGGCCTGTTGCAGCCGACCTACGGCGTCTACGCCGCCACCAAGGCGGCGGTGGAAGCCATGACCAGCATCCTTGCCAAGGAGCTGCGCGGCCGGAACATCACCGTCAATGCCGTGGCGCCGGGACCGACTGCGACCAAGCTCTTCCTCGACGGCAAGCCGCAGGAGGTCATCGACCGCCTGGCCAAGCTCGCTCCGCTGGAGCGCCTCGGGCAGCCGAGCGACATCGCCTCCGCCGTGTCGCTTCTCGTGGGCCCGGACGGCGGCTGGATCAACGGCCAGACCCTGCGCGTGAACGGCGGGATCATCTGATCCCCGCCGCAGCGGGAACACCCGCGGATCAGGCCGCGTCCCAGACCGGTGCGAAGGGCGGGCTCACGAAGCGCTGCGCCTTGGGCAGGCGGGCGATGACGGCGTGGTCGTCGCGGTCGAGGGTGAGGTCGTGGGCGCCGAGATTCTCCTTCTGCCGCGCCGCGCCCGCCGCCTTGGGGATGACCGCCACCTCGCCCTGGTCCAGCAGCCAGCGCAGCGCCACCTGGGCCGGCGTCGCGCCGTGCTTCCCGGCGATGGCACGCAGCTCCGCGCTCTCGGCCACCGCGCCCCTGGCGAGCGGGCAATAGCCGGTGACGGGGACGCCGTGGCCGGCGAGGTAGGTCCGGATCGGCGCCTGATCCAGGAAGACGTGGTACTCGATCTGGTTGCAGGCGATGGGCGCGCCGATCTCCACCACCACGCGCTTCAGCAGCGGCAAGGTGAAATTGGCGACACCGAAGGCGCGCGTGAGGCCCTCCTCCTTGAGCCGCGCCAGCGTCGCCATCGCCGCCGGCAGGTTCATCTGCGGCGACGGCCAGTGCACGAGGAAGAGATCCACATGGTCGAGCCCGAGCTTCTCCAGGCTCGCGTCCATGGAACGGCGGATGGCATCGGGCGCGAGCTGGTCGTGCCAGACCTTGGTGGTCACGTGCAGCGCGTCGCGGGGAAGGCCGCAGCCGGCGAGGGCCGCGCCCACCTCCGCCTCGTTGCCGTACATGGCGGCGGTGTCGATGTGGCGATAGCCGAGGGCGAGGGCGCTCTCCACCGCGGCCCGGCAGGTATCGCCGGTCATCTGGAAGGTCCCGAAGCCCAGGCGCGGCAAAAGAATGCCGCGCGTTTCGATATCGGTCATGGAATGCTCCGAAACCTGGGAGTGTGAGCCGGACGGAAGGGCTACGCGGCCGGCGCCATGGCGCGCGACCGCGAGAGGTCAACCTGATCGATGCCGAAGATGTCCGCCAACCAGTCGATCATCAATTCCTGACCCAAAGTCGGGTTGTCATGCTGGCAATGCTCGGCGCCGGTCATCTCCGCATCCACCAGCATCAGGGTGACGTTCACGCCGGCGGCCTTGGCATATTGGTAGCCCTGCCGCGCCGCCTCGACGCCGAGCACGTCGTGGCCGCCGTGCAGGATGAGGTAGGGGCACTTCATGTTCTCGAACACGCCGCGCATGTCGAAATCCTTGGTCTTCTCGGCGACGCCCTTCATGCTCCCGGCGCCGAACACCCACTTCATGTGCGAGGCGAGGCCATGGTCCTCGGCGCGATCCTTGTAGCGCTCGTAGAGGCTCAGCACGCCGCCGTGGGAAATGGCCGCCGCAAGGCGCGGCTCCATGGCGCCGGCGCGGGCCGAATAATAGCCGCCGAGGGAGGAGCCGGAGACCGCGATCCGGCTCATGTCCACGTCGTCGCGGGTGGCGAGCCAGTCGATGCAGCGGCCCACCGGCACCTCATAGTCGTAGCGGTTGGCAAGGCCGTGGCGGCGCAGGGTCGCCCCCTGCCCCGGCCCGTCCATGAGCAATACGGAGATGCCGCGCTGGAGCGCGCCGCGCCCGGTCATGAACCAGAGCTCATCCTTGTAGGAATCCAGCCCGCCGAACGAGATCAGCACCGGCTGCCGGCCGGTGTCGAACGGCGCGCGGATGAAGTAGCCGTACATGGGCTTGCCGTCGTCCTCGTACGGCACCTCCACGAATTCGCCCTGCGGCACGGTGTGGGCAAGGAAGCGCCGAGTGGACAGCTCCGCCTTCTCGAAGGTGGGCATGCGGCGCGGATCCGTCGGCTCCAGCCAGAACTCGGCCGAGCGGTACATGTCGGCGGCGCGCAGATAGCAGTTCATGGCGGTCTGGATGTGGCCCCTGGCCTCCTCCGCCTCGCCGCGGCGGAAGTTGTTGTCGGCCACCACCATCCATTCGCGGTGCCAGCTGTCGTAATCCCCCGGGATCATCCGGCTCGCCGCGAGGAAGCTCTCGGAGACGGTGCCGCCGCCCTCCTGCGTCTCGCCCAGCGCGCGGCGGAACTGGTAGGACGGCCAGGGAAAATCGGGCCAGTGATGCCAGCCGTAGGGCTCGTAATGGGGCGAGGCGTCGGTGGCGACGGCGTCGATGAGCTTGGCTTCGGTGTCGGTCATGGGACGGCTCCGCGCAGAGGTTTCGGGCGTGCGGAAGGCGGGCCGGCGCCGTAGGGCGCCGTCCGGATTTCAATGCAGAGGGGTCGGCTCAGCCGGCCGTCTTCATGCCCCAGCGCTCGACGGTCTTCCTCTCGACCCAGTCGAAGAACCAGTTCTCCGAGACCCACCCGATCATGGCGATGGTGATCATGCCGCAGATCATGATGTCGGGCCGAAGCTGCCAGCGGGCATCATCGATGAGGAAGCCGAGGCCGGTGATGGACGAGATCATCTCCGCCCCGACGATCACGCGCCAGCCCACGCCATAGGTCAGGCGCATGCCGGTGATGATGTAGGGCAAGGAGCCGGGAATGAGGATGGCGCGCGTGTAGAGGCTGCGGGAGGCGAGATAGACCTTGGCCACCTCCGTGTACTGGCCCGACAGGGTCTGTACCCCGGTCATGGTGTTGAACATGATCGACCAGATGCCGGAGAAGAAGATCACGAACACGGTGGAGGTGAAGCCGACGCCGAACCACAGGATGGCGAGGGGGATCCAGGCGATGCCGGGAATGGGATAGAGCAGCCGGCACAAGGGCAGGAAGGCGGCGCGGATGGTGGGCGAGGCGCCCATCACCAGGCCGGCCGGAATGCCCACCAGAGCCGCCAGCATGACGCCGGTGATCTGCCGTCCGACGCTCGCCGCCGTGTTGGACAGCAGGGCGCCGGACAGGGTCAGGTCGTAGAAGGCGACCACCACCTGGAACGGCGATGGGAAGGCCCATTTGGGCATGAGCCCCAGGCTGTACACCACCTGCCAAATGAGCAGGAAGCCGGCGATGGTGCCGAGCCCCAGCAGCCGGTCCCGCCCCGGCAGGCGCAGGCGCGGCAGGTAGGAGGCGAAGGTTGTCGCCTTGGAGGTGGACGCCTTGGGGGAAGCCGTCATCGCCATCTCACGCTCCCGCCATCATGTCGGCCTGCTCCAGCTGGGCCGCGCGGTTGATCTCCTCGCCGAGCACGCCTCGCACCTCCCGCTGGAGGCGGCCCATGGCCTCGCTGGTCATGTCCCGGGGCCGGGGCTCGCTCACGGCGATCACCTGCTTGATGCGGCCCGGGCGGGCGGTCATCACCACGATCCGGTCGGAGAGGTAGAGCGCCTCCTCGATGGAGTGGGTCACGAAGATCACGGTCTTCTTGTATTCGCGCCAGATGCGCAGCAGCTCGTCCTGCAGCGTCTCGCGCGTCTGCGCGTCCAGGGCGCCGAAGGGCTCGTCCATGAGCAGCAGGGAGGGGTTCACCGCCAGGGCGCGGGCGATGGAGACGCGCTGCTTCATGCCGCCGGACAGGTGATGCGGAAAGCGAGCGGCGAAATCCGCAAGGCCCACGGTCTTCAGCAGCCCGTCGGCAATTTCCCGCCGCTCCTTCGCCGAGCGCCCGCGCGCCCGGAGGCCGAACTCCACGTTGTCGCGCACGGTCATCCACGGGAACAGCGCATAGTCCTGGAACACCACGGCGCGGTCGGGCCCCGGCCCGTCCACCGCCTTGCCGTCGATGCTCATGCGCCCGTGCGTCGCCGGGATGAGTCCGGCGACGATCTTCAGGAGGGTGGACTTGCCGCAGCCGGAAGGGCCGAGCAGGCAGATGAACTCGCCCTCCTCGATCTTCAGGTTGATATCCACCAGCGCGGAGACGTCCGCGCCTTGGTTGCCGTATCTCTTGTCGAGGCCGTCGATGATCACCATGCGGGCCTCACTTCTTCAGCTTTTCATAGCCGGGATAGCCCAGATAGCTCTCGACCATGGAGAGATCCACGGCGTCCTCGTACTTCACCGGCTTCTGCAGCAGATTGTCCTGCGCCATCCAGCCCAGCAGCGCCTCGATCCAGACCTTGGGCGGCGCGTTGTAGGTCCAGCCGCAATTGCCGTAGGACTGCTCCAGCAGCTTGCTGTCCATGTTCGGCACGTAGTGCTTGAGCACTTCCATGCCGAGCTTCTTGTCGGTGCGCATGATGTGCACCGCATCGAGATGCGCCCAGACCAGGCGCTTCGCCAGCTCGGGATGCGCCGCCACGAACTTCTTGCTCATGATCATGCCGTTGCGCAGCATGTCGGAATCCAGCTTCGTCTTGTCCACCAGCTCGTTGGCGGGCAAAAGCAGCTTGGCGCCCTTGTCGATGGCGTTGGTGCCGTAGGGCTCGAACGGGAAGGCGGCGGCGATGTCGCCGGTCAGCAGGGCGGAGGCCACTTCCGGTACCGGCACCAAAGCAAGCTGCACGTCCTTCTCGGTGAGGCCGAAGCGCGGCAGGATCTCCTTGGTGAGGGTGAGATACTGCACGTCGAACTTGGTGACGATGCCGATGCGCTTGCCCTTGAGGTCCGCCCAGGACTTCACATTGGGCGAGGCCACCATCAGCGCGCAATTGGCGGAGGAGGCGGCGACGATGGTGTTCTCGATGCCGGCGGAGAGATAGCGCAGGGCGCTCGCATACTGGTTATAGCCCACGTCATAGTCGCCGATGGCCATCATCTGGTTGGAACGCTGGTAGTTCCCGCCGATGAACTCCACCTTGACGCCGTATTTGTCCCAGAGCTTCAGGTATTCGGCGACGAAGGGCTGGATGTGGTCGTAGCCGGGCGTGCCGGCGACCACCTTGACCGTGTAATTGTCCACCGCCTGCGCCGCCGCGGACCCCGCCGCGGCCACACTCATGAACAGACCGAGCAATGCGCCTCTGATCGTCATTCTTGTTCCCCTGCAAGGATATGGGAGACGGGGCGCGGGGGGCTTGCGCGCCCCGCGCGGACGCTCATTCGGCGGCGATGCCGTGCGCCTTGGGCGCGACGTGCGTGATCTGCCGCACCGCCTCAACGGCCCGCGTCATGGCGGCGAGGGCGGACAGCTCCATGTCGGCGATGCGGGAGAGGATCTCGCCGGCCGCCTTCAGGTCCGCCTCGTAGCGCAACACCCGGAAGGTGTCGGACGACTTCTGCATCAACTCGGCCGCCGCGGCGGCGTCGGTGGTGTCGAGACCGCGCAGGCCGAGCTCGCGGGTGACGCGGCGCAGATAGCCGGCGGCGCCGGCCCGGCCGAGCACGCCGTGGTTCGGGATCTGGCCTCGCAGGAACAGCGGGCGGCGCGTGCCGTCGGGGGCGAGCACGTCCTCGACCTCGCCCTTGCGGATCTTCTCGGCGAAGGCGGCCATGCCCGGCGCTCCGGTCTCGAAGCGCGGGATCTGCCACTGGTTGCCGAACAACGCATAGGGCTTGGGATAGTCGCCGCACAGGATCTTCAGGTTGCGGCGGAACGAGTGGCGGATGGATGTGGCGATGTCCCAGGCGGGATCGCGGCCGGGCTCCACCCACACCATGAGGAAGGGACCGTAGCCATCATGCAGGGTCCATTCCCCGCCGAAGGGATGGTGGTGCTCCCACGGCTCGTAGCCGCTGGCGCCGCGCTGCTTGGCCTGGGCCCAGGCCTCGCGGAAGACGCTGATCGGCGCCTCGTAGCGGGAGTGGGGCATGATGTCGTTGGGCTCGAAGATGGTCACCGTGCCCTTGTCGAGATCATAGCCGGCGACCACCACATGGTGGCCGAAACCGGTCTTGCCCATGGTCTCGTGCTGGAACTTCAGGCGCGGCGAGGTCCTGGCCCCATAGGGCAGCATGAGCGAGTAGTGCAGGCCCACCTGCACCGGGATGCCCCGGTCGACCAGCGCGCACAGCTTGGCGAACGCCTCGTCGAAGCCGTTCTCGTGGTCCTCCTCCCAGTGGCCCTCGAAGCCGAGGGAGGAGGAGGTGTATTCCCAGATCTCGTGGAAGGGGCCGGCGCCGCCGTTGAAGGCGGGGGCGCCCCACACCGGGGTCCAGCGGAAGGAGAAGCCGTCGCCGGAGGTGCCGTCGGCGAACAGCACGTCGCTTTCGCCGAACAGGCGGTACATGCCGAGCAGGCCGGTGAAGTAGCAGCGGCCGGAATTACCGCCTTCCGGATAGGCCTTCGCGCCCATCCAGGTCATGGAATAGTAAGCGTCGTCGTAGCCGGTGACGTATGCCATGAGTCTACTCCGGTGAGGGTCCGCTCAGATGATGACTTCTGCTTTTCGAGGCCTCAGATCAGGGGATTGGTGATCTTCCTGCGCAGCTCGCGCTCGTTTATGCCGAACACGTCCATGAGCCAGTCGGCCATCAATTCCTGGCCGATGGTCGGGTTGTCATGCTGGCAGTGGTCGGCGCCGGTCTCCTCCTCGGTGACGAAGCGCAGGGTGACGTCCACGCCCTTGGACTTGGCATAGTCCGCCACCTTGCGGGCCGCGGCGACGCCGAGCACGTCGTGTCCGCCATGGACGATGAGGTAGGGGCACGTCATGTGGTCGAGGTGACCCTCCAGCTTGAAGGGTGCGGCCTTTTCCAGGGCCTCCGTCATGGAAGAGGCGCCGAACACCGACTTGATGTGGTCGGCAAGGCCATGGTCCTCGCCCGCGCCGGCCCACAATTCCTGGATCGACCAGATGGCGCCATGGGAGATGGCCGCCGCCAGGCGCGGCTCGTAGCAGCCGGCCCGCGCCGCGTAGTAGCCGCCGAGGGAGGAGCCGCACACGGCGATGCGCGCCGGGTCGATGTCGTCGCGGGTGACGAGGTAGTCGATGCACTTGCCGATCGGCACCTCATAATCGGGCCGGGTCGGGATCTTGTGCCGGCGCAACGTTCCGCCCTGCCCGGGCCCGTCGATCATCAGCACCGAGATGCCGCGCTGGAGAGCGCCGTGGGCCTGCATGAACCACATCTCGTCCTTGATGGAATCAAGGCCGCCCATGCAGATGAGAACCGGCTGCTTTCCGGTGTCGAAGGGGGCGCGGACGAAATAGGCGTAGAGGGTCTTGCCGTCCTCGTAGGGGATTTCGAGCACCTCGCCGGCCGGGTTCAGGTTGGTGATGAACTTGGCGGAGCAGGCCTCCATCTGGGTGAAGGTCTCAAGCCGGCGCGGGTCGGCGTATTCCAGCCAGAATTCGGTGTGGCGATAGTAATTGGCGGCGCGCAGCCAGCAGTTCATGGCGGTGCGCACATGGCCCTTGGCGAACTCCTCGTCGCCGCGCTGCTGATTGAAGTCGGCGATGTGCTTCCACTCGCGATGCCAGCTTTCCTGGTCGCCGGGGATCATCCGGCTGGCGGCGAGGAAGCACTCGGACACCGCTCCGCCGCCCTCCTGGGTTTCGCCCAGGGCGCGGCGAAACTGGTAGCTCATCCAGGGAAATTTCGGCCAGTGGTGCCAGCCATAGGGCTGGTAGGTGCCGTGGGCCTCATCCATCACCTGATCGATGAGCAACGCTTCCGCCATAGCTTTCCTCCGTCGGCCGCGCCAGCGACCCTGCGGAGAACTTAAAGCCATGCGAAAGCCGAATTCAAGTCACTTGAATTTTAGGAAAGATAGAGAAAGTCTATGAAATAGGCAGGCTTTGGTCCCCTCATGGGCAGCCCGGCACCACGAAGCCTACCCGATAGGCGATGATCGTCCGCGCGCGATGCCGGCGCGTTTCCTTCGCCTCAAATTTGCGCGCCTGAACTAAAAATCAGAAAGAAGGCGGCGTATTGATGAAGATGATCCGGGCCTCTTCCTCGCCGATATTTCTGTAGCCGTGCGGGATTTCGGAGCGATAGGTAAAGCTGTCGCCGGCATTCACGTTGAAGATTTTGTCTCCGAGCAGAAGCTCTATGCGCCCGCACAGCACATACCCCACCTCCTCGCCCTCGTGCGCGACCAGCCCGTCGCTGCCGCCACCGGCGGCGACGATGTGCACGTTGCCCTGCAGCAGGTGCCCCTTGGCGTAGGGGATGAGGCGCTCCATCCGGATCCCCTCCCCCCGGCGCAGCGGATCAAGTTCGACCACCATCCGCTGCCCGGTGCGCTGCACCACCTCCTGGTCGGCATCCGGCGTGGCAAAGAGCTCGCCGATGGTGAGGTGCAGGGCCTCGCACACGCGGGCGAGCATGTTGAGCGAGGGCTGGATCTTGTTGTTCTCCAGCTTAGACAGCAGGCTTTCGGAGCAGTTGGCCGCCTCGGCGATGTCCTTCAGCCGGGCGCCGGCAAGCAGGCGGGCATGGCGCAGGCGGGTGCCGACCTGGAGCCTGGGTGCCTGCTCCGCCTCTTCCTTCGCCGCGACGCCTTGCACAATGAAATCCGAAATGTCGCTCATACCCTGGCACTGTCGGTGGAGAGGCTGGCCCGCAGAAACTGGACCCTCGCCCCAACCTACAGAGCCCGCCCCCCCCGGCGCAACGACTTCGCGCGCGGACCTGACCTGCGGCCCGGGCGTCACAGCTCCCAGTAGGGCGGGCTGCCGAACGCCTGGCGCAGGCAATCGGCGAAGACCCTGAGCTTGGCGGAGGACCGGCGGCCCTCCGGATGCGCGATATAGATGAAGGCGGCCTCCGGCTCGACGCCCACGTCGACGGCCCTGAGGCGGCCGCTCCTGATCTCGGCTCCGGCGATGAACAGGGGCAGCAGAGCGATCCCGAGCCCGGCGAGGGCTGCGTCGCGCATCATGTCGCCGTTGTTCACGCAAAGGGCGGGCCGGCCGCGCACGCTCGTCGCGCCCTCCGGCCCGGGAAAGCGCCAGTCCCCGGCGCCGCGGTTCGTGTAGAAGATGCCGCTATGGCCATCGAGCTCGGCCAGCGATCCGGGCGCGCCGTGCCGCGCGAGATAGTCGGGCGCGGCCACCAGCACCCGCCTGCTGGGCGCCAGGCGCCACGCCATCAGCCGCGAATCCGCGATCGGGCCGTGCCGCACCACCGCATCGAAGCCGTCGGCGGTGGCATCGACGCGGCGGTCGTCAAGGTCGAGCGTGAGCGCGATCCCCGGATTCTGGGCAAGGAAGGGGTAGATCGCCGGCCCGAGGTGCATCCGGCCGAAGGTCACCGGCGCGGAAATGCGCAGGGGACCGACCAGGGCGCCCCGCCGCTCCGCCATATCGGCCGCGGCCGCCTCGACCTCGCGGGCGATGCGGGTCGCCCGGGCGAGGAATGCCGTGCCGTCCTCGGTGAGGGTGAGCCGGCGCGTGCTGCGATGCACCAGGGTGGCGCCAAGGCTGCGTTCGAGCTCGGCCAGGCGGTCGCTCACCACCGACTTGGACACGCGCAGCCGGCGCGCCGCTTCGCTGAGCGAGCCCGCATCGGCGATGGCGACGAAGGTCATGATGGCGTCCAGCTTCATCATCGTTCGGTTTTTCCGAAAAGCTGTTCCTTCTTTGCGAGCCTAATCCGGACGCGTTCGGACTGCTAACTTTTGCGTGGCCAGCGGGGCAGACAGAGACGGTCGCAGCGACCGCCCTCCCGGTGGGCGGGAGACGACCATGCTGAAGTCCGGCATCACCCTTGGCGCCCTTGTCCTGATGGCCCCCGACCTCGCCGCGTCGGCCGGCGCCCAGGTGCCCGCCTTCCCCGCGTCCTTTGCGGCACGGGAGATTGCGACCAACGGCGCCACGATCCATGTCCGCGTCGGCGGCGCGGGGCCGGCGGTGGTTCTGCTGCACGGCTATGGCGAGACCGGCGACATGTGGGCGCCGATGGCCGCGGACCTCGCCCGCGACCACACGGTGATCGTCCCCGATCTGCGCGGGCTCGGGCTTTCCTCCAAGCCCGCGTCCGGCTTCGACAAGAAGACCCAGGCCGAAGACGTGGCCGGGGTCCTCGACGCCCTCAAGGTCCTGAGCGCCGACCTCGTGACCCACGACATCGGCAACATGGTCGGGTTCGCCTTCGCCGCGCAGCACCCCGAGCGGGTGAAAAGCTTCGTGCTCATCGACGCGCCGGTGCCGGGCATCGGGCCTTGGGACGAAATCCTGAAGAACCCGCTGCTGTGGCACTTCCGCTTCGGCGGGCCGGACATGGAGCGGCTCGTCGCCGGGCGCGAGCGCATCTATCTCGACCGCTTCTGGAACGAGTTCTCGGCGGATCCGGGCCGCTTCCCCGAGGCCTCGCGCGTGCACTACGCCGCGCTGTACGCCTTGCCGGGCGCCATGCATTCGGGGTTCGCGCAGTTCGCCGCGTTCGACCAGGACGCGATCGACAACCGCGCCTTCCTCGCCGCCAAGGGCAAGCTCGCCATGCCGGTGCTGGCCGTCGGCGGCGAAAAGTCGTTCGGCCCCATGATGGCGACGGTGATGCGCGCCGGCGCGAGCGACGTGACCGAGGCGGTCGTCCCGGAATCCGGCCACTGGATCATGGAGGAGAACCCTTCGGCCACGATCGCGATCGTCCGGGCATTCCTGGACAAGAAGGGCTGAGCTTCCGCCCGGGGCGAAGGCGCGTTCCCGCCGAAACCGCCCTACAGCCGGCTCTTCAGGCGGCTGATGCCGGCCTCGATCTGGTCCTCCGCCAGGGAGGCATAGCCGAGCAGGAGCCAGTCGTTGCTCACGTCGGCATTGCCGTATTCGTGGCCGCCGCCGCTCTGGATGGTGTAGACGCCCACATTCTGGCTGCGCGCCAGCGCCGCCACCTGATGGGCGCGCGGCAGCCCGGCGGGCAGCTTCCAGGCGAGGTGCGTGCCGGCCTCGGTTCCCCTCAGATCGACCCGGCCGAAATGCTGGCGCAGGGCGGCGACGATGGCGTTGCGGCGCTGCTGGTAGCGCAGCCGCACCCGCCGCAGGTGGCGCACGAAGCCGCCGGTGAGCAGGAATTCGGCCAGCGCCGCCTGCTCCAGCCAGACCTGCCCGTTGTCGAGCAGCGCCTTGGCGGCACCCGCGGCGGGGGCGAGATGGTCGGGGAAGATGGCGTAGCCGGTCCGCAGGCCGGCGCCGAGCGACTTGGAGAAGGTGCCGAGATAGATGACGTTCTCCGGGCTCATGGCCTTGAGCGCCGGCAGCAGCATGCCGCCATAGTGGAACTCGTTGTCGTAGTCGTCTTCGATGATGTAGGCGCCGGTGCGGTCGGCCCATTCCAGGATTGTCTTGCGCCGCTCCAGCGAGAGCACGCCGCCCATGGGGTACTGGTGCGACGGCATGACGTAGGCGATCTGCGCCGCCACCCGCGCCAGCTGCGCCGTGTCGATGCCGTCCTCGTCGGCGGCGATGGGGCACAGCCGCATGTTCACGCTCTCGAACAGGTAGGCGGCGCCCTGGCTGCAAGGGTTCTCGATCACGATGGTGTCGCCCTCGCGGGCCAGCACCCGCAGCGCCAGGTTGAGCGCGAGCTGGGCGCCGGCCACGATCACCACCTGCTCGGGCCGCACATGGATGTCGCGCATCACCGCCACGTGGTCGGCGATGGCGGCGCGCAGCGCCATCAGCCCGCACGGATCGCCGTATTCGGTCAGGTTGTGGCCGGCCACGGCGAGGGCATGCAGGATCAGCCGGCGCCAGGTCTTCAGCGGGAAGGCGCGCGGGTCCGTGCGCTGGGGCCAGAAATCGATGGGGATGCGGCTGTTGTTGAGGATGGCGTGGGAACGCCCGGTGAAGGCCGCAGGCGCCAGCTTCTCGGGCGAGCGCCGCTCGGATGGGGCCGGCGCCTCCGCGGCCCCGCCCGCCGGGCTCATGGCCCGCTCGGGCAGCACCGCGGCCACGTAGGTGCCCACCATGGGGCGGGTGATGAGGTAGCCCTCGTTGATCAGCCGCTCATAGGCGAAGGTGACCGAGTTGCGCGAGATCCCCAGCTGCTGGGCGAGGTGGCGCGAGGACGGCACGCTCGCCTCGCCCTTCAGCCGCCCATCCAGGATCTGCTGCCGGATCTGCTCGAAGAGCTGTTCCTGCAGGCTGCTTGAGGAAGATCGATCGAGCGAGATCAGCACGCGAGCCTCGATTGATGGTGTCCGGCGGGCACCGGCGACAGTAGATGCTGGAGCCGGCCGAGGCCACCGGCGAGAGGTCCAGTCGATAACAGCCTTTTGGGGCCAAGGCCGCCTCGCCTTGACTTGGCGCGGGGCGGGAAACCATTTTTCACGGCAGCCGGACGTGCTTCATGCACACGGCCTGCGCTGTTCAACAAGGCGACGTGAATGTCGGATACCGCCCTCCTTGCCGCGGATGACACCCTCTTTCCCGCTCCCCTCCTGACCATGGCCGCCGAGGTCCTCGACGCGGCGCGGCATCGCAAGATCCGCCTCGCCGCCGCCGAGACCGTCACGTCCGGGCTGGTGAGCGCCTGCCTCACCTCGGTGTCCGGCGCCTCCGAGATCTTCGAGCGCGGCTACGTCCTCTACCATTCCTCGGCCAAGGCCACCGGCCTCGATGTCCCGGAAGCGGTCTCGGCGGCACACGGCGCCGTCAGCGCCGAGGTGACGCGCGGGCTCGCGCTCGGCCTCCTCGACCATTCGGGAGCCGGCGCGACCGTCGCCATCACCGGCTATGCCGGCCCGGGCGGGGGCAATGCGATCAACCCGGTCGGCACCATCTTCGTCGCCGCCGCCGGCCGCGACGGCACGCTCATCGAGGAGCGCCACGTCTTCGCCGGCAGCCGCGACAACGTCCGCCTGGAGGCGGTGCGCGCCGCGCTCGGCCTGCTGCTGCGTCTCCTTTCGGCATGAGCGACATCCCGGTCGTCCTGCTCACGGGCTTCCTCGGCTCGGGCAAGACGACCCTGCTCAACGATCTCCTCCGACGGCCGGCCTTCCGCGACACCGCCGTGGTGATCAACGAGGCTGGCGACGCGGGCATCGACCACGCGCTCATCGAGACCGGGAGCGACGAGGTGCTGCTGCTGGAAGGCGGCTGCATCTGCTGCCGTCTGAAGGGCAGCCTCAACACCACCCTCAACGGCCTGCTGCGCCGGCGCGCCCTCGACGGCTTCGCCTTCCGCCGCGTGGTGGTGGAGACCAGCGGGCTCGCCGACCCCGCGCCCATCCTCCATGCGCTGATCGCCGATCCCCTGTTCAACCGGCATTTCTCCATCGCCGGCGTGACCACGGTGGTGGACGCGGCGAACTTCCCGTCCACCCTCGCCCATCACGCCGAGGGGGTGACCCAGGTGGCGCTGGCTGACCGCATCCTGGTCACCAAGACCGACCTCGTGTCGCCCGCGCAGCTGTCAGCGGTGGAAAGCGAGGTGGCTGCGCTCAACCCGCTGGCGGAGCGCCATCTGCTGTCGCATGCCGGGCACAATGGCGGGCTGATCTGGCTCGACCCGCGCCAGGAGCCGCGGCCCATGCGCCGCCGGTTCGCGGCAACCGCCGTTTCCCACGCCGTGGCGACGGCGTCCCTCGCCTTTCCCGGCCGGCTGACGCGGGAGGCGGTGGACGACTGGCTGGACCGGATCGGCGACCTGTTCGGCGGCACCCTGCTGCGGCTGAAGGGCATCCTCCAGCTCGAGGAACTCGCCGAGCCGGTGGTGCTGCACGGGGTGCAGGGCCTGGTCTATTCGCCCGGCACCTTGTCCGCCGCGTCCGGCGGCGTCACCGAGAATCGCATGGTGCTGATCGGCCGGGGCATGGAGGAGCAGGACCTTCAGGACGCCCTCACCCTCCTCGCCGCCATGGCCCGGCTCGCCGCCTGAGCCTTGGCACCAGGCGTGGAAATGGGGCCGGGCTGGCCCCTCGCCGGCCACTGGCCCCACATCCCCGTCATCCGCAGGCGCTACCCGCAGGGCTCGCCCCCGCCTAGCGTCCGGACGACACAGAAACGTCAGCGAGGAAACCGATGGCTAAGGTGTTTTCAGGCCAGGTGGGGATCGTTCCGGCCCTCGACATCGAAACGCAGGAGCGCTTCGATCTGGTGGTGAAGGCCACGTCGAAGGTGGAGGGCGTTGTCGGCTACAAGCTGGGGCTCACCAGCGTGCTGCGCCTGGGCCTCGGAGAAGCCATGCGCCGGCTGCGCGATCTCACCGACCTGCCGGTCCTCTACGACCACCAGAAGGCCGGGCCGGACATGCCGGACATGGCCAAGAAGTTCACCGCCATGTGCGCCGAGGCCGGGGTGGACGGGCTGATCCTGTTCCCGGTCGCCGGCCCCACCGCGGTGGACGGCTTCGTCGGCGAGGCTCTCAAGGCCGGCATCCCGCCGGTGGTGGGCGGCGAGATCCCGGTGCCGGACTACGGCGTATCCGGCGGCGGCTACCTGGTGGACGACGCCCTCGACCGCATCCTCGCCCGCTCGGTCGCCGCCGGCGCCGACCATTTCGTGCTGCCGGCCCACGACGCCGCCAAGATCACCCGCTGGTCCAACTGGATCGGCGCGAACGTGGAGAAGCCGCTGGTCTTCATCACCGGCTTCGGCGCGCTCGGCGGGACGATCGAGGCGGCGCTCGCCGCGTCGCAGGCCTGCCCGCGGCGCTTCGCCATCGTCGGGCGCCTGATCACCGAGGCGGCGGATCCCGCGGCGGCGGCGGCGAAGCTCTACGCCCAGATGCAGGCCGGGGAGGCGGTGCACCCGTGAGCGCCACCGACGCAGGGCCGGTCCCCGCCGTGCGGGACCTGCGGCTCGAGCCCTTCGTGGGCGGGCGCTTCGTCACCCCGCGCGAGCGGCAGGACCAGGACCTCGTCGATCCGTGGACCGGCCAAGCCCTGGCGCGGGTGGCCATGGCCGGCGCGGCGGAGGTGGAAGACGCCATCCGCGCGGCCCGCCGCGCCTTCGACACCGGCGACTGGCCCCATCTGCCGCCGGTCGAGCGGGGCGCGGTGCTCCATGCCATCGCGGCGGGCCTAAAGGCCCGGCTCGCCGAGTTCGCGACCGTGGAGGCGGTCAACGGCGGCAAGCCCATGTCCGGGGCCACGCGGGAGGTGGAAGGCGCGATCCGCGTGTTCACCTATTATGCCGGCGCCATGGACAAGTTCTTCGGCGATACCATTCCCCTCGGCCGTGACCTGCTGGATTTCACTTTGCGCGAACCGCTGGGCGTGGTGGCGCAGATCGTGCCCTGGAACTTTCCGCTGCTCGGCGCCGCCTGGAAGCTGGCACCGGCGCTGGCGGCGGGATGCACCTGCATCCTCAAGCCCGCGCCGCTCACCCCGCTCACCGCCCTGCTGCTGGCCGAGGTCTGCCAGGCCGCGGGCGCGCCCACGGGAGTGGTCAACATCCTGCCCGGCGACGGCGAGGTGGGCCGGCGCCTTGCAGAAGACCCGCGCATCGACGGCATCTCCTTCACCGGCTCCACCGCCGTGGGGGCGCAGGTGATGCGCATGGCCGCCGGCTCCATCAAGCGCGTGGCGCTGGAGCTCGGGGGCAAGAATGCCAGCGTCGTCTTTGCCGATGCCGACATGGCGAAGGCTGCGGCCGGCGCCGTCGCCTCGGGCTTCGGCAATGCGGGGCAATCCTGCTCGGCCCGCTCGCGCCTGTTGGTACAGCGCGCGGCGGTACCGGCCTTCGAGGCCGCTTTCCGCGACGCCGCCGCCGGCCTGCGCACGGGGGGGCCGCTGGACCCATCCACCAGCCTCGGACCGCTGATCTCGGCCGCCCACCGCGCCGAGGTGGACCGCAACGTGCACCTCGCCCTCGACGCCGGCGCCACCCTTGTGTGCGGCGGGCGGATGCCCGAGGGCGAGGGCTTCTTCTACCCGCCAACCATCCTGTCGCAGGTGGGCGCCGACAATCCCGCCTTCACCCGCGAGATCTTCGGGCCGGTCTGCTCGGTGACGCCGTTCGAGACCGAGGCCGAGGCGGTCGCCCTGGCCAATGACAGCGAATACGGCCTCAACGGCTCGGTCTGGTCGCGCGATATCGGCCAGGCGTTGCGCGTGGCCCGTGCCATGCGCACGGGCATGGTGGCGGTGAATGGCCTGCCAAGTGCCAGCAAGACCAGCGTTTTCGCGCCATTCGGCGGCTACAAGCGCTCGGGCATCGGCCGCGAATTGGGCCTCAACGCGCTGGAATTTTACAGCGAAATCAAAAACGTGATCGTGGATCTCACGTAACGGCACCAAGATCGGGCCAGTGGCCCGGCGCTGGACCCAACGTCCGGACGGCGCCTGGCTCTCAATGCACAGCAATTCACATTGCTAGTTTTTTCGTCAGACGAGAAAGGTGAGCAGCGAATGGCCATCGCGATAGTTGGCGGCACCCTGATCGACGGCACCGGCGTCGACCCCGTCGCGCGCGGCGTCGTGGTGATCGAGGACGGGCGCATCACCGCGGCCGGCCCCGAAGCCCAGGTCGGCGTGCCCGCCGGCGCCACCATCCTCGATGCCGCAGGACGCACGGTGCTGCCCGGCTTCATCGACACCCATGTGCACGGTACCTATCGCGCCCGCGACATGCGCCAGCATCTGCTCAACACCCCGACCTACAACGTGCTGAAGTCCATCGAGGTATTCCGCGAGACCCTCGCCTGCGGCATCACCACGGCGCGGGACATGGGTGGCGCCGATGCCGGCTTCCGCGAGGCCATCGCGGAAGGCGTCATCGACGGCCCGCGCCTGCTCATCTCGTTGGGCATGGTGTCGCAGACCGGCGGCCACGGCGACTACTGGCTGCCGGCGGGCATGCGCATCCAGAAGCGCGCGTGGCTGCCGAACACCGTTGCCGACGGGGTGGAGGAAATCCGCCGCCTGGTGCGCGAATTGTTGATGCGTGGCGCGGATTTCATCAAGATCTGCGCCACCGGCGGGATCACTTCGGTCACCGACAGTTGGGACGAGCCGCAATTTACCATCGCGGAGATCTCGACCGCCGTCTCCGAGGCCGCCGCCAAGGGCAAGCGCGTGGCGGTGCATGCCGAGGGGCTGGCCGGCATCAAGAATGCCGTGCAGGCGGGCATCCACTCCCTGGAACATGGCTGGTTCATGGACGAGGAATGCATCGACAAGATGATCGAGACGGGCATCTGGTGGGTGCCGACCCTCGCTCTGGTGCCCCTCTCCATCGAGCATCGCCGCAAGAACAAGGACTGGGCGAGCCACCAGCTCGGTCAGGAGGACGTGAAGGACGCGCAGATCTATTCGCTGATGCAGACCCAGATCCCGTTGTGGAAGGAAGCCGTGCGGCGTGGTGTCAAGGTGGCCATGGGCACCGACCAGTCGCACCGGCTGCTGGTCGGCGAGAACATGGTGGAACTGGGCTTCATGGTGGACTGGCTCGGCATGTCGCCCATGGAGGTCATCGTCGCCTCCACCACCAGGGCCGCGGAATGCATCGAGCGGCCGAACCTCGGGGCGCTGAAGCCGGGCTGCCTCGCCGACGTGCTGGTGGTGGACGGGGATCCCCTGGCCGACATCCGCATCCTGGAGCAGCGTGATCGCCTTCATCTGATCATGAAGGGCGGGAAAGTGTTCACCGACAAGCTCTCCGCCTGACGCGGCGGAGACGGGACAACGCGTAGTCAATTGTGTCTATGGACACACTATGTTATCAGCCGCACCCCGGGAATGGGGCGGCGCATGCCGCTCAGGAGCCGACCCATGAAAGTGAACCGCTTTATGATCCGCCCGCTCATCGAGATGGGCCTGCGCGAGGAACTGAGCTCCGGTGACACCACGGGCGGCTTCCTGGTCGGTGACGATCCCATCCAGACCGCGAACATCTACGCCAAGGGCAAGGGCATCGTCTGCGGCATGCTGTTCGCCGACGAGACCATCCGCACCATCGAGCCGGAGGCGCGGATCGAGTATCTGGTGGAGGATGGCGACGAGGTGGAGCCCGGCACCGTGCTGATGCGGGTGCAGGCGCGCGCTTCCACCTTCTTCGTCATCGAGCGCTCGGCCCTCGACTGGCTGCAGCAGATGAGCGGCATCGCCACCAAGACCCGCCGCTACCGCGACCTCATCAAGCACACCAAGGTGCGCATCACCGACACCCGCAAGGGCTGGCCGGGCCTGCGCATGGTGCAGAAGTACGCGGTGCGGGTGGGTGGCGCCCACAACCACATCTTCAACCTCGCCAACTGCGTGCTGGTGAAGGACAACCACATCAAGATCGCCGGCTCCATCACCGAAGCGGTGAAGATCCTGCGCGCCAGCGCCCAGCATACCTTCAAGTTCGAGGTGGAGTGCGAGACGCTGGAGATGGTGGACGAGGCGCTCAAGGCCGGCGTCGAGATCATCATGTTCGACAACATGGACCTCGAGGAGATGCGCGAGGGCCTGAAGCTGGTGGACGGCCGCGCCATGACCGAGGCCTCCGGCGGCATCAACGAGACCACCATCGTGCCCATCGCCGAGCTCGGCGTGGACGTGATCTCCATCGGCGACCTGACCCACACCGTGAAGGCGCTCGACATCAGCCTCGACGTGAAGGACATCAAGCCGAGCGCCCACCGCACCATCAGCCGCCTCAAGCAGCTGTCCAACTGACGCCGCCGCGGCGGACGGAGACGATGACGCAGGACGACCCGACGACCCAGGCTTCGCAGACGGCAACCGCAGGCATCCGCCTGCGGCCGGACATCGACACCTTCGTCTTCGACCTCGACGACACGCTCTATCCCCGCTCGGCCGGCCTCTATGAGCAGATGCGCCTGCGGGTGGTGCGCTTCATCCAGGAGCTGACCGGCTGCGAGGCGCAGGCGGCGGCGGACCTGCATGCCCATTATTACGCCCGCTACGGCACCTCGCTCATCGGGCTGCAGCGCCACCACGGGGTGCACCCCTCCGATTTCCTCGGCTTCGTCCACGAGATCGACCTCGCGGCCGTGGGGCCGCGCGCGGAGCTGACCGCGGCGCTCGCCGCCCTGCCGGGCCGCCGCCTGGTGTTCACCAACGGCTCGGCCCGGCATGCCGCGCGCCTCCTCGACCATCTCGGCATCGCCGGCCTGTTCGACGCGGTGTGCGACATCGAGGCCTGCAGCTATATCGGCAAGCCCGGGCGCGAGGCCTACGAGACGCTGATCGACCGCCATGCCGTGGTGCCGGCGCGGGCGATCATGTTCGACGACCGGGCGGTCAACCTCGCGGTGCCCCACGACCTCGGCATGCAGACCGTGCTGATCGGCGATCACGGCCTCGCCGAAATGCCCGACCATGCCCCGCACGTCCATTTCCGGGCCGACGACCTCACGCCCGTCCTGCAGGCCATCGGCGCAGGCCGCAGACCACCCTCCGCTTCCCCCGACGCAGCATCGACCCACCCCTGAGGAGTTAAGGCCATGCACGCCCGCCTGACGGCACTTCTGATCGCGGTTTCCGCCTTCGGCCTCGCATCCGCCGCGAGCGCCGAGGACGTGAAGCTCGGCATCGTCCAGTCCACGTCCGGCGGCTCCGCCGCGCTCTACGGCGTGATGCAGAAGAACGGCGCGGAACTTGCCGCCGCGGAGATCAACGCCTCGGGCAAGCTCGGCGACATCAAGCTGGTGCCGGTACACCAGGATGATGCCGGCGACCGCGGCCAGACGGTGAACATCTTCCAGCGCCTCATCAACCAGGACAAGGTGAAGGTCATCTTCGGGCCGACGCTCACCACCTCCGCCTTCGCCGCCGACCCCATCGCCAACGCCGCCAAGGTGCCGGTGATCGCCTCCTCCAACACCGCGCCCGGCGTACCCGCCATCGGCGAGTACATTTTCCGCACCAGCGCCCCGGAGGCGGCGGTGTTCCCCGGCGTGCTCGCCTACGCCCAGAAGCGCTACGCCCCCAAGACCGCCGCGCAGATCTACGGCATCGACGACGTGCTGATGAAGGCCGCCTACGGCGTGCACAAGGCGGCGATCGACAAGGCCGGCATCAAGATCCTCGCCACCGAGACCTTCCAGAAGGGCGACGTGGACTATTCCGCCCAGCTCACCAAGATCAAGGCGGCGAATCCCGACATCATCGTCGTCGGCGGCCTCGCGGAGGAGACCGCCAACATCGTGCGCCAGGCGCGCCAGCTGGGCATTCCCCAGTCCACCGTCTTCCTCGGCGCCAACGCCGCCATCTCCACCAAGCTCGCCGACCTCGCCGGCCCCGCGGCCGAGGGCTTCCTGGTGGGCTCGGGCTGGTTCATCGACTACGACAACCCCATCAACAAGGCGTTCGTCGAGGCCTACAAGGCCAAGTACGGCAACGCGCCCGACACCTTCGCGGCGCAGGCGCATGCGGCCGTTACCATCTTCGCCGACGCGGTGAAGCGCGCGGGCGGCGCCTCCGACCCGGCCAAGCTGCGCGCCGCCATCGCCGACACCAAGGACCTGGACACCGTCCTCGGCCCGTTCTCCTTCGACAAGGACCGCGAACCGGTCCTCGCCGCCAAGGTGTTGGAGCTGAAGGGCGGCAAGTTCCAGCTCGCCCCGACGAACTGAGCCGGCGGCCGGGCGCGCCATGTCCACCTTCTTCCAGCAGATCGTGAACGGGCTGTCGCTCGGCTCGATCTATGCCGTCTTCGCGATTGGCTGCACGCTGATCTTCGGCGTGCTCAATATCGTGAACCTGGCGCAGGGCGCCTTCTTCATGGTGGGCGCCTATCTCGGGCTGGAGGTGGCGCTGCTCGGGCTGCCGCTGCCCCTGGCGCTCGTCGTGGCGCTGGTGGGCGGCGGACTGCTCGGCATGGCGTCCGAGTTCCTCGTCTTCCGCACCCTGCGCCGGCGCGGCGGGCACAAATGGATGGGGCTCGTCGCCAGCCTGGCCCTCGCCCGCCTGCTGGTGGGCGTGGCGCAGGAGGTGTTCGGCACCGCGGTGCACGGCTATCCGCCGAGCCCGCTCACCGCGCAGGTGTGGGAAATCGGCGGCGTGCGCATCCAGCTCCTGCAGGTGATCGTCGTGGCCACCGCCGTGGTGCTCATGGTGGCGCTGGCCTTCACCCTGCAGAAGACCTCGGTCGGCCGCGCCATCCGCACGGTGGCGTTCAGCGAGGACGTGGCGCGCATCGTCGGCGTGGAGGTGGGGCGCACCATTCTCGTCACCTTCTTCATCGCCGGCGCGCTCGCCGGCGGCGCCGGGGTGCTGCTGGGCCTGCTGTTCAACGTGGTGTCGCCGTTCATGGGCGAGAACATGCTGGTGAAGGGCCTCACGGTCATCATCCTCGGCGGCCTCGGCAACATCCCGGGCGCCGTGGCCGGCGGCTTCCTGCTCGGCCTCGTGGAGGTGTTCTCGGTGGCCTATGTGAGCTCTGCCTTCCGCGACGCCATCGGCTTCGGCCTCATCTTCCTGATCCTGCTGGTGAAGCCGACGGGGCTCTTCTCCAGCTTCGAGGAGCGCCGCGCATGACCGCCGCGGTCCTCGCCCATCTCGACGCCTTCATGGCGAGCTACGGGAACCTCGTGAACCTGTGCCTGCTCAACACGCTCGTCGCCTACGGGGTGTGGCTGGCGCTGGCCGCCAACATGTTCACGCTGGGCACCGGCGGCTTCATGGCGGTGGGGGCCTATTGCAGCGTCTTCCTCACCATGCAGGTGGGCGCGCCGTTCGCCGTCGCCGTCGTCGCCGGCGGGCTCCTCGCGGCGGCCGTCGCCCTCCTCATCGGCGCGCCGGTGCTCAGGCTGCGCGGCGACTACTTCATGCTCGCCACCTTCGCCTTCACCGAGGTGGTGCGCGTCATCGCCCTCAACTGGGATTCGGTGACCGGCGGCGCCATCGGCATCTATGGCATCCCGCGCTATACGGAGACCTGGCAGCTGGTGCTGCTGGTGCTCATCGCCATCTACTTCGTGTTCGCCCTGCGCCGCTCCTATTTCGGCCGCTCCATCGCCGCCATCCGCCAGGACGACGTGATGAGCCAGGCCATGGGCGTCAACGTCTTCGCCCAGCGACTCTCCCTGTTCGTGGCGTCCGGCTTCGTCAGCGGCGGGGTGGGCGGGCTCGCGGCGCACCTGAACTTCTTCGTCGGCCCGTCCGATTTCGGCCTGGTGCGCTCGGTGGACGCCCTCGCCTTCCCCATCCTCGGCGGGGTGAACGCGCTGCTCGGCCCGATGGTCGGCGCCATCTTCACCACCATCCTGCCCGAGGTGCTGCGCTTCTCCAGCCAGTGGCGCGAGATCCTCATGGGCCTGCTCATCCTCTGCGTGGTGCTGTTCCTGCCCGGCGGCGCCATGTCGCTGATCCGGCTGCGACCGAGGGCCCGCGCCGCCGTGCCGCGCGCCTCCACCCTGGGCCAGGGAGCCAAGTGATGGCCGCCGCGACGTTAGAGCTGTGGAAGGTGGCCAAGCGCTTCCAGGGCGTGGTGGCGGTGGACTGCGTCTCGCTTACCGCCGCCGCCGGCCGCGTCACCGGGCTGATCGGCCCCAACGGCTCCGGCAAGACCACCACCATGAACATGATCACCGGCCTGTATCCCACCGATGCCGGCCATATCCGCCTCGACGGCGTGGACATCGCGCGCCTGCCGCCGCACCGCGTCGCGGCGCTGGGTGTCGCCCGGACCTTCCAGAACATCCGCCTTCTCGCCACCGAGACCACCCTCGCCAACGTGCTGCTGGGCGCCCATCGGCACCAGTCGGCCGGCCTCCTCGACGTGCTGCTCGGCCTGCCCGCGGTGAAGCGCAGCGAGGCGCGCGAGACCGCCCGCTGCGAGGCGTTGCTCGAGCTCATCGGCATCTCGCACCTGCGGGACGTTCCGGTGGGCGGCCTGTCCTACGGCGACCGGCGGCGGGTGGAGATCGCCCGCGCCCTCGCCACGAAGCCGCGCCTGCTTTTGCTCGACGAGCCGGCGGCGGGCATGAACTTCGCCGAGAAGCAGGCGCTGGCCGACCTGGTGCTGGCCATCCGCGACATGGGGGTGACCGTGCTCGTCATCGAGCACGACATCGAGTTCGTCGCCCGCGTGAGCGACCATATCGTGGTGCTGAATTTCGGCCGCGAGATCGCCGCGGGCACGCCGGAGGAGGTCCGCAGCATGCCGAGCGTGATCGAGGCCTATCTGGGGACCGAGGATGCTTGAGCTCATCAAGGTCACCTCCGGCTACGGCACGGTTGCCGCCGTCGAGGGCGTGGACATGCGGGTGCCGAAGGGCGCCTGCGTGTGCCTCATCGGCGCCAACGGCGCCGGCAAGACCACCACGCTGCTCACCATCTGCGGGCTGGTGCGCGCCTTCTCCGGCACCGTGCGCATCGACGGAAAGGACCTCACCGCCAGCCCCGCCGACAAGATCGTGCGCGCCGGCGTCAGCCTCGTGCCGGAGGGGCGGCGGGTGGTGGCGAACATGTCGGTGGAGGACAATCTGCGCGTCGGCGCCTATGTGCGCGGCAACGACCCGCAGGTGCCGCAGGACATGGAGCGCATCTACGCACGCTTTCCCCGACTGCGGGAACGCCGCCTGCAATATGCCGGCTCCCTCTCCGGCGGCGAGCAGCAGATGCTGGCCATGGGCCGCGCGCTGATGGCGCGTCCCCGGCTGCTGCTGCTCGACGAGCCGTCCATGGGCCTTGCGCCCCACGTGGTGAACGACATCTTCGCCACCATCCGCGACATCAATGCCCAGGGGACCACCGTGCTGCTGGTGGAGCAGAACGCGCGCAAGGCCCTGTCGGTGTCCGACTACGGCTATGTGATGGAGCACGGCCGCATCGTGTTCGGCGACACGTCGGAGGCGCTGGGGAAGGACCCCCGCGTCGTCGCCGCCTATCTCGGCATGCGGGCGACGGCGGACACGGCGGCCGCCGGCGCCTGAGCGGGCTCCACTTCAGCCCGCGGCTGCGGGACCGGCGACGAGGCAGGACACCAGCGCCCCGTCCACGACGCGGTGCAGGGCGATCTGCGGCGCCTCGCGCACCACGCGGAAGCTGCCCGGCGTGTCCAGGTCCAGCGCGAACTGGTGACTGGCCGATGGCGCGATGAAGGTCCGGTGGCCGGCGAAGCTGCCGGCCATGACCCGGTGGACGTGGCCACACAGGAGGCCGGCGATGTCGGCCCGCCCGCGCAGCAGCGTCGCGAGCCCGTCCCGCCCCGCGCGCAGGCCGATGGCGTCGAATGCGGGGATGCCGGTGGCGAACGGCGGATGGTGCATGAAGACCAGCACTGGCCGCCCGTCATTCCCGGCGAGCACCCCCTCCAGCCAGGTGAGCTGCGGCGGATCGATGGCACCGTGCCCCTGCCCCTCCACCAGCGTGTCGAGCCCGATGACACGCAGGCCCGGCAGGTCGAGAACGAGCCCGCCGTGGCCCGGCTCCTGCCCGGCGTGCGGACCGAAGGCGGCCCGCAGTGGCGCGCGCCGATCGTGATTGCCTGCCACCGCGGCGAAGGGGATGCCGAGGCCCCGAAGGCCGGCGAGGACGAAGGCATATTCCTCCTCCACACCGGCTTCCGCCAGGTCGCCGCTCACCAGCAGCAGGTCGGGCCGGGGCACCAGCGCGCCCACATGCGCCGCGAGGGCGGCGAAGTTGGCCCGCGTGTCCACGTCCGCGCCGACCCTCGCGCCGGCCACGGTGACATGAAAATCTGTGAGCTGCGCGATCAGCATCCGGCGAACTCCCACACACCTGCGCACCGGCGGCACGCCCGGCCACATTAAGCCTCGCGCTTTTCTAGATGCTTGCGCGGAAGCGGTCGAGGCGTCCGAGGGAAAATGTGGTTATTTGTGCATCTTGCACAATTTATGGCCTCGAATTCCAACTTCCCCAGAGTTAGGGTCACACCAATGTCACGGTCACGGCCTTAAAAAGCAACGCGCCGAGCGTGGTCGAAAAGACCCTGGCGCCCCTACGGGAAGCTACAGAACACGGCCCCTTCAGCCACATCCGGCGGCGGACGTCGTTTGCCTGCGCGATACCCACTCGCTCTGTGAGAGGAATGAGATGTCGGTCAAATCCACATTTTCCAACATTTCCCGGCGTAGTGTTCTTGTCGGCGGAGCGGCGGCCGCGATGGCCGGCCTCGGCGGGCGGAGCGCCTTTGCGGCGGACAAGGTGAAGCTGCAATTCATGTATCCGGTGGGCGTGTCCGGCGATATCAACCGGCTGATGACGGCCATGATCGCCAAGTTCAACGCCGCCCACGAGAAGATCGAGGTGGAGGCGGTCTATGCCGGCAGCTACGACAACACCGAGCAGAAGGTGATCACCGCGCTGGGCGTGGGCGATCCGCCCGCCACCTGGCTGCCCATCAACTCGGCCCTCCAGACCTTCCTCGGCCTCGACGCCCTCGCCGACATCACCGGCAAGGCGAAGGCCGACGACATCTACCAGGACTTCCTGCCCGGCTTCCTGGAAACCTGCATTTCCGACGGCAAGCTCTACGGCCTGCCGTTCCAGCCCTCCACCCCGGTGCTCTACCTCAACAAGGACGCGCTGAAGGCCGCGGGCATCACCAAGGCGCCGGTCACCTGGACCGAGCTCCTGGACGTGGCCAAGGCCCTCACCATCCGCGAGAACGGCGAGCTGAAGCGCTGGGGCCTCACCATCGGCGGCGGCTGGCACGACTGGATCTTCGAGTGCTACTGCCGCCAGAACGCCCTCGTGCCGTGGACCAAGGACAAGGTGCTGTTCGACAAGCCCGAGGCGGTGGACGCCCTCGAATTCTGGGTGAAGATGGTGCAGGCGGGCGTGATGCCGCCGGCCTCCACCTGGGAGGGCTCGGCCAACGACTTCATGGCGGGCCGCACCGCCATGCTCTACCACTCCACCGGATCGCTCACCAACCTGCGCAAGTCCTCGCCGTTCGAGGTGGACGTGGCCTTCATGCCGAAGAACAAGACCTTCGGCGCCTGCCAGGGCGGCGGCCCCATCATGATCGCCAAGAAGCAGACCGACGCCCAGATCGAGGCCAGCTGGACCTTCGCCCGCTGGATGACCTCCACGCAGGTGCAGTCCCAGTGGGGCCGCGATACCGGCTATCTCGCCGTGCGCAAGTCGTCCTGGGAAACCCCCGAGATGAAGGCCTACCTGGAGCAGGTGCCGCAGGCGCGGGTGGCGCTGGAACAGTCGGCCTATGCCGGCGCGTTCCTCCAGGTGCCCGGCTATCACAAGGTGCGCGAATACTTGAAAAGCGCCCTCGACCGCACGCTCGCCGGCTCCATCAAGCCGGACGCGGCGTTGAAGGAGGCGGCGGACAATTCCAACCGCGAGATCCAGCGCCTGCTGCGCCGGCGCTCGTGACGCGAACGGCGCCCACCCCATCGGGCGGGCGCCCCTTTCCAGGGGCTCATCCCTTCATGAGGATCGGCATGGTCACAGGTCCCGCACTGCGCGCCCGCATCGGTGAAGCCGGGCTCGCCTACCTGCTGCTTGCGCCCTCGCTGGTTTTCCTGGCCGCCTTCACCTATTGGCCGATCGTCCGCTCCGTCTGGTTCAGCTTCCACGACGTGATGCTCGGGTCGGACAAGATCTTCTTCCTCGGCTGGGAGAATTACGAGCGGCTGTGGACCGACGGCCTGTTCTGGAAGTCGCTGGCCAACACCGCCTTCTACACCCTCGTCACCATTCCCTCCGCCATCGCCTGCGCGCTGCTTCTGGCCGTCGCCCTCGACAGCAAGCTGCGCGGCATGACCTTCTACCGCTCGGCCTTCTTCTATCCGGTGATGATCCCCTCGGTGGCCGCCGGCATGGTGTGGGTGTTCCTCTATGCCCCGGGCTACGGCCCCATCAACCACGCGCTCGCACTCGTCGGCCTGCCCAAGCTCGAATGGCTCTATGACAGCAATACGGCGATGATCGCCATCATCATCATGAGCATCTGGAAGTATTCCGGCTACTTCATGCTGATCCTTCTGGCGGCGCTGCAGATGGTGCCCTCCGACCTCTACGAGGCGGCGCGTCTCGACGGCGTCTCCCCCTGGAACCGGCTCATCCACATCACCATCCCGCTGATCTCGCCGACCCTCTACTTCGTCGTCATCATCGGGCTTCTGCACTCCTACCAGATCTTCGACTACGTCTACGTGATGACCCAGGGCGGTCCGGCGGACGCCACCAACGTGCTCACCTTCTACATCTACCAGAACGGTTTCCAGTATCAGGACATCGGCTACGCCTCGACGCTGGCGAACGTGCTGCTGCTGTTCGTCGGCGGCCTCATCACCCTCGTCGCGCTGGTGTTCGGCCGGCGCGTCCACTATCTCGGGCGCTAGGACCACCCATGGCGACCTTGCAGGACCCCCTCGAATTGTCCGCCCCCGCCACCTCCCGCGGCACCTTGCTCAAGGTGCGCACCGCACTGCGGAGGAACTGGCTCCATTTCGTGCTGCTGCCGCTGCTCGCCTTGTGGATCAGCCCGCTGGTGTGGATCCTCGTCACCTCGCTGAAGACGCGGGTGGAGGTGTTCGATCCCAGTGCCGGCTTCCTGCCCGCAGTGGCGCAGTGGAGCAACTATCCCGCCGCCATGGCGGTGGCGCCGTTCGGCACCTACCTGGTCAATTCCATCCTCGCCACCGGCGGCATCCTGATCTGCGAGCTCGTCACCATCACGCTCGCGGCCTATGCCTTCGCGCGGCTGAACTTCCCCGGCAAGAACATCCTCTTCACCCTGTTCCTGCTGCAGATCATGTTCCCCATCTACGCCACCTTCCTCACCAACTTCGTCACGGTGCGCGAGCTCGGCATCCTCAATTCCCTGCCGGCGCTCATCGTGCCCTTCGTGGCCTCCGGCTACGGCACGTTCATGCTGCGCCAGGCGTTCCGGCAGGTGCCAACCGAGCTTGCGGACGCCGCGCGCCTCGACGGCTGCGGCCACCTCGGCATCCTTTGGCACGTCTACCTGCCGCTGGTGAAACCGACGCTGGTGGCGTTCTCCATCATCGCCGTGGTGACCCACTGGAACGACTACATGTGGCCGCTGCTCGTCACCAATTCGGAGAGCGTGCGCACGCTGCCCATCGGCCTCGGCCTGCTGGCGAAATCCGACAGCGGCGCCGACTGGACACGGCTGATGGCGGCGACCGTCGTCGTGGTGTCGCCGCTGCTGTTGTTCTTCGTCATCTTCCAGCGCCGCTTCGTCGACAGCTTCATGCACGCGGGTCTGAAGTAGAGGGTATGGCATGGCCGAAGTCGTTCTTCAGGGCGTGAGCAAGTCCTATCAGGGGCGCCCCACCGTGCACGGGGTGGACCTCGCCGTGGCGGACAAGGAATTCATGGTCCTCGTCGGCCCGTCCGGCTGCGGCAAGTCCACCACGCTGCGCATGATCGCCGGGCTGGAGGACATCACCGCCGGCCGCCTCCTCATCGACGGGCGGGACGTGACCCATGCGGAGCCGCAGAAGCGCGACATCGCCATGGTATTCCAATCCTACGCCCTCTACCCGCACATGAGCGCCTACCAGAACATGGCGTTCGGGCTGCTGAAGACCTCGAAGCTGCCGAAGCCGGAGATCGACCGGCGCATCGGCCAGGCGGCGGAGATCCTGCACATCACCCACCTGCTCGACCGCAAGCCCAACGCCTTGTCCGGCGGCGAGCGCCAGCGGGTTGCCATCGGCCGGGCGCTGGTGCGCCAGCCCAAGGTCTTCCTGTTCGACGAGCCGCTCTCCAATCTCGACGCCAAGCTGCGCACCCACATGCGCGGCGAGCTGAAGCGGCTGCACCGGGAGCTGGGCCTCACCGTCATCTACGTGACCCATGACCAGATCGAGGCCATGACGCTCGGCACGCGCGTCGCCATCCTCTCGGAAGGCCGTCTCCAGCAGTTGGGGCCGCCCATGGACCTCTACATGCGCCCCGCCAACACCTTCGTCGCCACCTTCATCGGCTCGCCCGAGATGAGCCTGCTGCGCTGCGCGGTCAGGCCCAACGGCTCCGGCAGCGTGGTCAGCCATGCCGCCTTCTCCACCCACGTGCCGGAGCGCGCCGAGGCGGGCGAGATCCTCCTCGGCATCCGCCCGGAAGAGGTGATCGTCGGGCCGTCCAACGGACCCTGCCTGGCGCGCGGCCGGGTGGAGCGCACCGAGCTGATCGGCTCCGAGGCCCTGGCCGAGATCCTGGTGGGCGACGACCGCATCATGGTGCGCACCCCCGTCACCCAGGCCCCGCCGGTCGGCGCGGAAGTGGGGGTGAGCTTCGACATGACGCGCGCCCGCCTGTTCGACGCGGCCACCGGCCGCGCCCTGCCCCGTCACTAGGGAGGCCGGCGTCCATGGCCCAGACCGTGCGTCAGCAAGAGATCGTGGAGCTGCTGCGCGCGCGGCGCTCCGCCACCATCACCGACCTCGCCGAGCACTTCCAGGTGTCGGACGAGACCATCCGGCGCGACCTGAAGGCGCTGGCGGAAGCCGGCATGGTGGACAAGTTCCACGGCGGCGTGCGCCTCAACGTGGCCGAATGGGAGGCCCCCTTCGACCGCCGCCTGCGGGAGCAGGCGCCGGCCAAGCGCCGCATCGCCCATGCCGCGGCGGAATTGATCGAGGAGGACGCCACCATTCTCCTCGACAACTCGTCCACCTCCTGCTTCCTCGCCCAGGTGCTGGCGCCGCGGCCGGGCCGGCTCACCGCCATCACCTTCTCCATGGAGGTGGCGCAGATCCTGTCCTCCTCCGGCCGGAACCACCGCGTGATCCTGCCGGGCGGCGAGCTCAGGGCGGACGACCGCACCATCATCGGCCCGTCCGCCATCGATTTCGCCTCGCAATTCACACCGAGCCTGTTCGTGATGTCGGTGGCCGCCGCCTCCGCATCGCGCGGCCTGATGGACTTCGACCTGTTCGAGACCGAGTTCAAGCGCGCCATGATCCCGCTCGCCGACAAGGTGATGCTGCTGCTGGACGGCTCGAAATACGCCAAGCCCGGCCTCATCCAGGTGTGTGACTGGCCAGCGGTGGACATCCTGGTCTCCGACGCGCCGCCACCCGCCGCCTTTCGCGAGGCGCTGGAGCACGCACGCCTGGTTCTGGCGCCGCCCTTGACCGAGGCGGGCGAGGGCAACGGCCGCAGGCCCGCTTATGCCGAATAGCCCCGCTCGCACCCCGCCCGCGCCGGGCATCCCCGCGAAGAGCCCGGTGGCGGAAGACCTGCGCGCCTTCGCCGAACACCTCGCGGATCGCGCGCGGCCCCTCGCCCTCGCCCACTTCCGTACCCCCCTCGGCATCGAATGGAAGGCGGATCAAAGCCCCGTCACCATCGCCGACCGCGCCGTGGAACGGGCGCTGCGCGAGGCCATCGCGGCGCGCTACCCCGCCCACGGCATCCTCGGCGAGGAGGAGGCGGCCGTCGGCATCGACCGGCAGGTGGTGTGGGTGGTGGATCCCATCGACGGCACCAAGAGCTTCGTCACCGGCCTGCCTTTGTTCGGCACCCTGATCGCGGCGGTGGTGGACGGACGCCCGCGGGTGGGCCTCATCGAGGTGCCGGCGCTGGGCGAGCGCTGGATCGGCGTTGCCGGCGGCGGCACCCGGCTCAACGGCGCGCCCTGCCGTACCAGCGCGGTCGAGCGCCTCGCCGATGCCCGGCTGTTCGCCACCTCGCCGGACATGTTCTCCCCCGCCGAGGAGATCGCCTTCGCCGCGCTCACCGACAAGGTCGGCCTGCGCCGCTTCGGCGGCGACTGCTACGCCTATGGGCTGCTGGCCAGCGGCCATGCGGACCTGGTGGTCGAGGCGAGCCTCAAGCCCTACGACTTCATGGCTTTGGTGCCGGTGGTGGAGGAGGCCGGCGGCGTCATCACCGACTGGTGCGGCGCGCCGCTCTCCATCGCATCGGGCGGGCGGGTCGTCGCCGCCGCCAACGCCGCGCTCCATGCCCGGGCGCTGGAGGTCCTGCGGGCGGCATAGGGCCGCCCTCCCGGGCCCGCCACCTCCGTCAGGCAAACGGATCGGCTGCCACCCGCGCCACGGCCTCCCGGTATTCCTGCCCGAGCCGCGCGCACAGCTCCGCGGCCGGCAGGATGTCGGCGATGCCGCCCACGCCCTGCCCTGCCGACCAGACGGTCTTCCACGCCTTCGCCTCGCTGGCCATGTCGAGCGCCCCGTGGGACACTAGGTGGTCCGGATCGAGCCCGGCCGCGGCGATGCTCGGCCGCAGGAAGTTCGCGTTCACACCGCTGATGGCGGACGTGTAGACGATGTCCGCCGCCGCCGTATCGAGAATCATGGACTTGTATGCCGTGTCGACCATCGCCTCGCGGGTGGCGATGAAGCGCGTGCCCATGTAGGCGAGGTCCGCACCGGCGACCCGCGCCGCCAGGATCTGCGCGCCGGTGTTGATGGCGCCGGCCAGCAGGATGGTGCCGTCGAAGACCTGCCGGATCTCGGCCACCAGGGCGAACGGGCTCACGGCGCCCGCATGCCCGCCGGCCCCGGCGCAGACGGCGACGATGCCGTCCACGCCCGCCTCCGCCGCCTTCTCGGCATGGCGACGGCTGATCACGTCGTGGAAGACGAGGCCGCCATAGGCATGCACCCCGTCGACGAGGTCGCGCACCGCGCCCAGCGAGGTGATGATGAGCGGCACCTTCTCGGCGATGCAGATGGCGAGGTCCGCGGCAAGGCGCGGATTGGACTTGTGCACGATGAGGTTGACGCCGAACGGGGCGGCATCCGGGAACGCCGCGAGCCGCGTCTTGATCTCGTTGAGCCAGGAGCGGAAATCGTCGCTGGTACGGGCGTTGAGGGCCGGAAACGTCCCCACCATCCCCGAGCGACAGACCTCGACGACGAGGTCCGGACCGGAGGTGAGGAACATGGGCGAGGCGACGGCGGGAATCTTCAGGCGGCCCTGGAGCTGCGCGGGAATGGACATGTCTTCTCCCTGAGGGGCGGTCGAAACCGAGGATATCAGACGAGGGTGGAGGCCGGGGACTCCCGGCCCTCTCCTGCGCCACGAGCGCCCGACGTGGGCATGATGGCAGGCGGTGCGAAGCGGGCGCCGTGGCGGGTTTCCAGCGCCCGGCACCGCGCCGCGAGGCGGTCGGGTCCCATGCTGGCGATGAACCACAGGGGGCCGCCGGTCCAGGCCGGATAACCCCAGCCGAGGATCGCGTCGAGATCCGCCAGCTCGGGCGCGGCGCCACCGGATGCGGCAAGGGCGCGGGCCACCGCCAGCGCCGGCGCGAGAAGCAGCCGCTCGCGCACCTCGTCCTGCGCCGCAGGGGCGGCGGCCTCGCTTTCCGGAATGGCCAGCCCGGCCGCCCGCGCCAACGCCAGCGGCCCCTGCTCCAGGCCGGCGGCACGCGCCAAATTCTCGACGAGCGTCGGCGACATGCCCTCCGTCACCAGGCGAAGGCCTTCCGCCACATAGGCCTCGCGCCCCGCGCGGACCAGCGCATCCCCCGGATCCCCGGCCCGCCGCCCGGCCTTGTCGCTGGCCTGCCGGGCGAAGAAGAGGGTGCAGATGAGCGCCCGGGACACTTCCCCCCGCACCAGGGTCGCGAAATAATCGCGCTCCACCTTCAACGCCTTGTCCATGGGCAGGCGCGCGCCTTCGAACACGCATGACAGGATCGCCTGCGGCGCGGGATAAAGGCCGCGCGTCGCCGCCAGCGTGCGCGCATTGACGAGCGCGAACAGCTCCTGCACCGCCGGGCTCGCGGGCGCCGCGCCGGGCCAGCCGAAGCCCTTCTGGTCCCACGCCGGCTCCGGCGACACGCGCTGCTCGCGCAGGGCCGCCTTCGCCGTGTCGAGCAGGGCCTCCGGCGGCACCACCGCGTCGAGGAGACCCGCCGCCTGTGCCTCCGCCACCGTCAGAGCGCGGCCCTCCAGCAGCAGCGGCAGGGCCTCCGCGATGCCGATCAGCCGGGGCAGGCGCTGGGTGCCGCCCGCGCCCGGCAGGAGGCCGAGCTTCACCTCGGGCAGGCCGAACACCGCCTTCGGCGTGTCAGCGGCGATGCGGTGATGGCAGGCGAGCATGAGCTCGAAGCCGCCGCCCAGCGCCGTGCCCGGCGCCGCCGCCACCACCGGCTTGCCGCAGGTCTCGATGCGGCGGAACACATCGCCCATGCGCCCGGCGCGCTGCGCCGTCTCGCCCGCCGTGAGGCCGGGGCCGGAAAGGTCCTCCATGATCGCCAGGTCAGCCCCGGCGATGAACGCGCCCTTGCCCGAGGTGAAGACGATCCCGGTCACCGCCGCATCCGCGACGAGGCGCCGGGCCGCCGCGTCCAGCGCGTCCAGCATCGGCCAGTCGATGACGTTCATGGACCGGCCGGGCATGTCGATGGTGACAAGCGCGATGCCATCCTGGTCGATGTCGATGGTCAGCATGGCCTCACACCCGCTCGATGATGGTGGCGACGCCCATTCCGGCGCCGATGCAGAGTGTCACCAGGGCGGTGGTTCCTCCGCTGCGCTCCAGCTCGTCAAGGGCGGTGCCGAGGATCATCGCGCCGGTGGCGCCGAGGGGATGGCCCATGGCGATGGCCCCGCCATTCACGTTGACCCGCGCCGGATCGAGATCCAGCGCCTCGATGAAGCGCAGGGCCACCGCGGCGAACGCCTCGTTCACCTCGAAGATGTCCACGTCCCGCGCGCTCATGCCCGCCCGTTTCAGCGCCTTCTCGGCAGCGAAGGCGGGGGCGGTCAGCATGATGGTGGGCTCCGAGCCGATCTCGGCGAAGGCGCGGATGCGCGCTCGCGGCGTCAGCCCCGCCGCGGCTCCGGCCTCGCGCGTGCCGACGAGAATGGCGGCGGCGCCATCGACGACGCCGGAAGCGTTGCCCGCGTGATGCACATGGGCGATCTCGCCCACCTCGGGGTAGCGCAGGCGCGCGATGTCGTCGAAGCCGGCCGCCGCGCCCATGGCGGCAAAGGAGGGCTTCAGACGCGCCAGGTCCGCGACGGTGGAATTGCCGCGCACCGTCTCGTCGCGCTCCAGCATGACCTCGCCCACCCGGTCGCGCACCGCCACCACGGAGCGCGCGAAGCGGCCCTCCGACCAGGCGCGCGCGGCGCGGCGGTGGCTCTCCACGGCGAAGGCATCCACGGCGGCGCGCGTGTAGCCCCACTTGGTGGCGATGAGGTCGGCGCTGATGCCTTGCGGCACGAAATAGCTGGCGAAGGACACCTGCGGGTCGGTGCTCCAGGCGCCGCCGTCGGAGAGGATGGGAATGCGCGACATGGACTCGCAGCCGCCGCCGATGGCGAGGTCCGCCTGCCCGGCCATCACCTTGGCGGCGGCAATGTTGGTGGCTTCAAGCCCCGAGCCGCAGAAGCGGTTGACCTGCACCCCCGCCACCTCCTGCGCATAGCCGGCATGGAGGGCGGCGAGGCGCGGCAGGCACTGGCCCTGCTCGCCCACGGGCATCACGACCCCCATCACGATATCGCTGACGAGGGCGGTGTCGAGCCCGCCGCGCGTGCGCAGGGCGGTGAGCACGGTGGAGGCGAGGTGCACCGGGGTCGCCGCATGCAGGCCGCCGTCCGGCTTGCCGCGGCCGCGGGGGGTGCGCACATGGTCGAGGATGTAGGCGTCGGGCATGGGATGATCCTGCGCGGGCGCTCGCCGGCGGCCTGGGCATTTCGGGAAGGGGAAGACCGGCGCGCACGCATGAACACGGCAAGCCGATGGCCTGGACGACGTGCCGCCTGCCTCATCGCAAGCCGGCGGGAGAATATCCTCTAGCTCGCTCCGTAAAGACCCTCGATTTCCTCGGCGTACTTCTTCTGGATATTGGACCGCCGCACCTTCATGGTCGCGGTGACCTCGTCGTCGTCGTGGTCGAGCTCCTTGGTGAGGAGATGGAAGCGGCGGATGTGGGAGACCTGCGCCAGCTCGCTGTTGGCGCGCGCGATCTCCGCCTCGATGAGCGCGCGCACCTGCGGGTTCTCGGCGAGATTGCGGAAGTTGGTGTAGGAGACGCAATTCTCCTCCGCCCATTTGCCCACTGTCTCGAAGTCGATCTGGATGAGGGCGGAGACATATTTGCGCGCCTCGCCGATGACGATGCACTCCTTGATGAAGGCGCTGCCCTTGGCCACGTTCTCGATCTCGGAGGGGCTCAGATTCTTGCCGCCGGCGGTGATCATGATGTCCTTCAGGCGGTCGACGATCTTCACCTGGCCATCGACCATCTCGATCACGTCGCCGGTATGCAGCCAGCCGGCGCGCAAGGCGGCGCGGGTCGCCTCCTCGCTCTTGTAGTAGCCCTGGAACACGATGGCGCCCTGCACCAGCAGTTCGCCGTTCTCGCCCTTGCGGATCGCGACGCCTTCCACCGCCGGCCCCACGCAGCCCGGCACCAGCGCGTCGAGGCGCTGGCCCGTGGCCATGCCGCTGGTCTCGGTGGCGCCGTAGACCTCGATCAGCGGCACGCCGATGGTGCGGAAGAAGCGCACGATGGGCGGCGAGATGGGCGCGGCGCCGGTCATCGCCACCTTCACCATGCGCAGGCCGATGAAGTTCTGAAGCGCCCGGAAGAAGAGGAGATAGGCGAGGAGGAACACCGCCCGCTCGGGGAGCGAGCGCTCGTCCCGCGGCTTCTCGGCGAAGGGCGCGCAGGCCTTCAGCAGGCGCTCGAACGCCGCGCGGCGCAGCCCGCCCGCCTCCAGCATCTTGATGTAGATGGAGGCGTGCAGCTTCTCCCAGATGCGCGGCACGCCCAGGAACATGCTCGGCGCCACCTCGCGCAGGTCTTCCTGGATGGTGCGGATGGATTCGCCGAAATTCACCTGCGAGCCAAGATAGACCGGCGCCATGGTGGTCAGCATCTGCTCCGCCACGTGGCAGAGCGGCAGGTAGGAGACGTGGGTGGTCGCCGCGGTCAGCCCGAGCCGCTCGGCGATGCCGATCGCCTGGGCGCGCAAGTTGCCGTAGGAGAGCATGGCGCCCTTCGGCTTGCCCGTCGAGCCGGAGGTGTAGATGATCAGCGCGATGTCGCCGAGCGCCTGTTCCGCCAGCACGGCGTCGATGAAGTCCGGATTGGCGCGCCGGTGGACCTCGCCGCGCTCCATGAGCTCGTCGAAGGCGATGACCGTGCCCGGCGCATAGCCGCGCAGGCCCTTCTTCTCCATCACCACCACATGCCGCAGCAAGGGCAGCTCGTCCCGCCGCTCCAGCACCTTGTCCACCTGCTCCTGGTCCTCGCAGACCACGATCTCGGTGTCCGAATGGCCGAGCACATAGGCCACCTCGCCTGCCGGGCTGGTGGGATAGACGCCCACCGTGACCCCACCCACGAGGCCGGCCCCGAGCTGGGCCAGCACCCATTCAATGCGGTTCTCGGAGAGCACCGCCACGTGGCCGCCGGAGCCGAAGCCGAGCGCCTTCAATCCGTGGCCCACCAGGGAGGCGCGCTCGAAATAGTCCTGCCAGGACACCGGATTCCAGATGCCGAACTCCTTCTGCCGGATGGCGACGCGCACCGGCTGGCGCAGGGCGTGCAGGCGCAGCATCTGCGGCAAGGTGAGGTCGGGGAAGCGGGGTGCCTCGGATTCTGGCGGCGCGCTCTTGGGCGGCGCGCTCTTGGGTGGCGGGGATTGCGGCGTCATCCTGGGCAAGCTCATCTGCGCCTCCCTCACGAAAGCCAGCGCTTGCGGCGCTTGTAGTGCTTGATGTCGCGATAGCTCTTGGCCCCCGCCTCGCCGGCCATGCCGAGATAGAATTCGCGCACGTCCTGATCCGCGATCAGCCGCTCGGTCGGCCCGTCGAGCACGATCTTCCCGGTCTCCATGATGTAGCCGTAGTGCGAGACCGCGAGCGCCACCGCCGCATTCTGCTCCACCAGCAGCATGGACACGCCCCGCTCCCGATTGATGCGGGCGATGATGGTGAAGATCTCCTCCACCAGCTTCGGCGAGAGGCCCAGCGATGGCTCATCCAGCAAAATGAGCTTCGGCTCGGCCACCAGCGCCCGGCCGATGGCCAGCATCTGCTGCTCGCCGCCGGACAGGTAGCCGGCCCGGCCGTTCCGCCGCTCGTGGAGGCGGGGGAAGTAGTCATAGACGAGGTCGAACGACGTGGGCCGCGCCTTGCGCCCGGTGAGGGCGTAGGTGGCCGCGACGAGATTCTCCTCGACGGTGAGATCCTCGAAGATGCGTCGCCCCTCCATCACATGGAACAGCCCGCGCCGCGCCAGCCCGTGCGGGGTGAATGCGGACAGCGGCGCGCCTTCGAAGGAGATCGAGCCGGCGGTGACCGCCCCGTCCTCCAGCGGCAGGAGGTTGGACACCGCCTTCAGCGTGGTGGACTTGCCGGCGCCGTTGGAGCCAAGCAGGGCCACCACCTGCCCCGCCTCGACACGCAGGGACAGGCCGCGAAGCACCTGGATCGCCTTGTTGTAGACGACCTCGATGTTGCTGATCTCGAGCATGGCGGGCGCGGTCATGGCAGTTCAGGTCCCCTCGAAGACAGATGCCCTCACTTCTTCAGGCTGATCCAGTCGGACGCCGCCTTCATCTGCTTGTCGGCGGCGTTGTAGGAATAGATGCGCCCCACCGGCACCGAATTGCCGGGGATGGAGATCGGCACGCCGATCAGCCCGCCCGTGTCGAAGTCCTTGATAGTGTTGAGCGACGCCTTGAGGTTCTTGGCGCTGAGCTCCTTGCCCGCCTCCAGCGTGCGCTTCGCCGCCTCGGTCATCAGCATGGCGGTGAGGAAGCCCTGGGTGTAGCCGGTCGCCTGGTAGGTGGGCCGCAGCTTGCGGATCTTCTCCAGCATGGGCGAGTTGCCCTCGGTGTCGAAGTAATAGCGATACGGCATCACCCCCATGAAGCCGTCCGCCGGCGCGCCGACCCCCGCCCACAGGGAATTGTCCATGGACCAGAAGGTACCCATGAACTTCGACTTGAGGCCCAGCTGCTTGGCCTGGGTGAGGAATTCCGGCAGCGGCGCCAGCACGTAGCCGTGGAAGATGGTGTAGTCCGGATTGGCGCGGCGCAGCTTCAGGATCTCGGTGGAGACGTCCACCGCCGTCGGCGGGGTGACGATCTGCCCGACCACGTCGAGGCCCATCTCCTTCGCGCGCTTCACGCTGGCCTCGATGGGGTCGCGGCCGAACTCGGTGTCCGAATTCACGAACACGATCTTGGCGCCCTTCTGCTGCCTCGCGATGTATTCGAGCAGGATGGCGATCATCTCCACATAATCGGGGCCCGCCATGAACTGGAACGGATAGGCGACCGGATTGTTCAGCTCGCTGCCGAAGGAAGCGCCGGCCATCAGGATGCTGCCGCGGCGGTTCAGCTCCTCGTTGATGGTCTTGGCGAAGCCCGTCGAGTCGCCGTAATAGAGGTGGATGTCGTTCTGGGTGGTCAGCTTGTTGAACACCGCCACCGACTGGTCGACCTTGTAGCTGGTGTCCTCGTAGGCGAGGCGCAGCTTGCGCCCGGCGACGCCGCCCGCCTCGTTGGTGATCTTCACGAAGTCGGAGATTCCCGCCTCGATGGCGACGCCGGCGAAGGCGAACACGCCGGTGAGCGGGATCGAGCCGCCGATCACCAGCTCCTTCTCGTCGGCATGGGCGGTCAGCGCGGGAAACAGGGCGGTGGATGCGAGCCCCGCCGTCGCGGCAAGGCCGAGCACGCTGCGTCTCGAAAGCTTGGTCATTGGCGTTTCCTCTCTCGTTTATGTTTTATGTTGTTGTGTTTCTTCAGTTGCGGAACGGCCAGAGGGTGAAGAAGCGGCGGATGCGCCGGACGATCTCCGCCAGCCCCTGCGGCTCGAACACCAGGAACACGATGATCAGCGCCCCGAACACGATGGTGCGCACGGGCGAGAGCGCCGCGCCCGCATTGGGGAAGACGGGGCCGAGCCACTCCACCACGTATTTCAACAGCTCCGGTACCAGCGTCATGAAGGCGGCGCCGAGGATCGAGCCGAGGATGGTGCCCAGCCCGCCCACGATCACCGCCGCCAGGAAGAAGATGGAGGTCGCGAAGGGAAAGCTCTCCGGCGTCACGACGCGGAAGAAATAGGCCCACATGCCCCCCGCCACCCCGGCGTAGAAGGAGGACAAGGCAAAGCTCATCAGCTTGTATTGCAACAGCGGGATGCCCAGCACCTCCGCCGAGATGTCGCGGTCGCGAATGGCGATGAAGGCGCGGCCGATGCGGGTGCGGAACAGGTTGGCGGCGCCCAGCACCATCAGCGCCGTGATCGGCACGATCACGAAATAGAGGGCGAACGGGCTGGCGAGCTCGAGGCCGAAAAGGCGTGCCGGCGCCACGTTCACGCCGCGCACGCCGTTCGTCACCGCCACCCAGTTGGTGAAGACGAAATGCAGGATGAAGGAGGCGGCGATGGTGGCGATGGCGAGGTAGAGGCCCTTCACGCGCAGGCTCGGCACGCCCACCACTATCCCCACCAGCGCCGAGACCACGCCGGCGGCGGCGATGTTCAGGAGAAAAGGCGTGCCGAGATGGCCGTCGAGGAAGGCCACCGCATAGGCCCCCACCGCCATGAACGCCGCCTGGCCGAGGCTGACGAGGCCGGTATAGCCGGTGAGGATGTTGAGGCCCGTCGCGCTGGCCACGTTGATGGCGACGAGGCAGGCGAGATAGAGCCAGTAGGCGTTGAGCACGAAGGGGGCGAGCGCGAGCACCACCGCCAGCACCACCATCCAGCGGCGCTGCGTGGCGGTGACGAGCAGGCCCTCGTCGGAGATGTAGGTTTCCTTGGCGGTGGCGATGCGCATCAGAGCCGCTCGATCTCGATGGTGCCGAACAGGCCGTAGGGCCGGATCATCAGCGCCGCGATGAGGATGGAAAAGGTCGTCACCAGCTTGAACTCGCCCCCGAGATAGGTGCCGGCCCAGGCCTCCACGACGCCGATGAGGATGCCACCCACCAACGCCCCGAGCACCGAATCCAGCCCCCCGATGATGACCACCACCAGGGCGGAGAGGCCGAAGACGCCCATGGTGGGCGAGATGCCGCCGATGGCGCCCACCAGGATCCCCGTCCCCGCCGCCGTGGCGCAGGCGACGATCCAGGCCAGGGAGAACACGCCGGGCACGTCGATGCCGCAGGAATAGGCCGCGGCCTGATCGGTGGCGGTGGCCCTGAGCGCGATGCCGCCGCGCCAGGTGCGGAACAGGATGAGGAAAGCCGTGATCACCAGCGCCGCCACCACGAAGCCGATGGCGATCTTGCGCGAGACATAGGCCTCGCCGATGAACACCGGGGTCGCCCCCATGAAATCGGGCAGCGCCCGCGGGTCGGTGTTCCAGATGAGTTCGGCGATGCCGATCAGCACCGAGCCGAGCCCCACGGTGACCATGAAGACAGAGATGGGGCTCTCCCCCAGCATGGGGCGGATCAGGGCGCGCTCCACCAGGGCCCCCACGGCGCCGCCGCCGGCGATGGCCAGCGGGATGGAGGCCCAGACCGGCAGGCCGAAGCCCGCCGAAAAGGCGAAGAACAGATAGCCGCCCAGCATCAGGATCTCGCCGACCGCGAGGTTGATGACCCGGGTCGCCTTGTAGATGAGCACGAACGACAGCGCGGTGAGCGCAAGCAGCGCGCCGGAGCCCAGGCCCGCCAGCGTCACCTCGGCGAAGAACAGCCAATCCATCAGGCGGCCTCCCGCGGGGCGGCGAGGCGGCGCATCAATTCGGCCGGGTCGCCCGAGCCGAGATAGGCGGCGGCAACCTCGGGGTCGCGCTGCACCTCGGCCGGCGGCCCCTGCGCGATCACCTTGCCGAAATTGAGCACCACCACATGGTCGGAGATGTCCATCACCATGCCCATGTCATGCTCCACCATGAGGATGGAAATGCCCCACTCCTCCTTCACGTCGAGGATGAAGCGCGCCATGTCCTCCGTCTCCTCCCGGTTCATGCCGGCCACCGGCTCGTCGAGCATCAGGAGGCGGGGACGCATGGCCAGCGCCCGGGCGAGCTCCACCCGCTTCTGCAGCCCGTAGGAAAGCGAGGCGACCGGCTTGTTGCGGATGTGGTCGATTTCCAGGAAATCGATGATCTCCCGCTCCACCTCGGCGCGCAGCTCCATCTCCTCGCGCCGCGCCGCACCCCAATAGGCCAGCGCCTGGAGCAGGTTGGTCTTCATGTGGGCGTGGCGGCCAAGCTTGATGTTGTCGAGCACGGTCATGCCCTTGAACAGGGCGATGTTCTGGAAGGTGCGCGCGAGCCCCGCCCGGGCGCGCGCCGGCGGGTGGGTCGCGGTGATGTCCGCGCCATCGAGCACGATCCGCCCCGCCCGCGGCCGGTAGAAGCCGGAGATGCAGTTGAACAGGGAGGTCTTGCCGGCGCCGTTCGGCCCGATCAAGGCGGTGATGGTGCCGGGCCGGACCTCGAAGGAGACATCGGTCAGCGCCTTCAGCCCGCCGAACCACAGGGACAGGCCGCTGACGGCGAGGTGAGCGGCGGCGGCACGGGGCGCGTCCAGCGGAGCGCGGCGCGGGATGAGGGCGCTCATCGCCCCTTCCCCGGCCACGCGTCCGCGCGGTCCCACGGCCCGGCGCGGTCGGCCGAGTTCTGCATGTTCAAGGCGCTTCCTCCCATGTCCCCGGTTCAGCGTCCGGAGATCTTGATCGCTTGGAGAAACAGTCGTCAGGTGGCCGGCGTCTTCAGGTGGCGGACTTGCTCAGGGCGTAGCGCGCGAAGATGCGCTCCACCGGTTCGTCGATTTCGCGGCCGGCGCGCACGAAGCCCTTGCGCCAGTCCGCCAGGTGACGCGCCATCCAGGTCCGGGCGAGGTCGAGGTCGCGGGCCTTGACGGCGTCGATAATGCTGCGGTGCGCCTGCGCCATGCGCGCGGCGCCTTCCGGCACGCGCCGGCAGATCATTTCCGAGGTTGGAAAGAAGAGCAATGCCGCCGGCTCGCGCGCCAGCTCCAGCACCCGGTTGCGGGATGCCCGGGCGACGAGGGCGTGGAACTCGGTGTCGATCTCCGACACCCGGACCGGATTGCCGATGGCCGCCTCCAGACGCGTCTGGTTGGCTTCGAGGGCCTCGATATCGTCATGGTCCGCATGGGCGGTCGCGCCTTCCACCGCGCCCACCTCCAGGATCAGGGCGGCATCGTAAAGCTCGCGGAACGTGACATCCTGCAGCACCAGGACGCGGCTCATGCGGCTGGAGAGCGCGCCGTAGCGCGGCTCGCAGACGAAGAGCTTGCGCCCCGCCTCGCGCCGCACCAGCCCCCCCTGCTCCAGGACCCGGATGCCCTCGCGCACGGTGGAGCGGTTGACTCCGAACTGCCGGACCAACGCCGCCTCGGTGCCGATCTCGTCCCCCGGCCGCAGCCGGCCGGAAACGATCTCCGCCTCGATGGCCTCCGCCACCATCTCGTAGGCCGAGGGCACGCGGATGCGTTCAAAATGCTCGGCAGAATTGTCGGACATATGAGCCAATTGCACCTTTGTCCGACAAATGCTCCCATCGCCCGCGCGGGATGTCAAGACGGCCCGTCACAACGGCCGATGTCGTGCCATCCGGGAACATTGAACGCGGCTCTTCCTTCGCCATCCTGCCTGCAGGGCGATGGGGAGGTCAGGCTGCCGACGGCGGAGCGATGGCGCGGGCATGATCGCCGCGCCGACGCCGCCCACGCCGCCTTGGCCGAGAAGATCCGCGACCGATGATCCCGCCGGCAAGGCTCCCCCGCGACCATGGGGGTGATCAGGATCGATACCCCTCCTCGGCCAGCACCTGGCGAACCACGGGGCGCGCCCGCACCAGGCGATAATGCGCGGCCACGCGCGGCGGCAAGAGGATACCGATCCTGTCGGCCCAGAATTCGTTGTAAAACAAGGCTGCGTCGGCAATCGAGAAGTGCGGCCCCACGACATAGCCTTCGGCCGGCATCCGCCTTTCGAGCAGCTCGAACGCCTGGCTCACGATCTCCCGGCCGTGCGAGGCCACGTCGTCTTTCAGACCCTGCCCGTGTCGGGCTTCGCTCGACGGGATGTAGCGTTCCGAGGTGAAGATCCGGGTATAGCCCTCGCCGTGCAGCTGGATCAGCGCGAAATCGAGCAGCTCGACGGCGCGTGCCGCCAGCGCCGGGTCCTGCGGAAGAAACCGGCCGCGCGGATAGGTTTCGGCAAGCCACAAGGCGATGGACCTGAAGTCGGTGAGCGCGCGGCCGTCGTCGAGCACGAGCGTCGGGATCGTGCCCCTCGGATTGATCTTGAGGTAGTCCGGCCGGAGATGATCGCCGGCGGGGATGTTGATGATCCACGCCTCGAACGGCAGCTCCAGCGTTTCGAGCAGGATGTGGATGCCGGTCGAGCAGGAACCGGGCGTCATGTAGAATTTCAGTGCCATGCAACGAGGCAAGCAAGAAGCATGACAGCGCCGGCCCGCCCGCCGATCAGGTGGGAGAGGGCTCCCGACGCAGCGCCTCGCCCGCCAGCACGCCGGCTTCCGTATTGAGCGGCGTTGCCGCCTGGCGCGGGCGCGTGAATGGCTCGGGGGTCGGGGCATTGGAGTGGATGAGATCGAGGCCGGCGTAAAGCCCGCTCGTCTGCTCCAGGCAGAAGCGCTCCGCGTCGCGGCGGCGGATATCGGCGATGGTCTCCTCGGCTTCGGCGGGGGCGAGACCCAGGAATTCCAGCGCGTTCTGGCCGAACGCGAAGGCTGATTCCAGCGTTTCGCGCATCTGGAAGTCCACCTTCTGGTTGACCAGCTCCAAGGCATGGCCGCGGTCGTAGGCCCGCACCAGCAGGCCCGCCTGGGGAAAGGTCTCCTTCGCCAGCGTGACGATCTTGTTGGCGGCCGCCCGATCGTCCACGCAGATGGCGATCGCCCGCGCGCTGCCGGCGCCCGAGGCGTGCAGGACGTCGAGATTGGTGCCGTCGCCATAATAGATCTTGAAGCCGAACCTGGCGGCGCTGCGGATCATGCCCGGATCGTTGTCGATGATGGTGACGTCGAGCGCCCGCGCGAGGAAGGCCTGGCTGACCACCTGCCCGAAGCGCCCGAACCCCACCAAGAGCACCGATCCGCTGAGGCCGTCCGGCGCCTCCAGCCCGTCGAGATCGGGCTTTTCCGCGGGCAGCAGGCGGCGCGCCGCCATCACCGTGAGCGGCGTCAGCACCATGGACAGGATCACGGTCGACGACATGACGGCGCTGATGCGGGCATCGAAGATCCCGACGGCGGCAGCCGCCGCGTAGAGCACGAAGGCGAACTCGCCGCCCTGGGCAAACAGGGCCGCCCGGTAGATGGCCTCCCGCCGGCCAGCGCCGAACAGCAGCGCCACAGCCAGGATGCCGGCGGCCTTCACCACCATGTAGCCGACCACCGCCAGCGCCACGAGGCCCCATTGCTGCATCACCACGTCGAGGTTCAGCGACATGCCCACCGCCATGAAGAACAGGCCGAGGAGCAGCCCGCGGAACGGCTCGATGTCCGCCTCGAGCTGGTGGCGGAACGTGGAGCCGGACAGCAGCACGCCGGCGAGGAAGGCGCCCATGGCCATGGAAAGGCCCGCCACCTGCATCAGGAGCGCCGTTCCCAGCACCACGGTGAGGGCGGCCGCAGTCATGATCTCGCGGGCCCGGACGGCCGACAGAAGGGCGAACAGGGGATTGAGCAGCCAGCGCCCCGCGGCGACGACGATGGCAACCGCGCCGGCGGCGATCGCCAGGCTCACCCAGTCGGCCCTCAGATTTTGGCCGGTCGCGGGCGCGAGCACCGCGACCAGCGCCAGCAGGGGCACGATGGCGAGGTCTTCCAGCAGCAGGATCGAGACCGCCCGCTGGCCGGGCGGCGTCGCCGTCTCGCCCGCCTCGTCGAGGATCTGCATGATCGCGGCGGTGGAGGAGAGAACGAAGCCCATGGCGGCGATGAAGGCGGTCGCCGGCGCCAGCCCGGCGAGCATGCCGAGGCCGGTCAGCAGCGCCCCGCATGTCAGGACCTGCGTCGCGCCGAGGCCGAAGATATCCCGCCGCAGCCCCCACAGCCGTGCCGGCCGCATCTCGAGCCCGATGACGAAGAGGAACATGACGACGCCGAGCTCGGCGAAATGCAGCACCGCCTCCGGCGCGGCGACCACCTTGAGGCCAAACGGCCCGACCGCGAGGCCGGCGGCAAGATAGCCCAGCACCGACCCGAATCCCGCGCGCTTGAACAGGGGCGCGACGATAACGCCGGCGCCGAGCACCGCCACGATCTGCACCAACTCAAGATTCGACGGCTCAGCCACGGCGCCACGCTCCAGCATCCGGTTCGCCGCCGGTCGCGGCAGGGATATGACGTAACGTAATTAAGAAGTCGGACGAAGGCATGCGATTTCCGCCCGGCCTTCACCCCACGCCGCCGGGAAGCTGGCGCGGCGTGTCGTCGAGGCGGGTGCCGGCGATGGAGGCCGGCCGTTATGAAGAGGGCGGGCGAAGGGGTGGCAAACCTGACTGGCCAACGCGAATCTAAGTATTTGACAAATAACACTTATGGTGTCCCGGAAGGGATTCGAACCCCTGACCTGCGGTTTAGGAAACCGCTGCTCTATCCTGCTGAGCTACCGGGACGCCACGCCCCTTCTAGAACGGACGCCCGCGCGAGAAAAGGGTGTCCTGCGGCCACCGGAAACGGTCTGTAAGCACAGGTGATCGGCGGCGGCCTTCATGCTCCCGCGCGGATCCACTATCCTTGGGTAAATCGGAAGGGAGCCATCGACGATCGGCGTCCCGAGAGAATCCGCCGACCGGCGTCGCCAGCCGGAGGAGACGCTTGGTCCCGCGCGGCCCCTTCGGCCCCCGCCCCTTCGGCCCTGCGGCAAGCAGGGCGTCGGCCGAGCCATCAGGCGGGTAGTCCCCGGCACGGACGCCGCAGGAAGCAAGATGAAGCAGGGCACCGGACAAGGGACAAGCAAGCACGGAACACCCGCGCACGGGACCGACGTGGATCCGCGCATGGCGCTCCCGCGCCGATCTGTCGCCGGCAGCCTCGCCGCCGCCACGAGCGCCATCCTCGTGTGTGCCGTGACCATCGGCGCAACGCATGATCCGGCCCGGGCAGCCGGGGCTGACGCGGAGCCCCGTGCCTGCGCCATCGTCCTGCCTGTGGAACATGGCGACGGGGTCGCCGTCCACTGGTCCGAGACCGGCGCCCTGCTGCTGGCGGACGGGCGCCGCCTGGTGCCGGACGGCATCGTGCTGCCCACCCGGATTTCGGCGGCGCCCGCCGTGCTGCGCGCCGCCGAGGCAGCAGCGGCCACGGTGATCGAGGGCATGCGCGTGCATCCCGGCGCCGAACGGGCCGACCGGCACGGCCGGCTGACGGGGGATGCGGCGCTCGCGGCGCAAGGCGGCGCGGCCGGCGAGGACCTCGCCACGGCCCTGCTGCGCGCCGGCGCCGGCTTTGCCGAGCCCGCCGGGGATGCGGCCTGCGGTGCCGAACGGCTTGCGGCGGAAGCGGAAGCGCAGCAGCAGAGGCGAGGCATCTGGGCGCAGCCGGGGACCATTCTGAAGGCCGCCGACGAGACCGGGCTCCTTCGCCGCGCCGGCCTCTTCACCCTGGTTCAGGGGCGGGTGCGCGCCGTGGGCGTCACCCGCGAGCGCGTCTACCTGAATTTCGGCGCAACCTGGCGGCAGGATTTCACGGTCATCCTTCCGAAGGAGGATTTCGCCATAATCTTGGGCGATAGCCTCGATCCGGCCATGTTGCGCGGCACGATGGTGCGGGTGCGTGGCGTGGTGCGCGTGGATGGCGGGCCTGCCGTCCAGCTGCGCCGGACCGGCGAGATCCTGCGGGTGGCCGGCACCGAGACGGTGCCGCCGCAGCGACCGGCCCGACGCAACGAAAGGTGATACGGGTGCACGAAGGCAAGGTGCGGGAGACGAGGCTGCGCAGTGCGGCGGAAGCAAAGCGGACGGGGGCATCGGCGCCCCTCGGCTGCGTGCGCGCCCATGCCGCCCGATTTATCCGCGCCCTCCCCCTGCTGCTGCCCCTGCTCTTCGCCGGCTGCGCCGGCTTCGATCTCGATCAGGCGAGCCTGCCGCTCAACGCGCAATCCTCCGCCTCGGAATTCGCCGACATGTCGCCGGCCCAGCGCCGGGAGCACGAGCGGCTGGTGGCGGGCTATGGCGGCGCCTACAACGATCCGCAGCTCAAGGCGCTCATCCAGCAGGTGGTGGAGCGGCTCGTCGCCGCCTCCGAGCGGCCCGACCTGAAGTACCGGGTCACCGTCCTCAATTCGCCGGCCATCAACGCCTTCGCCCTGCCGGACGGCTCGCTCTACGTCACCCGCGGCCTGCTTTCGCTGGCCAACGACACCTCCGAGCTCTCCTCCGTGCTCGCCCACGAGATGGCGCACGTCATCGCCCGCCATGCCGTGATCCGCGAGGATCAGGTCAAGCAGGCGGTGCTGGTGAGTCGTGTCATCTCCGACGTGGTGAACGATCCTGACCTCGGCGCGCTCGCCATGCAGAAGAGCCGCCGCACCCTCGCCTCCTTCTCGCGCGGACAGGAACTGGAGGCGGACGCCATCGGCGTGGGCATCGCGGCGCGCGCCGGCTTCGATCCCTACGGCGCCTCGCGCTTCCTCACCGACATGGGCCGCTACGGCGACCTGAAGAGCGCGGCCTTTTCCGGCTCATCGTCGTCCACCACGCCGGACATGGATTTCCTCTCGTCCCATCCGGCGACGCCCGAGCGCATCTCCATCGCCATCGCCAATGCCCGCCAGTATGCCAGCCCGAACGGCCAGGCCGACGGCGAGCGCGATCGCGCCGCCTACTTCTCGGCCATCGAGGGCATGGTCTACGGCGACGATCCCAAGGAAGGCTTCGTGCGCGGGCGCAAATTCTTCCACCCCAAGCTCGGCTTCACCTTCACCGCGCCGGAGGGCTTCTCGCTGGAGAACACTTCCCAGGCGGTGCTGGGCGCCACCCAGACCGGGCGTGAGGCCCTTCGGCTCGACGCGGTGCGCGTTCCCGCCGAACAGTCGCTGGCGCAATATCTGTCCTCGGGCTGGATCGACGGGGTGGAGATCAACACGGTGGAGAGCCTCACCGTCAACGGCTTCACCGCGGCCACGGCCATCGCGCGCGGCGACCAGTGGTCCTTCCGCATGTTCGCCATCCGCTTCGGCGCGGACGTCTACCGCCTCATCTTCGCCGCGCGCGAGCTGACGCCGGAGCTGGACAAGCAGTTCCGCGTCGCCGCGGACACCTTCCGCCGCGTCTCCACCGGCGAGGCGGAAACGGTGAAGCCGCTGCGTCTGCGCATCGTTTCGATCGGACTGGGCGATTCGGCGGACAAGCTCGCCGCCCGCATGCAGGTGCCGGACCGCCCGCTGGAGCGCTTCCTGATCCTCAACGGGCTCGAGAACGGTGCCAAGCTCAAGTACGGCGACAAGGTGAAGATCATCGCCGAGTAAGGCGTGGCCGTCGTCCAGGCGATTGATTCCGCGCAAGCCGCACCGCCGCGCGGGAGTGCTATGATCGCGCCTCCCAGCTGGGGAAGATCGCGATGTACAAGAACATCCTCGTCGCCACCGATGGCTCGGCCCTGTCCGACCTCGCCGTCAGCCACGCCGTCCAGCTTGCCGCCGCCCTGCAGGCGCGCCTCACGGTCATGACCGCGAGCGAGCCCTTCCACCTCCTGACGACGGAAGCCGACCAGCTCGCCGACACGCAGGAGGAGTATCGCCGCAATGCCCAGGTGCGCGCCGACCGCGTCCTCGACAAGGCAGCCGAGGCGGCGGCCGTCGCCGGAGTGGAGGCGGCCCGCGTGCACGTGGAGGGCAACCACGCCTTTGAAGGCATCATCGCCACCGCCGAGCAGGAACGGTGCGACCTCATCGTCATGGCCTCCCATGGGCGGCGGGGCCTGTCGGCGGTCGTGCTCGGCAGCGAGACCACGAAGGTGCTCACCCATTCCAGCATTCCGGTCCTGGTGGTGCGCGCCGCACATCCGGCGGCCTGACGCAGCGCCGTCGCGGTCGATCATATGATATAGGCCGGGCCTTGGTCCCGGTGAAACGTCGAAGGGCGCGATGGCGGAGCTGCGGCAGGTCGAGAAGGAAAATCTTTCGGCGCGCGTCTACGGGCGCATCCGCAGGGCGCTGATCGACGGGCAGTTCGAACCCGGCGAGCGCCTGCGTATCTCCGCGCTTGCGGCCGACCTCGGCACCTCCATCACGCCGGTGCGCGAGGCCATCTTCCGCCTTGTCAGCGAGCAGGCGCTGGAGATGAAGGCCGCGACCGCCGTCCACGTTCCCATGCTGGACAGCCGGCGGCTGCGCGAGATCCAGCTGGTGCGCATGGAACTGGAAGGCGCCGCCGCCGCGCGCGCCGCCGGGCACATCACCGACCAGCAGATCCAGCGGCTCGAGCAGATCCAGGAAGACTTCATCGAGGGAGCGCAGGACCCGAAGAAAGCGAGCCTCGGGAACCGCGACTTCCACTTCGCGCTGATGGAGGTCGCCGGCCTGCCGCTGGTGGAATCCATCGTCGAGAACATGTGGACGCTGATGGGCCCGCTGCTCGGCGTGTTCCACGGCACCGTCTCCCGGGACCGGATCGACCGCGAGAACCACCCCCATTATGCCGTGCTGCGCGCCCTCAAGGCGCGTGACCCGGATAAAGCGCGGCACGCCCTGCAGGAAGATATCCGGCTGGGGCTCGGCATGGCCGACTGGCTCGACCAGCGCGCCAAGGCGCCGGGTTGCGGGCTCGCCTCCCTCGCCGGGGAATAGGGGCGGGCGGCAGGCCCGGCATGCGGGCCAGGGGCGACGCCCGAAGGACCTGTTCAACAAAGATGTTCCCGGGTCCCAGGCGGAAGGGGCGCGCCGGGCGGGCATCTGGACGAGGCCTGCGCCAATGCCGGCATCGCCAAGGGGAAGCCCAGCTCAAATAATGCGCGCGACACCCTCCGGCGCTGTCACAGCCGCCGGAGGCTGACTTCCGCCACCTCGTGGTCGCCCGACTTCCGCAGGATGAGGTCGGCCCGCTGGCGCGTGGGCAGGATGTTGTCGGAGAGGTTCGGCAGGTTGATGCTCCGCCAGATGGAGACCGCCGTCGCCCGTGCCTCCTCCTCCGTGAGCTGGGAATAGCGGTGGAAGTAGGAAAGCGGGTCCTGGAAGGCGGTGGCCCGCAGGCGCATGAAGCGCTCCACGTACCAGCGCTCGATCACATCCTCGTCGCCGTCGATATAGACCGAGAAGTCGAAGAAGTCGGAGACGAAGGGAATCGCCTTGCCGTCCTTCGGCGGACGCGTGGTCTGGAGCACGTTGAGGCCTTCGACGATGAGGATGTCGGGCCGGTCGATCTCCACGTGGGTGTCAGGCATCACGTCGTAGAAGAAATGGGAGTAGAGCGGCGCCCGAACCGGACGCCGCCCCGCCTTGATGTCGGTCAGGAAGCGCAGCAGCAGCGGCAGGTCGTAGCTCTCCGGAAACCCCTTCTTGTCCATCAGCCCCTCGCGCTCGAGGATGGCGTTGGGCAGGAGGAAGCCGTCCGTGGTCACGAGGTCCACCTTCGGCGTGTTGGGCCAGCGCGCGAGCAGCGCCTGCAGCACGCGCGCGGTGGTAGACTTGCCCACCGCCACCGAGCCGGCAACCCCGATGATGTAGGGCATCTTGCCCTCGCCGTTCACCTCGCTCTCGCGTTGGTCGAGGAAGTGGCTCATGGCGCGGAACAGCTTCTGCGTCGCCGCCACATAGAGCGAGAGCAGGCGCGAGAGGGGGAGATAGATCTCCTCCACCTCCTTGATGGAGAGGTGAACGCCGAGACCCTCGAGGCGCGTGATCTCGTCCGGCCGCAGCGTCATGGGCGTGTCGCGGCGCAACGCGGCCCATTCGGCACGGGAGAAGGTGCGGTAGGGCGAGAGGCCGGCGTCGACGCGACGATCCATGCGGGTGCCTCGTGGTCTCGTCTCAGCCGGCCGGCCGGGAGGCTTTTTCGGCGAGCCCGGACTGGCCGGTGCGCCGGGCGAGTTCCGCGTGCACCTCGGCCAGCGACACGCCGCGCGCCTTCAGCACCACGAGGAGATGGTAGAGGAGATCGCTCGTCTCCGCGACAAGGGCCTCGCGGTCCGCCGAGACGGCGGCGATCACCGTCTCCACCGCCTCCTCGCCCAGCTTCTGGGCGCACTTGCCGATCCCCTTGTCGAGCAGCGAGCGGGTGTAGGACGCGCCTGCGTCCGCCGCGGCGCGGGCGGCGACGATGGCTTCGAGGTCGGTCAGGGAGAAGCTGTCGCTCATCAAGGTGGCCCGGTCGGCAGCGGCTGGAAGGGAAGAGACGGCCCTAGACATCGAGGCGCACCGGCAGGCCGGCCTCGGCCAGGCGCTCCTTGGCCTCGCGCACGGTGAAGGTGCCGAAATGGAAGATGGACGCCGCCAGCACCGCCGACGCGCCGCCCTCGCGGATGCCCTCGACGAGATGGTCGAGGATGCCGACCCCGCCCGAGGCGATCACCGGCACGTGCACCGCGTCCGACACCGCGCGCGTCAACGCGCAGTCAAACCCCTGTCCGGTCCCGTCGCGGTCCATGGAGGTGAGCAGGATCTCGCCGGCGCCGAGATCCACCACGTCGCGGGCGTACTGGACGGCATCGATGCCGGTGGGCTTGCGCCCGCCGTGGGTGAAGATCTCCCAGCGGTTCTCTTCGCCCTCGCCGCTCACCTTCTTGGCGTCGATGGCGACGACGATGCATTGCTCGCCGAACTTCTCCGCCGCCTCGCCCACGAAGGCGCGGCGGTTCACGGCGGCGGTGTTGATGGAGACCTTGTCGGCACCCGCATGGAGCAAGGTGCGCACATCGTCCACGGTGCGCACGCCGCCGCCCACGGTCAGCGGCATGAAACACTGCTCGGCGGTGCGGCGGACCACGTCGAGGATGGTGCCGCGGTTTTCGTGGCTGGCGGTGATGTCGAGGAAGGTGAGCTCGTCGGCGCCGGCGGCGTCATAGGCACGCGCCGCCTCCACCGGGTCGCCGGCGTCGCGCAGGTCCACGAACTGGACTCCCTTCACCACGCGGCCGTCCTTCACGTCGAGGCAGGGAATGACGCGGACTTTCAGCATGGCACACCTATCGTCCGGCCACCAGCGCCAGCGCCTCGCGGGCGTCGAGCCGCCCGTCATAGAGGGCACGGCCGGTAATGGCGCCCTCCAGCTTCCTCGCCCGGGGCTCCAGCAGCGCCTCGATGTCGGCGAGCGAGGCGAGGCCGCCGGAGGCGATCACCGGCAGGTTCACCGCCTCCGCCAGCGCCACGGTGGCCTCGATGTTGAGGCCCTTGAGCAGGCCGTCGCGGGCAATGTCGGTGTAGATGATGGCGGAGACGCCCGCATCCTCGAAGCGCCGCGCGATGTCCACCGCGGCGAGGTCCGAGGTCTCGGCCCAGCCCTCCACCGCCACCCGGCCGTCGCGGGCGTCGAGGCCGACGGCGATGCGGCCGGGATGGGCCCTGGCGGCCTGTTTCACGAAGTCCGGGTCGCGCACGGCGGCGGTGCCGAGAATGACCCGCGTCACTCCCTTCCCGAGCCAGGCCTCGACGGTGGCGAGGTCGCGGATGCCGCCGCCGAGCTGCACCGGGATGGAGACGGTCTCCAGGATGCGCTCCACCGCCGCCGCGTTGACCGGCTTGCCGGCGAAGGCGCCGTCGAGGTCGACGAGGTGCAGGTAGCGGAAGCCCAGCGTCTCGAACTCCGCCGCCTGGGCGGCGGGATCGCGGTTGAACACGGTCGCCCGCGCCATGTCGCCCTGTTCGAGGCGAACGGCGAGGCCGTCTTTCAGATCGATGGCCGGAAAAAGGATCACGGATGCCACTTCAGGAAATTGGCGAGGAGCGCGAGGCCGAGCTTCTGGCTCTTCTCGGGATGGAACTGGGTGCCGGCCACGTTGTCGCGCGCCACCATCGCGGTGATGGTGCTGCCATAGTCGGTGGTAGCGACGAGGTCTATGCCGTCGGCCGGCTTCAGGTGGTAGGAATGCACGAAATAGGCATGGAGCCCGCCCGCGCCGGTGGGGATGCCGGCGAGGAGGGGATGCTCCCGCGCCACTTCGAGCGTGTTCCAGCCCATGTGGGGGATCTTCAACTCGGGGTCCTGCGGCGCGATGCGGTCCACCTCGCCACGGATCCATCCGAGGCCAGCGGTCTCGCCGTGCTCCAGCCCGCGCTCGGCGAGGAGCTGGAGGCCGACGCAGATGCCGAGGAAGGGCCGCCCCCGCGCCTTCACCGCCTCGGTCATGGCCTCCACCATGCCGGGCACGCCGTCGAGGCCGGCGCGGCAGTCGGCGAAGGCGCCGACCCCGGGCAGCACCACCCGCTCGGCGACGCGCACCACCTCCGGGTCGCTGGTGACGACGACCTTCTCCGCGCCGAGGTCCTGCGCCGCGCGCTCCATGGCCTTGGCGGCGGAATGCAGGTTGCCGGAATTGTAGTCGATGATCGCGACCGTCATCGCCTCATGCTCCCGGAAAGGCGCCGATGACCCCCGACTGGGGAACACCGGGGCCGGTCGCCGGCCGGATCTGCGGCAGCGGCGCGGCGACGCGCGGTCCGCTCCAGCCGGCGAAGAAGCGCTGCTCCGCCTCGCCACGGTCGCGGGCCACCAGCACGGCGGCTTCCTCGTAGCCCAGCCGTGCGAGCTTGCGCTGGCGCAGGGCCGGCAGCTCGAAGGCCAGCAGCAGGTGGAAGCCCACCATCACCACGCTGCTCACCGCGTCGGCGAGCCCGCCATAGGTCTGGGTGAGCCGGAGGATCACCGCCACCGCCACATAGGCGGCGAGGGCGAGCCACAGGCGGAAGCGCAGCAGGACGATCGGCGCGAAGAACAGCGTCATCCAGGAGAATTTCTCGCGGACGAAGACCGCGCGGCCGGCCGCCGCCGCCGTGGTGTCGCCGGGAACGTCCCGGGTCAGGACCGTCCAGATGCCCATGGTCCGCTCCTAATTCCCGAGGGCGCCCTTGGTGGAGGGGATTTCCCCCGCCGCCGCCGGATCCACCGCCACCGCCGCCCGCAGCACGCGGGCGAGGCCCTTGAAACAGCTTTCAGCGATGTGGTGCGCGTTGACGCCGTACAGCGTCTCCACGTGCAGGGTCACCCCGGCGCTGGAGGCGAAGGCCTGGAAGAACTCGCGCACCAGCTCGGTGTCGAACTCACCGATCTTCGGCACCGCGAATTCGGTGCGGAAGACCAGGAACGGCCGGCCGGATATGTCGAGGGCGACGCGGGTCAGCGTCTCGTCCATGGGCAGCAGCACGTCGGCGTAGCGGGTGATGCCGCGCATGTCGCCGAGCGCCTTCCGGACCGCCTGGCCGAGCACGATGCCCACGTCCTCGGTGGTGTGGTGGAAGTCCACATGCAGGTCGCCCTCGGCCTTGATGTCGAGGTCGAAGCGGGCGTGGCGGGCGAGCAGGTCCAGCATGTGGTCGAGAAACCCGATGCCGGTGGAGATGGCAGCCTTCCCCGTTCCGTCGAGATCGACGGTGAGGGCGACGCGGGTCTCCTTTGTCTCGCGGACGATTTCGGCCTTGCGCATGGAACTCCTCCAAGGCCGCGCGTTCTACCAGCAACGCCGCTGCGACGCCATATGGCGAAGCGATGACGGGGCCCGCATTGCGCTGCCGTGCGTCAAGCTCCCTCAAAATGGTAACCAGAGGTAGGCTCTACCCCTGCCATGCTCACGCCGGAGGGCGCCGCGCCCTCGCCGCGGCGCAGCAAATGTGCCATAGGTCCCCGGTAACCGGGGACCCCGCCAATGCCGACGACGACGAATGACGGGATCGGACTCGCGTACCAGGTCAGCGGGGAGGGGCCGCCCCTTCTCATCATTTCCGGCCTTTCGGCGGAGCGTTCCTTCTGGAACCTGTCGCGGCCGCTGCTTTCAGGCTTCACCCTCATCGAGTTCGACAACCGCGACATCGGCAAGAGCGGCCGGGCGAAGGCCGCCTACGCCGCCGCTGACATGGCCCGCGACGCCCTAGCGGTGCTCGACGCCGTCGGCGTCGCCCGCGCCCACGTGGTCGGCCACTCCCTCGGCGGCGCGATCGCCCAGGAACTGACACTCATGGCGCCAAAGCGGGTGGACCGGCTGGTCCTGTCCAACACATTCGCCCGCAACGATCTCTACACCACCGAGATCATGCGGCTGCTGAAGGAGCTGCGCCTGCAGCTCGACGACGAGCTGACCTTCGGCGCCGCCCTCACCACCTTCGTGCTGGGCATGCGCACGCTGAAGTCGGTGCCCCTGTTCGCCTCGGTGCAGCAGGCCCTCGATGCCGGCCTCTACCAGGAGAAGGACGCCTTCCTGCGCCAGCTCGACGCCTGCGTGAAGGTGGATACGCTGGCCCGCCTCGGCCACATCGCGTCCCCCACCTTCGTCCTGTATTGCGACGACGACCGCCTGTTCTCCCCGGCGCTGGTGCGGGAGGTGGCGAACGCCATTCCCGGCGCGGCGCTGGACGAGATCCTCGACAGCGGCCATTGCCCCATGGTGGAAGCGCCGCAGAACTTCGCCACCTCGGTGCGCGCCTTCCTGAACGGCAGCTGACGCACCGCGGGACTGACGGGCACGTGTTGCGTCCGCGCCGGAACGGCATAAGTAAGGGCCGGAGCGGAGCCTTTCATGCAGCATTCCCCGGATACCATCTACGGCACCACCATCGTCTCGGTCCGCAAGGGCAACCGCGTCGCCATCGCCGGCGACGGCCAGGTGACCCTCGGCCAGACCGTGCTGAAGGCCAACGCGCGCAAGGTGCGGCGCCTGGGCAAGGGGGACGTGATCGGCGGCTTCGCCGGCGCCACGGCGGATGCCTTCACCCTGTTCGAGCGGCTTGAGGCCAAGCTGGAGCAGTATCCGGGCCAGTTGCAGCGCGCCGCGGTGGAGCTGGCCAAGGACTGGCGCACCGACCGCTACCTGCGCCGCCTCGAAGCCATGATGATCGTGGCCGACGCCTCGGTCTCTTTGGTGCTCACCGGCACCGGCGACGTGCTGGAGCCGGACGCGGGGGTGGCCGGCATCGGCTCGGGCGGCATGTTCGCGCTGGCCGCGGCGCGGGCCCTGCTCGACCGCGAGGCGGATCCGGAGGCCATCGTGCGCCGCTCGCTGGAGATCGCCGCCGACATCTGCGTCTACACCAACCGCAACATCGTCGTGGAAACCATCGGCGGCTGAGCGCGGCCTCGACGCGCCCGCCCCCGGCCGCAGAACCGGGAACCGGGATTTCGAAACGACCTGTCAGAGCGAGTGTTCATGAGCGACTTTTCCCCCCGCGAGATCGTCTCCGAGCTCGACCGCCACATCGTCGGCCAGGCCAAGGCCAAGCGGGCGGTGGCCATCGCCCTGCGCAACCGCTGGCGCCGCCTCAAGCTCGACGACAAGCTGCGCGAGGAGGTGCTGCCCAAGAACATCCTCATGATCGGCCCCACCGGGGTGGGCAAGACCGAGATCTCCCGCCGCCTCGCCCGCCTCGCCGGCGCGCCGTTCCTGAAGGTGGAGGCCACCAAGTTCACCGAAGTCGGCTATGTGGGCCGCGACGTGGAGCAGATCGTGCGCGACCTCTTGGAGGTGGGCATCGGTCTCATCCGCGAGACCAAGCGCAAGGACGTGCAGGCCAAGGCGCACCTCGCCGCCGAGAACCGCGTGCTCGACGCCCTGGTGGGCGCGGGCGCCTCTCCGGCCACCCGCGACGCCTTCAGGAAGCGGCTGCGGGCCGGCGAACTCGACGACAAGGAGGTGGAGGTGGAGGTCCAGGCCGGCGGCGGCCAGGGCATGCCCATGTTCGAGATCCCCGGCATGCCGGGGAGCCAGATGGGCGCCATCTCCCTGGGCGACATGCTGGGCAAGGCCTTCGGCGGTCGCTCCAAGCCGCGCCGCGTCACCGTCAAGGAAGCCCATCCCCTCCTCCTCACCGAGGAGGCCGACAAGCTCATCGACCAGGACGCCATCACCCAGGAGGCCATCCACTCGGTGGAGAACAACGGCATCGTCTTCCTCGACGAAATCGACAAGATCGCCGGCCGCGAGGGGCGATCGGGTGCCGACGTATCCCGCGAGGGCGTTCAGCGGGACCTGCTGCCGCTGATCGAGGGCACCACCGTCTCCACCAAGCACGGCTCGGTGAAGACCGACCACATCCTGTTCATCGCCTCCGGCGCCTTCCACGTCTCCAAGCCGTCCGACCTCCTGCCGGAGCTGCAGGGCCGCCTGCCCATCCGCGTGGAGCTCGAGGCGCTGACGCGGGCGGACTTCGTGCGCATCCTGACCGAGACCGAGGCGAGCCTCGTCAAGCAGTCGGTGGCGCTGATGGCGACGGAAGGCGTCACCCTCACCATCACCGCCGACGCGGTGGAAGCCATCGCCGACGCGGCGGTGGAGGTGAATTCCAACGTGGAGAATATCGGCGCCCGGCGGCTGCAGACGGTGATCGAGCGGGTGCTCGACGACCTGTCCTTCTCCGCCCCCGACCGCTCCGGCGAGGAGGTGGTGGTGGACGCCGAATATGTCCGCTCGCGCGTCGCGGACCTCGCGAAGAACGCGGACCTGAGCCGGTTCATCCTGTAGCCGTCACCGCCCGCGTCTCAGGAGAGGCGCCGGCCGTCCTGCCAGGCGAGCTTCTTGCGATAAAGCGTGGACGGGCTGAGGTCGAGGGCGGCGGCGGCCAGGGCGATGTTGCCGTCGAAGGCACTGATCGCCGCCTCGATGGCCCGCCGCTCCACCACCGACAGGGGCTCCACCCGGGCCGGCGTGCCCCAGACGGAGGAGACCCCGATCCACGCAGCAGCCGGCGGAGCTTCGGCCACCGCGGTGCCTTCCGCGCCGGGATCGGCCACGAGATGCGCCGGCACCACCGGTCCGTCCAGCAGGATGGCGACACGCCGCATCAGGTTCTGCAGCTCGCGCACGTTGCCGCGGAAGGCCCGCGACCGCAGCACCGCGGCGGCCTCCGGGCCGAGGCGCGCCAAGGGCCGCCCCTCCTCCCCGGCAAAGCGCGCCAGGAAGGTCTCCGCGAGCAGGATCACGTCGTCTCCCCGCGCCCGCAGCGGCGGCATGTGGAGGTGCAGCACGTGCAGGCGATAGAACAGGTCTTCGCGCAGGCGGCCGGCGCGCACCTCTTCCAGCGGGTCACGGCCGGTGGTGCAGATGATGCGTACGTCGGCCTCGCGGTCCTCCGCCTCGCCGACACGGCACAACCGCCCGGCTTCCAGGAAGCCGAGCAGCTTGGCCTGGAGCTCCAGGTCCATGTCGCAGATCTCGTCGAGGCAGAGCGTGCCGCCTCGGGCCCGCTCGATGGCGCCCGCCCTGTCGGCGCCTTGCCCCGCCGTCGCATCCCGCACCTGGCCGAGCAGGTCACGCTCCAGCTCGGCCCGCACGGATGAGCGGCAGCTCAGCGTCTCGAACGGCTCGTCCCGCCGTGTCGAACAGGCGTGGACGGCGGCCGCAGCGAGGTCCTTGCCGGCCCCGCTCTCACCGGTGATGAAGACCGGAGCCCGCGACGCAGCCATGCGGGTAATCCCGTCATAGAGCGCGGCCATGGGGTCGGAGCGGCCGAGGAAGCCGCAGAAGTCGCCGCTTCGCCTGGGTGGCGGCCGCGGCGCGTCGCGGCGGCGATCGGGCCGGCGCGCCGGGGTCGCGGCGAGCAGGCGATCCACCACGTCCTCCGGCTTGAGCGGCTGCGGCACCACGTCGTCGGCACCCGCCCGCATGGCGGCAACGGCGTCGGCCACGCTGCCGTCGGCCAGCGCCACCACGAGCGTGCCCTCGAATCCGGCGGCCCGGAACCGCATGACGGCGTCTTCCGCATCCCGCCCCACCGACAACAGAAGCGCCGCGCAGCGGGAAATGACGACGGTCGCGGCCTCCAGCGTGTCCGCTTCCATCACATGCAGCGCATCCCGCCGGGCCAGCGCGGCGCGCACGCGGCGGCGGGACGCCGGATCCGGGTCGCAGACGAGGACGCAGGTGTTCCGTTCCGGCCGCACGCGTGGGTAATAACCGGTCATGGCGATGATCGCTGGAAAGAATTCATGCCGCCGATTCTTCCGCCATCAAGGTAAAGGAAGCCTTTCACGCCACGCGCGGATCGCCCGCCACCGGCATCGGGCGGCGAGAACATAAAGCCGGTGCCCGCGACGCGGGAAAGACCTGCCCGCCGGTGCCTCAAGCTGATTTCGCGCAGGGGCCGGCAATCCCACGCAACCCGCGCCGGTCGTCTCGCGCGGGAAGCCGCCGGGATCGCACTTCGTCTGTTCGGCTTTCGACGCGGATCCCGCCTGGAGCGTTTCCCCGTTTCACGGAACCGGGGAAACGCTCTGTGTCTTGCGTAATCGCGTTTTCTTCACGCGAACCGATCTCCACTTCGCTCGAAAACCCTCTGGGAGCGATCGACCTTCAGTGTCCGCGTTTTTCTTCGACCACCGTCATGGCCGGGCTTGTCCCGGCCATGACGGTGGTGCAGGCAGGGCGCCGCTCGATCTGAATGTCGGTCCGCGCTAGCCGCGCGGCGGCTTGCCGGCCACCGCCTCACGGGAGAGGCCGGCGGTTTCCAGGGCGTCGAGCGCCTTCTGGGCGTGCACCTGCGAGGGCAGGAGCCGGTGCACCATCTGCCGGACCCCGTCCGCCCCCTCCGGCATCCGGCGAACGAGGCTGGCCAGGGCTTCGCGCTCCTCGCTGCCCCGGCCGAGCGCATGCAGGACCAGGGAAAGGGCAAGCTTGTTCTCGAATCCGGGATGCAAAGCCAGCTGGGGCACCAGGGACTGGGCGGCGAACACGTCGTCGCGCATGAAGGCGGCGAAGCCGAGAAAGGCATCCTGGAGCGGGCTGCGCACCGCTCCCTCGCGCCGCGCGCGCTGCAGCAGTGCCTCGCCCTCGTCGATCCGGCCGGCGCCGATATAGACGGTGGCCACTGCGGCGGCCACGTCGAAGTCGAGCGGATTGAGCTCCAGCGCCTTCTGCGCCGTGGTCACCGCCTCCGCCGGCTCGCCGGCGAACAGCTGGACGAGTGCCAGGGTGCGGGTGGCGTAGGCGCTGGCGGGGGCGAGGTCCACCGCCCGCTCCGCCTCGTCGAGAACGCCTTCCAGCGCCTCGTCAGACGCGGAATAGGCGCCCTCGCGCATCATGGTGTAGAGCATGGTCATCGCCCGCACCGCGTGCCCGAGGGCGAAATCGGGATTGCCCTTGGTCAGGTCCGCGAGGCAGCCATTGACGTTGACGGCCCGCTGGGCCTGCTGGGCATCCTGCCGCAGAAGGGAGACCGCGCCGGCGATGCAGCCGTAGCCCGACGCCGGCGCCCGGGCGAGCGCTTGCGTCCGCGCGCGCACCGGGATGACGCCGTAGGTCTCCATGATGCCGGCGGCGATGTCGTGCACTACCCTGCGCTCGCTCTCGGCGAGGCCGGCGCCCTGCGCCAGCCCGTCGAGGGCGGCCGACCAGACGATGGAGCCGTCACACCGGTCGGTCAGCCGCGCGACGAGGGAGAAGGTGCCATCGGCGCGGCCCTCGGCCAGCGCCGCCAGGGAAAACACCGAACGCGACCGCGGCCCGTTGCACGCCTCGGCGATGGCGCCTTCCGGCGCGCTGGCACCGGCCGCCTTCACCTCGACGAAGTCGAAGCGGGCGAAGGCGTCGCGCATGCGCTCCTCGATCGCCCTCAGATCCCCTTCGGCGGGCGCCGCGCTCCCCGCCGCCTCGATGGGCCGCACCTCCACGATGGGCAGGCGCACCGCGTCGGCGAGCATCGCCGACCTCTGCGCCGGCGCTTGGCGATCGGAGGGAAGGGCAAACAGGGCCGCGCCGGCGGCGAGCAGGATGAAGGAGGCCGCCACGCCCAGGCGCCACAGCGCGGCACGCGACGGCACGGAACCCGTACGAGGCGCAGGCGCGGGGACCGCATCGGCGGGACCGGCGGGTCCCGGCTGGTCCGCCGCCGGACGATCCTCCGGCCCCGCTTCCGCCCGGGGCAGGAAGCGGGGCACGTAGCCGCCCTTCGGAATGTCGATGACGACCGGGTCCTCGGTGCCCTGGGTGGCGTAATAGCGTTCCAGCGCGCGGCGCAGCCGGGTCGCCTCGACCCGCACGATGGGATCGGCCTGGGGGTCGAAGGATGTGGGCCGGCCGAGGGCCTCCACCGCGATGGTATAGCCCTTGATCGCCTCGGCGCGCCCGTCGAGGGTCGCCTCCACGACAAAGCGCAGGAAGGCGGCGAGGCGCGGGGAGGCGCTGAAATCAGCCGAGGCGAGCACGCGCTCAAGCGCTGCGCGGACCTGCCGCTCGCGCTCAAGGTCCGCCGTGACTCCGTCCGGAAAACCAGGGTTCATCCCGGCATCCATGTCGGATTCGTCTCGCGTCTCTGGCGAAATCTCCACCAAGATACCATCCTTACGCACGGTCACCCATCTTATTGGGTCAGAAGCCGTGCCCGCGCAAGGGGGCGGCTCACCATGGGAAGCGTGCCCCGTGCGACACTTCCCCCGTCCCGCTGTTCCCAGCAAGTCCCCGCGCTGCTAGCTTCCGCACCGACGAGGCCGAACGATGGCACGATGCCGATCTTCGCCGGCAGGGAGAGTTTCACCATGGCTCTGGATGATCTCATCGCGGAAGGTTCGGACACGCGCACGGATGCGGCGCCCAACGATCTTGAAGCCTTCTGGATGCCGTTCACCTCCAACCGCTCCTTCAAGAAGCGGCCACGCCTCGTCTCCCGCGCCAAGGACATGTACTACTATACCCCGGAAGGCCGCGCGATCCTCGACGGCTGCGCCGGGCTGTGGTGCGTCAATCCCGGTCACAATCGCGAGCCCATCGTCGAGGCGATTCGCTCCGCCGCGGCGGATCTCGATTTCGGCCCCACCTTCCAGTACGGCCACCCCGACGCCTTCCGGCTGGCGAGCCGCATCGCCGCCCTCGCGCCGGCGGATCTCGACCATGTCTTCTTCTGCAATTCCGGCTCAGAGGCGGTGGACACCGCGCTGAAAATCGCCCTCGCCTACCACCAGACCACCGGCGCCGGCGCGCGCACCCGGCTCATCGGCCGCGAGCGCGGCTATCACGGGGTGGGCTTTGGCGGCATCTCCGTGGGCGGCATCGTGGCGAACCGCCGCACCTTCGGCGGCATGCTGGTGGGCGTGGACCACCTGCGCGCCACCTACGACCGTGAGAACCAGGCCTTCACCAAGGGCGAGCCGGACTTTGGCGCCCACTTCGCCGACGAGCTGGAGCGCATCGTCGCCCTGCACGACGCCTCCACCATCGCCGCCGTCATCGTCGAGCCCATGGGCGGCTCCACCGGCGTGCTGCCGGCGCCCAAGGGCTATCTGAAGCGGCTGCGCGAGATCTGCGACAAATATGGCATCCTGCTCATCTTCGACGAGGTGATCACCGGCTTCGGCCGCCTCGGCCACGCCTTTGCCGCCGAGCGCTACGGCGTGGTGCCGGACATGATCACCTTCGCCAAGGGCATCACCGCCGGCGCGGTGCCCATGGGCGGCGTGCTGGTGCGCAAGCCCATCCACGACGCCTTCATGAAGGGGCCGGAGCACATGGTGGAGCTGTTCCACGGCTATACCTACTCGGCCCATCCGCTCGCCTGCGCCGCCGGGCTCGCCACCCTCGACCTCTACGCCCGGGAGGACACCTTCGCCTATGCCAAGGCGCTGGAGCCCTTCTTCGCCGACGCGGTGATGAGCCTGAAGGACAAGCCCGGCGTGCTCGACATCCGCACCGTCGGCATCACCGGCGCCATCGACCTTGCCCCCAAGCCCGGCGCGCCGGGCCTGCGCGGCTACGAGGCGCTGGAACGGGCCTTCCATGAAGACGGCCTGATGATGCGCATCGCCGGCGATGCGCTGGTGGTGACCCCGCCGCTGATCATCACCAAGGACCAGGTGGGCGAGCTGGTCGACAAGCTCGCAAGCGTGATCGAGAAGGTCGCCTGAACCGAAGGCGGCCCGTCTTCCCGGCGCCGGCGATCGGCGAAAGCCGCCTGCGCGCCGGCGGCACCTTCCGGGGCCGGAGGGACGGCGCGCCCCAAAACGCCGCGCCCGCGCCTGCCGGGCGCCGCCGCGCGTTCACAATAAGGTCGCGCCGGCAGGGGAACCATCTGCGCGCCGGACCGTTCGCCCGGTCACGATTTCGTGCTATCTCGCAACCGCAAAAATTCTCCCTTGAGGAGCTGTCCTGATGTTCCCCACGCCGAAGCCGGTCCTCACTCCCAACACCTACGCTTACGAATCCGAGCCCATGGTGAAGCCGACCGGGTTCCGGGAATACGACGCCCGCTGGCTGTTCCAGAAGGAAATCAACCTGATGGGCGTGCAGGCGCTGGGCATGGGGCTCGGCACGCTGATGCACGAGATGGGGATCAAGCCGGAGATCGTCACCGGCCACGACTTCCGCAGCTATTCCTCCTCCATCAAGCTGGCCTTGGTGTCCGGACTGATGGCCGCCGGCATCAAGGTGCACGACATCGGCCTCGCCATGTCGCCCATGGCCTATTTCGCCCAGTTCGCCCTCGACGTGCCGGCGGTGGCCATGGTCACCGCCTCCCACAACGACAACGGCTGGACCGGCGTGAAGATGGGCGTGAACCGCCCGCTCACCTTCGGGCCGGATGAAATGAGCCGGCTCAAGGATATTGTTCTGTCGGCTAAATTCAATCTGAAGGGCGGCGGCTCCTACGTGTTCGTGGAGAACTTCCCCGAGGTCTACATCAAGGACCTCACCGACCGGCCGAAGCTGAAGCACCCCATCAAGGTGGTGGCCGCCTGCGGCAACGGCACCGCCGGCGCCTTCGCCCCGCGCATCCTGGAGGCGCTGGGCGCCGAGGTGATCCCGCTCGATACCGAGCTCGACCACACCTTCCCCAAGTACAATCCCAACCCCGAGGACATGGAGATGCTCCATGCCATGCGGGACGCGGTGCTGGAGCACAAGGCGGACCTGGCTCTCGGCTTCGACGGCGACGGCGACCGCTGCGGCGTGGTGGACGACACCGGCGAGGAGATCTTCGCCGACAAGGTGGGCGTGCTGCTCGCCCGCGACCTCGCCAAGATCTATCCCAACCCCACCTTCGTGGTGGACGTGAAGTCCACCGGCCTGTTCGCCACCGATCCGGAGCTGATCCGGCTCGGCGTCAAGGCGGACTACTGGAAGACCGGCCATTCCTACATGAAGCGCCGGGTCAACGAGACCGGCGCCCTCGTGGGCTTCGAGAAGAGCGGCCACTATTTCTTCAACAAGCCGGTGGGCCGTGGCTATGACGACGGCCTCGTCTCCGCCATCGCCGTCCTCGACATGCTGGACCGCAACCCCGGCCGGAAGCTGTCGCAGCTGCGCGAGGCGCTACCGAAGACCTGGTCCTCGCCCACCATGTCGCCCCACTGCACCGACGAGGCCAAGTACGGCATCGTCGCCCAGGTGGTGAAGCACTACGAGGATCTCGCGGCGAAGGGCGCCCTCGTCACCGGCCAGAAGATCCGCGACCTGGTGACGGTGAACGGCGTGCGTGTGACCTGCGAGGACGGCTCCTGGGGCCTGGTGCGCGCCTCCTCCAACAAGCCCGAGCTCGTCGTGGTGGTGGAGAGCCCGGTCTCGGAGGAGCGCATGCGCGAGATGTTCAAGGAAGTGGACAGCGTTCTGCGCACCCATCCGGAAGTGGGCGCGTATAACCAGACCATCTGAGGCGGCGGCGCCCTGATGTTCGCCGGCCCGGGTTCGCGGCCCGGATTCGCAGCTCGGGCCGGCCTTGCCTTTTTCCCGACCCTCCTCCGTACGCGGGGGAGGGTCTTCGTTTTATGGGCATCGGAGCCAGAGTGAGCCAGTACGCGCCTTTCATCGCCATCGTCGGCGCCGGTCCCGCGGGACTGGCGGCGGCGGAGGTGCTCTCCGCCGCCGGTGCCCGCGTCGCGGTCTACGACCGCATGCCGTCCGTCGCCCGCAAGTTCCTCATGGCCGGGCGCGGCGGGCTCAACCTCACCCATTCGGAGCCGCTCCCGCGCTTCCTCACCCGCTACGGCGCGGCAGAGGAACGCCTTTCGCCCGCGCTGACGGCGTTCCCGCCGGACGCCCTGCGCGCTTGGGCCCTGGGCCTGGGCGAGGAGACCTTCGTTGGCTCCAGCGGGCGGGTTTTTCCCCTGACCTTCAAGGCCTCCCCCCTGCTGCGCGCATGGCTCGCCCGGCTCGGGGCCCAGGGCGTCTCCTTCCACCTGCGCCACGCCTTCCGCGACTGGGCCCCCTCGGGCGCGCTTCTTTTCGACACGCCCGACGGCCCGGCGGAGGTGACGGCGGATGCCGTGATCCTCGCGCTCGGCGGCGCCTCCTGGCCCCGCCTCGGCGCCGACGGGGGATGGGTGGACGCCCTGCGCGCGGCGGGGATCGCGGTGAACGCGCTGGCCCCGGCCAACATGGGGGTGACCATCGCCTGGTCGGAGGTGTTCCGCACCCGCTTCGCCGGCACCCCGCTGAAGCGCATCGCCGTGCGCTTCGGCAAGACCGTCGTGCGCGGCGAGGCGGTGGTGACGGCCTCCGGGCTGGAAGGCGGGGCCATCTACGCCCTGTCCACCGACCTGCGCCGGGCGCTGGGCCACCGCGCCATCACCCTCCATCTGGACCTGCGCCCGGACGTGGACGCCAAGGCCCTTGCCGCCCGGCTCGCCGCTGCCCCGTCCAAGGCCTCCTTCTCCACCGTGCTGGCGAAGAATGGAGGCCTGCCCCCGGTCGCCGCCAATCTGGTGCGCGAGGTGACCGGACCGGCGCGGCCGGGCGCGGAGGCCCTGGCCGGCCTGATCAAGGATCTCCCGCTGGAGGTGACCGGGCATGCCGGGCTGGAGCGCGCCATCTCCACCGCCGGCGGTATCGCCTGGAAGAGCATCGGACCGGATTTCGCCCTCGCCGGCCTGCCGCAGACCCTGCCGCCGGTCTTCGCCGCCGGCGAGATGCTGGACTGGGAGGCGCCCACCGGCGGCTATCTCCTCCAGGCCTGCTTCGCCACAGGCCGGGCGGCGGCCGAGGGGGTGAAGGCGCGGCTCGGCCTCACCCGCTGAAGCCGCCAGCGTCCAGCCAGGCCTGCTCCTCCGCGCTCATGGCGCGCCCGAGAATGGGATTGCGATGGGGGAAGCGGCCGAAGCGGTCGATGGCTTCCTTGTGGACGAGGGCATAGCGCACGCCCTCTTCGTGTCCGATGGCCCGGTAGAGGTCCAGGCAGCGGGCCTGCGCGACAGGGTCCTCCGCGTGCATGAAGGGCAGGTAGAAGAAGGTGCGCAGCGCCTCCGGCACCTGCCAGGCCGCGTCGAAGCCTTCCGCGATCGCCGCTTCGGCGGCAGCCAGGGCAAGGCCATCGCTGGCGAAGGCGCCCGGCGTGCCGCGGAAGGCATTGCGCGGCACCTGGTCGAGCAGGATGATCCGCGCCAGCGCGCCGAGCGGTGTCTGCGCCCAATCGTCCAGCGCACCGGCGACGGCCGCCGCATGGGCCGGCAGGAGCGCCGCGCGCACCTCGGCGTCAAAGGCCTCACCCCCGTCGAACCACTTCTCCGGCCCCGACCCGAGCCAGAAGGCGAGCACCTCCTGCGGCGTCATCGCGCCATCCCCGGCGGCGCCAGGGGATTGTCGGTGAGCGCCGCGCGGTCCGGCGCGTCCACCTCCGGCACGCCCAGGAAGGCATTGAACAGCCGGGCGATGACCCCGGGGTCGAGATCGCGCACGATCATCACCAGCCGGGTGCGGTGGTCGTCGTCCGGCCAGGCGGGAAGGCGCGCGGGCGGGTGCATCACATGCTGGACGGCGTGGATCACGATGGGCGCCTCCGGCTCCTCCGCCACCTTCACGATGCCCTTCATGCGCAGCACGTTCGCGCCATGGGTGGCGCGCAGCAGCTCGAGAAAAAGGTCCAGCGTCCCGGCCGGAATGGCGGCATCGGTGGCGAGGGTGAAGGCGCGGATGCGCCCGTCATGGCGATTGGGGTCTTGCCGGTCGGGGTCGAGGCCGGCGCCCTGCGCCTCCTGCGCTGCCGCCACCGCTTCCTCGGCGAGCCAGCCGGCCACGTCCGGCGTCTTCGTGGCGGGGTCGTAGAGGCCGGCACCGAGCAGCGCCGCCGCGTCCGCCTCCCCCGCCGCCGCATCGAGCAGTCGGGCGGCCGGGGCGAGACGCTTGAGCCGCGCCTTGAGGGCACCGAGGGCCGCCCGTTCGCCCGCCGTGCTCACAAGGTCGGTCTTGGTGAGGACGAGGCGATCCGCCATGGCCACCTGCTTCACCGCCTCGGCCTGGGCGTCGAGGGTGGCATCGGCATTCAGCGCGTCCACCACGCAGACCAGCCCGTCGAGCCGGTAGCGCATGGCGAGATAGGGGTGGGTCATCATGGTGTGGAGCACGGGGGCGGGATCGGCGAGGCCCGTGGTTTCGATGATGACGCGGGAAAACGGCGGCAGGCGATTGTTGTCGCGCCCGCGCAGCAGGTCTTCCAGCGCCGTGACGAGGTCGCCGCGCACGGTGCAGCACAGGCAGCCGGAGGCGAGCATGACGATGCCCTCCTCCACTGGCCGCACGAACAGGTGGTCGAGCCCCACCTCGCCGAACTCGTTGATGAGCACGGCGGTATCGGCAAGCCCGGGATCAGCGAGCAGCGCGTTGAGCAGGGTCGTCTTGCCGGCGCCGAGGAAGCCGGTGAGCACCGTGACCGGAATGGGCGCGGGCGGCCCGCGACGCGGCGCGGGGGCAGGGTCTTCGGAAAGGGACGGGCTGCCCGTCATGGCGGGGACCTCCGGACGGACGACAGGGAAATCTCCCCATCTGCCTCCACGAGGCGGGCCGCCGGGTCAAGGGTGATGAGCGGTCTATCCGCACCCGGCGGATCGGTCGCGGCCACCTCAGGCCCGCGGGGCGGCCCCTGGGTGGGTGAGCCTTTCTCAGGAGCGGGCTGCCTCAGGTGGCGGCCTGCCTCAGGTGGCGGGTTTGGGAGCGGGCGCCGCACCGTCGGCAGGCGCCTCGGCCGGCTTCGGCTTGGGCTTCGGCTTGGCCGTGGGCACGGCCCCTGCGGTTACCGGCGCGGTGGGCTGCACCTGCTTCTTCTGGGTTGCCCCCGCCTCCTCCGTCCCGCCGGCCGGCTTCGGCTTGGCCGAGGCGGTGGCCACGGCGGGCTTCGGCTTCGGCTTGGCCGCGGGCTTGGTGCCGTCGCCGCTCTCGGCCGAGGCGGTGTCGGCAGCGCCGGCCGCGGGCTTGGCCGCCTGCTTGGGCCCCGCCTTCTTCTTCGGCTTGTCGTCCTCGGGATAGGCGGTGGCGAGGTCCTGCGGGGCGCCACGGGTGCCCACATAGACCTGGACGATCGGCATGGAGGGCGGCAGCGTCTGCAGCAGCTCGGCGCCGGACTTGGGCAGGTTCGGCGCGGCGAAGGCGAAGCCGAAGCTGCTCGAAGCGGTGGGATCGGGCTCCTCGTCGGCCTCGGAAGCCACCACGGACCGCTTGCCGCCGCAGACCTCGGCCTTCATGTCGTAGGCCGGGCCGCCGCTGTTGGAGATGTTGGACAGCAGGGGCGACGCCGCGCCGAACACCGACCAGGACGACTGGAAGCCCTTCTCGAACAGCAGCGCCGTCTGCTCGGTGCGGGCGACGCCGGAGCGCGCGCCGAGCACCACGGCGATGAGGCGCTTGTTGCCGCGCGTGGCGGTGGCCACAAGATTGTAGCCGGAGCCGCAGACGAAGCCGGTCTTCATGCCGTCGGCGCCGGGATACCGGTCGATCAGACGATTGTAGTTGCGCAGAACCGCCTTGCCGATGCGGATGGCGGGAATGCGGAACAGCGCCTCGTGCTCGGGGAAATGATAGATGATGGCCCGCGCCAGGATGGCGAGGTCGCGGGCGGTGGTGACCTGGTCGGGATCGGGCAGGCCGTTGGGATTTTCGTAATGGGTCCCGGACATGCCCAAATGGGCGGCGGTGGCGTTCATCTCGGCCACGAAGGCGGGCATGGAACCGGAGACGCCTTCGCCCACCACCCAGGCCATGTCGTTGGCGGACTTCACCAGCACCATCTTGAGTGCGTTGTCGAGGGTGACGACGGTGCCCGGCCGGAAGCCCATCTTGGACGGCTGCTGGGAGGCCGCGAGGGCCGAGACGGTGAGGGGCGTGTCCATGGTGAGGCGCCCGTTCTTCACCGCGTTCAGCGCGACGTAGACGGTCATCAGCTTGGTGACGGAGGCGGGATGCCAGGGACGCCCGGCTTCCTTCTGCTCCAGCACCTTCCCGGTATCGGCTTCCACCAGAAGGATGGGATTGGCCCGCGCCGGCTGCGCCAGCGTCAACGGCGCAAGGAAGAGGCTGAACGCCGCTGCGGCGAGACCGAGGAAAGTCGCTCCGGCGGCGGAACTGGTCTTCGTGCGCGCCAACCGATCCGCTCCCGTGTCAGAGGTGAGGGCTCTTCACCGAATAGGATTCCTCATTACCCGGTTTCGCAACCGCGGAAAAGACGAAATGCACCGGAAAGGGGCGCGCCGCCTGTGCTGCACCCCGGTTCTGTTTGCCACATTCTTGCCGCACTCCGGCAAAATGCGAGGGTGGAAGCGCGAAACCTTCGCCTTGCCCCTACGTCTCCGCCAAGGGCCGTTCCACCGTCTGCGCCCCGGTCATGAACTGGGCGCGGGCGAGCGTAGCGAACCGGCCGCCGAGGCGCACCAGGTCGTCGAAGGTCCCCGCCTCCACCACCCGCCCCTGCTCGAACACGAGGATGCGGTCGGCGTTGCGCACGGTGGCGAGGCGATGGGCGATGACGAAGGTGGTGCGGCCCTTCATCACCTCGTCGAGGGCCGCCTGCACCTTCTGCTCGGTGGCGGCGTCGAGGGCGCTCGTCGCTTCGTCGAGGATGAGGATGGGCGGGTTCTTCAGCAGCGCCCGGGCGATGGACAGGCGCTGGCGCTCGCCGCCGGACAGCGCCCGCCCCCGCTCGCCCACCACCGCGGCGAGACCCATGGGGTTACGCTCCACCAGCTCCAGCGCCTGGGCGCGGGCCAGGGCCTCGCGCATCTCGGCATCGGTGGCATCGGGCTTGCCGACCCTGAGGTTGTCGGCGATGGAGCGGTTGAACAGCAGCGGCTCCTGGAACACCACGCCGATGGACTTGCGCAGGGAGGCGAGGGTCACGTCGCGGATGTCCACCCCATCGATGCGGATGGCCCCGGACTGGGGATCGAACACCCGGTGCAGCAGCGCCAGCGCCGTGGACTTGCCCGCCCCGGTGGAGCCGACGAAGGCAAAGGTCTGGCCCGGCTCGGCGTGGAAGGAGACGTCGCCCACCGCCGTGCGCTTGCCGTCGTAGGAGAAGGAGACGTCGTCGAACGTCACCTCGCCCTTCACGCCAGCCAAGGGCTTTGCGCCCGGCTTGTCGCGCACCGAGCCCACCGTATCCAGCACGTCGAAGAACTGGGAGAGCTGCGGGGCGGAGAGGATGAGCCGGTTGAAGAAGCTCACCGTATGGTCGAGCCGGCCGATGAGCATGTTGGCAAACGCCACATAGGTCACGATCTCGCCGATGGCGGCGAGCCCGTGCACGTAGAGCCAGGTGCCGATGAGCAGGATGGCGAGGATGGTGAGCGTGGTCGCCGCCTTGGTCGCCATGGAAACCAGGGCCCACCAGGACAGGACCGGGATCTGCAAGGCCAGCACCCGGTTGACCGTATCCTTCAGGCCCGACACCTCCGCCTCGATGCGGGTGTAGCTCTGGATCACGGCCACGTTGCCGAGGGCGTCGGAGGTCTGCTCGGCGAGGTCGGAATTGTATTCCTCCACCTCCCGCTGCATGGCCTCGGTGCGACGGATGACATAGCCCGTGACGATGCCGAACACCACCATCAGGGCGATCAGCACCAGGCCGAGCCGCCAGTTGATCCAGATGCCCACCGGCACCAGCACCACGAGGGAGATGACGGCGGCGCAGTCGTCGCGGAAGAAGGACAGCCACAGGCCCCACAGGGCGTCGACCCCCTCCAGCATCACCTTCAGCAGGCGGCCGGAATGGGTCTCCCCATGGAAGCTCAGGGGCAGTTGCAGCACGTGCTCGAAATACTGCGTCAGCACGCCCAGGCGGCGGCGGTGCGAGAGCCGGTCGGCGTGCAGCGAGATGAGCACGCCGGCGCCGATGTTGAACAGGCCGAAGCCCACCCAGGCCGCCAGCAGCGGGGTGAGGTCGTCAAAGCTCGGCACGCGGGCGGCCGCCTGGGCCGAGGCGAGCGTGTCCACGATGCGGCCGAAGAGGATGGGCTCGGCGAACTGGGCGATGGCCAGCAGCAGGTTGCCGGCGGCGAGCAGCGCGCCGAGCCGCGCCTGCGGCCCCAGCAGGGAGATGGTGCGGGCATAGATGCGCAGGAGGCTCATGGTCGCCGCTTTCCGGTGCCGGTGTTCCGCCACAAGAGCGAAGCGCAGGCTCGGGCGCAAGGGGGTGGATCAAGGCGGAGCCGCGGTGGCCTCTCCCTTTGAGGCCTGCCGTGGCGACCGGGCGCACCGGGAAGCCCTCCCCCGCCCGCGGGAGAGAGTGGCCCGGCCGGTGTGCCACCTCCAACTGATCCGCCCCCCGCGCACGCCACCGATTGACGCGCGCCCTCGCCGCCCCTATAAGCCGACCCCGAACTCAGGCGGCTGCGGCGGCCGGAGCCCAGCCCTCATTTCTCGCAACGACCTCGGTCTCGAGCGCGCGAGCGGGCACCGGCGAAAACCGCCGTCGCAGCGCAGCTGCTGGGGTCCGTTGCCTAAAGCCATGCAAGATATCCGGAGAATTGAACCGTGAAGCGCACCTATCAACCCAGCAAGCTCGTGCGCAAGCGCCGCCACGGCTTCCGTGCGCGCATGGCGACCCGCAACGGCCGCAAGATCATCGCCGCCCGCCGCAATCACGGCCGCCAGCGCCTGTCCGCCTGAGAGGTGGACACCCCGCGGAGCTGCCCATCGTGGATCGTCTCCGCAAACGCCGTGACTTTCTCGCCGCCGCCAAGGCCGGCCGCGCCGGTGGAGCGTTGTTCCTGATGCAGGGCCGCGACCGGGGCGACGGTGCGAACGTGCGCGTCGGCTTTACGGTGACAAAGAAGATCGGCAACGCGGTGGTGCGCAATCGCATCCGCCGCCGCCTGCGCGAGGCCGTGCGGCACGTGCTGCCGGAAGCCGGCCGCCCCGGCTTCGATTATGTCCTGGTTGCCCGCGAGGGCGCCCTGCGGGCGCCCTTCGACGGCCTGGTGCAGGACATCGCGCGTGCCGTGCGCAAGCTCAACGACCCCGAGCGCCCGCGCGGCGCGGGCGGTTCCCGGTCCCGCAAGTCGGCCGGCGAGCGGCAGGCCGGCGCCCCGGATCCAGACGTTTCCGACCATCAGCCGACGCCCGCCGACGGAGGCCTTCCGGCATGAGTGACAACCGCAACATGTTCATCGCCATCGGGCTGTCCCTGGCGATCCTCATCGGCTGGCAGTTTTTCTTCGGCATTCCCCAGGCGGAGCGCCAGCGGCAGGCGGCCGAGCAGCAGAAGATCGCCCAGCAGGCCCAGCAGCAGGCGACACCGGGGGCCGCGCCGGGGACGGCGCCGACGCCCGGCGGCGTGCCGCAGGCCGGCGTGCCGGCAGCCCTGGGGCGCCCGCTCACCCGCGAGGAGGCCCTCGCCACGGCGCCCCGCGTCGCCATCGACACCCAGCGCCTGAAGGGCTCCATCTCCCTCCGCGGCGCCCGCGTCGACGACCTCTCCCTCCTTGAATACCATGAGACGGTGGACCCCAAGAGCCCGAACATCGTGCTCCTGTCCCCGTCGGGCGCCCCCAATCCCTTCTACGCGGAGTTCGGCTGGACCTCTGCCGCCGGCGCCAACGTGACGGTGCCGGGGCCGAACACGCTCTGGACCTCCAGCGGCGGCACGCTCACCGAGAAGACGCCCCTGGTCCTGTCCTATGACAACGGCGCGGGCCTCGTCTTCCGCCGCACCTTCACCATCGACGACCACTACATGTTCGCGGTGAAGGACGAGGTGGAGAACAAGACCGGCGGCGCCGTCACACTCTATCCCTTCGCTCTCGTCTCGCGTCACGGCATCCCGCACGTGGCCGGCTTCTATATCCTGCACGAGGGAATGATCGGCGTGCTCGGCGAGCACGGGCTGCAGGAGGTCACCTACGCCAAGATGGACAAGGACAAGCCGGTGTCCCTGTCCGCGACCGGCGGCTGGCTTGGCATTACCGACAAATACTGGGCGGCCACCGTCATCCCGGACCAGTCCGTGAAGGTGGACGGGAAGTTCTCCACCGCCACCATCAACGGTACCCCCACCTTCCAGGCCGACTATCTCGCCGCCCCCCTCACCGTGGAGCCCGGCGGCACGGTTGCCTCCAGCGGGCAATTGTTCGCCGGCGCCAAGGTGGTGCAGGTGGTGGATGGATACCGGACGAAATACGGTATCGACCGCTTCGACCTGCTCATCGACTGGGGCTGGTTCTATTTCATCACCAAGCCGCTGTTCCTGGCCATCGACTGGCTGTACCGGCTGGTGGGTAATTTCGGCGTCGCCATCCTGATCATCACGGTGGCGCTGAAGGGCGTCTTCTTCCCGCTGGCCAACAAGTCCTACGCCTCCATGGCGAAGATGAAGGCGGTGCAGCCGGAGATGACCACCATCCGCGAGCGCTACGCCGACGACAAGGTGAAGCAGCAGCAGGCGCTGATGGAGCTGTACAAGAAGGAGAAGATCAATCCGGTGGCGGGGTGCCTGCCCATCCTGATCCAGATCCCGGTGTTCTTCGCCCTCTACAAGGTGCTGTTCGTGACCATCGAGATGCGGCACGCGCCCTTCTTCGGCTGGATCCGCGACCTCTCGGCGCCCGACCCGACCACCATCTTCAACCTGTTCGGGCTGATCCCTTGGGATCCGTCCTCGGTGCCGGTCCTCGGCGCCTACCTGATGCTGGGCGCGTGGCCGATCATCATGGGCATCACCATGTGGGTGCAGATGAAGCTGAACCCGGCCCCGCCGGACCCCACCCAGCAGATGATCTTCAACTGGATGCCCATCATCTTCACCTTCATGCTGGCCCATTTCGCCGCGGGCCTGGTGATCTACTGGGCGTGGAACAACACCCTCTCCGTCACCCAGCAGGCGCTGATCATGAAGCGCCACGGGGTGAAGATCGAGCTATGGGACAACATCCGCAACGCCTTCAAGAAAAAGGCTCCGGCCAAGAGCTGAGGCTCGCTGAGGCCGGGAAACCGACGCGACCGCGTGGCGGTCGTGTAATTCCAGGGCCCGCACCGGTCCGCTTGCACGGCAAGCCGCCCGGTGCGGGCCCTTTCGTATCAAGAGTTGCTTTTCCCGGGGCGCAAGCAACGGGATGGCGCGACACCGCCGGCGCCTGCCACTGCCAGTGTTTCACGTGGCGACCGCCGCCAAGGGTGCGCAGCCAAGCGTGCGCCCATCCCGCGGACCGGCAGACCGGCAGACCGAGCGGGATGATCGCCCGAGCAGCCTTGCCAGCCCCAAAAACAAAATGCCCCGGACCAGCCGGGGCATTTTGTTTTTCGGTGTTCGATTTCAGGCCGCGCGGGCCGCCTCAGCCCCCGGCCACCGGCAGCGGAATGGGCGCCGGGCCCAGCGCCGCGCTGCGCGAGGCGGAGGCGCGCTCTGCCACCCGGTCCGCGTAGGGCAGCTCCAACCGCTCCCACACATCCGACAGCGCCGTGGCGAGATGGGCGATGAGCGCGTCGTCGTGGAACGGCGTGGGGGTGATGCGCAGCCGCTCCGTACCGCGCGGCACGGTGGGATAGTTGATGGGCTGGATATAGATGCCGTACTCGGCGAGCAGCAGATCGCTCGCCATCTTGCAGGCCTTGGCGTCGCCCACCATCACCGGAACGATATGGGTGGGCGTGTCCATCTGCGGCAGGCCGGCGGCGGCGAGCGCGCGTTTCACCTTGGCCACCTGGGTGCGCTGGCCGTCGCGCTCGGCCTGCGAGGTCTTGAGGTGCCGCACCGAGGCGGCGGCCGCCGCGGCGACGGCCGGGGGCAGCGCGGTGGTGAAGATGAAACCCGGCGCGTAGGAGCGCACGGCGTCGATGATCAGGCGCTTGCCGGTGATGTAGCCGCCGACCACGCCGAAGGCCTTGCCCAGCGTGCCCTCGATCACGTCCACCTTATGCATGACGCCGTCGCGCTCCGCGACGCCGCCACCCCGCTCGCCATACATGCCCACCGCGTGGACCTCGTCGAGATAGGTCAGGGCACCGTAGCGCTCGGCCAGCTCGCAGATGGCGCCGATGGGGGCGATGTCCCCGTCCATGGAATAGACGCTCTCGAACGCCACCAGCTTCGGCCGGTCGCCGGCCGCCTTCAGCAGCTCCTCAAGGTGGCCGAGGTCGTTGTGGCGGAAGATGGCCTTCTGCCGGCCGCCGTGGCGCACGCCCTCGATCATGGAATTGTGGTTGAGCTCGTCGGAGAGCACCACGCAGTCGGGGATCAGCTTGACGATGGTGGAGATGCCGGTGGCGTTGGAGATGTAGCCGGAGGTGAAGACGAGGCCGCTCTCCTTGCCGTGCAGGTCGGCGAGCTCGCGCTCCAGCATCACGATCTCGTGGCTGTTACCGGAGATGTTGCGGGTGCCGCCGGCCCCGGCGCCGCGCGCCCGGGCGGCGTCGCACATGGCGGCCACCACGTCCGGATGACTGCCCATGCCGAGATAGTCGTTGGAGCACCACACCACGATGTCGCGCGGGCCGCCGGGGGAATGCCACACCGCCCGCGGGAAGTGCGCGGCATCGCGCTCGATCTCGGCGAAGGTGCGGTAGCGGCGCTCCTTGCGCAGGGCGTCGATGGCATCGGCGAAGAAGGTATCGTAGTTCATTCCGAACCTGCGGCGACAGCAAGGGATCGCGGGGCCTTGCGATCCTTCATTGTTCTAAGGCTATGACGGCAGAGTGCTCCTTGTATTGATGCCAATCAAGAGCCGAGGCCGCCACGCGGCGATCCGGCGCGGGCAATGGGAAAAATGCATGCGTTTGCGCAACCGCCGGCGCCTCAGCGCAGCGCCAGCGCGAGGTCGATCAGGCGCGGCAGGAGAAGCCGGAAATTATCGGTGGCCACTTTGCGGGTGCCGCCCTCGCTGACCACCGAAAGCGAAGCGGCCGGCCCCACCAGCAAGGCGTTATGGTAAAAGCGCGCCTGACCCTCCTTGTCGACGACATCGCGGGGCATGGTGAAGATCTTCACCGGCTTCTGCGTCGCGTCCGCCACCATGGCCGGACCAAGGGTCGATGAGCGCGCGCCGTACTTGAGAATATTTGCGTTGATAAGGGCTTGCGTTTCCTGAAATTTTTCCAGGGTGAGATCCTGGGCGCGGTTGCGGCGGCTGATGCTGATGACCGCCTCGCTGCCCCCGCAGCTCTCGCGTTCACACGAGAAATAGACCGTGCCCGTCTGGGCCTGGCGGCTCGACCACCCGGGCACCTCCAGGCCAAACGGATTCTCGGCCCGGGCCTGCGGAGCGACGATGGCCGCCGCCAGCGCGAACGCACCGGCGAGAATGAGACGCGACATGGACGGACTTCCCCCAAAAGATACCCGTCATGGTAGAGTTCTCGTTACGGCAGAAGAATGACGCAAGCTTGATCTTCGCCGGTGCCGGCCTCCGGCCGATGCCCATTCACCGTGTCGCCAGCACGAGGTCGATCAGGCGCGGCAGGACGTGGGCGAAGACGGCTTCGGCCATCTTGAGATCACCGGCATCGCTCACCACGCTGAAGGACGAGGCGGGGCCGATCAGCAAGGCGTCGACGGCAGCGGTGCCGGTGCCGTCGCTCCATCCCACCTCCCGGCGCCCCACCAGCACCCGCACGCCCTCGACGCTCCGCTCGGTGAAGCCGGTGATGCGGGCCTGGGTGACGCGCCCCGCCGAGTTGGCCGGGGCGTCCTGCGACAGGCGGGTGTGGTGGGCCTCGAACTGGGCCCATGCTCACCGTGGAGCGGTGGGGCTGGCGCTTGTAGCTGAGCTTCGCTTTGGGTGGGCAGCGGGGGCTGGCGCAGGTAAAGGTGACGACGCCGTTCGGGCTGTCGGTGCGGTCCCAGCCCTCGAACGCCAGCGCCACCACCTCCTGCCCCTGCACGGGCGGCGCCGTCGCGAGCGCGAGAAGGGCTGCCAGAACAGCCGGATGCGTGAGGAAGACCGACCGCCGCATGCCCATGATGCCGCCCGCCTGAAAGCCCGGCCCGCACACGCCGTGGACCGGAGCGCCTGAAGCATAGCCACCTTCGGGACTTTCGCCTGCTCCTGCTGCAGCTTGCACGCGGCAAAAATCATCAAAACGCCACTTGCATGGGCAGGGCGAATCCACTACATCCGCTCTGCCCAATTTCGCACGTGCCTGTGGTCGCGTGTCGGTCGGTAGGATCTCCGGACAAGAGGCCGGAAAGCTGCCAGGACGACCGACAAGCCGGAGGGAACCGGCCCACCCCGCTCCTCAATGCGGGGGACGTGACTTGAAGCAACGACGTAAGGGCTTTTTTGGTCTCGGTCGCCCCTCCAAAGGGCGGCGTTACTGAAGAGGCACTACATCTTGCCGGCCGTGCGGAGCGGGACTTCCCTCTCCAATCGTGCGCAGTTGTCTCGCCCCTGCTTCGGCCCTCGCCGTCGCGGGCGGTTCGCCTGCCGTTCGGTCCGATGATGCGGCCGGGTTTGAAGCCCGGCGAAGCGGGTACGGCCCGCAGGCGCGTCGGCGAGTCCACATCGCCGCGAACCTGCTCGCGCGTGCCCCGGCCGGCCCCTCGGGGTCGTCCGTCCCTGTCGTCGCGCGGATTGTCCGCGCTTCACGAGGCTTCAGGTCACGGAGAGGACACCATGACCGATCGCATCCGCGAATTCCTGCGTACCCGACGCGAGGACGGCCCCTGCGTCGTCGTCGATCTCGACGTGGTGCGCACCAACTACCAGGCGTTTGCCCGCGCGCTGCCGGACACCCGCGTCTTCTATGCCGTCAAGGCCAATCCCGATGCCGCCATCCTGCAGGCGCTCGAGGAGATGGGCTCCTCGTTCGACTGCGCCTCCGTGGGCGAGATCGACATGGTGCTCGCCACCGGCGCCGGGGCGGACCGCATCTCGTTCGGCAACACCATCAAGAAGGAGCGCGACATCGAGCGCGCCTTCAAGCTGGGCGTGCGCCTGTTCGCCGTCGACTCCTACGAGGAGGCGGAGAAGATCGCCCGCGTCGCCCCGCGCGCCAAGGTGTTCTGCCGCATCCTGTGCGACGGCACCGGCGCCGAATGGCCCCTGTCCCGCAAGTTCGGCTGCGAGCCCGAGATGGCCGCGGACGTGCTGGAGCACGCCTATCGCCTCGGCCTCCAGGCCTACGGCGTGTCCTTCCACGTGGGATCGCAGCAGAAGAACGTGAACGCCTGGGACGGCGCGCTCGCCTCCGCGGCGCAGATCTTCCGCGCCTGCGCGGAGCGGGGCATCTCGCTCTCCATGGTCAATCTCGGCGGCGGCTTCCCGACCCGCTATCTGCAGGACGTGCCGGCGGCCATCTCCTACGGCGAGGCCATCTTCTCGTCCCTGCGCAAGCATTTCGGCAACGCGATTCCGGAGACCATCATGGAGCCGGGCCGCGGCATGGTGGGCAATGCCGGCCTCATCGAGACCGAGGTGGTCCTCATCTCGAAGAAGTCCGAGACCGACGCGCTGCGCTGGGTCTATCTCGACATCGGCAAGTTCGGCGGCCTCGCCGAGACCATGGACGAGGCCATCCGCTACCCGCTGCGCACCCCGCGCGACGGGGACGATACCGCCCCCTGCGTGCTCGCCGGGCCGACCTGCGATTCGGCCGACGTGCTCTACGAGAAGACCCCGGTGGAGCTGCCGCTCTCGCTCTCCATCGGCGACAAGGTGATCATCGAGGCCTGTGGCGCCTACACCACCACCTATTCGGCGGTGGCGTTCAACGGCTTCCCGCCGCTGAAGTCCTACGTGATCTGAGGCCCGGGGGGGCGTGCTGCCCCGCCGGCGAGAGGTCCCACCCCCGGCACCGGCGAGGCGCCGTCCGGGGCGATGAGGAGGGGGACTTCCCCTCGTCTTCCGCACCGTCCCACGCCTTCGGGCCGGCCGCATCCGCGCGGCCGGGACGGACTTCTTCGCTTCTCACGTTGTGGCACTGGAGCTGCTGATGACTGAGATTGTGCTGGAATCGCAGGAAGATGTGGCCGCGCGCGAGGCCCTGCTCGATCTGTGCCTGGGCGAGGAGCGCCGGGCCAAGGCATCCGAGCGGCTGCGGGAAGGCCGGCTGCCGGCCGCGGGGCTGGCCTTCGCCGCCCATGGCCCGGACGGCCGGCTGGTGGGGACCGTGCGGCTGTGGAACGTGACCGCGGGTCCCGGCAAACCCGCGCTGCTGCTGGGTCCGCTGGCGGTCCATCCGTGGTTCCGCGCCTGCGGGCTGGGCGGCGACCTGATGCGCAACGCGCTTGAGCGGGCGCGGGCGCTCGGGCATGCGGCGGTGATCCTGGTGGGAGACGCGCCCTATTACGGCCGCTTCGGCTTCACCGCGCAGCACACCGGCGCCTTGTGGATGCCCGGCGCCTATGACCGCGACCGCTTGCTGGCGCTGGATCTTTCCGCCGGGGCGCTGGACGGGGCGCGCGGCCTGATCAGCCCCACCGGCGCGCGCATCGCCCGCCCCTCCCTCGCCGAGCTGGCGCAGGATCTCCAGATCGGGGCGACCGCCGACGGCGCGTTCCGCCGCTCGGCCTGAGCCCCCGCCCCTCCGCCGGCCCCCGGCGGGAGGGCGCCCCAGGAACGGCGGCACCGGAGGCGACACCGGTGCCGACACCCGGCACCATCGGCGGTGTCGGCCGAGTGTCGGCGGGACGTCGTGTCAGAACGGCGTCGTGTCAGAACAGCTTCATGCCCGGCGGCAGCGCGAGGCCGCCGGTGAGCGACTGCATCTTCTCCTGCATCACCCGCTCGGCCTTGACCCGGGCATCCGCGAGCGCGGCGACGAGGAGGTCCTCCAGGATCTCCACCTCCTCCGGCTTCGCCAGCGAGGGATCGATGCGCACGGCCTTGCACTCGCCCTTGGCGGTGACGCGCACGCTGACGAGGCCGCCGCCGGAGGCGCCCTCCACCTCGACCTGCTCCAGCTCCGCCTGCATCTGCTGCATGCGCTCCTGGAGCTCCTTGGCCTGCTTCATCATGCCCATCAGGTCGCGCATGAGACTTCAACCTCCGTGCTGCGTGGTGGCGAATCAGTATTCCAGCTCGTCGTCCAGCCCCGGGCCGGAGAGCAGGTCCTCCTCGGAGGGGGCGAGCACCTCCTCGTGGAGGGGAGCCTCGGCGCGGGTGCGCACGTCCACCACCTCGGCGCCGGGGAAGCGGGCGAGCACGGCGGCCACCAGCGGGTGGGCCTTGATGCCCTCCTCCCGCTCGGCGCGCACCGCCTCGTTCTCCTCCGCCAGGGTGGGGCCGCCCGGCTGCGCGGAGAGGGAGACCAGCCAGCGCCGGCCGGTCCATTCGGAGAGCTTGCGGGAGAGGTCCTGGATCACGCTCGCCGGCGCGCCCGGAATGAGGGCCACCTCGATGCGGCCGTCCTCCACGTGCACCGGCCGCAGCGAGGTCTCGATGGCGTGCTTCAGGGCGAGGTCGCGCTTGGTGGAGACGAACTGCGCCACGTCGGCGAGGCTGGCGAGGCGCGGCCCCGCCTCCGCCAGGACCACGGGCGCCGCCCGCAGGACGGGGCGCGGCTCGGCCACGGCCCGGGGCGCCAGCGACAGGCGCGCGCCCCCGCCGCCACCCGAGGGCGCGGGGGGCGGGGCGAGGGACGGGGCGGCCGACGAAGCCGGCGCATCGGCGGCCGGCTGGTCCTTCAGCCGGCGCAGCGCCTCGTCGGGGGTGGGCAGGTCGGCGGCGTAGGCAAGGCGCACCAGCGCCATCTCGGCCGCCTGGGCGGGCTTTGGCGCCTGCTGCACCTCGGCGATGCCCTTGGTGAGCATCTGCCAGGCCCGCGCCAGCACCCGCATGGACAGGCCCTGGGCCATCTGGAGGCCGCGCACGCGCTCGGCCTCCACCAGGGCCGCGTCCTCGGCCGCATCCGGCACGATCTTGAGGCGGGTGACGAGGTGGGTGAATTCAGCGAGGTCCGTGAGGATCACCGCCGGGTCGGCGCCCGCATCATACTGGTCGCGGAACTCGCCCAGGGCGCGCGCCATCTCGCCCTTCATCAGCGCCTCGAACAAATCGATGACCCGGCCCTTGTCGGCGAGGCCGAGCAGGCGCCGCACCTCTTCCGCCGAGACGGTGCCGCCGCCATGGGCGATGGCCTGGTCGAGCAGCGAGAGCGAATCGCGCACCGAGCCTTCCGCCGCCCGCGCCACGATGGAGAGGGCCTCCGGCTCGATGGTCACGCCCTCCTTGGCGCAGATGCCGGCGAGATGGGCGGCGAGCACCCCCGCCTCCACCCGGCGCAGGTCGAAGCGCTGGCAGCGGGAGAGCACGGTGACCGGAACCTTGCGGATCTCGGTGGTGGCGAAGATGAATTTCACATGCTCCGGCGGCTCCTCCAGCGTCTTGAGCAGGCCGTTGAAGGCCGCCGTGGAGAGCATGTGCACTTCGTCGATGATGTAGACCTTGTAGCGCGCCATCACCGGCCGGTAGCGGGCGCTCTCGATGATCTCGCGGATGTCGTTGATGGAGGTGTTGGACGCCGCGTCCATCTCCATCACGTCCACATGGCGCGATTCGATGATGTCGCGGCACTGCTTGCCCATCACCGCCAGGTCGAGGCTCGGGCCGCCGGGCGATGTGTTTTCCTGGGGCTCGTAGTTGAGCGCGCGGGCGAGGATGCGGGCGGTGGTGGTCTTGCCCACCCCGCGCACGCCGGTGAGGATGTAGGCCTGCGCGATGCGCCCGGAGGAGAAGGCGTTCCGCAGGGTGCGGACCATGGCCTCCTGGCCGATGAGGTCGGTGAAATTCTGCGGCCGGTATTTTCGGGCCAGCACGCGATAGGCGGCCGGAGCCGGGGCCGCGACGACGGGCGCCGCGGCCGGCACCGGCGGCGGTCCGCCGAGGTCGAGCCCCGGCCCGTCGTCGTCGGGGTGCGCGCGCGTGTCGTCGCTCATGAAACCGCCTTGGGGTCAGCCTTGGGGTGAGGGGATGCGTCCCTCTCCCATACATAGCATCGCGAGCGCGCGCGTCGAGGCGCGGGGGACGAATTGGCGGGACGGGCCGGCCACGCCTGTTGATGACGCGGCCGCGCCTGCGCTGCGGTCGAGCCCCGTCGCGAACGCCCGACCTGGCCTCGCGACCTGGCCTCGCGACCTGGCCTTGCGACTTGGCCTTGGCGACTTGGCTCTTACTTGGCCTTCGGCACCTCGGGCAGCGGCGGCTTGGTGGTGGCGGGGGCCGCCGGGGTGGCGGCGGGCGCCGCCTTGGGCGCCTCGGCGGCCGGCACATGCATGCAGACATAGCGCCGCGAGCCCTGGGCGAAGGCCTCCTTGTTCTTGGCATCGAGCCGCGCCGGAATGTTCCGGGCGATGGCGGCCTTGCAGGCGTCCTCGGTGGGATAGCTGTTTTCGCGGTTGACGGACGTTTCCGGATTGACGAGGGCACTCAGCACGATGACGACGACGACCCACATGGCAGCCTCCTTGGAACAGGCACTGCGTGTCTATGCGCCGATCGGTACGGGATTGCGACGGGAGCGCGGCGCTTTCAGGCGGGCTATTCCGGGCTGGTGGCGATGTCCATGTCGTTCAGCCGCACGCAGACATAGCGGCGAAAGCCGTCCTCATATTCCCACTTGCCGGCCATATCGAGCCGGCGGGGCGTAGGCGGCGAGCGCATGCCGGCGGCTCTCCTCGCTCCCATGGGCCGCAGAGCGGTTGACCTGCAGGCGCCCTCACGATGCCCCACATGGCGCAAGCCCTTCGCGACGTCCTCCCTGACGGCCCGGCCTTCCCAAACACGCCGCGCCCGCCGCGTGACGTGCAATGCACGGATTTGCGCGCATGACGCCAGGGCGGGTGCGGATGGGGGGGGGCAGAGGGGGCGGCGGTTGGGCGGCAGGGAGAAGCCGCGCCGATGCACGCCACGCCTCACGCCGGGCCGAAGGCGGCGCGGCGGGTGGGACCGGTGCTGAACGCAATGAGGTGGGAGGCTGGACGAAGACCCGAGTCGGGCTCGTTGGGGCTGCTTCCTTCCGGACCTGACCCGGTTGGCGAGTGGCTCGTCCACCGCCAACCTCCCACGCGCTATATGGCAGGGGGAGAGGTGGGATGCAAGGGGGAGGGGGACTATACGGCGGCGACTGACGATGGCACCTTTATTGGGAATGCTTCCACCGAGACGCGCGTCCATTTGGAGGGCAAAATTGGCAAAAATTGTTAAACTCTCGCCTGCTGATTTGGGCGAGCTTGGCGAAACGGATTTCAAACGGTGGTGCACGCTAGGTGGTCTTGTCGCGACAAAAGCAATGCCAGACCGCATGGGTTGGGATTTCTTTGTGGAGCGAGACCCCTTGGCTAAATCGCAAGAAAACGGAATCCCACTCGATCAACGTTACAGCTTTCATAAATCTTTTGTCCAAATTAAATCGTCTCAAAGCAATAGAACACGAGTTCGATGCAAATTATCTGCGGCGCTTAGACTTGCAACAGCTATTCTACCATCATTTTTTATATGTTTTGTATACAATAACGACGGAATCATGACTAACGCATATGGCCTACATTTAAAATCCGCAGAGATTGATCGGATACTAAAGAGGGTCAGAGAGGCGGAGCATTCCGGAGACGCCGAAATAGATAAAAAGTATATCGAGTTCAATACCGCATCAATGCGCCCGCTTATGATTTCTGGAAGTGATATAAATGAATTTCTATTTAACGACATTAATAACATTATGGACTATCTTAATAATAAATATACAAATATAACAACCAGTGGGCATGATGAAAAATCAATCACGGGTCGGATAAAATTTTTGAGTGGAGTGTCAATTGAAGATTTGGTTGATCTGAGTATAGGTCTTAAATCTGATATTGAAATTGATCAAATGACGATCGAAAAGCGTCGATTTGGCATTTTATTGCCGGGGGACACTGAAATAATCGGACCTGGCAAGCTAAGCATAAAGCCTAATAACGACCAAAAAGTCACTATGCATGTGTATAGTAAGAAGGCGGGACGTCGGGCAGGGGTGGAGCTTGGGGTGATAAGCCCGGCAATACCAGATCTGAATCCGGACCACCTTAAGTTTCGACTCACAAACGAGTTTATTGAGGCCATTATAGCCCCCGCTAAAGGTGAATTTACCTTTACGATAAAACCGGATACCGATAAAAAGTATGAAGTAAATGATGCAGTCAATGTTTTAAATTTTGTATCCATACTATCTTACGATGACGCGTTTGCTCAATTTAATGATGGTGCTTTGCTAAACACAGAAGAAAAAATTATGGAATCAAGAGATGTTCCAAGAATCTCGGAATATTTGTATTTTTTATCGAACCATGTTTTGAGCGCTGCGAGTAGATTGTCTGTAACAAATTTATTGAAAGTTTCAATAAGCGACATAGAGAGTGCATTTATTTCTCAACCAACCATGATGTCGATATTATTAAAAGAGGGAATAGAGATCACGATTCGAGTGGATTCGTCACAAAAAATAGAAACTGACAACTTCCGCGTTGTGTTTCCATTTTGTGTGAGTTTTCCGAATTTCTGCTATTTTGGAGCGTCAATCGCTGAAGCCGTGCGGATGGGCGGGTCGGAAGGGGAAATACGAATAAAAACGGTTCGGACTCGTGTGGAGCAAGACAGCATTGATCTAACCGGAGACAATTGCGCTGCGGGGGCCAACGATCTGGCTAGATCTGTGGCATCTAGGCTGCAACCAGCGGGAGGCTGCCTAATCACGATGGATTTAAAGTCGGACCCATCGTCCGAAGCCGGATAGCCGATCCGATAACCCCCTTTCCACCCCACCCCTCAAACCGCTCACCCCCCATCCACCCCTTCCACCCCGCCGCCACACCCAACCCACTGAAATCCCACACACTCCCCCTCTGGCACACGCCTTGCTGAAACGGTTCCAATCCCCCGGCCTCGACGCCGGTGGGGAGGACAAGGTCAGCCCAAAGGTCAACCAAAAGGGGGGACGCCTTTATGGCCCTCGAGACGTTCTATGAGGTCATGCGGCGGCAGGGCATCACCCGCCGTTCGTTCCTGAAATACTGCTCGCTCACCGCCGCGGCCCTCGGCCTCGGGCCGGAGTTCGCGCCCAAGATCGCCATGGCCATGGAGACCAAGCCGCGCACCCCGGTGCTGTGGCTGCACGGGCTGGAATGCACCTGCTGCTCGGAGAGCTTCATCCGCTCGGCGCATCCGCTCGCCAAGGATGTGGTGCTCTCCATGATCTCGCTGGATTATGACGACACCCTCATGGCCTCCGCCGGCCACCAGGCGGAAGCGATCCTCGACGAGGTGATGACCAAGTACAAGGGCAACTACATCCTCGCGGTGGAGGGCAACCCGCCGCTGAACGAGGATGGCATGTATTGCATCATCGGCGGCAAGCCCTTCGTGGACCAGCTGAAGAAGGTGGCGAAGGACGCGAAAGCCATCATCTCCTGGGGCTCCTGCGCCTCCTATGGCTGCGTGCAGGCCGCGCGCCCCAACCCCACCCGCGCGACGCCCGTGCACGAGGTGATCTTCGACAAGCCCATCATCAAGGTGCCGGGCTGCCCGCCCATCGCCGAGGTGATGACCGGCGTCATCACCTACATGCTCACCTTCGACCAGCTCCCCGCCCTCGACCGGCAGGGCCGGCCGCTGATGTTCTATTCCCAGCGCATCCACGACAAATGCTATCGCCGGCCGCATTTCGACGCCGGCCAGTATGTGGAGAGCTTCGACGACGAGGGCGCGCGCAAGGGCTATTGCCTCTACAAGGTGGGCTGCAAGGGTCCCACCACCTACAACGCCTGCTCCACCGTGCGCTGGAATGATGGCGTGTCCTTCCCCATCCAGGCCGGCCACGGCTGCATCGGCTGCTCGGAGGACGGCTTCTGGGACAAGGGCTCGTGGTACGCGCGCCTCGCTGACCTGAAGGGCTCCGGCTTCGGCGTGGAAGCCAATGCGGACCAGGTGGGCCTGATCGCCGCCGGCGCGGTGGGCGCGGGCGTCGCGGCCCATGCCGCCATAAGCGCGCTGAAGCGCGCCCAGCACAAGAATACCGACGGTGCCCAGAAGACCGAGGGAGGCGAGAAGTGACCATCCAGACGCCGAACGGCTTTTCCCTCGACACCTCCGGCAAGCGCATCGTCGTCGATCCGGTCACCCGCATCGAAGGCCACATGCGCTGCGAGGTGAATGTCGATGCCAACAACGTCATCCGCAACGCGGTCTCCACCGGCACCATGTGGCGCGGGCTGGAAGTGATCCTGAAGGGCCGCGACCCGCGCGACGCCTGGGCCTTCGTGGAACGCATCTGCGGCGTGTGCACCGGCTGCCACGCGCTCACCAGCGTGCGCGCGGTGGAAGACGCGCTGCAGATCAAGATCCCCAACAACGCCTTCCTGATCCGCGAGATCATGGCCAAGGTGCTGCAGTGGCACGACCATGTCGTCCACTTCTACCACCTGCACGCGCTCGACTGGGTGAACCCGGTCAACGCCCTGAAGGCGGACCCGAAGGCGACTTCGGTGCTGCAGCAGTCCATCTCGTCCCACTCCAAGTCCTCGCCCGGCTATTTCCGCGACGTGCAGAACCGGCTGAAGAAGTTCGTGGAGAGCGGCCAGCTCGGCATCTTCAAGAACGGCTATTGGGACAACCCGGCCTACCTCCTGCCCCCCGAGGCGGACCTTCTGGCGGTGACGCACTATCTGGAAGCCCTCGACTTCCAGCGCGAGATCGTGAAGGTCCACACCATCTTCGGCGGCAAGAACCCGCATCCGAACTACCTGGTGGGCGGCGTGCCCTGCGCCATCAACATGAACGGCGACATGGCCGCCGGCGCCCCACTCAACATGGAGCGGCTGAACTTCGTGAAGCTGAAGCTTCAGGAAGCCTTCGAGTTCTCGCAGAACGTCTATGTGCCGGACGTGATCGCCATCGCGAGCTTCTACAAGGGCTGGCTCTATGGCGGCGGCCTCTCCGGCCAGAACGTCATGGACTATGGCGACTACGAAGCCATCCAGGGCCAGAAGAAGACCGACCGCCTGCCCGGCGGCGTCATCCTCAACGGCAACTGGAACGAGGTGCACCCCATCGACCCGCGCGACCCGGCGCAGGTGCAGGAGTTCGTGGCGCACTCCTGGTACACCTATGGCGACGCGGACAAGGACAAGGGCCTGCACCCGTGGGACGGCATCACCGATCCCCAGTACGTGCTCGGCCCCAACGCCAAGGGCACCCGCACCAACATCGAGGCGGTGGACGAGAACGCCAAGTATTCGTGGATCAAGGCGCCGCGCTGGAAGGGCAATGCGGTGGAGGTGGGCCCGCTGGCCCGCTACATCCTCGCCTATGCCCAGGGCGTCGACTTCGTGAAGGGGCAGGTGGACGAGGCGCTGGGCCAGTTCAACACCCTCGCCGGCACCAATTTGACCCCCAAGCAGGCGCTGCCCTCCACCATCGGCCGCACGCTGGCCCGGGCGCTGGAGGCGCACTACTGCGCCAAGATGATGCTGGACGACTTCGACCACCTCATCGCCAACATCAAGGCCGGCGACACCTCCACCGCCAACATGGAGAAGTGGGATCCCGCCACCTGGCCGAAGGAGGCCAAGGGCGTCGGCACCGTGGCGGCGCCGCGCGGCGGCCTCGGCCACTGGATCAAGATCAAGGACGGGCGGATCGAGAACTACCAGTGCGTGGTGCCCACCACCTGGAACGGCGGGCCGCGCGATCCCAAGGGCAATATCGGCGCGTTCGAGGCCTCCCTCATGAACACGCCCATGCAGCGCCCCGAGGAGCCGGTGGAGATCCTGCGCACGCTGCACTCGTTCGACCCGTGCCTGGCCTGCTCCACCCATGTGATGTCCCCCGAGGGCGAGGAACTCGCCCGCGTCACCGTGCGCTGAGGGAGGAATGCCATGACCGACACCTCTCTCTCCGGCGCCGCCCCCCCGGCGGTGCCCGCCGCCCCGGTGACGGCGACCAGTGGCGGCAGGAAGCTGACCACCTTCTACATCTACGAGGCGCCGGTGCGCCTCTGGCACTGGGTGAACGCCCTCTCCATCGTGGTGCTGTGCGTCACCGGCTATCTCATCGGCTCGCCTTTACCGACGCTCTCGGGCGAGCCGAGCGCCCATTATCTGATGGGCACCATCCGTTTCATCCACTTCTCGGCCGGCTACATCCTCGCCGTGGGGTTCCTGGGGCGGATCATCTGGGCCTTCTTCGGCAATACCTATTCGCGCGAGCTGTTCACCTTCCCCTTCTGGCGGAAGAGCTTCTGGCGCGGCTTCTTCATCGAGATCAAGTGGTACGCCTTCCTCAAGCCACGGCCGCTGAAGTTCATGGGTCACAATCCGCTGGCCCAGGTCTTCATGTTCTTCGTGATGGTGCTGGGTCTGGCGTTCATGATCGTCACCGGCTTCGCCCTCTATTCGGAGGGCACGGGCCTGGGATCGTGGCAGGACAAGCTGTTCGGCTGGGTCATCCCGCTTCTGGGCGGCTCCATGCAGGTGCACACGCTGCATCATCTCGGCATGTGGGTGATCATCCTGTTCGTGATCATCCACGTCTATTCGGTGATCCGGGAGGACATCATGTCCCGGCAGTCCATGGTCTCCGCCATGACCAACGGCTACCGCACCTTCCGCGACGACGATCCGGCGTGAGAGCGGCGCGGGAGGGGCTCCCCCTTCCGCCGTCAGGCCGGGCACGGGGTTTCCCTCGGACGGACGACAGGAAAGGGCGCGGCGCCGGCCGCGCCCTTTTCCTTTGGGCCACCCTCCCCGCTTCCGCGTCACGCAGGCGGTATGCGAGCCCGGCGGGACGACCCCGGAAGAGCCGCGGGCGAGGCCGCCGCCCCTCCGAAACCCGCATGGCGGGTGTGCGCGAAGCCGGGGTGAAACGGTTGGAAATGCCTTCCATCATCCGGAAAGCGGAAATTCAGATTCCAAATTCTGGATGAAAAGGACACACTCCTTTCATTCGACGCCATCCCGCCACGTTCGAGGTATGCAGCGGCCACGATCCGAATCAACACTTTGGCCGGCTCTGCACCCTGCTGGCACGCTCCTTGAATTGGAGGAACTCGAAATCAGACGGCGGCAGACCGTCGCGGGAGGCCGTGTTCGAGGAGGGACGCGTCGCATGGACGACGAACGGAAAGCTGCGCCCGATCAGCCGCGCATCCTGGTGCTCGGCATCGGCAACATCCTGTGGGCCGACGAGGGCTTCGGCGTCCGCGTGCTGGAGACGCTCGACGCCTCGCACGCCTTCCCGGACACCGTCACGTTGCTCGACGGCGGCACCCAGGGCCTCTACCTCCTGCCCTATTTGGAAGAGGCCGACGGCGTCATCATCGTCGATGCGGTGGATTATGGCCTCGTCCCCGGCACCCTGCACATCCTCGCCGATGCCGAGGTGCCCGCCGTGCTCGCCGCCCGCAAGGTGAGCCTGCACCAGACCGGCTTCCAGGAGATCCTCGGCCTCCTCGCGCTGCGCGGGAAGACTCCCGCCCGCATCGTGCTGGTGGGCGTGCAGCCGCAATTGCTGGACGATTACGGCGGCGGCCTCACCGCCACCATCGCCGCGCAGGTGCCCGCCGCCGCGCGCAAGGTGCTCGACATCCTCGCGGCCGAGTTCGGCATCGTTCCCGCCCCGCGCGCCGGGGAGGGCACCCTCGTCACCCCCGCCGTCGCCCGCGACGCCTACGAGACCGAGCGCCCCAGCGCCGAGGCGGCCTGCCGCATCGGCGACCCGCGCGTGCTCGCCGCGGCGCGGAGCTGAGCCATGTGCCTCGGCCTTCCCATGCGCGTCGATGAGGTGGACGGCACCTTCGCCCTGTGCACCGCCGACGGCCGCGCCGAGCGGGTGGACCTCGCTCTGGTGCCCGATGCCGTGCCCGGCGACCACGTGCTGGTGTTCCAGGGCACCGCCCGCCGCCGCATGGATGCGCAGGAGGCCCGCCTCGTCACCGAGGCCTTGGCCGGGATCGCCGCCATCATGGCGGGGCAGGCCGATGCCGGCCTCGTCGACCGCGCCTTCGCCGACCTCGCCAATCGCGAGCCCACCTTGCCGCCCCATCTCGCCGCGGCCTTCGCCGCCGGCCGAAAGGAAGCCTGATGCCCGAGGCCGCCGCCCCCGATCTCGCCACCGGTCCTGCCCCCGCGCTCGATCCCAAGCTGCACCCGCTGGTGCGCCGCCTCGTCGCCGAGCGCGGCTGGCCCTATGTGGAGGTGCTGGAGGACGCGGCGCGGCTCGATGCCCGCGACCACTTCCTGTTCCTGCCCGCCCACGGCAAGGCGCACCTGGAGAGCCCGGACATCGCCGTGGTGCTGCCCGAGCTGGTGAAGGCCCTGGGCGGCGACGCGGTCATCGGCGGCGCCGTGGCCGGGCCGAAGGCGGAAGCGGCCCTGCGCGAGGCGCTGAGCCTCGCTCTTCCCGCCATCGTGGTGGTCCGGGCCGGCGCGCCGGTGGGCGCCGTCGCCCGCATGCGCGACTGGGACGAATATCTCGAACGCCTCGGCGCCCTGCTCAAGACCCCCTCCGCCGCCACCCACTGAGGCCTGCCCCATGTCCTCGAGCCCCTTCGCCACCCAGCCCCCCACCGGCTTCGGCCCCGGCAGCCAGCCCGGCACCGACGAGGAGGGGCTCGCCTATCTTCCCTTGCCCTCGGGCATGCGCACCTTCGAGGCGCATCTGCCGGAGGTGGAGGACAAGGACCGCTTCACCCCCGCCTTCCTGGTGCTGGAGGAGGTGATCGCGGCGCTGGAGGCGTGGACGCCCGGCGCCTGCCTGCCCATCTCCCTGTCCCACCTCGACCCCGCCAACCTCGCTTTGGTGGACGAGGCCATGGGCGAGGGCGAGGTGGCGGTGATGGTCGCCGGCCTCGGCGACATGCGCGCCATCGAGATCCAGGAAGCCACCTTCGCCGGGGTGTGGCGCCTGCGCGGCGGCGCCGGCACCGAGCGCATCGAGGTCGCCGCCTTCCCGCGCGGCGCGCTGGTGCGGGCCTTCGGGGCCGCCACCGGCATCGACCTTTCCGGGCTCGACGCGCCCGCCCCCGGCATCTTCAACGCCCCGGCTTTGCTGGTGGAGATCGAGGACCGCTCCCGCACCCGCGCGGCGGGGGACCCGCCCCACGTCATCAACCTCTCCCTCCTGCCGCACACGCCGGAGGATCTCGCCATGCTCGACGCGCGGCTGGGCACGGGGGCGACCACCGTGCTGTCGCGCGGCTACGGCAACTGCCGCATCGACGCCACCGCCACCAGGAACGTGTGGCGGGTGCGCTTCTACAATTCACAGGACATGCTCATCCTCGACACCATCGAGGTCTCCGACGTGCCCGAGGTGGCCTGCGCCGCGCGCGAGGACATCACCGATTCCGCCGAGCGCCTCACCGAGGTGCTGGCGGCCATGCGGTGAGCGCCATGGCAACCGACCTGCACGCCTTCTTCGAAGGCTCCTATCTGGGCGACCGGGCGCGGCTTGCCCCCACCGCGCGCTTGGAATGCAAGATCTGCTGGCACGTCTACGACCCCGCCGAGGGCTGCGAGACGTGGCAGGTCCCCGCCGGCACCCCGTTCAACGCCTTGCCCGACCACTGGCGCTGCCCGGTGTGCGACGGCGCGCGCGAGCAGTTCATGGTGCTGGACGGCGGCGCCCCGGACCTTCCCGCCGTGGCCCGCGCCGCCCCCGTCGATCCGCATCTCGAAGCCCAGCTCAAGGACATGCCGGGCGTATTCGAGGCCACCTTCCGCGAGATCCACTCGGGCAAGATGAAGGGCGTGCCCTTCGTCAACGAGACGCTGGGGGTGAAGGCGCTGGGCTTCCGGATCCACGAGGGCCGGGTGCTGGGGGTGCTGGTGACGCCGTGGTTCATGAACCTGGTGCTGCTGCCGGGGGCGGACGACGACTGGTCCGGCCTGCGCACCGGCGACAAGGAGCTGATCGACTTCCCGTCCGGCGCTTATGAATTCCTCGCCGCCACCCGGCCGGAGACGGGGCCCTACAAGGCCTGCTCCCTGTTCTCGCCCATGTTCGACTTCTCCTCCATGCTGCAGGCGGTGGAGACCGCCGAGGCGGTGCTGCCGGCGCTGCTCGATCCCGCCAACCGGGAGGACGGCACCCGCTCCGCCGAGATCCGCCGCCGGGCGGAGGCGGAAGCCGCAGCTCTCGCGGCAGCGGAAGAAGCGGCGGCAGCGGCGGCGACGGCGCCCCACCCGGCCGCGCCGGTGGAGATGTCGCGCCGCGCGGTGTTCCTCGGCCCGCGCGCCGACGGGGCGCAGGGGAACGTCCTGGCGGCCCAGCCGGATGGTGCCGCATGATCCACGCCCCCGTCACCCTGCGCCGCCTGACCCTCGCGCCCGATGCGCGCGGGGCGGGCTGGCGCGTCACGCGGGAGACGGGACCCGACCCGGCGCAGGCCCTCGTGGGCCGCACGCCGCAGGAGGCGGGGCGGCTCGCCCCCCTCGTCTTCAATTTGTGCGGCGCCGCCCACGGCCATGCCGCCGCCGCGGCGCTGGGCCTGCCGGCTCAGTCCGATGCGGCGGCCATGGCGCGGGAGAGCGTGCGCGACCACGCCCTCGCCATCCTCCACGCCTGGCCCGCCGCCCTCGGCGCGAGCCCGGACCGCGAGACGCTGCGGCTCCTGGCCCGGCCGGACGGCGATCGCGCCTTCGCCACGGCGCTGGTGGGGGATGGAAGCGATCTGTCCGGCTTCTCCCTCGCCGGCCTGGAGGCGTGGCTACACGCCGCCCCCACCGGCACCGCCCGCCTGCTGGCCCGCATCCGCCATGAGGTGGACCCGGCGCAGGGCCGCGCCGGACTGCCGGAGCTGACGGAGCAGGATGTGGCGGACGCCCTTGCCGGCCTCACCTCTCCCCTTGCGGGAGAGGGTGCCGCGCGGCGCGCGGTGGGTGAGGGGGTCGGCACCGCCCGACAGGGGGCGGCGGGCGCCGCGAGGCTGTGCCACCCCTCACCCCTCCCCTCTCCCACAAGGGGAGAGGGGATCGAGCGCTCGGGAACGGGAAGGCCTGCCGCCTCCGTGCTCCACGAGACCCAACTGCGGGAGACCTCGGCGCTCGGCCGCGTCGGCCGCACCCCGCTCCTCGCCGCCCTTCTCGCGGCGGAAGGGCCGAGCCTGTTCGTGCGGTTGATCGCCCGGCTGGTGGACTGCCTCGCGGCGCTGCGGCCGGCCGGCGCGGGCCTGCCGGCCTTGCCCCCCGCCCTTGCCTCTGGCCTGGGCCTCGCCCCGGCCGCGCGGGGGCTGCTCGGCCACGGGGCGCGGGTGGAAGGCGGGCGCGTCGCCGCCTACCGCATCCTCTCCCCCAGCGCCTGGAACCTCGCCCCCGGCGGCCTCCTGGACCGCGCCTTCGCCGCTCTGGCACCCGGCCCGGACGCGCGCCGCCTTGCGCCGCTGCTCATCTCGGCCCTCAATCCCTGCGTACCCGTCTCGCTCGCCTTCGCGGAGGATTTCGCCCATGCATGAGATGGCCGTCTGCGAGAGCCTGCTCACCGCCATGGAAGAGGCGGCGAAGGCGCAGAACTTCTCCCGCGTCACCCGCGTGCGGCTCGCCGTCGGCCGCTTCGCCGGCATCGAGGTGGAGGCGCTGCGCTTCGGCTTCGACGTGGTGATGCGCGGCTCGCTGGCCGAGGGCGCGGAACTGGTGGTGCTGGACGAGGACGGCACCGCCTGGTGCTTCGAGTGCAGCGAGACCGTGCCGCTGGACCACCGCCTCGCCCCCTGTCCGAAATGCGGCGGGGAGCGCCTCGTGCCCAATGGCGGCACGGACATGAAGATCAAAGACCTGGAGGTGATGTGATGTGCACGGTCTGCGGCTGCAGCGGCGACGGCGCCACCATTTCCGAAGCCACGAGCGGGCATGCCCACGCCCATTCGCATGCGCACGCGCATTCTCATGCCCATGGCGCGGCGCACACGCACACCCATGCGGACGGCGCCACCCACAGCCACGGGCATGATCATGACCACGGGCATCATCACCACCCGCACGACGATGCCCCCGCCGCCGCGGCCGGCACCCTGGACTACGGCGCCGGCCCCGCCCGCGCCCATGCGCCAGGCCTCAGCCAGGCGCGCATGGTGGAGATCGAGACCTCCATCCTCGCCAAGAACGACGATTACGCCGGCCGCAACCGCGCCCGGCTGGACGCCGCCGGCATCCTGGCGCTGAACCTTCTCTCCGGCCCCGGCGCCGGCAAGACCACCCTGCTGGTGGAGACCCTGAAGGCGCTTTCCGGCCGCTTGCCCTGCGCCGTCATCGAGGGCGACCAGCAGACCGACAACGACGCCGCGCGCATCCGCGCGGTCGGCACCCCGGCGGTGCAGATCAATACCGGCAAGGGCTGCCACCTGGACGCCCACATGGTGGGCCACGCGCTCGGGAAGCTGCCGCTTCCCCCCGGCGGCGTCCTGTTCATCGAGAACGTGGGCAACCTCGTCTGCCCCGCCGCCTTCGACCTTGGGGAGACCAAGCGCGTCACCCTGATCTCGGTGGCGGAGGGCGAGGACAAGCCGCTCAAATATCCCGACATCTTCGAGGGTGCCGACCTCGTCCTCATCACCAAGGCCGACCTGGCGCCGCACGTGGATGCGGACATGGCGACGCTGGAGGCCAACATCCGCCGCATCAACCCGACGGCGGACATCCTCACCACCTCGTCCCGCGGCGAGATCGGCCTCGCCCGCTGGATCAACTGGCTGGAAGCCGCCCGCGCCGCGCGCCTCGATGCGCTGGCGAGCGCCCGCGAGGCCGAGGCCTCTGCCCTACGCGCGGCGGCGGGAGGGACGCGATGAACCGGCGTCCCGCCATCCTCGTGGTGGACGACGAGCCGCGCTCGGTGGAGGTCATCGCCCGCGTGCTCGACGAGGAGTTCGACGTCTTCACCGCCCTCAACGCGGACGAGGCGCGACGCATCCTGGAGAACGAGTGGATCCAGGTGATCTTCTGCGACCAGCGCATGCCGCAGACCACCGGCGTCGCCCTGCTCACCGAGGCGCGCGAGCGCTGGCCGGACATATTGCGCATCATCGTCACCGGCTACACCGAGCCGGCGGACATGATCGGCGCCATCAACGAGGCCGGCATCTACCAGTTCATCCCCAAGCCCTGGCATCCGGACCAGCTGCTGCTGGCGGCGCGCAACGCCGCCCACCTGTTCCAGCTCCAGCGCGACCACGAGCGCCTCAACCTGGAAATGAAGCTCACCGCCACCACCGCCGAGGCCCGCCTCGGCGCGCTCGAGGCGCGGGTGAAGCAGAACTTCCATTTCGACACGCTGATCCGCGCCCCCGGCAGCCCGCTGTCCGACCTGTGCCTGCGCGCGGCGCAGGTGGCCACCTTCGACGTGCCGGTTCTGGTGCATGGCGAGACTGGCACCGGCAAGGAACTCTTGGCCCGCGCCATCCACTATTCCAGCCTGAGGTCCGACCGCCCCTTCTTCGCGGTGAATTGCGGGGCGATCCCGGACGAGCTCTTGGAATCCGAGCTGTTCGGCCACAAGAAGGGCTCGTTCACCGGCGCCCACGTCACCCGCATCGGCCTGCTCGACCAGGCGGACGGCGGCACCATCTTCCTCGACGAGATCGGCGACGTGTCGCCAGCCTTCCAGGTGAAGCTGCTGCGCTTCCTGCAGGAAGGCGAGATCCGCCCGGTGGGCTCCAACGAATCCAAGCGGGTGAACGTGCGCGTGCTCGCCGCCACCCACCGCGACCTTTACGGCGAGGTGGGGCGCGGGCGCTTCCGCGAGGACCTCTATTACCGCCTCTGCGCCATGGTGCTGACCCTGCCCGCCTTGCGCGAGCGCCGCGCCGACATCCCCGTGCTCGCCCGCTCCATCCTCGATGCGCTCTCGTCCCAGCACGGCAAGCGGGCCAAGGGCTTCACCGAGGAGGCCCTCGCCTGCATGCAGGCCTATGACTGGCCGGGCAACGTGCGCGAGCTGCAGAACGAGGTGACGCGCATGCTGGTGCTGGCCGAGCGCGACACCCTCTCGGCCGACCTGCTGTCGCCGCACCTGGTGCGCGCCGCCGCCGCCGAGACCCGCGCGCCGGAGACCCGCGCCAGCGAGGCCATCGCCTTGCCCGATGGCGGCCCGCTCAAGGACCGCATCGAGCGCATGGAGGCCACCATCCTCACCGAGACGCTGGTGCGCTGTCGCTGGAACAAGAGCCGCGCGGCGGAGGAGCTGGGCCTCTCGCGCGTCGGCCTCAGGGCCAAACTCGACCGCTACGGGATCGCCCGCGGCGGCGCCTTCGGCCAGCATTGAGGGGGTGGGGATGATGACCCATGTGCCGGCCATGCTCCCCTCTCCCCTCGAAGTCGGCTTTTGCCGACTTCGACCTCCACGAACCGAACTTGGCAGCAGCCGAGTTCGGGCGGGAGAGGGGTTGGGGGTGAGGGGTGAGCAGCATGCGTCGCTTTTCACCACAGCCGGGACGAACGGAGGGAACACCCCTCACCCCAGCCCTCTCCCGCAAGGGGAGAGGGAGTTACATCGCGCCAGCATCGAAGTTTGAAGGAGCCAGCCCATGTGCCTCGGCATTCCCGGACAGATCGTCGCCGTCGCCGATGCGGACGCCATGCTGTGCGTGGTGGACGTCTCCGGCGTGCGCCGCACGGTGGACGTGGTGTGCGTCGCCGCGCCCGGCGCGCCGCTCGAAGACCTCATCGGCGCCTGGGTTCTGGTGCATGTGGGCTTCGCCATGAGCCGCATCGACGAAGAGGAGGCCGCCGCCACCCTCAAGGTGCTCACCGAGATCGGCGAGGCGGCGGCCGAGATGGAGGCGCTCATCACCGGCAGCGTCGAGCTTCACCCGATCCCGACGGCCTGAGGAGACCGGACATGCGCTATGTGGACGAATTCCGCGATCCCGCCCTCGCCTCGGCTCTGGTGAAGGAGATCGGCGCCATCGCCGCCCGCCTGGAGCGGGGACGGGACAAGCCCTTCGCCATCATGGAGGTGTGCGGCGGGCACACCCACGCCATCTTCCGCTACGGGCTGGAGGGCCTTCTGCCCGACCTCGTGGAGTTCGTGCATGGCCCCGGCTGCCCGGTCTGCGTGCTGCCCATGGGCCGGGTGGACGACTGCGTCGCCATCGCCGAGCGGGACGAGGTGATCTTCGCCACCTTCGGCGATGCCATGCGCGTGCCGGGCTCGCGCAAGAGCCTGCTCCAGGCCAAGGCCGAGGGGGCGGACGTGCGCATGGTCTATTCGCCGCTTGATGCGCTCGCGCTCGCCAAGCGCAATCCGGAGCGCGAGGTGGTGTTCTTCGGCCTCGGCTTCGAGACGACGATGCCGTCCACCGCCCTCACCGTGCTGCGCGCGGCGCGGGAGGGGGTGACCAACTTCTCGCTGTTCTGCAACCACATCACCATCATCCCCACCCTGCGGGCGCTCTTGGAGCAGCCGGACCTGGGCATCGACGGTTTCATCGGGCCGGGGCACGTGTCCATGGTGATCGGCACGGCGCCCTACCGCTTCATCGCGGAAGAGTTCGCCAAGCCGCTGGTGGTGGCCGGCTTCGAGCCCATTGACCTCTTGCAGTCGCTGCTCATGGTGCTGCGGCAGATCGAGCAGGGCGCGGCGCGGATCGAGAACCAGTATGCCCGCGTGGTGCCGGACTTCGGCAACCCGGCGGCCCTCGGGGCGGTGGCGCAGGTGTACGAGCCGCGCGAAACCTTCGAGTGGCGCGGCCTCGGCTCCATCGCCGGGTCCGGGGTGCGGCTGAAGCCGGCTTATGCCGCCTTCGACGCGGAGAAGCGCTTCGCGGTGCCGGACATCAAGGTGGCCGACCCCTCCTCCTGCCGCTGCGGCGAGGTGCTCACCGGCGCGGTGAAACCCTGGGCCTGCCCCGAGTTCGGCAAGGGCTGCACGCCGGAGACGCCGCTCGGCGCCCTCATGGTCTCGTCGGAAGGCTCTTGCGCCGCCTACTACCAGTATGGCGGTATTCGCGGAGAGGCCGCATGAACATCCCCTTCTCCGCCCCCCTCCCCGCCCGCCGCCGGGCGCTGACGCAGAAGACCGTCACCATGGCCCATGGCGGCGGCGGCAGCGCCATGCGCGATCTCATCGAGGACGTGTTCCTCGCCGCCTTCTCCGGCGCCGGCCACGCCCCGCCCGAGGACCAGGCGCGCTTCGACCTTTCGGCGCTGATGGCCCATGGCGACCGGCTCGCCTTCACCACCGACGGCTTCGTGGTGGACCCGCTGTTCTTTCCCGGCGGCGACATCGGCACGCTGGCCGTGTGCGGCACGGTGAACGACCTCGCCGTGGGCGGGGCGAGGCCCGTGGCGCTCTCCTGCGCCATCATCATCGAGGAAGGCCTGCCGGTGGAGACGCTGCGGGCAGTGGTCGCCTCCATGGCGCAGGCGGCGCGGGCGGCCGGCGTTTCCATCGCCACCGGCGACACCAAGGTGGTGCCGCGCGGCGCCTGCGACAAGCTCTTCATCACCACCACCGGCATCGGGGTGGTGCGCGCCGGCCTCGACGTGGGCATCGGCAGGGCGCGGGCCGGCGACGTGGTGCTGGTGAACGGCCTACTCGGCGACCACGGCGCCGCCATCCTCAACGCCCGCGGCGACCTGGCGCTGGACACCGAGATAAAGAGCGACTGCGCGCCGCTGAACGGCCTCATCGACACGCTGATCGCGGCGGCGCCCGGCATCCGCATGATGCGCGACGCCACCCGCGGCGGCATCGCCGCGGTGGTCAACGAGCTGGCGGAGGCCAGCGCCGTGGGCGTGAAGCTCGACGAGCTGTCGCTGCCCATGCGGCCGGAGGTGATGGGCTTCTGCGAAATCCTCGGCCTCGATCCGCTCTACCTCGCCAACGAGGGCAAGATCCTCGCGGTGGTGCCGGCGGACGAGGCGCCGGCCGCGCTGGCCGCCCTGCGCGCCCATCCCTTGGGGCAGGACGCCGCCGTCATCGGCGAGATCACCGGCGACCGGCCCGGCCGGGTCGTCATGCGAACGCGCTTCGGGGGAGAGCGCATCGTCGATATGCTGGTCGGCGATCAATTGCCCCGCATCTGCTGAAACCTTCACTTGGGGAGAAAGATATGCGTCATCACGTCCGCACGGCGCTCGCCGTCGCCGCCTTCTCGGCCCTGCCGCAACTGGCCTTCGCCCATACGGGCGTGGGGGCCGTGCACGGCTTCGATGCCGGCTTCGCCCACCCCATGGGCGGGCTCGACCACCTGCTCGCCATGGTGACCGTGGGCATCTTCGCCTACCAGCTCGGCGGGCGGGCCATGTGGGCGGTGCCGGCGACCTTCGTGGCGCTGATGGCGGTGGGCGGCGCGCTGGGGATCGGCGGCATCGGGCTGCCGTTCGTGGAGGTCGCCATCGGCCTGTCGGTGGTGGTGCTCGGCCTCGTGGTGGCCTTCGGGGTGAAGGCGCCGCTGGCCGCCGCCATGGCGGTGGCGGGCGTCTTCGCCGTGTTCCACGGCCACGCCCACGGCACCGAGATGCCCCTCGACGCCTCGGGCCTCGGCTATGGCCTCGGCTTCGTGAGCGCGACCGCCCTCCTCCACCTCGCCGGCCTTAGCCTCGGCATGGCCGTCGGCCGCTTCGGCGAGACCCACGGCACCCGCTATGTGCGCGGCGCCGGCGCGGCGGTGGCGCTGGCCGGCATCGGCCTTCTCGGCGGGATCCTCTGAGGCTCCCGTCCCCGGCATGAATGCACGGCCGGGCGCGCGCGGCCCGGCCGTGCTATAGGCCCCCGGATCTGGAATGCCAGACCGCAAGGAGCCCGGCGGGTGCTGTACGACGACGCGTATCTGGCGCGGATCGAGGGGCTGATCCGCGCCCATCTTCCCCTCTGGGAGCTGCCGGCCGACGCCGCCCTGAGCCTCCTCGCCATTTCCGAGAACGCCACCTTCCACGCCAGCGCGCCCGGCCGTGACCTGGTGCTGCGCGTCTACCGGCCGGGCTATCACGGCACGGCCGAGATCTCCTCCGAGCTCGCCTGGATCGCGGCCCTGCGCGCCGAGGCGGTGGTGCCCACCCCGGCCATCCTGCCCGCCCGCGACGGGCGCGCCCTGGTGGAGATCGACGACGCCGGCACCCCCCGCCGCATCACCGCCTTCGCCTTCGTGCCCGGCGCCGAGCCGCGGGAGGGCGACGACCTGCCCCGCTGGTTCCACCGGCTCGGCGCCATCCATGCGCGCCTGCATGCCCACGCGCGCCGCTGGCGGCGACCCGACGGATTCACCCGCAAGGTGTGGGATTTCGAGAGCATGCTGGGCGCCCGCCCCCTGTGGGGCGACTTCCGCGCGGCCCTGGGCCTCGACGAGCCCGGCCGCGCCCTGCTGGAGCGCACCGCGCGGGTGCTGCAGGCGAGGCTGGCGCCGCTCTCCACGCCGGACAGCTTCGGCCTCGTCCATGCGGACCTGCGCCTCGCCAACCTGCTGGTGGAGGGCGACGATCTCACCCTCATCGACTTCGACGATTGCGGCTTCTCTTGGTACCTCTACGATTTTGCCGCCGCCGTCTCCTTCATCGAGCACACGCCCGTGGTGCCGGCGCTGAAGGCGGCCTGGATGGAGGGCTACCGCACCCTCGCCCCGCTGCCCGCCGATGCCGGGGCCCGGCTCGACGTGCTGGTGATGCTCCGCCGCATGCTGCTCACCGCCTGGATCGCCTCCCATGCGGAGACGCCCACCGCCCGGTCCATGGGCGAGCCCTATACGCACGGGACCCTGGCGCTGGCCGAGGATTTCCTGGCGCGGATGGGGTGAACGGGGCCGACCTGCCCGTGCAGAAGCGTTGCCTTGCATCGTGCTCTACGCTCTAGTCGCACGCGGTCGGCGGATCGGCCGGCTCAGAGCGCGATCCGAGCAAGTTGAACCCATTTGCCCGGTGAATCGCCCTCTCACTCTGAGATGGAGAACGCGGTATCCGACCAGCTTGCGACGCAGGCCGGTGAACGCGTGCTCTCGCCAAGTCCTTGGAGGAAACCATGGCCATCAAACGCCGCGCCTTGCTCGCCGGCCTCGCCGCCTGCCCGCTCTGCGCCACCCTCGCCCGCGCCGCGAGCGTCCACTGGACCTATGAGGGCCATGGCGGCCCCGAGGAATGGGGCAAGCTGGAAAGCGACTTCAAGTCCTGCGCCATCGGCAGCCAGCAGTCGCCCATCAACCTGGAAGGCGCCGTCGAGGCGGCCGGAACCGGGCCAGCGCTGTCCTGGAAGCCGGACGCCTTCAAGGTGGTCAATAACGGCCACGCCATCCAGGCCGACGCCACCTCCGAGGCTTCCACCGCCACCATGGGCGGCAAGACCTATGTGCTGCGCGAGTTCCACTTCCATGCGCCGAGCGAGCACGCCGTCAACGGCAAGCGCACCGCCATGGAGGCGCATTTCGTCCATGCCGCGCCGGACGGAAACCTGCTGGTGGTGGGGCTGTTCATCGTGCCGGGCAAGGCCAATGCCGCCTTCTCCACGCTGATGGCCGCCGCGCCGAAGACGGAGGGCTCCGAGGCGCTCAAGGCGCCGCTGGACCCCTCCGGCCTGCTGCCCGCCAAACGCGCCACCTATCGCTACGAGGGCTCGCTCACCACCCCGCCCTGCTCGGAGGTGGTGGACTGGAACGTGTTCGCCGAGCCCATCGAGGTGGCCGAGGCCGACATCAAGGCCTTCCTCGCCATCTTCCCCATGAACGCCCGCCCGCTGCAGGCGGTGAACCGGCGCTTCCTGCTGCGGCTCAACTGACGCGGCGGCGGGTCACGGCACCGACTTCACGGCGATGCACGGAAACTTCTGGTTACAGGGACCCGCGGGGCGGCCGTGATAGTCGTCCCATCCGACGAGCATCACCGTGCAGGGCGTGCTTGCCGAGTTGCCGCAGGGCCCGAACTGCGCGTCGGCGGGGGTCACCATGCGCTGAACGGTGCTCACCACGAGGGTGGCCGCAATCACGGTGAGAACGGCTCTGGTGTAACGGTCGGTCACGGCGCGCCTCCACACTCTCCGGTAGAGATCGCGAGCATTGCCCGTTGCCGAATAAAAGAAAAGGGGCCGGTGCGATGCACCGGCCCCTTCCGCGTTGCTGAATGATCGCCAGGCGCGATCAGTCTTCCTTGTCGCCCTCGCCACCGGCCGCGCGCTGCTTGAGCGCCGCCCCGAGGATGTCGCCGAGGGACGCGCCCGAATCCTGCGAGCCGTAGGCCGCCACGGCCTCCTTCTCTTCAGCGATCTCGAGCGCCTTGACGGAGACCTGCACCTTGCGCGCCTTGCGGTCGAACAGGGTGACGCGGGCATCCAGCTTGTCGCCCACCGAGAAGCGCTCGGGGCGCTGGTCGTTGCGCTCGCGGGCGAGCTCGGAGCGCTTGATGAAGGCGGAGAGGTCGGTGCCGGTGAGCTTCACCTCGATGCCGCCGTCCTTCACGTCGGTGACTTCGCAGGTGACGATGGCGCCCTTCTTGACTTCGCCGGCCTCGGCGAAGGGATCGCCGGCCAGCTGCTTGATGCCCAGCGAGATGCGCTCCTTCTCGACGTCCACGTCGAGCACCACGGCCTTGACCATGTCGCCCTTGCGGTATTCGTCGATCACCTGCTCGCCCGGACGGTTCCAGTCGAGGTCGGAGAGGTGGACCATGCCGTCCACGTCGCCGTCGAGGCCGAGGAACAGGCCGAACTCGGTCTTGTTCTTGACCTCGCCTTCGACCACCGCACCGGGGGCATACTTCTCGGCGAAGGCCTCCCAGGGATTCTGGAGGGTCTGCTTGAGACCGAGCGAGATGCGGCGCTTGGCGCTGTCCACTTCCAGCACCTGGACCTCGACCTCCTGGGAGGTGGAGACGATCTTGCCGGGGTGGACGTTCTTCTTGGTCCACGACATTTCGGAGACGTGGATGAGGCCTTCGATGCCCGGCTCCAGCTCCACGAACGCGCCGTAGTCGGTGATGTTGGTGACGCGACCCTTGAAGCGGGCCTCCACCGGATACTTGGCCTCGATGCCCTCCCAGGGATCGCCCAGAAGCTGCTTCATGCCGAGCGAGATGCGGTGGGTCTCGTGGTTGATCTTGATGATCTTCACCTTCACCGTCTGGCCGATGTTCAGCACTTCGGTGGGGTGGTTCACGCGGCGCCAGGCGATGTCGGTGACGTGCAGCAGGCCGTCGATGCCGCCGAGGTCCACGAACGCGCCGTAGTCGGTGATGTTCTTGACCACGCCGTCGATGGCCTGGCCTTCTTCGAGGTTCTGCACCAGCTCATGGCGCTGCTCGGCGCGGGTCTCTTCCAGCACGGTGCGGCGGGAGACCACGATGTTGCCGCGGCGGCGATCCATCTTGAGAATCTGGAAGGGCTGCTGGTTGTGCATCAGCGGGCCGACGTCGCGGATCGGGCGGATGTCCACCTGGGAGCGCGGCAGGAAGGCCACGGCGCCGTCGAGATCGACGGTGAAGCCGCCCTTCACCTGGTTGAAGATGACACCGAACACCTTCTCGTTGGCGGTGAACGCCTTCTCGAGCTTGACCCAGCTCTCCTCGCGGCGCGCCTTGTCGCGCGAGAGGACGGCCTCGCCCATGGCGTTCTCGACGCGCTCGAGATAGACCTCGACTTCGTCGCCGACCTTGATGGGGCTCTCGCGGCCGGGGCCGGCGAACTCGCGCAGGGCCACGCGGCCCTCGGTCTTCAGGCCGATGTCGATGATCGCCAGATCCTTCTCGATGGCGACCACGATGCCTTTTACGACGGCACCTTCCTGCATGTCGGCGCGGCCGAAGCTCTCGTCGAGCAGGGCGGCGAAATCATCACGGGTGGTTTCTACGGCGGACATTCACGCTCCAGACTTCGTTGCGCCGGCATCTCGCGTTGCGAGGCCCGGACCGCTCGGGTGTTCGGCATCCGATGGGAATGCCGAACGGCCGCCGCAAAAGCGGCGGGCCGGCGCATGAGCCGGGCGGTACGGGCGATGGATCGAGTGTCCGGATGCGCGGCTCAGCGAAAGCCAGGGCGGGCTGCCTCCGACGAAAGGTGCGCGTATCCCGCGTCACCCCGGCCCGCCCGGGCGGCTCCCAGCTTTTTGGGAGCACGGCCTCGGACGCCGCTCAAATAGTGCAGAAAGCCCCGCGACGCAAGGGCCCGGATGCAAGGGCCGGGAGGCACGGCGCACGATGCAGGGGGCGCGATGCAGGCCAGGCGGCGGACCGGCGGGTTCGCGCGGCACCCGGCCGCCCGCGGGCCGGAGCCGGGCGCAAGGGAACCCGCCCGCCGGCGTGTCTCGCAGGCGGGCCGGGCAACGCGTTCTCCCTCATGGGGTCAGGGCGCGCGCTCAGGGCGCGCCGCCGCCTTCCGGCTCGCGCTCGGCGGCGGCAAGGCCGCCCTCCGGGGCGTCGGGCTCGTCCTTGCGGCCCTCGAAGGCCGACTGGAGCTGCTCGGCCAGGCGCTTGAGATCGTCGGGCATGTCTTCCTGCGTGAAATCGTCGAACAGCTTTCGCAGCTCGCGGCCCAACAGGTCCTGACGTGCGGAGATGTCACGACGGTGAGGCGTTCGCATGCCGCCTGCCTCTTTCTGATGCTGCGTCATCATGGGCGTGTCGAGGGGGCCTTCAGGGCGTGCCGTTCGCATGGCGGTTCTTCGTGACAGACGCGAGCGGAACCGACATTTCGCATTCCGTCGCGTGCGTTGCAATATAAGAAGTGTCGAGCGTGGATTCGGTTCCATGGGTCGGCGCGCCGGGCGACGCGCCGGGCAGGCCCGGCATCGCGCACGCCGAGGCGCGGCGCGCCGGGGTCAGGCCCGATCGGGTCATTCACGATAGAGCCGGGGCGAAGGCTTGCCGTCCGCCGGCGCACCGCCCAGATGCTCGCCGCCGTCGCGGTCCCAGGGGTGGGCGGCGGAATCGGCGTCGGGGCGGCGATCCGGCCCCTCGAAGGCGGCCTCGGCCGCCTTCAGCAGGCGGCGCTCCTCATCGGGAACCCGCGGGCGGCGAGGCGGAAAGTCGCGCCGGCTCTCGTTGGGCGCAAACTCGGCATGGTCATAGCCGTGGGGGGCGGCGGACGCCGGCAGGCCGCCGGCGCGGGCGGGGCGGCCGCCGATGCGGGGGCTCGCCGGGGCGCCGGCACGGCCGCCGGCCTGGGTCTCGCTGGTTCGCGGTCCGGTCATCCTGATCCTCCGCGTTGTGTTCGGGGCGCACTGTGTTCGAGGCGCGTGCTGTTCGAGAGTGAAATCTGCCCCGCGGGATGAAAGACCTCCGGTGAGACGGAAATCCTTGGGACAGACATCGTTCTTCATCCGATTGCCGTTGAAACGCGGCGTCGGCGGATTTTGTTCCGGCACCCGAAAAGCCGCGCATTCCAGCGCCCGGGCCGGGAACCGGCGTGGCCGCGGCTCCGTTCCCCCAACTGTAGAATGACTGTGATCGAACGGGCGCGGACGGGCAGCGGCAGCATCGACGCCTTCATCGCGCCGTCCATCGGAAGGAGAGACAAAATGTTGAGCTGGGCGCTTACCTTTCTCGTCGTCGCCCTCATCGCCGCACTCCTCGGGTTCGGCGGCATCGCGGGAACAGCGATCGAGATCGCGAAGATCATCTTCTTCGTGGCGATCGCACTTTTCCTTATCTCGGCCGTGGTCGGCCTGGTCCGGCGCGGGCGCGGCCCATCGGTACCATGAGGCCTTCGCCGCGCTGATCGAGATTTCGTGATCGCGGCGACCGGGCGCCGGATGAAAAAAGGGCCGGGCCGCGAAGGCGGCCCGGCCCGAGTTGCTTGGAGATGAGCCGATCCTGCCCCACCATGGTAAACTTATGGTTTAAATCGGCGCGATCATCGTCCCTGAGCCGCAGAAGACGGGCGCCCGCGACGCTCCTGTCGCCGCGCCGCGAGGGGTCGCCACCCCGCCCGCCCAGGCCGCAATCCGTTGTTTCCAGGGGCCTTTCCAGGCGACCGCCCGCCGCCGCCGCGCGGCAGCGCACGCCGGGCAAAAAAAGAGGCGCCGGAGGGCGCCTCTTCCTTCATCCCGTCTGTCCCGAGCCGGTCGCTCAGGGGCACTGCACCCGGTAGCGGTTGCCGTAGCCGTCGCGCGCCCAGCACGCCCGCGGCGTGGTCTCGGCACCGATGACCGCGCCCGCGCCCGCGCCGATGAGGCCGCCGACGAGCGCGCCGGTGCCCGTCCCCGTGGCCGCCGCGCCGATGAGCGCACCGGTGCCGGCACCGATGGCCGCGCCGCCCACGGCCCGGTCCTGCCGCGAATATTCGCTGCAACCACCCAGGGTCAGAGCCATCGCACTCACACACACAATGAGAGCCGCTTTCATCATGTTCTCCCTTGCCCTATGCCCCGGCGGCCGGGGCTCCCATTCACCCATTCAAACGCCCGGCGACGGTCGGCGCGCACCGCCTTTCGACGCGGCGAACGCCGGGCGCCTCCGCCGGGCCGACGCAACGGCATATAGCACGCACCCGACCCCGAGGCCCACCACCAGCGCCGCCGCGGCCACCGCCGCCGGCCGCGCATACCCGGAATGCACCGCTCGCCGGCGCCCCAGATCAAGGAACGGCAACGCCTTGGCGTGGTCGGACACCCACTCCCGCGCATCCGCGGCGGCCCGCCCAATCGCCGCTTCCTTGGGGGCCAGCGCCTCCTGAAGCTCGGCCAACTGCGTCTTCAGAGCCGCGACCTGGCGCGTGAGCGCCGTAGCGACGTACCTTCCCGATTCGGGCATGCGAATGATCTCCCTCACCCTTCCTCGAACGCCCGGCAACGCCTGCGGTTCCGCCGAAGCCTGATCCGATCGCGCCCACCTTCAGGCCCTGCCGGCGCGGCGTTGCGGTCGCATGGCGAGAATGCGTCGCTCCCGTGAGGGAACCATGGCAGGGCCGCGAGCGTTCTGTCAGCAGTACGGGGATACGGAATGGGGATATGGAGGCACGTGTGCTCGCAGGCCCGACCGACACGCAAACTTCCGCGCAGCCGCCTTTCGCGCGGGAGCCCTTGCCCGCGGTTTGCCGGGCCATCGGCGCACGCACGCATGCGTTCTTTCTCGACGTGGACGGGACCCTGATCGACATCGCCGCCCACCCGGACGCGGTGGTGGTGCCGGAGGGGCTGCCGGACACCCTGTCCGCGCTCGCCGGGTCCGCCGACGGCGCCCTCGCCTTGGTGAGCGGGCGCACGGTGGAGCGGCTCGACCTCCTGTTCGCGCCGGCCCGGTTCGCGGCGGCCGGCAGCCATGGCGCCCAGATCCGCCTCTTCCCCGGCGCCGCCGTGGACGCCGCGCCCGATCTCGACCGCGTGCTGGCCGCCCGCCTGATCGCGCTGGCCGGCACCTTCGAGGGCGCGTTCACCGAGGACAAGGGCCCGTCCCTGGCCATCCACTACCGGGCGCATCCCGCCATCGCGCCGGTCCTGCGCCGGGCCATCGCCGAGGTGCTCGGGCCGTGGCCGGAGCTTGCGGTCCTGCCCGGCCATCACGTGTTCGAAATCAAGCGTGCCGGCCGCGACAAGGGCACCGCGGTCGCCGCCTTCATGGCGCGCGCGCCGTTCGCCGGCCGGGTGCCGGTCTTCATCGGCGACGACGTCACCGATGAGGCCGCCTTCCGCGCCGTCTCGGCCGCCGGCGGCGTCGCCATCGCCGTCGGGACGGCACGCGAGGGGGCCGAGGCCGTCCTTCCCGACCCGCCGGCCGTGCGCCGGTTCCTCACTCACCTCGCGGCGGAGCCGCGGCAGCGCAGGAGGTGAACCTCGTGTCACGCATCGTGGTCGTATCGAACAGGGTGGCGCTGCCGCAGCGGTCCGGCGGACCGGCGGGCGGCCTTGCCGTGGCCGTGAACGCCGCCCTCAAGGACAAGGGCGGCATCTGGTTCGGCTGGAGCGGGCGCGTCGCCCCCGAGCCGTCCGACGCCCCGGAAGTGACGCACCACGGCGCCATGACCTATGCGGTGATCGACCTCACCACCGAGGACTACCAGGAATATTACAACGGCTTCGCCAACCGGGTGCTGTGGCCGGTGCTGCACTATCGGGTCGACCTGTCGGAATTCTACCGCTCCGACCTTTCCGGCTACATCCGGGTCAACCGCATGTTCGCCGAGCACCTGGCCAAGATCATCCGGCCCGACGACGTGGTGTGGATCCACGACTACCACATGATGCCGCTGGCCCGGTACCTGCGCGAGAGCGGGCACCAGAACCGCATCGGCTTCTTCCTGCACATTCCCATGCCGCCGGCGGACATCATCCAGGCCCTGCCGCAGCATTCCGAGACGGTGGGCGCGCTCGCCTCCTACGACCTGGTCGGCTTCCAGACCGAGGGCGACAAGGACAATTTCGCCCGCTACCTGGAAACCCGCGGCGGCCAGCCCACCCCGGACGGGACAGGCTGCGACATCGGCGGCCGGCGCGTCGCCTTCGGCGTCTTTCCCGTGGCCATCGAGACCGGGGCCTTCGTGCGGCGGGCGCGGCACGCCAGCCGCACCCGCTTCGTCAAGGCCTTCCATGAGAGCCTCATGGGCCGCAAGCTGATCATCGGGGTGGACCGGCTCGATTATTCCAAGGGCATCCCCAACCGGCTCGACGCCTACGAGCACTTCCTGCGCACCGGCCCGGAATGGCACGATCGCGTCGCCTACGTGCAGATCACCCCCAAGAGCCGCACCGACGTGCCGGAATACCAGGAGATGGACCGCTACGTCTCCCACAAGGCCGGGCAGATCAACGGCGCCTATGCCGACGTGAGCTGGACGCCGCTGCGCTACGTGAACCGCACCTATTCGCGCTCGGCGCTGGCCGGCTTCTACCGCCTCGCGGACGTGGCGCTGGTGACGCCCCTGCGCGACGGCATGAACCTCGTGGCCAAGGAATTCGTGGCGGCGCAGGACCCCGCCGACCCCGGCGTGCTGGTGCTCTCCCAGTTCGCCGGCGCGGCGGCGGAGCTGGGCACCGGCGCGGTGCTGGTGAACCCGCACGACACCGAGGGCATGGCGACGGCGCTGCGGCGCGCCCTGGACATGCCGCTGGCCGAGCGCCGCGAGCGCCACGCGCGCATGATGCGCATCCTCGAGGTCCGCGACATCGACTGCTGGGCCGAAGCCTTCCTCGCCGCCCTCAGCCCGAAGGAGCCGGCGACGGAGCGCCGGGAGATCGCCCTGCCGCGCGCCGCCATCCGCTCCGTGGTGCGCCCGCCGAGTCCCACCAGCCCCTGGTCGAGCCGCCTCATGCCCCGGGGCGCCTGAGAGCGCGAGCGCGGCAGCGGCAGGTACGGGAGGCCTTGCTCTCGCCGCCCGTGCCCCGCGCGCCGGCAGCGACGGGCTTGCTCCGGTGCCGGCGCGGGCCTGCTCGACGCCAGGCCACGCACGCGGTTGCTGCCCGCGCCCCTTTGTGGTTATAGCAGGTCATCGCTGCCGACAGCCCTGCCCCACCCCTCAGGGCATTCGGCGGCGAACGTGCGGGCGTGGCGGAATTGGTAGACGCAGCGGACTCAAAATCCGCCGTCCTTACGGATATGTCGGTTCGAGTCCGACCGCCCGCACCAACTGCCCCTGGCAGCCTTGCCGCGGCGAGAATCATGCTGATCGCCCGTTGTGAGACCCGATCAGGTCATCGGATTCAGAACTGTGGCTTCAATTTGGTTCCATATTCGCCTGGCGTTAAGCATGATCTGCTCGATAGCGCTTTCAAGCACCGGCTCGAGCGGGCCATCAACCGGGGCGTGGCGGCGGATCACCTCCGCCTGAAGCAAGATCGCCGTCACCGCATTGGCCATCGTCCCGCGTACGTGGTCGGCGTCCCCTCGGGACCATCCGTGCCGGTTCACGACGCCCGCCATCCCGACGGGAAGACGCGAACATCCATCATTGCGGTCCATTGCTGTCTCCATCGGTCCACGAAGCAAGAGCAGCTTATCTGGCGGGACGTGTAAGAGGAGCCAAGCGGCGTAAAGCGCTGTTAAACAGCGTATCTGGTCATCGATCACCGGAATCGTCAGTGCTTATCCAAGCACGCGCGGCAGGAAGAGAACGATATCGGGTATGCAGATGAGCAGCGTGAGGACCGCCATGTCCATCAGCCCGAACCAGAACACGCCGCGGAAAATCTCCGAAGTGGGAATGAGGTCGCCGACCACGCCTTTGATGACGAAAACGTTGAGGCCGACCGGTGGCGTCAGCATGCCGAACTCCAGCAGCTTCGTCAGAACGACGCCGAACCAGATCGGATCGAGCCCCGCCTTGGCCACAAGCGGCAGGACGATTGGCAAGGTGATGAGCATGGTGCTGATGGGCTCGAGGAAGCACCCGAGGAAGATGTAGAGCAGGGTGATGGCCAGCATCAGCGCCGCCGGGCGCTCGCCCAGCACGGCGAAGGCATCGGTTATAAACACGCCGGTTCCGCTGAGCGTCAGAAACCGCGCCAGCAGGCTCGCGCCGATGCCGATCAGGATGAGGGCGCAGGTCGCCCTCGCCGTTTCTCCCACCGCTTCGGTAAAGGCACGAAGGCTGAGCGAGCGCTTGGCAAAGCCGATGAGCGCCGCCGCCGCCGCGCCGGCGGCGCCGGCCTCGGTGGGGGTGAATATGCCCCCGAACAGGCCCCCGAAGACCGCGAGGATGAGGAGGATGACCGGCCAGGTCTCACGCAACGCGGCGAGCCGCTCGGCCCGGGTCACGTGGTGATCGACCGGTGGCGCGAGCGAGGGGTCGAGCCGGGTCCGGATGAGAATGACGAGGATATAGCCGATGGCTGTGAGGAGCCCGGCGCTGATGCCGGCAAGGAAGAGCTGCGTCACCGGCACTTCGGCGATCAGCCCATAGAAGATGAGGATGATCGACGGCGGGATCAGCGCGCCGATGGTTCCCGCCACCGCGACCGAGCCCGCGGCGAGCTGAGGGTGGTATCTGGCCTCGATCATCTGCGGGATCGCGATCTTGCCGATCGTCGCCGAGCACGCCAGCGAGGAGCCGCACATGGCGGCAAAGCCGGTGGCACCGAGAACCGAGGCGATGGCAAGACCGCCCGGAACCGCGGCGAGCCATAACCGCGCCAGCCGGAACAAGCCGTCGGTCAGTCCGGCGCGGTGGCATAGGTGGCCGAGAAGAAGGAACATGGGCAGCGAACTGAGAACCCAGTTCGCCGCGAAATTGAACGGCACAACGCCAAGGGCGCCGAGAGCCACCGTCCATCCTTTCACCGCCCATAGGCCGAGGAAGGACACGCCGATGAGCGCCGGGCCGATGGGCATGCCGAGCAGCAGAGCGGCAATCAGCAGAACCAGCGCGAGCAGGCCGATTTCGACGCCGCTCACGGCTCATGCTCCGGCTGCCGCTGGGAAGAGGCATCGCCGGGCAACCGGGGGGGGAGACGCAGCAGAAAGGCGATGGCCAGGAGGCCGGCTCCGATTGGAACGGCAAAATGAGCCGGCCATACCGGCATGATGGCGCTGCCCTGCACCTGCGCTGCACTGACCTCCCAGTCGCGCACCGCATCCATCCAGCCGCGCCAGGCGACCAGCGCCATGATCAGCGCTGCGGCAAGCCCGCTCGCCGCCCGCATGAGCCTTTTCACGCGGGCCGGCATGAGCGGCACCAGGAGATCGACAGAGATGTGGCCGCCGTGCCGCTCGACAAGCGCCAGCGGCGCGAAGACAACGATCACCATGTAGTAGTGCGTCACGGTGGTCAGCGTTCCCGGCAGGGGCTGCCCGAGCAGCTTGCGCACCACCACATCGAGCGTGACATGCACCATCATCAGGAGGATGGCGGCGCTGCCCAGGAAGGCCCCCGCCCGGGCCGCCGCATCGACCAACCCAATGATCCGCTTCACCCCATCCCCCTCTGGCGCGACTTTCACGCATGGCGCGCCGGTATTCAGCGGCCGGGGTCGCTTACGTCCACCTTCGAATACAGGTCCTGCCAATAGATGTCCGCCAGTTCCTCGGCGGAGGAGACCTGGCTCACACCCAGCGCCCATCGTTCGAGGATCGGCAGGAATTCATCCAGCATTTGCCGGCTGCGCCCGACGCCCTGGGCGGCGTAAATCTCCGCAAGCCGGCTGAGGTCAGCCTCAGTGAAGCGCGCGCTCGCCTCGCGGACGGCCGCGTCGGCCTCGTAGACGGAGCCGCCGGCCGCAACGGCCTGCCCGATCACCTGCTGCTCGCCCTCGCCATATGCCCAATTGGTAGTGGCCGTTCCCCAGGCGGTAGCCTTCATGATGGCCCTGCGCTCCGCGGCCGTCAGCCTGCGCCAGACATCGCGGTTGACGTTTGCAAAGGCCGCCACATAGACGCCGCCGGGAACATCCGGCGTGATGGAGCGGATCGAGCCGCTCAAGCCGAAGTTGCGGACATCCGGAAGGGATAGGACGACGCAGTCGATGATGCGCTGCGTCAGTGCCTCGAGCATCTCATTGCCGGCCATGGTGACGGGCACGGCTTTCATCGCCTCCGCCCAGCGCGCCCAGTTCGCGCCGCCAACCCTGAGCCGGGCGCCGCGGAGCTCCGCCATGGAACGAACGGGACGAACGCAACTGAGGGCATAGGGGGTCGTCGCAGCCGCGCCGGTGTATACTTGGTTTTGACGGGCAAATTCCGCGACGCATTCCGGGCAGCGCGTCAGGATGAACTCGGCCATGGCCGGTGCATAGGCGGCCCCCTTCAACCGGCGCGGCAGACTGGAGAACCTGTCCAGCACCATGGACGCGTCATGGATCAGGTTGGTCGCAGGATATTCTCCGGCCTGGTAGGTGGTCAGCACCACTCCGATATCGGCGAGCCCGGCGCGGAGACCGGGCGAGGTCTCCGCCAAGCTTAGCAGCGACATGGCATAGACGCGCGCGGTCACCTCGCCCCCGGTCTCCCGGCGAAGGGCTGCGGCAAAGACCTCGCCGCCCCTGACGAGGTAGGATTGCGGCGGGTGGCCGATAGCAAAGGATAATTCGGCCGCGCCCAGCGGGCGAAATGCTGCCGCGAGGAAGAGACCGGCCAGGGCGTACACCACTCCACGGCTCATCTTGCCACTCTGACACCTGGGCAGAAATGGATCTGACGCCGCGCGGCAGCGCGAGGCCTGTCAGACATCTTTATAGTCTAGCATAGGCCTATTGGCCCGCCAGAAGAACACCGGGTAAATTGGCGGCAATGAAAATGCATCGGCGGCGCCGTGACGGGGCGCGGCGGTGCAATGCCTCTGGCTTGGACGCCGATGCCCCTGATCACATTTCCGCGATTGGGTAAATCGGGCTTTGGTCACGACGGTGTCCGGCGGCGTAATCACGGGCTTTGGGAGGAGCATTTCGTGCCACTGGCCTCGAATGTCAGGTCGCGGTTGCCCGTGGGACGGCGGCTTGGGCGATCCATGCTGCGGATGACGCCGCACGCCCGTCGCAAGGCCGCATATGCCTGAGGCCTCCGACAATGCCCCCGCCGGGCGGATGGCGATCTTCGGGCCGTACATGCTGAACCCCGCCCGCCGGCGGCTGTCGCGCGGCGGGGACGTCATCCAGGTCGGAAGCCGGGCGATGGACCTGCTCATCGCCCTGGTGGAGAGCGCCGGAAAGGTATTGACACACCGCCAACTCCTGGCTCACGCATGGCCCGGCCTGACGGTCGAGGAAGCCAATCTCCGCGTGCACATCTCCGCGCTGCGCAAGGCGCTGAACATCGGTGCGACGGACGGCGAATATATCGAGAACCTGGTCGGCCGTGGTTATTGCTTCGTTGCGCCGGTCATCTGGTCAGGCGCCGCACCCGTTGCGCCGCCCGTGATGGCCGCCGTCGAGGAGGCATCCGGCGGGCCGGCCAAGTCTCAGGCCAGGCCAGCGCAGCGGCTTCCGCTGCCGGCCGCCCGCATCGTCGGGCTCGACCCGCTCGTGGACCATCTGGTCGGGATGCTGAATGACCAGCGCTTCGTCACGCTCGTCAGCCCCGGTGGCATGGGCAAGACCACGGCCGCCCTGTTCGTCGGCCATGCGATCCAGACTCGAAAGGACGGCGACGTCGCCTTTGTCGACCTCAGCCCGGTACGCGATCCAAATCTGGTCGCTTCCACCTTGGCCACCACCCTCGGGATCGTATCGAAGCCGGGCCAGACCGAGGACATCATCATCTCGCAATTGCAGGGCCGGCCGATGCTGCTGATCCTCGACAATTGCGAGCACCTGATCGACGCCGCCGCCGGTTTGTGCGGCCGCCTGTTCGGTGAATTGCCGGAGCTGCGCCTGCTCGCCACCAGCCGCGAGGCGCTGCGGGTGGAGGGTGAGCATGTGCACCTGCTGCCGCCTCTGGCCGCCCCACCGGAGGGGGCGGCGCTCACGGCGGCCGAGGCGCTGACCTTCCCCGCCGTGCAGCTCTTTATGGATCGCGCTGCGGTCAGCGGCCATCGCGCGCCGCTGGATGACGCGGGCGCGGACCTGGTCGCCGACATCTGCCGGCGCCTTGACGGGATGGCACTCGCCATCGAGCTGGCCGCGAGCCGCGCCGGCACGTTCGGGCTGAGAGGGGTGGCGGACATGCTCAGCGACAGTGTCCGTCTGTATTGGGAGGGACGCCGGGGCGCCCCTGCCCGGCATCAGACGTTGGACGCGGTTTTCGACTGGAGCCATGCGTTGCTGTCACCGCGCGATCAGCGCGTCCTGCGCCGCCTGTCGGTTTTCGCTGGCCTCTTCACGCTCAAGGATTCCCTGGCGGTCGCCGCGGATGCAGAGGAGGACAAGCTCGCTGTTGCCAGCGCCCTGACCGGGCTGGTCGACAAGTCGCTGATCTGGGCGTCGGCCAGCGGCTCGCCCGTCTATTTTCGCCTTCTGGATACGACCCGGGTCTTCGCCAGCCGTAAGCTTAAAGAGGCCGACGAATCCGACGCAATGTCCCTGCGGCTGACCCGGCATCTCATCGATGTCCTGCGCATGGACAAGCTGGACACGGCCATCTTCAGCGGCCGAGACCTCTCCGCGCACGCCGTCCGCATGGGCGACATCCGCGCCTCGCTGCGCTGGAGCCAGGTCGACGTTGCGCGCCGCGACGCATTCGTCGCGCTTGCGGCCATTTCGGCACCGCTTTTTCTCGGCCTGGCGCTGCTCGGCGAATGCGAAAGCTGGTGCCGCATGGCGCTGGAGACGATGGACGAGGACGCCCGAGGGAGCCATGTCGAGTTGCTGCTGCTGGAAGGGCTGACCATTGGAGCCATGTTCACCCGCGGCAATCGCGGCACGACCAGCTCCGCCATCGCCCATGGCCAGGCGCTGGCGGCGCGGCTGAACGAGCCGACGCATGAACTCCATTTGCTCGGCGGCGAACACATCTTCCTGACGCGCATCGGCAATTTCCGAGGCTCGCTCGCCGTCGCGGAGCGGTGCGCGGCGCTCAGCGCCACCGTCGGCACGCCGGAAGCAATGGCCATGGCCGAATGGATGATCGGCTGCAGCCACCATCTTCTGGGCGATCAATTGAAATCGCAGGTATTTGGCGAGCGCGGGTTCGAGCACATCCCTGTCGCGGCTCCCGCCCATGTCGACTATTTCGGCTACGACCATCGCGTCCGCGCCATGGAGATCATGGCGCGGACGTTATGGCTGCGCGGCGACACGCTGCGATCCGCACTGTTTGCCGAGGACAGTATCCAAGAGGCCGAGCGCCGGGGCCATCCGGTCTCGATCTGCATTGCGCTCATGTACACCGGCGAGGTTGCGCTGTGGAATGAGGAGCTGGATCTTGCCGAGCAGCGTCTGCACCGTGCCGTGGATCACGCCTCCCGACACGCGCTCACGCCCTACCGGGTCGTCAGCGAAGGTCTCTTGGGCACGCTCGCCGTCCTGCGGGAAAAGCCGGCGGAGGGCGTGAAGGCCATGGAGCGGGCCCTGGCGTTTTGCCAGATCGAGGACCATCACGTCATCACCGTGGAGATCATGGTGAACCTGGCGCGAGGCCAGGGACAGTTGGGCCTCATCGACGCGGCTCGCGCCACGGCCGCAGCGGCGCTGGAGAAAGCGCGCGCCTTCGGCGGAAGTTGCTGTCTCGCCGACCTTCTGCTCGCGCAGGCGGAACTGGAAGCTGCGGCGGGCGCTTCCAGCCAGCATGTGGACCAACTGATGCTGGACGCCCTGGAGCTGGCAAGGCGCCAATCCGCCCGTCATCTTGAGCTCAAAATCGCCGTGGCGCGGCATCGCCTGGATCCGCGGGCGGAGACCGCGTCGGCTCTCGCCGACATCAGCGGCCAGTTCGCCGAGACCGCGCCGAGCCCGTTCCTGCCGGTCGCCCACGGATTGCTGGCGGGCAGGGCCTAGCGAGGGCCGATCCCCCCTTGACCACCGACTGGGGCTTAGCCTTTACGCGGATTTACAGAGCTGAACGAGCCTCGCCACGGCGGTCGGGCCATCATCTCCGGACCCTGCCAATGAGCGTCGTCGTGGGCCTCGAAGGGGCGATCGTCGGCTCCGCGTCCGACGCCGGAGATTTTCGGAGATGGTGGTTTATAACCGTAACTTTATCGGCGGCCGGCGCATGGAGCCACTCGGCGGCGGTCTGTGCGAGGTTCGCTCGCCGTTCAACGGGGAATGGGTCGGCGTTGCACCCCTTGCCAGTCGTGCGGACGTGGACCTTGCCGTCCGCGCGGCACGGCACGCGATCGATGCCGGCGTCTGGTCGGGGCATCCGCTTTCCCAGCGTATGAATGTCGTCGAGCGGTTCCTGTCCTCCTATGTCGAGCGCCTGCCGTCCCTGCTGACGCTGGTCACCCGCGAGAACGCGATACCGCTGCGCTTCAACGCTCTCCTCGGCGACGGCCTTGCCGCCCAGGCCACCGCCTATCTCGAAGCCGCACGGTCCCGCGCGCACGGATGCGGGACGGCCGCCGAGGACATGACGATCACCTGTAAACCGGCCGGGCTGGTGGCGGCCATGCCGGCCTGGAACGCGCCGCACACTATGGCGGTCGGCTGGCTCATCCCAGCGCTGCTCGCCGGCTGCGCGGTCATATTGGCCCTCAATCCCATCACCGCGCTGGACGGCCAGGTCATCGGTGAGCTGATGATGGAGGCCGGGCTGCCCGAAGGCGTTCTCAGCATCCTCGTGACCGTGGGAGAGACGGCGGACCACCTTGCCGGGCATCCCGACGTCGACCGCGTGGCGCTTTCCACGTCCGGCCCGGACGGCCGGCGCCTCGCCTCCATCGCGTCGTCACGGTCAAACCCGCTGACGCTCGAGACCGGACGGCGATCGGCGGCGATCATTCTTCCCGATGTTGAGATCTCATCGGCGGTCGAGGGCCTGCGCGACATCAGCCTGTTTGCCAGCGGCCAGTGGCCCGCGCGGCAGGATCGCTTCCTTGTGCCGCGCCATCGCCAAAGCGAGCTTGTCGCCGCCCTGCGCCAGGCGACCGGCCTGTTGCGGCTGGGCGATCCGCTGGCGCCCGATACCGATATCGGACCGCTCATCTCCCGGCAGCAGCGAAGCGCGGTCATGGACGCGATCGAACGCGGCGCCGCCGAGGGCGCCGAGCTCGTGCTCGGCGGGGCACCGGTCGACATAAGCGGCGCCATTGGCGCCTTCCTCCAGCCGGCCGTCCTTTCGAATACGCCCCCTCAGACGAGCATGACGCGGGAAACGATACTCGGCCCGGTGATTCTGGTGATCCCTTATGACGAGATCGATCAGGCGATCCAGATCTCGAATGACGGTGGCTATGGCGCCAGCGCAGCCGTCTGGACCTCCGAGCCGGAACTCGCTCGGGTGGTCGCTGGCCGGCTGCGTGCGCAGGTGGTTTCGATCAACGGCCCGGGCGGCGCGCAGCGCGAGGCTTCATCCCACCAAAACCTGAGGGGCATGGGCTGGATGCACAGCGTGCGCGGTCCCGATGAATTCATCGAATGGCAGGCGCTGTCGATGTGAAGAGGGCCGCCCGGACCCGGCGGCCCGGCCGGACGGACGTCCGCGCGATCACAGCCCGGCATGGCCTCGCGGAATCAAACCCGATTTCTCCAAAGGAGGTGCCGGGGTGTCGCCCTCAGATGGACATGCCGCCCGAAACCTCGATGCGCTGCGCATTGACCCAGCGGTTCGCTTCGGAGAGCAGGGAGGCAACCATGGGCCCGATGTCGTCCGGCTGTCCCACCCGGCCGAGCGCGGTCATCTCAGCGACGCGGCGTGCGATATCGGGATTGTCGCGCACCATGCCGCCGCTGAAATCGGTGGCGATGGCCCCGGGCGCAACGACGTTCACGGCGATGCCGCGCGGACCGAATTCCTTGGCCATGTAGCGCGTCAGGACCTCCACAGCCCCCTTCATCGCGCCGTAGGGCGCACTGCCGGGAACGACGATGCGGGTCAGGCCGGAGGAAAAATTGACGATGCGTCCGCCGTCCCGGATAAGCGGCAGCAGTTTCTGCGTCAGAAAAAACACGCCCTTGAAATGGATATTGTAGAGCGCGTCCAGTTCTTCTTCCGTCGTTTGCTCGATTGAGTTGTGGTGCGCGGTGCCGGCATTGTTGACCAGATAGTCGAAACGGTCGGCACCCAGCTCGGCGAGGGCTTGGCGCACACGCGCCACAAAACCGTCGAACGATGCGATGTCGCTGGTATCGAGCGGCAGCGCGATCGACTGGCAACCGTGCTCCGCCACTTCGCTGCGGACCCGGTCGGCCTCGACGCGGTTCGCGCGATAGGTGAAGATCGTTTTCACTCCGTTCTTGGCCAGGGCGAGCACGGTGTTGCGCCCGAGTCCACGGCTCCCGCCGGTGATGATCGCGATCTTGCCCGAAGGCGCAGTATCCAAACTGTCGGCCATGTCTTCTTCCACATCCGTGGTCATCACCGCACCCTCACCGTCTTGGTGACATCCACATTGCCGCGAATGGCATTGGAATAGGGGCAGATGGCGTCGGCGCCGTGCACGAGTTGCTCGGCCATTGCCTGATCGAGCCCTGCCACGGTGATGGCGAGTGCCGCATGCAGCACGAAGGCATCGGCCTCGTTGCGGCTCAGCCCGATCTCTGCGACCACCTCGACGTCCCCATCAGCAAAACGGTGGCCGGACTCCCGCGCCACGCGCAGCAGCGCATTCTCGAAGCAGGCCGCGTAGCCGCCGGCAAAAAGCTGCTCGGGATTGGTGGCACCGCCCATGCCGCCCAGCTCCTTCGGGAGGGCGAGCTTGAGATCGAGGATGCCGTCCTCGCTCCGGATCGTACCCTTGCGGCCCCCGGTCGCGGTGACCTTTGTGGTGTAAAGAATGGTCATGAGTGAAACCTTCCTATGGGAGGGTGGTTAGGCCTGCGGGGCAATGAGAACGCTCGCCGGAGCAGGCAGGCTTGCCTGAACGCCCGCGGCTCCGTTCGTCTGCGCGAGCGCGGCTGCATCCTGCCCCTGCATCAGGACAGGATCTGCCGGAGACATCTCGACGCCCATGAGAACGAAAACAAGCGCGCCAAGAATGATCGTCAGCTTAGATGCGGTGTGCATGGTGGCCCCTCCGCCTGTTGACCAGATCATTGCGAGGATCGTGTCTCACCGGCTATCAGCCATAGGGTATCCGGCCTAACCCTTGCGTATGGGCGTCTCATCCGCAGATCCTTCGACACGCCCCCCCGATGTTGGCGGGCGGGCCTTACCGTCGAATTTCCATGCCAGGCGCCTGAACTATACCCAAGGATGGCGAGTCAGAAACCAACGGACGCAAAACAAAACATATGTAGAATTATATTCCAGATATCGTCCGGGTACATTCTCCTCACTCAACTGGGAGTGAGCACAATGAATACATTCACGAAGACCCTGGCGATCATTTCCACCTTCACGGTGATCGCTGCGTCCACCACCGCCTTCGCGGGTCCCAATATCGGCCCCGAGAATGCGGAGCAGTATCGCGTCTCCGCCCAGGAAACGCTGAGCCCCTACGCCCCTGCGAATCCGCTGCTGGTCTTGCAGAGCGCCCAGCAGGCGCCGCTCCACCAGGAGGTCGATCCTCACTGGGGTCCCGCCTTCGATCCGGACGTGGAGTGATCCCCATCCCTCCGCGCGGAATCGGTCGCCGCCGGATCGGCGGCCTCGCATGAGCGACCTGAACAGGCGGGCGCGACATCGCCCGCCTGTTGAACGCGTTTGTGCGTGCATCGCAGGACGGATCCGGCAGTCAATGAGTCCTTCCCACTGAGGTCAACAAACGACCGTATGATTTAACTTTCCGGCATTTAGGGTCATCTTTCCCGAAACGCGGATGCGCCGGCGCCAGGCACGAAGCGACGGTCGACGAAAGGATTTTTCAAGTGTCCGATCACCCGATCATAACCATCGTTGACGACGACGAAGCGGTGCGCACGGCCCTTGAGAGCCTCGTCCGGTCCTTGGGCCTGCGTGCCAGCACGTTCGCCTCGGCCGATGCGTTCCTCAATTCCGAACGGGTGCACGACACATCCTGCCTGATCACCGACATCCAGATGCCAAGCATATCCGGCATCGAGTTGCAGGCGAGATTGAGGGCGCAGGGCAATATGGTGCCGATGATCTTCATCACTGCGTTTCCGGAGGAGCGTGTCCGGCGCCGGGCCATGACGGCGGGAGCCGTGGGCTTTCTGAGCAAGCCGTTCGACGGCAGTGCCATCATCGACTGCATCGACCGCGCGCTTGGCGCCCCCGCATGATATCCGCGGACATCGTGTGACGGGTGATCAGAAGCTGCCAGGCTGCTATCTGGCGGACAGCAGGAGCAGCCCGATTTCTATCAGGGCGCTGTTCAGGATCGCGCAGGCGTCGACCATCCCGCGCCGAGGCTGCAATGCCAGGAACCTGCCACCCCAGGGCCACCCCAGGAACCTGCCACGCCAAAATCCGGGGGTCTTCAGCCAGCGCGGTCGCGCCGAGCGGGCAGCCAACCCGCCAAGGATCAAGCAGAGAGAAAGAGGGGGACACTCACACGGCGGCTCCGAGACATCACCACGGGAATCGGCGCTGCCTTGAAGCACCAGCCATGGTTCCCCGCCGCGGCAAAGACCGGAGCCGCACCCGGAGCGACCTGCGATTTCGACACCCAAGGGTGGTTCGACAAGACAGATGGTCAGAAAACTCGCAATCTTCCGAAAGCATATGTGCGCGGCATCCGCGTGCGGCATCCGCATGCACTTGCCAAACGCGCTGAACTTCGCAGCTTCGATCTGAAGCCACGCCAATCGCCGAGGACGGAATGTCCGGTTCACAGGGTGCCGCAGGTTCCAGCCGGCCTGAGGGGCAGCCATCGAGGGGGTGGCTCATACCGTCCATGGCGGCGGGGCTCGCGGCGGCGATCTTCATTATCGATACGCTGTCCCCGCTGGATATGGCGATCGCGGTGCTCTACGTCGGCGTTGTCCTGTTTTCCGCCAGCTTCCTGGAGCGCCGCAGCCTGCTGCTGGTGGGCGGCGCCTGCATTTGCCTCACGTTGCTGAGCTTCACCATCATTCACGGGCAGGACTATGGTCTCGCCGCCGCCATGCGAAGCGTCGTAAGCATCACGGCCATCACCGTGACCACCCTGCTGTCGCTCCGAAACCAGGCGGCGACCCGTTCGCTGCGCGAGCAGGCCGACCTGCTCGACCTTACGCACGACGCCATCTTCGTGCGCGACGATACCGACACCATCACCTATTGGAACCATGGCGCCGAGAAGCTCTATGGCTGGTCAGGGGACGAGGCCGTGGGCCGGAAGGCGGCGGAATTGCTGCAGACCGTCTTCCCCTCGCCGACGTCGGAGATCAATGCCGAGATCCATCGCACCGGAAGGTGGGAAGGCGAGCTTGTCCACGTCACCAGAGGCGGCGACCGCCTGGTGATCATGAGCCGCTGGTCGCTTCAGCGCGACGAGCGCGGCCGGCCTTTGGCCACCATGGAGACGAACAGCGACATCACCGCGCGCAAGCGGGCCGAAAACGCGCTTCACCAGGCGCAGGCGGAGCTGGCGCACGTAACGCGCATCACCACCATGGGAGGGATGACGGCGTCCATCGCCCACGAAGTCAACCAGCCGCTCGCCGCCGTGGTCACCAATGGCGAAGCGTGCCTGCGTTGGCTTGGACGGACGGTTCCAGACATCGAGGAGGCGCAGGCGGCGGTCGAGCAGATGATCCGCAACGGCCGCAGGGCCAGCGACGTGGTGGCCCGGCTGCGATCTCTTGCGCGTCGCAGCGACCCGCTTCACGTGGCGACCGACATCAACGAAGTGGTGGACGATGTCCTCCTTCTGCTTGAGCGGGAGCTGTCGAACAATCGCGTGTCGTGCGATCTTTCCCTTGGCGCAGATCTGCCTCCCGTCCTTGGCGACCGGGTCCAGCTCCAGCAGGTCACCATCAATCTCGCCTTGAATGCCCTTCAGGCCATGGAGGCGGTTCCTGAAGGCCAGCGCCATCTGAAGATCCGCACGGCCCTCGCCGACACGGACGTCGATAAGGCCGTCATTATCGAGGTTCGAGACAGCGGCCCCGGCGTAAACCCGCAGAGTTTGCCCATGCTGTTCGACGCCTTCTACAGCACCAAGGAGGACGGGATGGGCATGGGCCTGTCGATCTCGCGATCGATTATCGAAGCCCATGCTGGCCGCATTTCCGCTGCGTTGAACGATGAAGGCGGAATGTGCTTCAAAGTGTTGCTGCCTGTGATTGAGAAAGCCGGATCGTGACCACCCGCCCGCCATCCCACGCAATCCACGGAGCCGTTCGTTATCGTGGTCGACGACGACCCGGCGCTGCGTGAGGCGCTTTCCAGCCTGTTCCGGTCCTTCGGCCTGAAGGTGGAGCCTTTCGCCTCTGCCTGATGGACAAGCCGCTGGCGGCGGAGGTGGGCCTCAGCGAGATCACGGTGAAGATCCACCGCGGGCACGTGATGCGGAAGATGGAAGCCCGCTCATTGGCGGACCTTGTCCGCGTGGCGGAGGCCCCGGGCCTTTCGAGCGCCAGGAAGTAAGCGTCGGCCATGACCGCGGAGGGCCTCCTCGCCGTGCTCCTGCGATAGGGACGTGGGCTTCGGAAAGACCCGGCACGGGTCCCGTCCGATGATGTCCCGACGATACCCGACCTCCTGGAGGGCGACCCATGAACATCGCGGTGAATCCATCTCCCGCCACCGCCGAGCGTGTCTTGCCGTCGGTCGGCCCGACCGATGCGCCACCGCTTGCTCCGCCGCCCGCGGCGCAGCGGCCGGCCCGCTCCCGCTTTCGCTTGCTCCTGGTGAGTGCCGCAGGGCTTCTGGCGCTTTGCGGCCTCGCTTATGCCGGGTTCGAATACTGGACGTCATGGCGGTTCGAGCAGACGACCGACGATGCCTATGTGCAGGCGGACGTTGTCACCATCGCGCCCAAGGTTTCCGGCTATCTGCGCACCGTCGAGGTGAACGACAACCAGCCGGTCAAGGCCGGCGACATCCTGGCGACCATCGACCCGCGCGACTATGAGGCCAGCGTCAACCAGGCCCTGGCCGATGTCACCCAGGCCACGGCCAGCATCGCGAACTTTACCGCGCAGATCGCAGAGCAGCAGGCGCTGATCGACGAGGCGCGAGCCACCGTCGATGTAGATCAGGCCGCCGAGCTCTATGCGGAGCAGAATGACAAGCGCTACGCCACGCTCGCCAATGCGGGCTATGGCAGCATCCAGAATGCCCAGCAGGCGGCATCGGCCGGCGCGCAGGCGAAGGCAACCCTGGCCAGGGACAAGGCCGCCCTGCTGGCGGCCCAGAAGCAGGTCGATACGCTGAAGGCCCAGTTGGAGCAGGCCAAGGCGACCCTTGCGCACAACGAGGCCGTCCTCGACCAGGCACAGCTCAATCTCGGCTATACGAAATTGCGCGCCCCCGTCGACGGCGTTGTGGGTGCCCGCACGCTGCGCGTCGGCCAGTTTGTGCAGCCCGGCACGCAGCTCCTCGCCCTCGTCCCGCTGCAGGCGACCTATATCGTCGCGAACTACAAGGAGACGCAGCTCACCGACGTGAGGCGCGGCCAGCCGGTGAGCATTTCCGTGGACACGTTCCCCGGCACCTCCGTGCGAGGCGTGGTGAACAGCGTCGCGCCGGCGAGCGGGCAGGAATTCGCTCTACTTCCGCCGGACAATGCCACGGGCAATTTCACCAAGATCGTCCAGCGCATCCCGGTGAAGGTCACCATTGACCGCACCGATCCGCTGGCCGGCCGGCTTCTGCCGGGCATGTCGGTGACCACTACCATTTCGGTGCGGGAACAGCCCCGTCCTCCTGCGGCGGCGCTCCATATGGCAGCGCCCACCATGGCGCCCTCCACCCAAGGCATGCTCGCAAAGGGGGAGGAGTGACATGGACGCCCGCGCGCAGGACGGACCGAAGGGCGCGAACCTTCGCACCTGGATCGCAGTGACCGGCTGCATGCTCGGCGCGCTCATCGCAGTCCTCGACATCCAGATCACCAATTCCTCCCTTCCGCAAATCGAGGGCGGCATCAGCACCGGCTCGGACAATGGGACGTGGATCTCCACCTCCTATCTCATCGGCGAAATCATCATGATCCCGCTGACGGACTATCTGAGCCGCGTCTTCAGCTTCCGCCGCCTGCTAATCGGCAATGCCACGCTGTTCCTGATCTTTTCGGTGGGCTGCGCGTTCGCCACCAGCCTCAGCCAGATGATCGTGCTGCGCGGCCTTCAGGGATTCAGCGGCGGCGTGATGATCCCGATGGCCTTCACGATCATTCTGACGAAGCTGCCGCTCCACCAGCGGCCTTTGGGCATTGCTGCCTTCGCAATGACGGCCACCTTCGGGCCTTCCATTGGCCCCACCATCGGGGGCTACCTGACCGAGCATTACGGCTGGCAATATGTGTTCTTCGTCAACATCATCCCCGGCGCGGTGATGCTCGCGTTGCTTTTTCCGACGCTCGAGCGCGCGCCCATGCGGCTTGATCTTCTGAAGGAAGGCGATTGGTTCGGCATCGCCTTCATGGCGGTCGGCTTGGGGGCGCTCCAGACGGTGCTGGACGAAGGCAACCAGAAGGGCTGGTTCGGCTCCCCCGAGATCCTGCACTTGTCGGCGGTGGCTGTGGTCTGCCTCGCCATCTTCGTCGCCATCGAGCTCACCATTGAGAAGCCGGCCGTTCAGCTGCGTCTGCTGACAGGACGCAATTTCGGCTTCGGCACGCTCGCCAACACCATGGTGGGCTGCGCCCTGTTCGGCTCGGTCTTCGTGCTGCCCAGCTATCTCGATGAGGTCCAGGGCTATAATGCCGAACAGATCGGCATGGTCCTGGCCTGGGTGGGGCTGCCGCAGCTCCTCATCATTCCCTTCGTGCCGCAGCTGCTGAAGCGTTTCGATTCCCGCGCCATCGTCTGTGTCGGGCTCGCCATCTTCGCGGCGAGCTGCTTCATGAACACCCATCTGGATCTCGACGTCGGCGGCGACCAACTGATCTGGACCAACATCGTCCGAGCGCTGGGGCAGGCGATCGTGCTCTCGCCCTTGACGGGCATCGCCATGCTCGGCATTTCGCCAGCCCAGTCCGCCGCCGCCTCAGGCATCTTCAACATGATGCGCAGCCTGGGCGGTGCCGTCGGCACGGCTGCACTTGCCACCGTGATCAGCAAGCGCGAGCAATTCCACTCCAACATCATCGGGCAGTCGGCGACGCCTTATCGCGAGACGACACGCGGCTTCCTGGAGCAGATGCAGGACTATTTCCTCCAGCACGGCATACCGGACCCGCAGCGGGCTTATCACCAGGCCGAAATCCTGCTCGGCCAGCTGGTGGCCAAGCAGGCGCTCGTCATGGCCTTTTCCGACACGTTCGCCGTGCTCGGCGGCGTTCTCCTCCTTGCGGCCGGCGCCGTCATGCTCACGCGTAAAGCGGTCGCGAGCGGGCCGGTGAAGGGATAATCACGTCGCTCGAATGAGATCCGTTGTGGGCGATGGATTCCCCGTGCGGGTTCAGGGCGCCGATGCGACCCAGCGGCGTAGCCCTTCCGCGGTGCGGAAGTCGGCGACGCTGCGCGCCGGTATGCCGGGCGCAAGTTCGCCCGCCATCCGCGCCAGCGCATTGCCGGGGCCGAGTTCGAGCATGCGGGCGGGGCGCGCGGCACGGCAGGCATCCATGCAGCCCGCCCAGTCGACGGTTGTGGATACCTGCGCGGCCAGCTTGGGGAGACCTTCGATGAGGCTGCGAACCGGCATGCCGTCAATTCCGCTGATCAGCCGGACCCCATCCGGCAGGGCCGCATCTGCCATGTTTTGCGTGAGCACCGCGGCGAAGCGCGCGCTTGCTGCCGCAAGCAGCGGCGTGTGTGAGGCCACGTGGATGGGCAGCATCGTCGCGCGGGTGGCGCCACGGCCCGCAGCGTCCGCCAAAGCGGCCTGAAGGCCGGCTGCGCCGCCGCCGACGATGAAATGCGATGGGCCGTTGATGATGGCGATGTGGAGCGCGTGAGTGCGGCAGATCCCGTCGATCACATGGCCGGGCAAACCGACGATGGCGGCAAGCCCGCAAGGCGCGTGCGTCTCCTCGTCCATGAGGCCGGCGCGGCGCGCCACCAGGTGGAACGCCGCCTTCATGTCCATGACGCCCGCGACCGCCCAGGCCGGCACTTCTCCGGCGCTATAGCCGGCAATGACGAGCGGGCGCGGCGCGGCAGGACCGATCACGGCCCAGGCCGCCAACGCCGCCGCGCAGCACAGCACCTGGGCGACATCGTTTCGATGGATGACCTCCTCGCCTTGCCGCACGAGATCACGCGGATCACGGCCGCCGAGGACCGCGGCAGCCGCCGCGAAGACGGGCGCCGCCGCCGGCTCGGATGCGGCCAGCTCGAACATGCCGGGGCCCTGGCCGCCCTGCCCCGAACATAGAATGACAATGCCGCTCAAGGCGCGCGCTCAATGCGGTCGAGGAAGATCGTCACGGCGAGAAGATCGGCCGAGCCGCCGGGACTGAGGCGTCGTGCGACAAACCGGCGGTGGACGGCGATGGCACGGGCGAGCCAGTCCGCCCGGCCCACGCCGCCGGCAAGGAGGAAACGACGCGCATCGGCGTGTGCGTCCGCCAGACCCTCGGGGCCGCCGCGATGGAGCAGGTTAGTGTCCTCCATCGCCGCCAGAAGCGCGAAGAAGGTATGCACGCGCGCAGCGTCCTCGTTGCCCGCGAGTACCCGCCCGGCTCGCAGCGCCGGCAGGCCGATGTCCCGGGCGTGAGGGAAACCTTGCGCCGCCTCCGACCGCGCTCCGCCGGCGCCGTAGCGACGCAGCGCACCGCTGCCGTGGCTGTTCATCGGAATGGGACCGCGCAGGATCTCGCTGCCCCAACGTATGCCGACCGCCAGCATCAGCCGTTCGGCCGAAAGGGGGGATCTCTCGGCGCCCGCTGCGCCTGCAGCCGCGCAGAGCAGCCCCAGCGCAAAGATGGCCCCGCGATGGGTGTTCACCCCGCCGGTGGCAGCGAGCATGGCGTCTTCCGCGCGCCGGCCGATCCGGCGCAACGTGTTCATGTCGGCATCGGCCGAGCCCGCGACGGCCAACTCGGTATAAAAGGGGCGCAGCGCGGCGATGCTGCGCAGGAACGTCCCGTAGTCCATGTCATCATGGCTGCCATTGTCGAACGGGCTGACGAGGCCGGGCTTCGGCCAGGTGTCCAGTTCCGCAAGCAGCGCATCCGCCGCCATCTGGCCGATCCTGTCCGCATCGACGGGCGCGAGCGGCGCCAGGCCCTGCGTCGGAGCGCGCTTCGGCAAGTCTGCGGTCACGCGAAGAGGCGTCGTGCGCATCTGAGTTCCGCTCCGTGCATGGATTTGACCAGGACTGTGCCGCCCGAGCGGACAAGCTGACTGTGCAGCTCGCGCCAGTTCACGGCTTCGCCGGTGGGCAGGACGATCTCGCCATCAAGCCGGGCCGGACCCGCGGTATCGAGCGCAACGAGATTTTCCAGCAATGCGTCCAGCCTATCTGGGCGCGGCGCCGGCCAGAGCAGATCGATATCCGAGCCGGGCCGCAGATAGGCGAGCCCCGTCAGATGTTGCCAGAGCAGCGCCCCGAAGACGGATGACCGCAATCCAAGCCGAGCCCCGAGGGCCGCGACGGCCACCAGCTGTGGCCGCAGGGGGGCGAGGGCCGAGCGTGCGGCCTCGGCCGGTGAGACGGCCGCGACGGCCTTCATCCCGCTGTCGGCGGGAAGGAAGAAGCCGAGCCTCAGCTTGCCGAGCCCGGGCGGCAGCGGCAGTCCGACCGCGACGTCGTCCCCGTCGTTCACGCCGCAGCGGCGCACGATCACCGGCCAACCGCGCCCGGCCCAGCCCTCGACCAGTTGCCGGGCCTCCCCAGCGAGAGCGTCGAGGCCATTCGTGGCGGCGAGCATGCCGCGCCACGCTTTCGGTTCGATCCGCAGCAAATCGTGGCGGCGATATGGATGGCTAGGCATGGTGGACACCGCAGGCCTGGTCCGCCACGCGCCGCGCGATCTGCGCCGCGACGGGGCGACCGCCGCGCGCGGCGCCGAGCGTGTCCCGGACATCGTGGGCGGGCATAGCGGCCAGCGTTGCTTCGAACTGGTCCGCTAGAGGCTTGGCAGGATCCCACACCTCCGACACCGCCCCCACCGCCGTCATGGATGCAAGACCCGGTGCGAAGACCGGCGTCGTCTTGGAGAGTTCCTCCAGCTTCGCCTGCGGCAGCTTGGTCACCCGCGCCATCGAAGGCAGGTCCATCACCGCCGGCTCGGCGCCGGGCAGGCCGATAAGGATGTCCGTGGCGCCGGCCGTGGCGAGGAAGGCCCCGGCGGCGGCCTTGCCATAGTTCAGCCCGACGGTGGGATGGCCGCTCCGGCTCGCCAGGAGCAAGCATTTCGCCAGATGAGCCAGATATTCATTGAGGCCGAGCATCTCGTCGTGGCGGGACATGAGCTGTCCCTGGGTGTCGACGACCACCAGGATCGGCGCCGTGCCGCCCGCAGCAATGATGTCGAGCACGCGATCCGCCAGCGGCAGGATGCCGGTGATGCCGAGCGCTTCGCCGTCGGTGATGCCGATCACCTCAACCGTGCCGCCATCGGCGCGCTTGCCGGTGCCGAGGAACAGATGATCGGCATGGCGAGCGATGACATGGCCCGCAGGAAAAAGGCTGTCCAGGATCTCATCGAGCGTCATGATCTGTTCCTTCCACGCCCGCGACCACCGCCCGGAAGGCGTTGTCGTCCATATTGCCGATAGCCTGCGGATCGGGGACGCCGAGGGTGGCCCACATCTCCGTCGACGCGTTGCACGCCCCAAGCCGCTCGGCCCGCACGGCGAGCCGCGCCTGCTCCGCCTTGAGCGTCGCGAGATCGAAGGTCGGGGCCCGATCCATGAGGGCAAGGGCAGCTCCCCGGAAGCCGGCGATGCTGTCATCGACATAGGCATCTGCGCCGCCGATGAGGCGCCGGGTGCGCCCGCCGGTCACGCTCCAGACCAGGGCCTTGTCCTGCGAGTCGAATTCCTCGACGCCTTTGTTGGTCTCGATCACCTCTGGGCCCGTGACACCTGTGCGCCCCTGCTCGGAGATGGCGATGGCCGAGCAGGTGGCGGCGGTGAGCCCGGCGCCACCGAAGGCGCCCGCCCGCCCGCCTACCAGCGCGATCACAGCGACCCCGGCGGCCCGTGCCTCCACGATGGCGCGCATCACCTCGGCGACGGCGAGCTCGCCCGCATTGGCCTCCTGAAGCCTCACCCCACCGCTGTCCAGCAGCAGGAGCACCGTACGCGGCAGCTTCGCATCGTCGCGCGCCGCGCGCAGCAGGCCGACGAGCTTGGCGCCGCTGACCTCGGCGAAGGTGCCCCCCATGAACTGGCCTTCCTGCCCGGCCACCAGCACGTCGCGCCCTTCAAGCCGCCCGCGCCCGACGATCATGCCGTCGTCGAAGGCCGCCGGCAGGTCGAACAAGGCAAGGTGCGGGCTCTGTACCCGTTCGGTCGGCGGCAGGAATTCGGTGAAGCTGCCCTGATCGAGCAGCCGCGTGAGGCGCTCGCGGGCGGTTGAGAGGAACCAGCTCACGGAGCCGGCTTCGATGTGGCGCATGTCAGTCATTGCCGACCTCCATGGTCCGCGCGCCCTGCAACAGCCGGAGCATCACCGTGTCGGGCCGGGCGCCGCCGTCATTAATCGAAATGCGCAGGCCGCCGGGCGAGGCGCGCTCGACGAAGTCGGCGATGACCGCCTCCCACACCTCGTCATAGCCACGCACCGGGGTGACGATCTCCACCGTGCATTCGGTCGCCTGGAGCGTGCGCTCCAGCAGCACTTCGAGATTGCCGGAGCCGACGACGCCGACGAGGGCGCTACGGATCATGCCGGCGGCGGGGCCACGTGTCGTGTGGCGGAATTTGAGGGTTTCCATGGGCCGGCTCCTCACCAGTTGCGGAATTTGTGGGGCGGGTCGTAGAGATCGCCCGACCAATGCATCAGCTCCTTGATGGAGCGCGCGGCAAGCAGGCTCTTATTGGCATTCAACGGGTCGATGCCGAGATCCTCGGGCCGCTGGATCACCTTGCGCGCGCGCAATTCCTCGACCGTCTTGCGGTCCCGCGCACGCCCGACATCGGTATAGCCCGCCACGCCCCGGATCGCTTGCTCGCGCTCATAAGGCGTGCGGCACAGAAGGAGGTTGGCCATGCCCTCCTCGGTGATGATGTGGGAGACGTCGTCGCCATAGATCATCACCGGCGGCAAGGCGAGATCGAGGGATTTCGCCAGCTCGATGCTGTCCAGGCTCTCGACGAAGGTCGGCGCCATCTTATCGCCGAAGGTCTCGACGATCTGCACGACGAGTTTTCGCCCGCGCGGCAGCGCCCGCGCGTCGCCCGCCGCCTCGCGCCCGGCCTTGAGCCAGGCGTCGCTGGCATGCCGCCGCCCGCGCGGGTCCGAGCCCATGTTCGGAGCACCGCCGAAGCCGGCGATGCGGTCGCGGGTGAAGGTGGAGGAATTGCCCTGCAGGTCGATCTGCAGCGTCGAGCCGATGAACAGATCGGTCGCGTAGAGGCCGGCCGACTGGCAATACATGCGGTTCGAGGCCATGGAGCCATCGCGGCCGGCGAAGAAGATGTCCGGCCGCGCGCGCATGTAGTCGTCCATGCCGACTTCGGAGCCGAAGCTGTGCACCTGCTCGACCCAGCCGGTCTCGATGGCCGGGATCAGGGTCGGATGCGGGTTCAGGGCGAAATGCGTGGCGATCTTGCCCTTCAGCCCCAGCCTCTCGGCATAGGTGGGCAGGATCAGTTCGATCGCCGCCGTGTTGAAGCCGATGCCGTGGTTCAGGCGCTTCACGCCGTAGGGTGCGTAGATGCCCTTGATCGCCAGCATGGCGCTGAGGATCTGCGTTTCGGTGATCTGCGCCGGATCGCGTGTGAACAGCGGCTCCACATAGAAATGCGACGGCGCGAGCACGACGAAGTCCACCCGGTCGCCCGGCACGTCGACACGCGGCACCGTGTCCACCAGTTCGTTCACCTGGGCGATGACGATACCCTGCTTGAAGGCGGTCGCCTCGATGACCACGGGCGAATCTTCGGTGTTCGGCCCCATATAGAGGTTGCCGTCGCGATCCGCCGCGCGCGCCACGGTGAGCGCGACATGGGGGGTGAGATCGACGAAATAGCGCGAGAACAGCTCGATATAGGTATGGACCGCCCCGAGCTCGATCTTGCCGGCCTTGAGCGCCCTCGCAATCGCCGCGCCCTGCGGGCCGGAATAGGAGAAGTCCAGCTTTCGCGCGATGCCGGCCTCGAACAGATCGAGATGCTCGGAGAGAACCACGCCGGACTGCACCACATGGAGATCCTTCACCACGGAGGGATCAACCGCGGCCAGCCGGGCGGCGAGGAAGTCCGCCTGCTTCTGGTTGTCACCTTCCAGGCAGACCCGGTCTCCGGGGCGCACCACCGCCTCCAGGAGCTTCGTCGCATCCTCGGGGGAGACCAGCTTCCCCCTGGCATAGGGGCTGGCCGCCGACAGGCGCTGGTCGCGCGATTGGCGGGCCGTATCCCATGCGCGTTGCGATGGACTGTTCGATATGGCAGTCATGGCGAGCCTCATGCACCAGGAAGAATGCCGCTGCGCCTGAGCGGCGCAACGGCGGGGGTTGCCTAATTGCCCGGCTCAGCCACCTTGCGCGCGGCCTCTTCGATGACGGAAGCGACCTGCGTGGGATGGGATTCATAAACCGAATGACTGGCGCCCTCGATGACAATGAAGGGCGCCTTGGCACGCTGGTAGTAGAAGCGTTCCAGGTCGGGATTGATGATCTGGTCATTTCCGGCCACGATGCCCCAACTGGGCTTGGCCTTCCACGCTGCGGCGGTGAGCGGCGTGCTGAACACCTCGGCCTTGGCAAGCACCTGTGAGCGGGATTCGAATTCCGCCTGCTCCCTCGGCAGGTCAGGCGCGAACAGCTTCGGGAACAGCTCGGGGTTCAGATAGGTGTAGCCGTCCGGCGTTTTCTCGATGGCGCCCGGCGTCTTCGCCAGCACGCTCGGCATCTTCTTGCCGAGCTCGCCCTCATCCTCGCCCACATCGGGAGCATGGGCGGCGATGTAGACGAGGCCGGCCACCTTGGGGTGCACCCCCGCCTCCGTGATAATGGAGCCACCATAGGAATGGCCGACCAAGATGGTGGGGCCATCCTGCATGTCGAGCACGCGCTTGGCGGCGGCAACGTCGTCCTGGAACGACGTCTCGGGCTCCTGGACCATGGAGACGCGGAAGCCCTTCTTCTTCAGGATGTCGTAAACCGGCTTCCAGCCGGAGGCGTCGACCCAGGCGCCGTGCACCAGGACGATGTTCTTGATGGGTTCCGCCGAAGCCGTGGCCGGAGCGGCCAAAGCGAGCAGCGATGCGAGCATCAAGGCGGGGCGGATACGATGGAGCGGCATTGTATTACCTCGTCGGTTGCAGGGCGACTGGGCCCCAATGGCGACGAGAAAATTCTCAAAAATGGACTCGAAGCGCGAGTAAAGATGCGTAAATTTGTGAAAATACCGCAATGATTCTGCCATAAACTGCGATCATCTGATTGTTTTAAATCTTTATATATTTATATAATCCGTCAATACAAATGTGTATATATAAGATTTTGAAGCACCCTCCCTTTGAGAGAGGGAGACTGCCTATGGTGGCGAACCTGCCAGGGCGGTCCCTTGAATTTTCATTGATTTACATGACAAGCGGCCGATCCGGCCCATCCTGCCTTCGTGATTCCAGAACACGGGCAAGGTTACCCTCATATGACCCATGCAATCCTGATGGCGCTCGCGCCGCTTTTCTTCGTGATGGCGCTCGGCTATGCTGCCGGGAAAGCTCGAAAGATCGATAACCACCATGTCGGCGGCCTGAATTCCCTGACCATGGAGTTCGCGCTGCCAGCGTCCCTATTCGTCGCCATGGCTTCGGCGCCGCGCAGCGAGATCTTCGCCGAAGTTCCTCTATTTCTTCTGCTCAGCACCGTCATGCTCGCCATATATGTGGGGTGGTATGCCTGCGCGCGGCGGTTCCTGGCGGCTGATCCCGCCGACGCCGCGCTTCAGGCCCTGACGGTCGCCTTCCCCAATCTCGCGGGCGTGGGCCTTCCCATCGCCGCCGCAGTTCTCGGGCCCACGGGGCAGATCCAGGTGGCCGTCGCCATCGCCGCCGGCTCCATCATGGTCAGCCCCATTACGCTCGTCATCGTAGAGCTTTATGCCCGGAGAGACACGAAATCCGGGGGCGGGGGCACGCCCATCGCGAGCGCACTGAGGCGCGCCATGACGAAGCCGGTGGTGGTCGCCCCCATGGCCGGCATCGCGCTGTCGCTGGCCGGCATCGAGCTTCATTCCGTCGTCTCTGCAAGCCTCTCGCTCATCGGACAGGCGGCCGCAGGCGTCGCTCTCTTCCTGACGGGCCTGGTGCTTTCAGCCCAGTCGTTCCGGCCGTACTGGAAGGTGATCGCCGCTACCCTTGTGGCCGACATCATGCGCCCGCTGCTGGCCGGCGCCACGGTCATCGGGCTCTCCGTGCCGCTGGACACAGCGCGGGTGGCCATTCTCCTCGCCGCCATTCCCTCCGGCTTCTTCGGCATTCTCTTCGCGGTCAGCTACGGGCAGGATTCGACAACCGCTGGCTCCATCGTGATCGCAAGCACACTCTTCAGTGCCGTGACGATGGCGATGATAATCGCGCTGCTGTTTCCCGCGTAGACGCAGATTTAAGCAACGCACCGGTTCGGACTTCATGAGCATAAAGGAAAAACAAAATGAAGATGGTTGTCCCAGGCCTGCGGCATCCCACCCAAATTTCTTGCCGGGATTGCCGCTGAGCCGACCAGGAGGCACGAGAGGAGAGCCCTGCGGCGCCCTACTGCGTGGCGGACGGAAATGGAAGCTCGTCGCGGCTCACGATCGGGTTTCGCAGGGTACCGATACCCTCAACCTCAACCTCCACGACATCACCTGGCTTAAGAAAGACCGGAGGATTTCTACCGATTCCCACGCCGCCTGGCGTGCCCGTTGCTATGATGTCACCCGGCAGGAGCGTAACGGTGTCGGTAATGTAGCTGATGACCCGGTCGATGCGATGGATAAAATCCTTTGTGTTCGCATCCTGCATGACCTGACCATTCACGCGCGCGGTCACGCGAAGGTTGTTGACGTCCGCAATTTCATCCTTCGTCACCACGACCGGCCCGATGGGCCCGCTCAGGTCGGCGTTCTTTCCCAGAGTGAATTGCCGTGTCTCCATTTGCTTGGTGCGAGCACTCAAGTCATTGAAGACCGTGTACCCGAGGACGCAGTCCATCGCGTTCTGCTCGGTGGCCGCCCAGCACCGGCGGCCCACGATGACCGCGAGCTCCACTTCCCAATCGAGGCCTGGCTCATTCGGCGGAACGGGAACGCCGGTGCCGTCGACGACAAGCGTACTCTGCCAGCGGCCGAAGATCATCGGCACCTTCGGCTGGTCGATCCCGGCCACCTCCTTGGCCTCGATCGCGTGATCTCTGTAATTGATACCGACGCAAAACACACGAGAGGTGAGCGGAACCGGGGGTGCCAGTTCAACGGTTGAAATATCGAATACGGCACCATCGGATTTTGAAATCATTTCCGATGGCGATGCATAAAATTCATCTACGGAACAGATCTCTATAACCTTGCTTCCCTCGCAGCGCCCGATAAAACGCTCACCATTCTTGAGGTAACCGACGTAGCGCATGATCGCGTTCTTTCATTAGATGAACTGGAACTTCAAATTCGAACCCGACGCTCGATCGGGGAGAGCTCCGCACGCACCGCTCTTCGCCAAGGCTCAAAGCGTCGCCTCGAAGGCTCGGGCATTCCACCCCCAACCTAGGCCGGCGATGCGCCGAGCGTCAAGATATTATATACGATTTATCATTTTCAATATCATGTTGACAATTGAACTCCAGCGCCGTCTCTGCGAACATGCCCAAGGGCGGTTGCGCTCCGGCCGCGGCAAATCTGGTCGACCGTTCAAAAAGGGCTCGAAATGTCCCCGCCTGCCGAACTGCCCCCCTCATCCGGCCGGCGCACGATGGCTTCGCTTCTCGCCGACCGTCTTCGCCAAGACGTCCTGACCGGGAGCCTGAAGCCCGGCGCACGCCTTTCCGTCAGGGAGTTGGCCGAGCGATATGACGCCGGAACAATTCCCTTGAGGGAGGCTTTGTCGCGCCTGTCCACCAGCGGGTTTGTCACGGCCGAAGATCAAAGAGGCTTTCGGGTTGCCGAGGTTTCCGCGGAGGAGGTTCTGGACATCCACAAGCAGCGCACCGAGCTCGAAGGCATCGCGCTTCGCGAGTCCATCCGGGCCAGCTCGGTCCAATGGGAGGCCGAGCTGATCGCCGCCCATCACAGAATGGCGAGCATTCAGGGCCACCTCCTCGCCAGCGACCCGGAGTGGGAACACGAGCACATCCAATTTCACCTGCAATTGGTCAGCGGATGCGGGTCGCCCTGGCTGCTGCGCTTTATCCAGACGCTGATCGAGCACAGCCTGAGATATCGGCAGCTCGGCAGCCGCGCACTCGCGCAGGCGACGCGCAAGCGAGACGTCGCGGGTGAGCACAAGGCGATTTTGGACGCCACCTTGGCCCGGGACGCAGACCTGGCCTGCGCGCTCTTGAAGGCCCATTACCGGGAGACTTCCAGAATTGTCGTTGAAGCCATCTCCGCCGGTGCAGGCGAGAAGGCAAGCACGCCACAATAATATATGATTATTAGTATTATATCCTATTTCCAGGCCTTCCTCTCCGGAGCTGGGCCAAGCAGCAACGATCCCTCGACCAGACCCGCGGCCGCTCAGCAATCGGCCCCGACGCGCGTCAAGCGCATCGCGCTCCGATGCGAAAGACCGAACGCAGCATCGCCGCCATCTTCCCCCTCGGCGCGAGCTTCATCCTCATCCCATCCGTCCACATCGCCTGTCGCGTTTTCGAGCGACGTGGCGACCGCTTCGCGTGAAGAAACGCGATTGCGCGAAGACATAAGGGTGTTTCCCCGATGCCGTGAAACGGGTAAACGCCCTTATGTGAGGAACTGAGCCGCCCGCTCCTTCGCCGCATTCTTTAAAAAGCGCCATACAACCGGGACACGCGCTATCCGCTTGAGCTCGGCCGGCATGAACATCCAATACGTTCTCTTGAAGACGACTGTCCTGCCAAGCACCGGAAGCAGATCGTCTCTTCCATTGGCCAGATAACTCGGTAAAATTCCAATACCCGCGCCACCTGCAATAGCGGCGAGCTGCGCGAATATGCTCGTACTTCTAAGTGTACTGCAGCTGCTTTGAACCAGATCGAGGATCGCGGGGAGACCCTTCGCGGGCCCGCTCTCTTCAATGTAGCTCACGAAGCGATTGTGCTGGAGATCCTCGAGGGAGGCTATCGGCGGTCTTTCGGCGAGGTATGACGGCGAAGCGTAGAGGCGCAAGGTGTAGTCCACCAGCTTGGTCAACAGGTAGGGGCCGCGGCCAGGTCGATCGATGGTGATCACGATGTCGGCCTCATTGCGGGCAAGTTGAATGGGGCGCGGCTGCACAATGAGATCGATCCGCAAGTTCGGATGCATGCCTTGAAGCTTTCGCAGGTGTGGCGGAAGCACGCGCACGCCGTAGCCTTCCGAGCACCCGATCCGCACGACGCCCGAAATCTCGTCGGAAGGGTCCGAAAACTCCTCATCTATTCCAAGGAAATGTTCCTCGATGACCTGAGCTTCCGCCAACAAGCTTTGTCCACGTGGTGTCAGAACATGCCCCGATGACGTGCGGTTGAACAATGGGGAGCCGACCACAAGCTCGAGGCGCTGAATGCGGCGCGACACGGTGGTGTGCTTCACATCCAGCCGGCGGGCAGCCTCCGTTAGCGTGCGCGAGCGCGCGAGTTCAAGGAAGTACCTGAGATCATCCCACTCCATCGTCGTCGGCTCCGGTCCAGGAGGGGCCGCGTTTTTCGACGCGACTACGCTGTGCATTTTTGAACACTAACGTTGCGCTTATGGGAGGTTCAAGCGCCCTGAGGGCATGATACCCATTAAATCCAAGGGCTCCATTCGAATGCCCGGTAGCGCCCGTCAGCACCGCGAAATGTCAGCCGTGCTGCGGCGAAAAGAGAACGAACGCTCGGGAGAGAAGCGTTATGAAGAAAATTGCGTTCATAGGCCTCGGAAACATGGGGTTTCCGATGGCCGCCAATCTCGTGCGCGCCGGCTACGAGGTTGGAGTCTACGACCTCAGCGCCGACGCCGTCAGTCGCCTGGCTTCAGAGGGTGCTCGCGCCGGCCGCAGCCCGCTTGACGCCGCCGATGGTGCCGATGCGGTCATCACCATGCTGCCGAACGGCAAGATCGTCTGCGACCTCTATCTGGGACCCGAGGGGCTCATCCATGCCCTGCAGGATCGGCCGCTGCTGATCGATTGCTCGACCATCGCCCCCGAGACGGCGCGGACCGTGGCGGCCGAGGCCGCTGCCGCGGGCTTTTCCATGCTGGATGCCCCGGTCTCCGGAGGCCCGCCGCGCGCCGCCGAGGGGACGCTCAGCTTCATGGTGGGCGGCAGCGGGGAAGCGCTCGACGCCGCCCGTCCCGTGCTGGAGAAGATGGGCCGGTTCGTGTTCCATGCCGGCGGCAACGGTGCTGGGCAGGCGGCCAAGATCTGCAACAACATGCTCGCCGCCGTCGCCATGGCAGGTACCGCAGAGGTGATGGAACTCGGCGTGCGCAACGGGCTCGACCCGGCGGTCCTCAGCGCCATCATGCAGAAAAGCTCGGGCAACAACTTCGTGCTGGAGCGCTGGAACCCCTGGCCCGGCGTCTTGCCGGAGGCGCCCGCCAGCAAGGGCTATGCCCCCGGTTTCCAGCTCGCCTTGATGCTGAAGGATCTCGGCCTCGCCCTGGACAACGCCCGCGCCAACGGCGCTTCGGTGCCCATGGGTGCGTTGGCGCAGAGCCTCTACGCCCTCCGCTCCAAGGAAGACGGCGCCGGCGCCTCGGACTTCTCCTGCATCCAGACCCTCTATTCCCGTGGTGCTTGACGCGCCCCCTGATCAAGGAACGCAACTCATGTACGGCAAAGATCATTATATTGGCGGCGCCTTCAGCGCCGGCTCGGGCGGCCGCACGGGTCCGGTGTTCAACCCCTCCACCGGCGAGGAGATCTACCGCAGCAGGTACGCCGACAGCGCCACCGTCGACGACGTGGCGAAAATCGCCGTGGCGGCAGGACGCGCCTGGGCGGCACAGTCTCAGGCCCGGCGCATGCAGGTCATCTTCAAGATGCGCGATCTGCTGCTCGCCAACACCGACGCCCTCGCGGAAGTCATTGGCCTCGAGAACGGCAAGACCCTCGACGACGCCAAGGGCGAGATCGGGCGCGCCGTAGAGGCGGTCGAGTTCGCGACCAACGCGGCCCAGATCACCAAGGGCGAGTATTCCCTCAACGTCGGCGGCGGAATCGATACGTTCTCCATTCGCCAGCCGGTGGGGGTCGTCGGCTGCATCTCGCCGTTCAACTTCCCGGTCATGGCGCCGCTCATGATGGGAGCGATGGCGGTGGCTGTCGGCAATGCCGTCGTCCTGAAGCCCTCCGAGCGGGTTCCCGGCGCGGTCTCCCTCATCAGCGAGCTGTGGAAGCAGGCCGGCCTGCCGGATGGCGTGTGGAATGTGGTGAACGGCGATGCCGAGGCGGTGAACGCGATCCTGGCGCACCCGCTGATCCCGGCCATCAGCTTCATCGGCTCCACCCGGGTCGGCGAGCACGTCTACCAGAAGGGGTGCAGCCACAATAAAAGGGTTGCGGCCTATACGGGCGGCAAAAACCACATGGTGGTGATGCCGGATGCGGATCTGGAGGCCGCGGCCGCGGCGTTCGTGAGCGCCGGCTACGGTTCCGCGAGCCAGCGCTGCATGGCCGTCTCGCTCCTGGTGGCGGTGGGCGAGCAGACCGCTCGCGACCTGCGCGAGATCATCGTGCCCATGGTGAAGAAGCTGCGGGTCGGCGCCTACAACGACAAGGGCGCCGATTTCGGCCCCGTCGTCACCGCCGCCGCGAAGAAGGCGGTGGAAGACGCCATTCAGCGCGCGGTAGACGAGGGCGCCGAGCTCGTCATCGACGGGCGGGACGTGGAGGCGCAGCGCAAGGGCTTCTATGTCGGCCCCTCGCTTGTCGACAACGTCACCGTAGACATGCAGATGTGGAAGGAAGAGATCTTCGGCCCCGTGCGCGGATTGATGCGGACGAAGACGCTCGACGAAGCCATCGCCGTGGTCAACGCCCATGAATATGGGAACGGCGCGGTGATCTTCACGCGAAGCGGGCAATCCGCGAAGCGCTTCTACACCGAGGTCGAGGCCGGGATGCTGGGCGTGAACGTGCCGGTGCCGGTGCCGGTCGGGTATTACAACTTCGGCGGCCTGCGCCGCTCCAAGTTCGGCGATGCCCACATGTTCGGCCCCGACGCGGCCCGCTTCTACACCAAGATGAAGACCATCTCCCAGCGGTGGCCGGAACGCGACGCGCAGGACGATCGCGCGCTGTCCATGGCCTTCCCCAGCAACACCTGAAGCGCGCGCCACCGCCAGATGGCGCCGGCAAGACCGGCGCCATCGAGAACAATCAATAAGACGAACCAAAAAAGGAGGAATGCCATGAGACCGGCCCTTTCCATAATGGCCCTGCTCGCGACCGCGTCACTCTCCCAAGCCGCCGACCTTTCCGGCGGCAGCGTCAAGATTGGCGTGCTGAATGACCAGTCCGGCGTCTATTCGGACTTCGGCGGACGCACCTCGGTCGATGCGGCCCGCATGGCGGTAGAAGATTTCAACGGCAAGGCGAAGGGCATCAACGTCGAGATCGTCTCGGCCGACCACCAGAACAAGGCCGATATCGCCACCGCCGTCGCCAAGCGATGGTTCGACGTGGACGGTGTCGACGCCATCGCCGACCTCACCAATTCCTCCGTTGCCATCGCGGTCAACACCATGGCGAAGGACCTCGGCAAGGTCACGCTCATGACCGGCCCATTGAGCACCGCCGTGACCAACGAGAGCTGCTCGCCCACCGGCTTCCACTGGGGCTGGGATACCTATTCCCAAGGCACCGGAACGGCAGGCGCCCTGATGGGACAGGGGCAGACCCGCTGGTTCCTGCTCGCCGCCGACTACGCCTTCGGTCACGCCATGGCCAACGACATCTCCCGCGTGGTCACCGAGCGAGGCGGCAAGGTCCTGGGCCAGGTGAACCACCCGCTCGGCGTTGCCGACTTCTCCTCGTTCCTGCTGCGGGCCCAGAGCTCTGGCGCGCAGGTCATCGCCCTCGCCAACGGCGGCACGGACACCATCAACGCCATCAAGCAGGCGGCCGAGTTCGGCATCACGCAAGCGGGGCAGAAGCTCGCCGGCCTCGGCGTCGTCATCAGCGACGTGCACGCCCTCGGGTTGAAATCCGCCCAGGGCCTGGTGGTCACCACGCCGTTCTACTGGGACGCCAACGACGAGACACGGGCTTTCGCGAAGCGCTTCTACGAGCGCAACGGGCGCATGCCCGGCCAGGTGCAGGCGGCAACCTATTCCTCGGTCCTGCACTACCTGAAGGCGATCGAGGCCGCCGGCACCGACGACGGCAAGCAGGTCGCCGCCAAGATGCGGGAAATGCCGGTGAAGGATGCCTATGCCCCGAACGGCCGCATTCGCGAGGATGGCCGCATGGTCATGGACATGTATCTCGTGGAAGTGAAGAAGCCGGAGGAGTCCACCCGCGAGTGGGACTATTTCAAGATCCTCGGCACGATCCCCCGCGAGACCACGGCGGCCCCCATCGAGCAGTCGCGCTGCCCCTCGGTGATTGCCGCCCGCAAGACCTCGGCGGAAAAGTGACCCGACCTCTCAACAGATGAGCCATAGATAAATGCCCGAGCCCAACCCGGCTCGACTTTGCCATGGCCTGCTTCTCCCCGGTGAAGGGCGGCGGATCCGTGCCGGGGCCCGCGCATTCGCGGAGACGTAAGTCGCGCCCGTCGCGACGAGATCGGGCAGCGCGAGGAGGCGAGGGAGAACTTGCCCCTCGCCTTGTTCGAGGCGGCGGGCGCTGCCGGGCTGTTCCGCCTTCCCGTCGCGGCGCGCGAGGAAGGCGCGTATTTCAGCGCCGCCGCCGACCGCGACGTGTGCCGCATCCTCGTGGGAACGCCCTCCGGTCCGGTGCGCCGGGGCCGCGCAGGGCCGACCGCGCGCCGCAGCTCACCGGCGAAACGACCGCTGCGTTCGTGACGACCGGGCCGGAAGCCAGCTCCGATCTCTCCATTCCGGCAATCCGCACGCACGCGACCGCCGATGGCGACGGACCTGGGATATCCGGTGACCTGGGCCCCCTCTACGGCGGCAGGCCGTTTCCACGATCAGGGCGGCTTGGGTGACAGCGACACCGGGCGATCGCCCCCACATGTTCGGTCCGGGGCACGAGACACGGTCAGCGGCGCCGGCTGGGCGCGCTGGTGCTCCCGGCCCCGGAGCTTCAGGCCGAGCAGGTGGCCGCGCCCGAGGTGGTGGACCCGGGCGCGACCCTGGCGTCGAAGTTCAAGGAAGGGCCCTTTGCGCCCATGCGCCGTTACGGTAATGCCAGGGTGGTGGCGGCGGTGCGTGATCTGCGCGCGCGGCGGCCATCCATTGCCAGAACGGGCGGCGGCCTGATTCACGAATTTCGAAACCCACGCGTTTTCCAAGGCCCGGCGCCGACATCGACGCCCGCCTATCCCGGAAGGAAGCGGCATGAGCAACCCAGAGGTCTTCATCGTTTCCGGCGCCCGCACGCCCATCGGCGATTTCGGCGGCGCGCTGAAGGACATTCCCCCGATCGCCCTCGGCGCCCATGCCGCCAAGGCGGCCATCACCCGCGCCGGCATCGCAGCGGAAGACGTGGGCCACACGGTGGTGGGCAACGTGATCCACACCGAGGCGCGCGACATGTACATCTCGCGCGTGGTGGCCATGGAGGCCGGCGTGCCCAAGGAGGTGCCCGCCCTCACCGTGAACCGCCTATGCGGTTCGGGCCTCCAGGCCATCGTCAACGCCACCCAGATCCTGAAGCTGGGCGATGCCGAGATCGCGCTCGCCGGCGGCGCCGAGAGCATGAGCCGCGGCGGATATCTGATGCCCGCCGCCCGCTGGGGGCAGCGCATGGGCCCCACCACGGCGGTGGACATGATGGTGGGCGTGCTCACCGATCCGTTCGGCCACGGCCACATGGGCGTCACCGCGGAAAACATCTCCGAGCGCTACCAGGTCTCGCGTGAGGACCAGGACGCCGCCGCCGTGGAGAGCCACCGCCGCGCCGCCGCCGCCATCGCCGCCGGCCACTTCAAGGACCAGATCGCCCCGGTGGAGGTCGCGAGCCGCAAGGGCAGTGTGATGTTCGACACCGATGAGCACGTGCGCGCCGAGGTGGGCGCGGCCGACATGGCGAAGCTGAAGCCGGTGTTCAAGAAGGACGGCTCCGTGACCGCCGGCAATGCCTCCGGCATCAACGACGGCTCGGGCATGGTCGTTCTCGCCACCGGGGCGGCGGTGAAGGCCAGGGGCCTGAAGCCCATGGCGCGGCTCGTGTCCTATGGGCTGGCGGGGGTCGATCCCTCCGAGATGGGCATGGGGCCGGTGCCGGCGGTGAAGACCGCGCTGGCCAAGGCGGGCCTCACCCTCGACGACATCGACGTGATCGAATCCAACGAGGCGTTCGCCGCCCAGGCCTGCGCGGTGAGCCGGGCGCTCGGCTTCGATCCGGCCAAGGTGAACCCCAATGGCGGGGCCATCGCCCTCGGCCACCCGGTGGGCGCTTCAGGCGCCATCCTCGCCGTGAAGACCATCTACGAGCTGCAGCGCACCGGCAAGCGCTACGGGCTCATAACCATGTGCATCGGCGGCGGGCAGGGCATCGCCGCCATCGTCGAGCGGGCGGATTGAGCCTCCTGACGAAGTCGCAGCATTTCTGCCTCGCCGAAGGCGCAATTCCCGGACGGGCCTCGGCTCGGACATGGATGGCGCACCGGTCCTGACCTGCACCAGCCCAATTCGTGCGGCGCTTCGCTGCTCTTATGAAGCAGAGAAGCGTTCCGAAGCGGGTATCGCATCTTATGCCAACGGCCTCGGTCCTTGACCGAGGCCGACAGGCTTGCCCTCAGGCGCCGCGCGATCTAGGCCGGAACCTCAAGATCAAACTTCACCTCCGTGCACCCCGCCGGAATGTCGTCAACGGCATTCGGCGCCCCCTCCTGGCGCCAGATTTCGTATGCGATTTCGCGCAGGATCTTGCCGTCCTTCATCTCGAAGACGTGGGCCAGCCGCACCGACATTTCCGTGCCTTTCGGAAAAGGAAGGTTGGGCATCTCGTCGCCGACGACCCTCACATGCGCGATCTGATCGTCGAACACGAACTGCTCCGTTGCGAAGCGTCGCAACGGAATGAAGGAGTGATAAGCGACCGTCCGAAAGATGCCGCGGTAGGATTCCAGAATCTTGTCCCTGTCCTTGAGCACGACGCCTCGGCTGGGTGCCTCCCAGCTGATATCATCCGAATAGAGTGCGACGGCTTTCTCTACCGTCTCGGGCGTCTCGTTGTGAAAATGAGCATCGACCGCCCTCATGTTGCGCGCGATGATCTCGTCACGCGTCAACTCGCTGTCCGGACGCCTGGTATCAACTTCGATTGGCCCTTGGATCGTCCTATCTACTCCTGCCATTGGTTCCTCCTTGGATGGTGTTTGAGGCAAGGTTCGGATGCTGCGTGGCTGCGGGCGGCCGCTCGGCTTTGGCCATTTCCCACGCCTCTTCCGCGTTGCATCCGAATCCATTTCCGGATTCCGGAACGCAGCGCGCTGAACTTCAATTTGGTCGGATCGGCGCTGCGCCCGCACAGAAGACAGGCCTTCGGCGACAGCACCCGGTTCCTTCCAAGGCCTTTAATGTCGCGCTTTCGCCGCCGCGGGCGCGCGCTCTTGAGCCACAAGGCGATACGGCTACGGCGCGCGCAGCGGAACGAAGAACTGGAACCAGAAGCGGTCGCCTTCGGCCCGATTTTCGGTGCCAAATTCGTGCTGCCACTTCACACCGAAGGCGCCATTCGGGCCGCCGTAGGAAATCTGCGGCCCAATGGCGAAGCCCTGCTGCCGAAATCCACCCTGATAGGCGACGCCCAGCAGTTCATCGTCAGTGAATTGCTTGACAAAATAACCGCCGACGCCAACCGTGAGCTCCGGAATTGTGTCGAACGCATGATAATTGACGCCCCAATCAACGAAAAACAGGGCGCCGGACTGGTATTGGGTGTCGTCGTTCTTGGTATGGAACTCCACGCCAATCGCACCCGACACATCAAGCTTCTGCACCGGCATCCAGGTGAATGTCGTATAGGGATTGACGGTAATGAAGTTGTTGGACGTGGCCCCGCCCGTGGGAACGAAAACGTCGACACCGGAAAAGCCGAAGAAGGTCTTCTCTGCGTTCGACCAACCGAGATAGAGCGGCTGAAGCGTGATGTCGCCAAAACCGAAATTGCTTTGCGATCCGAAAACCGTCCCGACATCCGTATTCATAAAGGGAACGACGATTCCCGAAGCGAGGCGGAACGGCCCGAACTCCACGTCCCAGGTATGGAAGATGCGGACCGCATTGGCGAAGACGTCCGCTCCGAAGCCCGGCACGGCACTGTTTCCCTGGCCATTCGTAAATGCATCCGCCGCATAATATATCGTATAGTTCTGCAACCAGGTGTCGCCCGGCCCCGGCATCGCCCCCGCCATAATCGTATTGACGCCGATAGGGTAGGCAATAGCTCCATTCTCCGTCGCATTCGACGGGCCCGACGCGCTGAGCGCAAGCCAGCCGAAGCAGGCTATCAGAACATTTTTTGAAATAAACATGGATTCCCCCCAATTTTTATTGTTTGAAACGGCACAGATATTGACTGTGCCGCCGCTACTAATTTTAGACTTAAGCACCATATTCTAGTGAAGCGAACATCACGCCGGCGACAATTCCAGAGACCTGACTTTCAGATGCATCTTGGCGCCAAGCTCGTCCAATGACCGGGAAAAGGATTCCGCGCTGCAGCTGATGGCCACATAAAAATCAGGACGAATAAGAATAATTTGTGATTTTATTTCGTCGAACCAAGACTTGTATGTTCCATCTCGATCGAAAATTGCACCATCTTTGTATTCGTCCGTCATCTCGAACGCTCGTACGCCAAGCCTATCCAGCACTTCCCTCTGGAGTTGCGATATGTGATCGAGAGGATTCAGCTTCCAGCCGATTGCCGCCCATCCTCCATCGACGAACTCGTCAAATCGTCCGGTGTTTCCGCCGAACGATACGTAGCCCTGAGAGGAAAGCTTGCCGGCACAGCCGTGGCCTTCGATCCAGATGCCGTTGCCTAGGGATAGATTGGGATCGGTCGAGGGCTTCGGGCCATTCGCGGCGAGATCTGCCATCATGGCGCGATCTCGCTCCGCCGCCTCCGCCGGGTCAGTAATACACACCACACCGCCAATTCCGACAGAGAGATTTATGAATTCCCTGACATGTTCTCTTCGTTCATCACCATACGTTCCAAGAACCCCGTCGTCGGCCAGGTCGGCAAGCACGAGGTCAAGTTTCCAGGCAAGGTTATTGGCGTCTCGCAATGCTGCGCACATTCCCTGTCCAGCAAAGGGGGGCATAAGGTGTGCGGCGTCGCCTGCGATCAGAATGCGACCGCTGCGCCAGGTCTCCGCCCATTTGGCCTGAAAGCGCCACACGGCGTGCCGTTCGAGCGTGCAATTCTGCGGATTGGCTCCCCATTTATCGAGCAGTCTCCAAGCGGCGTCTGGATTATTCAGCAGCTCGGGGGTTTCACCCGGCAGCACCATGAACTCCCACCGCCGACGCCCAGGGCCAGCCGGCACGACGGTTGTCGGGCGGGTCGGATCGCAGAGCTGAAAGATTGGCGGGTCAAAGACCATCGGCTCATTGGTCTTGATATCGACGATGAGCCAATCGAACTGGAAGCCGAGGTCGTGGACCGGCAGCGCCGTTTTTGTGCGGACAAGGCTATTGGCGCCGTCGGCACCGATCAAATACTTGGCGCTGAGAACCCTCTCGATGCCTGTTGCTTCCTCTCGACATCGAATCGACACCGATTGGCCATCCTGACTGAGGTCTAGCAGCTCTGATCCACGGGCCACCTTGATGGCGGGAATCTGCTGGATCCTTTCGGCCAGGCGGACCTCGAGCTCGGGCTGATTGAACCAGTATAACCGATGCCAACCGGCTTTAGTTTGGCCTCGCCAGTCATAGCGCGCAAGAACTTCGCCATTACCGTTCTTGAGCTCGTACCAATCCCTAAAATATTGGATCTTTTCATCGTTGTCTGCATCGATGCCAATGCGCGACAAAAGACGGGCAGCCTCGTCATCGAAGGTCACCGCGCGGGGGAGTGGATAGTGCGCGGCGTGACGCTCAACAACAATTACGGACCGCCCCCGTCGGCCAAGGAGAATGGCAGACATAAGCCCTGCCGGGCCGGCGCCGATGACAATAACGTCAGCATCGTATTTTTTTGGCGTATTTGTCACGGATTCACTCCCATGATTGTGCTTTTATATGATGATTCGATCTTTCGTCAGAAGACGAATGTCTGACTTATTATTTCTTTGCAAGAGCTACATGAAAACGACTATCGAATACTACTTATAAATGTAAATATTTATATCAGAAATGAATTAGATAAAATTACAGTAACGGCCATCAGCATAAGAATAATACTTGTACCCGCCCGACAAACCGGGACGCACGGGCTTCGGGGGTGGCAGCTGCTCGCGCGCCAGCTTTGCGGGCGTGCCTTCCTTGGCCGGGCGAGAAAGAAGCGCCTGCTTGCCGCGCCTGTCGCGCGCGGAGGTCAGAGGCATGTTTGCCAAAACGTCGAGAACTGGCGAGCTGAAATTCCCGCATCTCGATTGCTCCCTTTTTTGGGCTTCTAGCGGCCCTGCGCGTTCTGCGCTCGTATGACATATCTCGATATGAGAGGCATCTCATTTTATGAGGTATCTCTCATATTATTCGGTGTCAAGCCTCCCGGCGCGTCTTCAGCAAGCCGCATGGGCGATGCGCAAATTTTTGCGTATGCTGCAGACGGGGCCATGCGGGCGTCCGGGGCATCGGTATGTTAGGGATGCCACGTCATCCTAGGTGTGAGCAATTGTGGGAAATGAAACAGCGGGCGGATAGCATTCGTTTTCGGCAATCGGCAGCATTTGATAAGAAATCAAATGTAACGCGGGCCAGAATTTTGGACGCAGCTATAAACGTTATTGCGATGCATGGACCTGACAAGGCATCAATCGCGGAGATAGCGAGAGTATCCGGCCTGGCAAACGGAACATTCTATATATATTTCAAGAATAAAGACGATCTCATTGATCAGCTCGGCGTCTCGGTGACAGAGGCCATCGTCAAGTCGGTCCACAACCCCGCGTTGGAGCATGAGGACGCCGCCCGGCTGGTGGCGAGGCATATCTTCTGTTTTCTTCAGATTGCGGGCTCGGAACCCAATTGGATACCGCTCATTGTGGACGTTTTGGGAACCACAATGAAACCCCTTGGCAACATTGAAGCCGGCATCCGCAACGACGTTCACAAAGGCAGAACATCAAATCGATTTGATGTTCCGGAATGCGAGGAAATCATATCAATCATACTTTCCCTCTGCCGAATTGGCCTTGAACGGATCAGGATCGGGACAGAAGTGCGGATCGTGCAACAACGGATCATCGAGGCGGGCCTGCGTATGCTTGGCATTAGCCCGATGGAGGCGGCGATCATTGCTGAAGAAACGATATCGTTGCAACTCTGGCATAACTTTGAATTTCCGGACGTGACGAGCGCACGTTGAAGGATACTTTACCGATGGGGAACCCTCTTGCGGGCCATGGCGGCTGTGATCACGAGGGGCCGCCTGGTGACGTCTGCGAGGAAGGTTTTGAGTGTCGTGCCTTTCAGGCGCATCCTGCCGGGAATGGCTGCAAGGCCATTCCATCAGGTCGCCGACAAAGCCGCAATGCCGTGAGGTTCTTCGACTTTACGACGTCCGCCCCGGATCCGAAGGGGATCCCTCGACCCCAACCTTAGAAAGGTGCTAGCGAGTCCTCCGCCACACGTCTTCAGGCCCAGGGAATGGATGTCGGAGAGGAAGATGAGCAGGCTGACCGGCTTCTGCTTCTGGGACAGCCCGAACTCGGCGGCCTGCTTCACCGAATTGATGGTGTCGCCGCCGGAATTGGCCAGCGCCACGACCCTCGTGCCGGAGCCCTGCGCCTGGAGGATGAAGGAGGAGAAGTCCGAGCTCTGGAACGGCGCCAGCGCGCGGCCAAGCACCTTGCCGCCGTTGGCCTTCACCACCTCGGCCGCGTCGCGCTCCAGCGCATGGCCGAAGGCGTAATACGCCGTCAGGAAGTACCAGGAATCGCCGCCCTGCTTGATCATGGCGCGGCGGTGCCGTTGGCGAGCGCCCAGGTGCCGTAGGTCCAGTGGGCAGTGTTGGGGGTGCAGGCCTTTGCGGTGAGATCACACGTGCCGGCGCTCGCCACCAGGAAGACCTTGTTCTTGTCGCGGCTGATGTCGGCGAGGGCGACGGACGAGGTCGGCACGTCGACCATGGCGTCCACCTTGTTCTGGTGATCGGCGGAAACCACCTCCACCTTGAAGCCGTGCTTCTCCGGCTGGAACTCCGCCACCGCCATCTGGGCGGCGGTCACCGAGCCGGGACCGGCGATGTCGGAATAAAGGCTCGACTGATCGTTCATGACGCCGATGCGGAAGGTCGGCAGATCCTGGGCCGAAGCCCTCTGGGCAGTCGTGATCGGGACGGCGACGGCGCACGACAGCACGGTCGCCGCAACGAGGGCAGCGCGCTGGCGGATCTGCCGCAGGTGGCGGAAGACATCATCGCCGGCGGCCTGCGCGGCTGCACGGTGGTGCGCATCTGAACGGACGAGGTGGGCGTGCCGCTCCGGCACGCCCACATTGAGCCGGAGGGCACCTGCACTAGGGTCGGGCATCCTGACTCGTCCGCCGCAGGGGGCTTGCGACGTGAACTTCGCCGGTATCGATCTGAGGCTGTCCGCCAAGCTGTTCGCGGCGCTGTTCGCCATTCGGCCTCATGGGCTATGTGGTGTTCTTCGGCATCTCGATGGCCGTGGCGCCGGCGCTCTCCTGCGTCCTCTCGCCGACCGCGCTCAGTATCTCGAAGCGGCTGATGGGCATCGTGCTGGCGGCCATCGCCATGGAGATGTTGAGCGACGCGTTGGGCCACCTCTTCCTGACCTGGGTCGCACACGCCGGATAAGAACCGGCCATCAGAAGCTCGGCGGGGTGCAGGCGCTGATAACCTCGCAGGGGTTGGGGCCGATGCAGCGGAAGCGGTGCGGGCGGCGGCTCTCGAAATAATAGGCATCGCCCGGACCAAGGATGCGCCGCACCGCGTCGACCGTCACCTCCAGCCGTCCGGACAGGACGATGCCGCCTTCCTCGCCTTCGTGGACGAGCGGGACGATGCCGGTGTCCGCTCCCGGCTGATAGCATTCCTTCAAAATCTGCACCTTGCGGCCGAACAGGCGCTCACCCACCTGGCGATAGGAGATGGCGCCCTTGCCGATCTCGGTGAGTTCCTCGGCGGCATAGAACGTCTTCTTCGGCGTCTCCGGCTCGAACGCGAAGAATTCCGCGAGGCCGATGGGGATGCCTTCCAGAATCCGCTTCAGCGCGCCGACCGACGGGTTGGAGGTGTTGGATTCGATCAGCGAGATGGTCGAGTTGGTCACGCCCGTCCGCTTAGCGAGCTCGCGCTGGGAAATGCCGTGCAGGAGCCGCAGCTGGCGCAGCCTGTCCCCGATGTCCATGGCGACGGCCCCGTTTCGAGTGTTGCGAATATCGAAAATACTGCCATCCGATGTGCGCAATTTCAATGAGATAGGAGGCGTAAGAAAACGACTTGTTCAGCCTGCACAATTGGTCGATGTGGGGGCAGCCATGAGGAGAACGGCATGAGCCTTCACGTCCGGCCCAACCAGCCCAGTCTCGACTATTTCTGGATGCCGTTCACCGCGAACCGCCAGTTCAAGGCCGCGCCCCGGCTCCTGTCGGGTGCGAAGGGCATGTATTACACCGACATCGACGGCAACACGGTGCTGGACGGCACGTCGGGGCTCTGGTGCGTCAATGCCGGCCATGGCCGCACCGAGATCACGGAGGCGGTCGCGCGCCAGCTGGGCGAGCTCGATTTCGCCCCGACCTTCCAGATGGGCCATCCGATCGTCTTCGCCTTCGCCGAGAAGCTCGCCGCCATCGCGCCCGGCGGGAAGGACGGCGGTCTCGACCGTGTGTTCTTCACCGGTTCGGGTTCTGAATCGGTGGACACGGCCCTGAAGATCGCCATCGCCTATCAAAGGGCGATCGGGCAGGGCACGCGCACCCGCGTCATCGGCCGCGAGAAGGGCTATCACGGCGTCGGATTCGGCGGCATCTCGGTGGGCGGCCTGGTCAACAACCGCAGGGTTTTCCCGCAGATCCCCGCCGACCACATGCGCCACACGCTCGACATGGAGCGCAACGCCTTTTCCCGAGGGCTGCCGGCGCATGGCATTGAACTCGCAGAGGATCTGGAGCGGCTCGTCGCCCTGCATGGGGCCGAGACCATCGCTGCGGTCATCGTCGAGCCCATGGCCGGTTCGGCCGGCGTCATCCTGCCGCCGAAGGGATATCTGGAGCGCCTGCGGGCCATTGCCGACAAGCACGGCATCCTCCTGATCTTCGACGAAGTCATCACCGGCTTCGGCCGCCTCGGCACGCCGTTCGCCACGGACTATTTCGGCGTCACGCCCGATCTCGTCACCACCGCGAAGGGCCTGACCAACGGGGCCATCCCCATGGGCGCCGTCTTCGCCTCGCGCAAGGTCCATGATGGCCTCATGACCGGCCCGGAGAGCCAGATCGAGCTGTTCCACGGCTACACCTATTCCGGCCATCCGGTGGCGTGCGCGGCCGGGCTTGCGACGCTGGGCATCTATGCCGAAGAGGGGCTCCTGACCCGCGGGGCGGAGCTTGCGAACTATTGGCAGGAGGCCCTGCATTCCCTGAAGGGGCTGCCGCATGTCGCGGATATTCGCAATCTGGGCCTCGTCGGCGCCATCGAGCTCCGCTCGCGCGACGGCGCACCCGGGGCGCGGGCCTATGACGTGTTCGTGGAGTGCTTCCGCAAGGGGCTCCTCATCCGCGTCACCGGCGACATCATCGCCTTGTCGCCGCCCCTGATCATCGAGAAGGAGCAGATCGGCACCCTCGTCTCGATGATCGCCGACACGCTGAAAACCACCGCCTGACGGCGAAACCAGCCGCCGCAAGGGCCTTCGGGCACCTGCGGCGGCTGGTCCGGTCACACAGCCTTCAGCGTCTCCGCCAGGGTGGTGAGGAGGCGGTCGGCATCCGCCGCCGAGAAGACGAGCGGCGGCCGGATCTTCAGCGTGTTGGCGTGATAGCCGGTCGCGGAGATAAGCACGCGGCGCTGGCGCAGCCCGTCCACCACGGCAAGGGCGGTGGCGGAATCCGGCTCCTTGGTCGTCCGGTCCTTCACGAATTCCACGCCGATATAGAGCCCGGCGCCGCGCACATCGCCGATCCGCTCATCGGATCTGGCGATCTCCCGGATGCCCTCCTGGATCATCCGGCCGATGCGCGCGGCATTCTCCTGCAACCCTTCCGACATCAGGACATCGAAAGTCGCCTGCGCGGCGGCGATGGCCACGGTGTTGCCGCCGAAGGTGTTGAAATAGCGCATCTCATTGCCGAAGCGCTCGATGACGTGGGGCGCCACCGCCACGGCGGCGACGGGGAAGCCGTTGCCCATGGGCTTGCCCATGGTGACGATATCCGGCCGATGGCCGTGGCGCTGGAAGCCCCAGAACTTGTCTCCGGAGCGGCCGAAGCCCGCCTGCACCTCATCGGCGATCATCACGCCGCCGGCCGCCCGCACGACCTCCGCGATGGGGGCGAGGATATCGGTCGGATCGGCATAGATGCCATCCGACGAGAACAGGGAATCGGCGATGAAGGCGGCAAGCCCCTCGCCCCGCCGCTCCAGCTCCTCGATCTCGTATTTCAGCTGGCGGATGAGCGTCGCCGCGATCTCCGCAGGGGCGATGCGGTAGGAATCCGGCGCCGGAATCCGCCGCACCCATTCGCCAAGGGGCGACTTTCTGCCGAGCGAGGGCGACAGTCCGGCGGTGAGGAAGGAATTGCCGGTATAGGCCTCGGACGTGATGACGATGCCCTTGCGCCCGGTGTGGTGCATGGCGATCCGCAGCGCGAGGTCGTTGGCCTCCGATCCGGTGCAGGTGAACATGATGTGCCGGATAGGGTCGCCGAAGGTCGGAACGATCTGGCTCGCGAACTCCAGAATGCCGTCCTGCAGATAGCGCGTATGCGTGCACAGCGTCTGCATCTGCTCGTAGACCGCTTCAGCCACCCGCGGATGGCAGTGGCCCACGGAAACGACGTTGTTGTAGGCGTCGAGATATTCGTTGCCTGCGCTGTCCCACAGGAGGGTGCCCTTCGCGCGCCGGATTTCCACCGGGTTGGCATACATCAGCCGGTAGGCAGGCCCGAGCAGCGCCTGCCGGCGCTCGATCATGTCCCGGGTCGCGGAATCGAGGGCCGAGATGTTGGCCGGATCGAAGCCATTCACCATCCCGACGTTGATCTTGCGTTCCTTCACTGCGGTCATGATGGAAACGCCTCCTTCACATGGCGGGCTGAAAGCGGGGGTGCTGCGCCGAGAAAGGTCTCGCTGATCTCGTCGACGGAGCGGCTGAGGAAATGGTCGAGCTGCGACCAGCTCTGGTGCGTGTTGCGCAGAATGTAGGTCGCGTTGTCGGGAAACTGCTCCGCCCGCCATGTGGTGATGAGGGCGCGGGCGACCACGCGGGCCATGATCATGTGCGGCAGGAGCAGCAGTTCGTCCTGCGTCAGGTCGGCTACGCCGAGGTAGCCGCGCAGCAGGTCACGGCCTGCATCGAACATGCGCTCCGATCCCACCGGGCTGAGCTGGTTGAGAAGCGCGGTCGACAGGTCGATGACGATGGCGGTGCGCACCACGTCGCCGAAATCGATGATGCCGGAGATGAACTGCGCCCGCCCCCGATCAACCACCACGTTGGAGCGGCTGAAATCGTTGTGCAGCACCTGCGTGCGGCAGGCGGCGAGCCGGCCCTGGAGGGCGCGGAAGCGATCGAGCCCGCGTTCGAGCTGGCGGCGGCGGTCCCTGTCCTCGATGCGCTCCAGCAGGAAGGCGAGCTTGGGCAAATGCTGCACGTCCCAGGCGATCTCGCGGCTGTCGTGGGGGTGCGAGAAGCCCGCCATGGCGAGGCGAAGGCGGGCGAGGATGGCACCCACCTTCTCGCGCTCTTCGCCTATCGCCTCGATCCGGTCGAGCGGCGTGCCGTCCAGATAGGTTAATACCCGCACGAGCCGCACCTGCCCGTGTCCGTCCACATGGGACAGGAAGGCCGCGCCCGCCAGCGTGCGCACCACGCGCGGCACCGGCAGGAAAGGATCGGTCTTTGCCACGTAATCGAGCAGTTCGGCCTGCAGCGATATCTCGCGCGGGTTCTCGTCCGGATTGGAGAATTTGGCGATGTGGCGGCCGTGCGCGCCGTCCACCAGAAAGGTGTCGTCCTTCTCGGTGTCGAGCCGCGTCAAAGTCCCCGAAACGCCGAAATGGCGGGCGAGAACGGCGCCCGCCGCGTCCGGCGGAATCGAGCGGAAGGCAGTGGCCAGCCCTCCGGCCATGAGAAGGCGGTCGGGCGGGTGGGAGGGCGTGGGCATTTCTGTCGTGATTCCTCGCGGAACGGGGCGCTCTGTTGCTTCGGCAGGGGGTTCAGACCTTGGCGATCACGCGCTTTCTCCGGCCGGGCGCTGCGGTTTCGGATGGGCGCGTCGCGCGCCCTGAAGCCTCTTGCGGAGTTTCGCCATCGCCCTGCGGCCGGTTGGGGGCGCCTTCGGTGAGATAGGCGAGGGTCATGTCGATGATGGTCTTGCGGTGCTGCTCCAGAAAATCGGAGCGCATCAGATCGCGGTCGAAGATCATCGACAGGGTGAAGCGGTTCGAGATGTAGAAATAGCCCATCGCCGAGATGGATATGTAGAGATCGATGGCGTCCACGCCCGGCCGGAACACCCCCTTGCGCTCGCCTTCCCGCAGGATCGCGTCCACGGCCCCGGCGAGGCGGCTGTAAAGCTGACGGATAATCGGCGACTTGGCGACATGGCGCCCGCGATGGATGTTCTCCGAGTTCATCATCACGATGACCTCGGGCTCTTCGACGAAGGTCTGGAACGTCGCGTCGCACAGGCGGCGGATCGCCGCCACGGGCTCCAGGCCGGTGAGGGGGATTTCTTCCTGCCGGCGGCGCATGGCCTCGTAGGTGCGCTCCAGCACCTTCACATACAGCTCCTCCTTGGAGCTGAAGTGATGATAGAGCAGGTTCTTGCTGATCTTCGCCCGGGCGATGATGGCGTCCACCCGCGCACCGTCGTACCCCCGCCGGGCAAATTCCATCTGTGCTGCCGCGAGGATCTTGTCCTGCGTCCCGATGGAATCACGCTTGCGGGGCTTTTCACTCACGACCGAGCCTTCCTTTTCGACCACGATCCCATGAGGATGCGCGGCACCAGTCTCGTCAACCGCAAACTGAGGCGCCAGCGCGCGGTGCGACGAAGGGCTCGCAGCGTTCCAGGCTGATGCGCGTCGTCTCGGCGGCGTCACGGGTCCACCAGTCGAGCTTGGAGAATATCTCGATCTCGAACGGGCCGTCGTATGCGATCTCGTTCAGGAGACGGCAATGGAAGGCAATGTCGATCACGCCATCGCCGACCATGCCTCGGTCCTGATAGACGTCGCGCGTCGGCACCAGCCAGTCGCACAGATGGAAGGTGAGGATGCGGCCGGCTCCGGCGGCCCTGAGCCCTTCCGGGAATTCGGGATCCCACCAGCAATGGTACACGTCGGCCACGATGCCCGTGCCGGCGCCCATCGACTCCACCAGATCGAGACAGTGGCGGAAGGTGTTGAGGCACGAGCGGTCGGCCGCGAACATGGGGTGCAGGGGTTCGAGGCCGAGGGATACGCCTGCCGCGCGGGCGTGCGGCAGAAGCTCGGCCAGCGCATCCTCAACGCGGTTGCGGGCGGCGATGATGTCCTTCTCGCCGGTGGCGAGGCCGCCGGGCACCACCACGAGGCAGGCCGCCCCGAGATCGTGCGCCGCATCGAGCCGGCGGCGGTTTTCCTCAATGGCCGCCGCGCGGGCGGCGGGATCGGCGAGGTTGACCCATGCCGTGGTGCACAGGCACGGCACGAACAGCCCCGCATCGCGGATCAGCCGCCCGGCGGCGGCGGGGGCGATGCCTTCCAGATACTGGTTCCACACGCCGATGCCACCCGCCCCGTGACGCGCATATGTGTCCACCGCCTCGACGAGGGAGAGGGAGGGTGTTGTGATCTGGTTGATGGCGAAGCGGGAGAAATCGCCGGGCACAAGGCTCATGCCTGTTCTCCCGCCATGGCGCTGCGCAGGGCGGCCGTCGCGTGGGTATCGACGGCGCCGTTCACCACGAGGACGCCGAAGCCGTCGCGGGCATAAGCGGGGCTGATCTTGCCGTCGAGCACGTCTTCCAGCACCAGTTCCGGCGGGCGCGCCAGAGGATTGCCATAGCCGCCGCCGCCGGCCTGCTCGTGCCGGATCACCGTGCCCTTGGTCACGTTGCGCGTGACCTTGCTGGCCAGCAGCTCGAAATTGCCGGACTCTGACAGGAGGTTGCGCGAGAGCGCCCCCGGCTTGCCGCCGAACAATCCATACGGCGCATGGGCATAGCGGTCCGCGCGCAGCTGCATCACCGCCTCGTCGGCAAGGAGGCGGTACTGGCGGACGACGCCGAGGCCGCCGCGCGTCTTGCCCGCGCCGCAGGAATCGTCGCGCAGCGCATACTCCTCGATCATGAGCGGATAGGTCGCCTCCATGATCTCGACCGGCATGTTCGACATGTTCTGCGACGGGTTCGTCACCGCGTCGATGCCGTCCCGTGTCGCCCGCGCTCCGAGCGCGCCGTTGATCATGTCCACCACGATGAAGGGCTCGCGGGTCTGGGTGTCGTAGCCACCGAGGCAGACCACGGTGTTGCCGCCTTCGCCTGCCGCACACACCCGCTCGGGCACGATGGCGGCGAGGGCGCCGAGCACGGTGTCCACCACCCGGTAGCCGGTCAGCGCGCGGGCGGCCACGGGGGCGGGGAATTCGGGATTGAGGACGCTGCCCTTCGGCGCGCTCACGTCGACGCAGCGATAGAGGCCCGCATTGTTCGGGACGTCAGCATCCAGCACGCAGCGCACTGCGAGGTAGGTCGCCGACTTCACGAAGGACAGCGTGGAATTGATCGCGCCCTTCACCTGCGGCGACGAGCCTTCGAAATCCACGCCGATGTGGTCGCCCTTGACCGTGATGGTCACATGGATCGGAATCTCGCTTTCGTCAAAGCCGTCGCCGTCGATGTAGTCGGTGAAGGAATAGGCACCATCGGGCCAGGTGGCGAAGGCCTTGCGCACGAGGCGCTCGCCATAGTCCAGGAACTCCGCGAGGAATTTCTCCACCATCGGAATGCCGTACTTCTCGGTGAGGCGCAGGAACTCGCGCTCACCCAGGGCACACGTGGCCAGCTGTGCCTCGAGGTCGCCGATGACGAGATCGGGCAGGCGCACGTTCTTCGAGATGATGTCGAAGAGCGTCTTGTTGCGCACGCCCCTGTCGAACAGCTTCAGGGGCGGGATGCGCAGCCCTTCCTGAAAGATCTCGGTGGAATCCGAGGCGTTGGAGCCCGGCACGCGGCCGCCCACGTCGCAATGGTGGCAGATCACGACGGCATAGCCGATGTGCTGCGCACCGTCGAAGATGGGCTTGAACATGAAGATGTCGGGCAGGTGCATCCCGCCGTCATAGGGGTCGTTCAGGATGATGACGTCGCCAGGATTGAGGTCGTCGCCATAGTGGCGCTGGATGGCCTCCATGGCGTCGGGAACGGCGCCGAGGTGCAGTGCCACGGTCTTCGCCTGGGCGAGGATGCGCCCCTTCGCGTCGCACATGGTGGCGGAATAATCGAGCACGTCGCGCACGATGGGGGAGCGGGCGGTGCGCATGACCGTGTAGGCCATGTCGTCGACGATGGATTCGAACGCGCTCTTGAGCACCGCGAAGGTGACGGGATCGATGGTCTTGTCGGTCTGGTCGAGCATGGCGCGATCCCGTCAGGCGAGGGTGATCAGGAGATTGGCGTGGGCGTCCGCCTCGGCGGTGGCGCCGGGGGGCACCACCACGGTGCTGTCCGCCCCCTCGATGACGGCGGGGCCGACGATGCGCGCCGGGCAGCGCGTGCGCTCATAGACCGGCGTCTCCATATGGCCCTGTTCCGCGCCGTAATAGACGTTGCGGATGCTCGCGGGTTCGTTCGAACCTTCCACCCGCGCATGAGCGGCGCGGAAGTCGATCTTGCCGGGCCTCAGGCCACGGCCGATCACCCGCAGGCTCACCACCTCGATGGTGTCGGAGGAGGAGTAGCTGTAGATGGCCTCATAGGCCGCCTTGAAGGCCGCGTGCAGGCTATCCCGGTCCGAGAGATAGGGCACGGAGAGGGACATTTCCTGGCCACGGAAGCGCATGTCCACCTCGCGCGTCACGCTCATCAGCTGTTCGGCCACGTCCTCGCCGGCGAGGGCGGCGCGGGCATCGGCTTCCAGCGCGGCGAAGGCCGTCTCGGCCTCGGACGGCTGGAAGTCGGCGAGCTTCACCGCGAACGGACGGATGAAATAGCGCTCGACGTCGCCCGCCAGCATGCCCATGGCGGTGAACACGCCGGGCGACGCCGGCACCAGCACCCGTGGCATGGACAAAAGGCGCGCGATGTCCGCCGCATGGACGGGGCCCGAGCCGCCGATGGCCACCAGCGTGAAGTCGCGCGGATCGACGCCGCGCTCCACCGTCACCGCCCGGATGGCGCGGGCCATGTTGGCGTTCACCACGTCGCGCACGCCGCAGGCGGCATCCTCGGGGGTGAGATTGAACGGGTCGGCGAGATCGCGCGCGATGGCGGCGCGGGCCGCATTCACCGAGAGCGCGCGGGAGCCGCCAGCGAGCTGCGCGGGCAGGTATCCGAGCAGGAGATTGGCGTCCGTCACCGTCGGCCGCGAACCGCCGATGCCGTAGCAGGCGGGGCCCGGGTCGGCACCGGCCGAGACGGGACCGACGCGCATCAGCCCGCCCTGGTCCACATAGGCGATGGAGCCGGCGCCGGAGCCCACCTCGGCCACGTCCACGGTCGGCACGCTCATCATGTATCCGCCGGCCTTGATGAAGCGGCTGGGCGTGGAGATGCCGGCGCGAAACTCGTATTCGCTCACCCGCGTCAGCTCGCCATTCTGGACCAGTGATGCAGAGGCGGTGGTGCCGCCCATGTCGAACACCACGAGATCCTTGATGTCCAGCGCTTCGCCGAGGCGCGAGCCCCCGACGACGCCCGCCGCCCGCCCGGACGAGATGAAGAAGACGGGCTTTTCCCGCGCCGTGCCAGACGAGGCGAGGGCGCCGTTGGAGTTGCACACCAGCAGCGGGGCATCGATGCCGGCATCGGTGAGGCCGCGCTCCAGGCGCGTGAGGTATGCCTCCAGAACGGGCCGGACATAGGCGTTCACGACGGTTGTGCTGGTGCGCTCATATTCCTTGGCTTCGGGCAGCACGGAGATGGAGCTTGTGACGCGCACCTGCGGAAAATGCTCGGCGATCAGGTCGGCGGCGCGCTGCTCGTGTGCGGGGTTGCGGTAGCTGTTGAGAAAGCACACGGCAAAGGACGTGATGCCCGCCTCGACCAGTTCATGCGCGGCCTTCAGGACGGCCGCCTCGTCCAGCGGGAGAAGGATGGTTCCATCGGCACGAATGCGCTCGGCCACTTCCTTGCGGTAGCGGCGCGCGACGAGCGGAACCGGCTTTTCCCACTGGAGATCGAACATGGACGGCGTGCGCAGCCGGCCGATCTCCAGAACGTCGCGGAAGCCCTTGGTGGTGATGAGGCCGGTGGGCGCGCCCACCTTCTGCAGAAGGGTGTTGGAGCCCACGGTGGTGCCGTGGACCACCTCCTTCACCGCGTCGGGCGTCAGCCGGGCATCGGCGATGATGGCGGCGACCCCTTCGAGAACCGCCTGCTCGGGCGCCGCGGGCGTGGATGCGACCTTCCGGTGGAACACTGCGCCGCGCCCGTCGGCGAGCACGAGGTCCGTAAAGGTGCCGCCGATATCGACGCCAATGCGGGCGCCCGTCGGAGCGTGCTCCAGGCCGGTGATTGTCCCCACGACATGTCTCCTGCGTTATTGGACTGAATGGTTAGTTCTGATCCCTATTCGCGTCAAGAGACGAACTGCACAAACCATTTGCGGCGGGTGATGCATAAATCCACTTGCGTGACATATTGGACCATATAGTCTCAACTCGATGCCAAAGAGGGGATCGCAATAATGAAGATGACGTCCATCGCCGCCCGCCTCGTCCGGGCCGCCGCCGCCACCGCCCTGCTGGCCGGCCCGCTCGCCGCCGGCCCTGCCGCGGCGGAGGAGAAGATGACGATCCGTCTCGATTTCTCGCCCTGGGGCGTGCATGCGGGCATGCACCTCGCCAAGGAAAAGGGATGGTTCAAGGACGCCGGGCTCGATGTGGACATTCAGGACGGCCGCGGCTCCGGCAACACGCTTCAGCTGGTGAATGCCGGGCAGGTGGATGTGGGCCAGATCCAGGTCGGCCTCCTGCCGCAGGCCCGCGAGAACGGCTCCACCGCCAAGGCGTTCGCCGGCTTCGACAAGCGGACCGACCTCGCGGTCCTCGTCGATCAGGATTCGCCAGTCACCAAGGTCTCCCACTTCAAGGGCAAGAGCCTCGTCGTCTTCGCCGCGAGCCCCTGGGCCCCCTTCATCGACTATTGGCTCAAGCAGGGCGGCCTCGATCGCACCACCGTCAACGTGATGTTCGTGGACCCTGCGGCCGTGTGGGGCACCTACACCGCCAAGCGGGCCGACGGACTGATGTCCACCGAGCCCTCTGCCATTCCCGTCGCTGCCGCGAACCGCCCCTCCAAAGCGATCCTTGCCGAGGATGTGGGCATCACCTTCCCGAGCTACGGCCTCATCGCCACCGAGAAGACCATCGACACCCGCAAGGACGCGCTGAAGAAGCTGGTCGAGGTGCAGCAGAAGGCGTGGGCCTACATCCGCGACGGCCACATCGACGAGGCGGCCGACGCCATCATCAAGCAGCGGCCGAACGCCAAGCTCGACAAGAAGGTGCTGGCCGACCAGATCAAGCTCACCATCGACTTCTTCGACACGCCCAACTCCAAGGGCAAGCCCATCGGCTACCAGTCGCCGGAAGACTGGGCCAAGGCGGCGAAGTCGGCGGTGGACGCCGGCGCCATCAAGCCGGGGACGGACCCCGCCACCTACTTCACCAACGAGTTCATTCAGTGAACGCGCACGTCGCCTCCATGACGGATGCCTCGACGATGGCCTATCTCTCGATATCTGGCGTCCGCAAGACGTACGGCTCGCCCCGCGGACCCGTCACCGCGCTGAAAGGCATCGATCTTGAGGTGAACGAGGGGGAGTTCGTCTCCATCCTCGGGCCCAGCGGCTGCGGGAAGTCCACGCTGCTCAAGTGCATCGCGGGGCTGGAGCACGCCAGCGCCGGAAAGATCGCCGTGGACGGCCGCGCCCTCAAGGGGCCGCCGCAGAACATGGGCATCGTGTTCCAGCGCGACGTGCTGCTGGACTGGCGCACCATTCTCGACAACGTGCTCATCACCGCCGAGTTCGCCGGGCTCAAGGGCCCGGCGGTGCGGGAGCGCGCATTGGCGCTTCTGGGGCGCTTCGGGCTCGGCGGATTCGAGAACCGCCATCCCTGGGAACTCTCAGGCGGCATGCGCCAGCGTGCCGCCATCTGCCGGGCTCTGCTCTGCGATCCCAAGCTGCTGCTGATGGATGAGCCGTTCGGCGCCCTCGACGCCATGACGCGCGACGACCTCAATCTCGAACTTGCGCGGATCTGGCAGGACACGCGCAAGACCGTGGTGTTCGTGACCCACGGCATCACCGAAGCCATTTTCCTCTCCGACCGGGTGGTCATGATGGACCGCAACCCGGGCCGGATCGTCGAGATCATCGACATCGACCTTCCCCGGCCTCGCCACCTCGCCATGCGGGAGAGCGCCGAGTTCGGCCGCTATGTCGCCCATGTCCGCCACCTCTTCGCCAGCCTGGGCGTGCTGAAGGACGATGCCCCATGAGTACCTCCGGGAATAGCGACACCGGGAACAGCGCCATCGAGACTCTCGATCCGCCCATGCCCCAGCGCCTGCCCACCTCGCTGGTGGAGGCGGGCATGATGGTGGGCCTGCTCGTCGCGGTGCTCATCCTGTGGGAGGCGGCGGTCTACGTCTTCAAGCCGGCGCCCATCATCCTGCCGGCACCCAGCGTCATCTGGCAGGAATTCCTGCTCTCGCCGGGCTACTTCCTCCAGATGTCCGCCTTCACGCTCTACACCACGCTTGCCGGCTTCGGCCTCGCCGTGGTGCTGGGGCTCGGGCTTGCGGTCGGGATCGTCCATTCGAAGTTCATCGAGCGGACGGTCTATACGCTCCTCGTCGCGCTCAACAGCGTGCCGAAGGTGGCGCTGGCCCCGTTGTTCGTGATCTGGATGGGCACGGGTGTCGAGCCGAAGATCGCCATCGCGCTGATGCTCGCGCTGTTCTCCGTCGTCATCGACGCGGTGCTTGGCCTGAGGTCCGTCGACCCGGACATGGTGAACCTCGCCCGTGCGAGCCGGGCCTCGTCCTTCGACATTCTCCGCAAGATCCGCTTTCCCAATGCCTTGCCGAGCATCTTCGCGGGCCTGAAGGTGGCGATCTCCTTCGCGCTGGTTGGCGCGATCGTGGGCGAGTTCGTGGCGGGGTCGGAAGGATTGGGCTTCGCCATCCTCACCGCGCAGGGACAGTTCGACACGCCGCGGGTGTTCGTCTGCCTCATGCTGCTCGGCCTGCTGGGGACGGCGCTGTTCTTCGTCGTCGAGGCGTGCGAGCGCCTGCTGCTGCCCTGGCACGTGTCGCAGCGCGGCGGTGGCGGCTCCGGTCACTGAGGTGGCGGCGCAAGGGAAAGCGCCCCTTTCCGCCATCCTCGCTTTGCTGGCCACGGCCCTTCTGTGGGGCAGCAACCACGCGGCGGCGCGGGCGATCCATGATGCCCTGCCGCTGCCCTCGCTGGTGTTCTGGCGCTGGGCGATCGCGCTCGCGCTGCTGCTGCCGATCGCCTTGCCCGGACTGCTGCGGGAGCGCAGCGCGATCCGCCGAAATGCAGGTCGCATCGCGCTCCTGGGCCTAGTGGGCGTCGGGCTCTTCTCCGTCTGCCTCTATGCCGGCGCCTATCTGAGCCCGGCGCTGGAAGTCGGCCTCCTGAATGCGACGACGCCCATCTGGGTGCTGCTGATCGCCGCCTTTGTCGGGCGAGCCCGGCCCCGCTTCGCGCAGATCGCCGGCATCCTCATCGCCATGGTGGGGGTCACGCTCGTGCTGATGAAGGGGCTGCCCACGGGCCTCGTGGGCTTTCATTTCGGCGCCGGAAATCTCTTCTCCATCGCCGCCGCGGTGCTGTTCGCCTTCTACACCTACAGCCTCGGGCAGAACCCCATCGGCATCTCGGCCCTGAGCCTCACGGCGCTGACGGCGCTCGCCGGCTTCGTGCTGGTCTTCTGTCCCGTCTACGCGATGTTCCTCTGCCTCGGCGGGCAGGATTCCTTCACCAGCGGGCTGCGGGTGGAGCCCGTCAAGTTGACAGTGCTCTACATCGCCGCCGGCCCGACCCTGCTCGGCAATCTGTTCTGGATCTACGGCGCCGCGCGGGTGGGCGCGGCGCGCGCCGGCCCCTTCCTCTATTTCTCGCCGCTGGCGACGGTCGCGCTCTCCGCGACGCTTCTGGGCGAGACGATCACGCCGATGCAGATGGTGGGCGGCGCGGCCATCCTGGCTGGCCTCTGGATCTCAACCCAGGCGGGGGCGGGGGCGGGGCCGGCGAGGGCGCCGAGCCAGTAGGCCCGACAGCCTCGTGATCGTCAGCCCGACGACTGGACCGTCCTTCCGCTGCCCGTGCCGTCACAGTTGAGCCTGATGGTCAAGGGGAGCGATAATGAGGACACAGTTCGGAGCAACGGCGCCATGCGGTCATCGGCGCCGAATTGCTTACGCTTCGCTTGAGTGCACCGAATCCGCGCCCTGATCTGATCGCCCTCAATATCAACGGATCGCGGCCGTTTACATTCTCGGATGACGGTTATTGGCAGCTCGCGTATCGCTTGGGCATGATCTTGTTCCGCATCGGGAGGAAAGACCTCCTCCCGGCGTTGCGTGAATGGGAAGATGGGCAGGCCGCGTACGAGATCTCTGGCGAGTTGCGGCGATTACACGAAATCAAGTCTGCTTTGCTCTGCAAGGCCGACGCGGTGGCGAGCAGGATCGCCATGGTCCACGCTACGCGGCAGGAGGAGGTTTCTCTGAAGCTGGGCGCGCTGCGCTCGTTCCTGGGCGGGAATGAGTTGCCTGCGTGGGTCGGAGAGATGGGGAAGCCCCTCAGGCCGCCAGCTCGTATGACCCAATGAGCAGCTCCGCCGGGATGCCCCACTCACGATGGAGCCGCCGCACCATCTCCATGGTCAACGCCCGCTTGCGGTTGATGATTTCCGACGCACGCGAAGCGGAGCCGAAAAGGCGAGCGAGGCCCGCCTGCCCCTCCCCACGTTGTTCCATCATGAAGCGGATGATCTCCACCGGATCGCCTTCCGGAACGGGCCAACGCTGCTCCTCATAGCGCTCCACGAGGGTTGCGAGGATGTCCAGCTTGTCAGCCTCAGGCGTGCCAGGAGCCGCATCGAAGATGCGCTCGATCTCAGCGAGGGCCGCCTTGTGGTCTGCATCGGTGTGGATCGGATGGATTTCCATGCTCGGTCTCCTCAAAACTGCGACACGGTCAGGGCATCGATCCGGTCGGACTCGGCATGGGTGCCGATGAACTTCACGAACGCGATGCTCAGGCGGAAGTTGAAGGCGACAATCAGGCGATAGTCGCCGCCATGGATTTCGAACCGCACCCGCTCGCGATTGAGCGCCTTCGCCTCGGAGAAGGTGGCGAGCACATCGGCAATGGACGCCCAGCGGGCCGCCTTCGCCACCTGCTCCCAGTCCTCCAGCGGCGCCCGCATCTCGGGATGACGCTCCCAGAACGCGGCCAAGGTGTCTTTGGCCGACGTCTCTCTCAACGATGGCCTGCATGAACATGCGATCGTGCTCACGCCCATGGAGTCCCGGTTCAGGTACGAACTGGCGACCTGGGTGAAGGACCATTCCGTTCGCCTCATGCCTGACACCCGGCTCGAACGCATTCACTGCGTGAGGCTCGATACGACCCCCGGCAAGGCCACGGAGTACGCCCTGAAGGGCCAATGGGCGTCGGTTGCCACAAGATACTCTGCTCATCCTACCCAAGGCGCTCAGCGAGCGCGGCAAGGCCACGGATCGCGGCTACGATGAAGCTGTGAAGTCCGCCCAGGGGTGTTCGCTGATGCGGACGGGGCGCAAGCCATTCTGACAGGCATTTGAGCCAGCTGACGTGAGCCGGGCAGACAAAAAGAATGGGGCGGCCGTAGCTGCCCCATTCTTCGTACTCACCGTGTATCGGCCTTCAGACTGCCACCTTGCATTCCGGATGGATGGGCGCCACCTGCGTGATCGGCCGGGTGAAGGTGGGCATGTCCTTGTAGTCGCGCCATTCGAGGGTGACGTGGCTGTCGCTGCGCGCCTTCACCACCGCCTCCCACCAGCCATTGTACTCTCCGTCGCTGAAGTCGGTGGCGAGGACGATGTCCCCCTTCTTGAAGCCCGGCCAATGCTTGGCACCCTCCTTGATGACGACGCTGATCAGCGTTTCGCCGGTTGCCTTGTCCGTCACTGTAGCGAGCATGGCGGCGGCCTTCTTGCGCGTAGGCGCCGTAAGGCTCATTTTTCTCGGCATCGGCCTCAGCGGCCTTCTCATTCGATTGGGCAGGCGTAGATGCCTTGCCCTGTGCTTCGGCGATGGCGTGCAGGCGCTTGAAGATGTCCTGGCGGACGCTGGTGAGCAGCGGGCGATCGTTCTCGCCGAGGCGTCCGGCGGGGATGGCGGCGATGAGATCGGCGTCGTCGCATTCCGTGAAGGTCACGACGGAGGCTCCGTTCTTGAAAGCGGCGGCCGTGGCGCGTTCGGCTTCGGCCGAAGAGAAACGGCCGGCCTGAGCCTTGCCGGCCCAGTTTTGGAGAAGAGAACGCAGGCGAGAATGGAGGCATGAGTGGACATTATGAAGTACTCCGAAATTGAGTGCCAGACCTGTTCAGTGAAACTGAATCAAAAATCATCATATTTGTCAAATGTTGCGCAAAAGCAGGTGTTAACTTTGGTGCGTTCCAATCGGGAAATCCTGTGAATCGGCTTCTGGCATCGCGATCGGCAGCATTGCTTTTGCTCCAGCTGCGAGGACCCCTTAATGCCTGGATCCGCCTCCCAGGTGTGTAGCGGTTAGTGGGGGGCAGCGCTGTTCGACTTGATTAGCGTTAGGGTTGAGAGGTTATGGTCGCAGCAACCCCCTCTGCGCTTCTTGATGCTCCCCCGCAGCCAGTGCCATCTGCCCACGTTGTCGCAGAGGAAACACGGCGAATTGGTCCGCTAGATGGACCGACGGTTCATTTCATTGCAAGGCGCATTTTCTCCGGCTATGGTCCCTCCGCGCTCGCCACGAAAGGCGGGGGAAAATGAAGATGGAGGAAACGATGGGTCTTCTGCGCAGCCTCGCCCTTGGCGCGGTCGTTGCGGCGTTCACCTTGCCGACGCTGGCGAGCGCGCAAGATGCGAAGCCGTTCAGAGTGGGCGTCTCGAACGATCAGTCAGGCCCCTATGCGGACCAAGGCGGACCGGGCTCTGCGCTCGCCGCACGCATGGCGGCGGAAGACTTCGGCGGCAAGGTGCTCGGCCGCACCATCGAAATCCTGGTGGCGGACAACCAGAACAAGCCGGACATCGCCGGCCAGATCGCAAGGCGATGGTTCGACGTGGATGGCGTCTCCGCCATCACCGATGGCGGGTCCTCGGCAGCCGGGCTCGCCGCGCAAAACGCCGCTGCCGAACGCAGGAAGGTAACGCTGATCACCGCAGGCACCGCGCCGGACTTCAGCGGCAAGCAGTGCTCGCCCTATGGTACCCAGTGGGCGACATCATCCTACGCACTCGCGAACACCGTGGTGAAAGACCTGGTGCGGGACGGCGGCAAGAAGTGGTTTTTCCTGACGACCGACTTTGTCTTCGGCCACGCCCTTGAGGCCGAAACGGCCAAGGCAATCAAGGCCGCGGGCGGCACCGTGATTGGCAGCGCCAAGCACCCCATCAATACGCAGGACTTCTCGTCCTACCTGCTCCAGGCTCAAGGCTCTGGCGCCGATGTCGTCGCCATTGCCGCCGGTGGATCGGACATGATCACTGCGGTGAAGCAAGCCAAGGAGTATCAGATCCCCGGCAAGCTCGTGGCGCTTTACGTGAGCCAGCCCGAGGTGGATTCCATGGGGCTGGATGCCGCTCAGGGGCTCAGGTTCGCCACGCCTTTTTACTGGAACCTCAACGATACGACGCGGGCCTGGGCCGAGCGCTTCAAGGCACGCCACGGCAAAATGCCGTCCATGATCCACGCGAATACTTACGCGGCCGTTACGCACTATCTGAAGGCCGTCGAAGCCGTCGGCGCCGACGATGCGGAAAAGGTGATCGCCCGCATGAAGGCCACGCCGATCGGCGACAAGGCTCTCATCCAGAATGCTGCCATCATGGAGAACGGGCGCGTGATCATGGACATGTATGTCGCGAAGGTGAAAAATCCAAAGGACTCTAAGTTCGCCGGCGACAGCTTCGACATCGTGGCGAGCCTACCCGCGAAAGACGTGTTCGAGAATATCGAACTTTCCGGCTGCCCGCTCCTCAAGAAATAAAGAGGACTTCCTGAACATGGCTTCCGGTCTTTTCATCGGCGGGCGCTGGCTCGACCACGGGGCGCGCGTCCCCAACCTCAACCCGTCCGACACGTCCGATGTGCTGGGCGACTTCAATTGGGGCACCGCGGCGGATGTGGCGGCGGCGGTCGCGGCCGCCCGCGCCGCGCAACCGGCCTGGGAAGCGGTGCTTCCCGAGGCCCGGGCGCGGATGCTGCGCAAGGTCGGCGACGAGCTGCTGGCCCGCGCCGACGAACTCGGACGCCTCATGGCCCGGGAGCAGGGCAAGACGGTGCGCGAAGGGCGCGGGGAGGTGATCCGTTCTGGCGAGATCTTTCATTTCTTCGCCGGCGAGACGGTGCGTAACCACGGCGTCTTCACGCCGGGCCTGCGCGAGGGCTTCACCATCTCCGTCAGCCAGGAGCCGGTCGGCGTGATTGCCGTCATCACGCCCTGGAACCTGCCGATGTCGATTCCCGCCTGGAAGATCGCGCCGGCGCTCGCCTACGGCAACACTGCGGTCTTCAAGCCCAGCGAGCTGACGCCGGACTGCGCCTTCGTGCTGACCGACATGCTGGAGCGAGCGGGTATTCCTGCCGGTGTGTTCAACCTTGTCATGGGCAACGGGCGCGAGCTTGGCCCTGCCCTCATCGACGGCTGCGACGCGGTCACCTTTACCGGATCCGGCCCGACGGGTGCCGCAGTTGTCGCCGCAGCTGCGGGGCAGATGAAGAAGGTGCAGGCCGAGCTCGGCGGAAAAAGCGGCCTCGTCATCGACAAGACCTGCAACCTCGATCTGGCGGTGGAAGTGGCCTTCCAGGGCGCCTTCCACGGCACCGGGCAGCGCTGCACGGCGTCGAGCCGGGTCATCGTGCTCGACGCCGTGCGCGACGCCTTCCTCGACAAGCTCCTGAAGCGCATGGAGGCGTCGCGCGTCGGCCATGCCCTGGAGGCGGAGACCGAGATCGGGCCCGTGGTGGACCAGCGCCAGCTCGACAAGGATCTCGGCTACATCGAAATCGCCAAGGCAGAGGGCGGCGAGGTCCTCGGTGGCGGGCTCGTGCTGGAGCGGCCGACGCAGGGGTTCTACCTTTCCCCCTGTCTCATCGCGACGGACAGCAATGGTGCTCGGATTAACCAGGAGGAGGTGTTCGGACCCGTGGCGTCGGTGCTGCCGGCCTATGATCTGGACGAGGCCATCGCCATCGCCAACGATGTGCATTACGCCCTTTCGAGTGGTATCTGCACCAATGACCTGATCGCGGCCGAGACCTTCCGGCGCAGGTCGAAGGCGGCCATGGTGGCCATCAACACGACCACCGCCGGCCTCGACTTCCACGTGCCGTTCGGCGGGCGCTCTCCGTCAGGCTATGGCGCGCGCGAGCAGGGCATCGCCGCGCGGGAGTTCTACACCGAATACAAGAGCACCCACGTCAACGTCTCGGGCCACCTGTGATGGCGGGCCCCCTGCGCGGCATCAGGGTGCTCGACCTGTCGACGGTGATCGCCGGCCCCTATGCGGGTCAGATCCTCGGCGACATGGGCGCCGAGGTGATCAAGGTGGAGCCGCCGCAGGGCGACATCATGCGCGCGGCCGGCCCTGCGCGATCGCCCGGCATGGGCGCAGCCTTCCTCAATTCCAACCGTAACAAGTCGGGCCTCGTGCTCGACCTGAAGGAGCCGGACGATCTTGCCCGCCTCCTCGATCTCGCCCGGTCGGCGGACGTGCTGCTAATCAACATGCGTCCGGCCGCGGCCCGCCGCCTCGGCATCGCCTACGAAGACCTTGCGGCGCTCAATCCCCGCCTCGTCTACTGCGCCATCGTCGGCTATGGGCAGGATGGCCCCTATCGTGACCGGCCCGCATACGACGACATCATCCAGGCTGCCACCGGCTGGTCCGGTCTCGAAGCGCAGATCGGCGGCACGCCGCGTTACGCGCCGACCATCGTCGCGGACAAGACGACGGCGCTCTATGCGGTCGGGGCGATCAATGCCGCGTTGCTGCATGCCGCCCGCACGGGCGAGGGGCAGTATGTGGAAGTGCCCATGTTCGAGGTGATGGCGTCATTCCTTCTGGTGGAGCATCTGGGCGGTCGTACCTTCGTTCCGCCAGAAGGCCCGGCCGGCTATGCGCGTCTGTTGTCCCGCCACCGCCGGCCCTATCCGACGAAGGACGGCTATCTGAGCGTGTTGCCCTACACCGCAACCCACTGGCGGCGTTTCTTCGAGCTGGCGGGACGCGATGAATGGGCTTGTGATCCACGGCTCGCGGACGACGCGGCCCGCGCCGAGATCATCAATGAACTCTACGAGCGGGTCGCCACCTGCCTGCCGGAGCGGACCGGTGCCGAGTGGATGGCGCTGCTCCCGGCGTCCGACATCCCGTGCTCGGCGGTGAATAGCGTGGATGACCTGATCGCCGACGAACATCTCGCGGCCGTGGGCTTCTTCGTTCCGGCCGCGCATCCGACGGAAGGGGAGCTGCTGACGGTGCGTTGCCCCGTGCGCTTTTCGGGAACGCCCTGCGAACTGCGGACGGGCGCGCCTCCCCTCGATGCTCGAGCGGACAGCAAGGATGGGACTTCGGCGCAAGGCTATCTCGCTTCGGCTGGTTTCGCGCCATAATCCGATGCATGACGACGACCACACCCGTGAATGCGCTGATGCGCGGCCTCTTGGTCCTGGAGACGGTGAACGCCTATGGCCCGGCCGGGCTGTCGGAGATCACGCACCACACCGGCCTGCCGAAGGCGACGGTGCTGCGCCTGCTGGAAAGCCTCCGGCAGGCGGGATATCTCACATTCGACACCGACGCCCGCACCTATCAGGTCGGCTTGCGGGCGCTCGCGCTCTCCAACAACGTGTCCTACGAGGATACGCTGCTCAACGTCGCGCGACCGATCATGGAACGGCTGCGGGAAAAGCTCGGCTGGCCGTCCGACCTCGCGGTCTTCCAGCACGACAAGATGGTGATTCTCGACACCAACCGTCAGCCGGGTGTGCTCTCCAGCAACCGCAGCATCGGCTCGCGGGTCCCCATGTTGGCATCGGCGACGGGGCGAGCCTATCTCGCCGCCCGCCCTGTGGAGGACCGCCGGCGCATTCTCGAGCTGCTGCGCGACTCCACCGACCCGTTCGAGCAGCTGGCCCGCGATCCTGTCGCCGTCGAGCGGCTCTTGGAGGAGACCGCCAAGCGCGGTTACGCCCTCTCAGATCAGGAATTCCTGAAGACCAACCGGGGTGCCGCCGTTGCCGTGATGCGCGGAGCGGATGTGGTGTGCGTCATCAATCTCATCGCCATCGCCAAGCTCGCATCGCTCGCGGATCTCGAGAAGCGTTACGTTCCCCTGCTGTTCGAGGCGAAGGCGGAGCTGGAAGCGCAGCTCAAGGGCACGCCGGCTTTCGCGGGTCCGCCACGCCCTTCGCCCGCCTCGGCCCGCAGGCGGTCGGGTCGAAAGCCCCCCGCCTGAGACCCGCCGCATCGAGGGAACCCCGAGGATGAAGCTTCTGTATTCGACCGCTTCCCCGTTCGTGCGAAAGGTGATGGTACTCGCCCACGAGACAGGCCTCGCCTCTCGCCTCACGCTGGAGCCCTGCGTGGTCAATCCGGTCGCCCGGGACGCCAGGGTGGTTCCGCATAACCCGACCGGCCACATCCCCACGCTGCTGCTCGGCGATGGCACGGCCCTCTACGACAGCGTCGTGATCTGCCAGTATCTCGACACGCTGCACGATGGTCCGCCCCTGCATCCGGCGGGCGGCATCGAGCGAGCGCGCATCCTGTGCCTCCAGGCCCTTGCCGACGGCATCATGGACGCGGGCGTGCTCATCCGCTTCGAGACTGCGCTGCGGCCGGAGCCGCTGCGCTGGCCGGCCTGGATCGAGGGCCAGGGCGCGAAGATCGCCTCCAGCATCGCTGCCCTGAGCACCCGATGGCTTCCCCACCTGCAGGGCGCTCTGGACAAGGCGCCTCTGGACATGGGCGTGATCGCGGTGGGATGCGCCCTCGGCTATCTCGATTTCCGCCTGCCTCCCGACACCTGGCGTCCCGCCGCGCCGGACCTGGCATCCTGGTACGACGCCTTCGCGACCCGCCCCTCCATGCAGGCGACGTGGCCCAAGCCCGTCCCATAGATCGCCATAGAAATAAACGAAGAGGAATTTATCGATGCGCCAGCGGTTTGACAACAGCGTCGTCTTCATTACCGGCGGCGGAGCCGGCATCGGCAAGGCGACCGCAGAGCTGTTTCTCGCCGAAGGCGCGAGCGTTGCGATCCTCGATCTGGATACGGCGCAGGCAGCGGAGGGCTGCGAGGCCTATCAGGGCAGCGTCACCGACGATGCCGCCGTGACGACCGCCGTCGATGCCGTCGCGTCCCGCCATGGGCGCATCGACATTCTCGTCAACAATGCGGGCGTTTCCTTCCTCGGAACGGTTGAGGATGGAACTCTGGACGACTGGGCGCGGGTGCTCGACATCAATCTCGTAAGCGTCGCCCGCGTCTCGCGAGCGGCCCTGCCGCATCTGCGTAAGTCGTCCCACGCCGCGATCGTCAACATCGCCTCCTGCCTCGCGCAGACCGGGCTCGCGCGCCGCGCCCTGTATTCGGCCACGAAGGGCGGCGTCGAGGCTCTGACTCGGGCGATGGCAGCCGATCTCGTCGGCGAAGGCATCAGGGTCAACTGCGTCAACCCTGGCACCGTAGACACGGCTTTTGTCCAAGGCCTGGCCGCGCAGGTTGGCCGCGACACGCGCGAATTCGCGGCACGACAGGTCACCGGTCACATGGTCACGGCCGCCGAAGTGGCGGACGCCATCGCCTATCTCGCCCGCCCGGGCGCCCGCTCCACAGTCGGCTCCGTGCTGACAGTCGAGGCCGGCTTCGGGAGCATGCGGAGTTAGGAATCCGCTTGAAGAACATTGCCCTTCCCGTCGCTCAGCTGGCGCCCGCTACGGGTGCCAGCTGAGCGAGCCGAGAGCTCTAGTGATTGCGGTATCAGCCGATGGGATTTCGCAAAATGATTACACCATTTACACATGGCATGTGTCGTAAATCAAAACATTTGAGACGCGCGACGGCCTGCACAAAATCAATGACTTGCATGTCTCGAATTATAGTCTCATAATGCACGCATGATCATCGGCTATGCGCGCGTATCTACTGACGGACAGACGCTAGACAGCCAGATCGAGCACCTCAAGACCTCAGGCTGCAAGAAAGTCTTTGCTGAGACGGCCAGCGGCGCCAAGACCGACAGGCGCGAGTTGCGCCGCTGCATCGCCTCGCTCTCAGCCGGCGATGTGCTCGTTGTCGCGCGGCTCGATCGCCTCGCACGGTCCACGCGAGATCTGCTCAACGTGCTTGCCGAAGTCAGCGAACGGAAGGCGGCGTTTCGCTCCCTCTCGGATGCTTGGGCGGATACGACCACGCCGCACGGCCGTCTCATGCTGACGGTGCTCGGCGGCCTGGCTGAGTTCGAGCGCGAACTGATCAAGACCCGCACAGGCGAAGGACGCATTCGCGCCAAGGCGCGAGGAGTCAAGTTCGGCCGCAAGAGCGTGCTGACGGCCGATCAGCGAGCTTATGTTGCCAAACTTCGTGCCGAAGGCGAAAGCGTGCGGCACATCGCCAGGGTCATGGGTGTCAGCACGGCCACCATCGGGCGCATTGCGCCCACTCCCTAGGATTGGCTTGGGCGCACCAGGAGGACACTTCAGCGGTTCACCCGATGCGAAATACATCCCATGCCCTGCACAGGAATGCGGGGTCTTCCGCCGCTACTGCCACATGCTTCGCAGACGCGCGCCCACATCGATCCTGACATTCCGGACGGCGCCGGTCCTGACATCCTCGGGACCGGCCTTTGGCCACGACACATGATCAAAGTGCGGAAGAACGGACTTCGGGATGAAGCGCGTTCGCGCGGCATAGACGTGCCGGTCCCCTTTGACAGGCTGGCCGTGGACGAAAAAGCGCTGCGGTGTGACGAGATGCAGGGCATCCCTCGCCCGGGTCATGGCCACATAGAGCAGGCGTCGCTCTTCCTCCAGTTCCTCGGTCTGGCCTGCACCGAGATCGCTTGGAATGCAGCCATCGACCACGTTCATGACGAAGACGGACTTCCACTCCTGCCCCTTCGCCGAATGGATGGTGGAGAGGATGAGATAGTCCTCATCCAACAGCGGCACCCCCGCCTGATCGCTTGTGGCATCCGGCGGATCGAGCGTCAGCTCCGTCAGAAACCTCTCGCGTGAGCCATATCCCGCCGCGATCTGCTCCAGTTGCGTCAGATCCGCCGCCCGCAGGCCGGCATCCTCGTGGATGCGCTCAAGATGCGGCTCGTACCAGAGCCGCGCCAGTTCGATCTGCGCGGGCCAGGTCGCCTGGGAAATCCCCTGAAGCATCGCGACCAGCTGGCTCCACGCATCGCCCACCTTTGCGGGGGCCTGCACGTCCGACAGCGCGGCAATAGGATCCGGCAGATCAGCAACCCGATCCAGTATCTTCTGCGCAGAGGCCGGGCCGAGGCCGGGCAGCAGTTGCAGGAGGCGGAAGCCGGCGATGCGGTCGCGGCCGTTCTGGGCAAAGCGCAGGACCGCCAGCAGATCCTTCACATGAGCCGCATCGAGGAACTTCAGCCCGCCGAATTTCACGAACGGAATGTTGCGACGGGTGAGCTCCACCTCCAGCGGCCCGGCATGACTGGAGGTCCGGAACAGCACCGCCTGCTGCTTCAGGGCAGTGCCCACCTCCCGGTTCTCCAGAACGCGGTCGGCGATGAAGCGTGCCTGCTCCATCTCGTCGCGTACGCTCACCAGTTCCGGCTTCTCGGCGGACGCGCGATCTGTCCAGAGGTTCTTGGTGAAACGCTCGCTGGCAAGACCGATGACGGCATTTGCGGCTTCGAGAATCGGCTGGCTGGAGCGATAGTTTCGCTCCAGCGTGACCACCTCTGCGCGCGGGTGGAAATGGCCCGGAAAGTCCAGGATGTTGCGCACCGTCGCCGCACGGAAGGCATAGATGGACTGGGCGTCGTCGCCGACCACCGTAAGTCCGTAGCCATCCGGCTTGAGGCCGAGCAGGACGGACGCCTGGAGACTGTTCGTGTCCTGATACTCGTCCACCATCACATGGTCGAAGCGCGCGCCCATGTCCCGCGCGATCGCCGGCTCGGTGACGAGCTGCGCCCAATAGAGCAGGAGATCATCGTAATCGAGCACGTTCTGCGCCTGCTTGGCCTCCACATAGGCGCCGAAGAGCTGCTTCAGCTCGTCATGCCAGCCCACGCACCACGGGAAGGACCGGGCGAGAACCTCCGGTAATGGCCGGGTGGAATTGACCACGCGGGAATAGATTGCAAGGCAGGTGCCCTTGGCGGGAAAACGGGACTGGGTCTTGGAAAATCCAAGCTCGTGCCGAATCAGGTTCACGAGATCGGCGGCATCCTCGCGATCGTGGATCGTGAAGGCTGGGTCGATCCCCATCTGCTCGGCATAATCGCGCAGCAACCGGGCGCCGATGCCGTGGAACGTGCCCGCCCAGGTCAGGGCATTCGTCAGACCCCGGTCAGCCAGCACCTTGTTGCAGATGCGCTCCACGCGCTTCGTCATCTCGGTGGCGGCGCGCCGGGAGAATGTCATCAGCAGGATGCGGCCCGGATCGGCGCCGCCCACGATCAAGTGGGCAACCCGGTGGGCAAGGGTGTTGGTCTTGCCCGACCCCGCACCGGCGATGATAAGAAGGGGCGGTCCGGGCCGCCCCGCGCCCTCGGCCACGCCGTGTTCGACCGCGCGCCTCTGCTCGGCATTGAGACCGTCGAGATACGCCGCCGCTGCCCCCACCGATCCCAATCCCATGGCTCAAGGTAGGCGATCAGATTCGCAGATTCTCGATTTGTTCGCAATGCGGGCGTGCCCATCGGCCGTAGTGCGAACCTGAACAGTGCGGCCTACCAGCGCCAGGAGCCGAAGTTCGCTGCTGCGACTACGAACGACCGTTTTGGGGCCGACAGCAGTCTGGCAGCTTTCGGCTGCAGCCGTGTTCATAGCTGCCATTCCGCAGCCGACCCCATCTCAGACTTACCCGCAAAATTTGCCGCTACCCGAAACCCGCCATTCGAATGGTAACTGGATTTCAGCTTAGCCGGGGCCGGCACCGGACCGTTGCTTTGGGGGTTGGCGGCCCAAGGCGGACGTGGGCTAGCATGCCAAGGAGGCGCGCGGTAGTGATTGGTATGAGCAACGATTACGCCGAGAAAATCATTGCCGAGATGAAGCGGTTCGACGGACAGACGAGTCCCATGCCTCGCTGGTTCCGTGCAAAGCGGGAGGCATTTTTCGCCATCTTGCGCCGCTTCCACCGCACGGCACCGCCGTCGCTGATCTACCACTACACGTCGTCTGCCGCGCTCATTTCGATCGTCGCCAACAACGAGCTGTGGTTGAGCGAGGCCACCTATCTCAACGATCGCCACGAGATAGAGCTCGGTCGTCAGCTTGCCTGCGATCGCGTCAAGGCGCGTACCGCGGCCGAACCTTCGGCCGAGGTCAGGGGGATGCTCGAACTCGCCCTGTCTTGTTTCGACAGGCGAACCGATCCGCACGTCTACGTGGTTTGTTTCTCTTTGAAGGGCGATGACCTCACCCAGTGGCGTGCCTATGGCGGCTCCGACGCGCCGCTAGCGATTGAGCTGGAACACAGCCCGCTGATGTTCGGCTATACCTCTGAAGGCATACTCGATCGCGTCATGTACGACTCGGAGGATCAGGTCTGGGTCTTCGACATGCTGATCGCCGCTTACGCCGACGCCTATCGCGAGGACATCCGCGATCCCATCGTGGTCGAACGGCGCGGCGCTCCGCTGACCGTCGAGGAGGAAAGCGCGATTGTCGCCAGCAGCCTCTATCACGCACTTTGGCACTACATTGTAACCTGTAAGGACCCTGCTTTCGCATCGGAACGCGAGGTGCGCTTCATCTACACCGCGCACGACTTTAGCCAAGATGGAACCTCACGGTCCTGGTATCCTGAGCATCCGGCCCCACACTTCCGCGAACGCGCCGGCCGCATTATCCCATATCTGAAATCCAGGAACCTCGAATTTTCGAACATGGATCGTATTCGCGAAGTTGGGAAGCTACCCATTCGATCGGTGCGGATCGGGCCCACCGCCGAGCCAGCACTGATCCAGCGCGGCGTCCGTCGCCTGCTCGACACGAACGGACATCAGGACGCGACCGTGACCTTGTCGGCCTCACCGTTCCGACCAGGCTAAATTGATCGTCGCCTCGTTTCGAACCCAGAAGCGGACAGGCAGGAAACCACCCAAGATCGACAGGCAGGCAACATATCCTGCGCGTCAAAGCGGCCATCCGAGGTAACGCGGATGGCCGCCCAACGTCAGATTTCCGTCCGCTCTGCCAGCAGCAGAGCGTCCTCCACGTCGACACCAAGATATCGGACCGTGTTCTCAATCTTGGAGTGACCGAGTAAGATCTGGATGGCGCGGATGTTGCCCGTCGCCTTGTAGATCATGGAGGCTTTCGTGCGACGGAGCGAGTGAGTGCCATATTCCTCTTGGCGTAGGCCGATCGCGGTGACCCACTCGTCGACTAGGCGAGCATACTGCCTTGTGCTCATGTGGTGCGCATGATCGATGCGGCTCGGAAAGGCATAGTCCTCAACGGTGCCGCCGCGCCGTTCCAGCCAAGCCAGCATGCTTGCTCGTACGTCGCTGGTGATCTCGAACTGGACCGGCCGCCCCGTCTTCTGTTGCACGACGATCGCGCGAGCCCTGATCTCCGGACCGGCGACCACATCACGGATCCTGATCTTGACCAGGTCGCAGCCGCGAAGCTTGCTGTCGATGGCCAGATCGAACAGCGCACGGTCACGAATGCGTCTTTCGCGATCGAGGAAGAATCGAATGGCCCATATCTGTTTCTGGGTGAGCGGACGCTTGGTGCCGACATGCTTTCCCGCATTCCAAGCTGCACGCTCGCGGCTGGCATCATCAAATTGAGAATGGCCCATGTGACTTCTCCTTGGCCTTGATTGGCCTAGGGAGAAACGTCGAGGGACCCTACCGCGCAGGGGCCGCGAGGGGACCGGCGGCTTGTAGGGTGAGCGCTGAAAGGGGACGTCCGTAAATCTTTCGCCTAGGCAGAACTTGTCGCGGCTTTGCTTGGTCACGCGCGCTGCCTGCTGCATGTTGTGGGGCATGATGACCACCGTATAGCGGTCCCGGCAATCGTCGATCAGTTCCTCGATCTTGGCCGTGGCCATCGGGTCGAGCGCCGACGTCGGCTCGTCCAGCAGCAGCACGTTCGGTTCCGGCGCCAGCGCCCGCGCGACGCGCAGCCGCTGCCAGTAGCGAACAGCTGTCTAGCACCCAAAGGATGGGCAATTCGATTCCCCGTGCCTTGAAGCCCGCCGCTCGGATAGGGGTGGCGGAGAACCAAGTTAGAACACTATGATGCAGACCGGGAGTCGGCATGAAGAAAATCGGTCGCAGCGATATCATCGGCCAGCGCGGCATGGCTTACATCGAGGGCGTAGTGCTCACGATGGGTTACATGTTTTACCCGACCGGCGGTGTCGAAGCCGGAATAGATGGCTTTCTTGAACTGCGAGACATCGAGACCGGCGAGGTCGGCAACCTGTTGATCCAACTTCAGGGTAAGGCAACCGAGAAAGATCGGTTGCCAGGAGAGACGGATTCGACGTTCGATTGGCCCTGTAGCGAGGCCGACATCGCCTACTGGACCCAGGGAACGGCACCGGTCCTTTTGGTCGTCGTCCACCTCAAGAGTGGCAAGGCTTACTGGAAGTCGCTCAAGGGCTGGTTCGATGACCCGGAGCATCTTGGCCTTCGGAAGGTCGTCTTCGACAAGACCGCCGACGAGTTCACCCCGGAATCGAAGGCCGCTATAACGGCCGTTGCCCTCGCCGCACGACCGGGTGCCTCCAGCCCCAGCGTCCGCATCCACGAGGAGGTCCTCACCAACCTGATCGGGATCACTGTCTCCCCCAGGCTCTACTGGGCGCCCACCGAACATGGGACCGACAAGACGTTCGGCGCGGCGCTTCGAGCGCTTCACCCTCCAGCTGGATCGGAGTGGATTGTCAGGAGCAAATCGGTGCTCTCCTTCCACGACCTTGACCAATGGCCGTGGAACGAACTCTGTGAGGCTGGTGGAATCGAGGAATTCGACACCGTCGAATGGGAAGAATCCGAAGACGAGGGTCGTCAACGCGACTTCGTGGCATTACTGAATCGCGCCATCGGCGAATTCGTGAGGCCGGAATTGCGCCGTGATCGCGATTCAGGAGCTTTTTACTTCCAAAAACCTCGCGATCACGATGACCTCAACTATGCCTACCGAAGCTTGCAAAATACGACGACGCGGCGGGTAGTCGCCAAGTACGGGAAAAAGAAAAAGGACCCAACACAGGCATCGTACTGGCGTCATTCCGCCTTTCTCCATCGATTTGCCAGGTTCGGCGGACGATGGCTTCTGGAGGTGACGCCCACTTACCACTTCACCCGCGACGGACGTGAGTCAGACGCTTGGGCAGGGGAGCGACTGAAGAAGATCAAGGAACTTGAGAACAACGCCGCGGTGATGGGACAGTTCGTGATGTGGCGAGAGTTCCTCATGACGCACGGCAAGGGTGATCTGCTGAAGGAGCCGTACCCATTCCTGTCGTTCGCGCCGCTGGAACCACTCAAGCTGGAAGTCGGGGTGCCGGACGACCTCTGGAAGTCCCAGGAGGCTGAGCCTGATTCACCTGCGCTCAATTTTTCGCTCGCTGGCGAGACCGTTGAGGAAGCTGGCTGAGTGAAACTTACGCACCTCAAGGAGCCGTCGCTGGAATTCGGCGGCGCGATGCGTCATCCGGACATTCGTTTCGGACTGATGGACTACGGGCCATTCGATTCCGGCATGGAGGGAGCGCCGCGACGAATCCGGCTTGGCATCGTTGGAAGCGCGGAGACGGTCGAAGGGACGGCACGCTGGATTGAGAGGTGCGCCAGCGGATTTCCGGCCAAGGAAAGCCGCCAGCCTAACCTGTTTCCAGCTTTTCCGGGCACGGGAGCTGAAGAGGCTTTCCGCTGCGAATTCGTCACGATCGACGAGCTTCAGCGCGTGCTGCCGCCGCGTGAAATCGCCCGGCTCGCCGCCGTCCCGGGCCAGCGGGAGATGACCCGCGCGGTCGTCGAGACGATTGCGAACGAGATCGGCGCCTTATCGGAGCGGACCGTGAAGCCGGACGTGGTGTTGGTGGCTCTGCCGATCGAGATCATTGAGCGCACCTACAATGCCCGCGATGTGACATCCGGTGAGGACAGCGGCGAGATTGAAGCCGGTGCCGACCTCGATTTCCGGGGCATGCTGAAGGCCGAATGCATGAAGCTTCGGTTACCCATACAGTTGATGTGGCCGACGACGTTCGACCCTGCTTACAAGATCCCTCGCAAGCTCAAGGAAAACAGCAACCGTCGCACCCAGGATCCGGCGACCATCGCTTGGAACCTGCTGACCGCGATCTACTACAAGGCTGGTGGCCTGCCCTGGCGACTGGCGCGCGACGCTCGGCAGCTCCGTACATCGTTCGTCGGCCTTAGCTTCTATCGCTCGGTCGACGGCGAGCAGGTCCACACCAGCACCGCTCAGATGTTCGACGAGCGCGGCGAAGGACTGATCCTGCGCGGCGGTCGCATGGTGGAAAGCGAAGAGGATCGAAAACCGCACCTCACCGCAGAGGATGCGTACGAGCTCCTGCGTAATTCCCTGAAGGTCTTCAGGGATCAGCATGGGCACTGGCCCGCGCGCGTCGTCCTCCACAAGACGTCACGGTTCGACCGCAATGAACTGGCCGGATTTCACAAGGCCATCGACGAGCGTGATATCGATTACGCGGACTTCGTCTGGGTTCAGAAATCGATGACATGACTCTATCGCCTGGGGGTTTACCCTCCGCTGCGCGGGTCGCTACTCCGTTTCGATAAGGGTGAAGCGCTACTCTATACCCGCGGTAGTGTGGAGTTCTTCCGCACCTATCCAGGAATGTACATTCCGCGACCGCTGATGCTGCGCTGTCAGGCTCTCGGCCAACCACTCCAGCATGTCGCTGAGGAGATGTTGGCGCTCACGAAGATGAACTGGAACAACACGCAGTTCGATAACGGTCTTCCGATCACCATCGCCGCGGCTCGGCAGGTCGGCGAAGTCCTCAAATACGTGGGCGAGGGACAGGAGATCGCGCCGCGCTATAGTTTTTATATGTGATCGCAGAGGGATAATTTTTGAGGGCGTCGTCTCTAAAGAGGAGAGAGGTAAACATTGCCTCGCCCCTTATAGAGTGGATCATGGCCAGGAATCCCAACAACCGACTTGAGCGCTGCGAAGTCGCGATCTTCAGAGCGATGATGGCCACGCCGCCGCGCCGAAATGACCAAGATATCTTGGCCTACTTCACCTGCCCGACCCGGTCGATCAATTACGGACGGATCAAGGATAGGGCATGAACTCGCATCTAGGCTCGGGCGCGTCGACACTGACGCTCTCGGTCGGTTGTTCCCAGAGCTCCGCGACGCGGTCTCGATTCTATTGGTCGCTACACGAGGAGGCGGTCGCGTGAGATTCATTGAGAACGGCCCCGACGTTCCTGATGAGCTCCTGGCAGCTCGGGAAGAGGGGAAAGTGCTCTTCTTCTGCGGTGCAGGTGTCTCGCGGGCATTTGCCGGTCTGTCGGATTTCCTGAAGTTGGCTGGCGACGTGATCGAGGATCTCGGCTCGTTGACGGGAAGCCCTGCTCGCCGGTTGCACGGAACCGCGAGCACCGGGCTGCCGGCCGGCGAGAAGCCCTTCGTCCCGGTCGATCGAATGTTTACCTCGCTGGACTTGGAGTTCGAGCCTCAGGACGTCCGAAGATCCGTCGCCAGGGTGCTGAAACCCAAGTCGACCGTGGACCTTCGCGGCCACAGGGCTCTTATCGACCTTTCGAGGGGCTCCGATGGAAGGCCAAGGCTGGTCACCACCAACTTCGACCGCCTATTCGAGGCCTGCGAGCCTGAGATGAAGAGCTGGGGCCCGACGAACCTCCCTGTTCCCGAACGGCCGGCCGAATTCGAAGGCGTCATACACATCCACGGCCGGGTCGACGAGGATTACACCGGCATGTCCGAAGCCGTCGTCCTCTCCAGCAGCGATTTCGGCAAGGCCTATCTCTCGGACGGGTGGGCCACGCATTACATCCGCCGCCTGATGGACCGCTTCAAGATCGTCTTCGTCGGCTATTCCGCGGACGATCCTCCGGTCCAGTACCTCCTCGAGGCACTCCGCGAGGAGCAATCGCCCGTTGAAAATATCTATGCCTTCCAGTACGGCGACGAGCTGCACGCCGTCGAGCAATGGGTTCAGAAGGGCGTAGTCCCAGTCGCGTTCGGCGAGGACTACGCCAATCTCTGGGACACCCTCCTGGCATGGGGGGAGTGGGCCGCCGATCCCGATGCTTGGTTCCAGCGCACGATCCGGGACGCGGCCGACGGCCCTTCGACCACCTCGCCGATCTTCCGGGGGCGGATCGCATACCTGGCGTCGACAATCACCGGCATGAATAAGTTGATCGCGGCCCACCCGGCCGTGCCGTCCACTTGGCTGTACGTCTTCGACCCGCAGGTCCGGTACCTCGGCCCAGCGCGCATCAAGCGTCGTGACCCGAAAAGCGACGAACTCGACCCATTCGAGCATTTCGGTCTTGATCGCGACGAACCGCCGCCGCCGATCGATCCGGACGATCATTTGGAGCGTCGGAAGGTGCCGCCTCAGGCCTGGAGCGCGTTCGTGCCGAATTCACGCGACGTGGGTGGAGCGACCGCCGGGGATGTCGGAAGCTTGTTCGGAGAATCGGCCGCTCTTCCACGTATCTGGGGACTGATGCAATTCATCCTGCGGCGGATGGCCGACGGTCCGACGTTATGGTGGGCGGCCGGCCAGCGGTCGGTACACCCAGAGTTAGTCCGGCAGGCCGAGCACCAGTTGCGGTATCGCCTCAGGGACAGCGACAGCGCGCTGGTATCTTACTGGCGCTATCTGATCGCCCAGTGGCGCCGGCCCCGAGTCGAGACGACCCAGGCCGCACTGGAGATCGCCCACAGGGCTGTCGGAGGCTGGAATGCTTCCCTTGTGCGCGAGGCGATCGAGCTTTGCAGGCCCAGGATCACGTTGAAGCGCGTGTTCGGCGCCGCCCCGCCGATGTCAGTCGAGGCCGATCCCGCCGATTTCATCGCACTCGACGTCGAGTATCCCGACCCTCACCAGGAGTTCATGTTCGACGCGGCCACGCTGCCTCTGGCCGTGTCGCTCTGGCGTGCGCTGCTGGTCGAAGCAGAGCAACTGGAGATGGACATCGGGGCATGGCTCAGCATCGACACGACCCGTCCGGACAACGGCGAGAGGCTGACTGGAGGGTACGGGCTGACGGGCCCGCTCGTAAGGTTCACCCATCTGATCGAGGCACTGGAGGTCGCGGATCCCGTAGCGGCGGCCAAGGAGGCAGAAGCTTGGGATTCCCACCACGGTCTCCTCTTTGAGCGCCTGCGGATATGGGCGGCGGGCCGGCCTTCGCTGAGGACGATCGAGCAGGCCCAAGCTTTGTTCACCGGCGTCGGCGACGAGACCTTCTGGTCCTCCCGACACGAGCGAGACCTCCTGTTCGCGATACTGGATCGCTGGGACGAATTGCCCGACGACGGCAAGCGCGCAATCGAGACAAGGCTCCTAAGATCGCCCATCCCTTACCTCGCCGATCACGAGCCGGAGAGGGCTGAAGAGCGAGCAGCGATCCATAGGCTGAACGCCATCCATTGGCTCACCCAGCATGGAATCGCTTTCGGCTTCGACGTCGCGGACGAAAGGGCTCGATTGCAAGAGGTCGCTCCGTCGTGGCAGGAGCGTTTCACCGATTACACCGCTCAGCCGCGAGTGGGGAAGGTCCGGTCCATCGCAACCGTCACGGATCTGACGAGCATCCTCGAAGTGCCAGTCAGCGAGCTGCTGCCGATCGAAGCGCCGAAGATACGATTCCACGATTTTACGGAGCACGACCCCTTCGCCGGCTACGTTGTGGAGCGGCCAGCGCGTGCGGTCATGGCCCTCCACAGCGCCATCCGTCGTGGCGTGGAAACCGCATGGTACTACTGGTCGACGTTCCTGAGGACGACTGCCAAGCAGAAAACCACTGCGCGCATGGACACGGTGGTAGTCCGATTGATCGGCGGCATGCCTTCCGACGATATCGCCAGGCTCTGGTATCCGTTGGTCGAGTGGCTCGCCGCACGTGCCCAGAGGTTCGAGGACGAGGGCAATGGTCAGTTCGACGTCCTGTGGGACGCGGTGATCGACGCGGCGGCACTCCACCCCTCCGGGTACAAGCAGAAGCCGGGCCGCGATTGGTCGTTCGAAGCCCTTAACTCAGTGATCGGAAGGCTGGTGCTGGCCATGTTCGAGATGCCTTTGCCCGAGGGCAGCCATGCGGTTCCGGCGGCATGGATCGAGCGCTTGGACAAGGTCATGTCGCTGCCCGGGGATCACGCTCGCCATGCGCTCCACCTTGTGGCGCAGCAATCCGCTTGGCTCCATCATCACGAGCCCCAATGGACCGACGACCACGTTCTAGCGAAGGCGGCCGGTGGCGGCCCGGATGCGGACGCGTTCTGGTCCGGCTTCGCGAGGATGCGTCGAGTGCCTCCTCCCGAACTGATCGCGCAGCTCAAGTCGCCGTTGCTTGCCAGGGTGGGCAAAAGCGGCCGCGAGGAAAGCAACTTGGTCGGATATCTCCTGAGCGGCTGGGCGGCGGAAGGGTCGCAGCGGGTCGTGTCCGATACCGAGCTGCGAGATGTACTGGTGCTCGGCGGGGACGATGTTCGCCGTACTGCGCTCCGGTTTGTGGGCGATTGGGCCAAATCGGATGAGCGCTGGCAAGGCCTCGTGATGCCGTTCGTGAAGAGGGTTTGGCCGAAGCAGCGAACGGTGAGAAAGCCGCAGATGTCGTCCGCACTCATCCGCTTCGCGTCCACCGTTCCCAAGCAGTTCGCGGAGATCGTGCAGACGGTCTCGGGCGGTCTGGTGCCGCTCTCCAGAGGGCACGATCTGCATCTCGACTGCGAGGTCGCCGATCTCGGTGCTGCGGGCGTCGAGACATTGGTGGTAGCGCTACAGAAGCTGCTTCCTTCGGAGCGGGAGAATTGGCCGTACGAGGGAAAGAGACTGGTGGCCGCCATCGTGGAGATCGGCATCGCACAGGGGCCTGCACTGGACGATCTCTCGCGACGCGCGGCGGAGCGGGAGTACTGATATAGCGCTGCCGTGCTCGCTAAGGCGTTCGATTCGAAACTTATGTAGAGGAACGGCCGGCAGGGAACGAAACGATGTTCATGACATGTCGACGGGATAAACTAACTAGGCCCACGTACGATCATTCCGGCGCACCTTGATCGTCGCTGGACGAATTCAGCCGTACTCAGTCAACGGCAGCTTTCAGGAACCGGCGAGGTAGCACGAAATGACCGAAATGGGGGCGCAGAGCGGACGTCGCTGAAAGGGCAGTCGAGGGACAGGTATGGGTCAACTCCGGCGGTGCTGCGTTCGGGCTGGGATCGATCGAACAGACCGGTGAGCCGCCGCTCGGCGCCCGCACGCCAATCCACTCGGCCGGCATCAGCTGCGCGTGCACAGAGCGGCCACTGGCG